>OGEQ01000023.1_pt1 | contig 150640 bp, 160 predicted proteins | sample 1570731 | NCBI WGS metagenome assembly OGEQ01 (sample SAMEA2582132, study PRJEB24529) | metagenome | biome: Human gut stool | place: China | collected 2011
AAGAAAGCTAAAATCCTTTGTCATGATAAGGATTTTAGCTTTCTTTGTTTTCTTACGAAGATGCCCCTGAGAGAGGGGATGTTTTGATTTTCAGAAAGGATTATTTTCTCAAATCTTCCATGAGCTGTGTTTTGCCTTCTGTCTTTTCATCTTTCATTTTGATGACTTTGGCAGGGGAACCAGCTACTACCGCGCCTGCGGGTACGTCTTCTGTTACTATTGCGCCTGCTGCAACAACAGCGTTTGCGCCGATGCGTACGCCTTCCAATACCACTGCGTTTGCGCCGATCATTACGCCGTCTTCCACGATAACAGGTGTTGCGCTGGGGGGTTCCAGAACGCCTGCCAGCACTGCGCCTGCGCCAACGTGTACATTTTTGCCTACGGTTGCTCTTGCGCCCAGAACAGCGTTCATGTCAACCATGGAGCCTTCGCCGATTTCCGCACCGATGTTGATGACAGCGCCCATCATTACAACAGCGTTTTTGCCGATGCTTACCCGGTCACGGATGAATGCGCCGGGCTCGATGCGTGCTTCCACGCCAGTGATGTCCAGCATGGGAACAGCAGAGTTTCTTCTGTCATATTCCATAGCGCAGTCTACAATAGCGTCTTTTTTGCTGTCCAGCAGAGCCTGTACGGCAGCGTGGTCGCCCATGAGGATCCAGAAATCCCCCTGGCCGAATACTTTTACGCCTTCTGCGGATGCGCCGCTCAGATCGCCTTTTACATATACTTTGACAGGGGTTGCCTTTTTGGCTTCCTTGATGTATTTCGCAATTTCATAGGGATTGGTCATATCATAATCCATGGGTAAATCTCTCCTTTATCTTTTGATTTTTGTATTTACCTTTTATTATATACGAAAATGGGGAGATTTTCCACAGAATTTGTATCCTTTCCAAAGAAAGATGTCTGTGATACAATGAGAACAATCAGAACAAAGGAGGAAAGCCAATGGAAGCGTATTTTCAAAACATGGTAGAAGAACTGCGGCAGATGCGCCGCGATTTGCATAAAATCCCCGAACTGGGACTGAAGGAATACAAAACCTCCGCCTATATTCGGGAAAAACTTACGAGCTTCGGTATCACAGAGCTGGAAACATGGCTGGAAACAGGCGTGGTGGCAGTGATTCGCGGCAAAGGCAAGGGACAAGCGGTGGCGTTCCGTGCGGATATGGATGCCCTGCCTGTCACAGAACAGACAGGCTGCGACTTCACTTCGGAGCATGTGGGCTGTATGCATGCCTGCGGTCATGACGGCCATGTGACAGTGCTGCTGGGCTTTGCCAAATACTTGCAGGAACATAAAGATGAACTGAAAAACGATGTTGTCCTCATCTTCCAGCCGGCGGAAGAAGGCCCCGGTGGCGCACAGCTTTTGGTAGATGCGGGACTTTTTGAAAAACATCCCGTTCGCTGCATCATCGGCTGTCATATCTTCCCTCAGGTACCTCAGGGAAAAGTGGCTTGCCGCAAAGGCGCCATGATGGCAAGAAACGGGGAAGTGGATGTGCATATTTACGGAGAAAGTGCTCACGGCGCACAGCCTCAGCTGGGACATGATGCCGTATTGGCGGCAGGGGCAGTCATCACAGGGCTCCACACCATCCTGTCCAGAAATGTATCCCCTTTGGACAGCGGCGTATTGACCTTCGGTGCCATCCATGGCGGCGAAGCCTGCAACATCATTGCTAAGGAAGTGAAGCTGGAAGGCACCATGCGTGCATTCAGCGACGAAGCCTACGAAACCATGACAAAGCGTGTGCAGGAAGTGGCTTCTGGTATTGCGGCAGGTTATGGCTGCAAAGGAGAAGCGGTGTTCCGTCATATGTATCGTGTGGTGGATAACGACCCAAAACTGGTAGAACTTTTGCAGGAAGTGGCAGGGGATAATTACGAAGAAACACCTCCTTATATGCTGGCAGAGGATTTCTCTTTGTATCTTCAGAAGGTACCCGGTATGTTCTTTTTCTTAGGCAGCGGCAATGCGGAAAAAGGCTATACCCATTCTCTCCACAGCGCACAGTTCCAGTTTGATGAGGAAATCTTGGCATTGGGCGTGGAAACCTATGCCAAACTGCTGAAAAAACTGGCAGAATAAAAACTTCATAAGCAAATAAAAAGCTGGAGCCTTTTGGAAGGTTCCAGCTTTTTTATTTGGAAATAGCTGTTTTGATTTTCTTTTAAGCAGCCATAGCTGTCAGGGAGTCTGTCAGTGTTTCCAGAGATTCGATTTCATGGGAAACCTGCTGTTTCAGACTTTCTGTTTCTGTGGAAACGGCTGTGTTCAGTGTTTCCAGTTCTTCTGTGTAGTCTGTGTCACCGCTTTCTGCTTTTTCCTGGAGGCTGTTGATGACATCATACAGGTCTACATGACCCTGTACACGGCCTGCGCCCCACATGAGGCGGTCAGCAGGCTGATCCAGTACATAGTCTGTGAAGTGGTCGAAAGTTTCTCTGCTCCAGTCGTAAGCGTACCAGTTGTTGTCGATGAGGTACAGGCTTTCGTCCAGTGCCTGCTGTGCGTTGCCTGCTTCCAGAGCTGCAATGCTGCTTTCCAGTGCAGACAGGTTGTTCTGGCTGTGTTCGTGAGGGAAAATGGAAACGTCTTCCCATGTCAGGCGTACAAACTGGTCTTCCGCATAACGGAAAGCTTCCAGTACCTGACTGTGGAGGGTGCGTGTTTCTGCCAGAATCTTGTCAGCTGTTTCTGTGTCGCCTGCTTCCAGGGCAGCGGCATATTCGCTGTTGGCAGTGTTTACTTTTTCCCAAGCTTCTGCAGCGGCAGCTTCTGCTGTATCCAGAGCGGTGTTCAGTGCGTCAGCGGCGTTGGAGCCGTCTTCCAGTGTCAGAGCGGACAGGCGTTCTGTGTCCATGGTATCCCGCATGGTCTGGATTCTGGTGGAGAAGTCCAGAGGGGATACGGCGCAGTGGTCATAAGCCAGCATCAGCAGACCGTACATGTTGTGGTGGAACAGGAATGCTTCGGGGCTGTATGTATCTGCGTTGTCGAACTGAGAATGGTAATGGGTTTCTGCGAAACCGCCGCGCAGGGCAGTTACGTTGGAAGGTACGCCAGCGATGGACAGGGAGAAGTCGTCAGACCATGTCTGTATGGGCACGATAACTTCGATGCCGTCCTCGAAAATGCCTTCTACGGCAGGTACCAGTGTTTTGAAATCTTCTGTGAATGTTTTCAGTTCGTAAGAAGTACGAATCTGGTCGGTGGTGCCTTCGGCCATGGCAGGCAGTTCAAAGTTGATGTCTGCCACCACTTTGCCAACCCATTCGGGATGTACCCGGAAAATTTGGTTGTAAGCCCCTGTGGACCAGTCGTAACGTGTATCAGAAACGCCCCATTCTTCCGCAGCCATGGCGCAGAATACCAGTGTTTTTTCCGGTTCATAACCGCTGTCGATGATGCCTTTGGCAATGCCCATCATCAGAGCGATAGCAGCGTTATCATCCTGGAAGCCGGTGAAGTAAGAGTCGTAATGAGCGCTCATGAGCACCATGGCATCAGGGTCTTTGCCGGGGATCATACCCACAATGTTGTAGGAGGTGCCGTCACGTTCCACTTTGCTGTCAGCGTTGAATGTAACAGTCAGTTCGTTGACCCCTTCTGCTTCCATGATGGCGCGGAGTTCATCGGCGTGGGTGCGGCTGATGGAGAAAGCGGGCGCGTCTTCGGGGCCGCAAACATCCTGAGCGTTGAGGGCATCAGGGCTTACTTCGCCATAACCGCCGTCCTGTGCTGCCAAAATAGCAGCGGCGCCGTTGAGATGTGCTTCATAAGCAGGGTAGTTGATCCACCAGTTTTCTCTCTGGTTGATGTCTACCAGTACCAGTTTGTCTGTTACGTCCAGCTCTGCCAGATCGTCTTCGGTGCCTTCGCCCCCGTCAATGAGGGTGAAGGTCTGGGGACCTTCTGTCTGGAATGTGGTCTGGTAGCCGCCCAGTTCCACAGTCTTTTCTGTGCCGTCCGCAGCTGTGTAAGTGAGCTGTGCGGTACGGAAGGTCCATGTATCTAAAGTAAAGGCATCTTTTGTCACATTGGTCAGGCCAATGGCTTCCATTTCGGCTTTCAGCAGATCGCCGGTAGCGATCTCGGCGTCGGAGCCTGCGGTGCGGTAGCCAAGGGCGTCATTGGAGCGGATCTCCTCCAGCTTTCGTGCCAGATTGTAGGAGTATTCCGTGTCTACATGTTCCAGATAAGCTGTCTGGGCAGCAGTCAATGCGGCAGTTTCGCTCTGAGGCGTTGCTGTCGTGCAGGCAGAAAGCATCAGAACCAGTGCCAGTACCAGGGAAATCCCTTTTGCGATTTTTTTCATTTATCAACATCCTTTCTTTGGGCGTCTTTTTCGCCCCGTTTTGTTTTTCTGCATGAACACATGCGAGCATAAGCATACCAATAAATTTATAAAAATGCAATGCTTTTTGTTTAGTAATTTTATACAAAATTTTTAGTGATGGTTTTATACTACTGAAAAACATAGCATAGTAAAAGAATATGCTTTTGTAAAAAAGAAAATCGGGAAGTCTTTACAGACGCCCGATTTTGCGATAAAATAACATATTTATGCAGTTATTTCTCCAGCAATCCTTTCAGTGTCATCAAATCTTCCTGATAAGTTTCGGACAATGCCCGATTGTAAATGATGGCTGCGGGATGGTAGAGGGGGAAGAGGATTTTTCCGTCTTCCAGTGTGAAAGGCTTGCCGTGCCAGTCCCCAATGACCGCTTTGGCATCCCCTGTGACTGCTTTTAATGGCACATTGCCCAAAGTCACAATCCACTGAGGATTCACCACTTTGATTTCCTCCTGCAAAAAAGGCAGGAAAAAAGCGATCTCATCCTTGGAAGGGGGACGGTTTACGGCTTTCCCTGTTTTGGGGCTTTCCTTGGTGGGGCGCAGTTTTACCACATTGGAGATGTAGATTTCTTCCCGATTCAAGCCGATGGTTTCCAGAAAAGCAGACAGGTTTTTCCCTGCCTTGCCAACAAAAGGGCGTCCCTGCTTTTCTTCATCGCCGCCGGGGGCTTCGCCGATCATCATCAGTCTGGGATTCTGGCAGCCGTCACCGAACACCAGTTTTTTTTCTGCGTAGGGGGAAGCGGATGCGGCTTCCTGCAATCTGGCACATAATTGTGTCAAATGGTCCATTTTTCTATCCATCCTTTCTGGTTATCCACATGGTTTTTGGGTTATCCACAGAAAAAGTGTGGATAACAGTGGTTCCCTGTGGACTATATCTTGTTTTTTCAAATTTATTTGGTGGAATATATTGAAAATTTGGTGTGGTTTTTGTTACATTTTCACCTTTTCCCACTTATTGTATCCTATTCTGTGTATAAATGGCAAGTTATCCCCAAAAAAAGAAGTGGAAAACCTGTGGGGAAAAGTGGTCGGTTTTGTACAAAAAAAGACGGTCGCTCCCAGCTTGTCAAGAGGGAACAACCGTCCGCAAACCTCATTCTTTGGCACGGAACATGAGGAAGAACACCAGAGCGCCGGAGAGGAATCCTCCCAGATGGGCCCAGTTGTCCACACCCACATCCAGAAAGCCCATGGCAAGGGCTGTGAATGCCAGCAATATCATAGTGGCGTAGTTCATGCCGGTATAACGGGAACCTTTCTCCCGTGTGAGGATGAGCATGGCGCCCAAAAGTCCGAAGATGGCGCCGGATGCGCCGATGGAGGCATAATGCCCCAGAAAAACACTGCACAGTCCGCCGCAGATGCCGGAAATGAGATACAGAATCACATAACGGACTTTGCCCAGCAGCAGTTCTGCCCGACTGCCGAAGTAAAACAGATAAATGCTGTTGGCAGCAAGGTGCATGATGCTGCCGTGGAAGAACATGGCGGTGATGAGGCGGTAGTATTGCCCCAATCCCAGCACTGTTTCTTTGCTGACGCTGAAACGCTCCCAGAGAAATTCGTTCTGTCCTGTCACCATGCCGTAGAGAAGCAGGGCAGCACAGATGGCAAAAATGGTGAAAGTCACCACGGGGCGTTTTCCTGTGGTATCTTCCCGGAGGGTGTCTTTGGGCAGTTCTTCTCCGGTGGCAGCCATCCGCAGCAGTTTTTCAATGCCCATAAGCTTGTCCGGACTGCCGTCGGCTACCTGCAAAGTTTGTGTGTCCGTGGCGTAATGCCATGCAATATGATGCAAATTGCCCATGCGGTCTGTGTCTGCCAGAGGACGTACTTCCGCCAAAGGCTCCGGGCCAATGGTCAGATACAGACAGATGAGCTGCGTACATTGGATCTGAGGAAGCTGTTTTTGCAGGCTTTCCGCAAAGGCAGCCACATCTTCTCGATGCTCGTCACTGTCATGGGGCTGCACTGCCAGCACACAGCAGACAGGATTTTCAATGCGTATGTAAAGATCAAACACAGGGGTGTCCTCCGGCTGCTGTACGGTGCGGAAATCTTTCTGCAAAAGCAGGCTTTTCAGATCTGTTGCCAGTTGTTCAGGTGTCATAGAAAGACTCCTTTCTGAAAAAAATGGGGAAAATGAAAAAAGCCACCGGATTGGGGGACCCGATGGTTTTTTTCGGCAAGTGATAAGAAAAATGGGGGTATTCTTATCATAAAAGAAGACTTTGTTTCCGATAAAACCAGCGTTTCCGATACTGATTTTATCTGTGGTTATCATATCACAAATCATGGCGTGCTGTCAATTTGCCCCTTTGATTTTTCCGTCATTTCTTCTCGACAGGAGTTTACAAAAAGCTACATTTTCTCAAAGAAAATGGCTCAGTACCACAAGGCCTGCAACCCCCGGCACGCCCAAAAGTCCGCTCACCACAAAGGTGACGGCATTGACGCCTACGGCAAAGCCCAGCCTGCCCAAAAGAAACAGCAGGGCAGAGCCAAAAATCCCCGAAAGCAGAAAGCGAAAAAGTCCTTGCAGCGGCTTTGCCAGCGCCACCAGTACCACAATCACCAGACAGGTGATGACCATGGCGGATAAAACGGTGGTAGAACTCACATTTCTTCCCCCTTTTTGTATCAGCTGATTTTCGCACATCCTGCGGCAGCCAGCCCCAATTCCTTTGCCCGCCGCAGGTAATATTCGTATTTTTTATGCAGAGAGATGATCTCGTAAATGTAGCTGTCAATGAGGGCTTCATCCGTTTCGTCCTGAAAGCCTGCCTGTGCCCGCCGCAGCTCTAACTGTATGGCATAAATGGCAGAGAGTATGGCTTCGCCCTCAGTGGTTTTTTTTCTTTTGTGCATTCAAAAACCCCTCCTTTCGCCGGATGTACGACCTTTGTAGATAATATAGGCGAAAAAACTGGGTTTTATTCCTGTTTTTGTCCAAAAGGACAGGGCGGGGAAGGAAAAATGGGCAGAAAAAAACTGAGCTATCTTCATAAGAAAACATACATCATCCATTCAGTCAAAATAAAAAAAGCTGAAATCCTGTTAAGGATTTCAGCTTTCTTGTTTTCTTGTAAAAAATCGAGCGGTATCTTAGTCCTGTGTGTAGGGCATCAGGGATACGTGTCTTGCTCTCTTGATTGCTGTTGTCAGCGCTCTCTGATGTTTTGCGCAGTTGCCTGTGATTCTTCTGGGAAGGATTTTACCTCTTTCGGAAACGTATCTTCTCAGTTTGCTTACATCTTTGTAATCGATTGTTGTCACTTTATCTGCACAGCACTGGCATACGCGTTTTTTTCTGCGACCACGTTTTTTCTGAATCATGTTCCGAGCCTCCTTTTCGATGAATTAGAAGGGCAAATCGTCGTCTTCGATGCTTTCGTCGATGGGGTAGAAACCGTCTGCACCACCACTTGTCTGCTTGGGAGCAGCGGGTGCGGGAGCAACAGGGGCATAGTCACCACGGCTGCTGTTGCTTTCGAAGGACGCTCTGCTTTCTGCAAAGTGCTGTTCTTCTACTACAACTTCTGTTGTCCAGTGTCTTTTCCCTTCGTTGTCGTCCCAGGAACGAACCTGTAATCTGCCGACAACACCGACCATTTGACCTTTTTTGAAATATTTTTCTGCAAACTCGCCAGCTTTGCCGAATGCAACGCATCCGATAAAGTCAGCGTCCTGCTCGCCTTGTCGTTTGAAACGGCGGTTTACTGCCAAAGTGTATCTGGCTACTGCAAGGGGTTCACTGCCCTGTGCATAACGCACTTCGGGATCCTTTGTCAGTCTGCCCATCAAAATCACTTTGTTCATAGAAAACCCTCCTTTTTCTTACGCTTCTTTGCGGATGATGAGATAACGCAGAACGTTTTCCATAATACGCATACGAGCTTCGATTTCTGCAGGTGCAGCAGCGGGTGCTTCGAAAGTTGTGAAGCTGTAGAAACCTTCGTTTACTTTCTGGATTTCGTAAGCGAGTTTTCTTTTGCCCCAATCATCAACTTTTTCGATTTTTGCGCCGAATCTTTCCAGGACAGCCTGTACTTTGGCAACTTCAGCCGCTCTGCCTTCATCGTCAAGTGCGGGACTCAATACCAACGCCAATTCGTATTTGTTCATGTTAGGTTACACCTCCTTTTGGACTAATGGCCCTTTCCCGAAGAAAGAGCAAGGATTTACTTCTGGATGGACGTATGCGCCCATACCAAAACAGCATAGCATACCAAAAAGAAAAAGGCAAGGTTTTTTTCGGAAAATTTGCATTTTTTCAGGATTTTTCCGCAAGGAGGGCGTCATAGGTGGTTTGGAGCACATCCCGGATGGCACGAAGCTGTATAGCGGAGATGTGCTGGATGCCCCGTTCGATCTTCACCAGAGATTCTCTGGTGAGCGGCACGCCCAGAAGCTGGATCTGCCGGACAAGCTCTGTCTGTCCCATGCCTTTTTCCAAACGGATGCGGCGAATGTTTTCCCCAATGGGGATGGTGGGGGATTGTTTGATTTTCGGTTCCATGGGTACCTCCTTGTGGACTGAAACAAGTTCTTTTTTTGCTTCATTTTAGGAAATCTCTATGGCATAATGGGACTAGAATTAGTCCACATTGAAAGGGTGGTGAAAAAATGGATTTATATACGGAAATGTTGGTGGAAATTTTATCAAAACAGAAAATAGAAATACATTTTCCAGAATTATCTTTTTCTGTGGAAGAATTATTGGAAATGCGATGTTATGAGGCGTTGTGTAAAATTAAGGCTGTTTTGGAGGATGAAAGTCTGACAGATGAGGTATGTTTTCAGAAAATAGAGGAGATTATAAATATTTTTGAGGAAATAGGAAGTGATGGTGGTAGCCGCCATGATTTTGGGTAGGCAATAATAAGAGGAAAAACAAAAAGCCCCCGAAAATTTCGAGAGCCTTTCGTTCAGTTCATGCAGATGGGGCAGGGAGAAAGGAAATCCCAATCTCCGATTTCAAGAAACCCTTCATCCATGGCAAGATAACCGGAAAGACCATTCCGTTTGACAGTATAACAATCCATTTTGTGATAATGACTGTCGCTGACATTGTAGGGAATGAAAATCACATAGGCATCCATATAGCAGCTTTTGCTGTCCGGTACAGTCTGTACCACAGGCTGCTGTTTCTGCTGAGTCACAGGCAGTTCCAGTTTGTCGTTGACAGGGCCAACCACTGCGGAAAGTTTGCCGGCAAGCTGATTCACAGGCACAAAGTAATTGTTCTTGTACCAGAGAACAGGGCCGGTGATGGCGGAACCATTGACAACCACTTTGGTGGACACTTCTTTTGCCGTGGGAGTGGCAGGTTTTGCCGCTGTTGTCTGAGGTTTGGCTGTTGTTGTCTGGGGTTTTGCGGTTTGGGGTTTGCTGTAAGAAACAGACCGGTTGTAAGGGCAGACACCACCTGTATGCAGATGGGGCGGATTGCCGCCGCAGTGGTAATGGTAGTAGCCCAGACCACTGACGTTCCGGTTGTCCCGATGTCCTCCGGCGCTGTCGGTTCTGCCGGAATGGGCATAAGCCACAGAAGAAAACAGCAGGGTAAAGATGGTCAAGAGCGCAAGCAAGCGTTTTGTGTGTTTCATGTCATACTCCTCCTTTTGTGTTGAGGATAGCATGGCAGAAGGGGAAAAGAAAGGAATTTCGGGCAGAAAAAAGCAGAATCGTGGAAGTCAACAAAATAGAAATATCATAATTAGTGATATTTATACTTGAAAAAAGAAGAAAATAGTCACGATTTATAAAAAGTTGGGCAGTTTATATTTATGTGCTTTGCAAAAAGTGATGCGGTGCCCTCTATGATCTTGCAAATTGGCGTTGTGCAGATTGACTGCGGTCCTCCCAGTTTTTCAGCTTTTTGTCCGAGGAAAACTTGTCAGACCTGTGGTATCATAAAAGAAGATAAATGATTGAAAGGCAGAGGGGGGATGTTCTATGACAGAAGACGAAAAAATCCTGCAAGCGGAATTTGAAAAACGATGGAAACGCAGTCCCCAGAAAGACGGCTGCCTGTTCAGCGGCGTCATTGTCCTGTGTCTGGCGCAGGCGCTTTTCGCACCGGATTTTCCTTTTGCGGGACGAACTTGGGAGATTCCGCTTTTGGCCTTGGCGCCTGTCTGGTGGTGGATGTGTTGGTGGGCATGAAGCGAAAGGGAATTCCTGTGAATGCTTTTGGGCTTTTGCTGGTGGGCTATGGCATTGTCGTGGCAGTGCTGGGATTTGCGGTGACTGTGCCCGGTATGGCGTTTTCTTTGCCCAATGAATCCTTTTGGCTGAAAGTGCTGTTGGGGCTGTCCCTTGTAATTTTTGTCCTGTCCCTCATTCGCCTTTGCAGGCGGTGGAAATTAGATTGAATGAAAAACCGTGGTACAAAGTACCACGGTTTTTTTATTCCTCATCATCATATTCTTTTTCCAGTTTTTCCTGTCTGCGTTTGCCCATGCGGTACATGCCGAACTGCACCACCAGAAATACCACCACGAAGGTGCCCAGCATGGTGAAGATTTCCGCAGGCTGTTTTGCCTCTGTCTGCATGGCAAAGCAGATGCCTACCGCAACCATGCCCCCTACCAGAGAAGCCACCAGCCGTTTGGGATTGGGTTTTGCCACCACATTCAGCACAACGCCCATCTGTCTGGCGCGGATCATCTGATAAATGGGTGTCAGAATCAAAACCACATATTCCAAAGTGCAGTCCTGTAAACTTTGGTGCAGGAACAGGATCTTCACCACAAAGGACAAGATTGCAATAAAATACAGAATCTGCATCATTTCCGCCCAGATTTGATTCCTTGCCTGTTCAATACGTTCGTCTTTGATCATACCTCATTCCTCCTCGTTCCAGAATAATTCATCCAGTGTTTTTCCCAGCGCCTTGCAGATGGCAATGCACAGGTTCAGGGTGGGGTTGTACTTCCCAGCCTCGATCATGCCGATGGTCTGCCGGGTGACGCCTACCAGTTGTGCCAATTGCTCTTGAGAAAGGTCTTTCGCCGCCCGGGCGGCTTTCAGCTTCAGATTTTTCAAGGATGTTCCCCCTTCCTGTATCATTATTTTCATCTCTTACTTTATTTATATACTATATTTTTCTAAATGTCAAGTATATATTACATTATGAAAAATAAAAATGGAATTCCGATAGAAAAAACAGGACAGACAAAGCAACTTCCCCTTAAGAAAACATTGTTTTTTGTTTTATTGATTTCTTAAGGGGAATTGTGACAGCTGTCTTCAGAAGAAAACATACCAATGAAAATTTCAATAAAAGAAAGCGGAAAATCCTCTATTATGATAAGGATTTCCGCTTTCTTTGTTTTCTTATGAAGATGCCCCTAAGGGAATGGTTTCCTGCAAAAAATCTGCATTTTGCTCAAAGTAAATGGGAAATACCATAGAAAAACCGTCTGATTTCCGCCTTGTATGCCCTTGCCCCCTTGTTTTATAATAAATGCAGTTTGAAAAAGAGAAAGGAACACAACTATGCTGACAAAGATATATGAAAACCCCGCCGTTTATCGGGTGGATGTGCCTCTGCCGGACAACCCCTTGAAAAACCTGAATTGTTATGTCGTTCAGGACAGCGGCGAAACACTGATTATAGATACAGGCTTCAATCGGAAAGAGTGTCTGGATGCCCTTCTGGAAGGGCTGGCAGAACTGGACGCGGACTGGGAAAAGACAAATCTGTTCCTGACCCATCTTCACGCAGACCATACAGGTCTGGCGCCTACCCTTATGAAGGACAAGCCCGGCAAGATGTATATGAGCCGTGTGGATTATGCCGTTTTGGAAGGGCTGATGGTGGGAGAGGTCTGGAAAGTTTCCGATGCCAATTTCATTGCCGAAGGCTTTACACAGGAACAGATCAACATCCTGCACAGCGGCAATCCTGCCAGAGGTTTCGAGCCGGAATGCTTTTTTGATGTGGAAGAGCTGGAGGACGGGGACGTAATCACCGTAGGGAAATGGAAATTCCAGTGCATTTTGGTGCCCGGACATACACCAGGACAGATGATTCTCTACCAGAGAGAGGAACAGCTCCTCTTTACGGCAGACCATATCCTTTTTGGCATCACCCCTAACATCACCTGCTGGGTAGGCACAGCGGATTCTCTGGGAAATTATCTGGATTCCCTGGTGAAAACAAGGGACATTCCCATTCGGACAGCCCTGCCCGCCCATCGGAAAAACGACATGAACGTCTACGAACGTATGGACGAAATTGTGGAGCACCACTTGAAACGACTGAAAGAAACGGTGGACGCTATCCAGCAGTTCCCCGGCAGTCACGCCACAAAGATAGCCGCTTGTCTGCGCTGGTCTATGCGCGGGAAAACATGGGAGGAATTCCCTCTGTCCCAGCGTTGGTTCGCCGTAGGGGAAACCATTGCCCATCTGGATTATCTGGTGTGCAGAGGCTATGCGGAGCGGAAAGTCGTAGACGGCAAAAACGCTTACTGGCTCACCATGGATGGGGCTTTATGCAAATCCAAACTGGACTGCATCTGGAAAAACTACCGCGCGAAATAAAGGCAAAACATCAGAATACAGGCACTGGTTCATCAGAAAACAAATATGGCTGGAATCCTTGCAATATAAAGGATTCCAGCTGTTGTATTTTTATGGGGGTTATTTTCATCCCGACGTTTTGTATGCGGAAAAGCAGATTTTTTGTAAAACGGAGGGAGAAAATTTTTTCGGCACCCGTCTGTTTTGTATGCTAAAATGGAAAAAGAGATATTTTTTTGGAGAAAGGAAACACATCTATGGATATTTTGAAACAGTTACAGATAGAACTGGGCATCAAGGCTTCTCAGGTGGAAAACACCGTGAAACTGCTGGATGAAGGTAATACCGTGCCTTTCATTGCCCGTTACCGGAAAGAAGTCACAGGCTCTCTGGATGACCAGATCATCCGTCAGTTGGCGGAACGGCTCACAGCTCTCAGAAATCTGGAAGAAAAACGGGAAATGGTGCGTAACGCCATTACGGAACAGGGCGCCATGACCGACGAGCTTTCCGCAAAACTGGAAGGAGCCATGACCCAGACAGAAATCGAGGATATTTATCGTCCTTACCGCCCCAAACGCCGTACCCGCGCATCCATTGCCAAGGAAAAAGGCCTTGCGCCTCTGGCGGAATATATTTTCGGACAGGCATTTTTGGTGCCTTTGGAAGAATACGCCGCCGCTTTTGTAGACGCAGAAAAAGGCGTGGAATCTGTGGCGGATGCCATCAATGGCGCAAAAGACATTCTGGCGGAACAGTTCTCCGATGATGCTGACCTGCGGAAAATGCTCCGGGAAGAAACCATGAAGTTTGGTCAGTTGGTGACAAAGGCGGCAAAAGAGCAGACAGAACCTACCGTCTACGAAATGTATTACGATTACAGCGAACCACTGCAAAAAGCCGCAGGTCATCGCATCCTTGCAGTAAATCGTGGGGAAAAAGAAGGCATCCTGACGGTGAAGCTGGAAGGGGACGAAGAAAGACTTCTGCAAAAACTGGAACGGAAGCTCATCCGCAAAAACAGCCCTGCGGTGGAATTGTTGCAGGAAGTCATTGCGGACAGCTATAAACGCCTCATTGCTCCTTCTCTGGAACGGGAAATCCGCAATGATTTGACAGAAAAAGCCGAGGAATCCGCCATGGGTGTATTCCGGGAAAATCTGAAGCAGCTTCTCTTGCAGCCGCCCATCAAAGGAAAAACCGTGCTGGCATTAGACCCTGCTTATCGTACCGGCTGCAAAATCGCTGTCATTGACGAAACAGGCAAACCCCTGGAAACCACCGTGGTATATCCCACACCTCCTCAGAACAAAACAGCCGAAGCAGAAAAGAAGCTGACAGCTCTTATCAAAAAATATGATGTAGACCTGATTTCCATCGGCAACGGCACCGCTTCCAGAGAATCCGAGCAGTTTGTGGCGGAAATGCTGAAAAAACTGGATAAAAAGGTGTATTACATCATTGCCAATGAAGCAGGGGCTTCTGTGTATTCCGCTTCCAAACTGGGTGCGGAGGAATTCCCTGATTATGACGTTGCCCTGCGTTCCGCCGTTTCCATTGGCAGACGTATCCAAGACCCTCTGGCGGAACTGGTAAAAATCGACCCCAAATCCATTGGCGTTGGGCAGTATCAGCATGACATGAACCAGAAACGTCTGGGCGAAACATTAGGCGGCGTGGTGGAGGACTGTGTAAACAGCGTTGGCGTTGACTTGAATACAGCAAGTCCCGCTCTGCTTTCTTATGTAGCAGGCATCAACAACACCGTTGCGAAAAATATTCTCACATATCGTGAAGAAAACGGCCTGTTCCATAACCGGAAAGAATTGAAAAAAGTTCCCAAACTGGGGCCCAAAGCCTTTGAACAGTGTGCTGGTTTCCTGCGCATTGCCGAAAGCGATATGCCTTTGGATAAAACTGGCGTCCATCCCGAAAGTTATAAGGCGGCGGAAGCATTGCTAAAACTTTGTGGTTATTCTCTGGATGATGTGGCGTCTGGTCAGGTAAAAGGTCTGGCAAACAAAGTGACCATGACAGAAGAAACAGCGGAAAAACTGGGCATTGGTCTGCCTACTTTGCAGGATATTGTCAAGGAACTGGAAAAACCTGGCCGTGACCCCCGTGATGAAGCCCCTGCCCCTGTCCTCCGCAGTGACGTATTGACCATGGAGGATTTGAAAGAAGGTATGGTGCTCAAAGGCACTGTCCGCAATGTCATTGACTTCGGTGTGTTTGTGGACATCGGCGTCCATCAGGATGGTCTGGTACATATTTCCCAGATCTGTGACCGTTATATCAAACATCCCTTAGAAGCGGTGAAACTGGGTGACATCGTTACTGTGAAAGTATTGAGCGTGGATTTGCAGCGCAAACGCATTTCCCTGACCATGCGCGGCGTGGAATAATTGTTATGGTTTTGTCAAAGATTCTTTATAGAAATGTAATGTTTTTGTGCCATATTATTTGATATACTGAGAAAAAGATCGGAAGTACATGCTGGAAAGGAGAGAGGATTATGAAACGGATGATAGCATATATGCTGGCTGGTGTTTTGACATTGGGCTGCGGCACAACAGCCTTTGGGGCGGAAAAAATTTCTAGTACTATGATGGTGCAGGATAAAGAGGTGACCCAGACTCTGTACGCAGATGAATGGGGCACAAAATTGGTGCCTGTACGAGAAGTAGGGGATATTCTGGGCTATACAGTGGCGTGGGATAAGACGACACGTTCCGTTAACCTTTCTGACGGCACAACCACCGTTGGTTTTGCCTCCGGCAAGGACGCGTATCTGGTAGAAGGCGAAACAAAGAGCATCGGCTGTGTGCCGGAACTGCTGGAGGGCGTGCAGTATGTGCCTGCGGATCTATTTTCCGCTTTCTTCCCTGTGGCCATGCAGACAAAGGCAGGACAGCTTGTTTTCACAGACCTGACAGCGGAAGGCGTGGAACAGATTACCGGCACCGTTGTGGAAGCGGCACAGTATAATCTGGTGATGCGTCTGGAAGACGGCACACTGCGGATCTTCACCAAAGATCAGGCGGATATGACACGGGCGGGCAGTCTGGAACCGGGCAGCCTGGTGGCAGTGTACTACAAGAGCGCTGATCCGAAAACAGCTATCAAACTGTTTGCGGTAGATCCGTCAGCCGTAAAAGCCCCTGCGGCTGAAATACCTGCCAATACCGCAGCACAGAAAGACTGAGTATTTTCTAAGCCCATGGACTGCCATGGGCTTTTTTTCCAAAATGCAGAATGGGCTGCAAAAAACTGTTGTTTTGCATAAAGTAAAGCCTATTTTTTTGATAGTATTTTCTTAGAAAAAATCTTGACAGTTTTTTCACAGCTGATATAATGAACTTGTAAATGAAATATGAAATTCTTCAGGGCAGGGTGAAATTCCCGATCGGCAGTAAAGTCTGCGAGCGCTTTGGCGCAGGATTCGGTGCGATTCCGAAACCGACAGTATAGTCTGGATGGGAGAAGAATAAAAGTTTGGTGTTTTTTCGCGCGGATGCGAAAAAGCCCGACCTTTATTTTGCTTGTTTAGCCTGAAGATTTTCAGGCTTTTTCTTTTGCCAAAAGAGAAAAAGTTCGTCACAAAGATTGGCGGAAGCCTGAAAAGTCTAAACAAAAAATGGAGGAAGAACATCATGGAAAACGTCGTAAAATCAACAGCAGTAAAAAGAAAACAGAACGTCAGAAAACTGACAGCCCTGGGTATGCTGGGTGCCATCTCTCTGATTCTGGTGGCAACGGTACATTTCCCCATCATCCCCGCGGCACCGTTCCTGGAATATGATCCTGCGGACGTACCCATTCTCATTGGTACATTTGCCTTCGGCCCAGTGGCTGGTTTCCTGCTGACCGTAGTGGTATCCATCATTCAGGGTATGACTGTCAGCGCGGCAAGCGGCGGCCCCATCGGCATCATTATGCACATCTTCGCTACTGGCAGCTGTGTACTGATCGCAGGCAACATCTACCGCAGAAATAAAACAAGAAAAACAGCAGCCATCGCCCTCATCGTAGGCGCGCTGGTTATGACAGGCGCAATGGTACTGATGAACCTGGTACTGACACCTATTTTCTTGGGCACATCCATGGAAGAAGTAATCCCCATGCTGCTGCCCGCTATCATTCCTTTCAACCTGATTAAAGCAGGTCTGAACTGCGCCATCACATTTGTACTGTACAAATCCATTTCCCATCTGCTGAAAGGGGAATGATTTCCAAAAAACAACCCATCTGTTATGTGATATGAGAGAATTGAAGCACAAAATCTTTCCCTTGCAAGAGATTTTGTGCTTTCTCTTTTGTGTGGAAAGTTTTTATAAAAAAATATAAAATAATGAAAAAATCTAACCGTCATCTAACGAAGCCTTTGCTATACTCTCCTTGCGGTACCGAAAAACAAAGCAAACGTATCAAGGAGGTTTTTGAGATGAAAAGAACAAGAATGATGGTAACAACACTGGCAATGGCAATGATGGCGCTGGGCGGCACAACAGCTGCTTTTGCAGCGGAAGGGGAAGCTGCGGTAGCTTGCACACCTGCCGTGGAAGCAACATCCGTGGAAGTGGATGAAATGAAACTGACAGACGATATGGAAGGAACTGTGGCAGTTGCGGTGGTAGCAGCGCAGGAAGCGCAGAAAGTAACTGGCGAAAACGATACAGTACCCATGGAAAAGCTGGAAAAAGTCATTTTAGAAGCTTTGGATATGACCATTGTAAAATAAAACATATGAAAGCAGCAGTACGAACCGTTTCGTACTGCTTTTTCCTCTGAAAAAGGAAAATCAGAGGAGACGAGAGAAGTATGAGATTGTTATTGGTGGAAGATGAAAGAAAACTGTCACAGGTGTTGGCAAAAGGTCTGAAAAAACTTTCTTACACGGTGGATCAGGCTTTTGACGGCGAGGAAGCACTGGAACTGTTTTCTGTTTACGGGTATGATCTGGTGGTACTGGATCTGAACTTGCCAAAAATCGACGGCTGGGAAGTGCTGCGGCAGATTCGACAGCAGGACAGACAGGTGAAAGTGCTGATCCTGTCGGCGAAAAATCAGGTGGAGGATAAAATCGCCGGGCTGGATCTGGGCGCCAATGACTATCTGGAAAAACCCTTTGATTTTTTGGAATTGGCAGCCCGTATCCGCAATCTGCTGCGGTGGGAGTTTGTCCAGCGGGAAAGCCAGTGGGAGGATGGCAGGCTGAAAATCGATTTTTCTGCCAAAACCGTTTTGGTGGATGGGGAAGAAATTGCCCTGACCCATAAGGAATACGGCATTTTGGAATATCTGGTGCAGAACCGGACACGTTTCGTATCAGCGGAAGAACTGCTGGAGCATGTTTGGGACAGAGAAGCAGACTTGTTTTCCAATACGCTGAAATATCATATCCATTCATTGAAAAAGAAATTGGGTTTGCCGGAGGTGATTCAGAATGAACGGGGAAAAGGATACCGTTATGCAGAACATACGGAAAAATAAGGGTATTTCTCTGCGGCTGCGGATCACCCTTCTGGTGAGTCTGTTGCTTCTGTTGCTCAATGGCGTTCTGGTGGGTTACAGCGTCCATAGCGGCGGGCAGTATTTCACCCAGGCAACTATGGCACTGAAAGTGGAAATGTCCGCAATAAAGCCATCTGCGGAAGGGACAGAGGCACAGACGATACAGAGATGGCAGGAAGTGCCTTTGGAAATGCAGGCGGTATCCACAGAGCCAGCGGCCGTTGCCATTTCCACATTGCAGGAAGCCAATTCGGGCTTTCGTCAGGAGATTTTGCTGGCGTTTCTGTTTGTAGATGTTGTGGGCATCCTGCTGACGTATTTTGTGGTAGGCAGAGCCCTGCGGCCTTTGACGAAACTCAGCGCTAAAATGGCGCAGATGGACGAAAACAACTGGAATTGCGCCATGACGGAGCCGGATACCCATGATGAAATCGGTCAGGTTTCCGAATCCTTCCGCCATCTTATGGAGCGGCTCCAGGATTCCTTTCAGGCCCAGAAACATTTTGCCGCCAATGCCGCCCATGAGCTGAAGACCCCTATGGCGGTGATGAAGTCTGCCATTCAAGTCCTCTATCTGGAAGAAAAGCCTTCTGCGGAGGAATATGAGGAAACGCTGGAGCTTTGTCTGGAGACCACAGAACAGCTTTCTCAAATGGTGGAGGAACTCCTTGTCATCAGCAATCCGAAGGAGGAAGCCAAAGAAGAAATTTCTCTGAAGAAAATGACAGAGGAGATTTTTCAGAAATACGCAGGACAGATTCAGGAAAAAGACTTGGTGGTTTGGCAGCAGATGCAGCAGGATACATGGTATACCCATCCTGTCCTGATGCGGTTTTTGCTGGAAAATCTGCTGTCCAATGCCGTAAAGTATAACCGACAGGGCGGCAGCATCCGTTTGACGGCGGAAATAAAAGAGAATCAACTCCATCTGGAAGTGGCGGATACCGGCATCGGCATTTCGCCGGAACATCTGCCTCATATCTTCACCTGCTTTTATCGGGCAGACCCTTCTAGAAATAAGGAAATTGCCGGGAATGGTCTGGGTTTGTCCATTGTGAAAACGGCAGTGGAAAAAATGCAGGGAGAAATCACAGTGGAAAGCGAAGAAGGCAAAGGCACCTGTTTCCATGTGACATTACCGGCATAATAGAACGAAACAAGAGAATTGCGACGATTGTCTTGAAAAGAAAATATTCCTCTTACAACTCCATAAAAAGAAGATAGCCAGAGGCCCTTTGATTCCAAGGGTTCTGGCTATTTTTGTTTCTTTATGAAGAAGTCTTGGAGAACTGCCTTTTTACGCACAGAAAAATCCCCTGCCGCATATACTGTATAGGGATTGCAGCCTCTTTGGGAGGCAGAAGAAAAGAGGGGGGCCCTATGAAGAAATTAACCGTGGTTGTGCTTTTTGGCGGACAGTCCTCGGAACATGAGGTTTCCTGCATGTCGGCAGCCAATATGATTGCCGCGTTGGATGAGGAGAAATACGATGTTCTGCCTGTGGGCATTACAAAGAAAGGGAACTGGCGCATCTGTCATGGCTCTGTGGATGCCATTCGAGAGGGACGTTGGGAGCCATACAGCGTGGATGCCATCTTGAGTCCCGATGCCTCCAGAAAATCCTTGCTGAAACTGGTGGGCGGCAAGTATAAGGAAATCCCTGTGGATGTGGTGATTCCTGCCCTTCATGGCGCATGGGGAGAGGACGGCACTGTACAGGGGCTGCTGGAATTGGCGCAGATCCCTTATGTGGGCTGTGGCGTCCTTTCTTCCGCCGTTTCCATGGATAAGGTCTATACAAAGCTCATTGCCAAGGCGGCAAAAATCCCCATGGCAAAATTTTTCTGGTGTGACGGGCGGTTTCTGGCGGAAACAAAGGAGAAAGTTATGGATCAGGCAGAGAAAAAACTGGGATATCCCTGTTTCGTCAAACCTGCCAACTCCGGCTCCTCTGTGGGGGTTTCCAAGGCCAAAAACAGAGAAGAACTGGAAAAAGCCTTGTTTTATGCCGCAAAATATGATAGAAAAGTAATTATGGAAGAAGCCATTGACGGTCGTGAGTTTGAGTGCGCGGTTCTGGGGAATGAGGATAAGCACATAAGCGGCATTGGGGAGATCGTCACAACGGCGGAATTCTATGACTATGACGCCAAGTACCACAATGCCCTTTCCCGTACGATCATCCCTGGGGAGGCGGAGGCGGAAGCCTTGGCGCAGATGCGAAAAATTTCGGAAAAAATCTATCATGCAGTTGACGCAAGTGGCCTTGCTCGTGTAGACTTCTTTATGGAGAAAAGCGGCCGCGTGCTTTTCAACGAACTCAACACCATGCCAGGTTTTACTTCCATCAGCATGTACCCCATGCTTTGGGAAGAAGAAGGCATGTCAAAAACAGAACTGATGGATCGCCTGATCGCCCTTGCTTTGGAACGGGACAACGGCATCCACGGATAAGGAAGAAGGACAAAATATTTATGGATACAAGACCAATCGGCGTATTTGATTCCGGGGTAGGCGGTTTGACTGTGGTCAAACAGGTCATGAAAGTCATGCCCCATGAAAATATTGTATACTTCGGGGATACGGCAAGGGTGCCTTACGGCAGCAAATCCAAAGAAGCCGTAACCAAATTTTCTTTGCAGAATGTGCGTTTTCTCGAAACAAAAGATGTAAAAGCCATTATCGTGGCATGCAATACCGCCAGCTCCAACAGTCTGGATGCCATGCGTGCGGCAACAGACACCCCCATTTTCGGCGTGGTTGTGCCCGGCGTGGAAGCGGCAGTCCGTGCTACCAAAAACCATAAGGTAGGCATCATCGGCACAGCGGCAACGGTGCGTTCCGGCGCTTATGAAACCATGATTCGGGAAGAAAATCCTGACATTCAGGTCTTTTCTAAGGCCTGCCCTCTTTTCGTGCCTCTGGCGGAAGAAGGCTGGACAGATAACGAGGTTTCCCGCCTGACAGCCCAAAGCTATTTGCAGGAACTTTTGGCAAAGGGCATCGACTCTCTGGTGCTGGGCTGTACCCATTATCCTCTTTTGAAGCGGTGTATTGGCACCACCGTAGGGGATGCGGTGAAACTGGTAGATCCGGCAAAAGCCACCGCAAGACAGGTGAAGGAATTTCTGGCAGAGCGTGACCAGCTCAACGAAAACGAGGAAGAAGGTGTGCGTCGTTTCTATCTCAGTGACACCACAAACACCTTCGGCTTTTTGTGCCAGAAAGCATTGAAACATCCCTATGAAGCGGAAATCATCGACATCGAAAAATATTAATAAAATCCTTACGTCCCTCTGTTTTTTGTGGTATGCTGAAAGCAGAGCAAAAGTAAATCAATGACGAAATAAAGCAGCGTGCAGGTAAAACATAAGTCCAGTTGTTTTCCAGCAGGCTGCTTTTTTTCATGGAAGAAAAGGAGTGAATGTTATGCCGGAAACAAAATTGCAGGAAGTGGTATTTGCCCTGCTCATGTCATTTTTTATGGTGCTGGGTATGGAGTTTTATAATGGCTCCATACAGATGGGGGAATGGACAAGGGCTGTTTTTCCCATTATGTTTGGGGAGATGCGGTTCATGCTGCCACTGTGCTTTGCTACCAGTTACTTTGTTATGGATAAAATTGCCCAGAAGCTGATGCTTCGTCTGGTAACGCCGGGGCAGGACAAACCCATTCTGGTGGTACTGGTGCGCTCCGGCATTACCGTAAGCCTCATGTGTCCTGCTATGAGTTTTTGGGCAACCCTCATTTTCCATGGCATCAGCTTGGATTTTGTCAATCAGTGGTTCGGCACCGTCATCCGCAATTTCCCAATGGCGTTTTTCTGGCAGATTTTTTACTGCGGCCCGTTGGTGTGGTTCCTGTTTGGCCGCATTTTCTTTGGCAGAAGGGAAAAACTGTTTAAAAAGGATTTGGCAAAAGCCGCAAACCTCTGTTATGATGGTAAAAAGGAGGCGATGTGCCATGAAATGTCCTTATTGCGGAAAAGAAATGACATTGGGGTATATCCAGAATCGTGAAGGGGTGTACTGGACGGAAAAGAAGCGAAAAGTGGCGGCACTGCTGGCAGGCGGCGGCAATACCATTCAGTTGGGGGATCTGACATCCAACCCTTTTTGTATGGGAGAAACGGAGGCTTGGAACTGTCAGGCGTGCAAAACCATTATCATTCCTTATGAAGAAGGAAAAGGGAATGAAACAGAACTGGTATAAAACAGTGAAAGAAAAGCAAATTCCCCTTAAGAAAACATACCAAATCAAATCTCAGTAAAAATAAGAAGGCTGAAATCCGTTGAATGATAAGGATTTCAGCTTTCTTTGTTTTCCTATGCAGGTTTTTTCTTTCTTTTTTGTGGGCGAAAACAATTTTTTAAGACATGTTTAAGATTGTGTGGAGAGCATTGACAGCCACTTCTTTTCGTACTATTGTATTAGTAAGCTAATACAATCATACAGAAGGGGGAGAATGGCATGTGGAGAAAAATCTGTAAAGAGGAATTACGGGAAACACGAAAGGTGTATTTTGTGATGTTTGCCATTTTGTTGGCGGCAGGGATCATCAGCCTTGTTGTAATGCGGCAGACGGCTTTATATCCGGGAGATACCTTTGGGGGTACACCGGAAGAATTTGATGTGCGCAGTGTCCTTTCCATTGGTTCCGTTTTGGGGATGTATGTCCTGTGGATTGCCGCCATGGTGGTTTATGTGGTATATACCCTGTATCGTTTTGACCGAGGTGTGTTTGGGGGAGAAGGCGTTTTCTGGATGACACTGCCGGTGAAACGGCGGGAGATTCTGGCTGGAAAACTGCTGGCGCCCTTGGTTTGGGGGGCAGGATTGGTGCTTCTGGGCATTGTGTGGCTGGCATTGATGCTGTTTATGCAGGATCCTTATGGCAGCACAAGCTTTTCCATGGATGGCATGGCTGTGGGCATCGGTATGGTAGCGTTTATGGTTCTTTCGCAGATCCTCATGGCTGTGGGCAGTCTGTATGCCCTTTGCTTTGCCCTCATGGCAGGACGTTTGCCTCGTTTTCAGAAACATCCCTATTTGTGGGGGGCAGCTGTTGCGCTGGTGATTTTCTTCATCATCGAGCCGCTGTTCAATGTGCTGGCTATGGTGGTTTTCGGTGTTCCTGTCGGCTTTTTCCTTATGGCGATGCCGTTCCTCATGACAAAAGGCATTGCAGTGTTTGGTTTCATTGCATTGATTCCCATTGCTATGGTATTGCGGATACTGATTTATGGGGCACTGATGGTGTATCTGGCAGAAAAGAAATTGGATTATTTAGGTTAAGGAAGGTGATTCCGTGCAGTTTGATAACGGTTTACCCATTTATTTGCAGATCGTGAAGGAAATGACCCTGCGTGCCTTATCTGGTGCCATAGAGCCCGGTGGGAAGATTCCTCCTGTCAGGGAGCTGGCGGCGGAATTTGGCGTCAATCCCAACACCATGCAGCGTGCCATGGCGGAAATGGAGCGGGAAGGTCTGGTCTATACAGAGCGCACCAGCGGTCGTTTTCTGACGAAGGAAGAAGGGGTTTTGGTGGAAAAGAGAAAGTCTTTCGCAAAGGAAGAAACAGAGAAATATCTGGCATATATGAAAAAAATCGGCTTTACCACGGAAGAAGTGGCGTCTTATGTGAAAGCCGTTGGCGAGAAGGGAGAGGAACAGGCATGAGTTTGGTAGAAATCAAAAATCTGGAGCATCGTTACGGCAATCATACCGTTTTGGCAGGGCTGAACCTGACGCTGGAAGAAGGAGAAATCATCGGGCTTTTGGGCCCCAACGGCGTAGGGAAAACCACCCTTATGAAAATCCTTTGCGGTTTGATTCAGAACTATGACGGCAGTGTATTGGTGGATGGTCAGCCCATTGGTGTGCACAGCAAGTCTGTCATTTCCTATCTGCCGGAGCGGACATACTTCCGCAAAAGCGAGAATGTGAAAAGCGCCATTGGCATGTTCCGTGATTTCTATAAGGATTTCGACGAAAAGAAAGCCGTGGAAATGGCTATGGATTTGAAACTGGATTCCAAGCAGAAAATCGGCACCATGTCCAAAGGTATGCAGGAGAAATTGCAGCTGGTGTTTGTCATGAGCCGGAAAGCAAAGCTTTTTGTGCTGGATGAACCCATGGGTGGTGTAGATCCTACCACAAGGGACTATATCCTTACCACCATTTTGAACCAGTATACGGAAAACAGCTCTATCCTTTTGTCTACCCATCTGGTGCATGATGTGGAGCAGATTTTCGACCGTGCTGTTTTTCTGAAACAGGGACGGGTGCTGTTGAATGAACAGGTGGATGTGCTTCGAGCGGAAACGGGCATGTCCATTGACCAGTATTTCCGGGAGGTGTATCGCTGATGTTTGGAAAAGTAATGAAACAGGAATTGCGGGCCAACAGCCTGCTTTACGGTGTGGCAAGTGCCATTGCACTGCTCTTTGCCTTTGCCACAGTCATAAACCGTACCAGAGGTACGGATGTTTCCTATCTGGTAAAGGCGCCCTTGCTGATTTCCGGCTGTACCATTGCCATTGTGGTGCTGGTGATTCTGTTTCTCATCCATACAGCCCTGCGGTATCAGAAAAGTATGTATGGCAATGAAGGGTATCTCACATTCAGCCTGCCTATTTCCTCTGTGGAACTGGTGACAGGGAAATACGCGGCAGCAGCTTTGTGGGGTATCATCGTCTGTGTGCTTTGCGCGCTGCTGTGTTTTTCCATAATCTACGGAGCCGTTGCGCCATCCGGTACAGAATTGTTCTGGGCGGAAGTAGAAAAAGTTTGGGCAATGGATGGTATCCGCAGCTCCATGATTCTCATTGCCGTTTCTCTGACACTGGGCATGCTGGAAACAGTGGCCCTGCTCTATCTTGCCATTACATTGGCGCATCTGCCTTTTATTCGCAAAGGCAACGGCATTTTTGCCCTGATTTTCTTCTTTGGCATTAGTTATGTGGAAGGAAAGGTGCTGGAATTTATCCCCTCTTTGTCTACGGCATATATTGAAAAGACCATGACAGCCATCATTAATAATGCTGATCTGGATGCGTTTTTCCAGGGTATCCGCAGTTTTATGCTCCCTGCGGCTATCTCCACTGTGGTCATGTCCGTGGTATATCTGGCAGTGACAGTGATTTTGGCGAAAAAATACACATCTATCCAGTAAAAAAAGGCGGCTGTTTTTACAGCCGCCTTTTCCTAAGGGGAAGAAGTAGAAAGAATGTGATTCTTTGGGGGAGAGATCACACTCTCCGCTATGAAGTATGTCCCTGAGAAAGGGTTTTATACCTGTTTTTGAGAAAAATTTTTCCTTTTATGTGCCTCAGGTCACAGAACAAGATAATAATAATTATTATTTAAGAAATTTTATTGCAAAGAGTTTTTTTCTGTGATATACTGACATCAGAAATAAAAAAGAAATATTTGGATACAATAACAATAGATGTGTAAGGAGGAATTGATTATGTTAATGGTAAAATCTGATACATTCCAGAAAGAAGTTATGGAAAGCAATGTACCCGTATTGGTGGACTTTTTTGCTACATGGTGCGGTCCCTGCCAGATGATGGGCCCCGTACTGGAACAGCTCCAGGCTGAATACGGCGACAAAGCAAAAATCGTGAAAGTAGACATCGACCAGGCTATGGATCTGGCACAGAAATATCGTGTTATGAGCGTACCTAACATGATTTTCTTCAAAGACGGTCAGGTGGCAGACAGCATCATCGGTGCAGTTCCCGCTTCCGTACTGAAAGAAAAAATGGCTAAACTGGTATAAAAAATGCCAATTGGAGGACATCTTCTCAGACAAGAGAGGGTGTCCTCTTTTTTCTTTGGAAAAACCGACGGACTTGTGCGTTTTGACGTCTGCATGTATTGGTAAAAATACAAAAAATACAAATGTTATTTTGCAGACTACACAAAAATTGTTGTATTTTTATAGAAACAAGCGTCATTCTTTCCATTGACTTGGGCCTTTGAACGTGGTATCTTTTACCCAACGATTTCAAATCGTCAAAGACAGAAAGAAGGAGATTTTTCATGAGCCGTGCGTTTTCCCATACAATTAAACAGGTCCTGCTCATTGGTGCTATTCTCATTGCGCTGCGGGTCATTTTGTGCCGCGTGAAGAAATAGTACTGATTGTCATGGAAAAAAACACGATGCGTGGAAAAAGATTCAGTCTTTTTTCGGTGTAAACAGGTGGTTCCGGACGGTCAGTCCGGAACTTTTTTATTTTTACAAAAGAAAAGAAGTGTACAAAGGAAAAAAGAAAATCATATACCAAAACAGATGAGCCTCTCCTCAGGGAGAAGGGAAAATGCAAAAGAAACTTTCGGAATTTTACAAAAGCATATTGGAGGGAACCAAATATGAAAACAAGAAGCGTGGGCATTGTGGGTGTCGGCCATGTAGGCGCCCATTGTGCATATAGCCTGGCTGTCCAGGGCATTGTGGACGAATTGGTGCTGGTGGATGTGAAGGAACAGAAGGTCATCAGCGAGTGTCAGGATCTGCGGGACAGCGTGTCCTATCTGCCCCATCGGGTAGAGGTCAGAGGCGGCACTTATGAAGACCTGAAGGACTGCGACATCGTTGTCATCAGCGTGGGCACCATCATGGGCGAAGACCATAGCCGTCTGGCAGAACTGAAACATTCTGTGGAACTGGTCAACAGCTTTGTGGGACGCATTGTAAAAGCCGGATTTGACGGCATATTCATTGTCATCACAAATCCCTGTGACATCATCGCAAGACAGGTGCAGAAACTTTCCGGCTTCCCGTCATCTCGGGTATTTGCCACAGGCACTGGGCTGGACAGCGCCAGATTCAGAACCGTTCTGGCAAGGGAAACAGGCATCGACCATAAATCTCTGGTGGCTTACACCATGGGGGAACATGGCGATTCCCAGATGGCACCATGGTCTCATGTGACGGTCAATGGCAAACCGCTGGATCAGCTGGCAAAAGAAAATCCCAAATATCAGGTGGATAAAGAAGCTGTGCTCCATGAAACCATTGAAGGCGGCTGGGTCACCTTCGCCGGCAAAGGCGCCACAGAGTTTGGCATTTGCTCCACACTGGCACGGCTGGTTTTCTGCGTATTCCACGACGAAAAAGCAGTCATGCCCGTCAGCGCACAGCTGAACGGTCAGTATGGTCAGCATGACCTGTATATCAGCACACCCTGCGTCATCGGCAAAGACGGCGTGGAAGAAGTGCTGGAATTAGCATTAACACCGGAAGAAATGGCAGCATTTCAGCATTCCTGTGATGTGATCCGTACCAATATCGGTTACATCGAAGAAGCGTAATTGCCATTTTCTCAATACAACTTCCATTACAAAAGAAAAAGCAAAGCAAAGAAACACAAAAGAAAAAAACAAAAAAATACCAAAGAACAGCATGGAATATCTGCCATGCGAAAATCCAATGAAGTGGGCACTTTGCTGTATCTCCGTACAGCAATTCCTCTTTCCAAAAGGCGGCACAGCCGCCTTTTTTATGCCCGTGGGGGACGTTGACAAGGGACAAAAACCGTACTATAATGACACCAGAATGCAAAGGGAGCTTCTAAGGGAGGCTGAGAGGAAGGATAAATCCTTCGACCTTTACACCTGATTTGGATAATGCCAACGGAGGGAATGCAGGGTGTACAACTCACCAAAGAGCGTCAGAAACGAAGGATTTCCAAAAAGGAAATCCTTTTTTGTTTGCGTTTCTTTCGTTGGGAAGGAGAAAAAAGGAGGCATCAACAAATGGGTGGCAATAAGGATAATCATGTGTTGAAAATGGTGCTGACGGCAATATTCGCAGGCATGGGCTTTGCCCTGTCCTCTGTGGTATGGTTCCCCAATATGGCGCCGTTCCAGCACTTCATCAATGTATTGGCGGCGGTGTTCGTGGGGCCTTACTGTGGATTTCTGGCGGCGCTCATCACCGGTATTCTGCGTATGATGACAGGGCGTACAGCACTGGCGGTCATCGGGGCAGTCATCGGCGCGTTCTTGTCCGGTTTCCTGTATCGGAAATCCGGTAACAAGCTGTATATGGCAGTCATTGGGGAAATCTTCGGCACCGGTATTTTGAGCGCATTTGCGGCATATCCGGTGATGAAATACATCTATGGCATGGACTTGCAGACCCCTTGGGTCTATGTGCCGGCATTCGTGCCTTCTTCCGCTATGGGTGCTTTTCTGGCCGTTCTGGTCATCACCCTTTTGAAACGTTCCGGCATGTTCGCAAGAATGATGGAAAAACTCAACCGTAAATAAAGGAGGTTCGTTTTCATGAAAACAGATATTTTGGCGTCTTTTCCCGCTATGATGGCAAATGTAAGGGAAAAAGAACCCATTGTACAGGCAATCACCAACTTCGTTACAGTCAATGACTGCGCCAATATCATTTTGGCGGCAGGGGCTTCTCCCACCATGGCTCACGAAGTGGAGGAAGTGGCAGAAGTGGCTTCTGTGGTACAGGGCCTTGTGATGAATATGGGCACCATGGAGGACGTGGAAGCCATGCTGGTGGCAGGGAAAGCCGCTAACGAGGCAGGGGTTCCTGTGGTGCTTGACCCCGTTGCCGTAGGCGCGACCAGACTGCGTCGGGAAGGCGGCAAAAAGCTGCTGGAGAACGTGAAATTCTCCGTGATCCGTGGCAATACCTCCGAAATCAAACATCTGGCAGTGGGCACAGGTTCCACCCGTGGCGTTGACGCGGCAGAAGAAGATAAGATCACCGAGGACAACTACAAAGCCTTTGGTTATATGGCAAGAGAACTGGCACGGAAAACAGGGGCAGTCATTGCCATTTCCGGCGTCATCGACATCATCGCTTCCCCTGATCGTGTGTTTGCCCTGAGAAACGGCGATGCCATGATGAGCCGCATCACTGGCAGCGGCTGTATGCTCACAGCCCTTTTGGGTGCCTTCTGCGGCGGTAATCCCGATCATATTCTGGAAGCCACCGTATGCGCTGTATCCCTTATGGGTGTCAGCGGTGAAATCGCAAGAGAAAAAACTGACGCACAGGGGGCAGGTACCCTCACATTCCGCACCCATCTGGTGGATCAGATCAGTTTGACAGACGCAGAAACATTACAGAAACGGACAAGACTGGAGGAATTGGAATTGGCAGAAAAAGCAACGAAAGAATCCATGAAAGTATACGCTATCACAGACCGTGCATGGCTGGGCGGCAGAACACTCCATGAAGTGACAGAAGAAGTGCTGGCAGCAGGGGCAACTTTCCTGCAGATTCGTGAAAAAGAACTGGATGAAGCAACATTCCTGGAAGAAGCCAAAGATTTGGCACAGCTGGCAAAGAAATACCATGTACCTTTTGTGGTAAACGATAACATCGAAATCGCACTGGCTTGCGGGGCAGACGGCGTCCATGTGGGACAGAGCGACATCGTGGATAAAGACGTGAGAGCTATGATTGGCCCCGACAAGATTCTGGGTATTTCCGCAAACACTGTGGAAACAGCCGTAAAAGCTCAGGAAAGCGGCGCGGACTACATCGGCGTAGGCGCGGTGTTCCACACAGATACCAAAAAAGATGCCCAGTCCCTGACAAATGAGGAACTGCTGGCAATCTGCAAAGCTGTTACCATCCCTGTGGTTGCCATCGGCGGCATCAATGAAAATAACATCATGCAGCTCAAGGGCAGCGGCATCGACGGTGTTTCCGTTATCTCCGCTATTTTCGCTAAGGAACATCCCGGCGAAGCCACCAAAGTGCTGCTGAAAAAAGTAGAAGAAATGCTGGGCGAATAAGCCTGTTTGAAAAAAGGAAATGGCTCATATGTGTCCATTGACGCAGAAACGCAACAAAGCAGTTCTCCATGCAAAACCGATGTAAAAGCGACAGTTGCATGGAGGAAACGTCGCAGAAAGTCGGTTTTGCTGCTTGATTTGAATATCAAGGGGGAATCCGACCATGAAATACATCAACGCGTCAGACCTGCTGCCCCCTGCACTGGTGCAGACCTTGCAGGAGTATGTCCAAGGCGGCTATGTCTATATCCCTGCCAGAGAACATAAGAGCTGGGGAGAGAAAAGCGGCAGCCGTGGGGCATTGGCACAGCGGAACGAAGAAATTCGCAGCCAAAAGCAGGCAGGGGCAACACTGGAAGCGTTGGCAGAAACATACCATCTTTCTGTCTCTGCCATCCGCAAAATTATTTATCAGAAAGAGAAATAAGAAAAAGCTGGGTAAAGCAACTTCCACTTAAGAAAACATTGATTTTTCTTTTCCTTGATTTCTTAAGGGGAAGTGCGACGGCTGTCTTCATAAGAAAACATAACAAATAAAATTTTCATAAAATAAGAAAGCTAAAATCCTTTGTCATGATAAGGATTTTAGCTTTCTTTGTTTTCTTATGAAGATGCCCCTAAAACCCAGCTTTTTTTGTACCCAAAACACTGCCGAAGCGTTTGGTGGATTGCGGCAAAAGGGCAGGACTTTGTACAATCAATCCAGAAGGAGGCGATTGTATGAAGATCACCAAAGATGCCATGTATCCCCGTCTTGACGATACATGGACGATTTATCTGAAAAATGCCATCACGAACCCTGCCATTTCCGTGGGGGATTATACCATGTATCATGACTTTGTCCATGACCCCAGAGAATTTGAAAAGCATAATGTCCTCTACCAATATCCCATCAATGGAGATAGGCTGAAAATCGGGAAATTCTGCTCCATTGCCTGCGGGGCAAAGTTCCTGTTCAACAGTGCCAATCATGCTTTGGGTTCCCTGTCCACTTATCCATTTCCCATATTTGCCGATGCTTGGGGGCTGGATTGGAAGCGGGTTACAGAGGCATGGGACAACAAAGGAGATATTACCATCGGCAATGATGTGTGGATTGGCTACGAAGCCGTCATACTGGCAGGGGTCACCATTGGAGATGGCGCCATCATCGGCACAAGGGCAGTGGTTACGAAAGATGTGCCGCCTTATACCATTGTGGGCGGTGTGCCTGCAAAGCCCATCCGCAAACGATTTTCCGAGGAAACCATTGCCGCTTTGGAGGAAATGCGCTGGTGGGATTGGGAAGAAGAAAAAATTGCCCGTCATATCTGGGATATTCAGGCGGGAGATGTGGAAAAACTGAAAAAAGCATGATAGAAGTGCAATGAAAATAGAATAGCCGGATTCCTTTATGTTTCAAGGAGTCCGGCTATTTTTGTTTTTGATGATGCAGCCCATCAAAGGAGGCTGTTTTATCTGTTTACCATAAGTTTTTTCAGAGCGGCGTTGAGGCCGTCAATGCTCAAGTCGTACATATCAAAATCCTTGCGGATGATGTCGTAGGTCTTTGCCCACCAGCCGCCCCAGTAGGGACGTTCCGAAGGGTTCAGCCATACCAGATGGGGATATTTTTCCCGGAATCTGGTGAGCCATTCAATGCCGGTGATGTTGTCACGGGCACCGTAATTGTAATAGCTGGGGTCAAGCAGCTCCGAAGGTTCCATCTGGGCGTCGCCAACGATGATGACCTTGTATTCGCTGCTGAGGTTTTTCAGAATCCATTCCGTAGGGATCACAGACTTTGGACGCAGCTGCGGGTCTGTGTATACCTTGGAGTAGATGCAGTTGTGGAAATAGAACACCTGCAAATCCTTGAAGTGGCTGGACTTGCTCACTGCCTGGAACAGCATGGAGCACAGGCGGCTGTAATAGTCCATGGAACCGCCGCTGTCCATGAGCAGCAATACTTTGACGGTGTTTTTCCGGGGACGGTCGTAAACCACTTTCAGCTTCCCTGCGTTGTCACAGGTTTCCCGAATGGTGCCGTCGATGTCAAATTCTGTCTTGGCATCCTCAGCTTTGGCAGAGAACTGCCGCAGTCTGCGAAAAGCCATCTGGAACTGACGGGTGTCCAGTGTGTTGTCCTGACGGAAATCACGGAATTTCCGCTCGCTGGCAACCTGGAAAGCACGGCGTTTGCCGCCTTCCCCGCCAACACGGATGCCTCTGGGGCTGAAGCCGCTGTTGCCGAATACGGAAACACCGCCGGTACCTACCCAGTAACTGCCGCCGTTGTGTTCTTCTTTCTGTTCTTCCAGTCGTTCCAGGAACATTTTCTGGATTTCCGCCTGAGAGAGCCATTCATTCTGCATGGCACGCTCCATGTCGAACTGGTCGCCGGGTTTTTCCTTAGGATTTGTGAGCCAGTCCATCAGTTCTTTGGGCAGCTCTCCTTCAAATTCCACGCCTTTGAAAAATTCCAGAAATGCGCCGTCGAATTTGTCAAAATCCGCTTCGCTTTTCACCAGCACACTGCGGCACAGATAGTAAAATCCCGTAAAAGAGGACTGGTGCAGACCTTTGTCCAGAGCTTCCATGAGGGTCATCCATTCATTCATGGATACTTTCAGCCCTCTGGAGCGCAGTAAATAGAAAAATGCCGTAAACATGGGATCACCTGCTTATCGTAAATAGCGGTTCAGTACGTCGATGTCTTCGTTCTTTTTCAGCAGAACCCCTGCAAAAGGAACTTCCTGGCGGATTCTGTCTACGTCAACACCGCCCAGCTGCAAGGCACGAATCCAGTCGATGACTTCGGAGGTGCTGGGTTTTTTCTGAATCTGGTACAGACCACGGATCCAGTAGAATGTTTCCAGTACCTGTTCCAGCAGATGTTCTTCCACTTTGTCAAAGTGTACTTTGATGATTTCTTCCATCTGTTCCGCATCTGGGAATTCGATGTAGTGGAAGATGCAGCGGCGCAGGAATGCGTCGGGCAGTTCTTTTTCCGCGTTGGATGTGATGATTACGATGGGACGCTGTTTTGCCTTTACGGTTTCCTTTGTTTCGGGAATGTAGAATTCCATTTTATCCAGTTCCCACAGCAGGTCGTTGGGGAATTCCAGATCGGCTTTGTCGATTTCGTCGATGAGGAGGATTACCTGCTCGTCAGTGGAGAAAGCTTCCCCCAGCTTACCCATTTTTACATATTTTGCGATGTCGTCTACGCCTTCGTTGCCGAACTGGCTGTCGTACAGACGCTGTACCACGTCATAAACGTACAGACCATCCTGGGCTTTTGTGGTGGATTTGATGTTCCAGATCACCAGTTTTTTGCCCAATGCTTCGGAAATGGCTTCCGCCAGCATGGTTTTGCCTGTGCCGGGTTCCCCTTTGATCAGCAGGGGTTTTTGCAGCGCCATGGCAATATTGACAGAACGCATGAGTTCTTCACTTGCGACATAATTTTTACTTCCTTGAAATGTTGCGGACATGAAATATCACCTTTCCTAGATAGATTATGGGTTATATTGTAAGAGAACAGCACAGACCTTGTCAAGAAAAAAGCCCGTCATATCGGGCAAATCATGGTTTTTCACAGAAAAAAGAAAGGCCTGTTTCGAATTTCTGCGCAAAACAGAAAAAGCCGGAATGATGTGTATTTTCCATACCATTCCAGCTTTTTTTGTCTGTCAGATTATGAAATGTTTCAGCGTACATCCAGCCCAGCCAGTTTTGCCATTTCCAAAATGGACTGTTTGGATACTTTTTTGCCTTTGTAATCAATGAGGTCATCCATGCTGCCTGTGAAAATATCGGCAGGTTCATACTTTTTCAGAATGATGGTGTTTTCTTCTACAAAGATCTCCAGGGAGTCTTTGATTTCGATTCCCATGTTTCGACGCAGTTCGATGGGCAAAACCACTCTTCCCAGTTCGTCTACTTTACGAACGATGCCTGTTGATTTCATCTGATTTCCTCCCTGTAAGACCAGTCGGTCTGATTTTTCTTAACAGAATATTAACACAGATCCATGCAAAATACAACAAAAATATCGTCGTTTCACCCAATTTTTGGAAAAAAAAGGATAGTTTTTCCCGCCCGTGCATAGATGTGAAAGAAGGGAAGGAGGGGAAAACATGCTGAATGTGATCTGGGGATTTTTCCTCATAGGCGGTATTTTGACGGGAGCGTTTCTGGGACGGATGGATCTGGTGACAAACGCGGTCATCGACGGCGGCAGGAATGCCGTGGAACTTGCTTTTACCATGGCTGGGGTGGTGGCAGTCTGGTCAGGCATTTTGAAAATTGCGGAAAAAGGCGGCATGATCGACGCATTGGCGGAAAAAATGGAGCCATTTCTGGATTTTCTGTTTCCTGAGGTGCCAAGGGGACATGCCGCAAGGCGGTATATCTCCGCCAATTTTGCTGCCAATTTTCTGGGACTTGGCTGGGCAGCCACACCGGCAGGGCTTCTTGCCATGGAGGAACTGGCAAAGCTGAACGGCAAAACAGGACGCGCCAGCAATGCCATGTGTATGTTTCTGGTGGTGAATATGTCCTCTTTGCAGCTGGTGACAGTGAATATCCTTGCTTATCGGGCGGAATATGGCTCGGCGGCTCCGGCGGAAATCATGGGGGCAGGCATTGCTGCCACGCTGGGTACTACCCTTGTGGGGATTCTGTTGGCGAAGATACTGGAAGGGAGGGGGAAACATTGCGGTTTTTGATGGTGCTTTCGGACTTCATCATTCCCGTGACGGTACTGTTTATTGTGGTTTTCGGTTCTCTCAAGCGGGTGAATCTTTATGAAACCTTTTTGGAAGGAGCAAAGGAAGGCTTACATACAGTAGTGAATATCCTGCCTACTTTGCTGGGACTTATGGTGGCGGTGGAAGTGCTGCGGGCAGGAGGACTTCTGGAACTTTTGACAAAACTGCTGGCGCCCTTGGAGCATCTGGTGGGATTTCCCGCGGAATTGGCTCCTCTCACATTGGTGCGGCTGGTGTCCTCCTCGGCGGCAGTGGGGCTTTTGACGGAAATTTTTGCGGCTTATGGCCCTGATTCTTTTCTGGGGCGTTCCGCTTCGGTGATGATGTACTGTACGGAAACGGTGTTTTATACTATGAGCCTGTACTTCCTTTCTGTGGGCATCACCAAAACAAGACATACCCTGTTCTGCGCCCTTGCGGCAAACTTCACGGGGGTAGCTTTGTCCCTCTTTCTGGTGGGGCGCCTTTTCGGTGGGGGCTGAAAAACAGGTTTGAAAAAATCCCTCTGGTGTTTTATAATAAAAATATCTATGTGCAAAAAACCTTGCAAAAGAGGGAAGGGACAGACATGAAGAAACACTTACTCTGCGCGGTGGTCATGGCGGCGCTGACCCTTTCTGCCTGTGGGCAGGAAGAAGCGGTCTTTACACTGACAGCCGCTCAGCAGGAGCAATATACACAACAGATGGAAGAAGTGGCAGAGGAATATTATTGGGACTTCGACGGGGACAGTCTGCGTTTTGCCGCAGGCATCGTACCGGAAAATACAGAGGAAAATGCAGATTTCTTCGCGGCTTGTGCGGAAACCGATCATAATATGACCAGTTATGCCGGCACAGAAGTGGTGGTGGGCACCGCCAATCTGATGCATTATAACGGGGATGCGGCAGGTCAGCTTATGTGTTATTTTTCCGGCAGCAGTCTCATCGGCGTATGTTATCAGGGGGGATACGATAACAGCTGGTACAGCCTCAATGCCCGGAATCCTTATGAAACAAACGGCAATTTCCAGTCCTATGAAAACTGGGAAGGTATGAATACCGATTTTTCCATGACACCGGCTTCTTTTCCCAAGGAAGGCTTCCTTTCCACAGGGAAAGACAAAGACGGCAATGTGCTGACAGCATCTTTGCAGGATGGTGCCGTACAGATTTATCGTTATCAGAAAGGCGCTCTGCGTCTGTGGCGGACACTGACATTCGGCAGTGGTCTGGAAGCCACATCCGCAACGTTCTTTGATGGAGCGGAAGACAGTGAATTGGCAGTGGTGCTTTCCAGCATCACCGAGGAAGGCAGCGGCGAAAGTGAACACGTTTTCACCCGTTCGGAAAAAATATTGTTCTATGACGCCAATATGCAGAAAACGTCTGAGGAAATCTCGCTGGAATCCAATGATGCCGGAGCTTTGGCGGCAGAAGGCAGTAAGCTCATGCTCTCTGACGATAAGACCATACAGTATTATGAACGGGGAGAAGGGGGCTGGAGCAATACAGGCTTTACCCGTTTGAAACATACCGTAGAGTACATCCATATCACCGACCTGGACGGCAACGGTGTGAAAGAATATCTCATGAGTGACGGCATGGATCTGTATTTGTATCAGAAAAACGACAATAACTTCCGCAAGATTTGGTCTACCCATCTGGGTGTGGAAAGCCTTTATGGCCCCATCACCAGTGGCGACCTGAACCGGGATGGTGTGAAAGAAGTCTATGTCTGCGATATGACAGGCACCACCATCCGTTATCTGCTGACGGAAAAAGGACTGCGTTCCTCCAATGAGGATATCGTCTATGCTCAGTGCATCTACCCTTATGATTTGAACAGCGATGGGCTGGATGATTACTGGCTGGTGACAGACATTGAGGAGCGGAACGGTTCTCTTTGCATGGCAGAACAGGCGGCGGAATAACATAAAGAGGAAACAATATGACAGAACAGGATTTGTATTATATGAAAGAAGCCCTGCTGGAAGGAGAAAAAGCCCTGGCAGAAGGGGAAGTGCCCATTGGTGCTGTTATGGTGCAGGATGGGGAAATCATCGCCCGTGGCCATAATATGCGCAATACGGCAAAAAATCCTCTGCGCCATGCGGAAATTGATGTGATCAACGAAGCGGCAGGCATTGTGGGGGATTGGCGGCTGGAGGACTGCACATTGTATGTGACCGTAGAGCCTTGTCCCATGTGTGCCGGCGCCATCGTCCAGGCAAGGATTCCCAGAGTGGTGTTCGGCACCAGAAACAGCAAGGCAGGCTGCGCCGGATCTATTTTGGATCTGCTCAATGAGCCGCGCTTCAACCATCAGGTGGAAGTGGAAGAAGGTCTTTTGCAGCCAGAGTGCAGCGAGATCATGAAGCGGTTTTTCCGCAGATTTCGCAAAAACAAAGCCGCGGAAGAAACAGTGGAAAAGCAGACAGAAAACGAAGCATAAAAGAGAAAAATCAAGGGTTTTTGCCGAAAATACGCCTTTTACGGAAATTTCCATTGACAGAAAGCCCGTTGTTATGTATACTATAATGGCATTTTTGAAACGGTAAAATTTCCGTGCTAGCCGGGGGATTAGCGGTACCCTGCACCCACAATCCGCTAGAGTGGGGGTGACGTCTGCTTTCGGCGCCGTCCAAAAATGGTCTGCCCTTTGGAAGGGGCGTTGAAGTTCAAGTCTTGCACAACAGGAGCCTGTGAACCGTGTCAGGGTCGGAAGGCAGCAGCACTAAGCAGTCAACTTCTCGTGTGTCGCAAGGTCGCTTGGATGGAGCTTCGGAAGGAGGTAACGCATGGTTGGCAGTGACAACAGCAGATGCACGGATTCCTATAAAAAATCAGACGGGAGAGAATCCCGTCTTTTTTATTTCTGTTGGAAAAAAGAAAACCGAAAGAGAATTTTCTCTTTCGGTTATTTTTTTGCGAAAATTTCCAGTATTTTGTTGACGATTTCTTCCATTTGGGCAAATTCCTCGGGAGAAAGCCGCCCAAGCCGCTGGCAGAGGGTATCTGCCGGAGATTTTTCTATATCCCCAAAAAGAAGGGTGTCTGCGGAAACATGCAGCACCTGACAGATATTCTGAAGGGTTTCCATGGAAAGCCCTACGATACCTCGCTCAATGGCGGAAATATGCTTGGGGCCAAGATGCAAAAGTTCCGCGAAGGCCTCTTGGGTCAGACCTGCCTGTAAACGGGCTTTGCGGATGCGGCTGCCCATTTGGATATTGATTTCTTTTTTCTTCTGCATGTTATCACCACCTGTTACCATTAGTTTAGGGAATTGTATAGCAGTAATAAACATGGTAATATTATTACAAAATATCATTTTAATAATATGAATTAGAGTGATGGTATTGGGTAGAAAGTGTTTTTTATTGGACATCGGGATGCACCGTTTGAAATATATGATGTTTTATGTGATGTGATAGAGCAACATATTTCGGAGTTTGGGGTTACAGAATTTTATGTGGGAAACCATGGAAGTTTTGACTTTATGGCAGGAAAGGCTGTTGGTGTCTGTAAGAAAAAATTAGAATTGCCAGCATATTTTGATGGAAGTTATTTTCCAGAAGGTCAAGAAATGGTGCCATATCGGGTTGCGATTCCGAGATTAAATAGATATATGATTGCACACAGTGATTTTGTGATTGCTTATGTAAAAAATATTACCGGAGGGGCGTATGTTTCATTGGAATATGCAGAAAAACTGCAAAAACAAGGGAAACTGCACGTTTGGAAACTGATTTAGAACATTTTCCCCGCCTTTTCATTTCCCCCGCCCTATGCTATACTATATCTGTCCCTTTGGGACATTTCCGCCTGTTTTTCAGGCGTTATGAAGGAGGAATCGCCATGTCTTACACGGCGTTATACAGAAAATTCCGCCCCAATGTCTTTGCCGGCGTGGTGGGGCAGGATCATATTGTGAAAACACTGAAAAATCAGATGAAAACGGGGCGTGTGTCCCATGCCTATCTGTTCTGCGGCACCAGAGGTACCGGCAAAACATCCACAGCAAAAATCTTTGCCCGTGCCATCAACTGTCTGCATCCCACAGAAGATGGGGAGCCCTGTAACGAATGTAAAGTCTGTCAGGATATTTTGGCTGGGCGCAGCGTCAATGTCATGGAAATCGACGCCGCTTCCAACAACAGCGTTGACAACATCCGCGAGATCCGGGAAGAAGTGAAATATCCTCCCACAGAGGGCACATTCAAGGTCTATATCATCGACGAAGTGCATATGCTGTCCAACAGTGCTTTTAACGCATTGCTGAAAACATTGGAGGAACCACCTGCACATGTCATCTTCATTCTGGCAACCACAGACCACCAGAAAGTACCTGCAACCATCCTTTCCCGTTGTCAGCGGTTCGACTTCCGTCGGATTACTGCCGACGATATTGCTCATACACTGATGAAATATCTCAACGAGGAAGGACTTGCGGCAACAGAAGATGCTCTGCGGTATGTGGCACAGCTGGCGGATGGTTCTCTCCGTGACTCCTTGAGTATTCTGGATCAGTGCCTTGCTTTTTACAGCGGCGAGGAAGTGACGCTGGAAAAGGTACAGGATGTAGTGGGTGCCGTTGACAAGACCGTGTTCTTTGACATGACAGAGGCTTTGAAGCAGAAAGACGCCGCCAAAGCCATGGAACTGGTGGAGGAAATGCTGCTGGCAGGTCGTGACGTGAAGCAGTTTGTGACGGAGCTTTTGGTGCATCTGCGGAATCTGCTGGTCACATGCACGGTGCTGGATAATGCCCGCATTCTGGACTTGTCCGCGGAAAACGCAGCCCGTTTGCAGCAGCAGGCGAAGGGGCTTTCCCCTGCGGAACTGACTTACTGGATTGGTCGTTTTTCCGGTTTGCAGAACGACATGAAATACGCTTCCAATGAGCGTATCCTGCTGGAAGTGGAAATCCTGCGCCTTTGCTCCACGTGGGCAGATACAGACTTGACCGCATTGGCGGCAAGACTGGCAGGACTGGAACGGAAAGTGGCGGAAGGCGTCACCGTTACCGTCACAGAACAGGTTTCTGACGGTGCCGTGAAAAAAGAAAAGCCAAAGGCAAAACGCAAACCACCCGCATTGCCGGAGGACAAGGAAAATTTACAGAAAGAATGGCCTTTGCTTCGCAATGAAATCGGCGACCCCATTTTGAAAAGCAAGCTTTCCCGTGTGGAAATCGGCTTCAAAGAGGATGACAATGTCTATCTGGTCTGCGAATACGGCGCACTGGCGGACATGGTGCAGAAATATCTGCCCCAGATTACTGAGGAACTGGAAAAGGCAACAGGCAAGACATTCCAGCTGCAAACATTGGAAAAAGCCGCTTACGACCAGTGGCGGGAAGCCAATTATGGCGCGGAGGAAGAAGCAGCTTCTGATGAAAACGACCCCGAATGGGCAAGCATCATGAGCGGATATTTCCCCGAAGCAGATCTGGAACCCTAAAAACACTTGCAGTTCCGGCACTTTTTATATAAAATAGAAACGATATTGTAAAAATCAAAACTTTTAGGAGGTTATGAAATATGGCAAGAGGCGGATTCCCCGGTATGGGCGGCATGAACATGAACAACCTGGTGAAACAGGCACAGAAAATGCAGAAACAGATGGCTGCCATGCAGGAAGAACTCAACGAAAAAACACTGGAAATGACCAGCGGCGGCGGTGCTGTGAAAGTGGTTATCTCCGGCAAAAAAGAAATCAAAGAACTGAAAATCAACCCTGATGTGGTAGATCCTGATGATGTGGAAATGTTGGAAGACCTGATCCTGTCCGCAGTGAACGAAGCCATCCGTCAGGCAGATGAAATGTACAACAATGCCATGGGCAAACTGACAGGCGGCATGGGCATGGGCGGCATGTTCTAAGAAAAAGAGGGATACCATGAATTATTACGGAAATCCCATTACCAGACTCATTGAGCAGCTGGCAGGTCTGCCGGGCATCGGCGGCAAGTCAGCCCAGCGTCTGGCTTTTCATATCATCCATATGCCTGAGGAAAAAGTGGCAGCTCTTGCGGGCGCCATTCTGGAGGCAAAACAGCAGGTGCATTACTGTTCTGTCTGCTGTAATCTCACAGACGAAGACCCTTGTCCTGTCTGCGCAAATCCCAATCGGGATCACGGTACCATCATGGTGGTGGAAGACCCCAGGGATATGGCGGCTTATGAACGCACCAGAGAATTCCACGGGGTATATCATGTACTCCACGGTGCCATTTCTCCCATGACTGGCGTAGGCCCCAATGATATCCGCATTGCGGAGCTGGTCAAGCGCATGGACGAGAATGTGAAGGAAGTCATTCTTGCCACCAACCCCAATGTGGAAGGGGAAGCAACGGCAATGTATATCAGCCGTCTGCTGAAACCCATGGGAGTAAAGGTGACGCGTATCGCCAACGGCGTGCCTGTGGGTGGCGATTTGGAATATGTGGACGAAGTGACCCTTTCCAGAGCGCTGGAAGGCAGAAGGGAATTATAAGAAAACAAAAACCGGAAGCTCTTTGACTTCTTTATCAGAAAACAAAGAAAGCTGAAATCCTTACCATACAAAGGATTTCAGCTTTTTTATTTTTACTGAGATTTTATTTTGTATGTTTTCTTCTGAAGACAGCCGTCGCAATTCCCCTTAAGAAATCGAGAAAGTGAAAAACGATGTTTTCTTAAGGGGAATCTGCTTTTATAGAATTTCCTGTTTTTTTTCGTCTGTCTGCTGTTTTTTCCATTGGGTGTAGGTGTTGCCAAAAGCCTCTAAACTGTCCAGCACGGGGTAAAAAGCCTCGCCGATCTGGCTGACGCTGTATTCCACTTTCGGCGGCACACCGGGATATTCTGTGCGGACAATCAAACCGCTGGCTTCCAGCAATTTCAGCTGTTTGGACAATGTGGCGTGGGTCATTTTGGGCATTTGTTTCTGCAATTGCCCGAACCGCAGGGTACGTCCGTGGAGCAGGTGCAGGATGAGGATGCTCCATTTCCCTGCCAGCAGTTTCTGGGCAGTGACAAAAGGGCAGGGATTTCGTTTTTCTGGTTCCATGAGGATGCCTCCTTAGTATCTTTTACTATACTAGGTATAGAAAAAAATCGTACTTGTATTTTCTATCATAACAGAAGATAATGAAATGGTAAACGTAAAAAACAAAAGAAAGGCGGTAGAAGTATGAAAAATCCTGTGGAATATTTGAGAGAATGTAAAGTTTTTTATCTGGCAACATGTGAGCGTAACCAGCCCCGTGTACGTCCTTTCGGCGCTGTGGCTCTGTACCAGAATCACGTATATCTGATGACTGCAAATACAAAAAAAGTATATCGCCAGCTGAAAGAAAACCCTCTGGCAGAAGTATGTGCCATGCATCCCGACGGCACATGGATTCGCATCAACGGCAATGTGATGTGGGATGACAGCCGGGAAGCAAAAGTTGCCATGCTGGAACAGAATCCCGATCTGCGCAGCATGTACAGCGAAGACGACGGCAAAATGGAAGTCTTTTATCTGGGCGGCGGCAGTGTAACAATCGATTCCTTCACAGCCCCTCAGGAATCCATGGCACTGTAATAAATTTTTTGAAATAAGAAAAGCCGAAATCCTTATCAAGAAAGGATTTCGGCTTTTTTTCTGTCGTTTTTCAGTTGCCCTGTTTCTTTTTCCCGAAACGGGGGAAGATTTCAAAGGCCTTGTAAGGCAATACCAGAATGATCAGAGAACCGATGGCAATGGCACCGGAAAGCTTGAACCCTGTCAGAGCATTGGAATAGGTGGAAAGGATATTGCCTTTGATGGCAGCCTGCATGGTGTTGTAAACCGCAGCACCGGGCACCAATGACAGTACACCGGGGATCTGGTACAGGATGGAGGGTTCCTGTCTGTGGTAGGAAAGGAACCGTGCTGTGGCGGTGATGGCCATGGTGGCAATCAGTGTAGCGGTTGTGGCACTTTCCGTATAGGAAAGGACAAGCATATATACAAACCAGGACAAAAAGCCATTGATGCCGCTGTAAAGCAGTTCCCTTCTGGGAGCATTGCAGATGATGGAATAGCCCCAGCTGCCGACGAAGGAAAAGGCTGCCTGAAATACAATCATTTTCAATGTGATGTCTGTCATAATAACCTCCTGCACATCTTAAAAATTGGAGAAGATACTCAGAGCCATAGCAACGCCGGCGGCGATTGCACAGGCAATGAGGAAGGCTTCCATCAGTTTGGCATTGCCGCTGATGAAATTGCCCTCCAAAAGGTCACGAATACCTTTTGTCAGGGTGATACCCGGCAGTATGGGCATGATGCTGCCGACGATCATCATATCGATTTGGGTGAAGGGCAGCACCAGATGGAACAGGCAGGCCAGTAACCCTGTCAGCAGACCGCCGGTGAAGGAGCTGAAAAAGTAAGATGTTTTTCGTTTGCTCATGATGTATGACATAATGCCCAGGAGGGTGCCGATGAAAAAGGCGGCGATACCGTCCCAGAAGGTACCGTTGTATACCATAGTCAGACCGCCGGAAGTGAGGGCATAGCCCAAAATCCGCTGCCAGGGCGCGAAAGACGGGGCGTAGTGGATTTCCAGCACTTTCTGTGTGGCTTCTTCCAGTGTGATCTTCCCGGCTACAAAAGAGCGGCTCATGTTGTTGACGGCACAGATCTTCTCAAAATTAACGGAGCGATCTTTTACTCCTCTTGCCATGGAAAGGGGCCCCTTTTCTTCACGGGGCAGGCTCACAATGAGCATGGTAGACAGCGCCAGGGCTTCTACTTGTTTTCGTCCGCTGACGGAAAGAATACGTAGCATTGTATCCTGTACGCGGTATGTTTCCGCTCCGGATGTCAGCATGATCTCACCGGCGTCCAGTACCAGATTCAGCAGCTTGGTATCGTCGTCCATTACCTTTTACCTCCAAACATTGTAAATTTCGTTGTTGTCATACTAAGTGTATTCTTTTTTGGCAAAATGTAAAGGGAATTTTCTGTAAAATTATTTCGCCTGCGAACTATTTTTTTTGTGCGAAAGTGTGAAAAAAGAGATGGTGTATACAAAAAAGTCATTTACATTGCTTTTCTTTTGTACTATAATAAAGAAAATGAATATAAAGCTGGGGGTGCTGTCTTTGGGCAGCTGAGAGGAATGCAGGTTCCAACCCTTTGAACTTGATGTGGTTAGTACCATCGGAGGGAAGCAATACAAGATGATATGGAAATTATAAGATTCTTTCCTTCTAAGAGGGAAAGAATCTTTTTTTGTGGAAAAAAGGAGGAAAATGGACATGAAATTGACAGAACGCCTTTACAAAAGCGTGGAAGATATCTGGATGGGTTATTTGGAACAGCCTTTCGTAAAAGAATTGGCAGAAGGCACACTGGATGTGGAAAAATTCCGTTTTTATATGATCCAGGATTACCGTTATCTGCTTCAGTATGCCAAAGTGTTTGCTTTCGGCGTCATCAAGACAGAAGATCCGGAACTGATGCGCCGCTTTGCCGGTATGGTGCATGACGTACTGGACGGCGAAATGAACGTACATAAGACTTACATGGCAAGACTGGGCATCACCGAAGAAGAAGTGGCAAAAACACCTTCCGCTCTGACAAACCAGTCCTACACCTCCTATATGCTGGATGTGGCAAACAAAGGCGGCCCCCTGGAAATCCTCATGGCAGTGCTGGCTTGCGCATGGAGTTATCAGGTCATTGGAGAACACCATGTGAAGGTGCCCGGCGCTGTGGAACACCCTCTTTACGGCGAATGGGTACAGGGTTACAGCAGCAAGGAATATGCGGACAGCACCAAAGAAATCATTGACTGTGTAGACGCTCTGGGCGAAAACATCACCCCTGAACAGGAAGCATATCTGACTGATATTTTCGTAAAATGCAGCCGCTATGAAAAACTGTTCTGGGATATGGCTTATGCCATGGAGATGTAAAGAAGGAGAGCGAAAGAAGTTATGCTGCAATTTGAAAACGTATCCTTCCGTTATGCCGAAGACGACTTCGACATGATGCGAAATTTGAATTTTCAGGTGGAGGACAGGGAATTTGTGTCCATCATCGGCGCCAGCGGCTGCGGCAAAAGCACCATTTTCCGCCTCATCAATGGTCTGGAAAAATTACAGCAGGGTCGGATACTGGTGGATGGCCGCCCTGTGCAGGAATTGAAAAATTACAGTGCTTTTATGCCTCAGAAAGACCTGCTCTTTCCTTGGCGCACCATTGAAAAGAATATCTGCCTGCCTATGGAACTGGCGAAAGTCCCCAAGGCAGAACAGGAAAAACGCTGCAAAGAAGTGCTGGAACAAGTGGGACTTTCTGAATACGCCAAAAAGTATCCCAAAGACCTGTCCGGCGGTATGAAGCAGAGGGTAGCCTTTGCCCGTACATTGCTGTCCGGGGCGGATCTGCTGCTGTTGGACGAGCCTTTCAGCGCATTGGACTATCTGACCCGTGTGGATATGCAGGAATGGCTGCTGCATCAGTGGGAGCATTACCATAAAACCATATTGTTCATCACCCACGACGTAGAGGAAGCCATTTTCCTTTCCAAGACCATTTACATCATTCAGGACAGACCTTTCTCCCAGATGGAACGGGTGGAAGTGCCCCTGTCTTATCCCCGCAATCGTGAGGATTTGAAACGTCCTGACATTGTGGAACTGAAAGAAACACTCATTGAAAAACTCAGAAGGAGTGTGATGAATCCATGAAAAAACATCTGCCTTCTGTGATTCTGGCTGTGGTTCTGCTGTTGCTGTGGCAGGGCATTGCCATGATTATCGACGCGGCGTATATCCTGCCGTCACCTACACAGATTTGTGTGCGGCTGTGGGAGCTGCGGGAACCCCTGTTTTTGGTGCATCTGCCTGCAACCATGAAAGTTACCGCCATTGGGCTTTTGATTTCCATTGTGCTGGGGATTCTGCTGGCAGTTGTCATGGATGCCAATGAAAAAGTGGAACGGGCACTCTATCCCGTTATTGTGGCATCCCAGACCATCCCTACCACTGCCATCGCGCCTTTGTTCATCCTCTGGTTTGGCTATTCCATCTGGAGTAAGGTGCTGGTAACCATTTTGATCACCTTTTTCCCCATTGCCATTACGGTCTTTGACGGCTTCAAAGCCACCAAACGGGAAATGGAAGAATTATTGCAGACTTACGGCGCAACAAAAGCCGATATTTTCTGGAAGCTGAAACTGCCTACGGCACTGCCCAACTTTTTCTCCGCCATCAAAATGGCCATCCCCCTCAGCGTTATCGGGGCTGCCATTGCCGAATGGCTGGGGGCACAGGAAGGCCTGGGCTACTTCAGCAAACGTATGATGACACAGTTGGACGGCGCAGGCGTTTTCGCGCCTGTGGTGCTGTTGTCCATAACGGCTATGCTTGCCGTTGGGATCATTACCGTCTTGGAATATCGTTTTATCAAATGGAGAAAGGAGATCTAAGGAATGAAAAAGAAATTGTTTGCAATGCTCATGGCAGCGGCTATGGTATTCGGCATGACAGCCTGTGGAAGTGGAGAATCCGCAGACACCACAGCCGAAACCACAGGCGAGGAAACTCAGCTGGAGGATTTTTCCATTGTGCTGGACTGGTACCCCAATGCGGTACACGCCTTCCTGTATGATGCCATGGAAAAAGGCTATTTTGCGGAAGAAGGTCTGAATCTGGTAATCCAGTTCCCTGCCAACACCAATGACGGCATTTCCCTGCCTGCCGCTGGCAAAGCAGATGCCGGTGTGTACTACATGCAGGATGCCATCATGACTTCCTGTGAGGAAAATGTGCCCATCGTTTCCATCGGTGCGGTGACACAGAAATCCATGAACGTTGTCATTTCCCTGAAAGACAGCGACATCACAGAAGCAAAAGATCTGGCTGGCAAGAAGATCGGCTATGCAGGTACTGTCCTGTCTGAAGCACAGATTCAGGCAATGCTGCAGAATGCAGGCTTGACTGCTGACGACTGCGAATGCATCGACGTTGGTTTCGACCTGATGTCCGCACTGACAACAGGTCAGGTAGACGCTACCATCGGTAACATGGTCAACCACGAAGTGCCTCAAATGGAAGAACAGGGCTTTGAAGTAAATTACTTCTATCCCACAGACTTCGGCGTACCTCAGGGCTATGAACTGGTGTTTCTGGCAAACAAAGACGCCATCAATGAAAATCCCGAAAAATATCAGGGCTTCCTCCGTGCTTGCCAGAAAGGCTTTGAAGATATGAAGAACAACCCTGATGAAGTATTGCAGATTCTGCTGGATAACCAGAACGAAGCAAACTTCCCTCTGTCTGAAAACGTAGAAAGACAGAGCATGGAAATCCTGCTGCCCGATATGGAAACAGAATCCGCGCCTTTCCTCCATCAGGAAGCATCCGTATGGCAGGAAAACGCTGACTGGATGTATGAAGTTGGCGTGCTGACAAAAGAAGCCGATGTCAGCGGATTGGTGGTAAACCTGCTGGACGAAGCACAGTAAAAGAACTATTGTGAAAAGAAAAAAAGAACCAACCTGATTAGGGACATCTTCATAAGAAAACAAAGAAAGCCAAAATCCTTATCATTACAAAGGATTTTGGCTTTCTTATTTTATTAAGATTTTATTTGTTATGTTTTCTTATGAAGGCAGCCGTTGCAATTCCCCATAAGAAATCAAGGAAGAGGAAAATCAACGTTTTCTTAAGGGAAAGTTGCTTTACAAGGTCGGTTTTTTTGTACTTTTTTGCGATTTCTCCCGCATTGAAAAACCCCTGTTTTCCGGGTATAATGAAAAGAAAACCATAAAGGAGGCGGGGCTATGCGTGCCCTTATCACCGGAGCCACCAGCGGCATCGGCAAGGCTTTTGCCCTGCTTTTGAGCCAGAGGGGCTTTGATTTGATTTTAGCCAGCCGGAATACGGCAAAAATGCGGAAATTACAGAAAATACTGCCCACCCATGTGGACATTGTCACCGTGGATTTGACCAAAGAAGCGGACTGTTATCATTTATACGAAACAGTGAAAGATACGCCCATTGACCTTGTCATCAATAACGCCGGTATGGGAGCAGTGGGACAGTTTGCCGAAATCCCTCTGGAAAAAGAACTGGATATGCTGAATCTCAACGTCCGGGCGGTACATATTCTCACAAAGCTGTTTTTACAGGACTTTGTCCGTCGGGATTATGGATATATTTTGAATGTAGCGTCGTCGGCTGGGTTTACGGCAGGCCCCCTCATGGCGTCTTACTATGCGGGAAAAAACTATGTGCTGCGGCTGACACAGGCGGTGGCGGAAGAATTGCGGCAGGAAGGGAGCCGGGTAAGGGTGTCTGCCCTTTGCCCGGGACCTGTGGATACGGACTTTAACCGCAATGCCAATGCAAAATCCACTGTGAAGGGCATTTCTCCCAAGAAAGCAGCTGCCGCAGGACTGAAAGGCGTTTTTGCCGGAAAAACGGTGATACTGCCTGACGGCGGTACCTACGCCACAAGACTGATGCAGCGGTTATTGCCGGAAAAATGCCTGCTGCCTTTGACCTACGCCATCCAAAAGCGAAAAGAGGACTAACATGGAACTGGATTTACATGGACAGATTAAGAAAAGGAAGGGCTGGCAGAAAGTGATCCTGCTGACCATTCAGGGGTATTTTGACAATAAGGTGGGGCGCAACGCTGCCGCCATGACATACTACCTCTTGTTTGCCATGTTCCCGTTTTTTATTTTTGTGACATCTCTTTTGGGGCTTCTGCATCTGCCCACATTGACATTGGATGGACAGATCACCCGTTTCCTGCCGGAAGATGTGGTAGTGTTTCTGAATCTTGCCATTGAGCATATCACAAAGAGCAGCAACAATGCTTTGCTGACATTCGGGTTGGTGTTCTCTGTGTGGTTTCCTCTTCGGGCAGTTTCCAACCTTATGGAAGCCATCAACGATATTTACGGCGAAGAAAAATCCGGCAGCCATTCCATCCGTACAGCTATCCTGACGGCATTGACCATTGTCTTGATTCCAGCCACTCTTTTGGTGTTGCTGTTGGGGGAAAGGGTGCTGGGATTTGTAGGGGAATATATTCCCATTTCAACGGAATTCATCACCGGATGGAGCCGTATGCGTTTTGTGCCCATGGCGGCGGCACTGCTGTTTGTGCTGTCGGCGGTGTATTTTTTCTCGCCGTCCAAAATACAGAAAGCCCGGTATATCCTGCCGGGGGCTATCCTTTCCATGGGTGTGTGGATGCTCTTTTCCCTGATATTTTCCTACTATGTAGACCACATGGGACGGTATTCCATTATTTATGGCTCCATCGGGGTCATCATTGCCCTCTTGGTGTGGATGGACTGGAGCATGATCGCTATGCTTATGGGCGCGGTGTTTAATGTGGCACTGCGGGAAACCTACGATAAACCAAAAGAAATCAAATTAGAACCATAAAAAACCGGAAATTCCAGATGGTGGAACTTCCGGTTTTTTGATTTTGTCAGAACTGGATGATGTCCTGATATTCTTCCTCTGTCAGCTTGCCCAGTGTCAGATAACGCTGGAGCTGGTCTTTGCGGACATAACCCAGTTTGTATTTTTTCTTCAGGATCTCGTACATCTCACATGCCTCCTTCCAGAATTGCCAGTTCTAGGTCAGAAAGTCCCTGCATGATGATTTGCAGGTCTGTGTAAACAGGTTCCGGCTGTGGTTCATAGTCGTAGATGAGCTGCTGTTCTTCATTCAGTTTCAGATAGACCACAAAGCCTTCTTTTGGCTCCGGAAAAGGGGGCAGGGAAGTATCCAGCCAAATGGTGTTGTCACAAAGGCAGCTTTCTGCCGCTTCTTTGCTTACATAAAGGTTGTACCAGACCACACGGCCGGTCTTGTCGAAATTGACTAACATGTTTTTCGCTCCTTTCGTTTACGCTTCTTTGGTGTCGGTGTAGCCGATCAAAAATTCCTCCAACTGTGCAGAGGATGCCGTATAGCCGATGTATAGGAAGGTGTAATCGGTACCGGCAGTAACAGAAATAACCCATTCGCAGGTGCGACCTTCTCCGTCAGAGGAATATTTGTAATGAAGACAGGCCTTTTCCTCTGGAGGCAGACATGAAATAGATTCCCCCATATTGGTTTTTTCCGGTGCGTTGCTTAACTGATAGGGGACGTTGTCATAAATGTCAAAAGCAAAACTTCCACTATCTGTTACTTTGAACTTTAAATAAATGGTACCGTTTTTTTCAGCACGAAAAGTTGTAAGCTTTCCGTAAAATCTGCTGCTGGTGGACTTTGGAAACCAATTGCTGATATTTTTTTTGATCTCTGTTGTGGAATAACGGTAGATATCCGCTTTCTCTTCCGGCTGATGACTGGGGTGGAGCAGCCCGAAAAGCGTATCCTCCCCTTCATCGCCGGGATTGCCGATTTTTTCGCTGACGCCTGCCATGTCCTGTTCCGCCTGATACAGCTGGGTGTCAATGGCATCCATGTTCTCATTGAAGTCCGCCACGTCGTAGTAGTCATCGGTGCCGGGTTTGATGAGGTCGTAATGCTCTGTAAATGTTGCCATTTGTTTCTCTCCTTTCTGTTTGAATTTTTGTTACGCCCTAAGGGTAATGGGTTTCAAGTCCCAAAAAGTCCCAACCTGTGAAAAATAAAAAAGACATGTTCTCAAAATCATGAGAAACATGTCTTTTATGTGTGAAAAAATCAGTCGAATTCCAGAAATTTGTGTGGTGGAACATCTAAAGCGTTGGCAATGCGGAATAACGTATAGAGGGAAATGGGTTTGTAGATATTGGGCGCTTCAATCATACCGATAAAGTTGGTTGCAACATGGATTTTCTCTGCTAGTTCCTCTTGGGTCAGCCCTTTCAGTTTGCGATAATAAGCAATTTTTAGACCGATGATTTTATATTCTTCTGTAAAATCGTTTTCCATCAAAATCTGCTCCTTTTTTAAGGGTCCAAAAGTTCTCCCGGTGCCATTTCCAGTGCATCCGCAATGCGGAACAAAGTTGTCAGTGTGATGGGCTTATAAATATTGGGGGCTTCGATCTGCCCAATGAAACTGGTGTCCACATCCAGTATTTCTGCCAGCTGTTCCTGTGTAAGCCCTTTGAGTTTTCGGAAATAAGCAATTTTCAGTCCCAGTTTTTTGTAGTTTTCCGCATAATCTTTCTGCATTGTCCATCCTAACCTTTCTTTTTTGTTAGTATAATGGACATGCGCAAGCCTTTTTATTGTATTAAAAATAATTTATATTATGATATAATAATAAATATGGTAAAAAATATAATAAAAAAGGGTAAAAGGGGCGAGAACATGAAAACCATATTTGCACAGAATTTACGGAAATACCGCAAAATCTGCGGTATGACCCAGAAGACGCTGGCAAAGGAACTGCATTACAGTCATACAGCCATTGCCAATTATGAATCCGGCAGGAATGAGCCATCTTTGTCGGATCTGTGCCGTCTGTCGGATATTTTGGGGGTGTCCACAGACGCGCTTTTGGGTCGGGAAGGCTTGGAGTACAAAGAAATGAGCAATCCATTTTTGGAGCAGTTTATGCAACTGGAACCAAAAATGCAGAAGATCATCGGAGAACTGGTTTTTCTGCTGTAATGGGGAACGGCGGAAGTCCTGATAAAAATAAAACATCTGGAATCATTGGATTCCAGATGTTTTTGTTTTCTTTTATGCCGCCTGTTCAAAGAACTGCTGATGCCATACCAGGAACATATAGATTGTCCAGATCTTACGGCTGTTGTCTGCCTTGCCTGCGCGGTGTTCATCCAGATATTTGATGATTTCCGCTGTGTTGAAGAATTCTTTTGCGGCGGGGCTTTCAAAAGCAGCTTTCACACGGTTGTAATAAGCGTCTTCTTTCAGCCAGATACGGATGGGTACGGGGAAGCCCAGTTTTTTCTTCTCCGCAACCATATCGGGCAGATAACGGTGCGCCGCCTGACGCATGGCAAATTTGGTGTTTTCTTTGTTGACTTTGTATTCTGTGGGTACCGTTCTGGCAATGTCGAATACTTTTCTGTCCAGGAAAGGTACACGCACTTCCAGAGAGTGTGCCATACTCATTTTGTCCGCTTTCAGCAGAATGTCGCCAATGAGCCAGAAATGGATATCAATATACTGCATTTTGGTTACGTCATCCTGATTTGCCACTTTGTCGTAATAAGGGCGTGTCAGAACGGTGTGGTGATATTTCCCTGTGGGGGATTTCAGGATTTTTTCACGTTCTTCTTCCTGGAACATGAAAGCGTTGCCGATGAAGCGTTCCTGCAAATCTTTGCTGCCGCGGATGAGGTAGTTTCTGCCTTTTACCTTGGGCAGTTTTTTCGCTACGGCACCCATGGCTTTCCGCACAGGACGGGGCAGTCTGGTCAGAGGCAGCAGGTCGTGAGGTTCTCGGTAAATGTTGTAGCCGCCGAAAAATTCGTCAGCGCCTTCGCCGGAAAGGGAAACTTTCACATGTTTTGCTGCTGTCTGGCTCACAAAGTACAGGGCAATAGCAGAAGGGTCTGCCAGAGGCTCGTCCATGTGGTACTGCACCTTGCCGATAACATCCCAGTATTCGTCTTTGGAAATGAGTTTGTTGTAGTTGTCGATTTTGATTTTTTCGGACAATGCTTTCGCGTAGTCGATTTCGTTGTATTTTTCGTAGTCGAAACCTACGGTGAATGTTTTGTCACCGTGGAAAGATGCAGCTACATAAGAGCTGTCTACGCCGCTGGAAAGGAAAGAGCCCACTTCCACGTCGCTGATTTTATGCTTTTTGATGGAATCCTGCATAGCGTTGTCGATGTCGTCCACGAACTGTTCCAGAGATTTTGTGTGGTCGGGTTCAAAAACAGGTTCCCAATAGCGTTTGATGTCCATTTTGCCATCCTTAAAAGTGAAGCAGTGAGCAGGAGGCAGTTTGAATACGCCTTTGAAGAATGTTTCCGGCAGGACGCTGTACTGGAATGTGAGATAGTTTTCCAGTGCTTCTTTGTTTACTTCCCGTTTGAAACTGGGGTATTCCAGAATGCTCTTGATTTCGGAGCCGTAAACCAGGTTCCCGTTCTGGATGGAGTAGTAAAAAGGCTTGATGCCGAAAAAGTCTCTTGCGCCAAAAAGTGTCTTTGTCTTGCTGTCCCAAATAACGAAAGCGAACATGCCGCGCAGTTTGGGCAGCAGGTCTTCGCCGTATTCTTCGTAGCCGTGGAGCAGGACTTCTGTGTCCGCATGGCTGCCCATGACATGACCCTTTGCGATAAGGTCTTCACGGAGTTCCTGATGGTTGTAAATTTCCCCGTTGAATGTGATGACCATATCCCTGTTTTCGTTGTAGATAGGCTGTGTGCCGCCCTCCAGGTCGATGATGCTCAAACGGCGGAATCCCATGGAAACGCCGTCGTCAATATGTTTGCCGCCGCTGTCAGGGCCGCGGTGGATGATTTTGTTCATCATGTTTTCCAGTATTTCTTCGGAAGTCAAAAGACGTCCCGTAAATCCGCAAATGCCGCACATAGATGTTGTTCCTCCTTTTATATATGTCAAAAAACATATCTATCCGCATTTTACTTTAGCACAAAATGGGGAAAAAGCAAAGGCATTTCCCCAAAGAAATGCCTTTGTGTCCTTAAAAGCTATCGTTTTCTCTTTCCGCACATCTGCCAAACAGTTCCGCCAGATACCGCAGCCCATGGGTATAGCCTTCATCCCACTGGCTCCAGTCGAAACGGAAGCCCCAGTTGCCGCCGGCGATACCGGGACGGTTCATGCGGTGGCTGCCGTCCAGATTCAGCACATCCTGCACAGGCACAATGGCAAATACGGCAGGAGAAGCAAAAGCCATACGGATGAAGTCCCATGCCACATCTCTGCCGTCTACGTTCAGATAACGGCGGTAATGGTCTTTTTCCGCTTCTGTGGCAGTTTCGTACCAGCCTCTTGTGGTGTCGTTGTCGTGGGTGCCGGAGTACATAACGCTGTTTTTGTCACAGCTGTGAGGCAGGTAAGCATTATTTTTATCGTTGCCAAAAGCAAACTGCAATACACGCATGCCGGGGAAGCCTGCTTCTTCTCTGAGAGCGCGGACTTCATCGGTGATGATGCCCAGGTCTTCGGCGATGAGAGGGAGTTTACCCAGCGTTTTTTCAATGGTTTTGAAGAAATCCATGCCGGGGCCTTTTTTCCATTCCCCAACAATGGCGTTTTCCGCACCGAATTTCACTTCCCAATGGCTTTCAAAGGCACGGAAGTGGTCGATGCGCAGATAGTCCACGTCTTCCAGTGCCTTGTGGATGCGTTCTGTCCACCAGAGGTAGCCAGTTTTCTTGTGGGCTTTCCAGTCATAAAGAGGGTTGCCCCAAAGCTGACCTTCCGCACAGAAATAATCGGGCGGTACCCCTGCCACAACGGTGGGGAAGCCCATGGAGTCCAGCTGGAACAGCTTCTGATTTGCCCATACGTCGGCGCTGTCATACGCCATGAAAATGGGTGTGTCCCCCATGATGGAGATGCCTTTTTCGTTGGCATAAGCCTTCAGTGCCTGCCACTGGGTGAAGAACAGATACTGATAGAATTTTTCTTCTGCAATGGCATCTGCCAGCAGACGTGTCCATTTTTTCAGGCTGGCTGCGTTGCGCTTGCGCAGTGTGCGGGGCCATGTGTTCCAGCAGGCAGATTCGAAGTAATCTTTCTGCTGTTCTTCTGTGAGAAAATCAATGGTGTCTACGGCAAAGGTGAGATATTCTTCTTCGTCAATACCTTTGGCACGTTCCGCACGGAAATGTGCCTGCAAAGCGGTGAACAGGGCGAAATCCGCCAGCCACATGTCCTGTTTTTCACAGAAAGCGGCAAAGTCTGTCTGCATATCTTCGTCTGCTTTTGCGCAGAATGTTTCATAAGCCTTGTGGAGCAGGGGCAATTTGTATGCCTTTACGGCGTCATAGTCTACCCGTTCCTTGTCAAAAGCCGGGATTTCTCCCAGATCTTCTGTGGTCAAAAGCCCCATTTCCACCAGTTCGTCAGGACTGATGAGCAGGATGTTTCCAGCAAAAGCTGATGTACTCTGGTAAGGGGAATTGCCGTAACCAATGGGTACCAAAGGCAGAATCTGCCACAGGCTTTGTCCCGCTTCCTCTAAAGTATCTACAAAACGGCGCGCCTCCGCCCCGAAATCCCCGATGCCGTAAACGGACGGCAAAGAAGTGGGGTGCAGCAGAACGCCGCTTTTTCTTTCTTCAAATAACATCAGAAATGACCTCCTTCTTTATACAGGGAAAAACTCCCAACTGTTTTTCCCAAAAACATAAACCCTATTGTATCAGCTTTTTTTCGCCGTTGCTATCCGCAGAACTGCCAAATTTTGCTCTTTGTTCCAGCAAAAAGCAAGGATTTTTCCGCCTTTTCGGCAGACAATAACCATGCAGTCAGTCTGCGAAGGCAAAAAGGAGGCATACAATTATGAAACGAATGGCAATTTGTGCTGTCACAGCGGCAGTGATGCTGGGCGTCACCGGCTGCGGCGGCAATACAGCAAACAATCTGGGTGCCACAGACGATTATCGGAATGATGTCTATGGCAGCAATGTTTATTGGGACGAAAGCTATGGCGTCAATAATGGCACAAACTGGGATCGCACCACTTACGGCACACCAAAGAGCACCGATACAGGCTCTTTTGCCAAAGATGTGAAAAATGGCGTGGAAAACATGGCAAATGACGTGAAAAACGGCGTGGAAAATGTGGGCAATGACATGAAAAACGCCGTGAATGACGCCACAAATACTAACAGCAGAAACATGATGAACTGACCGAAGGGGGCGTAAGCCATGGGCGAAAAGGGGAAAATACGCCTGACGGGGCTGGTGACAGGCTTTGTCAATGGGCTTTTCGGCAGCGGCGGCGGTACCTTGGTGGTGCCTGCCATGGAGCGGTTCCTCCATGTGGAAACCCATAAAGCCCACGCCACTGCCATTGCGGTGATACTGCCTCTTAGTGTCCTTTCTCTCCTGATTTATTTCTGGCAGGGAGAAATGGCATGGCAGGTTGCCCTTTGGGCTTCCGGCGGCGGTATCATCGGCGGAAGAATTGGTGCCAAACTGCTGGGAAAACTCAGCGGAATGTGGCTCCACCGGATATTCGGCTTGTTTCTCCTTGCGGCAGCCGTCCGCATGGTGCTGTGTTAGGCGTATTGCTGGCGGGGCTTCTGGCAGGCATCGTCAGCGGTATGGGCATTGGCGGCGGCGCCATCCTCATTCCTGTGATCCTCTGGGTGACGGATGTGACACAGCAGCAGGCCCAGGGCGTGAATCTGCTGTACTTTCTGCCAACGGCAGCTGTTGCCCTTGTGACTCATGTGAAAAATGGGAATGTGGAAACGCCTGTGGCAAAATCTCTCATTTGGACAGGACTTCTGGGCGCTGCCGCCGGAGCTTTGCTGGCATTGTGGCTGGAGGGAGAACTGCTGCGGAAATTATTCGGCGGTTTTCTCTTTGCCGTTGGTCTGGCAGAGCTGTATAAAGGCGGAAAAAGGCAGACAACAGATGGAAAGGAGAAGGATCATGGACTATAAGGACTTTGAAAAGCTGAAAGAACGGTTTTCACGTGCCAACACCGATGAGAAAGTATCGCTCTATGTGAACACATCGGGACTGACCAAAGACCAGTATCGGGAGCTTTTGGAAATGTACCCGAAGAAAGACTGGAATTTGCTGGATCAGGCGCTGTGGTAAAAGATACGCTGTCGTCAAAGCCTCATTTCATTCAAGGCTTTGACGAGTAGACAGAGGTATAAAGCAGGGGTCAAGCACTTTGCTTTGCAAAGCCGCCTACGGCGTCCCCGTTTTCTTCGGGGTGCAGAGTATCCATCAACTTAAAAGTCTTGAAACTCCTGCTTTTCCTCGTCGGAAGTGAATTCCGACTGCGGATTCTAGTTGGGACACGCTTCGTTTCCCAAGCCCTTCCGCGTTCTTGCAAAAATGATGTTATCTACACGCTAAGCACAAAACCTCATGGTTTTGTGCTTTTTCTTTTGGTATGGATTCTGTTTTTTATGGATATGCTTTTTTGTGACACCATGCCCCATGGATTTGGGTGGGATACATATTTCCATTTGACGGCATATCTGCTATAATAAAGCAAAACAAAGGAAGAAAGGCGGTGGCACGGCATGCAGCTCATTGAAAACCTGTTTGTGGGAGAAAGTGTGGGAAATCTGGGTACAGTGGTTTATAGTCTGAAACGGGACATTCCTGTTTTTCGTCTGTACTGTCTGGTGTATTTTGCGGACAGAAACCGCATGGAAATCCTTTCCTCCAAAGAGCTGTTCACCAAGAAATATCGCAGCCGGAAAGGCATCATTGCCGGTGTTGCCATGGGACGGCATGAAGCCGTTGACCTGCTGTGCTACATGCTGGAAGAGGCGGCAAAAGCCGGACGGGATTTGACAGACCCTTCGGCGTGGCTGCAATAAAAAAGAGGATGATGAAGTGAAGAAATTCGGTTGGCGTTTTTTGGGGTTTGTGGCATCCCTTGCATTGATGCCTGCCCTTCTTTTGACCTGTGTCCAGTGGCGTGTCAGCTCCATGGACTATTTCCGGGAGGAATACGCGAAATATGACGTTCTGGAACGGGTGGATATGAACATGGATGACCTTTTGTATCTGACAGAGGAAATGATGGCATATCTTTACGATAAGCGGGAAGAATTACAGGTGACCGTTCCCATTGGCGGAGAGGAACTGCCTTTTTTCAGTGAAAAGGAAATCCGTCATATGGTGGATGTGAAAAATCTGTTTTCCGCAGGCATGGATATCCGTAATGGCTGTTTGGTGTTTACCCTTGCAGCGGCCATTGTCATGTTCGCCAAGAAAAAAGGAAGGACATTCCTGCGTACCCTGCAGGCGGGCATTGGTGTGTTTTTTGCCGCCTGTGGTTTGCTGGTGGCATTGATGCTGACAGACTTCAATAAATATTTTACCCAGTTTCACCTGATATTTTTTGATAATGATGACTGGATATTGGATGAGCGGGTGGACCGCCTCATCAATATTGTGCCCGAGGGCTTTTTCAGTGACACTGCCTTTTGGATTGGCGGTGTGTTTCTGGGGGTGTGCCTCCTGCTGTTTGTGGGAGCAGAAATCATCCTGCGCCTTTGGGGCAGAAAATACTTGACGGAAGAGAAGAATGGGAGCGTTGAAATCCATTGATTGGCGTATTGTTGTTTATATTAAAGTGCATAGGGATTCTCCTGCTGGCGCTGGTATGCCTGTTGCTGCTCATCACGCTTGTGGTGCTTCTTGCGCCCATTCGCTATGAGGCTGGGGGCGAGAAAACCGATGCCATCCGGGCAGATGGTCAGATAAAATGGCTGTTTGTGCAGGTGGTGGCAAGATGGCAGATGGGGGACAAAGAACCTTTTGTGGATTTGCGCATCTTCGGGAAATCCTTGCTGGAGAAGAAGAAGGCAAAAGCCAAAGCTGCAAGGAAAAAACGAAAGAAACCCCGTCCCCAGAAAGAGGGGGATTTGATTTATACCCGGGAAAAGGCAGCGCCGCCAAAGGATACGCCGCCCAGACCGGTCATGGAGCAGGAAGTTCCCAAAGAGGTTGTAAAAGAGGAAGTTATAAAAGAAGAAATTCCGAAAAAGGAACCTCCCAAAGAGGAAATCCGGAAAGAGGAAATCCCGAAGGAAAAACCTCGGAAAGAAGAACCTCCAAAAGGAGAAATTCCCAAGGAAGCACCGGAAGAAAGTAAAAAAGAACCCAACACCGTCCGTCCCATGCAGAAAAAACAGGGCATGCGGCGGGTACGTTTGGAAGATATTGAAGAGGAAAAGCCTGCTGAGCCAAAAGCGGAGGACTTCCCTGACGATTTGGATGATGCCTTTTTCACCGGAGAAGATGGGGACGCAGAGGAAAAGAAAGAAAATCCCCTGTGGAAACAGCTTCTGGCGGTGGAGGACAAAAAAGGCATTGCCAAAGCCTTGTGGAAATTCATCAAGCGTATGGCAAAGGGCATCCTGCCGGGGCACCTCATCATCAAAGGTACCTTTGGCACGGGGGACCCTGTCTGGACAGGGTATCTCCTTGCAATGGCAGGTATATTGAAAGGAAAATTCGGCGAAGATCTGGAAATCAAAGGGGATTTTGCCAAAGCCACAGCGGAAAACGTCGTTGTGCGGGTGAAAGGGAAAATCGTTCCCGGCTATCTCCTTTACAGCACACTGGCTTTTGCACTGGAGAAGCCTGTACGCCGTTTGATTATGACACTGTGGAAAGGAAGAAAACAGCATGAGTAAAGAATTTGACACTTCATTGGATGTATTATTCGGAAAAGTAGACGAACTGGTTTCCACCAAAACCGTTGTGGGAGAAGCCATTGTTCTTGGAGACGTGACACTGCTGCCTTTGATTGAAGTTGGCGTTGGTGTTGGTCTGGGGGGCAAGGACTCCGGCGGTTCCGCTGGCGGTATGGGTGCCAGAATCACACCTTCCGCTGTACTGGCAATCCAGAACGGCAGTGTGCAGCTCATCAACATCAAGAATCAGGACGCTGTCAGCAAGCTCATCGACATGGCGCCCGGCGTTGTAAATAAACTGAACTTCGGCGCTGTTTTCGGTCATAAGAAAGAAGAAAAGCCCGAACCGGATGTAAAGTTTGAAGAAGAATTGGTTGTTGAGGAATAAAAAACTGGGGGGATACCCGTGACAAGAACACTCATTGAATATTATGACAAAGACGTTTTGAAAAATATCATGGGGCCGCTGACACTGCATCCCGATAAGGTGATTTTTCTTTATGACAGCGGCATGCAGGATATGACGGCTTTCCGCGCCCTTCATACCTGCTTTAAGCGGCATATTCCCCATATTACATTGGAAAAATACCCTGTGGACATTCTGTCCATGGATAAGATTTACCGCAAGACTGCCCAGATCATCGAAAACAACGAGAATTGTTTTCTGGAACTGACAGGCGGTAGTGAATTGATGGTCATTGCCGGTTTCCGTGCCGGCATGGAAAAAGGTGCAAAGCTCATCCATACGGATTTGGTGCATAACCGCATCACAGACCTTTTGACAGACGAAACCGTTGCGCCTACGGCCACATTATCTCTGGAGGACTTTGTGGATGCCAGAGGGGCATGCTTCATTGGCGAGTCTCATCGTCCGCCGGAACCAGCCCGCTTCGATGCCATCTGGGAAATGGCGCGGTATCTCTTCCGCCATCTGGAGGAATGGAAGCACACATGCAGTTATCTCCAGACCGTAGCGGCAAGATATTTGCCCCACGAAGTCTATATGGACTCCAAAGAACAGATTTACATGAAAAATGGTAAAAAAACCTATCCCGACAAAGCCATTCTGAAAGAATTTCAGCGCTTAGGCTTCCTGAAAAATCTGGTCATGGATGGGGAACGGGTGCGGTTTTCCTTCTGTTCCGTGGATGACCGCCAGTACTGCACAGGCTATGGGGTCTGGCTGGAACTTTATGTGTATATCGCCGCGAAGAAATCCGGCGTTTTTGATGATGTAAAACTAGGCACCATGATCGACTGGAATGCCTATGACGGCGTGGTGGTGGCTGGAAACGAAATCGATGTGATCCTCATGGAGCAATCTTTGCCGGTGTTCATTTCCTGCAAGCTCCGCAGTGCCGATACGGCAGCTCTTAATGAATTGCTCATTGCCAAAAAACGTGTGGGCGGCTGGTTCTCCAAAGGGGTCATGGTCACATTCAGCAGGGAAAAAGCCGAGAACAGCGGTACATATAAACGCGCCCAGGAATTGGGCATTGAACTGCTGGACGCCGGAGATATTCTGGCGGAGGATTTCCCAGCCCGTCTGGTTCGTGCCATCAAGGAGCATGACCTGGTGAGCCTGAAATGGAAGAAAGTATAAAGGAGAAGTACCTCTATGGCAAAAAAGAACAACCGCAACACCAAAAGCCGCATCATCGCCGCCGCTTGGAAACTTTTTTACGAGCAGGGCTATGATGATACCACCGTGGAGGAGATCGTGGAGGAGTCCGGCACATCCAAAGGCTCTTTTTACCATTATTTCAATGGCAAGGACGCCCTTCTTGGCTCCCTGTCGGAACTGTTCGATGATAAGTATACAGAACTCATTCCTACATTAAAGGAAGATATGCATTCTTTTGATAAACTCATGTACCTGAATCGGGAAATGTTCCGCATGATCGACAACAGCATTTCTCTGGATTTGCTGGCAAGACTTTATTCTTCCCAGCTCATCACCACCGGCGAGCGTCACCTCATGGATCATAACCGCGTTTATTACAAACTCCTGCGGCAGATTACCGCCGAGGGACAGCAGAAAGGGGAGCTGCGGGACGATATTTCCGTCAATGAGTTCGTCAAGACCTATGCCCTCTGTGAACGTGCCCTCATTTATGACTGGTGTCTGTGCAGCGGGGAATATTCCCTGAGCAGATACGCCGCGGAAATGATGCCCCGTTTCTTGGGTGGCTTTCGAAAAGATTGAATTTCTCAAAAATAAGCTGAAATCTTTTTCATATGAAGGATTTCAGCCTTTTTTATTTTCTGCGGAAGATTTCTCTGCCGGAAATTCTCTTTTTTTCTGTCATTTTGTTGTTTTTTCTTCAAAAAAAATAAAATTTTATTTTGTGCCGATTGTTTTATCTGTATTTTCGTCTAGTTATTTTTACTGTATTTATCATAAAAATTTGAATTTTAGTTAAAAATCGTATAGACTATATTCTATACATCATTCTGTATTTCAGTCTAATTTGTTTTGTGGTATACTGCATGTGAATGTAAGATGAAAAGCCTTTTTTCGGATCGGCAACGGGAGGACTGACCCGAAAAAAGGCTTTTCTCTATAAGAAAGATATGTAAGAAAGGATTTGAGAAAATGCTATCAGCAAAAGTATGTATTATGATTGCCATCGCCATTTACCTCATTGCCATGCTGGGCGTCGGCATCTATTGCTCCAAGAAAAACAACAACGTAGACGACTTCTATCTGGGCGGCAGAAAACTGGGCCCCTTTGTAACAGCCATGAGTGCGGAAGCATCCGACATGAGCAGCTGGCTTCTGATGGGTCTGCCCGGCGTTGCTTACCTGACAGGTGTGGCAGACGCGGCGTGGACAGCTATCGGTCTTGCCATCGGTACTTATTTCAACTGGCTCATCATTGCCAAGAGAATCCGTATTTACTCCCATGTGGCAGATAACTCCATCACTGTCCCTGACTTTTTCTCCCGCAGATATCGTGATAACAAAAACATCCTGATGTGCATTTCCGCCATCGTCATTATCGTATTCTTCATCCCTTACACAGCATCCGGTTTTGCTGCCTGTGGTAAACTCTTCAGCAGCTTGTTCGGTGTAGACTATGTTTGGGCAATGATTATCTCCGCTGTTGTTATCGTTGGCTATACCGCAACAGGCGGCTTCCTGGCAGCCAGCGCAACAGACCTGATTCAGAGTATCTTTATGACCATCGCGCTGATCATTATCCTGCTCTTCGGCGTAAAAGTAGCCGGCGGCTGGGATACCATCATCACAGACGTACAGGCAATGCCCGGTTACCTGAACATGACCGAAACATACAGCGTAACCACCGGCACAGCAGAACCTTACAGCCTGCTGACCATCGTTTCCGTTTTGGCATGGGGGCTGGGTTACTGCGGTATGCCTCATATCCTCCTGCGTTTCATGGCCATCGAGGATAAAGAAAAACTGACACTGTCCCGTCGTGTGGCATCCATCTGGGTTGTCATCTCCATGGCAATTGCAGTCAGCATCGGTATCGTTGGCTATGCCATGACAAAAGCAAACGCCATTCCTTTCCTGGAAGGCTCTACATCCGAAACCATCATCGTGCGTATTGCGGACCTGCTGAGCCAGCAGGGCGCTGTGGCGGCATTTGTTGCCGGCATCATTCTGGCTGGTATTCTGGCAGCGACTATGTCCACAGCGGACTCTCAGCTTCTGGCGGCATCCTCCAGTGTGTCCCAGAACCTGCTGCGTGGCTTCTTTAAAGTAAATATTTCTGAAAAAACAGCTATGACCATTGCGCGTATCACCGTTATCGTGATCTCCATCATTGCCATTTTCCTGGCGCGTGACCCCAACAGCTCCGTATTCGGCATCGTATCCTTTGCATGGGCAGGCTTCGGCGCATCCTTCGGTCCCGTTGTTGTATTCGCTCTGTTCTGGAAACGCTCCAATAAATACGGCGCGCTGGCAGGCATGATCGCCGGCGGTGTCATGGTATTCGTTTGGAAATACCTCGTTGCCCCTCTGGGCGGTGCTTTCGGCATCTATGAACTGCTGCCCGCATTCGTAACAGGTGCGCTGGTGAACATCATCGTCAGCCTGGCAACTCCCGCACCGGAAAAAGAAATCGTGGAAGAATTCGAACTGGTACAGAAACTTTACAAACAGAAAGCATAATGTCAAAAGCAAAAGCCTCTTGGATTTCCAGGAGGCTTTTTTGTTTGTGAAAAAAGGGAAATGAGTTCGTGAATCGTAAAGTATTGTAAATTTTATTCACAAAATGCGAAGCTTTTTTCTGGAGAATTTGTTTTTTACACAAAAATACGGAATGGGACAAGGTCTGTCCCCATCCACAGGGTTATCCCCAGAATTGTGGATAACTCTGTGGAAAAGTGGATAACTTTTTATGAGAAAACCCTTATATTACATGAAAAAACCCTTAATTTACACCAAAATTACAGTTATATTACAATTAGAAAAAAAGTATTGCCAAAAAGTTTACTGCCTGATATTATAAGTCATGCAAAGTAAATCTGTACGTTCTGTCCGTTCCTGACAAACGGGCGAGGGAGAGCCGGCGGCGAAGAAGGAATCCTCATGGAATGGGGAGAGGGGACTGACGGACCCAAAGGAGCTGCTTCAATCGGGCGGCAGAAACGACAGAGGCACAGAGCGAAATGCGCTTCGTTGTATAATTATAAAACGAACACAGAACGAAAAACAAAATTTTAAAGGAGGAATGAACCCATGAAAAAATTTCTTTCCATGGTAATGGCTGCGGCTATGGTCGTATCTCTGGTTCCTGCAACAGCATTTGCAGCAGCTGGCGACTTCAAAGCAACAGCTAAAGTGGTTGACGCTCAGAATTTCGCAGATGGCGAACTTAGTGCTGGCGAAGCAATTGGTGGTTCCGAACTGCAGCTGACACTGACAACCGCTGACACAACACAGGACGTTGACAGCCTGAAATTCACAGTTACAGTAGATAACGTAGTAAAACTGGCAGAAAACACACACATCGCTGATGGTGATGTTTATATCAGATACGACGGTAAAGATGTAACTGGCGACTTCGAAACAATCGATGTTAAAGTAACAGACGATGATGAATTCGAATTCACAGTAACAGAAAAAGCTAGCGGCACAACTGATGTTGAAGGCTTTGAAAGAGGTATGGTAATCGGCGTTAAACTGGACGACATGGTTATGGATAAAACATCCAAAGGCAAAACAGCTACAGTATCCGTTGATTCCGACGACGTAACAATCACAAACGGCGATGACCTGGTATTTGCTTCCGTAGAAAGCAAAGGCATCAAAGCTTCTGTTAAAGATACAGTTGATGTAGCTACAGAAGAAGTTGCTGAAATCAAAGAACTGAAAATCGAACCCGCAGTTGGTGATACTCTGGGTGCAGTTGCTAAAAACGGCACAGACATCAGACTGAAACTGAACAGCGGCTTTGAATTCGTAAAATCTGACCTGACACTGTCTACAAATAAAGGCACACCTGTTCCCGATGTTGCATGGGACGACGATGAAGTAACATTCGAAAATATCGGTGACGGTATCACAGGTGCAGAATGGTTCAAAATTGCTGGTCTGAAAGTGGAAGCTACTTCCGCTAAATCTGGTTCTACAGCTACTATCAAAGTATATGTTGATGGTAACGACACAGTTTCTGTAGAAGTTGCTAAAGTAGTTGACTACACAGTATCCATGTCCGTTGATGAAGACGAAGACGTACCTGTAATCTACAGCGGCGTTGACGTTGACAACACAGGTATCACAGACGACAGCGATCACGATGCTCTGGAAGTAACAATCAAAGAATCTTTCGCTGGCGCTTGGAACAACAGCAAAGACTTCACACTGAGCCTGCCTGAAGGCGTTTATGTTGCAGATGAAATCAGCACATCCACAGATGGCGACTTCAAACTGACAACAAGCGGCAAAACAACAGAACAGTGGTTCCAGGATGCTTACGATGAAGGCGATTACATCGACCTGACATTCAAGAGAAGAACTTGGGAAGAAACAAACCCTAACGATACAAACAAAGACGATCCTGCAGAAATCAGCTTCACACTGAAACTGGTTGCTGACCCTAACTTCGAAGGCGACGTTGTTCTGAAACTGACAGGCGACGCTGTTGAAGAACAGGAAGTAACAATTGCTAAATTCGTTAAACCTTACGTAGTTGAAGCTCAGCAGAACGACATGCAGATCGACTACAGAAACACAGAAATCCCTACATCCGTAGTGATCAAAGAAGCAGAAGCTGGTCTGTGGGACAAAAACACAGAATTCAGACTGGCTCTGGACAAAATCGAATTTGACGACGAAGGCAAAATCGCTGTAGACGACAAATCCGGTCTGGAAATCAAAGACAATGAAATCAAAGAAAAAGACGGCGTTCTGTACTTCACAGTTGACTCCAGAAGTGATGACGAACCCGCAGTTGTAACACTGTCCGGCATGCAGCTGTACATGGACAGAAGCCTGCCCGCAGGTGCTTATGACCTGGATGTATACTCTCCTACAATGCTGGCTGATAAGTTCAACAATGATGGCGATGTAGCTGATAATGCAACAAAAGGTTATCTGGCACAGGCTATCCTGAAACCCGCTTCTGAAAAAGAAAACGAAGTAATCGCTGACATCAACGATGATTTCTACAGCGAAACAGCTAAAGCTGGTTTCGTAAACATCGTAACAGCTGGTCGTGAAGATACAGATTCCTTCACAACTAAAGTTGTAGTTCCCGTTGGTGAAAAATACGTTATCTCCGGTGAAACAAAACAGGAAATCCCTGTACCCGCATACATCAACGCTGATGGTTACACAATGCTGCCTCTGAGAGCTGTATCCGTAGCTCTGGGCATCAACTCCAACAACGTTCTGTGGGATCAGGCTACAAGAACAGCTACAGTAATGTACGGCTCCAAGATCATCTCCATGACATATGGTCAGAAAGTTGTATATGTAAACGCTGCTCCTATCCCCGCATCCACATCCGTTGAAATCAAAGAAAACAGAATGTTCCTGGGCCTGAGAGATCTGGGCAACGCTCTGGGCGTAACAGATATCACATGGGATGCAGCTACAAAGACAGCTACACTGAACGGCAACAAATAATTTGTTCATAAGCAAATTCTTTGCTTAGGTGTAAAACCTTTGTGAGAACAAGAGACCTCCTCTTTTGAGGAGGTCTTTTTTTATTGTTTTTTCTGTGCTATCATATACTTTCCATAGGTTAGCGCTTCTTTATTAAGAAAACAAAGAAAGCTAAAATCTTTGCAGAAGGCTTCCGGTTTTCTGATTTTACAGGATTTTAGTAAGTATGTTTTCTTCTAAAGAGACCCTTTAAAGAAATTAAAAACATTGTTTTTTAAGAGGAGACTGCTTTTGATTTTCCTTTTCTTTCTTACGCACATCCTTAGCCACCTTTTTTACCCTATTTTCCTTTCCATATATTTCCTATTACATTCGTATACTTATGTATTATATAAGTAAATAATTGTATATTATTAGTGTATTTTTCGGTATACCATGAAGTCGACATGTAGGAAATTCGTAAGATTTTTATAAGACACTCTTTTTGGAAATGTCTTAAAAACGTTTATATATCAATGAAAACTCATGTTTTTATTGCCTTTAAAAATTTGTCAAAAGGTTACAGTTCTGTTACATCCTAAATTTCCTCTTGCCAAAAATGCTTTGCATAAGTATAATGAACTTGCATACGAAATCTGTGCTTTCTCTGTATCTCTTCGGCACAGACGAAGATTGTACCAAGGAATCCGAGGCTCTTTGCGGAATGGGGGAATGAACCGCAGTGCCCAAGGTGCCGTTTTTGCCTGTGGCGGACGGTAGAGAGGCGGTACAGACGAGTGGCAGGTTCGTTGTATAATTATGAAACGAAAAAGAGATGAAAAGACGAGACAAAAGGAGGAATGAACCATGAAGAAGTTTCTTTCCATGGTGATGGCTGCGGCTATGGTCGTATCCCTGGTTCCCGCAACTGCATTTGCGGCTTCCGGCGACGTAAAAGCAACAGCTAAGGTTGTAGGTTCCAAGAACTACACACAGGACGAGATCGAGTCCAGCAAAGTTAACAAAAAAGTATCCGGCCCCGAAGCACAGCTGACATTCACAACAGCTGACTACGCTTCCACTTCCGATACAGCAGTGAAATACACTCTGTCTCTGGATAACGCGGATTTCTACAAATCCGGCAGCGCAATCGCTGACAAGGGCAAACTGTCTATCACACTGAAAGGTGACAAAACAGTAACAAAACAGGCTGGCGAAAGCGACAAAGATGTTGAATTCACAGATGTGTATGACAATGGCAACAAAGTAAAAATCGCATCTGTAAAATTTACAGATAACGACGAAGTAGAAGTTGTAATCGACGGTAAAATGGATAGAGGCTCCGTTCTGGCCTTTGACCTGACTTCCGTTATGGACAAAACAACAAAAGGCAAACAGACAAAAGTAACTATTGAATCCGATGATATCACAATCTCCAACGGTTCCGATCTGACATACGCTTCCGTTGAAGGCAAAGGCATCAAAGCTTCTGTAAAAGATACTGTTGATGTTGCTCCTGAAGAAATGGTTGAACTGAAAGAACTGAAGATCGAACCCGCTGTTGGCGACAACATTGGCGCGATCATCAAAACAGACGGTAAACTGAAACTGAAACTGAGCAGCGGTTTTGAGTTCGCAGGCAAAAAGACAGACCTGAAATTCAGCGTAGGTAACCCTACTATCGACAGCTTCGAAGACGATGAAATCGTACTGAACATCGGTGATGTTGTTCGTGGCGCAGACGTTCTGAAAATCACAGGTCTGAAAGTGGAAGCTACTTCCGCTAAAGCAGGCGCAGTTGCTACTCTGAAAGTTTACGCTGACGGCAACGACACAGTTTCCGTAGAAGTAGCTAAAGTAGTTGACTCCGCAGTAGTAATGTCCGTTGATAAAGACGCAGACGTACCCGTAATTTACAGCGGCGTTAACGTGAAAAACGTTGGTATCACAAGCAGCAGCGACCACGAAGCTCTGGAAGTAACTGTAAAAGAAACATTCCCCGGCGCTTGGGACGATGCAAAAGACTTCACATTCAAACTGCCTCAGGGCGTTTACATCGCTAGCGTACAGAGCCCTTCCGCTGACAACATGCAGGTAGCTGATGTACAGAAATGGTTTGAAGGCGCTTACGATAAAGGCGACTACGAAGCTCTGACATTCAAGAGAAGAACATGGACTGAAACAGATCCTTCTAAGAAAGACAAAGCTGAACTGAAATTCACACTGGTGCTGGTTGCAGACCCTAACTTCGAAGGCGATGTTGCTCTGACTCTGACAGGCGATGCTCTGAAAGAACAGAAAGTAACAGTTGCAAAATTCGTAAAACCTTTCACAGTAGAAGCAAAACAGAACGACATGCAGATCGATTACAGAAACACTAAAGTTCCTACTGATGTAGTTATCAAAGAAGCAGAAGCTGGTCTGTGGGATAAGAACACAACATTCGCTCTGTCCCTGGATAAAATCGACTTCGATGACGATGCAAAAGTAACAGTAGACAGCAAGAGCGGTCTGAAAGTAAAAGACGTAAAAACAACAAAAGGCGCAGTTACTTTCAAAGTAGACTCTAAGAGCGATGACAAACCCGCAGAAGTAACAATCTCCGGTCTGACACTGTTCATGCAGAGAAACCTGCCCGCAGGTGCTTATGACCTGGATGTATTCTCTCCCGTAATGCTGGGTGTAGACAACGGCAACAGAGAATCCGTTGCAGATCAGAAAGGTACAATCAAAGATACAGGTTTCCTGTCTCAGGATATCCTGGGCACATCCACAACAAAACGTGTGGTTGCTGACATCAACGATGATTTTTACAGCGTAAAAGCAAAAGCTGGCTTTGTAAACATCATCACAGCAGGTCGTGAAGATACAGATTCCTTCACAACAAAAGTAGTAGTTCCCGTAGGTGAAAAATACCTGGTATCCGGTGAAAACAAAGTAGAAATCGACGTTCCCGCATACATCAACGCTGGTGGTTACACAATGCTGCCTCTGAGAGCTGTATCCGTAGCTCTGGGCATCAACTCCAACAACGTTCTGTGGGATCAGTCTACAAGAACAGCTACTATCATGTACGGTTCCAAGATCATCTCCATGACTTCCGGCCAGAAAGTAGTATATGTAAACGCTGCTCCTATCCCTGCTGCTACATCCGTTGAAATCAAAGACGGCAGAATGTTCCTGGGTCTGAGAGATCTGGGCAACGCTCTGGGCGTAACAGATATCACATGGGATCAGGCTACAAAAACAGCAACACTGAACGGCGGCAAATAATTAACCGTTGTATTCCAAACCCTTATGTATAGAAAAGAGGCTCCCGCGGGAGCCTTTTTTCCTTTTGGAAAGAGTGCCTATAAGTTAGGTAGAAATACGATTCCCAGAAAGCAGATTTCATCTGAAAAAGGCTGACATCCTTTGTTTATAAGGATGTCGGCTTTTTCGTTTTTTAGAAATACGCCGAAAGCAGGAACCGTTTTTTTGTTTTTCCCGAAGAAAAGTTTAAGAAATATGAAAGCACCTGTTTTTTTTCTGGATAATATGGTATAATTGGTTTTACTATAAACATATCTTGGGATATTACCCATAGGAGGTTTGAGAGATGAAAAAATATTTTGTCAAAGGAAGAACCGTTGCGGCAACGGCAGTAGCTGCCTTGCTGGTATCTACCACAGCATTTGCGGCAGAAAAGCCTCAGGAATCCATCCCCGCTACGGAAATTTTGACCATAGAAGAAGCACAGGCTCTGGAAGCCCAGAAGGAAAAAGAACTCACTTATGAAGAAGCAGTGGAACTGGCTACCAAAAACAGCTCTGACCTGCGTTCTGTGGCGGAAACAGCCGATTATTTGCAGGATCTGAAAGAAGATATCTGGGATATCACAGGATCTTTCTCTGTGCCCACCGTATCTTATCAGCAGTGGGTGGATGATGATATTTACGCCATCTATTCCTCCATCCAGAACATCAGCAGCAGCATGACTAAAAACCGCTACTCTGAAGAACTGACAAAAATTTCCCTGGAAGCAACCGTAAAGAATTACTATACTTCTATTTTCAGCGACCAGAGCTCTCTGGAACTGGCGAAAAAAGATATGGCAGTGAAAAAGACATTGTGGGAACAGGGTCAGCTGAAAAACCAGCTGGGACTGCTCAGTGACTATGATTTGCAGGAACTTCGCTCTGATTATGAACAGGCACAGTATAACGTGACAAAGCTGGAAATGGCTCTGGAACAGGAATATCTGTCCTTCTATAACTTCATCGGTCAGGACAGGGAAAAGGACTATACACTGGTTTATGACGTGGAATATGCCCCTTATGAGCTGCCTCAGCCCATGACACAGTATATCAACAGCAAAATGAACACCGACTATACCATCAAATTGCAGGAACAGGCTGTGAAAGACGCGGAATTCAATAAGAATTACATGTCTATGTCCTCCTCCAACGCGACCTCTGCCAATAACAAGCATTCCTATGAGGAAGCGAAACGGAGCCTGAAAACCGCTAAAGACAGTAAGGAACTTGCTATCCAGAATGCTTATAATTCCATTCTGTCTTTGGAAAGCCAGTATGATTCTGCATTGACCACACTGGAACAGGCAAAAGCGGCACAGCGTGCAGCAGAAGTAAATTATAAAGCAGGCAATACAACAGCAATTACATTAGACCAGGCTGCCCTGGCAGTGGAACAGGCACAGAACGCTGTGACACAGCTGGAATACGCCCACGACATGCAGATTTATCAGTTCGAAAATACAGAACTGCTTTCCAGCGGCACAACAGGAAAAACTTCCGCATAAGCCGAAAATGAGAAAATACTAAGAAAATTATGAGAAAAAAGGACGTTTTTATGAGAAACGTCCTTTTTTTGTAATTTTTAGAAATCCCGGAAAATCAAGGTTTTCTCCACTTATGTTTCAGTAATTTTACATTGAAATTAGAGTTTGGCAAAGTCTATTGTCAATCTTTTTTTTGCGGATATAATAGCGTTGCAAAGTTCAAACGCACAAAACATGCAGGAAATATGCAGATTTTGCTTTGAAGAATATGGGAAAGAGAGCATGAATTCTGTTTGAAATTATAGGGAACAGAAGCAATGGTCTGGGGGATTTTTCAAGGTATGTATGTCTTTTGTGCGAAAAAATGCATCTTCGTTTTATAACTATGCAACGACATTTTTACAGAAGCAAAAGGAGGAACAGACATGAAGAGATTTATCTCATTAGCCATGGCGTCTGTAATGGCAGCTTCTCTGCTGCCGGCAACAGCATTTGCAGCTACTGGCGACGTGAAAGCCACTGCCAAAGTGATAGGGGCTGAAAACTACACAGAAGGTGAAATGAACCAAAAAGGTTCTGAAGGCATTATTGCTCAGAAAGACGCACCTGAATTACAGCTGACATTTACCACAGCAGACTATGCAAGCAGCAGCGTACCTGAAGCGGAAATCGAACTGACATTGGATAAAGCAGATTTCCTGCAAAACGACAGTGAAACTGTTGTCAGCAGCAAAACAACAGAAGATGACCTGACAGGTCTGATCTATCTGAAAGACGACGACGGCACATACGCGCTGACAAAAGACACAGACAATGATAATTATGTCTTTGATACAGACAGCAGCGATGAAACCGTAACACCTTTGAAAGACGCTGCCGGCAATACCATCACCATCAGCGATCTGGATGTGTATGACACAGACAACCTGTCCTTCGTACTGACTGGTCAGATGGAACGTGGTTGGGTACTGTCCTATAACCTGACTTCCAAGCTGACAAAAACATCCAAAAACACACAGGCAACTGTAACAGTGGATTCCAGTGACATCATCCTTACAAATGGCGATGATCTGGTATACGCTTCCATCGAATCCAAAGGCATCGACGCTTCCGTTAAAAAACTGAAAGACGTTGCAGTGGAAGAAGTAGTTACCATTGAAGATCTGAAAATCGAACCTTCCGTTGGCGCAAACATGGAAGCAGTGGTAGATGAAGGCGACGAAATCACACTGAAACTGAACAGCGGCTTTGAATTTGCCAACAACGACAACAACAAAATCACCATCAAAGCAGATGGTACTACAATCACACCAGAAGTAGAATACGAAGACGATGAAATCGTGATCACAGTAGATGGCGATATCTCTGCTGACGTTGACACACTGACCATCAGCGGCATCAAGGTAGAGGCAACTTCCGCAAAAGAAGGCGCAACAGCGACTATCAAAGTGTCTGCTTCCGGCAATGACAGCGTGTCCATAGAGGTAGCGACAGTTGTTGACTACGCAGTATCCATGAGTGTTGATGAAGACGAAGACGTACCCGTAATTTACAGCGGCGTTGACGTAGACAACACAGGTATCACAGACGACAGCGACCACGAATCTCTGGAAGTATACATCGATGAAACATTCGCAGGCGCTTGGGACAACAGCAAAAAATTCACACTGTCTCTGCCTGAAGGCGTTTACGTAGCAGACGTGGATGTAGTGGTAGACGGTATCGATCTGGACAGAGAAGATTTCATCGATGCGTATGATAACGGCGAATACGAATACTTCGAATTCGACAAACGTATCTTTGAAGAAAACGACTCCGACAACGATCCTTACGAAATGGATGTAACATTCACACTGGTAGCAGACCCTGACTTTGAAGGCGACGTTGTACTGACACTGTCCGGCGACGCTATGGAAGAACAGGAAGTAACCATTGCGAAATTCGTAAAACCTTACACAGTATCTGCACAGCAGAATGACCTGACTATCGATTACAGAAATACAGAAATTCCTACCGACGTTGTTATCACAGAAGCAGAAGCTGGTCTGTGGGAAAAAGGCACTGAATTTGCTCTGACACTGGACAAAATCGACTTTGACGATGACGCATCTGTAACAGCAGACGACAAGAGCGGTATGGAAATCAAAGACGTAAAAACAAAAGATGGCGAAATCCGTTTCACTGTTGACAGCGAAAGCGATGACGAACCTGCAACACTGACAGTATCTGACTTGACACTGTACATGGACAGAAACCTGCCCGCAGGTGCTTATGACCTGAACATGTACGCTCTGGATATGCTGGGCGTAGACAGCGCAGAAAAAGCAGAAGACTTCGATGGCAGCGATTATAAGGCAGCAGATAAAGGCTACCTGACTCAGACACTGCTGGCAGATGAAGATACAACTGTATTTGTAGGCGATGAATCCGACGATATCGACTACACAGCAAAAACAGGCTTTGTAAATATCGTAACAGCTGGCAGCGACACAACAGGCTTCACAACAAAACTGACAGTTCCCATCGGCGAAAACTACCTGATCGCTGGTGAAACAAAAGTAGAACTGGGTGCACCTGCATACATCAATGCAGAAGGCTACACAATGCTGCCTGTAAGAGCAATCTCCACATCCCTGGGTATCGACAACAACAACGTACTGTGGGATCAGGCAACAAAAACAGTAACAATCCTGTACGGTGATCGTATCATCTCCATGACAGCAGGCGCTTCCGTAATGTATGTAAACGGCAGCTCCATCCCTACAAGCTCTTCCGTGGAAATCGTAAATGACAGAACATTCCTGCCTATGCGTGACCTGGCAACAGCTCTGGGCGTAACAGACCTGACATGGGATACAGATCCTACAACAGGCAAAACAACAACTGTTTACATGAACGCAAACAGATAAGACAAAGCATACCTGATTTCTTTTCAAAATTTATCCAAACCGATGTTTTCTGGAGGACGTCCAAAAGGACGCCCTCCTTTTGTGGGCATCTTCATAAGAAAACAAAGAAAGCCAAAATCCTTTGTGATGATAAGGATTTTGGCTTTCTTGCTTTATGAAGATTTTATTTGTTATGTTTTCTTATGAAGACAGCCGTCGCAATTCCCATTAAGAAATCAAAGAAAAGGAAAATCAATGTTTTTTGAATGGGATATTGCTTTTTTGCGCCTTTTTGGAAAAAAGGTATAATCTCTCTCCCTTTCAGCAAGACTATACCAAAAAGGCAGGTGAGCGGATTTTGGAAATCGGGAAAAATCTGGCGGCCAATCGGGCTGCCATGAAAGAATTGTTTGCCGACTGCGGAGATATTGTTTTCCGTGATTTTGCGGCAGCAGAAGGCCAGGGACAGCTGTTTCTGGTCTATGTAGATAATATGGTCAATACCACCGCTGTGGAAGATGCCATCATGACCAACATCATGAACCGCTGTCACGACACAGAAACGGAAGAAAGGCTTTTGGGACTCATGGAAAGCGTCATTGCCAACCGTGATGTGCAGCAGGTGGATACCATTGAAAAAGCCGCTGCTGGGGTACTGGCAGGGGATACAGTGATTTTTATGGAGGGGAGCTCTTTTGCCTTGCAGGCGTCTACCAGGGGCTATCCCAACCGTGGTGTGGGACATACGGAAACAGAAGTGGTGGTACAGGGGCCCAAAGACGCTTTCACGGAGCTTCTGGCATTCAATCTGGTGCTCATCCGCAGAAGGATACAGGATACCCGGCTGAAAGTGGTGCGTACCAAAGCAGGCAGCCGCACAAAGACCGACGTTGCCCTTATGTATTTTTCTGATCTGGTGCGGCCGGAGATTCTGCGTCAGGCAAAACGTCAGCTGGAACGTCTGCGGACAGATGGCATTCTGGACTGCGGCTCGCTGGAACAGCTTCTGGAAAAACGGCAGTTTTCGCCCTTTCCCCAATTGCAGATGACAGAACGCCCTGATAAAGCGGCTGCGGCACTGTTGGAGGGGCGTGTGGTGTTGGTGGTGGATAATACGCCTTTTGTCATATTGCTGCCGGTGACGCTAAATCTGTTTTTTCAGGCGGCAGAGGACTATTATGACCGCTGGGAAATCATGAGCCTCATCCGTTTCATGCGGTATGTGGCGGCTTTTGTGGCAGTGGCATTGCCGGGGCTGTATCTGGCGCTGACGGTGTATCATCCGGAGCTTTTGCCAACATCTTTGGCGTTGAAAATTGCCACCACCAGACAGAGCATTCCTTTTTCAGTGGCGGTGGAGGTCATTTCCATGGAATTGGCTTTTGAATTGCTGCGGGAAGCAGGGGTGCGGCTGCCATCACCTGTCAGTGCCACCATTGGCATCGTAGGGGGTATCATCATCGGTTCGGCGGCGGTGGACGCGGGGCTGGTGAGTCCGGCAGTGGTCATTATTTCCGCTCTCACAGGAATTTGCTCTTTTGTCATTCCTAATATTTCCGTGGTTTCTGGTCTGCGGCTGAGTAAATATCTGGTGATTTTCCTTTCTGCCACATTGGGGCTTTATGGCTTCTGGGCAGGTATCCTCCTTCTGGTAGTGCATCTGGCTGGGCTTTCTTCTTATGGGATTCCTTATCTCTATCCCTTCTGCTCCGCTTCCGTAAACCACTATCGTGATCTGGAGGACAGCCTGTTCCGTCTGCCTTTGCCATGGCTGAAACGGCAGTCCATTTTCATGAAGAAAGGGGGGAAACGCTGATGTTTTCCGATAACCATAAAATTTCCCTGCGGCAGATGCAGGCGCTGTTCTGTTTTTATTTTCTGGGAACGGCGTCCTTGTTTTTACCTGCGGAATTGGCAGAGGGAAGCGGCAGAGCCTGCTGGCTCGTGATGCTGATCGGTGGGCTGCTGGCGGCGTTTTTCTCTCTGGTGTTGACCCTTTTGGGCAAAAAAGAACCGACATGGACGGTGGTGGAATGGCTGCGAAATACCTTCGGCGGTATGATTGGCAGTGCGTTGGCGGTGTTTATCGCCGGAAAAATTGCTGTGGATGCCATGCTGGAAGTCCGTATTTTTACGGAAATCCTTCGCAGTACCATGCTGCCCCATACGCCCCTGTGGCTTATGGTGGGCACCTTGCTGGCGTTATCCGCCTTTGGTGTGGCAAGGGGTATCGAAGGACAGGCAAGGGGAGCGGAAATCCTGTTTTTCTTTGTGTTTCCTCCTTTTGTGCTGTTGTTGTTTGCCGTTGCACTGACGGCAGGGGAGGCATATTTCCTCCCTGTGGAATTGCCGGAGCTGGATGGGCTGCGGCGGGGAGCGGCTTTTGTGCAGCCTTTGTTTCAGGCGATGATATTCCTGCTGTTTCTGCCGCCTTTTCTGGAAAAGCCGGAAAAAGGACAGAAAAGCCTTTTTGCTGTTTGTTTGCTGACTACATTTCTGATGACGGCGGCCACATTTCTTTGCCTGACGGTTTATGGGGCAGAGGCTTTGTCCCATAAGATTTTCCCTACGGTACAGGTCATGGAGCGTGTGCGGTTTTCCGGCATTTTTCTGGGCAGACAGGACATCCTTCTGCTGTGGTTCTGGATGGTTTCTGCCTTTCTGTATGTGTCTGGGGCGCTGTTTTTTGGCAGTGTCTGCTGTGTGCGTCTGTGCCGCCAAAGGGGACAGGGACGGCGGTACTGGCTGCTGCTGTGGGTGCCGCTGTTGTTTATCGGTGCCATGATTCCACAGGACTTGGCAGCGGCTTATGATTTCCGCAACAAAATACAACCTATCTTCAGCGCCCTCACAACGGCGCTCCTGCCTCTTTTGGTTTTAGGGGTAAGGATGGTCAAAGAAAGGGGGAAACGTCGTGAGACAGCTTAAATTTGCCCTCATAGCCCTATTGCCGTTGCTTTTGACAGGATGTTGGGATGGCAGAGACCCGGAGGACAGGGCTTACGTTATCACCATGGGCATTGATAAAGGAGAAGATGGCTTGCTGGTGACCTTTGCCCCTGCCAAGACCACCGAAGGAAATGCCCAAAGCGTATATCGGGTAAACGGGGATACCCTGACGGCTGCCGTGGCAGATGCGGACAGCCGCAGTTCCCGGGAGGTCTATCTGGGACAATTACGAACGGTGGTGTTCGGCAAAAGCCTGCTGGCAGACAAAGCAGCCTTTGAAGCGGTTCTAGAAGAATTGGAGCGAGGGAATGCCCTCTCAGAAAAAGTCATGGTGCTGGGTACAGAAAACGCCGCAGATGCCTGTGTGGATGCCATTGCACAGGCGGACAGCTCCACGGGATTGTTTCTCTGGGATTTTTATAAGAATACCGCCCAAGAGGTGGCTGTGACCCGGGGCATGGATTTGGATATGCTCCTGACGGAATTGGGTGAGCAGGGCGGCAGTACGGTTCTGCCTCGCATTGAAAAGACAGAAGAAGGCCTTTCTCTTGGCGGCGGCATTGCTTTGGCGGATGGTGCCTATGCTTTTTCATTGCCTGCGGCGGAAGAACAGGCCCATTTGCTGTTGCTGGGGGAAGGCAGCGGCGCTGTCATCGAAGGAAACTGGAATGGCACGGTATTGCCTTTGGAAATCCGAAAGGACAAAGTTTCTTTTGACTTTGCCAAAACAGAAGAAGGGCTTTCCTGTCAGGTCAATGTGCAGGTTTCCGGCGCTCTCACAGGCAGCGGCGGACAATCCCTGTTGGATGGAAATATCAGACGAGAACTGGAAAATTTCTTCGGGGACATCATAAAAACAGATTTGGAAAATACAATAAAAAGAGCCCAGGAAACTACCGCCGGGGATGTGTTTGGTCTTTGGGCGGAATGTCAGCGGCAGGCACCAGACTTGGCAAAGATAGGCGAAAACTGGCAGGATTTGCAGGTCTTGGTGAACTGTGAAGTGAAATTGCAGGATACGGGACGCACGAGATAAAGGGAAGGTATAAAATTCCAAAAATGGGGTCATACTCTCCCCATCAAAAGAGAAAAAGGGTGGGAGAGTATGAAAACATTGGTTTTGTGGGCTTTGCGCATGAAAGCCTTTTGGAAAAAAGAATGGAAATATGGGATGACAGCCCTTGCGGGGGGTGTTTTGGTCTGTGTCCTCTGGTCTGGGGTCTATGCGGCAAATATCCAGCGGGGCATTGCCGATGGTGTGGTGCGGTTTCATGTGCTGGCAAACAGCGACACTACCGCAGACCAGAATTTGAAGCTGGATGTGCGGGATGTGGTGTTGTCTGCTTTTGGCGAAAAGCTGGAGAGCTGTTCTTCCAAAGGGGAGAGCATGGCACTTTTGGCAGCATACAAAGAGGAAATCCGCCAGACAGCGGCAGCGGAAATTACCAGACAGGGGTATGATTATCCCGTTTCTGTGTCATTGGTACGGGAGGATTTCCCCGAAAAGACCTATGGCAATCTGGTATTCCCTGCTGGGGTTTATGATGCGGTACGCATTGAGATTGGCGAAGCGAAAGGGCATAACTGGTGGTGCGTGCTCTATCCTCAGATGTGCTATGTGGATGCCGCATGGGGAGAACCGACGGAAGAAGGGCGGGAAAGATTGCAGGAAAACCTGACGGCAGAGGAATATGCAGTGGTTTCCGCGGCGGAGCAGACGAACAAGGCACCGAAAATCAAGCTGAAAATCGTGGAAATGTGGCAGGGGGACTGAAAAAGGGAAGGAGTGCAGGCAATGGGGCGAAAAGGCAGGAGAAAATGTGTTTTGGTATGTTTGCTGGCACTGACAGTGCTGGCGTGGGGCAGGGTGGAGAAGGCAAGCCAGCCGGAAGCAGTGGCTGTGACCCAATTGGTTTCTTGGGGTACCCGTGGGGATTTGGTGAAACAGACCCAGGAGAAACTCCGCCAGCTGGGGTATTATCCCGATACACCAGACGGTATTTATGGCACCAAAACATATGAAGCCATTCGTCAGTTTCAAGCGGATAACGGCTTGAAGGTGGACGGCATTGCCGGCAGTGATACCTTGTCCCGTCTGGGCATTTCCATTGGCACTGGCACCAGTGGTGTAGGGGAAACAGGCACCAGTGATTATGATGAGGATTTGTATTTGCTGGCGTCTATCATCCATGGGGAAGCCCGTGGGGAGCCTTACGAAGGTCAGGTGGCAGTGGGGGCGGTGGTGTTGAACCGGGTGGCAAGTCCCGATTTTCCCAATACCATTGCGGAGGTCATCTACCAGCCCAGAGCCTTTGATGCGGTGGAGGATAAGCAGTTTTATCTGACACCCAACGAAACGGCGCTGAATGCCGCCAGAGATGCCCTCAACGGCTGGGACCCTACCAATGGTGCCCTGTATTACTGGAATCCCGTCACAGCCACCAGCCGCTGGATTTGGAGCATCCCCATCACCACTACCATCGGCAGACATGTTTTTGGCGTAAAATAAAAAAAGCACGGTATCTTCCCGAAAGAGAAGTACCGTGTAAGGGGCATCCTCATAAGAAAACAAAGAAAGCTGAAATTCTTATAAAAGAATTTCAGCTTTTTTATTTTTATAAAAGTTTTATCTGGTATGTTTTCTTATGAGGATTGCCGTCGCAATTCCCCTTAAGAAATCAGGAAAAAGAAAAACAATGTTTTCTTAAGGGGAATCTGCTTTTGTGTTTTCATGCTGTAAAGGCAAAGGTAGTCATCAGCAGCCAGCACAGGAAAATGTGCATGGCAGCTGTTAAGCCATAAGCTACATAAAAAGAAATATGTTTTGTTTTGTGGTGTTGGGTGAACATGCCAACAAAGCCCCCGATACTGCCGCCTAAAATCGCCATCAGGAACAATGTTTTTTCAGGCACCCGCCGTCTGCCGCGAATGGCACGTTTTTTATCCAGGGCCATGGCACAGAACAGCACGATATTGATGATGAGGTAATACCCTGTGATGATCCAGAAGGGTACAGGATGAAAGGTGAACTGCATGTTATCTCACCACATTTCTCCAGTCCAGATCGCCTCTGTCCAGCGCCAGCAGCAGCACTTCCGCTGTTGCCAGATTGGTAGCAGCGGGAATGTTGTGGGTGTCGCACAGGCGGAACAGGTTGCTGTATTCTTCATAAGACTGGTGAGAAGCAGGGTCACGCAGGAAGATCATCATATCCAAATCGTTGTTGATGATCTGCGCACCAAGCTGTTCGGAGCCCCCCAGCTGCCCAGCCAGATATTTATGCACATTCAAATTTGCAGCTTCCCCAACCAGACGGCCTGTGGTAGCTGTTGCGTAAAGCTCGTGCTTGCACAGGATATGGCGGTAAGCGATGCAAAGGTTTTCCATTAGTTTTTTCTTATTGTCGTCCGCAATCAATGCGATATTCATAATAAACCCCCCTCGAATAATGATCTGGTTTCTTTTTTTCGAATATTCAGTACCAGTCCAAGTGCCACCATGTTTGTCCACATGGAGCTGCCCCCGTAGCTGACAAAGGGCAGGGACATGCCGGTATTGGGCACGATGCCCGTCGCAACGCCGGCGTTAACGAAGGTCTGGAAGGCAAACATGCCTGCCACACCCACTACAATGAGCTGGCTGAATGTATCTCTCGTAGATAATGCTATAATGATACAACGAAATACCACAAAGAGCAATAGCCCTAATGTAAATATACAACCCAAAAATCCAAATTCCTCCCCAATTACAGAAAAAATAAAATCATTATGGGGTTCCGGCAGATAACTGAGCTGGTTCAAAGTGCCTTGGAACAGCCCTTTGCCTGTGAGCTGACCGGAGCCGATGGCATTGATGGATTTTTCTGTCTGGTAATAGAGGTCAGGGTTCGCTGTGGGGTCTACAAAGGACAGGATACGGTTGAACTGGTGAGGTTCAAAGATCTTGTCCATAATCAGGGGATTTTCCCGGCTGACGTCGAACAGAATAAAAGCGATGAGCGGTACAGCCACAATGGCTACATTCCGCACCCAGATGATGTCGATGCCTGCCACGAATACCAGAATACAGAAGATGGCCACCAGTACCAGACTGGCGGAAAGGGCAGGCTGCTTCAGTACCAGCAGGATGGGGATGCCGCTGATGACGCACAGCTTCAGGAAGAAATCCAGCCGTGTCATTTTTGACTGATGCAGGGAAATGAACTTGGCTAAGAAGAAAATCATCATCACTTTGGCAAACTCCGACGGCTGGATGGTCAAAGGCCCAATGGCGATCCAACGTGTCGCGCCTTTGGATTCGTTCCCCAGTACAAATACCGCCAACAGCAGTACAATGTTGATGAAATAAATGGGGATATAGTATTGTGAAAAATATTCGTAGTCTACATTGGCAGCCACCACCATCAGTCCAAGACCGATGACGAAAAAGACGATCTGCTTATAGACTTCGGAAGTTCCTTCTCCCAGATTGAAGTGCAGGGCGCTGGCGATGCAGATGATGCCGAAAACGGCAAGGATGCATACGGCGCCGATGAGATACCAATCCAGGTTTTGGAGCCATTTTTTGCTTTGCATAGGCTACCTCCAGAGGTTGGTTTTATAATACAGCAAAGCCGGTTGAAGCATGAGTCTGGCTCAGGTTCCCCGGCTTTGTTTTTTTGTGTTTGTTTCAATTAGTCCTGGTTGACTTTGCGCATGCTCTTAATGGGAATATTGGCATACAGTACAGGAACGGTACCGTTCTTGTCATCAGATTCGGTCTGGGTGATCTGGATATCCAGTTCTTCATCGTCGATTTCCATATAGTTGGAGATAACTTTGATGATGTCTGTTTTGAGCATTTCCAGTACCTGAGAGGAGCAGTTGACGCGGTCGTGTACCAGCACCAGTTTCAGTCTGTCTTTTGCCACACTGCCAGAAGGCGGTGCGGATTTTTTCTTAAAAAAGCTAAAGAAATCCATCGTGACACTCCTTTCCAAACCTGGGGATTAACGGCGGAACAGCTTTTTCAGCTTGTCCATAAATGTTTCCGGTTCTTCCTCGAAGGTCATCAGAGGTACATCTTCACCCATGATGCGGCGTACGATGTTGCGGTAAGCCTGTCCTGCGCGGGATTCTTCGCTGCTGACAGCAGGTTCCCCTTTGTTGGTTGCGATAACGATGGTTTCGTCATCGGGAACCACGCCCAGAATATCAACGGCAAGGATCTCTGTTACGTCTTCAATGTTCATCATTTCGCCGCGTTTTACCAGGTCAATACGCAGACGGTTCACGATGAGGGTAGGATTGTTCAGACCGTTTGCTTCCAACAGGCCGATGATACGGTCTGCGTCACGAACAGCGGATACTTCCGGTGTGGTGACTACAACAGCACGGTCAGCGCCGGCAATAGCGTTTTTGAACCCCTGTTCGATGCCGGCAGGGCAGTCGATGAGGATATAGTCAAATCCTTCTTCTTTCAGGTTTTCACACAGTTTCTGCATCTGTTCGGGAGAAACCGCGTCTTTGTCCCGTGTCTGCGCCGCGGGCAGCAGGAACAGACCTTCATAACGTTTATCTTTGATGAGCGCCTGTTTCAGACGGCAGTTGCCTTCTACCACATCTACCAGATCGTATACAATGCGGTTTTCCAGCCCCATGACAACGTCCAGATTACGCAGACCGATATCTGCGTCTACCAAAGCGACCTTTTTGCCCTGAATGGCAAGACCGCAGCCAAGGTTTGCACTGGTGGTGGTTTTCCCAACGCCGCCTTTGCCGCTGGTGATTACAATTACTTCACTCATGGATCATATCCCCCTAGTTTTTTACTTAAATCGAATATCGTTCCTGTCTGAGCGACAGGAACAGGCAAAAGAGCCTAAGATCTCTTTGCCTAAGCGAAAATATCATATATATCTGTATTTTAACAAATATATCCTGAATTTGCACGAAAATTTTTTAGCAAAAAGCAATTTGTTTTCCCAAATTACGACAAAGCCATGACGAAAATCTGACCGTCTTTGACGAAAGCGTATTCAGGCGGCTTCGGGCCGTGTTTGTTTTCTTCAGGAAAACGTGTGATGATGTCCGCAATGCGCAGCTGTACCGGCGCCATGTAAACAGCGGTGACAAAAGCGTCTGTCATGCCCTTGCAGCCGGCATGTGCCATGCCTTTGAGCTGACCCAGGATGATGATGTTGCCTGTTGCCTTGATTTCCGCACCGGGATTCACATCGCCCACAACTACAACGCTGCCGTCGAATTCGATCTTCTGACCGTTGCGCAGAGAGCCTCTGTGGAATTTGGTCAGGTTGAATGCGCGGATGTCTTTTTCCAGCAGTTCAGAGATCTGCTTCAGTTCGTTGTTTTCTGTTTTGACGAATGTGATGCGCATGGTGGTGCGTTCTGCAATGATCTGAAGCAGTTTTTCTTCTTCCTCCTCGGTGAAGCTTCTGCCTTTGAACGCCAGTGATGTTTTCACATTATCGAAGAATTTCCCTGCTTCTTCTACTTTCTGTTCCAATTGTGTGCAAAGTTCCTCAAAAGGAACGTCCGGCTGAAACAGTACCGTTACGCCGTCCTTGGTTCCTTTGAAGATGACATAGTTTTCCTGATTCATAGTTCCCCTCCTGAAAATATTACTGATCCAATACGGTTTCCATATTGGTGTTTGTTGGTGTGTAGTCCAGTCCCAGATATTCCGTGATGATGGCGGATGCTACCTTTGGCGCGGGAGAACCGTAGTTCTCGGCAAAGGGGATCATGACGGTGATGGCGATCTGAGGGTCTTCGTAAGGTGCGAAGCAGACCAGCCAGGTATGGGAGCTGCGGGACAGGTCTTCCTGAGCGGTACCTGTCTTTGCTGCCACAGTGACGGGCAGGTCTTTGAAGGCGGTACGCATGGTACCTTTGGAGCCGTTGGCAACCAGATACATCCCTTCGTAAACGGCTGCCAGATTTTCTTCCTTCAGATCCATCTGGTTTTCGATGACTTCGTCTTTTTCTTCGTGTATGGTGCCGTCAGGATTGACCACTTTGTCCACCAGATGATACTGGTACAATGTGCCGCCGTTTGCCAGTGTGGCGATATAGCGGTTCATCTGCGCCGGTGTGTAGCTGTTGATGGACTGGCCGATGAAGGCACGGATGGTATCCCCGTCTGTCCAGCGCGTCTGGCTGCTGGTAGCGTCGGGGTTGTATGTTTTGATGGTACGTTCCTTGTAGTAAGGAGATGCCATGGTAGGGCCGTATTCTTCCAGTTCAATGCCGGTGACAGAGTTCAGACCGAAGCCTGCCATATATTCGTTCAGTGTGGCAATGGACTGTTCTGTGGTGCCGTTATCCGCGTTGCCCATGCGGTAACCCAGTTCATAGAAGAAGTAGTTACAGGATACTTCCAGCGCATGAGAAACGTTGACAGCACCGTGGGTACCGCCATTGTTGCTGTAAATCCAGCAGCGGGCGTAAGGAGTACCGGCGTCTTTGAATATCCCTTTGTCTGCAATGACAGTGGAAGGGGTGATGGTGCCGGTTTCCAGACCTGAAATGGCGGAAATCATTTTGAATGTGGAACCGGGCGCTTTTTTCTGTTTCAGCGGACGGTTAACCAAAGGTGTGTTGGTATCTTCCAGCAGCTGGTTATAGTAGCTGTTGTTGAATGTGTTGACCAGCTGGTTGTTGTCGTAAGACGGGTAAGTTACCAGCGCCAGCACCTGACCGCTGTCTACTTCGGAAACCACCACAGACCCGGTAGAGGGGTCAAGGGCTGTATCAGCGGGGCTCATTTCGCCGCTTTCCAACTTACGGATGACGAAAGAGGAAGGCGCCAGAGAGCCGTTTTTCACAGCTTCGATTTCTTCCGGTGTGGCAGGAACTCTTTCCTGCTCGATCATGCACAGCAGCAGTTCCTGTGCGGAAACATTGCCGTTTGTCAGACCGTCTGTCAGGAAGGTCTGGAGGATTTCCACTGCGTTTTCCGCATCCACTGAGAAATCAGGGACGGTAGCTTTGCAGCGGTCTACCAGTGTTTTCTGTACGGTTCCTTCCTGTGCGGAAAGCATCAGGGCAGAAGAAATATGGTTGGCATTGACCATGGTGGAGAAAAGCTCCGTGGTGGAAATGCCGTATTTTCCGCCGGAAGTAAGGCGGTTAAGCAGTACATCCCGCAAAGCGTTTTCCAATGCGGTGTAGGCAATGGATTGCAGTTCGCTGTCAATGGTCAGGTAAACGTCCTTGCCGGGGATGGGATCTGTGGAGCTGATGACGCTCATACGACGGCCTTCTTTGTCGACTTCGATGGTGATTTTGCCGTCGGTGCCGTTCAGATCCTGTTCATAAAGTTTTTCGATACCAGCCTGACCGACAATGTCTGTGGAGCTATAAACAGGATTGCCTTCTGCGTCGACAATATCCTGATACAAAGCAATGTCAGACTCGGTCATCTGGCGGATATAGCCAATGATCTGTGAAAAATGTTCCCCGTTGGGATATTCTCTCAGGGAAACGGTGCTGATGACCACATTGGGGAAAACATCCTGATTTTCTTCTACATAAGCCAGTGTTTTGTCACTGATTTCCGTGGCGATGGTTACAGACTGATATTTCTGATACCGCACTTCGTAAAGGGAATTACGGATGCCAACGGCTTTTCTCACCAGGTCGTCGGGCAGGTATTCGGGGAAGCCGAAGAAGTCCCGCAGATAATCCAGTGTTTCCAGTGAATCATAGGAAAGCTGTTCGTCTTCCATGAGGAAGGAAAGCTTCCAGTTTTCTTCTTTGGTTTTGCTGCCGCCGAACTGGAAGGAATAAGGATATTCCGTATCCAGAGGAATGCTGTCAATGATGGTTTCGCCGAATTCCGTCAGTTTCTGCGCCAGTGTCAGACACATGAGGCTCTTGTCGGAAAGAGTCAGGTCATAGTAGACATACATGCGTTTTTGCGCTGTGTTGTAGTCTTCGGGCGCCTCATATTTTTCGTAGAGATAATTCAGACATTCGTCAGCGGTATAATCCATTTGTTTCCGATCCAGACCGATTTCTGTTTTCCATTTTTCCTCAGCCTGTTCCCGTTCTTTTTCATCCCCTTCAAAGGTGAATGCAGCGGGGGAAGATTTGGAAATGGGCAGGGCGTCATTTGCCTCTGTGCCGGAAGCGAACAGGGTATCCAGCAGATCCCGAATCAGGTCTGCACGATAAGCCGTCAGATCTGGTGTGACGCTGTCGTCAATCTGTACGGAATAAGCCGCTTTGTTTTCTGCCAGTGGTCTGCCGTAGCGGTCATAGATGTTGCCGCGAGGTGCGGGCACATTGACCTCCTTGGATACGCTGGTGAGCAGTGACTCATTGTATTCCTTCCCGTTGACGATCTGCAAAAGAAACAGACGGATGAGCAATATGAAAAAAAGCAGACAAATCCCGCACAATACGACAAATATTCTGCTTTTGCATAAATCTAAAAAATGTTCCCAATATTTACGCATAGGAACCTCCTTCATGGCAGGCAGGTTTTGTTAAAACAGCCGATACTTGTATTTTTCCTTTAACTCCAGCCATTCGTTGATGCCAAAGAGCAGGCGGTAAATGGGAATGGTGACAACCGCTGTGTAAACGGCTTCCGGCAGTGCCAGACGCACCAGAAAATACAGCACCGTGGTATTTCCCTGGAGGAAAAAACCGGTGATGAAAATAATGCTTTCATATACGATGGCTGCCAGTGAACAAATGATGATGGGCAGCAGATAATTTTCACGGTAGAAATCCTTTTGGCTCCGTCCGATCAAAAGACCGGCAAGGAGGAACAGCAAAGTGTAGTACCCAAAGGATGTACCGAAGAAAATATCAATGGGCAGACCGCTGAAAAAGCCCACAATGGCGCCTTCCGTGCTGCCCCGGAGCAGAGCATAGGAAACCACGATGATCAGCGCCGTATTAGGCAGAATGCCCCCAATGGAAATATACGGGAGCAATGTGGTCTGCAGTATGAAGTTGACGAAAATAAGAATACCTGTCAATAAAATTCTCAATTTGTGTCAGCCTCCGAATTGCTGTTTGTCTGTGTTTCTTCATCCGGTATATCGCCGGAGGGAGTGGTTTGGGTTTCGTCCGTTTCGGTGAGGGGGTCTTCTTCTGTTTCCGGCTGAGTTGCAGGAATATCTGTGGGAACAGACAGGTCACCGGGAGAAACGGTACGAGTATTTGTTTTGTCAATGACCAGCAGGGTATCCAGATGTTTCAGGTCTACTGCCGGTTCGATGATGGCATAACGAGTCAGACCGTTGGTGTCGTTTTTGATTTCTTTCACACGGCCGATGGTCAGTCCCGGCGGATAAACATCACTCAGATGGGAAGTGACGATTTCATCTCCTACGGCGATTTCCGCTTCTGCGTCGATATATTCCATTTTACACAGGCCGTTGTTCATGAGAGTGTAATCGCCTTTCACAACGCCTAAGTCCCCTGTACGGGCGCTCATGGCAGGCACAGAGCTGCGGCTGTCCAGAATGGACTGGCCTTTGGCGTAAGTAGCGCCGCTTTCGATGATCTTGCCCACCAGACCTTCCGGCGCAGCCAGTACCATGTTGGCTTCCACGCCGTCGGAAGTGCCTTTGTCTACGGTGAATACGTCATACCAGCTGCCGGGGTTCTTGGCAATGATGGTAGTGCCGAAGGTGTTGTATTCGGGATATTTCTGAGCGATCTTCAGCAGTGCGGAAAGTTTTGCGTTTTCCGCTTCATACAGGGAAAGACGGGTGTTATCAGACTGAAGAGATGCCACCTGTTCCCGCAGGGCTTCGTTTTCTGCCAGAATTTCTTCCTGCTCCCGGCGTTCTGAGGTGGTGTTTTCCACCCATCTGCCGATGCCGGAAGTAATATCCTGGAAGGGCGTTACAACAAAGCCGAGGGCACTTTCAAATATGGTGGCATTCAGCTTTTTTCCGCTTGTCACCAGCGCCAATACTGTCAGAAGCAGTATGGCACCAGTGAATATGAACTTTTTGTATTTTTCAAAAAAGGAAAACAATTGAAACGCTCCTTCACGATGATTTCAGATTCTTAGAACAATGCTTTTCTGGGGGAGATCAATACGTTTTTCAGTGTATCGATGTGTTCCAGCACCAGACCAGTACCCATAGCAACGCAGTTCAGTGGTTCGTTTGCCACATGAACGGGCATGTCTGTTTCGGATGTGATGAGTTCATCCAGACCGCGCAGCAGTGCGCCGCCGCCTGTGAGAGTGATGCCGTATTCCATAACGTCAGCAGCCAGTTCGGGAGGAGTTGCTTCCAGAGTCTGTTTGATGGTTTCGATGATGGAAGATACGGGTTCGCTCAGTGCTTCGCGAATGTGTACGGAATTGACTTCAATGGTCTTAGGCAGACCGGAAAGCAGGTCACGACCACGGATTTCCATTTTTTCTTCCTGTTCCAGAGGGTAAGCGGAACCGATGGTGATTTTGATTTCTTCCGCGGTTCTGTCACCGATAGCCAGGTTAAATTCACGTTTGATGTAGTTGACGATGGCGCTGTCCAGAGCATCACCGGCTACACGCAGGGATGTGCTGGTAACGATGCCGCCCAGGGAAATGACTGCCACTTCGCTGGTACCGCCGCCGATGTCAACGACCATGCTGCCGGTAGGTTCCGCAACGGGCAGACCTGCGCCGATGGATGCAGCCATGGGTTCTTCAATGAGGTAAGTGTCTTTATCTTTGGAGCCGGCAGCGATGGCTGCTTCCAGTACAGCTCTTTTTTCTACTTCTGTTACGCCAGAGGGTACGCAGATAACGATGCGGGGCTTAGGGCCAAACATGGAACGAACATAAGCCTTATTGATGAAGTAGCGCAGCATTGCCTGTGTTACGTCGAAGTCTGCGATCACGCCGTCTTTCATGGGACGGATGGCAACGATGTTGCCGGGTGTACGTCCGATCATTTCTTTTGCTTCGTTGCCCACAGCCAGCACTTCTTTTGTCTGTACGTTGATGGCTACAACGGAAGGCTCGTTTACGATGATGCCTTTTTCACGCATATAAACCAGTGTATTGGCGGTACCCAAGTCGATACCCATATCTTTGGAAAACATAAATTCAATTAACCCCTTTCTATCATAAAAACCAGAATGGATTTTTCTTCTCCTGAAAAAGCCTTACATTTTATAATACCTTTTTTTTGCGGAATTTTCAATAAAAAAGCCATTGGAATTAGGAAAAACAAGAAAATTTCCACGCAAAAAACGACAGAAAAAAACCGTCCTTCCCGTGGAATTTCCCCGAAACAGACGGCTGGATCTGTTTAAATTTTGCGATAAATAAAAAAAGCAAGGACGATACCCAGAATACCGGCGATGGTAAAACGTACCGTAAAAGCGAATTGCAGTGTCAGCACGCCCAAATCCAACACCAAAGGAGAGGTAAGCCCGAAGCTTTTGCCATAACCGAGCCAACTCAAGGCAGGGTAACCGCTCAGAAGCTGTGCCAAAAATCCGCCCAGCACAACGCCAGCCAGCAGCAGCAGTATCAAAACCCAAATGTTTTGTGAACGTCCTTTCATGTGATTGTCCTCCTGTGTTATTTCCAAAAGTATATCATATTTTGACAAGGGGGTAAAGGGAACAAAACATAAAAAAACAGGGAGGAAACCTTTGATTTCCTTGAGAAAATGACGAAAGACGGCGCTTTTTGGCAAAGGAGGGGGAAAGGGAGGAAACAGCAATCAAGGAAGGTCAAAGGGGGAATGTTTCCCGTAAAGTTTTGGGAGAGAGAAAAAAAGCCGGAGTCCTCTGTGTTAAGGGTTCCGGCTTTCTTAATTGGAAATGTCAGTGAGCATAAAAAAACGGTGAAGCCGATGGCTTCACCGTTTTGCTGTTTTGGATTATTCAGCGGGTTTTTCTTCTGCTTTAGGTGCTTCAGCAGCAGGAGCTTCTGCTTTGGGAGCAGCAGCGGGAGCAGCAGGTCTCTTACCTGTGATAACGCCTTTCGGGCATTTGTTTGCACAGATACCGCAAGATTTACATTTGCTGTAATCGATTACTGCCACGTTGTCGATAACATGGATTGCATCGAAAGGACAGTTCTTTTCACAGATCTTACATGCGATACAACCTGTGGAGCAAACCTGCATTACATTCTTACCAACATCTTTGGAAGAGCACTGTACTTTTACTTTCTTCTTAGCAGGCAGCAGTTCGATGATGTGTTTCGGGCAAGCAGATACGCATTTACCACAAGCTACACATTTATCTTTATCTACTACTGCAACGCCATCGATGATTTCGATTGCGCCGAAAGCACAAGCTTTTTTACAGCTGCCCAGACCCAGACAGCCATATGTGCAGCTCTTAGCGCCGCCGCCAGCCAGCTGTACAGCCATGTTACAGTCGTCAATACCAAAGTAGTCGTATTTCATTTTTGCTGTTTCACAAGTACCACCGCATTTTACGAATGCAGCTACGGGTTCGGAAGATGTTGCTTCGATACCCATGATGGCACCTACTTTTTCTGCTACTGCAGCGCCGCCAACGGGGCAGGCATTAACAGGAGCAGAACCAGCAGCGATTGCAGCAGCACAACCGCCACAACCGGGGAAGCCACAGCCACCGCAGTTCGCGCCGGGCAGCACTTCCAGAATTTCACCGATCTTGGGATCTTCGTCTACTTTGAAGACCTCGCCGGCAATGCCAAGGCCTGCACCAAAAACAACACCAAGGCCACCGATACTCAGGATCGGGTATACAATATTCATAATGTCCATTTTTGTCACACTCCTTGCATTACAGTTTGATCAGACCGGAGAATCCCAGAAAAGCGATAGACATCAGACCAGCGGTTACCAGAGCCATGGGGAAACCGTCGAAAGCCTTAGGTGTATCGTTGTCTGCGATTCTTTCACGGATACCAGCGAACAGTACGATTGCCAGTGCGAAACCAGCAGCACCACCGATACCGTTGAAGATGGATTCGATGAAGGAATAACCCTTCTGCATGTTCAGTACGGCAACACCCAGTACCGCACAGTTTGTTGTGATCAGGGGCAGGAATACGCCCAGTGCCTGATACAAAGCAGGAGCTGCTTTTTTCAGGAACATTTCTACAAACTGTACCAGGGATGCGATAACCAGAATGAACGCGATGTTATACAGGTATTCGATGTGCAGAGGAACCAGGATCAGGTTATAAACCAACCAGGAAGCCGCACTGGCCAATACGATAACGAAGATTACGGCCATACCCATGCCGGCTGCGGTGTCTACTTTTTTAGAAACGCCGAGGAATGGGCAGATGCCTAAGAACTGGGACAAAACGTAGTTGTTTACGAAAATCCCGGCCAATAATAATAAAATCAGATACATTCTCTACCCCTCCTTATGCTTTTTTCTTGTTTCTGAAGTGATTCAGTGCAGCCATCAGGCAAGCCAGTGTGAAGAACGCACCGGGAGCCATAACGAACAGCAGAGTTCTGGGGAATGCTTCAGGCAGTACTGTCATATCGAACAGAGTACCAGCGCCGATGAATTCACGCACCAGACCCAGAACACCCAGAGCGATTGTGAAACCAAGACCCATGCCGATACCGTCGAATACGGAAGCGATAGGGCCGTTTTTGGAAGCGAATGCTTCTGCTCTGGCCAGAATGATACAGTTAACAACGATCAGAGGGATATAAAGACCCAGAGATGCGTTCAAAGCAGGAAGATATGCTTTCAGCATAAATTCGATGATTGTAACGAATGTTGCGATAACAACGATGAAGCAAGGGATTCTTACTTTATCGGGAATTACTTTTCTCAGCAGGGATACGAACAAGTTCGCAAAAATCAGTACTGCTGTTGTGGAAAGACCCATACCGATACCGTTGATCGCGGAGCTGGTAACAGCCAGTGTAGGACACATACCGATAACCTGTACAAAGGTAGGGTTTTCATTGATAATACCATTTTTCAGGATTTTGATAGGGTTAGCCATTAGTTAGCACCTCCGTTCGCTGCGACCCAGTCCAAAGCTTCCTGTGCACCAGCACAAACAGCTCTGGAAGTAATGGTGGAGCTTGTGATGGGCACGATTTCACCGCCGTCTTTTGTAACAGCTACGCTGCCGGATTTGCCAGCAAACTGTTCATAGAATTCGGGTTCTGTGGATTTTGCGCCCAGACCGGGTGTTTCGGAGTGGCCAGTTACACGCAGACCAGTGATCACACCGTCAGCGTCAATGCCAACCATTGTTTTTACAGCGCCGCCAAAGCCGCCGGGTTCTGTTGTCAGAACGTAGCCGCCGTTGTCAGCCTGGTAAACGGCAGTGATTGTGCCTGTCAGTTCTGCATCTGTCAGCTGTTCAAAGCTGGATGCTTCAGGCATAACTGCTTTCATGGATTCGTTCAATGTTTTTTCGTTCTGCAGTGCGATGGGTTCTTTTGTTACTTCAGAAACCACACCCAGGCAAGCCGCAGCAACTGCGGAAATAAGCAGAAGCACAACTGCGGGTTTTACAACTTCTTTTGTGTTCATGCTTTTTTCGCCTCCTTCACTTTGGGCAGTGCACCGAAGATCTTAGGTTCTGTGAATCTTTCGATCAGAGGTACAGCCAGGTTCATAATCAGAATAGAGTAGGATACACCTTCGGGGTAACCGCCGAAAATTCTGATCAGTGTGGTGATGATACCACAGCCGATGGCAAAGATAACTTGGCCTTTCGGTGTAACGGGGGAAGATGCATAGTCAGTTGCCATGAAGAAAGCACCCAGCATCAGACCGCCGGTGAAGATTTCATAAACAGGTACACGCAGACCTTTTCTGCCGATAGCAGCGGTCAGTACGAATACTGTCAGGATGTACAGTACAGGAATCTTCCAGCTGATAACATGTTTCACCAGCAGGTAGATACCACCGATGATCAGTGCGATTGCACATGTTTCACCGATACAGCCGCCGATGTTACCGAAGATAACATCCTGCAGGCTTGCGTCGGGCATAACGCCTGTTTTCAGTGTAGCCAGAGGTGTTGCAACTGCTGCTGCGTCAGCGCCGCTGAAACCAACGGGTGCTGTCCAGGATGTCATTTCTGTGGGATAAGAAGCCAACAGGAATGCTCTACCAGCCAGTGCAGGGTTGATGAAGTTCTGACCCAGACCACCAAAGAGCTGTTTTGCAAAAATGATAGCGAATGCTGCACCAACGATAGGCACCCAGATAGGAGCGCTTGCGGGCAGGTTCATTGCCAGCAGCAGACCTGTTACAACTGCGGACAGGTCACTGATGGTTACAGGTTTTTTCAGCAGTTTCTGATACAGCCATTCGAAGAATACGCTGGCTACGATGGAAACTGCGATCAGGATCAATGCAGGAATACCGAAGAAATAGATACCCATCGCTGTTGCAGGAATCAGCGCGATGATAACGTCACGCATGATGCTCTGAATGGATTCTTTAGAACGCACATGAGGGGTACCGGATACTACAAAATTAGCCATTCTTTACTCTCCCCCCTTCTCAGTTCTTTTCAGCTTTGGCTTTTGCTTCAGCTTCCGCTTTTGCTCTTGCAGCAGCGGCTGCGGCAGCTTTTTTGCCTGCTTCGATTTTCTTAGTTGCGCGGATGGACTGTGCCAGCTGGCGTTTTGCGGGACATTCGTAAGAACAAGAACCACATTCGATACAATCCAGACCGTGATGTTTTACGAAACCTTCGCCGTCACCTTTCAGTGCGCATGCGTTCAGCAGGAAAGGCTGAAGGCCCATAGGGCAATGTTCTACGCATTTACCGCAACGGATACAGTTTCTTTCTTCGGGAATGAAAGCTTCTTCCTGTGTGAAGCACAGCAGACCGGAAGTGGTCTTAACGGAAGCAACATCCAGAGTGTACAGGGTAGGGCCCATCATAGGACCGCCGGCAATCAGTTTTACAGGTGCGTTAGCGCCTTCGTTGAAACCGCCGATAGCGTCTACCAGATCTCTCAGTGTCATACCGATTCTGATCTTGTAGTTACCGGGGTTTTTGATACCTTTACCGGAAACGGTTACGATTCTTCTCATCAGAGGTCTGCCTTTGCAGATAGCTCTTTCGATAGCAACAACGGTATCAACGTTGTCTACGATACAGCCAGCGCTTGCAGGCAGTGCACCGGATTTCACTTCTCTCTTTGTGATAGCGTAAATCAGGTGTTTTTCGGAACCCTGAGGGAATTTGGTCACCAGAGGCTGAACAGTGATGTTGTCGATGCCTTCACAAGCCTTTGTCATGGATTCGATGGCTTTGGGCTTGTTCATTTCGATACCGATAACGCCTTTTGCACCGGGGTGCAGTTTCAGCATGATCTGCAGACCTTTTACGATTCTTTCGGGTTCTTCCAGCATCAGACGGTAGTCGCATGTGAGGTAAGGTTCACATTCAGCTGCGTTGATGAGGATGTGATCGATCGGTGTGTCTTTGGGAGGGTTCAGTTTTACATGTGTGGGGAAGCCCGCACCGCCCAGACCAACAACGCCGGCATCTTTGATTGCTGCCAGAATTTCTTCGTTGGACATGGTTGTGTAATCTCTGCCCTGGTTCAGACCTTCGATTTCTTCCATCTTGCCGTCGTTTTTGACAACGATGGATTTTACAGTTGCGCCGCCGGGTACCAGCATGGGTCTAATGTCCACAACTTCACCAGATACGCTGGCAAAGATGGGAGAAGACATGAATGCAGGTGACTCAGCGATTTTCTGTCCTACTTTTACATGGTCGCCAACTGCTACCAGAGGTTCACAAGGAGCCCCGATATGCTGGGACATAGGGTAGAACAACTCAGAGTTTTCCTTGGGGAGTATCACCTGAATGGGCTGCTCTGCGGACAGAGCTTTTCCATCGGGCGGGTGAACTCCACGTTTGAACGTTAAAGCTTGCATATTATCCCCCTCTGTCAAGTGATTTTTGCGTTTACAGCACAAAAGAAAAGCATTTGGCTGGAAACGCTTAGTTTGGTTATACTTTATAAAAATATAGCTATATATAACAGCAATATTTTAATACAAAAATAAGAAATTCACAACATTTTTTTGCCAAAAAAACGGGAAAAATGCTTTTTTAAGCAAAATATGTGTTTCGTTACATCAAATTTTAAGATGTATTTAATTAGGAAAGAATTGCATTTTATAAAATCATTTCCCAGTTAGTTTGTATCCAAAACATTTTCTTCCCCTAAAGTGTACTATTATTATCTATAAATGTAAATGAGAATTTATTACCAACATTTCGGCTGGAAAACTGGTATCTTTTACAAAAAAACTGGCAGCAATCTCACAGAAATGTAAAACAATGGCATAAAACTTGCTACTCCATTTCCCCTGTGTTACAATAAGAACAAAGAAAGAGGGAAGGAGGCGGAGGATATGGATCTTTCGCTGCAAATACAGCAAAAGCAGATTCTTTCCCAGCGGATGCAGCAGTCCGTTGAGATCCTGCAGATGAATACCCTGGCGTTATCGGAATACATACGGGAAGTGGCGGAAGAAAATCCACTGCTGGACTGGTCGGAAGAACGCCCTCTTTTGCCGGAAGATGAAAAACTGCTGCAAAAATTGGAGTGGCTTCAGGAAAGCGATGAACAGAACCGGGGCTTTTACCAGACAGAAATGGATAATGAAAAAGAACGGGAAGACCTGCGCTATGGCAAGAAGGAAGCCCAGAGCCTCAGGGAGTACCTGCTTTTCCAGATCCATCTTTTGCCTGTCTGTGAAAAGGAAAAAAAGATACTGACATTTCTGGCGGAAAGCACGGAAGAAAGCGGCTATCTGGAAACAGACGCCCTGGAAGCAGCTATGGAGCGTTACCATCTGGATATGCAGCGGGCAGAGGAAATATTGGGACATTTGCAGAAACTTGATCCGCCCGGCGTGGGAGCCAGAGATCTGAAGGAATGTCTAAAGATACAGCTCATGCAAAAAGGCGCTTCTGTGGCAGCCCAGAACATTGTGGAAGATTATCTGGCGGATATTGCCAAAAACCGCATCTCCTATATTGCCAAGAAGCTGCATATATCTATGGAAGAAATGGCAGACGCTTTGGCAGAGATTCGCAGCTGCGCCCCCAAGCCCGGCAGTGGTTTTGCCAATGATCGCCCGGTGGAATACGTGGTGCCCGATGTGTTCGTGGAGCGCAGAGGGGGAGAACTGCTGGTGAGCGTCAACAGTTCTCTGGTGCCAAGACTGTTTATCAGCCCTTCTTATCGGCAGATTTTGAAGGAAGACCCTTCCAAAGATACGAAAGAATATGTGGCGCAGAAACTGCGGCAGGCAGAATGGGCAGTCCAGTGTGTGGGCAGAAGGGAATCCACTTTGCTGGAAACGGCAAAACAGATTGTGGCAGTGCAGCGGGAATTTTTCCTTTCTCCAAACGGAGCCTTGAAGCCTCTGCGTATGGTGGATGTGGCGGAAAAAATGCAAGTGCATGAGTCTACCATCAGCCGTGCCGTAAAGGATAAATATCTCCAATGCGACAAAGGGGTATTTGCCTTAGGTGACTTCTTTTCCAAAGCCGTTGTCACCGATGGTGCCCAGAGCGTATCTGCCAGCAGTGTGCAGAAACAGCTGGCTGACATCATTGACGGTGAGGATAAGACCCATCCCCTCAGTGACCGGGAACTGACGGAAAAACTGGTGGCACAGGGTGTGCAGATTTCCCGCAGAACCGTAGCCAAGTATCGGGAAGCCATGGGAATCCCCGGTGCATCAGGCAGAAAACAGTATTAAAATAGAAAACAGCCGGAAATTTTGGAAGAAAACAGAAATTTCCGGTTTCTTTTTGGTTTGAGATAGAAAGAAGGTGGAAACATGGACGAGATTTTTCAGATACAACTGGATAAAACATCGGAGGTGCCTATCTATCGCCAGCTTGCCGATGCCATTGGCGCTTTGGCGTCAGATGGGCTTTTGCCTGCGGACAGCAAACTGCCGCCCATTCGGAAAATGGCATCCCATTTCGGTGTCAATACGGTGACAGTGGTGACAGCTTATAAATATCTGGAACAGAAGCAGATGGTGTATTCTCGGGTAGGAAGTGGTACTTATATTTCCCCTTTGCCTGTGGAAAAAGTGCCGGAACCTGTGGCAAGGCGAAATCTGCAATTGTTTGAAAAGACACCGGCCTTGGAACATGCCATCAATTTTACACTGACATCTCTGCCCAATGAGTTGTTCCCGGTAGATGCCTTCAAAAAAGCCTTTGATATGGTGCTGGAGCGGGAGAAAGGCGGCGCCTTCCGTTATACAGACAGTATGGGGTATCTGCCCCTGAGAGAGGAACTTTGCCGTTATCTGACGTCCTTTGGCATCCATACGGCGGCGGAACATTTGCAGATCATTTCCGGTGCCCAGCAAGGTATCGACATTATGTCTAAAGCTATCCTGCGGTATGGGGATGTGGTCTTTGTGGAAAGCCCTACCTTTTATGGTGCGGCAGGGGCATTCCTGTCCAGAGGGGCAAAACTTGTGGGTATCCCCATGGAAGCGGACGGTATGGAAATGGAAGCTCTGGAAAATTATTTGAAGCTGTACCATCCCCGTTTTATCTATATGATGGCCTATTTCCAGACACCTACGGGGATTTCTTATTCCATGGAGAAAAAGCGCCGTCTGCTGGAACTGGCGGAAAAATACGATACTTACATCATCGAGGAAGACGACTTCTACGACTTCCATTACAGCAGGGAAATGCCTTTGCCCCTCAAAGCCTTGGACTATAAGAATCGCGTCATTTACATCAAAAGTTTTTCCAAGATTCTCATGCCCGGTCTGCGTATGGGGCTTATGGTATTGCCGAAAAAAGTGCGTCATGCGGTTATGGAGGCGAAGTATACCACAGATATTTCCACCTCTGGCTTTATCCAGAAATCTTTGGAGGAATATCTCCATGTCAATGGCTGGGAAGCCCATGGAAAACAGGTGCGTCAGTATGGCAGCGGCAAATATCGCAAAGCCGTTTCCATGGCGAAGAAGTATCTCCTGCCAAAGGGGGCATCTTTTGCCTTGCCGGAAGGGGGCGTGAGCCTGTGGGTACGTCTGCCTGATGGAGTAGATGCGGAGTTGTTCTGCAATCGGGCGTTGGAGAAAAATGTGCTGGTTTCTCCGGGCAGTCAGTTCTTCATCGAAGGCGGAACGGTCAGCCATGTGCGGCTCAGTTTTGCGGGACTCACCGACGATAAAATCGAAGTGGGTATGAAGCGGATGGGAGAAGTGCTGGGAGAAATGAGAACATAAAAAGCTGATACAGAAAGCAAATTACCCTTAAGAAAATATATCAAAGAAAAATAAGCAAGCTGAAATCCTCTATATCATAAAGATTTCAGCTTGCTTTGTTTTCTTATGAAGATGCCCCTCATATCAGCTTTTTATTATTTTTCTTTGTTGTTGGAACGGAAATAAACGGACAGTTCCTGTCGATAAATGAGCGCAAGCTCCACAATCATAGACCCAATGACCAGCACAATCAGCGGAATGGGCAGATACCGATATTCCTCTGGCATGAATGTGCCTGCAAGTGCATCTGTGTAAGCGTGCAGATAGGAAAAGCCCCAAATTAGCGTCAGTATCAATAGGTTCAAAGTGACAGCGAGAACGCCAGCAATACTTTTCATAATAAATCCCCCTTTTTGAAAAACAATGCCCTTTTTTCGATGATACCATAAGGCGTGTGGGCTGTATATGGTCATTTTTACTGGAAAAGGGCGGTTTTTCTTGACAAAGTGACAGGGCATGTCTATAATCTAATTGTATTTTTATATGGAAACAAGCCAAGAAAAGAAGGAGTACGCAAGGGGTGGACGTTCCAGAGAGGAAATCACTGGTGGAAGATTTCCCGCAGCACATTGCCGAAGCAGTCTTTTCGGGTAAGAACCACAGCTCTTTGGCGGAAAGAGAAGTATGTCAAAGCGTATGCCTGCGTTAAAGGCTTTGAGTGACGTCCCTTTGGGCGTAACAAGGGTGGTACCACGGTGAATTCGTCCCTGACTTTTGTCAGGGGCTTTTTTATTTTCCGGGTATCCTGTTAACAGATTGAAAATATTTAAGGAGGTAAGATATGAAATATTTAGGTGTAAACGAAATTCGTGAAGAATTTCTGAAATTCTTTGAAAGCAAAGACCATCTGCGTCTGCCCAGCTTCCCTCTGGTGCCCCGCAACGACAACAGCTTGCTGCTGATCAACTCCGGTATGGCACCCATGAAAGCATACTTCACAGGTCAGGAAATCCCTCCCAGCAAAAGAGTGACAACCTGCCAGAAATGTATCCGTACAGGTGATATCGACAACGTAGGGAAAACCGCTCGTCACGGCACATTCTTTGAAATGCTGGGTGACTTCTCCTTCGGTGATTACTTCAAAAACGAAATTGTGCCCTGGTCTTGGGAATTCGTAACAAAAGTACTGGAAATCCCCGAAGACAGACTGTATGTAACCATTTACGAAGAAGACGATGAAACAGGCAAAATCTGGCATGATGTAGTAGGCCTGCCTTGGGACAGAATCGTAAAACTGGGCAAAGAAGACAACTTCTGGGAACACGGCACAGGCCCCTGCGGTCCTTGTACAGAAATCTACTATGACCGTGGCCCCGAATACGGCTGTGACAGCCCTACTTGCGGCGTAGGCTGTGACTGTGACAGATACATGGAATTCTGGAATCTGGTATTGACACAGTTCAACGCTGAAGAAGACGGCACATACACAGAACTGGCTATGAAAAACGTAGATACCGGTATGGGTCTGGAACGTATGGCAACCATCATGCAGGGTGTAGACTCCATTTTCGACGTAGATACCGTAAAATCCATCCGTGACGCTGTTTGCGCAAAAGCAAACGTAGAATACGGCAAAGATCATAAAACAGACGTTTCCGTTCGTGTTATCACAGACCATATCCGTTCCGTAACAATGATGACTGCTGACGGTGTACTGCCTTCCAACGAAGGTCGTGGCTATGTACTGCGTCGTCTGCTGCGTCGTGCGGCTCGTCATGGGAAACTCTTGGGCATCGAAGGCGAATTCCTGGCAGAACTGTCCAAATCCGTAATCGCTTGCAGCGGTGAAGCTTATCCCGAATTGGTGGAAAAACAGGATTACATCTTCAAAATCCTGTCCATCGAAGAAAACAGCTTCTATAAGACCATCGACAAAGGTATGGAAATCCTGAAAGCAGACATGGAAGAAATGAAAGCTGCCGGCGAAAAAGTGATGTCCGGTGAAAAATCCTTCCGTCTGTACGACACATACGGTTTCCCTGTTGACCTGACAAAAGAAATCTTGGCAGAAGAAGGCATGGAAATCGATGAAGACGCTTTCACAGCAGAAATGAAAGCGCAGAAAGAACGTGCGCGTTCCGCAAGAGCAAAATCCAACTACATGGGCGCAGCAGAAACTGTTTACAACGAACTGCCCGTAGAACTGGAAACAGCTTTTGCTGGCTATGATGTATATGATGTAGCGAACGCAAAAATCGTTGCACTGGTTGCAAATGAAGCCGTTGCAGAAACTGCACAGGCTGGCGACACAGTAGCGGTATTCCTGGATAGAACACCTTTCTACGCAGAAAGCGGCGGTCAGGTAGGCGACCAGGGTGTTATCAAAACAGAAACAGGCGTTGTGAAAGTAACCAACTGCGTAAAAGTTGTTGGCGGCAAGATCGCACACATGGGTGAAGTGACAGAAGGTCTGGTGCAGGTAGGCGAAATGGCTTGCGCAAGCATCGATGTGGAACTGCGTATGGCTTCTTCCAGAAACCACAGCGCAACCCACCTGCTGCACAAAGCACTGCGTACCGTTCTGGGTACTCACGTAGAACAGGCTGGTTCCTATGTAAGCGCGGACAGACTGCGTTTTGACTTCACACACTTCGCAGCAATGACTGCTGATGAAATCAAAGAAGTAGAAAGACTGGTAAATGACGCTATCTTCGCAAGCTATGATGTACACACAGACGAAATGTCCATCGACGAAGCTAGAAACAGAGGCGCAATGGCACTGTTCGGCGAAAAATACGGCGAAGTGGTACGTGTGGTAGATATGGGCGGTTACAGCATCGAACTTTGCGGCGGCGCGCACCTGAAAAATACCGCACAGGTTGGTTCCTTCAAGATTCTGTCTGAAAACGGCGTAGCAGCTGGTGTGAGAAGAATCGAAGCGGTAACAGGTAAAGAAGCGCTGAAACATTATCAGGCACAGGAAGACGAAATCAAAGAAATCTGTCGTCTGGTGAAATCCACACCTGACAAACTGCTCTCTCGTCTGGAACAGCTGTTGGCAGAACAGAAAGAAACAGCAAAAGAACTGGAAAAACTGAAAGCCAAAATGGCGGGTGGCGCAGCAGACGAAATGCTCAGCGGCAAAGTAGAAATCGGCGGCGTTGCAGTGCTGGCGGCTGAAGTGAAAGATATGGACGGCAATGCGCTGCGTACCTTGGGTGACCAGCTGAAACAGAAACTGGGCAGCGGTGTAGTGGTACTGGCAAGCGGCAAAGACGGCAAAGTAAACCTGATGGCTATGGCAACTGACGATGTTGTGAAAAAAGGCGTACATGCCGGCAACATCATCAAAGCAGCAGCGGCTGTATGCGGCGGTGGCGGCGGCGGTCGTCCCAACATGGCACAGGCAGGCGGTAAAGACGCTTCCAAGATCGCAGATGCTCTGGAAAAAGCAAAAGCGGTTGTGGCGGAACAGCTGGGCTGATTGACTGAAGACATTAACCCATAAACAAAATCAAGCTGAAAATCTCTGGAAACGGAGGTTTTCAGCTTTTTTTGTATACCCTTTGAGGGATTTTTGTATACGGCTGCCCATGGTAAAATAACAGCCTAATAAGAAGCGAAAATATAGCAAAAGGGGGCGAACCATGGGTCGCAGTGGAAGCAGATTATGGAAATACGCAGCAGCGGTGGGTGTTATGGGCCTGCTGCTGATGATGGCTGCCATTTTGGTTGCCAATCGCTGGGAGAATATGTTTGGCATCGCGGTACTTTTGGGATTGGTGTGTACCTGGATTGCGCTGCTGATGCTTGCGGTGGCATGGGTACAGGAGCTGTGGTATAGCTTTCGCGGGAAGGATTACCTGACGATGGTGATATGGCTTGCCCTTGGGCTTTTGATCTTGATTCTTTCCGGCAGACGTATCTTTTTTTAAGCAAGAAAAACCCCCTCTGTTTCAAACAGAGGGGGTTTTGTTACACTCTATGCAATATGATTTTATTTACCGATCAAAAGATAGGCATCAATCTTTGCAGGGGATAAATTTCCCGATAATACCACCAGCGATAGCAGGAATGATCCAAGCGAAGCCCATGGGAGCCAGAGGCAGGGATTTTACGAAGCCAGTAGGCAGACCGAAACCAGCCAGGATTTCCAGTGCGCTTACGATGATAGCGAAGTATGTAGCAACACGGTAGATGTTTTTGTTCTTGATGGATTTGTGGAAGAACGCCAGGATGATCAGTACCAGTACGCCGGGGTATACCAGATTCAGCAGAGGAGCGGAGAACTGGATGATTGTAGATACGCCTGCGTTGGAGATCAGCCAGCTGAATACTACTACGATGATTACAACTTTTTTGTAGGAAACTTTACCGCCTGTCAGTTCTTCGAAGAAAGCACCTGTGGAGGAGCTCAGACCGATTGCTGTTGTCAGGCAGGCAAACAGTACGATAACGCCCAGCAGGATAACGCCGGCGTTGCCGAACAGTGCTTTTGTGATAGCAACCAGCAGTGCTGTCTGGTTCAGACCCTGCATGTCAGCCAGGTTACATGTTGTTGCGCCCAGATATGTCAGACCGCCGTAGATAACGAACAGACCGATGGAAGCAACGCAGCTGGAGCTCAGGACTGCTTTAGACAGGGAGTGACCTTCTGTGTAGCCTTTGCCCTGTGCACTGGATGTGATGATCATGATGAAGATCATGGAAGCCAGTACGTCCAGTGTCTGGTAACCATTCAGAGTACCGTTCTGTACGGGGTTTGTTGTTTCAGGTACATCAATGGGGCCCAGAGGGGAGATGATACCTTTGATGATCATAACCAGCAGTGTGATAACCAGTATGGGTGTCAGGAAAGCGCCGATGATATCAACTACTTTGGAAGGACGAATTGTCAGAGCCAATACGATTGCGAAGAAGATCGCGGAGAAAATCCATGTGCTGAAGTTAGGAGCCAGAGGCTGCACACCGATTTCGAATGTGGTCGCTGCTGTACGAGGGATTGCAAGCAGGGGCCCAATACACAATACGGCGATACAGTTGATAATGGTGGAAGGAACCTTACCCATTACGTCTGTGATACCGTTGATTTCAAACTGTCCTTTACGAACCAGTGCCAGGATGGCAACCAGTGCCAGACCTACGTCAAAGATGAAGAAGAACAGGAAACCAATGAACCAGGATGTACCGGACTGCTGACCCAGCAGGGGCGGGAAAATCAAGTTGCCGGCGCCGAAGAACATGGCAAAGAGCGCACCACCAATGACTAGGATGTCACTAAATTTTTGCTTTTTTTCCATAGAATACAACCTCCTTATATTTTTCTCTCAGAAAAAAATGAATAATGACATGACGCTTAGTTTTTGTACATATTGCATGTGAGAAAACCATAAGCTTAAGATATATTATGCAGAAAAAAACCAAAAAACACAAACAAACTAGGAATACTTTGGTGAAACTTTTTGTGTTAAAAGTTTCTTTATAATATTGTTTTATATCTATTTAAGTGTCAAAAAATGAAAAATAAAAATAAAATGAAGCAAAATTCATGGAAATTTGTATTTTGAAGAAATAGACGGCATGTACATGAAGTGTTGAGAAAAACATGTTTTTTTTGAGAAACATTAGGCAAAAACACAAAAGTATTCATATTTTCAAAGGATAATATTTACAAAAGGTGAGCATCTTTGATAAAAAAATTCAAAAAACAGGCAGGGAATTATGAATAAATGTTTTCTGTATAAAAACTTAACATTCTACTTAGAATAAACATCTTTATGAAAAAAAGGTGAAAAAAATATGGTTTTTCCCATGCCTTCAGAGGTGTTTTTTTCCGCCTTTCTCGTGATCTTTGTTCTGATGCAAATACAAAATAAGTCTGTTAATGACAGGTAATTTATGGTATAATGTGAACGAAAAAACAAATCTCTGTTTTTTCTTCTTGGGGCAGAATTTCTTTCGGAAGATTGGAATTTCAACGGTTCAAAGGGAATTTTGCCAAGGGAGGGAAGCGGCGGATGCTGCATCTTGTCTGAGAACTGCGGACAAAAATCTGCCGCAGCAGATCAACTGCCGCATACTGTTGTATGGCTACTGACAAGAAAAAAACAGGGATAATGGGAAGACGAAAAAGCAGGTGATGGGGATTTATGAAGGAAATCAGCGTACATGTGGGCAAACGGATCCGTTTGTATCGTAAAATGAAAAATATGACCATTGAAGTCTTTGCGGGACTTATAAATAAAAGCAAGGCCACCGTATCGAAGTATGAGAACGGGGACATTGCCATAGATATTGAAACATTGTTCATCATTGCCAATGCACTGGATATTTCCGTCAATCAGCTTATTGATTATGATAAAGAGGTAGAGGAAACCGAAACACGGGTGGATCTTTCCGGCAGACGCCATGGGAAAACCCGGATGTATCTTTATTTCTATGACGGCCGCCGCAGCCGTATCGTCCGCAATGTCATCGACATTCGGGGAACCGGAGAAAACGGCATGTTCAGCGCCGATCTGTATGCGGATGTGGACGATTATTCCAACTGTTATAAATGTAAGTATCTCTATCACGGCACCATGCGCCGCTATGATACCTTCAGCAATTTCCAATTTGAAAACCAGAATAATAAGATGGAACGGGTATTTCTCTACGCCATCAATTCTTTCAGCCCCGCAGGGCGCATGATCGGCATGTTTTCCGGCCTTTCCATACAGCCTATGCTGCCGGCGTCCTTCAAATTCGTCCTTTCACCGGACATTATGGAAGAAAATGAAGAACTGAAAGAAATCCTCCGCTTTTCAAAGGAAGATATCCGCACCATGAAAAAAATGAACATGTTCATTGTGAACCAGCATTTGTGATATATAAATAGGAAATGTCGGACAAAGATGTAAGACAAAACCCCCTAAACCGAAAGGTACAGGGGGTTCTTTTTTAGATGCGATCGGTGAGGGAAAGCATCATCAGCAGGCCTGCCATGCGTACGGTCTGAGGAGATGGCGCACAGCTTTCTTCGCCGGAACGGTCACGGACAGCCAATGGACTGCCTTCCGCCAGAGAATATGCCACATTTTGCTGAATCTGTCCCATGGTGTGAAAGAGCATCAGACTGCGGCAGATTTCATCCAGACGGCTTTTTCCGGCATCGTCGGTGAATGCCCGCAGTGCCCGCAGCAGCGTCACTTCCCGAGGAGGATGTTCCACGGCGTCTGCTTGCTGCATGGCGGCAGCTGCCTGTATTTTTTGCAGATAATCCTGTTCCACCCTTGTCTGCATGGCTTGCAGAAAGGTATGCAGTTCGTTTCTGGCGTTGTCTGTGTTTTGCAGGACTTTTGCCAGATGGAATACATTGTTTTCTTCCATAAAAAGATCGCTCCTTTCATTCAGGCAGACAGGAAGGCTCCAAAAGCCCGCCGTTTTTCTCGGCGGCGGCACAAAGGCGTTGTTTCACCTGACTGGGTGTGAGGTTTGGAAATCGCTCCAGCAGACAGGCTGCCATGCCGCTGACCATAGGCGTTGCCATAGATGCGCCGCTCATGGCGATGTAGCTGTGGTCGACAATGCTGCTTTTGGAACGGTTCTGAAGGGAAAAGTTATAATTCGGTGAAAGAACGGAGATGATGTTTTCCCCATGTGCCCACAGATCAGGCTGACCTACGGATGTGGTCTGTTTTGAGGGAAACCATTCTCTGTCCTCCCATGTACCCACAGAAAGAATGCTGGGACTGAGGGATGGCGGCGGCAGAAAGTGTGCGCCGCCATCGGGATTGGCAGCGGCGGCTACCACCACAATGCCTTTGTGCCAAAGGGATTCCACTGCTTCCTGCAGAGGACGATGAACCCTTCTGTCATTGGTGCCTATGGATAAATTGACTACTTTTATATTATATTTTGCGGCGTTGTCCAATATCCATCGCATGGCACGAATGGCACGCAAAGAAGTCCCTTGTCCCATAGCATCCAAAATCTTCAGAGAAATGATGTGCGCCTGGGGGGCAATGCCGCGATAACGTCCGCCGGAAAGTGTACCGTTGCCACAGGCGATGCCTGTGACATGGGTGACAGGCGCAAAAAAGGGATAAGGGACAGGGGATGCCGCATATCCATAGGCAAAAGGGGGGAAGAACGATGGAACGGGCAGCCATTTATTGTAGATTGTCGGTAGAGGACGCACAGCGGCAGGAAGGGAAAGACAGTGAAAGCATCGCCAATCAGAAAGAATTGCTTCTAGCTTATGCGGCGAAGAAAGGATGGCAGGTGACAGGCATCTATGTGGATGAGGATTATTCGGGGCTGCGGGAAGATCGGCCTGGTTTTCAGAAGCTCATTGCCCATGGCAGAGAAGGACGGTTTTCTGTGATTTTGTGCAAGACCCAATCCCGCTTTACACGAAATTTGGTAACAGCGGAGCGGTATCTTTATGAGTTGTTTCCCTTGTGGGGCATACGGTTTGTGTCTGTGGTGGATGGAGTAGATACGGCAAGACGGGAGAATAAACGGGCCAGCCAGATCAATAGCCTTATCAATGAGTGGTACTGCGAGGAATTATCCGATAATATCCGGGCGGTTTTGCGCAGGAAACGGGAAATGGGGCAATATTTGGGGAATTATGCCCCTTATGGCTATGAGAAAAGTCCTTTTGACCATCATGTATTGGTGCCTTGCTCTCAAAGAGCGCAGGTGGTAGCAGGTATCTTTCGGCTGTATCTCATGGGATTTTCCTGTGGTGGTGTGGCGGCAGTGCTGAATGGCTGCGGTATATTGTCCCCGGCCATGGCATTGGCCCAGGAGGGGAAGGACTGCGGCAGAAAGGCGAAAGGCATTTGGACAGCATCTACCGTATGCAAGATATTGAAAAATCCCGTATATTTGGGAAATATGGTGCAGGGAAAAACAGAAAAGATCAGTTATAAACAGAAAAAAAGCCGCCCTTGCCCCAAAGAGCGTTGGACGGTGGTCTGCCATACCCATGCGCCGCTGGTTTCGGAGGAGCTATTTGAGGCAGTCCAAAAGAAAATGGCGAAAAACAGAAAGACATAAAAAACAGCGGAGAAACTTGAGAAGATTTCTCCGCTGTTTTTTTGAAAATCAAACCATCTGGTTGACTTTAAAGATCAGTTGGAATGCTCTGCGGGAATTGGCAATATGGGTTTCGATGGCTTTGCGAAGTCCTTCTGGATCGGCAGCAAGGGCTGCGTCCAGAATCGCCTGATGTTCTTCTACACATTCGCAGTCCCGATAATGGGGCTGATTGAAGTATGTGCCGGCAGAGAATGTGAAGGGCTGCAAATCTTTGAGGACTTCCACAGCTTTCTGATTGCCGGAAGCAGTCAGATACAGCACATGGAATTCCAGATCCAGCTGGAAATAGCCTTCTGCGTCCACAGTGGAATCATTGCAGGAAATAAACTGTTTCTGTTTTTCCATGTTTTCCAAAAGCTGCTGGCGCAGGGTACTGTTGTAATTGAGGGTGGTGATGATATCTTTGATGAAGAATGTGTCCATCATCAGACGGATGTCAAAGGTATCGTTCAGTTCATGGGGCGTCAGTGTGCGTACACTCATGCCCTTGTTGGGGGTGTTGACCACCAGTTTTTCTTCTGCCAGACGCTGCAACGCCTGTTTGACAGGTGTGTCGCTGACACCGTATTTTCTTGCCAGTTCTTTGATGTTGATTTTTTCTCCGGAGACCAATTGTTTATTGGTGATGTCTTTTTTAATGTCCGTATAAATCTGATCGGCTAGTGTGATTTTTTCGCTCATATCTACTTGCTCCCCCTCCGCTTGCAGTGTTCACAAAACTGTTGATAATGCATCTATCTCTATTGTAAGACGGGTTGTGTAAAAATTCAATAGAGAAATTATGTGAATCCGTTTTATATGATAGATAAATATGCCTTGTAAGCAGTGAAAAAGAAGGATGTTTTTCGCAAAATGGGATTTTGAAAAAGGGAAAAATGAATAAAAAAGGATGTATAAATTTGTAAAAAGCGCATAATGATTCAAAATATTTGTTCTATATGCATAATAAAGGTGTTTTTATGTGGCGGATAAATGTTTTTAAATTAGAGGAAATACCAATTGAAAATTAGAATTGGATTAAATATAATCTAATATAAAGTTTAATCTAATCAAAAAGAAGTTTTATATTTCAAAACGAAGTTGGTTTTAAATAAGAAAAAAGAACTTCTTTTAAAAAAGGTGTGCTTTTGTGAGGATTCTAAAGAAAAAGAGGGAGGAGTAAGTATGAAAAAAAGACTCGGTGTTCTGGCGCTGGCAACTGCCATGCTGCTGGGGATGACCGGCTGCGGCGGACAGAAGGAGGAAACCGCAGAACCCGCAACACCCACAGGGGTTGTGGAAAAGAAGGTAGAGCCTGTTACCTTTGAATCAGGCGTGGAACTGCAGGAAGACTGCAAACATCTGATTTATGCACTGGGGAATGCCCCTGCTACTATTGACGCGGCGAAATTCTTCAAAATGCGTCTGGAACAGGAAACAAATGGTGCAATGACCGTAGATATTTATACGGATAACGTATTGGGCGGTGAACGTGAACTGCTGGAAAGCTGTCAGTTTGGTGACTATGACATCGTACTGGCAACAAATGCTACAGTAGCTGCTTTCTGTAACGATATTTACTGTCTGGATATCCCTTGGATTTTCGAAAACAAACAGCAGGTATATGAAGTGCTGGACGGCGAACTGGGTGATTATCTGGGCGAACAGCTCAATGAAGTTGGTTTCCAGCTGCTGCAGTGGCAGGAAAACTCTTTCCGTACACTGTCCACCACAGACAAACCCATCGAATCCATGGATGACCTGAAAGGCCTGAAGATTCGTATCATGGAAAATGAACTGCAGCTTGCACAGTGGAAAGCTTATGGCGCGAACCCTACACCCATGGCCTTCACAGAACTGTTCACCGCTTTGCAGCAGGGTACAGTAGACGGCCAGGACAACGGCGCTGAACTGACATGGCAGTCTAAATTCCAGGAAGTACAGAAATACTATGTTTATACAAAACATATTTATTCCCCTTATGTTATCCTCATGAGTGGAGAAACATTCAACGGTCTGACACCGGAAGAACAGGAAATCATCATGAAAATCTCCGATGAAGCTGTTGCTTATGAACGTGAAAGATGTTCCGAATACGAAGCAGTTGCTTTGGAAAACATCAAAAGCTACCCCGGCATGAACTACGCGGAACTGAGCCCTGAAGTGGTGGAAGAAATGAAAGCTGCTTGTGCCGGCATCAAAGATCTGGCTTATGAAAAGGTAGAACATCCTGAAGTTATCGATCTGCTTTACAGCGAAGCCGAAAAAGCGAAAGAAAAATATCCCGCAGAACAGACAACAGACGCACCGGCACAGACAGAAGCTGATGCAGCACCTGCGGCGTAAAGATACAGGGGAGGGAAAAAGGTATGAAGTTTTTGAATGAACATCTGGAAGCATGCTTTATCGTGCCTTTGATGTTTTTGATGAGTATTATCATTTTTGTTCAGGTTGTCATGCGTTATGTATTCCATAGCTCTCTGACATGGTCTGAAGAAATGGCAAGATATCTGTTTGTATGGCTGGTTTATTTCTCTGTGGCTTACACAGCGAAAAAAGAAGCCCATATCCGCATCGACGCTGCCATCAATATCTATCCTAAAAAAGCGCGTCCTTATGTGGAAATCCTCAGTGAAATCATCGTATTGGCTTTTGCCATCTTCATTGCGGTAACATCTGTAACCGTTTTCCAGAAAATCTCTGCCAGCGGTCAGATTTCTCCCGCGCTGCATGTGCCCATGCAGTTCGTATACGCAGCACCTCTGGTTGGCTTCTTCTTGACAGCTATCCGCCAGATTCAGTGCATCATTAGAAGAATCAAAGCATTGCATAATCATGAGGAGGTGCAGGAAGCATGACAACTGGAGCTATTGCAGCAGTGGTATTTATTGCATTGATCGTCAGCCTTGTTTTGACTGTTCCCATCGGTTTCTCCCTGGGGATCGCTTCCTTGGCTTATATCTTCGCTACGGATCAGCTGACACTGGGCTTTGTAGCGCGTAACATGGTAACTGGTACAGACTCTTTCCCCATCATGGCGATTCCGTTCTTCGTATTCGCCGGTGAACTGATGGGCGGCGGCGGTATTTCCAAACGTCTGCTGGACGTTGCCAACGTATTCTTTGGCAGAATCCGCGGCGGTCTTGCCATCGTAACCGTTGTTGTATGTATGTTCTTCGCGGCTATTTCCGGTTCCGGCCCTGCAACCGTAGCAGCTGTCGGCGGTATGGTTGTTCCTACTATGCTGGAAAAAGGCTATGATAAAAAATTCGTACTGGCACTGATCGCTGCCGCTGGTTCCATCGGCGTTATCATCCCGCCCAGTATCCCTATGGTTGTTTACTCCGTAACCGTAAACAGCTCCGTAAGCTCCCTGTTCCTAGCGGGCTTCATCCCTGGTATCCTTATCGGTCTGGTACTGATCGCTTACAGCTACTTCTACGCAAGAAGAGCTGGTTATAAAGGCGACACAGAACCTTTCAGCATCAGCCATGCGCTCCGTGAAGTATGGAGAGGTAAATGGGCGCTGCTGTCTCCCGTTATCATCCTGGGCGGTATCTACGGCGGTATCTTCACACCAACAGAAGCAGCTGCTGTATCCGTAGTTTACAGCTTGATTATCGGTCTGTTCGTACATAGAGAACTGAACTTTAGAGATATGCTGGAAGTAACAAAGAGATCTTGTGAAACAACAGCAACCATCCTGGTGGTTATCGGCTGTGCAACAGGTTTCTCCAAAGTCCTGACACTGGGCCGTATCCCTACAACTGTTGCAACACTGCTGACAACTATGACAGACAGCAAAGTGCTGATCCTGCTTTTGATCAACCTGCTGCTGCTGTTGGTAGGCTGCTTCATGGAAACAGTATGTGCTATCATGATCCTGGCTCCTATCCTGTTCCCTGTTGTAACAGCTCTGGGCGTTGACCCCGTTCACTTCGGTATCATCATGGTAACCAACTTGGCTATCGGCTTCATCACACCTCCTCTGGGTGTAAACCTGTTCGTTGCTTCCCGTGTTGGGAAAACGACGCTGGATGTGGTCATCAAGGGGATCATCCCCTTCCTGGTGCTGATGATCGCAACACTGATGCTGATCACTTATGTACCTGCAATTTCTATGTTCCTGCCTAATCTGTTAGGTTAAAGAAGGAAGGCGAAAAAAATTATGCAGTGGTGTAAAAATGCTTGCAGCCACTTGGTAGATGCTTGCATCATCGTACTGGTAGCATTTCTCATGTTCCAGTAATTAATCGGATAATCTCTAACTCCTACATATAAAAGCATTATAAGAAAATGGAAGAGGCAGCGCCTATGTGAAAAACATAGGCGTTGTTTCTTTTTTTGCGCCTGTCACATGGGTCCCGTGTCCGTTATCGTCGTAAGGCGTTGTCCGTCCGTTGATGAAATCCCGAAAAGCGATGATGCGGTCAGTAGGTATGGTAAAATCCGCCACAGGAGAGATGCCTGTGTCCAGTATGGCAATGCCGATGCCTTTTCCTGTGGGGAATGATTTCTGCGAAATGGCGGTATCTGTAAAATGCTCCATTTGAAAGACCCCCTTTCTGACAGAGTATGCATGGGGCAGTTTTTGGGGAATGAGAAAGAAGTTCTTTTTTTCCCTTTGACGGCATATCTTTTGATGAAGGACAGGATGGAGGGAATACCATGGAGGAAAACCGGAAAACAGAACTCATGAATCTGGCAGGAAGGCTGGAAAGACTGCGTAGGCTCATGGGGCAGGATATGCCGCAGCCTGTACAGCAGTCTGCGCCGGCAGTGGAGGAGGAAGGGGAAAAGCAGGAGAAAATGCTCATGGCAGCCATTCCGTTTCTGGATCAGGAGTATCAAAGGGATCTGTATGTAGTGGTGCGGCTCATGGAAATGCGGCGGATGCTCACAGGCGGCGTCCTTCAGGCCCGCAGCCGGGATACTCTGCCGCCATCTGTGCGCAGAAGGCAGATGCTTTCAGCCATTCGCCCCTGCCTGTCCCAAGGCGAACAGACAAGACTGGATACCCTCATGCGTGTTATGGACGCAAGGGAGATCCTCATACAAAAGGAGGGATTGGATGGACTGGACAAAGGCACAAATGGAAGCGCTGGGCGAGGAACGGCTGCGGCTGATCCGGGAAGCTCAGGAAAAAAGTAAGGATAAAACAGGACTGGAACGATTGGATGTTTTTCTGGAATATGGAGAAGCATTGGCGCAAGGAGGCAGCCTTTCCAAGGAAGAACAGAAAGCCCTGCTGGCGGCAGTATCTCAGAATCTGCCGGAAGGCGACCGCGCACAGATGCAGCAGATCATGGGACTTATGGGATTGTAAAATAGAAAAAATACGGCGTATTTTCCAAAGAGGAAATACGCCGTATCTGTTTACCGGGAAAGCAGATCCAGCAGCAGAAGCACCGCCGCCGGAGAACAGCCGCCGGAAGTCTGTCTTGCCTGGTTTTTCTGTGGTTTCGCTTTTTGTTTTTGGGGCGCAAAGGGTGCGGGGATCTCTCGTTTTCCATACATACATACCACCTCCTGTCATTACTTTATGCGGCTGTGAGAAAGTTTTTTCACTTTTTTTGCACGGACAGAGGATTTTATGTTATGATAAAAAAGATTGAAAAAACAGAAGTAGAAATGATTGGTGTGTATGAAAAAGGAACGACGGGAACGGAACTTCCGCATATTGGAGTTCCGTGAAAATCAATATGATATTATCGGCGATGTCCACGGCTGTTATGACGAGCTGATCCAGCTGGTGGAAAAGCTGGGCTACCGGGAGGAAAACGGCATTTATGTCCACCCGGATAAACGGCGGCTCATTTCCGTTGGGGATGTGTCCGACAAAGGCCCTGCGAATTTGGCGTGCCTGAATTTCTGGATGGATCAGGTGGCCTATAACGGCGGTTTCTGGATTCATGGCAACCACTGCAATAAGCTTTACCGCTATTTCCTGGGGAACCGTGTGCGGATCTCTCATGGCTTGGAAAAAACCGTGGCGGAATTGGACAAACTCAGCCGGGAAGAACGGCAGGCCTTCCGCTGCCGCTATATGCAGTGCTATGAAAGCCAGTGCTACTATCTTTTGCTGGATAAAAAGAGGCTGGCTGTGGTTCATGGGGGCTTGCAGGAAGAAAACATGGGCTATTTTTCCGGGAAGATACGGGCAGTGTGCCTTTACGGCGAAACCACTGGCGAAACAGACGAAAACGGCAGACCGCAGCGACGGGACTGGGCGGCGTCTTACCATGGGAAAGCCTTGGTGGTTTATGGACATACGGTGGCAGAACGCCCGGATTTGGTAAATAACACCGTTGACATCGACCAAGGGTGTGTGTATGGCGGCTATCTCACAGCCCTGCGCTATCCAGAAATGGAGTTTGTGCAGGTGCGCGGGAAAGTGTATGCCCATTATCGTGGTGACGGCAAAGTGCCGGAATGAAAAGAGAACGGATGAGCCTAAAGCAACTTCCCCTTAAGAAAACATTGATTTTCCTTTCCTTGATTTCTTAAGGGGAATTGCGACGGCTGTTTTCATAAGAAAACATAACAAATAAAATTCGAACAAAATAAGAAAGCCAAAATCCTTTGTAATCATAAGGACTTTGGCTTTCTTTGTTTTCTTATGAAGATGCCCCCAAAGGGGTTCATCTGTTTTTTATTGGGAAGATGCACTTCTGGCGTGCTTTTTTGCCCGTCAGGTGGTGGAAAGAGCAGCGTGTTTTTGTTACCATGATAAATAAGGAGGGATTTTCATGGATTTGGGAAAAAATATCGCAAAGGCGAGAAAGAACGCCAGCATGACACAGGAACAGCTGGCGGAAAAATTGCAGGTGGCAAGACAAACTGTTTCCAAATGGGAAGCGGGCACCACTGTGCCTACGGTACCAGGATTGGTGAAACTGGCTGAAGTGCTGCAAACAGACTGCAACAGCCTTTTGGCAGAAGAAGAAAAACAGCCGGAAATCAAACAGACAGAAACGGGCTATGTGGTGGATTGGACGAAACTCTATCCCATATTGGTGACTTATCAGCAGGAAATGGACTGTGCCCCCTACGAAGCCCAGTTTGCTGCCATGATTCGGGAAGTCCAGAAAACATACGGTTATTCCGCAGAAGATGCCATGCTGGCATTGAAGGACATTTTCGCAAAAACATATTTCAAAGAATTCCAGCCGTGATTTTGGGGCATCTTCATAAGAAAACAAAGAAAGCTGAAATCCTTGCCATATAGAGGATTCCAGCTTTCTTATTTTTACTGAGATTTGATTTGCTATGTTTTCTTCTGAAGACAGCTGTTGCACTTCCCCTTAAGCAATCAAGGGAAAGGAAAAGCAGTATTTTCTTAAGGGGAAGTTGCTTTGGCTGGATTTTTTGTATCCATGGACAATGCGCCCATTCTCTGCTATGCTGAGAAAAAGGGGGCAGTAAGATGAAAAAAATGGATCTGCATAAATTGGACATGTTTTTTGATACCCATCGACATTCTCTGAAATTCTGGTTCGTTCTCTATTTGATTGGGAATGCCTTTGATTTTTGGCGAAAATCTTCACTAGACTGGTTGGCACACGCCATAATGGCTCTAGTTTTTCTGTATTGTGCCCGGTGTGTCTTGGTATTTTTTAAAGAAGGCAAAGTGGAGGCAACTCCCGGGAAAATGTGGGTGACTTTTGCCATTTGCTTGGCGGCTGCGGGGATCTGTTTGCTTTTGTGCATCCTATCGTTTTGAGAAAGGAAGAATCTTATGGAAAAACCGAAATTACTTTTATTTTTAGACCGCCATCCCTTCATCCGAAACAATATGCAGAAGGTTTTGACTGTCTGCATGTTTCTGGATTTGCTGGCAGGAGTGTTTGAGCAGTACCAGATGACTGGGCCTTTGGCGGCAATCTCTGCATGGACAACGGTATTCTTTGGGCTGTGTGCCGTTTTGTACTGGTGTATGCTGCGGGAGTATCAGCAGACACAGGACGCATGGCATTGGGCATCGGATGGGTATGAGCGGCAGCTGAGATTTTTTGTGGTGGCAGCGGCGGCCATGGCTGTTTTCAATGCTGTGAAATGTGCCATCTATTTTATTGGAAATTAAACGGGGAAACCTTGGATTTTACAGGGTTTTCCCTATTTTTTTACAGAAAAAAAGAGGATTTTTTTGTGGAAGAAGCGTATTTTTTTATTAAGGAAGAAAAAGGAGGGATGGATATGAAGTATTTGCGATGGATAGCACTTTTGACAGCGGCGTTCCTTTTGACAGCCTGTGCTGCAAAAGAGGAACCTCCGGCTTTTGATGAAACTGCCTTTCTGGAGGAGATCAAGCCCAATGTGGAATGTCTGAACCAGTGTGAATTGGAATTGTTTGGGGCGGAAGTGGATGTTGATACTACCTATTATGGAGTTTATGAAAGCGAAGAAGCCTATGACAACGGGGAAGGCACTGTTGCAAAGCTCTATCTTCCCGGCGAGGAGGAACAGGTGGCGTCCTATTTTGAAGATCCTACCATGTCTTCCTATTATAAAGTATCCAATTTCCAGACAAATGCGGAAGTTCGCGACAGCCTGCGGAACTACCTGTCAGATGCCGTCATTGACGAAGTGTTCCATGACGATTTTCTGGAATACGAAGGCGCTCTTTATCTGCGGCGGGGGAGCAGAGGTTACGGCGCTGTGACCATTGATTTGGACAGTCTGAAATTTGTAGAACAGAAAAATGATCGATATTATGTTACTGTGGACTATCTGCTTTTTGATGAATACGACGAAACCATGTTGTTGGAGTTTGAAAATAGAGATGGTCATTGGATTTTGTCGGACAAAGAAAAATATATATGACAAAGAAAAAATCTCGAAAATAAGGAGGGATGAGAATGGAATATCGTTTGTTTCAAGAAGAATTGGAGGAAAAAATACTGAGTCCTCTGGCGGCAAAAAGCGCCGCATCCAAAGGGCGGCTGCGCCCAGAGGAAAAGTGCGATTTCCGCACGGATTTTCAGCGGGACAGAGATCGTATTATACACTGCAAGGCCTTTCGGCGCATGAAGCATAAGACGCAGGTGTTCATCTCTCCAGAAGGAGATCACTACCGCACCCGTTTGACCCATACTTTGGAGGTTGCCCAGATTGCCCGCACCATTGCCAGAGCATTGCGGCTCAATGAAGATTTGACGGAAGCCATTGCTTTGGGTCACGACTTGGGGCATACGCCTTTTGGCCACGCCGGGGAGCGGAAACTGGATGAACTTTGCAAAGACTGGGGAGGTTTTGCCCATAATGAACAGAGCCTTCGCGTGGCAGACCGTCTGGAAAAAGACGGCAAGGGGCTGAATCTCACCTGGGAAGTCCGGGATGGTATACTGAACCACCGTACCAGCGGACACCCTGCCACACTGGAAGGGAAGATCGTACAGCTTTCAGATAAAATCGCATATACCAACCACGACATTGACGATGCCATTCGGGCAGGCATGCTCCGCCCTGAGGATATTCCGGCGGAATATGTGGCAGTCATTGGGGGAACGTCCAGCAAACGCATCAATGCCATGATCCGGGATACCATATTACATAGCACCGGCATCAATGACATCTGCATGAGTCCGGAAATGCGGGCGACCCTGACGGGACTGCGGGCATTCATGTTCCGGAAGGTCTACCATAGTGACATTGCCACCAGTGAGCATGAAAAAGCCCAGAAGATTGTAGGCGACCTTTTTGCCTACTATCTGGAACATCCACAGGAGATGGAGGGAGAGTTCCGCCGCCTCATGGAAGAAGGAGAAACGGTGGAGCAGACCGTCTGCGACTATGTTGCCTGCATGACAGACCGTTTTGCCGTGGCAAGGTTCAAGAAACTCTTTATTCCTGCGGAATGGAGCGTCCTTTGATTTATTGATGGATTTTTGCGAAAAATCGAAGTTTTGTGGTCGGTTTTTGTACAAATATACAAAACGTCGCCAAAAGGGAGGATTTTTCGGGGAAATGTCGAAATCATAGAGTATAGCAGGAGAAAGGAAGTGTAACAGCTTCCTTTCTCCAATGTTTACGGAAATTCCAGAAACGTTGTTTCCAAAAAGGCGGAAAGGGGGAAGGACAATGCGGTATCCGAGAGAGCTGATTGAGGAAATCCGTATGCAAAATGACATTGTGGATGTCATTTCCCAATACGTTCCGTTGAAGCAAAAGGGCAGTTCTTACTTCGGACTTTGCCCTTTCCATCATGAAAAGACCCCGTCTTTTTCTGTCAACAGTGAAAAACAGTTTTATTACTGTTTCGGCTGTGGAGCGTCTGGGAATGTATACGGCTTTCTGATGGAAATGGAAAACTGTGATTTTCCCGAAGCGGTGAAAAAACTGGCGGAGCGCGCCAATATCCCTTTGCCGGAGCCTCAAATGACGGGACAGGCTCTCGCCATGGAGCGGCTGAAAGCAAGGCTCTTTGAAATGCATCGGGCGGCAGGAAGGTTTTATTATGACACCCTCCAGTCGGAAGAAGGCGCACCGGCACGGGCTTATCTGGAGCGGCGGCAATTAAAGCCAAACCTTGCCAGAAAGTTCGGTATCGGTTATTCCCCAGACCGCAGACATGCCCTTTTCGACCACTTGAAGGGATTGGGATATTCCGTAGAGGATATGGTCAAAAGCGGCTTAGTCATTCCTGATAAGGAAGGAAGCGGCTACCACGACCGTTTCCGGGGGCGGCTTATGTTCCCCATATTCGACGCGCAAGGACGCGTGGTAGGGTTTGGCGGCAGAATCCTAAGCAAGGGGGAACCTAAGTATCTGAACTCCCCCGAAACCATACTGTTCAGCAAGAGTCGCAATCTATACGGGCTGAACTTTGCAAAAGCTGCCAGAAAGAAGGAGCTCATTCTGGTGGAAGGATATATGGATATGATTTCTGTCTATCAGGCAGGATTCCATAATGTGGTGGCGTCTTTGGGAACGGCATTCAACCGGGAACACGCCATGACATTGAAGAAATACGCCGAGGACGTGATCCTGCTTTACGACAGCGACGAAGCAGGCACAAACGCCGCTCTCCGTGCCATTCCCGTATTGGTGGAAAATGGATTCCATGTACGGGTGACACAGGTGCCTGACGGCAAAGACCCCGACGAATTTATCAAACAAAACGGCTCAGCAGAGTTTTCCAAGCTGCTGGTCAATGCCGTTCATTATATATCGTTCCAGATCGCCTGCATCCGCAGGAAATACGCCCTGGACAACCCGGAACATCGGGTGCGCTTTGCCACAGAGGCGGCGCAGATTTTGACAAAATTGGAAAGCGACATCGAGCGGGATGTGTATACCGCCGAGGTCAGCCGTATGACAGGGGTGGAGGAAAGCGCCATCCAGAATGAAATACGGAAACTTCGCCGCAAAGAAGATGAGGCATTCCAGCAGGAAGCCCAGAAGCGGCAGGTACAGATGCAAAGGCAGTACGGCGGCAGAGAAAAGGAAGACAAGGGGCTGTTGGACGCCCAGAAAAGTTTGTTGTATTTTTCTGCCAGCCATCGGCATATATATGAAATTTTACAGAAGGTGTTGGATAAGGACGATTTTCCCACAGAGGTCTACGGCAAGGCATTTGAAGCCATGGGCACTTTATGGGAAGAAGCGGGGAATGTGTTCCCTGCGGAACTGATCAGTTTTTTTGAGGAAGGCGAAGCGCAACGGCGTGTCACGGAGATTTTCGCGGCACAACCGCCGGCAGACGATGGGTTTGACCTGCAAAAAGCCGTCAATGAAGCCGCAAAAGTATTGAAGCGGGCAAAGATCGACCGAAAAACGGCACAGGCATCCACCGTGGAGGAAATCCAACAGCTGGTGGAGGAGAAAAGAAAGCTGGAGGCACTGCATATTACCATCTGATATGGTTAGACTATAAGGAACACAGAAAGGGAGGATTGCTTTGAAATCCGTCGAAGAAACCACATTGTTGACCAGACTGGAAGAACTGGTTGCCATGGGCAAAAAGAAGAAAAGCGTATTAGAGTATAAAGAGGTCATGGACCATCTGGCGGATTTGGACTTGGACCCCGACCGCATCGATCGGATTTATGAATATCTGGAAACACAGGGCATTGATATCCTGGGCAACCTGGACGCAGAAGAAGAAGTTGAAAAAGACCTTGACTTGACACTGCCCGAAGGCATCAATATCGACGACCCTGTCAGAATGTATCTGAAGGAAATCGGTAAAGTGCCTCTGCTTTCCGCAGAGGAAGAAGTGGAACTGGCACAGCGTATGGAAGACGGCGACGAAGCTGCCAAAAAGAAACTGGCAGAAGCCAACCTGCGTCTGGTTGTCAGCATCGCAAAAAGATATGTAGGTCGTGGGATGCTGTTCCTTGACCTGATTCAGGAAGGCAATCTGGGGCTGATTAAAGCCGTGGAAAAATTCGATTACCACAAGGGCTATAAATTCTCCACCTATGCTACATGGTGGATTCGCCAGGCAATCACCAGAGCCATTGCCGATCAGGCAAGAACCATCCGTATTCCCGTACACATGGTGGAAACCATCAATAAACTCATTCGTATCTCCAGACAGCTGCTTCAGGAATTAGGCCGTGAACCGACCGCAGAAGAACTGGCAGTGGAAATGCAGATGCCCGAAGAAAAGGTTCGTGAAATCATGAAGATCGCACAGGAACCTGTTTCTCTGGAAACTCCCATCGGCGAAGAAGAAGACAGCCATCTGGGTGACTTTATCCCCGATGACGATATTCCCGCCCCTGCGGAAGCGGCAGCATTTACCCTGCTGAAAGAACAGCTTATCGAAGTGCTGGATACCCTCACCGAAAGGGAAGAAAAGGTATTGCGCCTGCGCTTTGGTCTGGACGACGGACGTGCCAGAACACTGGAAGAAGTGGGCAAAGAATTCAATGTCACACGAGAAAGAATCCGTCAGATCGAGGCAAAAGCCCTGCGTAAACTGCGTCATCCCAGCCGCAGCAAAAAACTGAAAGATTATCTGGAATAAGAAACACAAGTGGCAGGCGGCAGGCGTACCCAAAAGGGGTATGCTTGCCGCCTGTTTTGCATAGAAAGGAAACAGGTTATGGATATTTCAAAACGATTGCAGGCAGTGGCAGGACTGGTGACACGCCGCAGTATGGCAGACATCGGCACTGACCATGGCTATGTGCCTTTGTACTTATATGAACAGGGGAAAATCGACCGCGCACTGGCTTGTGACCTGAACAAAGGCCCTCTGGAAAAGGCAAAGGAAAACATCGCCGCCATGGGCGCAGGGAACGCCATCGAAACCCGTCTGGGAAGCGGACTTTTGCCTGTACATACAGGGGAAGTGGAAAGTGCCGTTATTGCAGGCATGGGCGGTATGCTCATTTGCCGTATCCTCAAAGAAAGCGAAGACGTGGCAAAAAGCCTGAAAGAATGGATACTTTCTCCCCAGCATGATTTAGACGCTGTGCGCCAGACTGTGTGGGATTTTGGTTTTGCCATTGATGAGGAAATCATGGTGAAAGAGGACGGGAAGTATTATCATATTTTCCGCTGTATCCCCGGCGAGGAAAGAGAGAAAACACCTGCCTCCCTTTTTTACGGCGGCAGATTATTGGAGAAACAAGACCCCATTTTGTGGGAAGAACTGACTAGAGAAGAAGCCCAGTATGAAAAAGTGGCGGAAGGTCTGCGCCAAAGCGGCACCCAGAAGGCGGCGGAACGCCTGGCGGAAATCGAGGAAAAACTGGCAGTCATCAAGGAGGCGAAAGCATGGTACAAGTAAAAGATATTATGGCAGTCATGGAGGGCATTGCCCCCAGAAAATTGGCGGAAAGCTGGGATAAACCCGGTCTGGCAGTGGGCGACCCCAACCATGAAGTGAAAAAAATACTGGTTGCGCTGGATGTGACAAAAGAAGTCATTGCCGAAGCGGCGGAAATGGGCGCGGATATGATTATCACCCATCACCCCATGCTGCTGTTCCAGAAATTTGACAGCATCACCACAGAAACCTCTGTGGGCAGTAAAATCATTTCTTTGATTCAGAATAACATTGCGGCTTTTTCCGCTCATACCAATCTGGATATCGCCAAAGGCGGCACCAATGACGTATTGGCGGAATTGATTGGCTTGCAGGATTTGACATACTTAGAAGAAACATGGGCGGAGGACTTGAAGAAAATTGCGGTATTTGTTCCTGTGACCCATGCCGAAGGGGTACGGAAAGCCATGTGCGACGCTGGTGCAGGAGAAATCGGCAATTATACCTGCTGTACCTTTGCGGCACCGGGAGAAAGCACCTTCCTGCCTATGGAAGGCAGCAATCCTTTCCTGGGAGAACAGGGCAAGCTGGAACGGGTGGAAGAAGTCCGTCTGGAAGCTTTGGTACCTGCATCTCAGGCGGCAAATGTCATCGCCGCTATGAAGGCAGCCCATCCTTATGAAGAAGTGACTTATGACGTATATGCTGTGGAACAGAGATACAAAAAAGAAGGCATTGGACGCATGGGCGTATTGCCTGCGCCTGTGGCTTTCGCGGATTTTGCCAGAATGCTGAAAGAAAAATTAGGTCTGGATAGTATTCGCCTGACAGGTGATGCACATAAAATGATTCAGAAGGTAGCCCTTTGCACAGGCAGCGGCGCGGAATTTATCATGCCTGCTTATTACGCCGGTGCGGACGCTTATCTAACAGCGGACATCAAATTCCACGAAGCCCAGAAGGCAGTGGAAACAGGCATTTGTGTGGCAGATGTGACCCATTATGCCAGTGAAGTGCTTATTGTGCCTGTGCTCCAGAAAGCGCTGGAACAGACGGCGGCAGAAAAGGGCTGGGGCCTGGAAGTGGTTTGCTCCAAAGTCAACGGGCAGACATTCTGGGCACTGTAAGAGGAGAAAAGGAGGAGAAAAGTCATGGAAACAAGGCAGATCAACGTCATGGGAAAAATGGTGGAGATTGCAGAGGGGGCAACCTTTGCCGACGTGGCAAAAGATTTTTCCGGCATGGTAGATGGGCCTATTATGCTGGCAAGACAGAAAAATAAACTGCGGGAACTCCATCAGAAAATCCGCACCTGTGACGATGTGACATTTTACGGCATCGAAAACGATGAAGCTATGCGCGTCTATCGCCGCGGTGTACTGATTCTGATGACAAAAGCCGTTTATGAACTCTGGGGCAATGAATCTCTGGTGGTAGTGGAACATTCTTTGCAGAAAAATCTCTACTGCGAAATCCGCAAACCAGAAATGGAAATGACAGAAGAAGTGCTGGCAAAGATCGAAGGCAAAATGCGGGAATATGTGGAGGCAGACCTGCCCATCTGCAAACGCACCATGCGGAAAGAAGATGCCAGAGAAATCGCCAGACGACAGGGCATGCCCGATAAGGATGAGCTGTTCCGTTATCGCCGGGCGTCCAATGTGAATCTTTATGAACTGGACGGCTTCTATGATTATTTCTATGGATATATGCCTGCGTCCACAGGGGATTTGAAGGTCTTTTCCCTCATGGCTTATGAAAACGGTTTTCTCATCCGTTTCCCTGACCAGAAACAGCCGGAAGTGCTGCGGGAATTTTCCAATCCCAAAAAGATCAGCAGTGTATTTCTGGAACAGATGCACTGGTGCCAGCTCATGGGCGTGAAAAATGTGGCAGAACTGAACCATACACTGACCCAGGGCAGATTTGGAGACCTGATTCGCATCAATGAAGCCCTTCACGAAAAGAAGATTGCGGAAATTGCTGATATGATTCACCAGCGTTTGGATAAAGTTCGTGTGGTACTCATTGCCGGGCCTTCTTCTTCCGGTAAGACTTCTTTTGCCAACCGCCTGTGCATTCAGCTGCAAGTATTGGGCATTCAGCCTCATAAAATCTCTCTGGATGACTATTTCGTGGAACGGGATAAAACACCGGTGGATGAAAACGGCAAGCGGAATTATGAACATATCCACGCCCTTGACCTGCCTTTGCTTAACGACGACTTGAAGAAAATGATTGCAGGGGAATTGGTAGACCTGCCTACTTATAACTTTGTCACAGGCAAACGGGAATACAACGGCAACCGTATTCAGGCGAAGAAAGGCGAAATCCTGGTGCTGGAGGGCATCCACGGGCTTAACGATATGCTCACATCGGAAATCCCTGCGGAACAGAAATTCAAGATTTTCATCAGCGCCATGACACAGCTGAATGTGGACGACCATAACCGCATTTCCACATCTGACAGCCGTTTGATTCGCCGTATCGTGCGGGATTATCAGTTCCGCGGACGTGACGCGGCAGAAACCATCCGCACATGGAACGACGTCACCGATGGGGAAGCGGAAAACATTTTCCCTTATCAGGAAAACGCAGACGCCATTTTCAACTCCGCGACTATCTACGAACTGAGCGTGCTGAAGCAGTATGCAGAACCCCAGCTCTTTGCCATTGGGGAAGATCAGCCCGAATATATCACCGCAAAACGGCTCATCAAGTTCTTGGGCTATTTCCTTGCGGCGCCTGGCACAGAAATCCCCAACAACTCTTTGATTAAGGAATTTGTGGGCGGTAGCTGCTTTAAGGTTTGACAAACAGCTCCTTTTTGGAGTATAATTATCCACTGAGTAGACTGGACAGTCGCGCTGGATTCGCTCCAGTGAGGAAAGTCCGGGCTTCATAGAGCAGGGTGCCGGCTAACGGCCGGTGGAGGCGACTCTAAGGAAAGTGCAACAGAAATAAACCGCCTGTCTTTTGGCAGGTAAGGATGGAAAGGTGGGGTAAGAGCCCACCGCTCCTACGGTAACGCAGGAGGCTATGTAAACCCCACCTGAAGCAAGACGAAAGAGGATCAAGAGGCTGCTCGTCTCTCCTCGATGAAAAGTCGCATGATGCTGTTGGCAACAACAGACCAAGATAGATGGCTGTCCACGACAGAACCCGGCTTACAGGTCTGCTCACTTTTTTTAAAGCAGGAAAATCCGATGTTTTTTGGAAAAATGTCGGATTTTTTTATTTCGGAAATTTGATTTCTTTCCTCTGGAATGATAGAATCAGTACAGAGCGGCAGAAAGGAAGGTGCGATTATGAAGGAAACAAGAAAAATCATGCAGGTGGTAACACTGCTGTATCTGGTGCTGGTGGGCATCGGGCTGTATATTGCGGCAAAAGTGCTGCCGGCGGAAAGTTTGCTCAACGCCATCCTGCCTTTGGCATTGATTCTGATCGTACTTTGGTTTGTGCTGATCTTTGCCACACTGAAATGGCAGAGCAGAAAGAAGTGAGAGGATACAAAGGAGGGATTTCCCATGAACGACAGCGTGAGAAAAATGCTGGAATATAATCGTATTTTTGTAGACCATGAAATGTACCAACGATATGAAACCACAAAATATCCCGACCGGAAAATTGCCATTTTGTCCTGTATGGATACCCGTATGACAGAACTGTTGCCTGCGGCACTGGGCATCAAAAACGGCGATGTAAAGCTCATCAAAAACGCCGGCGGACAGATCACTCACCCCTATGGCAGTGTGATTTTCTCCCTGCTGGTGGCTGTTTATGAACTGGGCGTGGATACCATTCTGGTCATCGGCCATGATGACTGCGGCGGCAGAGCGCTGGATGCCAAAAAGATGATCGCCAAAATGGAAGAAAAGGGCATTTCCAGAGATGTCATCGACCATGTAGATGCCAACCATAAAAATCTGGAACAGTGGCTCACAGGCTTTGGCGATATTTGCGCTTCTGTCCAGAACACCGTGGATACCATCCGCAACCATCCACTGATCTATAAAGATGTGGAAGTTTACGGTTTTGTCATGGACCCTCATACAGGTGCCATGCGTGAAGTGAAATGAAATGTGCAGACAAATGATATGGGAATTTTCCCCTGCAAGTAAGCCTATGGTGGCTATCATGAGGGAAATTCTGCGAAAATACCCCAAGTGTGAATTTGGCAGGGAACTGTTTCCTGGCAATCCCATTCCCATACTGCGGGTGTCCGGCGGCAAAACAACGGCGGATGTGGCAGACTGGGGGTATCTGACCCAGAAAGGCAAGCGGGTTTATAATGCCAGAAGCGAAACTTTGCTGGAAAAACCCCTTTTCGGAAAGGACTTTGTCCAGAACCGCTGTGTCATTCCGGTGACAGGTTTTTGCGAGTGGGACGGAGATGGGACAGGTTGGGATTTTCTGCCCCAAGAGGAAGAAATACTGTATCTGGCTGGTGTCTGCCGGAAAAAGACGGAAGGCTGGGAAGCCACCGTTGTAACGGAGCACGCCTCGGGATGTGTGGGCGAGATTCATCACCGCACACCCCTTATATTGTCTGGTGAAAACTTGCGGCAATGGCTTTATGACGAAGCACAGGCGCGGCAGTTTCTGGAAGAAGCCAAAGAACGGGTACTGCTCAAACGGAAGAAGATGGAAGGAGAAACTTTATGAATATGACTTATCTGCATCACAGCGGATTTCAGATTGAAACAAAGCAGTCTGTACTGCTTTTTGATTACTACACCCAGAACGGGATGTTTGACAGAGTGAATGAAGGGGATTTCCCTCATAAGAAGTTTTATATTTTCGTAACCCACGGCCATGGGGATCACTATGACCCTGCTATCCTGCGGTGGGCAGATCGGGCACATTATATCCTGTCCGATGATGTGGAACTGCCCAAGGATTTCAAAGGGGAAGTGACATGGGTGAAACCCCACCAGAAACTCACAGTGGATGATCTGGAAATCGAAACACTGGCTTCCAATGATCAGGGCGTTGCTTTTGTGGTGAAAGTAGCCGGCAAACGCACCGTATTCCACGCAGGGGATTTGAACTGGTGGCATTGGAACGGCGAAAGTGACGAATTCAACAACGACATCGCTGACAGCTATCGTCGGGAAATCGACCTGCTCAAAGGCAGAGAAATCGACGTGGCATGTGTGCCTGCTGACCCTCGTTTGCAGGACAAATATGACTGGGCAGTGGATTATTTCATGGAAAGAGTTGGGGCAAAGGTGCTGCTGCCCATGCACTTCTGGAAACATTTTGATATCTGCGAAAAACTGCGTCAAAAGCCTTACGGCGCCCATGTGGCTTTGATCCGCAGAGAAGGAGATACTTTCATCATTTAAGGCATGAAGGGGAGAAACTGGAGAGATTTTGAACCGCCGGAAAAACGGCGGCGAAAGCCCAGAAGATACGAGGAACCACCCAGAAGATATGAGGATGTGTACCAGCCGCCAAAACGGAAAAAACGCCGGAGAAAAGGCGGTATCTTCCGTCGCCTGCTGGTTATACTGATTCTGTTTGTGCTGGGCTATGGGGGATTCTTTCTGTATTACCGCTATGGCAAGCCCTATACTGTGGCGCTGGACGCAGGTCATGGCGGAGAAGATGTAGGCTCTGTGGGGGTCATTCAGGAAGTACAGCTGACAGAGCAGACAGTGACAGCTTTGGAAAAACTGCTGAAAGAGGATGGACGTTTTCGGGTAGTGCTTACTAGAAAAATGGGTGAGGGCATGTCTATCACCGATCGTAACCGCAAACTTGTCTTTTTGCAGCCGGATCTGATGCTTTCTGTCCATGGCAATGCCGATGAAACAGGGGAAGCATCAGGCTTTGAGTGTTATCCAGCCGTACCGGGTATGGAAAACCATGAGGCAAGCATGGAATTTGCCGCTCTGCTGGCAGAAGAGATGGAAGCGGCAGGCAGTGAGCTGCGGGGCGGCAATGGTATCCGTTTCGGGTACTATGTGAATGGTCAGAAAATGCTGGTGGATTCCACGGACACCACTGTTTATGATTACGATACCTTTGGTGTGCTGAAAAATCAGGAAGGTGCCGCTGTGCTGGTGGAACAGTGCTTTGTCACCAATGAAAGGGATGTAGCACAGTTCGGTACGGAGGAAGGCTGCCAAAAAGCAGCGGAAGCCTATTACCGGGCGATCCTGCGGTATCTGGGGGCAGAGGAAACCACAGAAAATCAATCAGAACCATAAAAACGAAGTTCTTTTGAAGCTTCTTCATAAGAAAGCAAAGAAAGCTGAAATCTTTTCTGTTAAGAGGATTTCAGCTTTCTTATTTTTATTATGGCTGGAATTGATGCAAATCCTGCTGAAGAGATTCCACAAAACGGCTTACATGGAACCCATCACAGACATCATGGTGTACCTGTATGGCAAGGGGCATTTTCCAATGACCGTGGTGTTCCCATGCCTTGCCCAGTGTGAATATGGGCAGGAGATAGTCATAGCCCTTTTGCAGGTGCAGATGGAAGCCTGTGAATGTTGTCCATGGCACCATGGAAACGGGGAAGGTGTTGGGCGGTGTGTTTGGCTTTGCGTCCATATCCAGTACATTTCCGTAGGTTTCCAGATCGGCCTTGTATCGTGCAAGGAATGTGGAAAAGTCCTCGCTGTACTCTGCCCAGAGGTTGGAGAACGTTTCCTGTTCCTTATGGAAAATGGTGTAGCATGGCTTCATGTTGGAATAGATGCCCACATTTCCCTTTTCGTCAAAGGCTGTGCGGAACTGCTCGTAGCGGTTTACGTTTTTGGTCAAGAGATACAGCAGGGCAAGATACAGGGAAACGCCTGTTTTCTTCAGAACGGTGATGTCCAGAGAAACGGTCATGCTGTAAGTGCAGGGAATGTCCTTGTGATAGTGGAGGAAATATGGCTTTCTGTGCCATGTTTCCATGTCAATGGGTGTAAATGTCATTGTCTTTGCTCCTTTTCGTGAAAAAAGCCTGCTCTCTTAGGGGCATCTTCATAAGAAAACAAAGAAAGCTAAAATCCTTATCATGACAACGGATTCTAGCTTTCTTATTTTATGAAAATTTTATTTGTTATGTTTTCTTATGAAAACAGCCGTCGCAATTCCCCTTAAGAAATCAAGAAAAAGAAAAATCAATGTTTTCTTAAGGGGAAGTTGCTTTTGAAAGAGCAGGCACAGATGTTTATGCGTAAGGTTTGTAATGAGGCAGTTTGCAGTAGAATTCCTGCAATTTCTGGATGCGATGGTCGCCGTCCCATTCTACCAGATAAACCCCCTCATATTCCCGTTTTTCCCCTTCTTTGTTCACGTTCTGGAAATAGAAGGGTACCAATGTCAGATCCTGATCGTGTACGAAACGGCCAACTTCCCATTTTACGACACGGTTTTCGCTGTTCCATGTTTCAAACCAGCGACGGATCTGGTCCATGCCTTCGTATTCCCGTCCCTGAAATTCATAGTAATGCACATCCGGTGTAAAGACTGCTTCCAGCGGCAGCAGTTCCTGTCCCAGCCACATGTCCAGCCAGGCTTTGATGATTTCTTCGCGTTGTCTCATATCATACACCTCCGACCTTTAGGGTAGTATTGGATTTGTTTTTATTTTAGCACACACAGGAGGAAAAAACAAGGAAAGTGTGTAATCTGCATAAAAAAAACTCCTCGATGCGAGGAGTCTTTGACAATATCATGAAATATCCAGTTGTTTTTTCTCCAGACGTTTGATAACATCCTGCCGCAGGAGGGTATACAGAACGGACATAAGGGGAATGAAAATGAGCATACCCACAATGCCCATGAGGCTGCCGCCTACGGTAACGGCTACCAATACCCAGATGGATGGCAGACCAACGGAGCCGCCCACCACATGAGGGTAAATGAAGTTGCCTTCCAGCTGCTGCAATACCAAAAACAGCACGATGAACGCCAGTGCCTGCATGGGGCTGACCATGAGAATCAGGAATGCAGCTACCACACAGCCGATGAATGCCCCGAAAATGGGGATCAGTGCTGTGAGGGCGATGAGGACGCCTACCAGCAGGGGATAAGGGAAGCGCAGAAGTGTCATGGCAACAAAGAACATGGTACCAAGAATGACGGCTTCCAGACACTGTCCGGTGAGGAACTTGGCAAATGTGCGGTGTGTCAGGGAAGCGATTTCCAGCACACGTTCTGCCTGCTGTTTTTTCAGATAAGCAAACAGCAGCTTCCGGCACTGTCTGCCCAGTTTTTCTTTCTGAATGAGGATGTAGCAGGCAAAGACAAAGCCAATGACAAACGTGGTCACGCCGCTGAAAATGCTCTGTACCATAGAGAATGTGGAGCCCAGTACGATGTCAGCGCCGCTCTGGAAAATATTTGTGGCTTTTTTGATGATTTCATCCCAGTTCAGATCCAGATTTGCCAGCCAATAGGAAATTTCTTTGTTGTTGTGGAACAGTTCTTCCAGTTTATCCAGCAGGATGGGTACGTTTGCCTGGATGGTTCTGCCCAATCCGGAAACGGTTCTGCCCAGTTCTGGGAAGATGACCAGCACTGCCAGTGCCAATACGGCAATGACAAGAACCAGTGTGAGGATCATGCTGAAGGGACGCAGGAATTTTTCCCGTTTTTTCTGTCGCTTTTCGTTGCTGTCTTTGCTGCACAGCTTGCAGATAGTGATTTCAATGCGGTTCATGGGTACACTGAGGATGAAGGCAATGGCGCCGCCCAGAATGAAGGGGGCAAGGATGCCGCCCAGGAAAGTAATGGCACCAATGACTGCTTCCAGCCGCCACAGACCTACGAACACTGCCAGTGTAAAGACGATGAGTAGGCATATTTTTTTCATGTTCTCTTTATCTAAAGACATTTTCTGAAATGCTCCTTTCTGTATTCGGATTCACTTGTGGTCAAGTATAGCATATATCACGGAAAGAAACAAATAATTTCAGTCCCTTTTTCCCGAAATCCCTTTACAGGGCAGGGTTTTCCGTTTAAACTAGAATATGATATTTTGCCGGACTATGGCTTCGGCGCAAAAGAATGAGAAAGGAAGATGAAATATGGAAGTCAGAACCAGATTTGCCCCCAGCCCCACAGGCTATATGCACATCGGGAACTTGAGAACCGCTTTATATGAATATTTGATTGCAAAATCCCAAGGTGGGAAATTCATCCTGCGTATTGAGGATACAGACCAGGAACGTCAGGTGGAAGGCGCAGTAGATGTGATCTACAACACCATGCGCATGACAGGTCTGCACCATGATGAAGGCCCCGATATCGGCGGCGAATACGGCCCTTATGTACAGAGCGAACGTATGGGCATGTACATGGACTACGCAAAAGAATTGGTGGAAAAAGGCGAAGCATACTACTGCTTCTGCACAAAAGAACGTCTGGAATCCCTGAAAGAAAGCAACGCAGAAGGCGCCGCTTTCGCAAAATATGACCGTCACTGCCTGGGTCTGTCCAAAGAAGAAGTACAGGCAAAACTGGACGCAGGCGTACCTTTCGTTATCCGTCAGAAAATGCCCGACAGCGGTACAACCACATTCTCTGACGTGGTATACGGCGACATCACTGTGGAAAATACAGAACTGGACGACCAGATTCTGATGAAAGCAGACGGTTTCCCTACTTATAACTTCGCAAACGTTGTGGATGACCACCTGATGCACATCACACACGTGGTACGCGGCAGCGAATACCTGTCCTCCACACCTAAATATAACCTGCTGTACAAAGCATTCGGTTGGGAACCTCCCGTATATGTACACCTGCCGGCAGTTATGCGTGACGCACACCATAAACTGTCTAAACGTCATGGAGACAAGTCCTTTGAAGATCTGGTAAGAGAAGGCTATGTGGTAGAAGCCATCGTCAACTATATCGCTCTGCTGGGCTGGAGCCCTTCCGGCACACAGGAAATCTTCTCCCTGAAAGAACTGGAAGAAAACTTCGATATGGCTGGTCTGAGCAAATCTCCCGCTATCTTCGATATCAAGAAGCTGACATGGATGAACAGCGAATACCTGAAAGCCATGGACTTTGAAAAGTACTACGCTCTGGCAGAACCCAAGCTGAAAGAAGCACTGGGTGATACAGATCTGGATCTGAAAAAGATTGCCGCTCTCCTCCAGAAACGTCTGGAAACACTGAACGACATTCCCGGTCTGGTGGAATTCTTCAAAACGCTGCCCGAATACGGCACAGAACTGTATACCCATAAGAAAATGAAAACAAACGACGAAATTGCTCTGTCTTCTCTGGAAGCAGCTCTGCCTGTACTGGAAAATCTGGCAGACTGGAACACTACCAGCATCCATGACGCACTGATGGCACTGGTTGGTGAACTGGGCATCAAAAACGGTCAGCTCCTGTGGCCCGTTCGTACCGCTCTATCCGGTGAACCTACTTCTCCCGGTGGCGCTATGGAACTGGCAGACATTCTGGGCAAGGAAGAAAGCCTGCGCAGAATCCGCAAAGGCATTGAGCTGCTGAAAGGCTGAGCCGTGGCTTTGACAAAATAAAAAAGAATCGGTATTTCAGATCGTCGGAAATACCGATTTTCTTTTTCTTGAGATGAAGAAAAATGTGTGAAAATGGGACTTTTCTGCGAAAAAATTCATATCCTAAGAATTTCCATGGAATATCTTAATAAATTCGACAGGGTTTCGCAAAAGTTCCGTTAAAAAAGTGTGTTATACTGCTTTTGTAATCAGGAACGGGGGCGTGGGCGATGCAGATATTGCGTATTTTGCAAATAGCAATATTGGGTATTTTATTTTTTCTCACAATGGTACAGATTTACTTTCAAATTTTCTCTCCCCGTCGCAGAAAGAACGGCTGGAGGAGAACCCTGATTTATTGCGGACTTATGTTCGTAATTTTTCTCATTCCTTCTTTGGCGCCGGCTCCCGTTTCGCCTGATTCGGTGACCATCAGCAAGTCGGCGGCACATGTGCCGGACTGGTTGGTTTATTACAACCAGACAGACGAACGCTGGGCCAATGAGTTATATGGCGAAGTAGACTATATGGAGGAAGCCGGATGCGGCCCTACGGTATTGGCTATGGCAGTCAGTTCCCTGACAGACACCCAGGTGAGTCCAAAAGAAATGGCGGACTGGGCGGCAGAGAATGGATATTGTGCGCCGGGTTCCGGCAGCTATCATACCCTCATTGCTGACGGACTCAAGCATTTTGGATTGGAGTGCGCTACCACCAATAATGGGGCGGAGGTACAGAAAGCCTTGCAGGCTGGTTATCCCGTCATTGCCCTTATGGGGGAAGGTCACTTTACCGGCGGCGGCCATTTTCTACTGCTCTGCAACATAGACGCCAGAGGCGAAGTTTTTGTGGCAGATCCCAAAAGTGTGGAAAACACAGAAAAGCTGTGGCCGCTGGACACCATTTTGGCGGAAGCCAAAACAAGCCCTACCACAAACGGGGCTTACTGGATTATTAGACAACAAGTTTAAATTTCGAATATAGAATCATACCCCTCTCTCAAGAAAACGGAAAAAGGGCCATCGAATAGATGGCCCTTTTTCTGTGCAGTGTTTTACGAGAGATTTTCTGGAAATAAGTGTTTTGCCGGTCAGTTTTCCAGCATATTGTCGATCATGTCGTCCATGACCTCTTCGGCTTTGACAGCCATTTTTTTGCCTTTTTTCATCATTTTGCGGTAGGTCTTTTTGTCCTGCATCAGATAGCCAACGCCCATGATGGCAGCTGCGCCGCCCACAAGCATGCCTGTGGTGAATTTATTCATGTTATTCCGCCTCCTTTTTTCTTTTTTAGTATGAGGAAAAGAAAAAAGAATATGCAGGAGAAAATTGGGAAAATAAAAAAAGAAAGCCCCCGATGCAAGGGGAGGCGCAAAGGGGGTTTCTAGCATAGGTTATTCGCCCAGATCGTGGATGAACAAGCCGCTGCGCAGCTTTGGTTCAAACCATGTGGATTTGGGGGGCATGGTGCGTCCGGCGTCTGCCACTGCCATCAGTTCATCCATGGCTGTGGGGAACATGGAAAATGCAACCTGCATTTCGCCGCTGTCCACCCGTCTTTCCAGCTCGCCTAGACCGCGGATACCGCCGACAAAGTCGATGCGTTTATCCGTTCTGGGATCACCGATGGCAAGGACAGGCGCAAGGAGAGAATCCTGCAAGATGGAGACATCCAATCCATCCACAGGGTCGTGGGACAAAATGTGGTCTTTGGCTTCCAGCAGATACCATTTGCCACCCAGATACATACCAAAGGTGTGTCTGCGAGGGGGATGGCAGGGGGAAGCGGGAGCGGGAGAAACGTTGAAGTTTTCGGAAATCTTTTCCAAAAATTCCTGTTCGCTTCGCCCGTTCAGATCCTTGACCACACGGTTGTAATCCAAAATAAAGAGTTCGTCCGCAGGGAACAGTACGGAAAGGTAGTAGTTGAATTCTTCTTCACCGGTGTAATCCGGTTTCTGTTCTCTACGTTTCAGACCCACTTTCACAGCAGATGCGTTCCGGTGGTGTCCGTCGGCGATATAGAAATTTTCCACGTTGGCAAAGCTCTGTACCAACATGCCGATTTCTGTATCGCTGTCAATGACCCATACAGTGTGACCAATGCCGTCTTCGGAAACAAAGTCATACACAGGAGGTACCGCCGCTGTATAGCCGTCGATGATGGCTTTGGCGTCAGCATTTTCCTTGTAAGCCAGGAAAATGGGGCCTGTGTTGGCGTTGAGGGTATCCACATGGCGGATACGGTCTGCTTCTTTGTCGGCACGGGTCAGCTCGTGCTTTTTGATTGTGTCATTCAAATATTCGTCAATGGCGGTGCAGACAACCAGTCCTGTCTGGCTTCTGCCGTCCATGGTCAGTCGATAGATATACAGATTGGGCAGCAGATCCTGTGTGAAAATGCCTTTGTCCAGCTGTTCATAGAAAGTATCTCTTGCTTTTTCATAAACAGCGGGGCTGTAAGGGTCTGTACCCACGGGCAGATCGATTTCCGCCCGGTCAATATGCAAAAAGGAATAGGGGTTTCCCTTTACCATTTCTCTGGCTTCCTCTGTGTTCATAACGTCATAAGGCAGGGCTGCCACGTCCTTCGCATACTCAGGCGCGGGACGGATGCCCATAAAAGGTCTGATGGTTGCCATATTATCCCTCCTGATTCAGTACGCGTACTTTTTTAACACTGTGGATAGCATACAGGTCATCCACCAGTTCCTTGATGTTTTCCGGCAGGTTATCGCAGACGATGATGTTGTAAGCCAGCTCGCCTTTGGAGTTGTTTACCATCTTATCGATGTTGATATGGTGCTTGGTAAATACCGCACCCAACTGCCCGATCATGTTCACGATGTTGGAGTGGGAAATGGCAATACGAGGTTTGCCGGAATAAGGCACGATACAGCCGGGGAAGTTCACGGAATTGCGGATGTTGCCGTAACGCAGGTACTCCCGCAGTTCCACAGCAGCCATTTCGGCGCAGTTTTCCTCGGATTCCGGTGTGGACGCACCCAGATGAGGCAGAACGATGATGTTTTCGTTGCCCAACAGGGTTTCGTCGGGGAAGTCTGTGATATATCTTGCGATGATGCCTTTTTCAATGGCGTCTTTCAGTGCGTCGTTGTTCACCAGACCGCCTCTGGCAAAGTTCAAAAGTCTTGCGCCTTTTTTGGTAACGGCAAAGAGCTTTTCGTCAAAGGTGTCTCTGGTCTTGTCATTCAGTGGAATGTGGATGGTGATGTAATCGCTTTTTGCCACCAATTCTTCCAGTGTTTCCGCTTTGTCAACGGAAGCAGAAAGATGCCAAGCAGCTTCCAGTGTCAGGAAGGGGTCATAGCCTACGACGTCCATGCCTAAGTCAAGAGCGGCATTTGCCACCAGTACGCCGATGGCGCCCAGACCGATGACGCCCAGAGTCTTTCCGGCGATTTCGGGGCCGATGAACTGTTTTTTGCCAGCTTCTACGGCTTTTTCCACGTTTTCGTTGTCTGTAAGGGTCTGTACCCACTGTGCGCCGTTGATGATGCGGCGAGAGGATACCAAGAGACCTGCCAGCACCAGTTCTTTTACGGCATTGGCATTGGCACCGGGGGTATTGAATACTGGAATCCCCATTTCTGTGCATTTGTCAATGGGAATGTTGTTGGTGCCTGCACCTGCACGGGCTACCCCCAGCAAATTGTCGTTGAGCTCCATGCTGTGCATGTCGAAGCTGCGCAGGATGATGCCCTCAGGGCGGGCAGCTTCCGGGTCTATGAGAAATTCTGCTTCAGGCAGTTTGCTTAGGCCTGCCTGAGAAATCTGGTTCAGTGTTTTGATGGTATACATACGGACATTCTCCTTTACTTATTCTCTGCTTCAAACTGTTTCATAAACGCCACCAATGCTTCTACGCCTTCTTTGGGCATGGCGTTGTAGATGCTGGCACGCATGCCGCCAACGGTACGGTGACCTTTCAGATTCACGAAGCTTTTTTCGCCGGCTTCCTTGATGAATTTTGCGTTCAGTTCTTCTGTGGGCAGCACAAAAGGCACGTTCATGAGGGAACGGTCTTTTTTCTGCACAGTGCCGCGGAACAGGGCGGAGCTGTCCAGAAAATCATAGAGCAGTGCCGCTTTTTCCTCATTGCGTTTCTGCATGGCTGCTACGCCGCCTTGTGCCTTTACCCATTCGAATACACGGCCCATGAAGTAAATGCCGTAAGTGGGCGGTGTGTTGTAAAGGGAATTGTTTTTGGCATGGATGTCATACTTGAGCATGGTGGGTGTGAAATCCATGGCATTGCCCAGCAGGTCTTCCCGGATGATGACAACAGTCACCCCGGCAGGGCCCAGGTTTTTCTGCGCGCCCGCAAAGAGCAGACCGAACTTTGTGATGTCGATTTCCTCGGACAAAATGGAGGAGGACATATCCCCCACCAGAGGAACATCGCCCACATTGGGCAGTTTGGTCCAGCGTGTGCCGTAAATGGTGTTGTTTAAAGTGATATAGAAATAGTCCGCATGTTTGTCAAATTTGGATTCGTCCAGTTCGGGGATGCGGTCGAAAGTGGTGTCGGCAGAAGAAGCCACAATGTTGACTTTGCCGTAGCGCGCCGCTTCTTCCGCGGCTTTTTTCGCCCACTGACCTGTCACCACATAGTCAGCCTTGTTGTTTTTGTTCATCAGATTCAGAGGAATCATGGCAAACTGTGTGGAGCCGCCGCCCTGAAGGAACAGGATTTTGTAATTGTCGGGAATGTGCATCAAATCCCGCAGGTCTGCCTGAGCCTTTTCCAAAATGCCTTCAAACACTTTAGATCGATGGCTCATCTCCATTACGGACATGCCTGAAGAGCCGTAACAGACAAATTCTTTTTGTGCCTGTTCCAGAACTTCCAGTGGCAGCATGGATGGTCCAGCTGAAAAATTGAATACTCTTTCCATAAATAAGCCTCCCTTAAAGTGTGATTGAAAATGCGTCCCAATTATGTGGGACGGAAAAAGACCATGGTCTTTTTGGTTTATGAAGTTGATTATAGCACGGCAGGCGGAACCGTCAATATAAAAGATGTTTTTTTTAAAGTGTAAAAAAATTTTCGGAGGATAGCGCAAAAAAAGTTCAAAAAGTTGCAAAAAAATGTCAATATTAAACAGACAAATGTCTATATAAGAAATACAAAAATGAATACTGTCTTTTGTATACAGCAAAAAGCCCATAGAAATCAAACCTTTCAAAAAATGGGAATTTCCTCCGGCATGATACCAGCTTATGGTCTGACAAAAGAAAGGATGATGTTTTTTTACATTCAAAAGACAAATTCTTTGTTGTGTTCGCACAAAAAGGACAAAAAAGAGGGCTCCTCATAAGAAAGCATTGTTTTCTCATGAGGAGCCTGATGAAAAAAGGTTATTTTTCCGCCAGCATTTCACAAGTCAGGTCTACGAAAGCCTGGGCCGCAGGGGAAAGTTCTGCCGGCGGCAGGGCAACGCCAAGCGAAATGGTATGGGGCGGGTCTAAAGGCAGTTTGACGACGTTAGCTGTGTGTCCTTCGGTGATGAGGTGGTTCATGATACTCATGCCCAAGCCCTGGGCAATCATGGAAAGAGCGGCATGGTTTTCGATGGTTTCATATTTTACTTTGGGGTGGATGTTATGGGCGCGGAACAGCTGGACAACGTCATAATCGGCACCATAGGCAGGCATGATGAAGTCCTCCTGCTGGCAGGCAGAAAGAGGGTACGCCTTTTCTTTTGCCATGGGATGATCCGGCGGCAGTACGGCAATCATGGGGTCTTTCCGCAGGGGAATCCATGTGTAAGGGCTGTCGGGTTTTTCGCTGTACAGGCAAATATCCACCTGCCTGTTTTCCAGAAAACTGTCCAGTTCCTGATGGATGCCTTCTTTTAATATGATGCGGATGCCGGGATAGGATGCGGCAAAAGCTTTGATGACGGGAGGCAGCCAGCAGGTGGCAATGCTGGTGTAAACGCCGATGGTGAGGCGTCCTGTCTGCAAGCCGTTGATGCGGGAGGAAATCTGCTCAAAACGATTGGCACAGTCTGCCATTTCCCGGAGAACAGGCATGAGTTCCAACGCGCTGGGCGTAGGGACAACGCCTGTTTTGGAGCGGTACAGCAGGGGAAAACCCAGTTCCGCTTCCAGATTGGTCATCATGTGGCTGATGCCGGAAGGGGTATAGTGGAGCTGTTCCGCCGCCTTTGTGAAACTGCCTGTGTCGATGGCAGCCAGCAGAGCTTCGCATTTTTTGAAATCCATTTGGTGACCTCCTTATCCTTGACAATTCTTCATAGATAATAGTATAAAACAGCGTTTTACTTTATACAAGAGGGGTGTTATACTGAGGGCAGATATTACAGAAAGGAAGGCGGTAAGGTATGCAGAAGAAAGAAATGGCAGGGCTTATGGTCATTGCGGCAGGTTGTCTTTGGGGTGTCATTGGATTGTTTTCCCGTAAATTGTCGGCGGCGGGTTTTGATGCCGTGCAGATCACGGCGCTGCGCAGTCTGGTAACGGCAGCAGGACTGTTTTTATTGCTCTTTGGCAAAGACCGGAAACTTTGCCGCATAGATTGGAAAGACTTATGGATGTTTTTAGGCACAGGCATTTGCAGCATTGCCGGATTCAACATCTTTTACTTTGTGACCATCAGCATCACCACGTTGTCCGTGGCGGCAATCCTCCTTTATACAGCGCCCTTTTTCGTTATGGTGCTGTCGGCAGTGCTGTTTCATGAGAAATTTACCGCCCAGAAGGTGAAAGGACTTGTGCTGGCGTTGGCTGGATGCATCTGCACCACAGGGATTTTCAGCGGCAGTATTCATGTGACGGCATTGGGCATCCTTACAGGCGTTGCATCGGGTTTCTGCTATGCCCTTTATAGTATTTTCGGGAAATTTGCTTTGAAAAAATATACTTCTGAAACGGTGACACTGTACACATTTCTTATGGCATCTGCTGCCATGTTGCCCCTGTCCCATCCGGCGGATATGTTTTCTCTGGCAGTCAGTGATTTTTCCATGGCAGGTGGCATTTTGCTGCTGGGGTTGGTGTGTACTCTCCTTCCCTTCCTGCTTTATACCAGAGGGCTGTCTCGTATGGATTCGGGGAAAGCCTCTGTCCTTGCTTTTGCGGAGCCCCTGACGGCAACACTCTTGGGTGTGGTTGCTTTTGGTGAAGTGCCGGACGGCTTCGGCTGGCTGGGGGTTATCCTGCTTTTTGGCGCACTGGTGCTGCTGCAAATGCCCCAGAAACAAAGAAAAGCTGGAAAGATTCCCAATATTTTGTAAGATATTGATTCCTATTCCCTTTAGAAAAAAGACGGTGACTGGCAGACAGACCCGTCTTTTTTTCTGTTTTGCTTCATAAACATGACAGGAGGGGGAATGGATATGGACGAAAAGAAGCGGCGATATTTGTTATGGGCATGCTGTATGGTCATTTGCCTTTGTGTGCTCCATCAGGGACGGGCGGCGGAAACCATGCTGCCTGTGGCGGAAAAAACCATTGTGCTGGATGCGGGACACGGCGGCTGGGATCCGGGAAAAACAGGGAAAACCGGGGTGGATGAACAGGAACTGAATCTTGCCATTGTGAAGAAATTGCAGGCGTATCTGGAACAGGGCGGTGCAAGGGTTTATGTGACCAGAGGGGACGGCATGGCTTTGGGACAGAGCAAACAGGAGGACATGCGGGTGCGGAAAGAAATCACCAATGAAAGCGGCGCGGACATTTTGGTGAGTATCCATCAGAACGCTTTTCCTTCTTCTTCCGCAAAAGGAGCGCAGGTTTTTTACCATAGCCAGAGTGAAGAAGGCAAAGCCCTTGCCCAGTGTATACAGGAAAGTCTACGGCAGAGGGTAGATCAGGAGAACACCAGACAAATCAAGGCAAACAGCGATTATTACATCCTCCGCACCACCCAGATTCCGGCGGCATTAGTGGAGTGCGGCTTTTTGTCAAATGGAGCGGAAGAAGCGAAACTCAATGACGATACCTATCAGGAACAGATGGCATGGGGCATTTACTGCGGCATTCTGGACTATTTTGCGGCGAAAGACGGCGCCGGAGGTTTACAGCTTGCGGAAAAGCGGATATAATGGGAAAAACGACGAAACGCTTTGATATTAGGAAGGAATGGAACCATGGAACAGAATTTTCAGACACTGGGACTGTCCGACGCCCTTGTGGCAGGCTTGGCAAAGCAGGACATCACTGTGCCCACAGATATACAGACAAAAATGATCCCTGCCATTATGACAGGAAAGGACGTGGTTGGCAGATCGGAAACAGGCTCCGGCAAGACACTTGCTTATCTGCTGCCCATTTTCCAGAGAATCGACCCTAACGTAAGGGGCACACAGGCAATCATCCTGACACCTACCCATGAACTGGCGGCACAGGTGCATCGTCAGGCGGAACTGCTGGCAAAGAACGCCGGTGTCAATGTGGGCTGTGCCCTCATCATTGGTACTGCAAGATTGCAGCGTCAGGTGGAACGCCTTCGGGAAAAACCGCCCATCGTAGTAGGCTCCACAGGTCGTATTTTAGACCTCATCAAACGGAAAAAAATTCAGGCACATCTGGTAAAGACCATCGTGCTGGATGAAGGGGATAGACTGCTGGAGGACGGCAATTTCGCAGCGGTGCAGGCAGTCATCAAAACAACCCTCCGTGACAGACAGCTGGTGCTCCTTTCTGCTTCTGTTGGAGGCGAAACCCAGCAGCGTGCAAAAGAAATCATGAAGGAAGATGCCCTTTTTGTGGAAGGGGCTTCTCAGTTGGGACAGGTTCCCGATACCATTTCCCATAACTTCATCCTGACTGCACCCAGAGAAAAATTCCTCATGCTGCGGAAAGTGCTGGCAGGGGAAAAACCGAAAAAAGCGATGGTATTCCTCAATAACCCGGAAAACATCGAGGTCACTGTGGACAAGCTCAATTACCACGGTATCAAGGCGGCTGGCATCTACGGTCAGGTAGGTAAACTAGACAGAAAAACAGCCCTGGATGATTTCAGAGAAGGCCGTGTGCAGGTGCTGGTGGCTTCCGACATCGGCGCTAGAGGTCTGGACATTCCTGACGTGACTCATGTCATCAATCTGGATATTCCCGAAGATCCTACCCATTATCTCCACCGTGCGGGACGCTGCGGCAGACAGGGACAGACAGGCTGTGCCATCTCCATCGTGACCCCTTATGAACGCCGCTGGATTCATAAGTATGAAAAGGTATGGGGACTGCGTTTTGCCCAGAAAGATATGGTTTACGGCAAGCTCACCGACAGCACCAAGACCAAAAAAGATCTGGAACCCAGAAAGTCCCAGCCCAAGGAAAAAGCCCAGCCCAAAGGGCAGGCAAAAAGCGGCAAGAAGTTTGTAACAAAAAAGAAAAAATAAATCCCGAAAAAATCATTGTGGAAATCATGGAAATCATGTATCATAAATAAGGAACTTTTAAGTAAAAAATAACATTGCAGGAGGTAGCGAATATGAGCGAAAAATGCGGATGCGGCTGCGGTCATGACCACGAACACGAAGAAGACGTAATGGATCTGGAAACCATGTTCCTGACACTGGACGACGATACAGAAATGGAATGCGGCATTCTGGGCGTATTTGAAGTGGAAGGTCTGGAAGGCAAAGAATATATTGCCCTGCTTCCTTTGGAAGACGAAACCGTTCTGCTGTATGAATACAAAGAAGTTGGCGACGAAATCGAACTGAACGTTATCGAAGATGACGATGAATTCGACAAAGTTTCCAACGCTTTCTACGACATGTACGAAGACGAAGAATAAGCAAAAACACAACAAGGGGCAGGGCATGGAAAAACGATGCTTCTGCCTTTTTGTGTCTGAAGAATATTTTACCAGAATATGGAGTGTGATGAGATGAAAGGAAAAAGACTGAGCGCTATGGCTATGGCGGCAATGCTGGGGGTATTGCTGGTGCCAAGCAGCGCATACGCGGCAAATGCGGATTGGACTGCGGGAAATCCCCTCATTGCCCACGCTTTGGGGGAATATGACGGAAAAATCGAAACCAACTCCCAGGAAGCCTTTATTTCCTCTTGGGAAAACGGCTACCGCGTCATGGAGGCGGATTTTATTTATACATCTGATGGGGCGCTGGTGGTACGCCATGACTTTGATAAAGACGGCAGTTATTACCGTCTGGAAATCGAACCCGGCAGCAATCTGGTCATGGACAGCAACACTTTCCAGAATAAGAAGATCATTTATGAACAGACCCCTATGACAGCCGTAGACCTGATGTATCTGATGACGACTTATACAGACGTATATCTGGTGACAGATACAAAGGATACAGACAAGGCCACTGTTCAGAAACAGTTCCAGGATCTGAAGAATATCGCCAACAACATCGGCCATCCCGAAATTCTGGATCGTATCATCCCGCAGATTTATAACGAGGAAATGCTGGGCTGGATCAAGGAAATCTATGACTTCCCTCAGTGGATCTATACCCTGTATTTGCAGACCAATGTGGACTATGCAAAAACAGCGGATTTCTGTGCCAAAAACGGCATCGGTGTTGTAACCATCGAAAAAAGCCGTCTGAATCAGTCCATTGTGGATACCTTCCAGGCGAAAGATGTGCAGGTTTATGCTCATACCGTGAACCGCTACTTGCAGTTTGAGGATTTGCTGGCCATGGGTGTCAGCGGCATTTACACAGACAGCATCAAGCCTTATGAATTGGATTGGGTAGGTCTGGAAAACGCAAGAAAATTGTCTGTGGAACCTGTGAATATGGGCAGCAATAACTACACACTGCATACCATGGACATCATGGGCACAAAGTATGTGAAACTCCGTGACTATGCGGCAATGATATCTGCAAACGGCGGATTCTCCGCACAGTTTGACGCTGCGACAAATACATTGGCACTGAAAAACAGCGGTACCTTCACCACACTGGGCAATGAACTGCTGCTGAAAGAAAGCGACCGCCTGATTACCAAAAAAGCAACCAATAAGCTGACTTATAATGACGCGGAAGTGACCCTCACAGGCTACACCATCGATGGTGACCTGTATTATCCTTTGCAGGGCATGCTGGATCTGACCGGACATGCGCTGGAAACAAAAGACGGTGTTACAACAGTGACAAAAGCGGCGAAAGCAGAGAAATAAAAACATGGCGAAAAGAAGGCTGTATCCCAGAAAAACAAAGGGTCACAGCCTTTTTTGTTTCGGGAAAAAGTACACCTGAACTCGTTGACAGAAAATACAAACAGTGGTATGCTGTGGACAGAAGAACAACAAATTTTTACATTTGCTGGGGGTGCCGCGCAAACGGCTGAGAATCGGTAAGAGGGCCGATACCCTTATTTCACCTGATCTGGATCATGCCAGCGTAGGGAAGCGGAATCTTGCAGAACAGGCGCAGCAAAAGAGCTGTGCTTTTTTTATGCAAAGGATGCCCACCTTTTCCAGCAATGTAAGCGGACTGAGAAAAAGGAGAGAGGCACCGTGAAAACAAAGAAAATGGCAATTTCGGCAATGTTCATTGCAGTGGGCGTTTTGGCTGGGAATATCATTTACATCCCTGTGGGGGCATCCAAATGCTTCCCTGTACAGCATACCCTGAATATACTGGCGGCAGTATTTCTGGGGCCTGCTTACGGCGTCATCAACGCTTTCTGCATTTCCCTGCTGCGCAACTTCATGGGCACAGGCTCTCTGCTGGCCTTTCCCGGCAGTATGGTAGGGGCGTTTCTGGCAGGGATGATCTATAAAATGACAAAGAACAACTGGGCAACGGCTGCTGCGGAAGTGGTTGGTACAGGGGTTCTGGGCGGCCTTTTGGCAGTGCCCATAGCTATCCTCATGATGGGTCAGGAAGCCGGCGCATTGGCTTTTGTGCCTTCTTTCCTGCTCAGCTCCTTCGGCGGCAGTGTCATTGCCATGATTTTGCTGAAGTCTGCTCATTTTGTGCAGGCGGCAAAAAAGAGTATTTGAAAACAGGAGGAATGAAGTATGAAACATGTATTGACCATAGCTGGTTCTGATACCTGCGGCGGCGCTGGCATTCAGGCGGACTTGAAAACATTTTCCGCGCAGGGTACTTATGGTATGAGCGTTATCACAGCGGTAACTGTCCAGAACACACAGGGTGTATTTGGCTGTCAGGATATCGACCCTGAGATCATCAAAGGCCAGATTGACGCTATTTTTACAGACATTGAAGTAAGTGCCGTAAAAATCGGTATGGTATCTCAGATCCCTACCATCCACGCCATTGCCGACAAACTGGAACAGTATCAGCCCAAGAATGTTGTGCTGGACCCTGTTATGATTTCCAAGAGCGGTTTTGACCTGATGCAGCCCGAAGCCAAAGAAGCGCTCATCACCAGACTGATTCCTCTGGCTTATGTCATCACTCCCAACCTGCCGGAAGCGGAAGTCATCACAGGACTGAAGATCAACGATCTGGCTTCTATGGAACAGGCAGCAAGAGCCATTCATAAAATGGGCGCCAAAAACGTGCTCATCAAAGGCGGCCATCTGGAAGATGACGCCACAGACCTGCTCTTTGACGGGGAAAACATTGTGACACTCCATTCTGACCGTATCAATACAAAGAATACCCACGGCACAGGATGCACCATGTCCTCCTGTATCGCTGCAAATCTGGCAAAAGGCAAAACAGCGGAAGAAGCTGTTCGCATCGCCAAAGACTACATCACAACAGCCATTGCCCATTCTCTGGACATCGGCAAAGGTGTAGGCCCTACCAACCATTTCTATGAACTGTATACCAAAGCTGGTATCTGGGATGAAATCAAAGATTGATTTGACTGAGAGGCATGTCTTTTTTGGATATGCCTTATTTTATGCCGAAATTTGTCTCAAGAAAGGTTAATTAAAACATTTTTCATTGTCTTTTGTCGAAAAGGGAGATATAATGTAAAAATGCTGTGCTATGCCCTTGGGCAGCAGTGGAACAGAAAAAATGCCCTTTTTGAGGGCAAAACATAAAAATTTTGCAGACGGAGGCGGCATGTTTGAGTAGAAGAAGAAAAAACAGATTGCGCAGATTGTTTTTCAAGACACTGTTTATTACTATGGCCATACTGATTGCCCTGATGCTGGCGGCTTATGGCGTATTCGCATATTTGCTGGGCGGACTGAATCGTACCACATTGGATGAAAGCAAACTGTCCGTAACGGCAGGTCTTTCCCAGAACGGAAAAATCACCAATATTGCGTTGTTCGGGCTGGACTCCCGAAACCATGACTACGAAGGTCGTTCCGATGCTATTATGGTGGCTTCTGTCAATGGGAAAACAGGGAAGATCAAACTGGTTTCCATTGCCCGTGATACTTATGTGAATGTACCCGGCTATGGACAGACAAAGATCAACCACGCTTATGCTTATGGCGGCGCGGAACTTGCTATCCAGACCATCAATGAAAACTTCAATCTGGACATCACAGACTATGCGGCAGTAAACTTTGACTCTCTGGCAGATGTTATTGATGTCATGGGCGGCATTGACTTGGAGGTAACAGAAGAAGAACGCTATCAGATCAACGCGTATCTGCTGGAAGGCGAACCTCTGAGAGAAAGCGGCATGGTGCATCTGAATGGGCCTCAGGCAGTAAGCTATGCCCGCATCCGTAAGATCGACAGCGATACCATGCGTGCGGAACGTCAGAGAAAGGTACTGGAATGCCTCTTTGAAAAGGCAAAAGACATCAATCCTCTGGAATATCCTTCCTATATCCGCAAATTCGCGCCTATGATCGAAACTTCCCTCACCAATGAGGAAATCCTTCAGCTGGCATCTGTGGGAGCAAATCCCAATGTGAAGCTGGAACAGGGCGCATTCCCTAATGACTATATCCAGAGCACCGGTCAGACCATCGGCGGCGTATGGTATTATGTTTATGACATTGAGCAGGCGGCAGACATGCTCCACGACTTCATTTATGATGATATTCCCTTTGAATACTACGGTTTGACGGAAGAAGAAATCGCTGCACTGGAAAGCGGAACCGCCACAGGGGGAACAGAAGGGGAAAATGTAGAATAAACTGCATTTTATCCCTGTTTTGGAGAAAGAACTTCTATTTTTTCAAAAAAGTGGTTGACAAAGAAAAATATCGGGTTATAATGGTGATTAACTGAAAGAGAAAAAGGCTAAGAAAAGAAGAGTACATCTTGGATGGTTTTACAGAGAACCTCTGGTAGCTGCGAAGGAGGAAACACGGAAAAGATGGAAGATGGTCTTGGAGTCGCGCACCGAGAGGAAATCCTTTAGGCTGCGACGGGGGTGCCCGTGACAGCACTACGATATCGGCAGTTTTGCCCGTACCGGATAAGGTCATCATCGTGAGGTGATGATAAATTAGGGTGGTAACACGAAGCTATGCTCTCGTCCCTTGACAGACAGTCAGGGACGGGAGTTTTTTTTATGAATCCGTAAGAAGGAAAAGGAGAGAGGAACATGGAGCAGAAGGAAATCATGATTCGGCTCAAAGGGATCACCAAAGCGTTTCCCCGGAAAAAAGGAACGCTGGAAGTGCTCCACGGCATTGATTTGGATATTGAAAAAGGCGAAATCTTCGGCATCATCGGCCTGAGCGGTGCCGGCAAAAGTACACTGGTACGATGCATCAACCTGCTGGAACGCCCCACCGAAGGTCAGGTGTATCTGGATGGACAGGAGCTGACCTGCCTTTCCGAAAAGGATCTGAGACAGGCACGCCGTTCCATGGGTATGATCTTCCAGCAGTTCCACCTGCTCATGCAGCGGACAGCTATGGAAAATGTATGTTTCCCCATGGAAATCGCCGGTGTGAAAAAGGCGGAAGCCAGAGAAAAGGCAAAAGAATTGCTGGAACTGGTTGGTCTGGGCGACAGAATGGAATCTTATCCTTCCCAGCTTTCCGGCGGTCAGAAACAGAGGGTTGCCATTGCCAGAGCATTGGCCACAAACCCCAAAATCCTGCTTTGTGACGAAGCAACAAGCGCGCTTGACCCCAACACAACAGCCGGGGTTCTGGAACTTCTGAAAGACATCAACAAACGTCTGGGCATCACCATCGTGGTGATTACCCACGAAATGAAAGTCATTCAGGAAATCTGCAACAGAGTAGCTATTATCAGCGAAGGTAAGATCGCAGAAATGGGCAGCGTACAGGAAATCTTCCGTGCTCCCAAAACACAGATCGGTCAGGAACTGGTATTCCATGAAGGTTCCAACCGAGAAGCTTATGCAGGGAGATTGCCTTATTGCTATCGTGTGGTATTCAAAGGCGGTATTTCCAACGAACCTGTACTGGGACGTATGATGATTGATTGTAACGGTGTGGCAAATATCCTTGCCGGCAACACTAGAAATATTGATGGGGAAGTTTTTGGTCAGATGATTCTGCAGTTCCCCGAAGAAGAAGCCCTGCGGAAGAAAATGATTCAGTATCTGCTGGATCAGGGCGTAGAAGTAGAGGAGGTAGCGTATGTTTAATTCAGAAATGATTTCCCTGGTAGGCGTAGCCTTCTGGGAAAGTATTTATATGACCATTATTTCCTCATTTTTCGCATATGTCATCGGGCTGCCTTTGGGCTTGATCCTGGTGGCAACAGATAAGGACGGTATCGCACCGGCGCCCTTGTTCAATCAGGTGCTGGGGATTATCATCAACATCCTGCGTTCCATTCCTTTCCTGATTCTGCTGGTAGCGATGATGCCTATCACACAGGCAGTTGTGGGAACGGTTATCGGTGCAAAAGCAACCATCGTGGTACTGGTGATAGCGGCGGCTCCCTTCATTGCCAGACTGGTGGAATCTTCCCTGAAGGAAGTGGACAGAGGTGTTGTGGAAGCGGCACAGTCCATGGGGGCTTCTCCCTTTGAAATCATGACAAAGGTACTGCTGCCCGAAGCAAAACCTTCTCTGCTCATCGGCAGTGCCATCGCCATGACAACCATCTTGGGCTACTCCGCAATGGCAGGTTTCTGCGGCGGCGGCGGTCTGGGTGCCGTAGCCATCAACTATGGTTATTACCGCAGCCAGAGAGATATCATGTTAGTCATGGTAGTTCTGCTGGTAGTCATCGTACAGGTATTGCAGGAAGTCGGCCTGCGTATCGCAAAAGGTACAGACAAACGGCTGTAACTCGTAAAGAGTACACATATAAATGAAAACAAATGCTATTTTAATTTCAAGGAGGAACATGTATTATGAAAAAGTTTATCGGTATTTTATTGACAGCAGCTTTGGCTTTCGGCGCTGTGGGCTGCGGCGGCACAACAACAAATGAAACAGCAGATGAAGCTACAACTACAACAGCAGAAGGCGCAACCATCGTAGTTGGCGCTTCTCCTTCCCCTCATGCGGAAATCCTGAAAGCAGCACAGCCCCTGCTGGCAGAAAAAGGCATTACACTGGAAATCAAGGAATTCACAGACTATGTACAGCCCAACCTGGCACTGAACACAGGCGACCTGGATGCAAACTACTTCCAGCATCAGCCTTACTTGGATCAGTTCAACGCTGACAACGACATGGATCTGGTAGCTCTGGGCGCTGTTCACTATGAACCCATGGGCATCTTCGCAGGCAACTCCAGCGACCTGGCTGCTCTGCCTGACGGCGCAAAAGTAGGCGTACCCAATGACGCAACAAACGAAGCAAGAGCACTGCTGCTGCTGGAATCTAACGGCCTGATCAAACTGAAAGAAGACGCTGGCGTAGCAGCAACAAAACTGGATATCGTAGAAAACCCTCATAACCTGGAAATCGTTGAAATGGAAGCAGCACAGCTGCCTCTGTCTCTGGGCTCTCTGGATATCGCTGTTATCAACGGTAACTATGCACTGAGCGGCGGTCTGAGCATCTCTGACGCACTGGCAATTGAAGAAGCTGACTCTCTGGCAGCAGAAACATACCAGAATGTTGTAGCAGTTCGCAATGGCGACGAAACAAGACCTGAACTTCAGACACTGATCGAAGTTCTGAACTCTCAGGAAATCGCAGACTACATCAACGAAACATTCGAAGGCGCTGTTGCACCTGTATTTGAAGCAGCAGCTGAATAAGAAAAATCGTTTCAAAAGAGAAAGACTGGAAAGCAGATTTTCCGAAGAAATACATAAGATAAAATTTCAGTGAAAATAAGAAAACCGGAACCCTTTATGCTTGTAAGGATTCCGGTTTTCTTTGTTTTTTGAGGCTGTTTCTAAAATGTATCTCTCTTTTTTTGCGGATTGGGCCAGAATGTGGTATCATAGACAAAACCAGAATTTTGCAATGGATGGGGGAGTATTATGAAAATTCCGAGAAGTCCATATGATAGATTGGTAAATGTCATGGGCCTGTGTTCGCTGGGAGGAACCACTGTATGGCTACTGGCAGTCTGGAGACAGATTGCAGACCGTATTCCGGTGCATTATGACTTCAGAGGGCATGTAGACCGTATGGCGAGTAAGGGTTCCTTGTGGGTGCTTATGGCGGTAGGCTGGGTCATGTTCCTTGCTTTGTCCGTAGTGGAGCATTTTCCACAGATTTGGAATACAGGGGTGCAGGTAATACCCAAAAATCAGGAAAGAGTGTATCGCACACTGAAAAATATGCTGGGCACGCTGAAGCTCATCATTGCGGTGCTGTTTTCCTATCTGGTGTTCCAGTCAGCCTTTGGCGGAAATCTGCCACCACAGTTTTTGCCGTTGTTCCTGCTGGTAACCTTAGGGTCATTGGCGTTTTTCCTGGTGCGGCTTATACGTTTGAAATAAAAAAAGAAAAGCAGAAAATTTCCAGTATGGGAATTTTCTGCTTTTTTTGTGCTTAATCTTCTGCCATTTTGCTGATGTGTGATAAAGAAGTAGTAGAAGTGTAAAAAATTTTGCCGTTCCTATCCGGCGTTTGCGCATTGCGCCGGATAGGTCGGGCGGTCATTCGGGCAGGTCTACCTTGCCAACGAAAGAGTAATAAATATCAATGTCCTGTCTGCGTGTGCCGTTCTCGTCATAGCTGCACTCATGCACAACGATTTTCTCCACAAACTCACGCAAAAGGGTAGGGGTAAGTTCTTCAAAGCTGGTGTACTTGCGGACAACATTCATAAACTTTTCTGCGTTTACCGTGGCTTCCTGCGCTTTGGAAAGCTCTGCCCGGATAGCGGCGGCTCTCTCTTTCAGTTCTTTCTGCTCGGCTTCATAGTCTGCCGACAGCTCCGTGAAACGCTCGTCTGAAATGCGCCCGGTCACGCTGTCCTCATACAGCCGCTTGAAGATAGCGGATAACTCGCTGATACGCTTCTCGGCGGCTTCCAGCTCCTTTTTCCTTGCGGCGTTCCTGCGCTTGCCCCCGTCCTCGTTCTGCTCGATCAGCAGCTTCATAAACCGGGCTTCGTGCTTCGCTGCATAGCTGGTGACTTTCCGCAGATTGTCGGTCACTCCGGCGGTCAACAGGTCGGTGCGGATAAAGTGCGCCGTACAGTCACGGGTACGCTTCTTGTAGCTCCCGCAGATATAACAATCCTGCTTGCGGGTGGCGTTCTGGTAACGCTGCTGGTAAAGGACGCTGCCGCAGTCGGCACAAAAGAGTATGCCGGAGAATAAGCCCACTTCATCATAGCGGTTCGGGCGTTTGCGCTGCTTGCGTAACTCCTGCACACGCTCCCACATCTGGGTGTCAATGATAGGCTCATGGTGGTTCTCGAAAATCGCCTGTTTCTCAATGGGGTTCTCTACGCTGTGCTTGGTCTTGTAGGACGGCTTCTCCGTCTTGAAGTTTACCAGACAGCCCGTGTACTCCCTGTTTTCAAGGATATGTACCACGGTATTGGTCGCCCACTTGCACTCATAGCCGGGGTGGTAGCGGCGGGTGCTTCCCGTCCGACGGTATTCCAGCGTTCCCGGCGTGGGGATCTCCTGCTCTGTGAGCATACGGGCTATCTTGGTCGGCCCGTTCCCGGCAAGGCACAAGCTGTAAATCTGCCGCACAACAGGGGCGGCTTCCCCGTCAATGATAAAATTTTCGTCCTCGTCCATAAAGTAGCCGTATACGGGTTTGCTCGTGACGGGCTTCCCGCTCATACCCTTAGACCGTTTTACTGCTTTGATTTTCTTGCTCGTATCTCTCACCAGCCATTCGTTAAAAATGTTCCGCAGAGGGGCAAAATCATTGTCGCCCTGTGCGCTGTCCACTCCGTCATTGATAGCGATAAAGCGGACGCCTTTCTGTGGGAAAATCATTTCCGTATACATTCCCACTTGCAGATAGTTTCGCCCTAACCGTG
>OGEQ01000031.1_pt1 | contig 142590 bp, 123 predicted proteins | sample 1570731 | NCBI WGS metagenome assembly OGEQ01 (sample SAMEA2582132, study PRJEB24529) | metagenome | biome: Human gut stool | place: China | collected 2011
GCCATAGGTTTTTCTCCATTTTCTTTCTATCATAAATCCCACATAGTCGTTACGATTATACTATCGCAAGCGATAAAATGCAATATTTTCTAATTTATATTGTGTTTTCTTCTATCTCCATTATCTCTAACCTTCATCTATCCTTTCCAATTTGACATATTGTGACAATCATCTCCTTATGATATGCTAGATTCGTTACCGCACCCAATCTGGTGACAGAAAGGGGGTGCCCACATGGATCTTCTTATATCATTCTTTGTCTCCGTCGCAGCAGGTGTAGTTAGTTACTATATCTGCAAATGGCTAGACGGCGACGATAGCGGTAATTAGCCTAACGGATGCTCAACCGTTCAAAATGAGAAGAAACCCCAGTAGCCGTCACTACTGGGGTTTCGTTTTGTGCTCACACACTCTTATATCATTTTTTGTCACTGCTAGTATATCATATTCCAGCAGCTACTGCAAGTATTCCTCATTTTTTTCTTTCTAATCACAAATCCCCTCTTAAAAAATATGGTAATCTAATAACTTTTCCACTTGCAGAGTTACAACCAATCACCTTCACCACAAAACGCAGCATCATTTATGCAGGCTTAACTAACTCCTGTTTCCATTTATCTTTTGAAATATCTTCCTTTTCAGATTTTGTTTCAAGAACAACAGCTACTGCATTTTGATTGCCAAAACATACAATAATTATATAAACGCATCTATATTACTCAAATATTATTCCAGCAGCATACATTTATTGCCTATTATTCCTAATACTGTGCTCATTCCTGTTGCCATTATATAGAAAAAGGCAAGTCCGTCTTTCTTAAACGAATTTGCCTTTTTAATATTTCATTGTATTCTTAAAAAATCACCTTTTACTCAATAATTTTTCTTTTCTCTCGATCATCTCATTGATCCGGCTGATATACTGTTCCACGTCTTTCACATTCTCCACCCGCTCCAGACGGTTCTCATCCGGGTAAGTGATCTTGGTGGTGGTTCCGGCTCCGCAGGCTAAAATATCGCCTTTTTCCTCCATGATCAAAATATTATAAAGGCATGCCTTTCCGGGCTTGGCATATCCTACATTTTCAAAGTTCCCCGCCATATTTTTCTGACGGTACAGATAATACGGCTCTAATCCCATGCCTCTGGCATACTCTGCGGTCAGGTCGATCATTTCCTGGGTATTGGTGATCTTTAAGTCCTTATAGACCTCTTTCATGGTGTTCAGTCTGGCGGCGCGTTTGATAGCCAGGGAATGAACCGTTAAGCTGTCCGGGCCTAACTCCTTCACCTGTTCCATGGTGGACCGCACATCATCTAAATCTTCCTCCGGAAGTCCAATGATCAGATCCATATTAATGTTGTCAAAGCCTAATTCTCTTGCCATATGGAAACGGTCTTTCACGTCCTCCACCGTATGACGGCGGCCAATGATCTTTAAAGTCTCCTGCTTCATGGTCTGCGGATTGATGGAAATACGGGTGACGCCGTGCTTTTTTAACACCTCCAATTTCTCCCTGGTGATACTGTCCGGTCTTCCTGCCTCCACAGTAAATTCCTGGACAGTGGAGAAATCAAAGGTATTTTTCAGCTTCGTGATCAGGGTGTCCAAGTCCTCCGGTGACAGAGACGTCGGTGTGCCACCTCCGAAATAAACCGTATCCAGCGTACAGCCTTTCTTTTTCTCCGCCACGTAGTCCATTTCCTTAAATAATGCATGGAAATACTCCCCGGTCCTTCCCTGCCAGCGGCCAATCGGATAGGAGGTGAAGGAACAATATAAGCAGGTAGTCGGGCAGAATGGGATTCCGATGTAGAGGCTGTAGCCATTCCGGTAATCAATGGCGGAAAGCAGCTTTTCCTCTCTCTGGGCGATCTCAATGCACAGATTGATCTTCTCGTTGCTGGTAAAATACGTCTGCTTCATGTAGCGGAACACCTGCTCCGGTGTATCCCCTTCCGCCAGCTTCGTCATGGCAATCTTGGTCGGACGGATTCCGGTCAGAGTCCCCCACGGAAGGGTCTTTCCTGTCTGTTCCATAAGAAGCACATATAACCTCCGTTTGATCTGGTTCTTAGTCTCAAAACGGTCCTCGTAGTTGACCTTCAGCACATTGCTTTCCCATGCTGCGCGGCACTCTGCCTGGATCTCCGGCTCCAGCGCTTCCATGGCAAGCGCCCGGAAGCTGGAACCTCCCTCAAATACCAGACAAAGTTCAAACTCTGTCCGGTCCTCGCTTAAGATCCCCTCCACGCAGAACCGCAGGCTTGGATGTGCCTCATGGACGATCTCCTCTCCCGGACAGAATGCCATCAGAAGTTCCCGAATATCCTGCTCATACGCGTTATCATTTAATACAATCCCTACCATTTTTTCTCCTCTATCTTCCTGCATAATGGGCAACCGGATTATGCAGCTTTTCATACCCAATGCTGGTCTCATCGCCATGTCCCGGATATACCATCACATTATCCGGCAGCGCAAATAATACTCTGGTCACTGAATCAACGATCGCCCTGCCGCTTCCCGTAGGCAGATCCGTTCTTCCCACAGACTGGTCAAACAGTGTGTCCCCACTGAACAGTATCTTCTGTTCCTTTAAATAGTAGCAAACGCCGCCGCCTGTGTGTCCAGGGGTAAATAATACCTTCCATTCTTCTCCCAGGAAATCCAGTGTCTCCCCATCCCGCAGAAGCCTGTCCACGTTCAGGCTGACGCACTCGCCGCCCAACTTGCTGACATTCATATCTGGGTCTGCCAGCAGCTCCACCTCTTTTTCCCCTGCATAAATGGGGATCTGGAATGTTCTCCGCAGCTCATCCGCTGCCATCATATGATCGAAATGACCATGGGTCAGCAGGATCGCCTCTGGTTTCAGCTTCTCATCCCGGCATAATTTCGCCAGATATGAGGCATTATCTCCTGGATCGATGATGATGCAGGGATTCTCCTCTCCCTGTGGTGCTTTGTATACAATATAACAGTTGGTGCTGATCATGCCGACCACACACCGTTTGATCTTTAACTCTGCCATGTGACCTCCTATCCAGACAGGTGATTCTCCCACCTGTATTTTACCTCTGATACCGGATTGCTGCGTGCTTCGCACCCTCCTGTCAAACGTTTGACCCTGGAATCCTGGTATCAGCACTAGAACACGAAAAGAGCCCCGTACCCCGGAACTCTTTTCCTGGCGGCTCCTTAGCCTGCCGTTCTCTCTATATCCAGAACCCCCTCGATCTGACGCAGCTTATCGGTCAGTCGGTTCAGTTCCTCGATTCCATGAATATCAAAGGTCATCACGATGGTCGCTTTTCCCTGCTTGCTGGTACGGACATTCATGGAAGTAATGTCGATCTGCCGCTCGGTAAATACCTTGGAAATATCCACAAACATACCGATCCGGTTATTTGCAAAGATCTGGATCTCTGTGGAATACCGCTCTTTGCTGTCTCCGCCCTCTGGCTGCTGCCACTCTGCATCGATCAGACGGCTCCGCTCGGACTCCGGAAGATTGATGATATTGATACAATCTGTCCGGTGGATGGACACACCGCGCCCTCTGGTGACAAAACCAACGATCTCGTCTCCCGGAACCGGGCTGCAGCACCGGGAGAACCGGACTGCCACATCGTGGATTCCCTTCACCATGATGCCATTCTTGGATTTCTTGGTTTCAGGCGCTTTTCCGTTCATATCACCGATGCCATCTAAGATGGTCGCATCAGTGACCTCCCGTTTGATCTTCTTGACCCGCTCCTCCATCATCTTGTTGATGACCTGGCCCTCTTTCAGACCGCCATGTCCGATGGATGCCAGAACAGAATCCCAGTCCTTAAAGGCATAACGCTTCATCACCTTGTCCATGAACTCCGGCTTGTTCAGATCCGGCCAGTTGATTCCTTTCGCCTTGCAATAGCGGTCGATCAGATCCTTACCACGGACAATATTATCCTCTTTTAATTCATTCTTGAACCACTGGTTGATCTTATTCTTCGCCTGGGTACTCTTCACCAGGGATAACCAGTCACGGCTCGGTCCCTTACAGTTCTGGGACGTAATGATCTCAATCTGGTCACCGTTCTGGATCACATAATCGATATTCACCAGTTTTCCATTGACTCTGGCTCCTACCATCTTATTGCCTACCGCACTGTGAATGGCATAGGCAAAATCGATCGGCGTGGAACCACTTGGCAGTGTCTTGACATCACCGGACGGGGTGAAGCAGTACACGCTGTCCGAGAACAGGTCCAAGTCGCCCTTTACCATGCTTAAGAATTCCCTGGAGTCATCCGTATCTCTCTGCCACTCCAGGATCTGGCGCAGCCAGCTTAGCTTGGCTTCGGCGCTTCCCTCAGCGATCGCTCCACTTCCGCTCTCTTTGTATTTCCAATGGGCAGCGATACCATACTCTGCGGTGCGGTGCATCTCATAGGTACGGATCTGGATCTCAAATGGCTGTCCATTGTTGCCGATCAGCGTCGTATGCAGGGACTGATACATATTCTGCTTCGGCATGGCAATATAATCTTTAAAACGGCCTGGGATCGGCTTATACATCTCATGGATCACACCCAGGGCCGCATAACAGTCCTTTACGCTGTCAACCATGATCCGGACCGCAAACAGGTCATAGATCTGCTCTAAGGTCTTATTCTGGTTGATCATCTTCTTATAAATACTGAAATAATGTTTCACACGTCCATAGACTGTGGCTTCGATTCCTGCCTCTTTCATGTGATGCTGGACTTCTGTCACGATCTCCTGGACAAATTCATCTCTGGAATCCTTCCGCAGGTTAACCTTTTCCACCAGATCATAATAAACATCCGGTTTTAAGAAACGAAGAGACAGATCATCCAGTTCGATCTTGATCTTGGAAATACCAAGACGATCCGCAATCGGTGCGTAGATCTCCAGGGTCTCTCTGGCCTTCTCCTTCTGCTTCTCCGGCTTCCAGAACTGACCGGTCCGCATGTTATGAAGACGGTCCGCTAATTTAATAATGATCACACGGATATCCTTGGCCATGGCTAAGAACATCTTGCGCAGGTTTTCTGCCTGGATCTCTACTTTATCTTTATCCCAGGACAGCTGGGTCAGCTTAGTAACTCCGTCAACCAGGAAAGAAACCTCTGTTCCAAATTCCTTAGACAATTCATCTAACGTCATACCGGTGTCTTCCACCACGTCATGAAGCAGTCCTGCCGCGATCGTCTCTTTATCCATCTCCAGATCTGCCAGAATGATCGCCACACATAAGGGGTGAATGATATAGGATTCTCCTGATTTCCGCTTCTGATCCTTGTGACATTCATTGGCTACACGGTAAGCCTTCTCCACCATGCTGATATCATCAGACGGATGATACTGATGAATGGTTCTGATCAGATCCTGATATAACACATCCGGGCTGGTGAAGGACGCCGGTGCTTCCAGTTCTTTTTCATTTAATTTTTTTGAGGGCTCCTGTGCCATAAATACCACCTTCTCCAATGTATTCATGATTCGTGCTGATCACGGTATGGGTATTATTATAAATTTAATTATAGAAAAATGCAAGATTTTATTCCTGCAGAAGCCTTTCCACGTCTAAAAAGCCCCAGCCCTGCTGGTTTTTTGGCAATTTTAAGTCGATTGCCCGCTCTTTTAAACGCAGCTTCACATCCCGGTTGCTCAGATCCGGATATTTTTCTAATAATAGGGCAATGGCTCCTGCTGCCACTGGAGTTGCCATGGAAGTGCCGCTTTTCATGGAATACTGACCGTCACGGTTGGTACAGCTGACTACTTTGGCGCCTGGAGCGATGATCTCCGGCTTACAGATACAGGCAGCCGTAGGACCGCGTCCGGAATAATCCACCATCACACTCCCCCGGACCAGCACCTTTTTATGGTCATCGGAACAGCCCACAGTAATCACCTTCCGGCTGATTCCCGGCGTGGTCACGCTCATGTTGGCCGGTCCATGATTGCCTGCTGCCACCACTACCACCAGACCGTCATCCCACGCTGCCTCCACGCCCCGCACCAGAGCCGAGTCCTCACTCATGTATTTCCCTGCGTAAGACCCTACGGAAATATTAACGATCCGGATCCCCAACCGTTCTTTCTGCCTCCGGATCCAGCTAAGACCTGCCAGTACATCAGAAGCATATCCATTTCCGGAGGAATCTAATACTTTTACTGCGATTATGTGGCTTCCTGGCGCGACTCCTGCGTATTTCCCGCCAGATTGTCTGCCGTTTCCGCCAATAATGGCAGCGATATGGGTGCCGTGGCCGTTGTCATCGTAGGGAGCACGGCGATGGCTGACTGCATCATAAAAGCCGACAATGCGATCTTCGAAATCTATATGAGGGAAAATCCCCGTGTCAAGCACTGCAACGCCTACACCTTTGCCGGTGATGCCGCGCGAGGCCGGGCCGCCGCAGTGGATCAGGTTTCTGACATAGTCCACTTGAAATGCCTTTCTTGTGGGGTATTCTTATCATATTTTATGTATTCTCGCTTATTTGGGGTCCAGATTCCTTTCATTTTTCTTAATCGCATACAACCAAAATGTTCAAATCTTAAGATTTTCTTCATAATTACTTTAATGAATCTACAATCTTTTCTGAGGGAGGTATGCTATACTTAGACCATAAGAAATCGCACAATCACAATCCTTTATCCTTTAACAAAATCCTAAATCCTAAAGAAAAACAATCACAAGAATATGCCCCGTATCGATTGATACGGGGTTTTTCTTTTTGGGAAAAGCTATGGAATTTTCATGCAATCCTTATTCCTGATCACAGGTACTTTTTCATAATATCGCAGAAATCAAATGTCGCGAAGTAATCCTTTGGTGTCTCAGCTCGGCGGATCATCTGGACGGAGCCGTCTTCTTTTAAGAGCAGCTCGGCAGATTTTAATTTACCGTTGTAGTTATAGCCCATGGAAAAGCCGTGTGCTCCGGTGTCGTGGATCACCAGGTAGTCGCCCATGTCGATCTGTGGAAGCATGCGGTCAATGGCAAATTTATCATTATTTTCACACAGAGAACCGGTGATATCATATTTGTGGTCGCATGGAGCGTTTTCTTTACCCAGGACAGTGATATGGTGATATGCACCGTACATAGCCGGACGCATTAAGTTTACGGCACAGGCATCTACACCGATGTACTCTTTATGGGTATGCTTCTCATGGATAGCTTTGGTGACCAGACATCCGTAAGGTGCCAGCATGAAACGGCCCAGCTCGGTGTAGAGAGCCACATCGCCCATGCCTGCCGGAACTAAAACCTCCTCGTATACCTTTCTTACGCCTTCACCGATGGCAAAAATGTCATTGGGCTCCTGCTCCGGGCGGTAAGGGATGCCGATTCCGCCGGAAAGGTTGATGAACTTAATGTCCGCACCTGTCTCTTCGTGAAGCTTGACTGCCACTTCAAAAAGAACTTTCGCTAACATCGGATAGTATTCGTTGGTCACAGTGTTGCTCGCTAAGAATGCATGGATACCGAAATTTTTTGCGCCTTTTGCTTTCAAGATCTTGAATGCCTCAAAGATCTGCTCGGTGGTCATGCCGTACTTGGCATCACCTGGATTATCCATGATGTCATTGCTGATCTTGAACAGTCCGCCTGGATTATAACGGCAGCTGATGGTCTCCGGAATATAACCGATCGTGTCCTCCACACACTGGATATGGGTGATATCATCTAAGTTGATGATGGCGCCCAGGTCATTGGCAAACTGAAACTCCTCTGGCGGAGTATCATTGGAGGAGAACATGATCTCATGACCATGGAAACCACAGGCATCGGACATCATCAGCTCTGTTAAAGAAGAACAGTCCGTTCCGCAGCCGTAATCTTTTAAAATATTTAAAATAAATGGGTTTGGAGTCGCTTTTACCGCAAAATACTCGCGGAAGCCCTTGTTCCATGCAAATGCCTCTTTCAGGCGTTTCGCGTTTTCCCGGATTCCTTTCTCGTCATACAGATGGAATGGCGTCGGATAAGTCCCTGCCATCTCCTGAACCTGTTCCATGGTCACAAATGGTTTTTTTTCCATAATCATTTCTCCTCATATTTGTAGTTTTATCATACCTGTGTTTCAATAAAAAAGAATCCTGCTTGCAGGATTCTCCGCCTGCGGCGGGTCGCTTTAGCGACATTCTTCCACTCCGCCGCAGTGCGATCCTTAGCGGAGCGTTTTTTGTGTCATAGGGCGAAGTTTCCTATGACACGAAAAAAGGCCCACTTAAGGTGCCAATACTCTGTTAGCATTGTAACCTAAGCGGACCCCTTTGTCCAGTTACTTCAATTTATTGTTCCCGAAAATTATTGTTCCCGAAAATTACAGGATCTTCACGATTCTCATGATATTGGTATGCTGTGCCGGCTCATGGCGTTTCTCATGATTTACCACACCTGCAGTAACCACTGCCACATCACCAGATTTCAGTACACCCTTACTCTTTAACAGATCCACGGAAGAAGCGATGAGGATATCCGTAGACTCTGCGCGTTTTGCCATAAACGGAGTCACACCCCAGTAAATCTGCATCTGACGTACTGCGCTGGCGCTTGGGGATAAACCGATGATCCGCACGCTTGGACGATACTTGGATAACAGTCTTGCGGTAAATCCACTGATGGTCGGAGCGATGATCGCCTGTGCCTCCAGATCATTGGCAGTGGATACGGAAGAGAAGCATACCGCATTGGAAATGCTTTTGCGGTTATCTGCAGAAATCCGTCTCTCACGATACGCACTGTAGTCCAGATGGGACTCTGTCTCCTTTGCGATTTGAACCATCATCCTTAATGCCTCTACCGGATATTTACCCATAGCAGTCTCACCAGATAACATGATGGCATCTGTTCCGTCATAAACAGCATTGGCAACGTCCGTCACCTCCGCCCTGGTTGGACGCGGATTGCGGATCATGGAATCCAGCATCTGGGTTGCAGTGATAACCGGCTTACATGCCTCGTTACATTTGCGGATGATCGTCTTCTGGATAAACGGAACCTGCTCTGCCGGAATCTCCACACCCATATCGCCACGGGCTACCATAATGCCATCGCTGGCCTCAATGATCGCATCCAGATTCTCGATACCCTCTTCATTTTCAATCTTCGCGATGACTTTAATATTGGAACCGGCTACCTCTAACATCTGTTTGATCTCAACGATCGCATCTGCGTTACGGACAAAGGAAGCTGCGATAAAATCGAAGCCCTGCTCGATACCGAACCAGATATCCTCTTTATCCTTCTCCGTCAGCGCCGGAAGCTTTACCTTCACTTTTGGAACATTCACACCTTTTCTCTGACCCAGCTCACCGCCATTTACAACGGTACAATGGATGTCGGTGCCTTCTACACTGGTAACCAGAAGCTCGATCAGACCGTCATCGATCAGGATCTTATTGCCTGCTGCCACATCCTCTGGCAGACCTGCATAGTTGATATGACCGATATTCTCATCACCTACGACCTGTCTTGTCGTTAAGGTGTATTCCTGTCCTTCAACCAGAGTGACCTTCTTCTCATCCTTTAACATACCGGTACGGATCTCCGGGCCCTTGGTATCTAACAAAGCTGCAATCGGAAGACCTAACTCGTCACGGACACTCTTTAACTGATCCAGACGTGTCTTCTGCTCCTCATGACTGCCGTGAGAAAAGTTAAATCTGGCAATGTCCATGCCATTCTTTGCCAGTTCCACCATAATCTCGCGGTTATCCTCATTTGGACCCATCGTACAAATAATCTTTGTTTTCTTCATACATTTCCTCCAGAAATTCAAGTCGAACGAATAGGTAACTATTCATTGCTTATTGGGGATTTTCCCCTTCGGTTGTTACATGCTTATGCGTATATAAATGATCCTGGCAATACTCCAGGTTTCCCGCACATTTCGAACAGTAACGGAATTCTAAATTCTCGCCATCTGCCTCTGTTCTGCCACATACCGCACATTTATGCCTTGGCTGTCCCGGCATGCGGATCTTTGTCTGCTGCTTAAACTGCTGCTTTCTGTGGATCTCCTTTGGATTGATCCGGCTGTAATTCCTGGTCATCAGGAAAAACAGGATCACATTGGCTAAAGAAAGCACGATCTCGCAGCGGGTGCTGGCTGAGCCAACCAGAAAACTATACACGTAAACTGCAGATTCTGCAATAGCCATCCACTTTGCCTTCACCGGAATTACCATAAATAAGTAAAACTGCACATCCGGAAAACAGATGGCAAAGGCCAGAAACAGGGAAAAATTCAAAAATCCGGTGGTCACATACAGATTCTGATGGAACACAAAATAGCTGACCAGAGCCGCTAAGATCTCTCCCACCATTCCCATCAGGAAAAATACATTAAACCGAAAGGCGCCCCAGACCCTCTCCAGCGTCACTCCCAGACTGTAATACAGAAACAGGGAAATGATCCCGAAGAAAACGCTGTCAAATACAAAGGTGCCCATGGTCGGCGGATAGATGATAAAGGTCACCAGCCTCCAGATCTGTCCATGCATCAGCGCTCCGATATCCAGGGATAAAAACCGCCAGTATGCCATCGGCGCAAACAGCTGGATCACCAGACCTGCTCCATAAAGCATCACGATGTAATACATCAGATTCGGAATCGCATATTTGCGGTATTTCTTTTCCAGTTTGTTCAAAAAATTCATTTCATCATTCCTCTTATTATCAGCTCATAACCCATTGTTTTCGCAACTATTCAGTACCTTCATAGTTACGAGCAAAAATCCATTCCAGATCAGCTTCGCTGATGGGATTTTTGCTTTCTGGCCTATGTGTTCTTACGGTCAGCGCAGCATGTGCGCAGACCTACAGAATAGTTACTTGTTTTCCATTAAAACAGATCCTTCTTGGAAAATATGATAGCGACCAGCAGGGAAATGATCACTGCGATCACGATCACGATCCAGAACCCATTGGGGCAATCCGCAAATGGCAGTCCTCTCACGTTCATGCCATAAAAGCTGGATACCATTGTTGGAATGGAAAGTACAATCGTCATGGTGGTCAGAAGCTTCATGACGATGTTTAAGTTGTTTGAGATCACAGAAGCCACAGCCTCTGTGGTTCCGCTTAAGACTCCGCTGTAAATACCTGCCATCTCGATTGCCTGCTTATTCTCAATAATGACGTCCTCCAGAAGCTCGGTATCCTCCGGATATTTTTTGATTTTTTCATTTCTCAGCAGTTTCTCAAACACAACCTCATTAGAACGGAGAGAGGTACTAAAATAAAGAAGGCTCTTCTCCAGCTCCATAAGCTCCATCAATTCCTGATTTTTCTGGGCCTGGTGAAGCTTCCGTTCTACCAGATCGCTTTTCTTGTCGATAATACGCAGATACTGCAAAAAGAGGGAGGCGTTCTTATAAAGAATCTGAAGGATGAACCGGGTTTTCATATACGTATGGAAATCCTTCACTCTTCCGTCCATAAATGCCGCCAGAATCGGGGTTTCTTCCAGACATACGGTGATGATGGCCTCTTCCGTGGTGATGATTCCAAGAGGAATGGTCACATACCAGTCCTTTCCACTGCGCTCCTCAATCGAAGGGATATCAACGAGGATCAAGGTGTAATCGTCTTCCACCTCAATACGGGACCGTTCTTCCTCATCCAGAGGTGCCCGAACGTGATCAGGATCAATTCCACAGGTCTCGGAAATTTCCAGAATTTCTGTGGCAGTTGGATTGGTTAACGCAATCCACGCACCGCTTTGTATCTCATCTTTTTGATGGATCGCCCCATCCTCTGTCATAAAAATCTGAATCATTATCCCTCACCTCTTATCTGCCTATTTCCCACAAGCATGAATCTTTGACGCTACCATTATAGATTCTGGGCTGTTGTTTGTCAAACAAATCAGCACATTCACAAATATTTTACAATCCGTTCATGTTTTTTTAACACCCTCTTCTAATTGTATTCTTCCCGTTTTTGTGTTAAACTTTGTTAGTTACGATAGGATTATTTGCCTATGCGTATCGTTTTTTGCAAAGGAGGCAGGGGAAATCCCCGCATATATGAGTAAACAATATTCACTGGGAATCGACATCGGTTCCACAACCGTAAAAATTGCCATTACAGACAGTACATACAGCTCTGACCGTGCATCCTGGGATCAGGAAGCCGCACCTCAGGGCATGGTTTTTTCTGATTATGAGCGTCACTATGCCAATATTCAGGAGACTCTGGCTGCTTTGCTGCACCGCGCCCTGGAAAAATTAGGGCCTATCGAGCTTCACCCGGTCATTACCGGTTCCGGCGGCCTGACACTGTCCAAACACCTGGAGGTTCCATTTGTCCAGGAGGTCGTAGCTGTAGCTACTTCCTTAAAAGATTATGCGCCGAAAACGGACGTTGCCATCGAGCTTGGCGGCGAGGACGCAAAAATTATTTATTTCACCGGAGGCATCGACCAGCGTATGAATGGTATCTGCGCAGGCGGCACCGGTTCCTTTATCGACCAGATGGCGTCTCTTCTTCAGACAGATGCCGCTGGATTAAATGAATATGCCAAAAATTACCAGATGATCTACCCCATCGCGGCCCGTTGCGGCGTATTTGCCAAGACGGATATCCAGCCGCTGATCAACGAGGGGGCTACCAGGGAAGACTTATCCGCTTCTATTTTCCAGGCAGTTGTCAACCAGACCATCAGTGGCCTGGCCTGCGGCAAGCCGATCCGGGGAAATGTCGCCTTCCTTGGCGGTCCGCTTCATTTCCTATCCGAGCTTCGGGAGGCGTTTATCCGCACCCTGCATCTAACGGATGACCAGATCATCGCACCGGCTCACTCCCACCTGTTCGCAGCCCTTGGCGCTGCCATGAACAGTAAGGAAGATGTGACGATTTCCATAGAAGACATGATCCATAAGCTGGAACACGGCATCAAGATGGATTTTGAAGTCAAACGTATGGCGCCATTATTTGCCACCCACGAGGATTATGACGCGTTTCTGACCCGTCACAGTGAACACTGTGTAAAGAAAGGTTCCCTGTCAGATTACGAGGGCAACTGCTATCTTGGTATCGATGCCGGTTCTACCACCACCAAGATTGCTCTGGTCGGTGAGGACGGCTCCCTGTTATACAGCTTTTACAGCAGCAATAATGGAAGCCCTTTAGCTACCGCCATCCGCTCCATGCGGGAGATCCGGGCGCTTCTTCCTGAGAAAGCCCGCATTGCCTGGTCCTGTTCCACAGGATACGGCGAGGCGCTGTTAAAATCCGCGTTTATGCTGGATGAAGGCGAAGTCGAGACCATCTCCCATTTCTACGCGGCAAAATTCTTTGAGCCGGACGTAGACTGTATCCTTGATATCGGCGGACAGGACATGAAATGCATCAAGATCAAGGACAACAGCGTAGACAGCGTCCAGTTAAATGAAGCCTGCTCCTCCGGATGTGGCTCCTTTATCGAGACATTTGCCAAGTCCCTGAATTATTCTGTGGAAGATTTTGCGAAAGAAGCTCTGTTTGCACAGAACCCGACCGACTTAGGTTCCCGCTGTACCGTATTTATGAACTCCAACGTTAAGCAGGCCCAGAAGGAAGGCGCAACGGTGGCTGATATTTCCGCAGGTCTGGCTTACTCCGTCATCAAGAACGCATTATATAAGGTAATTAAAATTACAAACCCAGCCGATCTGGGTACCCATGTGGTAGTCCAGGGTGGTACCTTCTACAATGACGCCGTTTTAAGGAGTTTCGAACAGATCTCCGGTTGTGAGGCAGTCCGTCCGGATATCGCCGGTATCATGGGTGCGTTCGGCGCTGCCCTGATCGCAAGAGAACGGTATGAAAAGGACAAGGAGACCTCCATGCTGCCGTTAGACAAGATCATCGGCTTACAGTATGAGACCTCCATGGCCCGCTGTAAGGGCTGTACCAACCGCTGTGTCCTGACCATCAACCGCTTTGAGGGCGGACGCCAGTTTATCAGCGGCAACCGCTGTGAACGTGGTCTTGGCAAAGAAAAAACAAGAAAAGAGATTCCAAACCTCTTTGATTATAAGTATCACCGGATTTTCGACTACGAGGCTCTGACCGCCGACCAGGCTCCAAGAGGCACCATCGGTATTCCGAGAGTCTTAAATTTCTATGAGAACTTCCCATTCTGGGCAGTGTTCTTTAAGGAATTGGGCTTCCGCACCGTATTGTCCCCGCAGTCCACCAGAAAGATCTATGAGCTGGGCATTGAGTCCATCCCCAGTGAGTCTGAATGCTATCCGGCAAAGATCGCCCACGGACATGTGTCCTGGCTCATTGCCCAGGGCATCAAAACCATTTTCTATCCCTGTATTCCGTATGAGCGAAATGAACAGCCGGAGGCAGGCAACCACTATAACTGCCCGATGGTCACCTCTTACGCGGAGAATATTAAGAATAACGTGGAAGAGCTGGACGAGCAGAATATCCGCTTCTTAAATCCTTTTATGGCATTTACCAATGAGGAGATCCTGGCAAAACAGCTGGTAACAGAATTCCAGAAGGAATTCCAGATCCCGGAAGCAGAGGTGAGAAATGCCGTCCATAAAGCTTGGGAAGAGTTAGACGCAGCCCACAGGGATATCGAGAAAAAGGGCGAGGAGACCATTGCCTGGTTAAAGGAGCACAACCGCAGAGGTATCGTCCTGGCGGGACGTCCTTACCACATCGACCCGGAGATCCATCATGGTATCCCGGAGATGATCACTTCCTACGGCATGGCAGTTCTGACTGAGGACTCTGTGGCACATTTAGGCAAGGTGGAGCGACCTCTGATCGTCACAGACCAGTGGATGTACCACTCCCGTCTGTATGCAGCCGCTTCTTATGTAAAGACCAGCGACTGCCTGGACTTGATCCAGTTAAACTCCTTCGGATGTGGCCTGGATGCCGTTACCACTGATCAGGTCCATGACATTTTAGCTTCCGCAGGAAAAATCTATACCGTATTAAAGATCGACGAGGTCAACAACTTAGGCGCTGCCCGGATCCGTGTCCGTTCCCTGATCGCAGCATTAAAGGTACGTGACCGGAACCATTACCAGAAAAAAGTGGTTTCCAGCGCTTATAATCGTGTGCTTTTCACCAAGGACATGAAGAAGGACTACACGATCCTTTGTCCACAGATGTCACCGATCCACTTTGACCTTCTGGAACCGGCCATCCGCTCCTTCGGTTATCACATCGAAGTTCTGCAGAACCACAATCGTTCTGCCGTGGATGTAGGACTCCAGTATGTGAATAATGACGCCTGCTATCCGTCCCTGATCGTCATTGGTCAGATCATGGACGCCCTGTTATCTGGTAAATACGACTTAGATCACACCGCTGTCTTCATGAGCCAGACCGGTGGAGGCTGCCGTGCATCCAACTACATCGGATTTATCCGCCGTGCCTTAGAGAAGGCTGGTATGCCGCAGATCCCGGTTATCTCCATCAATGCTAACGGCATGGAGACCAACCCAGGCTTCTCCTTCACGCCGCTTATGTTAACCAAGGCCATGCAGGCAGTGGTTTACGGCGATATCTTCATGCGGGTGCTTTATGCCACCCGTCCTTACGAGAAGGAGCCGGGCTCTGCCAACGCCCTTCATGAAAAATGGAAAAAACGCTGTATCAAGGCGGTTTCCAAGAAAGCACCGGCTATGATGGAATTCAGTAAGATTATCCGCGGCATCATCCACGACTTTGACAACCTGCCAAGAGTCGATGTGAAGAAGCCCAAGGTCGGTATCGTTGGAGAAATTTTAGTAAAATTTTCCCCTCTGGCCAACAACCATATCGTAGAGCTTCTGGAATCTGAAGGTGCTGAGGCTGTGATGCCGGATCTGATGGATTTCCTGCTCTACTGCTTCTACAACAGCAATTTCAAGGCTGAAAACTTAGGAGGCAAGTCTTCTACCGCCCGTTTATGCAACATGGGCATCTCCCTGCTGGAATACTTCCGCAAAGTAGCTCGCAGGGAACTGGAAGCCAGCAGCCACTTCACCCCGCCAGCCCATATCCAGAATCTGGCCAATATGGCCAAGGACTTCGTATCCTTGGGCAATCAGACCGGTGAAGGCTGGTTCCTGACCGGAGAGATGTTAGAGCTGATCCACAGTGGCGTCAACAACATCGTCTGCACACAGCCATTTGGATGTCTGCCGAACCACATTGTAGGAAAAGGTGTCATCAAAGAGCTGCGCCGGGCTTATCCGGAATCCAATATTATCGCAGTCGATTACGATCCAGGCGCAAGCGAGGTTAACCAGTTGAACCGTATTAAATTAATGTTGGCAACGGCTCAAAAGAATTTATAGCAGCGGACTCTTTAAAAAGCAAAAAGAGAAACAGATCACTCTCACCATGAATGATCTGTTTCTCTTTTTTATATACCAGCATTCTGGCATATCTACGTATTCATAAGCTTTCCAATCTTCTTCCGATAATAGATGGCAATACACAGACTGCACACCAGCCATCCCATAGGATACCCCATCGCCACCGGGATCACCGATGAAGTCAGATGCGACACGATCATCAGGTAAATCTGCCGGAACACTACGAACGAACCCAGCATAATGATCATCGGGGCTTTGGAATCCCCCAATCCCCGCAAGGTACTGGCTAAGATCTGGTTCACGCAGCATAAAACATAAAACGGGCTTAAAAGCCGTAAAAACAGGCTTCCGTACCGTACCACCTCTGAATGGCTGTTAAACAGCTTCACCATCACCGGTGCAAAGGACAGAATCGGAATCATAACAGCGATCGATATCACCATAGAAAGGCCAAGAGCCGTCCTGGTGCCTTTTTTTACACGGTCTTCTCGTCTGGCTCCATGATTCTGTCCTACAAAGGTGGTAGCCGCCAGAGCCACACTCTGCATCGGCAGCATCATAAACTGGTCGATCTTTCCATAAGCACTCCAGCCTGCCATGGCATTGGAGCCGAAGGAATTGATATAAGACTGGACAAATACATTGGAAAATGCTGTCACTGTCTGCTGGACTGCAGACGGAAAGCCGATCCGGACAATCTCCTGAAGAGCGCCACGGTCTGTCTTCATTTTAGAAAGAACCAGACGGTAAGCGCCATTTTCCCGGAATAGCACGACTAAGATCAGCACCGCCGACAATCCCTGGGCAATCACCGTAGCCCAGGCCACGCCTGCGATTCCCCAATGAAACTTTACTACAAATACCAGATCCAGGACGGTGTTCACACAAGCTGAAAATACCAGAAAGTACAGTGGCAGCTTGGAATCTCCCACCGCACGAAGTACACCAGACCCCATATTATAGATCATCAGGCCGGAAACACCGGAGAAATAGATCATCAGATATTCCGTGGCTTCCCCGATCACATCATCAGGCATGCTCATAAAACGCAGCAAAAATGGTGTTGCCGAGATCCCCACAATAGTAAACACCACACACAGGACCAATGTCATGCAAAAGGTGGTATGGACTGCAATACTGACCTTTCCATCATTTTTCGCCCCATAGCTCTGGGCGATGACAACACTGGCGCCAGTTGCCAGGCCGCCAAAAAAGCCGATGACAGAGTTGATGATGGAACCCACAGATCCCACCGCCGCCAATGCTTCCTTTCCCACAAAGTTGCCTACCACAATACTATCTACAGTATTGTAGAACTGTTGGAATACGTTGCCCACCATCAGCGGCAGTGCAAACCACAACAGCTGCTTCCAGATGACCCCCTCCGTCATGTCGGTGTCTTTCTTTTTCTGTATCTCCATGTCCTGATCTTCCCCCCGATCATTCTTCCTATCAAGACAGGGAGCAATCCTCTCCAGACTGCTCCCTTGTAAATAGTCTCTCTACTCGGTCACCAGCTCATGTTCCGCCGATTCTGTCTTCGTTTCCTCTTTCCGATTTAAAATTTCCATAAACTCATCACCGGTAATGGTCTCTTTCTCCAGCAGATAAGCTGCGATTTCATGCAGCTTTCCTTCGTTCTGAGCCAAAATCTCCATGGCCTTTTTGTAAGCCTCTTTTACCAGCTTGATCACCTCTTCGTCTACGACTCTGGCAGTCTCCGGAGAACATGCTAAGGAAGTATCTCCTCCTAAATACTGGTTATTCACTGTCTCCAGAGCCACCATGCCAAACTGGTCATTCATACCATAACGGGTCACCATGGCTCTTGCCAGCTTGGTTGCCTGCTCAATGTCGTTAGAAGCACCTGTAGTAATGGAGTGGAAGATCAGCTCCTCTGCTGCACGGCCGCCAGTTAAAGTAGCGATCTTATTAAATACCTCATCCTTGCTCATCAGATACTTCTCTGCCTGATCTACCTGCATGGTATAGCCTAACGCACCGGAGGTTCGCGGAATAATGGTGATCTTGTGCACCGGAGCCGAATGACTCTGGCAGGCTGCCACCAGCGCGTGTCCAACTTCGTGGTAGGAAACGATCTTCTTCTCGTCCTCACTGACCGCAGAATCCTTCTTCTGGTATCCGGCGATGACCACTTCCACACTCTCCTCCAGATCCTGCTGGCTTACTACCTTTCTGCCCATGCGGACAGCTCTTAATGCGCCCTCATTGATGATATTGGCAAGCTCTGCACCGCTGGCTCCGGAGGTTGCCCTGGCAATCGCTGTAAAATCAACCGTATCATCCATCTTCACATCCTTGGCATGAACCCGCAAGATGGATTCACGTCCCTTGATATCCGGCAGTTCCACCGGAATACGGCGATCAAAACGTCCCGGACGCAATAATGCCGGGTCCAAAGATTCCGGACGGTTGGTCGCTGCCAGGATCACAACTCCCTTCTTGCCGTCAAAGCCATCCATCTCCGTCAATAACTGGTTCAGGGTCTGCTCCCGCTCGTCATTGCCGCCCATGCCGCTTCCATCACGTTTCTTACCAATGGTATCAATCTCATCAATAAATACAATACATGGTGCTTTTTCATTGGCCTGTTTAAATAAATCTCTTACCTTTGCCGCACCCATGCCGACAAACATTTCTACAAATTCCGAACCGGAAATGGAGAAAAATGGCACCTTTGCCTCTCCTGCTACTGCCTTGGCAAGCAACGTTTTACCAGTTCCTGGAGGGCCTACAAGCAGAGCGCCCTTCGGCAGCGTTGCTCCGATATCTGCATATTTCTGCGGATCATGAAGGAAATCCACGATCTCTTTTAACGCATCTTTCGCTTCCTCTTCTCCTGCCACATCCGCAAATGTCTTGCCAGTCTCAGATTCTGCGTAGATTTTGGCATTGGATTTGCCAAAGGTCATGGCGTTAGGGCCTCCCATCCGCTTCTGCAGCTGCTTGCCCATAAACTGTCCGACCGCTACAAATAACAAAATCGGAACGACCCACTGGACCAGAATAGTCATCAATGCAGATGGCTGTTCAATGATCGGTGTGGTAAACTGCACCTTGTGGGACCGCAACGTATCTTCCAGATTATTATCAGGCCACGGACCGGTTTTATACTGGGCGATCTCATCATCTCCAAACACCGTCTTATTGCCTGTTTTCACTAAAAAAACGATTTCATCATCACTTCGTTCCACAGAAGTAACGACTCCCTGATCTACCATATCCAGAAACGTGCTGTACGGAACCTCTGTCACCTGACTTGAACGGTACATCGGCATCAGAAACAGGTTCAATGCCATCAGCACTACCATCATAATCGTATAATAATAAATAAATGGTTTCTTTGGGGTATTCGGCTTGTCTTCTTTTACTCCCATACTCATGTCCCCTCTCTATTTTTTCTTTTTCGTCTGTCTACGCTTTCTGCAGCTTTTCCAGCACTTCCCGGGTAAACCGTGCAGCCTTGTCAAGATCAGCCTCATCCGGATGGAGCATCCCTTCTTCATAGACCTGGATCATCTTCCTGATCCGTGGCGAATCCTCCACCTCCTGCATCATTTTATAACGTTCCAGCACCTGTCTCGGCATTTTCCCACAGCATAGGAAGGCTCCAAGATATTCGTTATCATCCGGGATCAATGCCTCTACTCTGTGAGCAACCTGCTCAAAGTATTCCTTGCTTCCACCCATTCCACAGGTTCCAAACAAAGCAACTTTCCGTCCATGAAGCTCAGACAGATAGTCCATGATGCTTCCAGAACAAGTTCCTTTATCATTCCAAAAACCCACAAAATAGACATCTGCTTCCTTTCCCGCTTCTTCTACTTTCTGGATATCTTTCGAAGTTCCCGGAAGTGTCTCAAATATCTTTGCCGCAATTTTTTGTGTATTTCCTGTTCTGCTGGCATATACCACCTGATATTTCAACACTGTATTCTCCTTTCCGTTAATGTCTTTTCATTGGTGTCTTTCCATTGGTGTGATATATACTAAAATATACCCAATTGGAATACATTTCAAGGTATCTTATGAATTCTTTAGATTAGTTAAGCTTTTATTTATAAAGTTTGTTTCCTTTTCAGATTCTATTGCTCTTTTTGCAGTACTTTTTCGATTTCAGATAATGTGACCGGTTTTTCCAGAAAACCGTCTATGATCCCATTATCCTGATACCACTGCACATCCTGGCTCAGATTGCCGGATACAAGGAAAATCCTGCCGCGGTATCCAAAGCTTCTTAAGATTCCAGAAAACTCCAGGCCATTCATCACCGGCATAGTGTAGTCAGTCAAAATCAGATCCCACTGATCCATATGCTTTTTTATTTCCCCAAGAGCCGCCTCCGGTCTTGAAAAACATTTTAATTTTTTGCAGTGTTTCCTGAGCGTTCTTCCTAACGCTTCTCCCACTTTTTCGTCATCATCCAAGATCAGGACCGAATACTGGGCAAATGTATGCAGATCTGATGTCCTCTTTTCTTCCTCCTGGATCTGGAAAACCGGAAATAAGATATCAAACCGGGTTCCCTTTCCTTCTACGGATACCACATTACTCTCGCCAGAAACTTCATGGATCAGATCCTGTACGACAGAAAGCCCCAGTCCAGTGCCTTCTCCCTGCTTTTTTGTGGTGAAAAATGGAGTAAAGATCTGTTTCTGGATCTCCGGGGACATGCCCGGACCATTATCAGATACCGTCACTGCATATTTCATGCTGTCTCCGTCCATGATCAGGCTTCCCTTTACCGTGATACAGCCGCCCTTTTCCTTCATCGCCTGCACCGCATTGTTGCACAGGTTGACGATGATCTGGTTCACCATTCCTGCGCTTCCCATAATTCCATATCCTGTATCCGGTTCCATCGATTGCTCCAACGTAATATTGGACGGAACAGTCTTTCTCAATAGCTTCAGGCTCCGTTCCACCTCGTCTACAATATGCAGAAGCACCTTTTTACCGCTTCCTTTTCCAATATGGCCATACCTGGAAAGCTCCTTCGTCAGATCCTTGGCCTTGGTAGCCGCCGTGATCATTTCCCGGATCAGCGCTTTATTGTCTTCACTGATGGCATCGTCTGCTTCCAGTAAATCTCCATACAGCATGATCGGTGTCAGGAAATTATTAAATTCATGAGAGATCATGCTGGTCATGGTTCCCAGGGTCTGTACCTTGTCAATATGGCGAAGCTGTTCTTCCCGCTTATGCAACTCCTCCCACGCCGCATTCATCTCTTTTAGATGGCCGACCTCCAGCTCCATGATCTTGCGGTTGCCTGCATTCTGGAAGCTGATGCCCAGAACGATCGCTGATACCAGCAGTAACAGTCCGGTACCCAGCGTCACATAGTTCTGTGCCCGCTGGATCGGTGCCAGCAGTTCCTCATAATTCAGCGTACAGTTAATGATCCAGATCTCCTCACCTATCTGTCTCTGGATATACGAAATCACTTTCGTGGATTGCATCGGTTTTCCGCTGCCCTCCCACCAGTAGCTGTTTAGCAGACCGCTTCCCTCCTGGTTCTTCCTCTGATCCTGGATCCATTTCTGCAGATCATCATACTGCAGGTTGTATTCCTTATACACTTCTTTTCTTCCATCAACCGCATCCAGTCCGATCTGGCTCTGGCTTGGATGCATCAGAATGGTTCCATCCAGCTGTTTTACCATAGAATAGCCATTCTCCCCGATCTGGACCGGTTTTACGATCTTTGCATACACATACTCCATCTCAATAGCCGCGATCGCCCATCCATCCATTCCGGTGGTTCCCGCAGGACTGACCAGAAACTGGGTATAATGATTCTTTTCTGTTAACACTGCAGGAAGAAGCCTGCCCTGATGGCTTTTTCCTTCTTTTCTGTCATACTCCAGGTACTCTTCCAGTTCTTTTTCCACATAAGGATCATAGTCCTTTCCACAGGAATACTTCAGTTTCCCACCCTTATCCAAAAGCGCCACATAAGAAATGGCATCCTGACTCTCACAATAACTTCTGATCTCAGAGTCTTCCAGTTCTTCATTAAAATATAAGGTCAGCTCTTCCAGCTCCCGGTCATAAAAATTCTGCAGGCTGTTTGCCACCGTTTTGGCTGTTGACAGCATATTATCTTCCTGAAGCTTTAAGAGACTGTCTCTGGAATTCCGGAAAATCAGGATATTAAAGGTCAAAAGCACCCCCAGCGCCACGATGCAGAACACTGCGATTTCCCATTCTGAGTGCCGCTCCTTCCACCAGTTATTGTTCTCTTCCATTCTCAATGTCCCTCAAAAATATATCCAATCCCACGGACCGTTTTTAAATATACCGGACTTTTCACATTGTCCTCGATCTTTTCTCTGATTCGTTTTATGTAAACCATTATAGTATTATCATCCACCAGATTCTCATCCCAGACCTGATGATATAACTGCTCTTTGGTAAATACTCTTCCCGGATGTTCCATAAAAAAGCGGAACAAGGACAGCTCTCTTGCCGTAAACTGCAGTCTTTCCTCTCCCTTAAATGCCTCAAGCTTCATCAGATCAAACCGGAAAACTCCCTCCATGATCTGATTTTTATGGTTCTGGCTGTAAATACTGTTTCTCCGGATCAATGCCTTTACCTTCTGGATCAGAACCGATAAATGAAATGGTTTTGTCAGATAATCATCCGCCCCCATTCCCAGACCCAGGATCTGATCCATCTCCTCCTGCTTTCCGCTGAGCATCAGCACAGGAGTCATATCATCTGCCGCCCGAAGCTTCTGCAGGATCGTATAACCATCCATATCTTCCATCATTACATCCAGGACCACCAGGTCATAATGATCTCCTTTCAGCGCTTCCAATGCCTCTTTTCCACAGGATGCCTCCTGCACCTGCATTCCTTCCCTTAAAAACGCAGTCTTTAATGCAAGGCGGATGGGCAGTTCATCATCCACCACCAGAATTTTCTCATTTGCCATTTTCTTCCAGTCCTTTTACATTCGATAAGAAAATTATACTATTTTCTCCTTTTCTGTGCAAGCAGATGAATGGTGTCCTGTAATTTTCTGATATTTTCTATGACAAAAAAACGGTGCCGGATTTTACTCCAACACCGTTAATTCTGTATATCTTATACATTTTTTAACTTATGCCCCTAACGGAACAATTCCTAAGATCACACCGATGACCAGCATTACGATACTGATACCCCAATAGATCGGAATGCTGAATTTCATATGATCTTTTAATTCAACGTCAGTCAGACCAATTGCCAGATAAGTAGCAGGTACTAATGGACTTACCATCAGAGCCAGGTTCTTACCGATTACCATGGTCAGTGCTGTACTTAAGGAAGCAACACCGTAAGTCTCGCCAACCTGCATAACCAGTGGCATGATTCCATAGAAGTAAGCGTCAGTACCAATGCACAGGCCCAGAGGAAGTGCCAGGATACCGAAGATGATGTGGATGAACTGTCCTAAGAAACCTGGGATGATGCTCATGATCGCATTTGCCATCTCAGTTAACATTCCAGTACCATCGAAGATACCTACCATAGCGCCTGCACTGAACAGAGTTGCGGAAATGATCAGTGCTGCAGGAGCATGCTTCTTTACCAGCTTGTCCTGAGTTTTCAGATTCGGGTAGTTAACAGCCAGAGCTAAGCTCAGTGCGATCATAAATGCAACATAGCTTGTTACCAGACCAGCAGACAGAACTGCGATCAGGGCAATGGTCAGAGCCAGGTTGAAGATTAACAGTTTTGGTCTTCTTAAAGCGATCTCTTCATCCTTTGCCTTCTGATCCTGCTCAACCTTCTCACCTTTACCGGCACCGGCGCCCTGTTTGATCGCCAGCATACCAAGTAAAACAGCAACTACGATGTTGAAGATCAGACCTACGATCTGGATCGGGATTAAAATGTGCCATAAATCGTTAGCATCCATAGAAAGAACAGTTGCTGCACGCGCTACCGGACCGCCCCAAGGAAGCAGGTTCATAACGCCCATACATGCACCAGTCAGGCACAGTAAGATCTTTGCGTCGATCTTCATTGCCTTGTATACAGGATACAGCGCTGGGATCGTGATCAGAACAGTGGTTGCGGTTGTACCATCTAAGTGAGCGATGGTTGCGATGATAGCGGTTGCAACGGTTACTGCGATTACGTTGTTGCCAGCTTTCTTTACCAGGAAGTTTACAATTACATCAAACATTCCGGTATCGGACATAACGCCGAAATAAATAACCGAGAAGATAAATAAAATACCATTGTTGGTGGTTGTCTTAACACCTTCCTTGATGAAGTCCGCGATTTCAACAGGTCCGTGACCCAGAATCAGCGCGGCAACTGCCGGAATAACAGTTAATACAACGATTGGTGACATCTTGCCTTTTAAAAGCAGTGCCACAATACAAATGATCATAGCAAATCCAACGACTGCGACCATAATGTACCCCCTTTTCCCTTATGCTTTTGTTTTTTGATATCTTAATAATACTCGATCAGTCTGAATAGATTCTGACCGGATTCTTACAAACTGTTAAGATTAGGGATGGGGTGCAGAAAGTTACGCCGGAGGCAGGAGCACATACGTGACAGCGGGCGCGCTTTCGCTCTGGGAAAACTCGCTGCCGCACATAAGGCGCTAAAAGACAGCGCCTAAGTGTGGGCGGTTTTCCAAGGCCCGCCTTACACGTATGTGCTCCTGCCTCCGGCTGTGTACTGGCTGCGTTAGAAAAAAGAATGGAGTGCTGAAAACGCCTGGTGGGCGTTTTTGAGCACTCCTAATATAGATATATCAATCCTTATAATACTTTTCCTAAGAAGTTTTTCAGTCTTTCGTTCTTTGGATTTGCGAAGAATTCTGCCGGGGCATTTTCTTCTACGAAATAGCCCTCGTCCATGAACATGACTCTGGTAGATACTTCTCTTGCGAAGCCCATCTCATGGGTTACAACTACCATGGTCATCTTCTGGTCTGCCAGGTCTCGCATAACGTTTAATACCTCGCCTACCATCTCCGGGTCCAGAGCGGAGGTCGGCTCATCGAAGAGCATCACGTCCGGCTTCATGCACAGGGCGCGGACAATGGCGATACGCTGTTTCTGACCGCCGGATAACTGGTTCGGATATGCGTTCGCACGGTCTGCCAATCCAACACGCTCTAATAAACGCATAGCCTCTGCTTCTGCATCCTTCTGAGAAACACCCTGGAGCTTCATAGGAGCGATCGTCAAATTCTTCATGATGGTCATGTGCGGGAACAGATTGAACTGCTGGAACACCATGCCCATCTTCTGACGATGCTTATCGATGTCAGTTTTTGGATCGGTGATATCAACACCCTCGAAGAGGATCTTACCTGATGTTGGCTCCTCTAAACGGTTTAAGCACCGTAAAAAGGTACTTTTACCGGAACCGGACGGGCCAATGACGCAGACCACATCACCTTTATAAATGTCTACATTAATATCTTTTAATACGCCTAAATCGCCAAATGCTTTGCCCAGGTGCTGCACCTGGATCAATGGCTGTCTCTCATTAGTGGTCACTGTTTCTTAACCTCCTCTCCAGTTTCTGTACAAAGAACGTAAATACCATAACCAGTACCAGATAGATCAGCGCTGCCGCGATCAATGGCATAAATGCGCTGTAGGTACGGCTTCGGATAATATCTGCACCCTTGGTCAGATCCTGGATCGCAATATAACCAGCTACGGATGTCTCTTTTAACAATCCGATAAACTCATTGCCCAGAGCCGGTAAGACATTTTTGAATGCCTGCGGCATCACGATGTAAAACATCGTCTGTGGATAATTGAAACCTAAGCTTCGCCCTGCCTCAAACTGACCATTGTCAATCGACATGATACCGCTTCGGAAGATCTCAGCTACATACGCGCCGGAATTAATACCGAATGCAATGACCGCTACCAGGGTCTTGTCGATCTTTACAGAACCAAATACAACGAAGTAAATAATCAGCAGCTGGACCAGAACTGGTGTTCCGCGAATCACAGTCAGATAAACCTTGCAAAGGGCATTCAAAACACCAAGCCGATGTGTCTTATCATAGGTGGAACGAACCACTGCAATCAAAAATCCAAGAAAAATACCGATCAATACTGCAAAAAAGGTGATTCTTAAAGTATTAAAAAGACCATCTGTAATATACTTCCATCGGTCATCCTCTATAAAGTTCTGATAAAAGGATGCTGTAAAATTATCCATCATCGTATCTGATTCCCCTTACTCAACATTTCCCAATATTTTACTCTGCGCTGATATATTTGTCAATGATGCTCTGTAATTCACCAGACTCTTTTAACTCATTCAGTGCTTTATTTACCTGATCTACTAACTCGGTGTTGCCTTTCTTGACTACATATGCGTAATCCTCAACAGTCAGCGGCTCATCTAAGATGCTGATGCCTTCATTCTCAGTTACGAATACCTTTGCTGGCTCTTCATCGATGACAACCGCATCAATTTTACCCTGAAGAAGTGCCTGAACTGCCTCGAAGCCTTTACCATAACGCTCTACCGTAGAACCATCCTTCTCATAATCAGATGCATACAGGTCTCCAGTCGTACCTAACTGAACACCCATGGATTTTCCCTTTAAATCATCTGGTCCGGCGATGTCGCTGCCATCTTTTACAATAATCACCTGGGAAGCGGTTGTGTAAACATCAGAGAAATCAACATTTTTCTTACGATCCTCTGTTATCGTGATTCCGCCTGCACCGATATCTGCCTTACCGGAAACGACCTCTGGGATGATGGAATCAAATGCAACATCCTCGATTTCCATGGTCTTGCCTAATTTTGCTGCGATGGCATCACAGATCTCTACGTCGATACCTACGATCTCACCACCATCATGATATACATATGGAGGGAACTCTGCGTTGGTTACCATAACCAGTGTGCCGCCTGCAGCCTCAGTCTCAGCTTCGCTGCTTGCTGCTTCTGTTGTCTCAGTTGCTGCTGCTCCTGCTGCAGTTGTAGCTGCTGCAGTTGTCTCAGTCTTGGATCCGCCGCTGCATGCTGTCATGGATGCTGCCATCAGTGCTGCCATTGCTAATGCGATTGCCTGTTTTTTCATAATGTCTTCCTCCTCAAACTTTCTCATATATATGCATCTTTAATGCATAACTATAAATAAGTGATAGACCCTATTATAAGACTTTTTTCAAATTAATCAAGTACAACTTTTTATTTTTTTCCGTTTTTTGTGCTATAATAGGGATATTCAGCGAAATCACCAAAAACCGAATGCATAAATACTTATTTTGGAGGAATTTTTATGCATAACTTTTTACAAAAAACAGCCTGGACAATGACTATTCCCCGCCCATATTCCTGTTTTCACTTGCTTTTCTGCGGAGTCGGCATCATTCTCGTTGGTTTTCTTGTGCATATTTTATGCAGAAAATGTTATAAAATACCATACGTGCCTTTCTACGGCTGCGGTCTGATCCTGGCTCTTGGAGAGCTATATAAACAGTTATTTTTATACCAGGTCGTCAATCAGGGACGCTACGACTGGTGGTACTTCCCCATGCAGCTTTGCAGTACCCCCATGTATTTATGCATAATATTAATTTTTATGCATAAAAGAAGCCCTATCACCCGCACCATCTGCACCTATCTCCAGGATTTTTCCCTTCTGGGAGGCATCATGGCACTGGCAGAACCATCCGGTCTAATGCAGCCTTACGTGTCACTGACCGTTCACGGACTGACCTGGCACCTGATCCTGATCTTCATCGGTCTTTACTGCCACCGGTGTGGTCTTGCCGGAAAAAGCTGGCGGGAATACGCAAAAACACTGCCATTACTGACAGTGTTTCTCGCTTTTGCTTCTATTATTAATGTCACCACTCATGGCCAGGCAGACATGTTCTACATCTCGCCCTTCTATCCGGTGACCCAGATATTTTTCTATCAGGTATCACTGCTCATAGGCACTGGCGCCGGAATCGGTTTTTATATCTTCTCCATCTGTCTGGGTGGGTGGATCATCCATTACTGTCTTGGAAAGCTGTAATAGATCTTGCCATTTTCCATACCGCCCCGGTACTGGGCAAGCTCACTGACTGTCACCAGCTGATAGCCCTGCTCCACCAATTTCGGGATAATGGCTACTGCTGCATCACCGCTGGCATTGTATAACTCATGCATCAGCACGATGTCGCCGTCTTTTACATGACCAAGAACTGCATCCATGCTCTTCTGGGCATTCCTGGTCTTCCAGTCCAGGGTATCAATGCTCCACAAAATGATCGGTGCATCCACATTGGCTACTACAGTGGCATTCTTGCATCCACCTGGCAGACGGACAGTGGCTGCTCCTTTGCCGGAAGCGTCCGTGATGGCCTGATTGCCCTTCTGGATCTGTTCCCGGATCTGTGCCGCATCTAATTTATTCAAATACTTATGATTATTGGTATGATTGCCAATCTCATGACCTTCCGCCACCATTCTCTGCAGCTCTGCCTGATAGCTGGCACAACGTTCCCCGACTACATAGAAGGTTGCCTTGCCGCCGTACTGTGCCAGGCAATCCATGATCCGGTTTCCAACCGGCGCATAAGGACCATCATCGAATGTTAAGGCTACCATTGGCTTATCCGGGTCGATCTGGCGTCCATTATCTGTCTGGGCGTTGTCTGTTGTCCCCGGAGCTGCTGTCTGGGACGGATCTGCTGACGCCCCCTGTGAACTCTGTGCATCATTTGTATTTTCCAGATTTGAGTTCTGTGCATCACCCGGCATCACTCCTGGCTGTTCCACAATTGTTCCATCTTCATTTTTCCACTGGGCAACACCTGGTCCACCCTCCATATTGATCCATTCCCCGGCAATCAGGGATCTTTCAGCCGCCTGGGCATCATATGTTACTCCAAATGTCAGTGTCCCCGCAAGCGCCAGTCCAAATACGGCTGCGATCCACTGCCCTCTCTTCATTTTTCTCATAAGATCATCCTCTTTTCCCTCTTACTCGCGATTGATCTTCTTTGTGTCTTTGATGGTCTGTATTCCCACCACCAGTCACATCTTATTCCTTCTCCCATCGCCTTATCAGTATACTGTTTCTTCCTATAAAAAGCAAACCAATTAAGGGAATCTTCAGAATGAGTCATATTTTCGTCAGAATTACATGTTTTGTATTTTTGTATTTCTTATTTTGTGTATTTTCATAGAATTAGATTATAATTTTTCATTTTCTTTGTGATATTGTAGCATTTTTCTCAATTATATGTTATAATTTTAACCATCTTGCACATTGTTTTTATCAATTAGGAGGATTCACATGACTTGTAAAAAAGATCACGTTCCTTTCAATGGCACACCGGAACAGGAAAAGGCTTTAAAAGAGGTGATTGCCCAGTTAAAGGACACCAAAGGCGCACTGATGCCGATCATGCAGCATGCCCAGGACATCTATGGCTACCTGCCTATTGAAGTTCAGACCATGATATCCGATGAAACCGGAATTCCCTTGGAAAAAATCTACGGTGTTTCCACCTTTTATTCCCAGTTTGCCCTGCAGCCAAAAGGAAAATATCAGATTTCTGTCTGCCTTGGCACCGCCTGCTACGTGAAAGGCTCTGGCGCAATTTTAAGTAAATTAGAAGAGCTTCTGGGGATTACCAACGGCGAATGTACGCCGGACGGACGCTTTTCTTTAGATTCCTGCCGCTGTGTCGGTGCTTGCGGCCTTGCGCCAGTCATGATGGTCAACGACGAAGTTTATGGCCGTCTTGTTCCCGATGACATTCCTGGCATTCTTGCCAAATACAAATAGGAACGGAGGTATTTCCCTATGAAAACTCTTGAAGAACTTCAGGCAGTCCGTGAAACATATCACAATCAATTAAACCTCCGCCGTGAGGACCACACCCGTACCCGCGTGATCGTCGCTATGGATACCTGTGGAATTGCAAGCGGGGCAAAACCGGTTCTGATGACATTTTCCGATCTGATCCAGGAACAAAACCTGACTGACCGCTTCTGTGTCCTGCAGTCCGGCTGCATCGGCCTATGTAAATATGAACCGGTCGTGCAGATCAAAGAGCCAGGAAAGCCAACGGTTACCTACATCCGTATGACACCGGATAAGGCAAAAGAAATTCTGGAGCGCCATCTCTTAGGCGGACAGATCATTGACCAATACACCCTCGACTACGCAGATCACCAATAGGAGGTTCTCATATGTATCGTTCTCACGTACTGGTCTGCGGCGGAACCGGATGTACTTCCTCCGGAAGCCAGCAGATCATCGAAACTTTAAAAGCAGAGCTTGAAAAAAACGGACTCTCCAATGAGGTATCCGTTGTCCAGACCGGATGCCATGGTCTGTGTGCCTTAGGTCCCATTATGATCGTCTACCCGGACGCTGCCTTCTATTCCATGGTAAAAGTAGAAGACATTCCGGAAATTGTAGAAGAACATCTGCTGAAGGGCCGGGTAGTAACCCGTCTGCTCTATAAAGAAACCGTCACTCCAAACGGTATCAGGGCATTAAGTGACACCGATTTCTATAAGAAGCAGCACCGGATCGCCCTTCGCAACTGTGGCGTGATCAATCCGGAAATCATCGAAGAATACATTGGAACCGGCGGTTACCAGGCACTTGGCAAAGCACTGACCAAGATGACACCTGATGACGTGATCCAGTGTCTTTTAGATTCCGGCCTGCGTGGCAGAGGCGGCGGCGGATTTCCAACCGGTCTGAAATGGAAACTGGCTAAGGGCAATGACGCAGACCAGAAATATGTCTGCTGCAACGCCGATGAAGGTGACCCGGGCGCCTTTATGGACCGTTCCATTTTAGAGGGTGATCCACACGCAGTCTTAGAGGCTATGGCCATTGCCGGATATGCCATCGGTGCCAGCCAGGGCTATATCTATGTCCGTGCCGAATACCCAATCGCAGTTCAGCGTCTGCGGATCGCCATTGAACAGGCCAGAGAGATGGAGCTGTTAGGCAAAGACATTTTCGGAACCGGTTTTGATTTTGACATTGACCTTCGTCTGGGTGCAGGTGCTTTCGTCTGCGGCGAGGAAACCGCTCTGATGACCTCCATAGAAGGAAACAGAGGCGAACCGCGTCCAAGACCTCCATTCCCGGCCCAGAAAGGATTATTCGGAAAGCCAACCATTTTAAATAACGTAGAAACTTATGCCAATATCCCACAGATCATCTTAAACGGTCCGGAGTGGTTTGCTTCCATGGGCACTGAAAAATCCAAAGGAACCAAGGTATTTGCTTTAGGCGGCAAGATCCACAATACCGGTCTGGTAGAAATTCCTATGGGAACCACGCTTCGTGAAGTGATCGAAGAGATCGGCGGCGGCATCCCAAACGGCAAAAAGTTCAAGGCGGCGCAGACCGGCGGACCTTCCGGCGGCTGTATCCCGGCAGAACATTTTGATATCCCGATCGACTACGATAATCTGATCTCCATCGGCTCCATGATGGGCTCTGGTGGTCTGATCGTCATGGATGAAACAGACTGTATGGTGGATATCGCCAAATTTTTCCTGGAATTCACCGTAGAAGAATCCTGCGGCAAATGTACACCTTGCCGTGTGGGCACCAAGCGTATGTTAGAAATCCTGACCAAGATCACCAAAGGTCAGGCAACGATGGAAGACTTAGATAAGTTAGAGGAACTTTGCTACTATATTAAAGAGAATTCCCTATGTGGACTGGGACAGACCGCTCCAAACCCGGTACTTTCCACTCTGCATTATTTCCGTGACGAATATGAGGCACATATCAAAGAGAAGCGTTGTCCAGCCGGTGTCTGCAAGGCTCTGCTCTCTTACCACATTGATTCGTCCAAATGTAAGGGCTGTACGCTCTGTGCCAGAAACTGTCCAAACAGCGCCATCATCGGTACCGTCCGCAATCCGCACATCATCGATCAGGAGAAATGTATCAAGTGCGGAGCCTGCATGGAAAAATGTAAATTCGGCGCCATCTACAAAAAGTAAGGGAGGACAATCAGAATGGATACAATCAAAGTCAAAATTAACGGCATAGAAGTATGCGCCCCAAAGGGCTCTACCATCCTGGAAGCGGCCCGCCTGGCCCATATTGAGATTCCCACTCTCTGTTTTCTGAAGGAGATCAACGAGATCGGCGCCTGCCGCATCTGCGTGGTGGAAGTGAAAGGAGCCAGAAGCCTGGTGGCATCCTGTGTATACCCCATCAGTGAAGGCATGGAAATTAAAACCAACTCCCCAAAGGTACTGGATTCCCGCAGGAAAACTCTGCAGCTTCTGCTCTCCAACCATGAACGCAAATGTCTTTCCTGTGTGCGGAGCGGTAACTGTGAGCTTCAGCAGCTGGCGAAAGAACTGGGCGTAGAGGACGAGAATTATTATGACGGCGAGAAAACATCGTCCTGCATCGATGATAGTGCGGTCCATATGATCCGCGATAACAGCAAGTGTATCCTCTGCCGCCGCTGTACTGCTGTCTGCGAAAAAGTCCAGGGAATCGGTGTCATCGGAGCCAACAACCGTGGTTTCCACACCACCATTGGTTCCGCTTTTGAAATGGGTCTGGGAGAGACCTCCTGTGTTTCCTGCGGACAGTGTATTGCAGTCTGCCCGACCGGCGCACTTCAGGAAAAATCCCAGGTGGATGAAGTTCTTGCTGCCATTGCCGACCCATCTAAGCATGTGATCGTCCAGACAGCCCCGGCTGTCCGCGCTGCTTTGGGAGAGGAATTTGGCTATCCCATTGGCACTAATGTAGAGGGCAAAATGGCTGCTGCCCTGCGCCGGATCGGTTTTGATGGCGTATTTGACACCAATTTCAGTGCAGATCTGACCATTATGGAAGAAGCACACGAATTTTTAGACCGTGTGCAGAACGGCGGTGTTCTTCCACTGATCACCTCCTGTTCTCCAGGATGGATCAAATACTGTGAACACTATTTCCCGGATATGACAGAGAACTTATCCAGCTGCAAATCTCCTCAGCAGATGTTCGGCGCCATCGCCAAATCCTACTATGCTGAAAAAATGGGATTAAAACCAGAGGACATTGTCTCTGTCTCCATCATGCCATGTACTGCCAAGAAATTCGAGATTCAGAGACCAGACGAGGCTGCTAACGGTGTTCCGGATGTGGACTATTCCCTGACTACCAGAGAACTGGCCCGGATGATCCGCAAAGTGGGACTGCGCTTTACCACACTTCCAGACGAGGGTTTTGACTCACCACTGGGTCTTGGAACCGGCGCCGCTGTGATCTTCGGTACTACCGGAGGCGTCATGGAAGCAGCGCTCAGAACTGCAGTTGAGACTTTGACCGGCGAAGAACTGGCATCCTTGGATTTCAATGATGTCCGCGGCATGGAAGGCATCAAAGAGGCCACCTATCCGGTTGCCGGCATGGAGATCAAGGTTGCTGTGGCTTCTGGTCTTGGAAATGCGAAAAAATTATTAGAAATGGTAAAATCCGGTGAACGCACCTACCACTTCATCGAGATCATGGGCTGCCCAGGCGGCTGCATCAACGGCGGCGGTCAGCCGCAACAGCCGGGCTACATCCGCAATACTGTAAATATCCGCGCATTAAGAGCCAGTGTTCTGTATCAGTCCGATAAAGAGAACCCGATCCGCAAATCTCATGAGAATCCGGCAATTAAGGAATTGTATGAGACTTACCTTGGTGAACCGGGAAGTGAGAAGGCACATCATCTGCTGCATACTTCTTATGTGAAACGGACGATCAATTAGAAGAATCTGTAGTCGTAAACATTCAAAACGCTCAGGTCTTCGGATCAGGTTACCCGATGTATCGTGCATCTGGTAACCCTGTCCAAAGTCTGAGCGTTTTATTATGCCAATATTACCTTTTCAATCTCCTGATCCATCAAAAATATGTAACAATAACCTTCTTTCCCATCTCTTCCATCGTGCCCTGGATCTGCTCCACCAGATTCTGTCTGACTCCCAGATCAAACGGCAGCTCCGGATTCTGATAGGCCGGATTAACTGCCTTTCCCACATACAGATGCAGTTCCGTACACTCCTCAATCAGCATCTTCGCCACCATAGATCCGCCATTTCCCCGGTCCAGTTCCTCAAAAAACTCTTCTGAAACCGTCTCATTCTTCACGTACCGCTTTAACAGACTTAATGTCCGGTTCAAGGTCAGCACACCCTCTGTCACCAGATCGATCCCGTCAATAAAGGAAATAGGCGGAATCTCCGGATCTTCATGATCATACGATATATCCAGACTGCGCCTTAACACCCTGGAGACAATGGCGGCGCTGGTTCCACCGCAGACGATCCTTCTGGCATCCTCGTCCTCCATAAATGCCCGCACCATAGCTTCATCCTCCTCCGGATGCTCCGCAGGTCCCGTCATCAGATGCACCGGACGCCCTTCAATGATCCGCATACAGGCGACCGTCGTGTCATCCCCCGGCCGGAACAGATACAGCTCATCACAGGCATGGCAGAGCACATTAGCCAGACGGGAGGCCGATACCGTCAAAGCCGCCTGCTTCAACGCATACGCTGCGATATCTTCCCACTGCCATCCATAATTCAATAACTGCCCCGCTCCCGCATTGATGGTGCCATCGCTCATCAGGATCATCACATCCCCTTTCCGGGCCTGGAACCGGTACTCATTGATCTTTTTTCCCTTAATCTCCCTGAGATTTCGTGGAATCTCCATCAGTTCCCCATCCCGGATAAAAATACACCCTGGATTGTCAAACTCCACCAGATATGCTGCCCCATCGTGGGACACCTGCAAAATACTGAATGTGGAATACGCTACCTGCCGCTCCTGGCAGATAGGCAGTGTCTCCACGATAGTTTCCACACATTCCTCCAATGCCGCTCCATTTAAGAACATGGTTCCCAGTATTTTAGAGGTCAGTGTGGATAAAATATTGGCCTTAACCCCACTTCCCATGCCATCTGCCAGAATCAGAATATCAGAATCCTCCGTTTTCAGGATCTCCACCTTGTCCCCGCAAAGCACCTCAGAAAATTTATTCAGACTTTTATATGCCACATCTACCTGAATTCCCATCAGCGAACCTCACTTTCACTGCCATCCTCCAACAGAGAACGGCACAGCCTGGTCAATGTGGTCTTTGTCTCTGCGGTCGTTTCCCCCAATAGTCCGGCAATTTCCTGGGCCACCATCATCTGTTTATGGATCACCTTCTGCGCCAGGTCAATGGTATCCAGCTTCTTCTCATACTCCTCCCGCAGCTGCTCCTCTTCCCTGGTAATGTCAATAAATGTCGCCAGCACCGCATCCTCCTTCTCTATGTATACAATATTCTGAAGAGTGGAGAGATGGTATTCCGAATAAGTCACTTTCTTGCCATGGATATTCTGATGTGTATCATAAACCCACTGGAAATCCACCGGATCAATAAATTCATACAGATACATTTCCAGTGCCTCTGCCCTGGTTTTTCCGAAATATTTCTCACCCACGCTGGAATATTCCATGATCTTCATGTCCTTATCCACGATCAGAACAATGTTTGGCGAAGTCTCCATCACCAGATTAGACAGGGATTCTGCCTTATCATGCATATACGGAATGCACATATTCAGCTCCGCCTTCTTCTGGAACACTGCTACCGCCTTGTCACGGCAGGACGAATAACCGCAGGCACCGCAATTTAACTCATCCTTCGGTCCATGTTTTCCGATTTTAGCCAGAATCTCCCGTATCTGCTCCTCTGTCGGCTTCTGTTCCACTGGCGAACGGTCCATATATGCCTTGTGAAGCTTCACGCCTTCTGCCATATCACAGGCAGCTGCCTCTTCTACCGGCTCTTTTGCAATGGTCTCCTCCATATCCAGTTTCACCTTAAACCGGGAAATGGAGCGGTCTTCCACCGTTGGCCCTTTGATGCAGCCGCCGGAGCAGCTGTTCATCTCGATAAAGCAGCCGTTAATCTCGCCCCGCACCATGCTCTCACATAAATCAATGCAGTTGCGGATACCATGGACATAAAATTTGCGGTAATGATCCACCTGTTTTTCTGTAGCAAGAACGGAGTTTACCACCCCGTTCGTCACCGGATACAGCCGGTTTACCTTCGGATCGATCCGTTCCAATGGTTCAGCCTCACACTCCTGGATCTCAATCTGCTCCTGTTTCAGCCAGCTTTCTACCTCTTGGAAATTCAGTACCGCATCAATACAGTCATTATGCCGCAGATCCATGGATTCTTTCTTCTTGGCGATACACGGACCTAAAAATACCACCTTCGTATCTGCTCCATACTCCTTCTTCAGAAGGCGCCCATGGGCGATCATCGGTGAGACCACAGGCGCCAGATACGGCACCAGCTTTGGATAATAGATCTCGATCAGATCATTGACACTTGGGCAACAGGTAGTAATGATATTCTCCATGGTTCCCTGCTCCAGAAGAGCTGCATACTCTCTTGTCACCAGAACGGCCCCCTCGGACGTCTCCCGCACATCCGCAAATCCCAGTTTTTTCAGGGCTGCTTTCACCTGACCCGGCTCCTTGAATTTCAAAAGCCCCATATAGGATGGCGCCATAGATACCACCACCCGGTCCCCATCTGCCAGAAAGCCTCTGACCCGTTCCAGGTCACTGACCAGAGTTTTGGCAGACTGTGGACAGATCTGCAGACAGGTTCCACATAAAATACACCGGTCCTCCATGATCTCCGCCCTGCCATCCCGGATCATGATCGCCTTTACTTCACAATTACGGATACATTTGTAACAATGCTTGCATCTGGACGCTTTTAAATCGATGATTCCCATAAATTTGACCCCCATATGTATATTTGATACCGTTTATTTCTTTGCGTTTTCGCCATGCGTATTCATAATGAAAAGTCCTTTGTGAGCAAGCTCCCACGGGCTTCTCACAGACTCATTTCTGCATGGCTTTGCTATTATCATTATCTCATGTAACCCGCTATTTATCAATTTGAATTTCTGTGTTATAATGGCGATGGCCGCGCTAATCTGAAAGAATTTTCTAACAGAAAAGGCGGTACAGAAAGAGAGGAATCATTCATGAAAAAAACACTTGCAATGCTCATGGCATGTGCCATGACCGCAGCGTCTCTGGCTGGATGCGCTCCCGCAGACAAGACTCAGACCACCGCTGCCACTGAAACTGCCGCACCGGAGACTTCCGCCGCAGAAACTACTGCTGAAGAGACCACCGCTGAGACAACTGCAGAAGCAGCTTCCACAAAAGGCGCTTCTGACGAGGCCGTTCTTCACATCGGCTCTTTAAAGGGGCCAACCACCATGGGTCTGGTATCCCTGATGGACAAGGCTTCTAAGGGCGAATCCGAAGGCTCTTACGACTTTACTATGGTAACCGACGCTTCCGAACTGGCTGCACAGATGGTATCCGGCGACCTGGACATCGCACTGGTTCCAGCTAACCTGGCAAGCATCCTGTATCAGAAGACCAAGCAGGGCGTAGAGGTGATCGATATCAACACCCTGGGCGTTCTCTACGTGGCTGCCGCTGATGATTCTATCCAGAGCATCGCTGATTTAAAGGGCAAAACCTTATATATGACCGGAAAAGGAACTACTCCGGATTATGTACTCCAGTATTTATTAAGTGCGAACGGTATGACTTCCGATGATCTGACCATCGAATATAAATCTGAGGCTGCTGAGGTAGCTGCTGTCTTAAAGGAACAGACAGATGCCATCGGCTTACTGCCACAGCCTTTCGTAACCGTCGCCATGGCACAGAACGAGAATCTGAACATGGTCTTAAATCTTACAGAAGAATGGGAAAAGACACAGCCGGAAAATGGCAGCGCCCTGGTGACCGGCGTTACCGTATGCCGCAAGGACGTGCTCGAGGATCAGGCTGACGCAGTTGATACTTTCTTAAAAGAGCATGAAGCATCTGCCGCATTTGCCAATGCCAATGTAGAAGAAACCGCCCAGTTAGTGGCTGATGCCGGAATCATCGAGAAAGCTCCGATCGCCGCAAAAGCAATCCCTTACTGCAGCATCACTTACATTGATGGCACAGATATGCAGACCAAGGTATCCGGTTACTTAAGCGTACTGTTTGACCAGGACCCGTCCTCCATCGGCGGACAGCTTCCTGACGAAGGATTCTATTATATTCATGAATAATTGGAAAAAACTATCGATCATTCTTTTATGGCTTGGAATCTGGCAGATCACTGCCACATTCATCCATAATCCCATCATGCTTGTAGGGCCCATAGAGGCCCTGCAGACCCTGTGGGGGTTATTGCCCTCCGGTGATTTCTGGATCTCTATTTATCAATCATTTTTGCGGATCAGCATCGGATTTTTAACTGCATTTATGATTGGTCTGCTTCTTGGCAGCCTTGCATACCACATTCCCTTTGTGAAAGAGCTTCTGGAGCCTCCTATGCTCTTTTTCAAATCCGTTCCCGTGGCATCCTTTGTGATCCTCGCCCTGATCTGGGCCGGTTCCCGCAACCTTTCCATTTTCATTGCTTTTATCGTTGTTCTCCCGGTGATCTATGTCAATACCATCTCCGGACTGGAAAGCACCGATCAAAAGCTTCTGGAAATGGCAGCGATATTCCGGCTTCCACTTTGGAAAAGAGTTCGTTTCATCTATCTGCCGGCACTGGTTCCTTACCTTCTCAGTGCCTGCCGCACTGCGCTGGGCATGAGCTGGAAATCCGGTGTTGCCGCTGAGGTGATCGGTCTTCCAGATCATTCCATCGGAGAACGTCTGTATCTGTCTAAGATCTATCTGGAAACAGCTGATCTCTTTGCCTGGACACTGGTGATCATCACCATCAGTGCCTTATTTGAACGCATTGTGTTATATCTGATTTCCAGACTATGCCCGCCTTCCGCGGACACCTTACTGAAAGGAGAATCCTCCCGTGAAACTGCAGATCGATCATCTGTCTAAACATTTCGGAGACCTTACGGTTTTCGATCAGCTTTCCCTAACGATGGAAAGCGGAAACATCTACTGTCTGATGGCCCCATCCGGCAAAGGAAAAACCACCCTTTTCCGGATCCTCATGGGCTTTGAACATGCAGACAGCGGCCAGATCACAGGTCTGAACCACGCCCGCATCAGCGCAGTATTCCAGGAGGACCGCCTCTGTGAAGCATTTACCCCTCTGGATAATGTATACATGACTGCAGCCCCGGCTTTCACGAAAGCCCAGATCCACGAAGAGCTCCTGGCACTTCTTCCCGAAGATGCGCTAAACCGTCCCGTCTGCACCCTGAGCGGTGGACAAAAGCGCCGTACCGCCATCTGCCGCGCTCTCTGTGCACCCTTTGACCTGCTGATCATGGATGAACCATTTACCGGGCTGGATGAAGACACCAGGCTTGAAGTGATCCAATACATCAAAAAAAAGAGCGCCGGGAAGCTTACGCTCCTCAGCACTCATCAGCAATCCGATATCAACGCCCTCAGCGGTATCCTGATTCATCTGTAAACTGCGGGCAAAAGGACTTGAACCTGCGAAATAAATGTGTCTTTTAGTCAAAAAATATGTTTTTCGAATGGTATGCAACACGAAAAAAACATCTTTATCGTAGTAAGCACCTTTTCCGTCTGCCAGTTAAATATCAAAAGCAGTTTCCCACTGATAGTAGCTGCTGTAACTGCTGCCGGTGTATTGGTCACAATATTTCCCGGTATTGTGCGGTTACTGTACACGGGTAGGCATTTTCTGAACTGAAAATGCCGTATGACACAGTGGTGGTAACAGATTTTGCCGATTTAGAATGCGAAGCATCGGCAAAATCCGTTGCTGTTTGCGCAACGCGTGAACAGTAACATTGTGCGGCCCTGGTCAAAGTTTCAATTTCTGGTATCTTGCAATCTGATTTTGTATATGTTATAATGCCGTTAGGCAAGAAAAGATGTTACATGCCAATGATGGCAAAACGAAAGCCCCGAAGTCTGACCACTTCGGGGCTTTCTTCTCATTTTATGTAGTTGAGCATCTACAGGCTAGTTACCGGCTATTTGTCGCCATCTAACCATTTGATGATGTAGTGGCAAACTACACCAGCCATGACAGCGACAAGAAAAGATGTTATTGTATCCAATGATGACACCTCCTTCCTGTCACCAGTATCGGAGGCGGTAACATTGGCATTATAACATGGAAATCTGTTTAGTTGTACTTCTTTTATTTTTATTGCGATATCGCAACATCCAGTTCCTGGCGTGTTCAGGTCTTTGATCATTTTGAAGCTATGTTTGACAAAGACGGAAATCCTCACTTCCGCTTTCACAACCTTTGTCACTACTGTGCCGTTTTTCAACATGTCATTGGAATTCCAGACGCCTACTGCATGCAACGCAGAGGCTGGGGACAACGATGGTATTTTAAAACAGATCTACCGCCATGTCACAGAAATTAAAGAAGATGCTATGAATCAGAAAGCAAATGACTACTTTTCGTAGTTTATGCAACACGAACACCGAAAAGCCTTGATTTAAGCCATTTTATAACTGCGGGCAACAGGACTTGAACCTGCACGTCGGGGACACCAGAACCTAAATCTGGCGCGTCTGCCAATTCCGCCATGCCCGCAAAATCATTGCAGTTCGTACAGCGCATGAACTGTAATAACTTGATTATTATACCATATCTATGATAATTGTCAATCGTTCCTTTTCATGGTACACTAGAAGTACAATCCCAGAGCCCGGAGGTGTTTTCATGAAAATTTCCCAAACCAAAGATATCCGTACCGCTAACAGCTTAACGATCATACGCCATATTCTGGATAAAAAAGAGATTTCCAGAGCCCGCATTTCTGAGGACACAGGTCTGAACAAAGCTACGGTATCCACCATCGTTAAAGACTGGATGAATCTGAAGCTGGTAGAAGAAACCACCACCGGAGACTCTAACGGCGGACGCCGCCCGATCATTCTGACCTTATCTGAACATGCAGGATATTGCATCGCTGTCGATATGGGTGTCAGCCATGTCAATCTGATCCTCGCCAATATCAAAAATGAAATTGTGGCCAGAAACTCCTTTTCCATCCATGACACTGCGTTTTCCAATGTTTATGCCAGTCTCTGCTCTGCCATTGACCAATTAACTTCCCAGATGCCGCCTTCTACATACGGACTTTTGGGCATTAGTCTGGCTGTCCGCGGCATCATCGATCTGGATGGCGTGATCCGTTTTATTCCAAAGCTGGCCTGGCACAATGTAGATATCTGCTCCCTTTTGTTTGATCGTTATCAGGTTCCTGTACATATCGACAATGATGGAAACCTTGGTGCGTCTATGGAGTCAAGGCTCTATCCTCAGTACGAAGAGTTAACCGTTCTTTCTATCTCCGATACCATCTCCTGCGGCTTGATCACACGAGGTTCCCTGGTACGTGGATATCTGGGATTTGCCAATGCAGTCGGTCATCACACCATCAATATCCACGAAACCCATCAGTGCTCCTGCGGAAAATATGGCTGTTGGGAACAGTACTGTTCTGATCAAAGCCTCATCGAAGGAACGAACCATCTCCGCGAAACACAGATCCATACGATTGAAGAATATATCGACCTGGTAAAACAACAGGACCCCGCAGCTTTAACCGTTTTAAGACGTTTTATCAAAGACCTTGCGATCGGACTGTCTAATATCATCTTCTTCATGAACAGCGAGATGATCATTATGAATTCCAAACTGCTGCGTGCATTTCCCTATCTTCTTCCGGAGATCATGAAAGCAACCGTTCTTCCGATCACGCATAGCCAGGAGATCCTGCTTTCTACCCTTGGTGATGAAGGCCCTATCCTTGGTGCATCGCGAAAAGCCATTGAAGAGTTTTTTGCTTTCTTAATTAGCAAATAACTGACACCAGTACTCATAACTGCCAGAGGTAAATGCGCTTTTCTGTAATTTTTGTTCGTTATAGTATAACGTTGTTTTCCTGAAAGTACATAAATAATGGTGTCAGCAGAACAAAAAAACCTGTTTTTCTGCTGAAAATATCAGAAAAACAGGTTCCTAATCTGTTAAATTTTAAAAATTCGTTCCATTCCAGCCCCAGTCCTCTGAAGCCCGATAGCGGATATACATATCATCCTTTGCAATACCCAGATTTTCGTTCAGTGTTTTTGTTATCATCTCGGTAATCTTCACAGAACCCTCTTTGTCAATGGCTGATCCTAAGATATCCACCTCTACCATTGCAACTGCTTTTTCTCCCTGACCTCCAAAAAACATGGTACAGTCATCCTGAATGGATACTAACAGCCACTGTTCACTTTTACCCGGAAAACAGCTGATTGCCTGTCCCAGAGCCTTTTTAATATTCTCTGCAGCCTTCACATCTGTTTTCACATTTGTTTTAACCTGTATACACGGCATACTTTCTTTCCTCCCGCCTTTTAATCATACATAAGCTGATGACGGAAGTAGAAGAAATGATCGCTGTGGGTGTGAATGCTCAGCATCCGTGTATGCGGATGATCTGTAGAAGTAAATTCCTTGCCAAATTTTCCGATTGTCAACGCCTGTCCTCCTACATAGATGCAGGAGTAATTGAAAAACAACTCATCCATCAGCTTCTGGGATACCAGATAATGCATATAAGATGGAGTCTCTACCAATACCTTATCCAGTCCAAATTTCTTCATGATATAGAGTGCCACATGAGAATCCGGTGCTTTGTCACCTGTTGCGATCACGATCACTTTATCCGTATTGGCTTTCATCTCTGCGATCATCTCATCTGTTACTTCACTCTTATCCTTCACCGGTCCAATTATGATATAATCTTCTTCCATCTTCTCTTTGATCACTGGAATTCCTGCTGCGGAGGTGCTGATCATAACCGGAACCTCTTTGGTCTTGAATAAAATGTGGTCAAATGGAATATCGGTAGCATCCAGAGAAGAAATGATATTCCACGGTACCGGCTGCATGCCTGCTGCAACTCTGGCGTCCTCAAGCTCCTGAGAGAATACGTGGCAGGTGTAGTCACGCTCTGCGCTCATGGTGCCAGCACCGATGATATCTCCATCTGATACGGCGCGCAGCATATTTAAAATCCACCAGTCAGAGTTTGCTCCATCCGGATCGTACTTGTTTAATTTTGCGATCAATGGTCCCTGTGGTGCATCGGTAAATGCAATTCTTCCATCAATAGAAGTTACCAGAGATGTGTATGTATATGGACGATCCTCGTGCAGCTTCTGGAATTTTAATTCTCCGTAGATTTCCTTTATCTGATCACAGGTGATGGTTTCTACCTCTGCCTGGTCCAGAGCCGGATTCCGGTAGATCGGTGTTACTTTTGTTTTCTCAATGTCAAACGGCATTTTAAATAAAGATGTTCCCATAGTATTCTTCCTCCTGGATTAGATCAGACTGCCGCCGCATACCTGCATGATCTCACCTGTGATAAATCCACTTTCTTCACTGGATAAGAATGCGATCGCATTTGTCATATCTTCAATCTTGCCCATTTTGTGAAGCGGATACAGGCTTGCGTAAGACTCCTCCAGTTCCTTTGGATCTGCTGCTTCCTGGAAACGCTGCTCGATCATTGGTGTACGAACCAGACCTGGCAGAATTGCGTTTACACGGATGCTTGGAGCATACTCCAGAGCCATGCACTTGGTTAACATAATCACGCCAGCCTTCGATGGGCAGTAACCGATACGCTCCGGAATCGGGCGAACACCTAAATCAGAAGCGATATTTACGATGGTGGAGCCTTCCTGCTTCTTTAACTCTGGAATTGCGCTGCGGCACATATTGTATACACCGCCTAAGTTAATCGAGATTTCTCTCATAAACGTATCATACTCGGTGTTATCCATAGAACCGATGAAAGTAACGCCTGCACAGCAGACCAGCTTATTGACACGGCCATATGTCTTAACAGCCTCTTCTACTACATGAAGAGCCTGCTCCGGTTTTGTCAGATCAGCCTGAACATAGATAGCTTTCTCATCCTGGATCTTCATGGCCGGCTCAATACCGCAGCCTACTACATACGCACCCTCTGCTAAAAATTTCTTTGCAACACCCTCTCCAATACCAGAGCTTGCACCTGTTACGATAACCACTTTATCTTCAAATCTCATGATTTTTACCTCTTAAATTTAATACATTAGATACGCTCAAAACGGCTATAACGATGTACGCCGAAGTTTTCTTCATTCTGTACGCAGCGGATCAGCTCGTAAGGACGTCCGAATCTGGACTCAAATTCCTGGATCAGCTGTGCCTGATACTCCTTCTGATCGATTTTTCTCCAGGCTTCAATACTTTCCCACGCAAAGATCATGTGCAACTCGCCTGGCTTATTATCATTCACCCATACCTCTTTGTATAAAAAAGGAATATGATCAAAACCTGGTGCATACGCCTCCATTAAAGTCCAGACCTCATGATCTACCTCTAAGAAACGTTCCACATCTTCCGGTGCGGTTTTAAATACCAGATGCTCCATTGGATAGTGCTCATTTTTTGTGTAAGTGTAACCCTGCATAGTTACCTCCTCCTTCTCTTTTCCTTTATGATTGAAACCCCAGGAGGCTTGTGCAGCAGTTCAGACACACTGCCATCCACACAGCCTCCATCTTGGATTTTATTTACGGTTTGCCTCGTAACTATTCAGTACCTTCATAGTTACGAGCAAAAATCCATTCCAGATCAGCTTCGCTGATGGGATTTTTGCTTTCTAGCCTATGTGTTCTTACGGTCAGCGCAGCATGTGCGCAGACCTACTGAATCGTTACTTTGCCTCATTCATTTTCTCTGCCAGCTTCACAACTGCCTCTGCCAGATCTGGTCTGGTCTCTAGGGAATCACGATCGCTGTTTGGCAGGCACACCTCGCCTAAGAACTCGGTGCTTAAATCATTTAACAAGTTCTTCAATACCAGTTCCCCGCCTAAAAACTGATTCTCAAATGCCGGTGCTCCACCAACCATCAGGATTGCTCCCTTTTTCGTGAATTTCTCCGGCATATCATTTCTTACATGGCCTGCCCAGTATACCTGAAGACGGTCAATCAGAACCTTCATACGTCCAGTTACAGAATGGAAATACATCGGGCTTGCCAGAACAATATTATCCGCAGCTTCAATTTTCTGATAAATTTCCTGCATACCATCCTTGATGGCACAAGCCTTCGTTTTCCAGCAATAGCGACAATCCATACATGGCTTTACATCTGTGCGATAGGCATCAATGATCTCCTTCTCACCGTCCAGATGCTCCAAAAACAGATCCACCATCTGCTTTGTATGTCCTTTTTGTCGTGCTGCTCCAAAAATCACCAGTGTTTTCACGATTCAGTCACCCTCTTCTTATTAAAATTCGTCATATGCATGATCGCAAATGCTACGATCAGGACCACATAGATCTTAACAAAATCCATATTTAAAACATAGCCCTCAGTACCAATAATTCCTGGAGAATGGATCATACCAATCGCAGTCAGAAGAAGTGCCGCCACATTCGTAATAGAAGCCGCTTTCCAGTTGTTATCAATGATAAACACAAATACACATCCTACTAACAGTCCAACAAATGCTGAGCCTGGGTCAAATGCTAAAAATCCAGTTAATGCACCCTCTTTTACATTGTCCATGATGAAATCCATAACAACCGGAAGAGATGCTAAGATCACTGCAGGATAGTATTTCTTATCTACTACTTCAAATGCCTGAGAATAGCTTGAGATTCCGATAAATACTAAAATTGGAAGTACTGCCGCCTCTGGAATAAATGCATTTAAAATTGCAGCCAGACCTGTTAAACCAACGATTGCATATAATGCTACGATACCCATATGATAGCCAGTACCGGATTCCATCTTTTTCCAGCCTGGATAACCCCAATATAAGCCAACCGCCAGCGGATTACCAAAGCAGGCACCGATGATACTTGCGATTCCACAGATCACCAGTGGTTTTGTCGTTGTAAAATAAGTGTCACCACATTCCTTGGCCTGCTCGACCGCCTGAATACCGGTGATCACCTCATTGATGGAGAATACAATCACGATTGGTAAAAATGGAATTACAGCACTGAGCACACTTCCATCAAAAATTCCAAGTACCGGATGTGGAATATACAGATTTAAATTTGTTAAAGACTCTGTCACCGCATCAAAGCCCATCGCACCGCTGATCCAGGCGATCGCAGAACCAATCACAATCGCAATCAAAGCAGCCGGAACCTTTACCTCAACGTGTCCGATATAAATGATAAATAAAACGATCATAGATAACCAGCCAACGACCGGCATATTTAAAGTGCCGTTCATAGGCTGTAAAATCAGGAAAGCCATAGCACCACCGGCCAGGGAACCGAATAATGCGCCTGCTGGAACGATCTTTAACAGAATCGGAACCACAAAGGCTCCAATGATAAATACAATTCCACCGATCAGATGTGCCAGAACGCCCACTTTAAACGCAAGCTCTGCATCATTAGTAGAAAGATATACCGGAAGCATAATACTGAATAACCAGATAAACATACGTCCAGCCTGAAGCCCAGCAGGAACCGCTGTCAGATCCGGATCATTTCTCTGTGCCGCGATCTGACGATAATACAGCCACAGGCCACCATTCATGATCAATACTGTTAAAAATACACCTGGCATCATGGTTCCGAAAATCGTGGAAGAACTGATTCCAAGAGTTCCTGCCATAACTGCGATTGCTACAATTACCTTGGAGAATCCATCGAAAAATACGCCGATCGATGCATCAAGGTCTGATTTTTTGAAAAAAGGTATTTTTGCTTTTTCCATCTTTTTCATCCTCTCTTTTCCTTATTGTTTTTTTAGTAATTCCCTTTCTTTTTCGCAACTGTTCAGTAATGCCTTCACAGTCACTATTTTCCTTCAAACAGATACGCTTTTCCATAAAGAAGAGCCGCTGTTATCAGGTAAACCGTTCCAAACAGAACCCCTGTCTCTGAAAGGAACGAAACACCTTCACAATGAATCATGCCAACTGCAGAACAGCCCGCTAAGGCAAGAGCAAATGCCGCCGCCCGTTTGTATTTCTTATCAACCACATAAGCTAAAAGTCCGGCTAATAATAAGCTGCTTAAAAACGCTCCATTTCCCAGATACTCGATACCGCGGATCGGAACAGAGTGCGCTGCAAACTGCTCAGTAGTCAACGCTGCCACTGTAGTTCCAGCCGCCTGGACAGCAGAACTGACGATCGTCTGGATATACTGGAACAAAATCGGCATCAGGGATAAGAGGATCGCCGGATAATACTTCTTGTCTACAGACTGGAAGGTGGTATCCGTTACTGCAAATCCTACATAAACCAGAAGAACCATCACTGCTTCGGTCGGAATCGCTGCCATCAGGACGCTGGTCAGACCGGTACAGCAAAGGACCAGATAAAGAACTGCATTGACAACAGCGAAGCCTGCTCTGGCATCAATCGCTTTCCAGCCTGGATGTCCAAAATATACACTGGTTGGAAATGGGCTGCCAAATAATGCACCTGTCAGTGTAGACACACCATCCATGATCATGGAACGACGTTCCGGATAAGCATCTCCCGCAACCTTTGCTGCTTCCAGTCCCTGTAAGGTGGACAGGAAATTGTTGATCTGTAATGGCAGGATCACTGGAAGGAAGGGGATCAGTCCTTTAAAACCTGCAACAATATCAAAGACATCTGGCTTGGGTGGGTAAAATCCAATATTTGCAAAAGACAGCCGGAAATTATCTAAGGTTAAAAAGCCGCCGCCCCAGGCGATCACAGTTCCCACGATGATAGCGATCAGACCTGACGGAAGCTTCTGAAATTTCTTATCTGCTTTACCAAGATAATCCATGATGATGATCAACATAGGAAGCAGACCATAAACCGGTTTATCAAAAACCATGGCGATTCCAACAACAGACAGCCACACCAGACCAGCAGAAGCCATATTGCCCATCAGCGCTGCATTAGGAACGTATGACACGATCCATCTTCCGGCGATACCGCCAATGATCTCAATAAAACCGCCTAAAAAGCTTGCCGCAATTCCTACCTGCAATGCCAGCGTTGAATCCTTCGTCTGCCAGTAAACCGGGCCAATGATCAGATACAACCAGCCCGATAATTGAGATGCACCGATTCCAAAGGGCTGCGCCGTCACATTCTGGCGTTTTTCTTTCTTGGCCAGCTGACAGGCTTCAAAGAAATACCACATATTTCCTACAAAAATAGAAATCCCGATGCCGGGAACCACCTTGCCGATCACATCTGCCATAGGCATTCCAAATACGGCTGTCAAAATTCCCACTGCTGTCAGTACCTTGGAAAACCCGTCAAAAAAGATTCCAAGAGATGCATCAATATCGCCTTTTCCCCACCACTGATAATGAAACTCCTTCTCTTTCATGTCCATTCTTCTCCGTTTGTTTAACTCTTAAACTATCTAAGTTTTTTGAAGTCCTGCTTGCGGTTTTTCCCCTTTCTGCAGGACTTTTTTATGAATTTACGCTTCTCCGGATTTCGTTTGTTTAACTTGTAAACTAACTGTATCACTTTGTTATTTATTTGTCAACCTATTTCAATAAGAATTCCCAAAAAATGTTAAAAAATTGTCAGTGGTCAGAGAAATCAGTATTTCTGGAGAACTGTTTCTCAGTTTAGCAGCCATGCGGGCAGTTGCGTGGAGTGAATCTTTAACCACGATTTCTTCTGGCTGCTTCTGTGTTGTTTCCCTTATGCTCTCCTGCTCTTTTATGGCATAATTCTGGTTTTTCTGTCCTTCTTCCCATGCCCATTTCACTGCGTCCATGCCATCCGTCTCCAACAGGATCCGCTTCTCCGGCACCTGTCTCGCCACCCGCTGCACAGCCGGGTTCCAGATCACATCCGGTCCAACAGAAAAATAACAATCTAAATCCAGATAACCGTCCAGATCATGGTCTGTGGAATACCAATGCACCAGATAAGTGTTGGGATATTTCCTAATTAACTCCAGAATCTCCCGTTCCTGATCCTTCGTATGAAGGACTACAGGCCTCTTCCACTCCGCTGCAATCTGGAGTTGTTTCTCCAGAACCTCCTTCTGTCGTTTCAGCGGCACATTGCACCACAGGCTATCCATACCGATTTCACCGATCACCTGACAGTTTTCCAGGTATGGCATCATATCCTCCACCTTCCATTGATCCGCATACCATGGATGGAGACCAAAAACCGGAAACAGAATTCCTTCTGCTTCCGGCATATGGCAAAGCTCCATCACCCATCTGGCATCCTCTGGATCTGTTCCACAGACCATGGTAGGAATCCCTTCCCTGATCCGCTCTAACGCCTCTGCCTTTGTTTTTACGTGGGCGTGGGCATCTGTCACCACCGGGTAATTTCTCATATTCTTTTCCTGCTTTCTGTTTTTCGGCTTCCCGCCGGTCTTACTTTTGTTTCTCCAATCTTTGCTTCCATTTCTCAAACTTCTGTTTTCTCACCCATGATCTGCCGATAGATCTTCTGTCTCAGTTCTCCCTGACTATACAGCCAGTCCCGGCTCCGGTTCTGTTCCGTGATCACCATCTCCGAGCCAATCTTTCCGGTATTCCGGTCCAACACCAGGATACGGTCGGACAGATAGATCGCCTCGTCAATGTCGTGAGTAACCAAAAGCACTGTCCGGTTCATCTTCTCCCGGACACTTAGCAACCAGTCCTGCATCTCTCCCCTGGTGATCACATCCAGAGCGCCAAAAGGCTCATCCAACAGCAAAATCTCTGCATGACACAGAAGTGTCCGAAGAAAAGCAGCCCTCTGTCTCATACCACCAGACAATGCCGACGGATATTCATGCTCATATCCCTTTAATCCAAAGGATTCCATCTGCTCTGCCGCAGCTTTCCGCATATTCTCAATGCCACCGTGGATTCTTGCATAAAGGCAGACATTATCCAGAATGGTCTTCCATGAGAACAGCAGGTCATTCTGCGGCATATAGGCAAAATGTTCCGTAATGCCATGGATTTCTTCTCCATCTACCAGAATCCGCCCCGCTTCCGGCTTGATCACACCGGTTAAAAGCTTCAAAAGCGTTGATTTACCACAGCCTGACGGACCAAGCAGGCTCACAAACTCCCCTTCCTTCACCCGGAAATCCATTTCATTTAAAATGTTTCTTTCTTCATAGGAAAATGTCAATCCTGATATCTGTAACTTGGTATTCATGTGTTCACCTGCTTTCCTCTATCATTCCTGTAATATCTCTAATTGCCCGCGGTTCTGTGAAATCCATTATTCTGGTAAAAACTCGTTGGTATAGCACTCAGATGCCTGGATTGCCTGGTCGATCACACCGTACTCTACCATAAAATCAGTGTAATTATCCCATACCTCATCCTTCATCTCTCCCCAGCGGTCCGTATCTTCCATATATTTCTCAGCCAGATACTCCTGGGACATGGTTAACAGATCTAAAGAGTAGTCCGGTGCGTATTTCTGAAGGATCTTCGCACTCTCATCCGGATTCTCGATCGCATAGCGATATCCTTTCTCGGTAGCAGCCAGGAACTTCTTCACCATCTCCGGCTTCTGCTCCAGAGTATCTTGATTCGCAATGATCACCGGTGTGTAGTAGTCCAGTCTGTCATCCAACTGACGCAGTTCCATGTAGTTGATCGGGAAATTGTTTAATTTGCATTTTACATTATCCCATCCCTCAAAGAACCACTCAATATCCACTTTGTCTTTCAATGCCTCAAAACCAGAGCCATCACGATCATCGGTACCGTCTGGACGCACCGCCGGAAAACAATCCATCAGAACGCCAAGCGCCAAAGACAGTACCAGGGCAATCCCGATGCCAATCAGTGCCTCCTCGGTTGTCACCACTGCATGTCCCCACAGACCAACCCGTTCCTCTATCAACGCCTGCACCACCGACACCGGCGAGGGAAGCACATACAGCGGAATCTGGAAAATCCGGACACACAGCTCCCAGATCAGAAGCAGCGCCCCGATAAATACCGCCGGAATCACTTTATCACTATGTTTTTTCATCATAAAAAGACCCCCATCACAAAAGACAGGGGTCTCAGATATCATCCTTGCGTATTTCCCTATGTTGGCATTATCCAAATCAGGTTATGGGTCGAAATCCTCAATTTCCTCTCAGCCTGTATACAGGCTCCCCTGTTTTCATGGTTTTTTGTTGTACTTATTTTGTGCTTTCTAGCTTATGTGTTCTTACGGTCAGCGCAGCATGTGCGCAGACCTACTGAATAGTTACATTTCCACCACTAATTTACACTATCTTGGTGAGAAATTCAAGTAGCTGGGTTGTGGAAATTTTCTATTCAATGGAAATCATAACAGGGGCAGCACCTTCCGGCACCGCCCCCGCATTTGATTTACAGTTCAGTTGTGATAAAGATATCATAAATTGCCTTGATGGCAGCCTCAAAATCAGAGTTTTTCACACCGATGATGATGTTCAGTTCACTGGAGCCCTGGTCGATCATCTTCACATTGACTCTTGCGTGGGCCAGTGCAGAGAAGATCCGTCCAGAAGTTCCTCGGTTGGCCTTCATGCCCCGTCCAACCACAGCGATCAGCGCCAGATCGGATTCCATCTCTACGAAATCCGGTTCTACGGCTCTGTGGATACCGGCGATCACAGACTGCTCAAACTCTTCGAACTCCGACTGATGAACGAAAATAGTCATGGTGTCAATACCAGATGGCATATGTTCAATGGAAATTCCATAATTTTCAAAGACCTGAAGCACTTTGCGGCAGAACCCAACCTCTGCATTCATCATGGCTTTCTCAACGTTGATAGAACAGAAGCCCTTCTTACCAGCAATTCCGGTAATGGTGTATTTTGGCTTTCTGCAGGTACTCTCTACGATCAGAGTTCCCTTGTCCTCCGGCTTGTTGGTATTGCGGATGTTGATCGGGATTCCCTCTTTACGTACCGGAAAGATGGCATCCTCATGAAGAACGCTTGCGCCCATGTATGCCAGTTCACGAAGCTCTCTGTAGGTGATGGTCTCGATCACCTCTGGATCTTTGACTACTCTTGGGTCTGTAACCAGGAAACCAGATACATCGGTCCAGTTCTCATACATGTCTGCATGAATGGCCTTTGCCACGATGGAACCAGTTACATCAGAACCACCTCTGGAAAATGTCTTAACAGAACCGTCATGCTTGGAACCATAGAAGCCTGGGATAACGGCTCTCTCCACATGCTCCAGTCTCTCAGCCAGTTCCTTGTTGGTAGTCTCTGGCTCAAATACGCCATGCTCATCAAAGAAGATCACTTCAGCCGGATCGATGAACTCATAACCTAAGTACTCTGCCATCACCAGACCATTCAGATACTCACCTCTGGAAGCCGCGTAATCTCTGCCGGCCTTCGCCAGAAAATTCTCCTCGATTTTATCAAACTCGTGATCCAGATTCAGATTCAGATCCAGTCCATCAATGATCTCTTCGTATCTCTTTTTGATCTTCTCCAGGATTTTTTTATAAGCGCTGCCAGATGCTGCTGCATCGTAGCATTCATATAACAGATCCGTTACTTTCTCGTCTTTGTCGTTTCTCTTACCTGGTGCAGACGGAACCACATAACGTCTGGACTTATCACTGCGGATGATGTCACCCACCTTTTTAAACTGCTTTGCGCTCGCCAGAGAGCTTCCGCCAAATTTCACTACCTTCTTCATAATCGTATTCTCCTATATCAGCGTGTCTGTCTTTTGAGACAGTTTTATGTGGATAATACTCCTCTTCTGTTGATCTGTCAAGCAGTTTTTTCGCCACAGGCTTACAAGTGTCCGTCTGTGGGATACACCAAGGTTTCCATCTCCACCTGGACTGAGTTTTCGCATGAACGCATAGCCAGAATCGTTTTCTCCATCAGTTCCTCTAACGTCCATCCAAACTGCTCTGCCCCCTGCTTGATCACATTACGGGAACAGCCAGCTGCGAACTTTTTATCCTTGAACTTCTTCTTTAAGCTGGAAACCTCCATATCCATCACGCTCTTGGACGGGCGCATCTTCGCTGCTGCCCCGATCAGTCCCGTCAGTTCGTCTGCAGCAAACAAAACTTTCTCCATCTCATGTTCCGGTACCACATCCACACAGATACCATAACCATGACTGACGATGGCATGGATCATGTCTTCACCGACGCCAGCCTCTCTTAACAGTTCCGGTGCCTTCACACAATGCTGCTCTGGATATAGTTCAAAATCAATGTCATGAAGCAATCCCACCTGTCCCCAGAACTCTTCATCCTCTCCATAGCCCAGTTCCTTCGCATACCATCTCATGGTTCCTTCTACCGTCAGTCCATGAAGACGATGAAATGGCTCCTTGTTGTATTTGCAAAGAAGCTCCAATGCCTGGGTTCTTGTCAATGCGCTTTTCATGATGATGTCCTCCTATGATGTAAATGATGTTGCTGTAAGTAACTTATAATATAATGCCCTGCATCACGCTTATGATCGTATGTTTGATTTTATCATGCAGATATACAGGGTTTAATTTTGTCTTTTGGTATTGTAAGTAAGTATCTTGGGTTCTTTCAATCAATAATTTTGTAAAGTATCGTTCCCAGCTGAAATAATCTTTACTTTCGATGTATTCTTCCGGCTCTTGCAAAATCGTTTTTATATCACCATCTGTGACAAGACCCGATTTTAATATCAACCACTCAAAAGATTCTGGAAAATATAAAACAATATTCGATTTTCGTTCTGTTATCTCATATAACCGATTCATTTCCGGGCCAATAGCTGCGCCATCCGCTATAACGCAAACCGTTTCTTGGCCAATAGATTGAAGCTTTGAGAAAATATTGGACTTTCCCCCCGCACTTTCGCACAAAATATTATTTTCTTGGCCGATCGCATTAAAAAATTCATATCCAGAATTGGAATCCTCCACAATGATTTTATCTGGATGCACCGGAAGATTTTGAAACTTAGAATAGATCTGATACATCTGCTGATATATTTTCCTGGTATTCTGATACTTTCCCGCTGGATGAATTCCATATATTTCTTCTACACTATATGGAAGTCCGTATAGATTCTCCCTGGTGATCAGTACAAAATAATTACCAGAATCTTTTACACAAGATGCAAATTCAACGGTATGAACAAAAACATTTTCTTCATCAATGAAAAATATACTGTTTTCCGTATGTTCTAAAATCAGTTTCCAATTTGAACCTTCCAAAATTCTGCACGGCACATCGCAGTTTACTTCAATTCCACTGGAATTACCAAGATTTTCCGCCTGTCTCAGCATATTGATTAAGGTCGTTTTCCCTGTTGCACTATCTCCACGGACAATCGTAATATTTCTCTTGATTTCAAATTCATAGTGTAGACGATTATTTTGTACAATAACTCTATGTTTTCCCCTCATAGTCCCTACCTATACAAAATTTCCAGCAATCTGGACAAATTCCAACATATTCGTTACGATACTGTCTGTATTTAAGATCTTAATCTGAAATGGCCCATTGCCAAAATTCATCACATGCCTCAGATTAATTGTCACCTCTTTCTGTTCTCCTAACCGTAAAAGCCACTGAGCACAGTTATCTCCACAGGCCGAAGCATTAAAAACCTTGTTTCCAGTGTCGTAAGCAATCAATATCAGGGTTTTCACTCCACCAGACAATTCTTTCGGAGATATCGGCCCTAATACCGGACTGTCAATCAGACGAGCGCTTATTACCTCCGAATGATCCACATCACGGATCATCTGGATGGCAGTTTTATCGGTTAACCATTCGTCCTCATATTGATTATCAAAATAGGTCGGTGGATGATAAATGGCATCCTTCATATCTCCCAGATATATATTCAGCACACGTAAATCCATCTTTCCATCCAGTTTGTTTTAATGCTGTACGGCACGACAGATAAAAAAGTGCTACAGCACCATTCACCAAGGCACTGTAGCACTTTAAGTGGACCTGACGGGATTTGAACCCGTGTCCAAAAATCAATTCCCTGTTCTTCTACTATCATAGTCAGTTCTTTGACATTCCCTCCATGCCCCGGGAACTAACACCCTGAACACTTTAGTAGCTTCATGATACGCCCGCATGCTCAAAGCTTTGCATGTGTCGTTTCTCACATAGTCGATGCCAGGTTCCTAATGTGTGAGTGCACTAGGGCTGACAGCTGCCATTAGGCAGCGTATGCTAAATTATCTTCAGCGTTTAATTTTAATTTTGCCATTTAACCCATCGCATGGGGATAGCTTCACCAGCTGCATGACCCCTGTCGAAACCAGTACAGGCCCTTACTGGATATTGTAGGAGTTATTCTAGCACAATTTATGCGGCGTGTCAAACCTAAAATTTCTCACATTTCTTTTTGTTTTATAAATGTCACCGCCGCCAGAACCGGTGCGCTTACCATCAGTCCCAGACAATAGCGGGGCAGAATGCAGGGGCCAAATACCAGCGTTGCCCCATAAGCCAGTAAAAATACAGTGCCAAACAGATACGTATACCGCTTCTGCACCAGCAGATACCAGCCACATAACAGGATCAGCCACAGATAAAAGGATGTATAAAAAATCATGCTGACGCCTGGCAGATACCGGTGCAGGTTCTGATCCTGGAACCAGGAATAATATGACTGGGCAGCCGGAAGCTTGCTCTGCAATTCCACATGATGCTTCTCGTCAAAGGAAATGGTCATCTTATATTCCATATAGCAGCTGGAATCGCCGCCCAGATACCAGAGTCCGAAAGTATTATAAAGAGGGGCTTCTATGTATTCTGATGGGAACTGCTTTCCAAGCCGCGCCCACAGTTTTAAAAACTCTGCTGGTTCATCCCCTACCAGTTCCATGTTCATTCCTTTTTTTACCGGATCTGACAAATAATATCTGTATCGTGTCAGCCAGTCTTTTTCAAAAAACCGTTCCATCTCCACCCGGTCTTCCTCATCCAGCTCATCTGTATGGCGCACATAAGCTCTGGCCATCTGCTGCATAGGAAGACTCAGCATCTCAGCCTTACTTCCTTTAAGCGCATGAAATGTATTTTCAAGACCGGCAAAACCAAGATGGCTTCCAACAATCACCACTGCAATCACAGCACAAACGCCAGCCAGTGGTTTTATAACTTTTTTCCTGTGTATCCGCCATACCACGATCATGAAAAGTCCTATTTCCATCAAAGCCAGTCCATAGACCATGTTGTTGCGGAACAGACAGGCAAGAATTGCCAGAATCACAAAGGCTGCCATTTTCCAGCCTTTGTAAAGCTGTTTCTGGATCTCCATATCACAGATACAGACAAATGTCATTAAAAACAGGCATCCAAATACCGTATCCTTCGTGGTACTGATCCCCAGAACCGGAAAGAATGGAAAAAAAGCAAAGAAACAGCCAATCCCGATCCAGATATTTTTCGGTATCTTCCATTTTGCCAAAAATGTCATGGCAAATGCCATACTGCCTGTCATGATCAGCATCTGGACAATGGAATGCAAAAATAATCCCTTCTGATAATCTCCAAAAATCTGATTGCCCAGTTCAATAAGCCAGGACGCAAAAAACGTGTGGATCAGCGGATGGTGTGTGGTATACCCATATCCAAGAAACTGCTGCCACTGCCAGCTCATATCATAGGTGTAAAGTCCCGGATAAAATGCCAGAAGGCAAGGCACATAAGCCGCCACAAGTACCATCCAGGAAAAGAAAAATATCTTCGGAAGAGACACACCCATTCCCTTTTCCAAGAAATTCCAGCCTGACAGCCAGTAAAAAAACGGCTCCAGAAGCGCCGCCAGTATCCATACGCAAAAAAACAAGGCTATAACAGCCATGGCACCGTTCATCGCCAGATCGGTATTTTCCTTTCTCCACAGCCAGAGCCCCACCACTTCTGTCAGCACCAAAAATGCGGAAATCCCATAAGAATAGAAAAACCTCCGTCTGTCCTGTCTCCAGTGCCGGAATGTCTCTGGCAGCAATCGATATGCCACACCAAAGCAGCACAAGGACACCAGACCCTTATTAAACTGCAGTCGTCCGTCATATCCGCAGACCCATAACAACAGGCTGACCGACACCATAAAACACGCAGCGCCGATCAGCCGAAACCATCGTTTCATCGATTCATGTCCTCCAATCAACGGAATGTCTGCTTAAATTCCCGCTCCACTTCCCTGCGCTGGTCTTTCTTGGCAATATCATCCCGCTTATCGTACAGTTTCTTACCTCTTGCCAGTCCGATCTCCACTTTTACCAGGCTTCCTTTAAAATACACCTGAAGAGGAACCAGTGTATAACCTTTTTCCGCGATCTTTGCTGCAAGCTTGTTGATCTCGGTCTTATGAAGCAGCAGCTTGCGAACCCTTAACGGATCTTTATTGAAAATATTGCCTTTCTCATATGGGTTAATGTGCATTCCATAGATATACACTTCACCCTTCTCAATGCGGACAAAGGACTCCTTGATGCTGCATTTGCCCATGCGGATAGACTTGACCTCGGTTCCAAATAACTCGATGCCTGTCTCGTATTTATCATCAATAAAAAAGTCATGATACGCCTTTTTATTATTAGCGATCAGTTTAAAACTCTCTTTTCCCATGCTTACTCATCCTCTTCCTGCCATTTTGCCGGTATAAAATCAATGGTTCTGGTCAATTTATCGGTGTCTGCCACCTGAACCCGAATCTTCTGTCCCAGCTTATAGCTCTTTCTGGTCATCTCGCCCACCAGTTCCATGTGCTCTTCATCAAACACAAAATAATCTCCCGTCAGGTCATTGACCCGGATCAGTCCTTCCACGGTATTGGGCAGTTCCACGTAAAGTCCCCAGTTGGTCACACCGGAGATCACACCGTCATACTCCTTGCCAATCCGTTTGGACATATATTCACATTTCTTTAATTTATCGGTCTCCCGCTCTGCCTCATCAGCTCTCCGCTCCATAGAAGAACACTGGACTGCCACCTCCGGCAGAATGCTGTCATAGTGAGCAAAACGCCTGTCAGACAACCCACGTCTCAAGTTCTCCTTAATGATCCGATGGATCTGCAGATCCGGATAACGACGGATTGGAGACGTAAAGTGGGTATAATAATTGGCCGCCAGACCAAAATGTCCAGTGCAGACGGTGGTGTATTTTGCCTGCTTCATGGAACGCAGGGTTAACCGGCTGATCAGCGCTTCCTCAGGGGTTCCCTCAATCTTGTCGAGCAGCTTCTGCAGCTCCTTTGGGTGCACTTCCCCATTCTGGGTACGGATGGTGTAACCAAAGTTATTGATAAAGGTTCCCAGCCGCTTCATTTTTTCCGGATCCGGGTAATCGTGGGTACGGTATAAAAACGGAAGCTCCTGCCAGAAATAATCCTCTGCGATGGTTTCGTTGGCCATCAGCATAAAGTCCTCGATAATCTTAGTTGCCGCATTCCGCTCATAAGGCTTAATATCCACCGGTCTTCCCTTCTCATCCAGGATGATCTTGCTCTCCGGAAAATCAAAATCGATGGAGCCGCGTTTTTTCCTCCGTTCTCTCAGGATATCCGCCAGTTCTTTCATCAGATCAAACATCGGCACAAAATCCCTGTATTCCTCCATCACATCCGGATCCCGGTCAGTGACAATGGCATTGACCGCTGTGTAAGTCATGCGGCGGTCAACCTGGATCAGCGTCTCTGCGATCCGATGTCCGATCACATTGCCTTTCCCATCAATCTCCATCAGACAGCTGAGTGCCAGACGATCAGTTCCCGCATTCAGGGAACAGATGCCGTTGGAAAGCTTGTGTGGAAGCATCGGAATCACCCGGTCAACCAGATACACGCTGGTTCCCCTCTTTAATGCTTCCTTATCCAATGGACTGTTCTCTGTCACATAATGGCTCACATCAGCAATATGAACACCCAACGTATAATGGTCATCATTTTCCTTGGAAATAGAAATGGCATCGTCTAGATCCTTGGCATCTTCCCCGTCAATGGTAACAGTCTGAAGATGACGCAGATCCAACCGGTTCTTCTTCTCCTCTTCTTCTACCTCATCCGGGATACCGGCTACCTGGATCATCACCTCGTCTGGAAAGCTCTCAGGAAGCCCGTAAGCTTTTATAATGGATAAAATATCCACACCCGGGTCATTGACATGGCCTAAGATCTCCGTGATCACGCCCTCCGGTTTCTTCCGGTCATCACCAAAATCCGTGATCCGCACGATCACCTTATGTCCGGTAACCGCGCCCATATCTTTTCCCTGAGGGATAAACATATCCTGTCCCAGCTTCTGGTTATCCGGAAGCACAAAACCGAAATTTTTATTCTTCTGGTAGAACCCGATCACCGTTTTGTTGGCATGCTCAAGTATCCGTAAAACTGCTCCTTCTGCACGTTTTCCTCTGGATTCTCCTTCGATGACGATCTGGACCTTATCCCCGTCCATGGCGCCTTTTGTCTTGTCTGCCGGAATAAAGACATCCTGTTCCCGTCCTTCAATGGTCACAAAGCCGAAGCCCTTTGCATGACCGCTAAAAGTTCCAACCAGTGCAAATTCCTCGGCCTTGCCGTATTTTCCTTTCTTAGAAATTCCGATCTTTCCTTCCGCGATCAGAATATCCAGAACTTCCTTTAATTCATCCCGCTGCTCCTTCGGCACAGAAAGCAGCATAGCAAGTTCTTTTAATTTCATCGGCACATAGGTCTTATCATGAACCAGTTGTACCAGCATTTCTTTTCTCTGTTTTAATAATTCTTCTGTCACAATTCCCTCCTGTGAATCCAACGAATAAAAATCCCTTATTACACAAAAGACACCCTTGTTGCCAAGAGTGTCTGTCTTATCTTACCAAATAATGTTCAGCACCAGTGCCAGTAAAAGAACTGCAATGGCAGCGAACTTTGTAAACTTCTCAAGCGTACCTTCCATGGAACGGCCTTTGTTCTTGCCCCAATAGCTGTCTGCCATACCGCCGATGGCTCCAAGTCCCTGGGACTTACCTTCCTGAAGTAATACGATCACAGTAAGAGCAATACATATAAGAACAAACACGATGGTTAAAATAATCTTCAGCATACTTATTCACACCTCCTATAGTCAAACACATAAAGTTTAGCATACTTTTTTAGGAAATACAACTATATTTTTTGTATAACAAAAACTTTTCCCACAATTTACTCCTCTGGTATCATCAGATAACTGCTGACTGCATACAAGGTCTGCCCGTTATACTCCACTCTGGACCAGCCATTGCTTCCGATACCAGTCCGAATCACCGTCTCTCCGTGGATCAGCTTCGCCACAACTGTATCGTCACTTCTGGTGCTTGGTTCTGTTCTCAGGTTTGTTTCGATTTTAGCGGTAACTTCTTCCTGGCATTCTGTAAATACCACTTTCGAGAAATCCCATTCTTTGGTTTCTTCATTGGAAGCTGCTGCATCCGGCCCTATGGTCTCTGTCAGCTGCCCCGCTGGCGCTTGGTTTTCTGCTTTTGTACTGTTACTTTCTGCCATCGTTTCTTCCCGGCTGCCTTCTGTCTGTGCAGGAGCATTCAAATCTGTGGTCAGGTAACTGGTCAATGCATATAGAGTCTGTCCCTGGTAGATCACTCTGGACCAGCCATTGTCACCGATTCCCGTTCTTGTGGCGGTATCTCCATGTTTCAATTGGGCAACAATCGTCGAATCATCCTTTACTCCAGGCTCTGTCCGAAGATTGGTGGCGATCTTGGCTGTTACCGTCTCCTGCACCTCCTGAAAGGTGATTCCCAGTTCAGGGCCGCCTGCGATCTGCTCCGGAGCTTCACTGTCCTTCGCCTGATTTTCCTGATCCAGCCGGAAATAAGCCATATTCATATCAACGGATTTGGCGATTCCATCTACCGTTCCCCGGCTGGTATACTGCCACATGGTATGGGAACCACTATAATCTGATCTGGCAGTCTGAGGATACGGCACATCCGGATACTGGGATACCCAGATCGGATATTTTCCGGATAACTGGGCTGTATCCCAGTCAGCGCTTCCTGTCAGTTCATTTTTCGCTGCGTAAAACATCGGGTCATAGCCCTGTTCCTTGATATAGTCCAGAAATGTCACAGCCAGGGCTGTCCTCTCTGCTTTCGAAAGCCCATACTGACGATTTTCCGAATCCTTAAACCCCTCACAGTTGTAGGCAACTGGATAAGTGATCGAATATTTCGCCAGAATCTGAGAAACCCACACAGCCTCCTGCCTGGCCTCTTCTTCCGTGATCGCGGTGGAAAAGAAATAAGCTCCCAGTTTGATCCCGGCTTTCTGAGCCTCCTGGAGATTATATCTGGCATAAGGATCCTCGAAAATCTCTCCTGTCTTCTGAGTCCGGTATCCCACACGAATCATGGCAAAATCAATTCCAGAAGCTTTCACCTTCTGCCAGTCGATCTTTCCCTGGTATTTCGCCACATCAATGCCATTGCTGGTCTGCAGCTGTGTGCTCTGGGAATCAGAATTGGTATTTGCTCCAGCTCCTGTCTCCTGGATCTGGCTTTCCTCACGCTGTACTTCCTGTACCACTTCTGCTGCATTTACCGCTCCGCCGCCAACCGCATCCGCCTGCGGATCTTCCGCGTCATCAATCTCCGCAACCACAACCTCCATGGTTGTCTCTTCCTCCGCAGCAGAAGTCTCTTCTTCCGTTGTCCCTGCAGCAGACGGCTCCTCTGCCATGGTCTCCGCAGCCGCTTCCCGGGTCACTACCTGAATATTAATCGCTTCTGATTCCGACTCCGCTGGCAGATGTTTGCCACAGGCGGTTGTTCCCATGGCCAGTATCATGCCAAGTCCCAGAATCAGGGAAATTCTTCGTTTGCTCATCATTTGCTCCTGACTTCTTTTCTTATGATATTTCGTGAAAAACATATTCCTTTATATTTTGGAACTCAATCAGAAAAAAGTCAAGTATGATCCTTACAACAGTCCCAACAGCATTGCATAAAACGGCTCATTATCCTTCACGATCAGCATCAGCTTCTCTTTTGCACTGTTTAACTGATGAAATAAGTTCCGCACTGTCCGTTTCTTCGAACGTAGATATTTCTTGGAATCATAAAAATAATTCCCGTCCAATATTATTGCCACACCATCATATGCCTTCTCAGCCACTTCACTTTCCAACAAGTGCTGATATCCTTGTTTCTTCGCATCCTGGATCAGATTTGCAGCCTCCTGCTCATCATTGGCATAAAACACCGTCACATGAGGAAATCTCCTGCCGCTTTTGTAGTCCGGAATGTGCATCATATTCTGAACAAAAGAGGAAATTTCTTCATTCGTCCGAATCCGGTTGGTCAGCCGGAATGTCTGGATTTCAGGAAGCTTTGCGATTCCCAGCTTTACGCTTTGATCCACTTCTTCTGGCGATAGCTGATCCTCACAATCGCTGGTAAAAATAACTGGTCGTTTTCCTGCTGCTTCTACGATGTTCTCCAGCGTTTCCTTATCCAATAAATGCGCCTCATCAACCAAAACCGTTTCATATTCGTCCAATCGCATTTCTGCCGTAATCTGCGAATCGGACACCCAGACGATACGCCTCAAACGCTCGTGAAGCCTTTTCCATTCCTGCCCTGATGCCCCGCAATGGATTATGCAAACCATCTGCCTGCCGGAAAGCTTCATGGCGATGTCATAAAGAAGCAGTGTCTTTCCCGTTCCCGGAAGTCCACTGAAATGATAATAGCCGCCTCGTTTTATCCGGATACTCTTTAAGATCTGACGCTCAATATCTTTCTGCTGCGCCGTCAGGAAATATTCTTTTTTCAAAAATCGCTCCGGCTGCGTCAGCGGAGAGATCAGATACCATTCCGCCTGAAACAGATCTTCCAGATCCCCAGAAAAATCCGCACTCTTTTCCTGCAATTCCGCACACAGCTGCTCCCACTCCGCTTCCACAATATGATCATGATTCGTCAGACGGACCAGGCGGTTCTGGCTGCTTATATAGGTATAAGACCGGACCGGTCTTCCAAGGATCGACAAATAGTACCGGTTCTGGATCAGCTGCCTTCGTATGGCGTCCTCCGAAACCGCCCCGCTTTTCAGTTCAATATTAACGATCTGGTTTTCCTTCACCTGAAGCAGATCAAACTCCTTGCCAAGACGCAGAATCTGGAACGAATAGAAAAGCCGAAGCCGATATACCTCCGGCATATACTTCTCCAGCTGATCCACCAGCGCCCGCATACTGTTTATTTCCCACGCCCGCACCTTTAACGGTCTATCCCGCTCGGATAAGTGACATTCCAGGCGGGAAAGGTTGGATAGATTTTGTTTCCTTGTTAGTGCGTAGATTGATACGGATTTCATTTATATACTCCACATTTTGATTTTATTCAAGTCTTGTATTACTTTGTCTGTATCCATGCTGCACCTTCTATTTCTTAATTATCCATTTTGGGTTTTTCGTTGTTCCACACTGTATCAATACACCTTTTTCTTTCAAAGATACGAACATTCGAGAAACTGTCCTTTTTGACACACCGATTTGTTCTGCATAATATGCCTGCGTTGCAGATGGATTTTTCTCTACCGCTTGTAACAATTTCTCTATCTGTGTCTGCTCTGTTTTCCCTGCTACCTCTACGCCATTAACGCCACTTTCCACTCCAATGACGCCATTTTCAACGCCATTTCTAACGCCATTGTCGTTATTTGTGGCGTTGTTTGTCTCAACCTGACCTCGATAAATATTGATACGTAAATCAACCTCGCCGCCAATAAACTCCGGCTCCCGCAGTCCTGCAGCTTTTACTTTATCAATAATTCTCGGAATACCGCTTCCCCAATGCTCGATCAGATTCATATAAGCAAACGCATGAGCAAGCGCTTCATTTCTTATTTTAGAATACCCCTCCTTCATACGCTCCAAGGTTTGTCCCATTGGCAGCTTTCCTGGTGAAGTGATTTCCAATCGGTTATCATACACTGCAACCTGTATCGTTGGACGGATAATCCTTTCCATCACGCTCAATCAAAACTCCCCAGGATCGCAACTGCTGTCTTCCAACATCTTTAATAGATGCCTTCTGTTCCTCCGTATGAGCGTTTTTGATTGCCTGCTCTTTCATCGCTTTACAAAGAGCATCGATGTCTTCATCCGTGATATTCAATCCAGTGCGCAAAGCCTGATCGTAATAACGGTTACTGCCCTCAAACAGTAACTCTTTCATCATATACTCGTCAGCAAGGCGGGTTGTTCCGGCAACACGGACATATACACCACCATCTCTACCAAGAGCTTTGATATAATATGGGCGCTGTCTACCTTCAGAAACCTCTACAACAATCACAGTTTTGCCATCAACCGTTTGTAATGTAATATCCGGAATAATTGCCGGTTCGCAGCTATCTGATACCGCATTAGCAATAGCATCCATTTTTTTGAACACATCTTCATTGTCAAAGCCAATTACTTCTCTGGTTTTATCTGCAATTCCGAAAATGATCTTTCCTCCAGTTCCATTTGCAAAGGCAACCACAGACTTCATATATTTGATGCTTTTCTCTGGCAGATTTTCTTTGAATTCTACATTTTTTGATTCCCCAGCAAGAATTTCTTCTATGGTCATCACAACACCTCGCTCTCACTTTGCTATGCCATGCATAGTTTTTTTATTATTTCACCTGATATTCCAGTCTTAATTCTTCTGCAAGATACAGATCACTCATGCAGTGCATATCAGAAATACCGTCACGCATTAACTGATAGACTTCGGAATAATAAAATAATCCCAATGCCTCATCCAGTGAAAGTCCCTGCTGTTTTGCAAAACACTCAATCACACGGGCATATTTTTTCTGAAGTAAAATCGGGTTCGCTGTCATAGTATTCCCACCTCTCTATTCTCCGCATTTTGCTTCAATCTTTCTCTGCATTTCCTTGTCCACTTATGTGTAAATTCCGATTACGAAGTCCATTTTTCTCATCTAAAAGCAAATTTCTAAGGAACGCTTCCAGATATTCTGTTGTTTCGTGAATGCCTTTTGGCAAGTTGGTATAATTTGCACGCACAAGAGCATTCCTAAAATACCATGCATTTTCCGCAAAAATATCATTGGTCACAGAAAAGCCAAGTGTCCTCAAGTATTTGATAAAAAACACTGCCGTTGTTCTCGTATTGCCCTCTCCGAAAATATGAATCTGCCAAAGCCTTGAAACGAAAACCGCAAGGTGATGAATAATCTCATCCATGGACAATCCTCTGTAGCTAAAATTTTTCTCTTGCGAAAAATCATATTCCAACGTGGCTCTCAATTCCGATGCACTGCCATATACAACGGATGCTCCGTCAAGCACCCACTCTTTTTTCGTAATATTGTAATCTCTGATTTTTCCCGCATGACTATAAATCCCTTGAAAAAGCTTTCGATGAATGGAAATATATTCATTCGGAGAAAAAGAAAACGCTGTTTCAGAAAGGATTTCCGCAATACGCGAAGCCACCTTATCCGCTTCTTCTGTGCGCTCATCGTCCGATAATTGCACAGTTTTTTCTTCATAATAACTGTCAATCAGATGCTTGGCTTCCTTTATCGTGATTTTTCCTTCAATATTCTGAATGGCAGTATCGATTAAGTATTTCGATGGTTTCAGTCCATCTACAGCTTGCAGTCCGATGGCCGTACTCCAGGCATAGCCTTTGTAGGCTTTGTCGGGTTCGGACTCTTTCAGGTATTCTTTAAATGGGTCTTTTTCCATGTTGATAACCTCATTTCATCACATAATATTCTTTCATAATACATTTGTGTGTCATTTAAACTTACTGGCATTCCTATCTTATCAACTTTCTGTATCGACTCTGCGGAATTTTATTTGGCTCAACTTTGTAAAAAAGCTGCTTTAAAATGCCTTTTTCTATTTCATCTGCATCTAATTTAATTTTTTCATCAGAATCATTATTTACAATATTCCCTTTCAAAAAAGTTGCCATAGATATTTTAAGCGCAAATGCTCTAATAGTATCATAAGGAAGAAGCGTATGCGTATCTCCCGTCTTTTCTCTGACATGATGGTAAGCTCCTTTCCATTCCTGGAATGAGCCTTGATACGCCATACATAGATTATACCGCGTTTTCGGCCCATTGTCAGCCGTCATTCTCAAATAACCTCCAGCGAATCGATCACCTTCTCAAACTGTTTCCGTTTGATCTGGAGCCGGTTGCCGTTCACAATGAGCCAGCCCGCGTTCGTGTTCATAAAATACAACACCTCCTGATTATAATGTAACGTCCCCCTTTCAAGAGGACGGTGTTGATTAAGGGAGGCAGGTCATTACTTCCGCCTTCGCCCACTACTCGTCTGCCGGGGAGCGGCACCGGGGAAACAGAAAAACGCCCAGACAGTACAAAGCTGTACGAGCGCAAAAAGCACGATATTCAGTTAAGTTCTGACAATTTTCGCAACCATAGTTAGGCTGCCCCTGTTGGGCGGTCTGGATTTTTTTGACTGTTGCGAGAATATCGTCAGAATTTGTCGTCTGCCCGGCTGGATCATGTGCGGCTTCCTCCTAAAAGCCGCCATAAGTGCCAGCGTCAGCGCGTCATTTATGGTTCCTTAGTTTTCATAACGTTATTCGTGTTGAATCCAATAATCGCTCCACCTACGTTCTGGTTATGGCACAGGCGGCTGGTTTTGTACTGCGTTGACAAAAAGAACAGTCAGACCGATATAACAGGCGAGAGCCAATGCGACCAGAGATAAGAGTGCGATACAGGCAATGCACAACATTCTCTTTTTCTGCAGGCAGACAGATACTGCTGCGATACCTATAAGAACAATCAGAAAAAGTAACACAGCAGCACCCAGCGTCATATAGAAGCCTCCTTCTTGTAAAGGGTATCTGCTAACTGGAGTTCATCAATGATACTTGTAAACCAACGTAATTCTCCCAGAAACTTGTTCCGCAATGACTCAATATTTACCTTGCCGCCACCCAGCTCAAAGAAGTCGCGTCCGGTCTGGACAGCGATATGCAGCTTGCCGCCGCGCAGAAAGCTCATATAGACCGTTCCACCGCTTTTTTCAGACATAGTGAGGATATATTCCATCATGTGAGGCGTAAGGATGTAGTATGCCTCCTGCGGATTCTGGGCGTTGACAAAAAATTGCCTGTTGAACCGTTCATTTTCCATCTTGACATTGCCGCTGATGGATACCCCGTAGGATTTTTTTGATTTACCGGAGATATGTACCTCACCGGAAAGTTCTTTTCCAAAGTCGCAAATTAACCACTGACCCCGAAAAACCGTATTTTCACTTCTGTCTACATTTCCTTCAGCATCGGTGATTTCTTCCGCATTGATAAGTTCGACATCACTCAGTTCAATGTTCAGTCCCCGATAGGTGGCCTTAATATAATCGCTGCCCCGAAGTTTATCATAGCGGAAGGGAAACACCATGCCCGCGCTGCTGATAGAGGAAATTTTGCCAAATGGATTGTACTCGACCGTTTCAAATACCTCGCCCAGCACATCGTTTATCACATTGCTGCCAAGTGTCTTTTTCAGTGCCTCGCTGTGCTTGGCAAGCTGATAACCGAACACGAACGTGAGCACAAGGCAGACAATAGCAATGGGGGTCAGATTCGCGGCTAACAGCAGAATTGCCGCTATACCGAAAGCGTAGGTAATGAACTTAGAGCGCGTAGCCGCGCTGCGGTGTCTGCGGAGCATCTTTTCCAGCTGTTCATTTGTCATATTCTGTTTTTCTTCCATAATACTTTCTCCTTTTGTCAGAACATCATCTTCACATCTTCCCGCTTTGTTTCATCGGCAGCGAAAAACTCTTTGGGTTGACGACTGCCCGCCAGCAGCTTGGCCGGGAACATGGCAATAGCCGTGTTGTAGGCGGTAACATTCGTGTTGTAGAGCCTCCGTGCCGCCTGTAGATGTTCTTCTGCGTCTCGGATACCCCGTTGTAGTTCAGCAAATGCCTCGCTGGATTGAAGTTCGGGGTATCCCTCCGCCACAGCGAATAATCCATCGCTTAAAGTGTCCATCTGCTGTTTCGCAGCGTTCAGCTCCCCCACGCTCATGCCACGGCGCAGCGTGGCAACCTTGGTAAACAGTTCGTTTTCGTGTTTCATATAGCCCTTGGCTGTATCGAGCATTTTCGTAAGCATATCATATCGCTTGGTGAGTGCCACCTCCACGCCGGAGAGTCCTTCCTGTACACGAATCTCTTTTTTCCTGAACCCGTTGACCGTACTGACACACCAGAAGACGATCAGAAGAATAATAATTAAAATACAAATTATGCCAGACATCTTATTGCCCCTTTCTCATTCCGGCCCTGCAAAGAGAGCTGTATTTTTCAGCAGAAGATCAAGCGCCCTGCCCATTTCCAGCAAGGATGCGATATAGCTTCTCCGTACTGCATCAAGGTCGCTTAAGTCAACATCACTGGCAACCGCCGCAAACCCGTAATCTGTTTCAATTGCCAGCGAGAAGATATTGCCCTTCCAGTGGAATTTCAGAATCCGTCCCTCCACGCTTTGTTCAAAAGCATTTATCATTTCCATAAACTGAGGGTTATTTTCCATCCGTGTGTCGGCAAAGATAGGAGATGGTGCGGTATCGCTTGTCCTGCATCGCAGGACAAGCCCTTTGAACACCATATCCCGCCAGGTTCCCAGTCCATCGCGGACATTCCCCCGCTCATACACATGGTTCAACCGTACATTTGCGGCAGAAAAGTAGATGCCGCGATGGCAGCCTTCATGGAGATTCTCAATTTCGCATTCCTCCCACTGACCATCCAGCAGGCAGAGTTCTTTCATAAGCGGCTGATCAATAGGCATTTCCGGTGTATGCAGATCCGGGCCGAATGCCTTTTCCAGCTCTGCCTGAAAAAACATTCCCATTTGTTCCTGCATCAACCTCTTGATTTTTTTCTGGGCGCTGCCGTTAAGAAACAGCACACAACAGATACCTCCGAAGAACAGCACCGTCACAAGGATCGCCTTGAGCGCCGTATGATGTACGGTAAAAAATGAGATCACGCCGCCTGCTATACTAATCAGGCCGACGCGCAGCCAGGTGCGCGCCTGCTTCTGGTAACGGCCCAGTTGTCTGGAAAGCTCCGCATCGCCGGGTGTTTCCGTGCTAATCGTGTGAAGTATCGCTCTGTTTCTTTCCATATTCCTGCTCCACTTTAATAACATATGCTGAAATACAGCGCACTGTACGGGTCAACCGTATCAAGATTCATAATGCTTGCTTCGGGTGAAATGCTGTCAAGCTGCATTCTCTTGGCGCAATCTTTATAATTGTCCGGCTGTACTTCTGCGGCGAAGATGATGCCGTCATATCCTTCGGGCAAGTAGACAATATAGCTCTTTGTCAAAACCATGCCCCAATCGCCCACATCGTATGTCCAGTCTGTAGAATAGGCGAATTCAATCAGATAGCTGTTGCCTTTCCAACTTACGGTATGGAGATAATAGTTTTCACCACGATCGCTGTTGTCATAGGCGGAAGCAGCAGTCAGCCACATACCGGTGTTAAAGTCGTACAACTCGCTGCTGGTAACGGTGAAATACTGCTGGTCAAAATACGGAATCGAACTTTCCGGGATATAACAAATAGCATCAAATTGAATTTCTCTGATTCCGTCATGGGTATAGTCGGCATTTTTTATGACCTCCCAATAACAGTCATCCCTGCTGTAACCGTCTCCAAGGCCGGAGTAATTACAAACGCCATCCTCCAGAAGAAAAGTGCCCATGTCCATTGCGGCATTGATCTCAAGCCCATTTCGGGTAAAATAAGGGACACTTGACTGGATTGCCTCCACAAGAAAGAGTGAGCCATCATTCGCAATGTCCATCAGATCACCGCTCACTGTACGGTCAAGTTGAAGCACATCTCCACTGCCATCAAAATGAAGTGTCACACCAGTTTCATCTGCCCATAGAGTACCAGATTCAATCACTTCATCCTGGTCGTTCACAAATTCCCATGTTGCATCTTCATGGATACGCAACCAAAGATTTTCATCCAGATACTCCCAAAGGCCGACATATTCATCAAGGTTGCTGTTGTCAATCGCTTCGGCAGTATCGTCTTCGCTGATCGTAACCGATGAGAGGTCTTTCCGAAAGACATATCTCTCTGCCGAATCCCAAATCCAGATTAACTCTGTGATATCACCGTTTTCGTGGATAAAGCTGACCAACACATCGCTTTCCCCGTCGCCGTCTATATCATCAAAGGAAATGGCGTTAAAAGCCTGTTCCGCATCGGGAATGTTCACAGGGAAGGAAACGCTGTCAAACAAAATCTGTTCTGCCTTATCACGGTAGAAGGCTGCGCTTTCGGGACTGACAGTAACCAGTACATCCACGCTTCCCTCATTGGTGTGCGTAATCGTGCCGCTGCCGACCACCACGCCGCTGTTGCGCCAGTCATCGCCTGCCCCTTCCGTGTCTGTATCGGAGCTGCCACAGGCAGAAAGACTTAAACACAGAACCGTTGCCAGCAAAAGATCAAAAATTTTTTTTAATCTTACCATATTCGTCACCCTCCCTTTCCCACGATCATTCCATCAAATAGTAAGCACCTTCATCTCCCCAAACCAGAACATCATCATCGAATTCAAATACACGGATAGAAACGCCGTCGTACATTGTAGAATCCGCATAATAAGTGCTTGCTTCATCGGTAGAATAAGTAAAGATGCCGCAGTCCATCTCCGTTTCCTCAGCATCTCCAGGAGCGCGCTGGTAATAGCTCCAGTTGCCGTCTCCGTCAATCACAATGTAAGTCTCAGCCGAGAGATTACCATCGTAGTACCAGACACCCTCAAATTCAGAAACATTGCGCTGATAGAGTTCGGAATTCCAACTATAAAATTCATTTCCGCCGTTATTAGGATAAGATTCATCGTCTTCTGTCAGGCGGTAATCATTTTCCGGCTGATCGCCATCGTGATCCCCTCCGCCATCGTCATACCAGATATATTCCATCCCATCGCCATAGTTAAAATAGCCATAGGTGGAGATATAAAGCCGCCCGCTATCCTCAAGCGCAAAACGGCCGCCAGAGCCATCCTGATAGTTATAAGCATAAATACTTTCCCACTCCGGCTCGTACTGGAGATAGCCATCCGCGATCACGTCGCCGCCGAGATAAAGCGTCCAGTTGCCCTCGGCATCAATTTCCAGATAATCGTAATCATTGTCCGTCTCGCCCAGCCAGATACCCTCGAAGTCACTGAAATCGTTCACCGTATCCTCATTGAGGTCGCCGCCAAGGCCCTCATTGGGATCATCCTGCGGCGAAACAATTTCTTCCATGTCTCCCATGCCCGCTGTTTCCGCCGTCTCTCCTCCGCAGGCTGTGAACAGCAGAACCAGAGCCAACATCAGCATCATTAAAATCGTAGTACATTTTTTCTTCATATTGTCCTCCTTATTCTCCGTCAGACAAATACAGTCCGGCAAAAATGTCCTGATAGATTTCTTCCATATCTTCTGCAGCATCTATGGCGGTGCAAAATCCATACAGGTAGGTATAAAAATCTGTATCCATGGCAAAGACGGTCCATTCCTTTGTATCCTCATTTGCTCCGGCGGTGTATTCCACGATATAGACCGGGTAAGTGAAATTCGCAGTGAGATCGGTATCCTGGGAAACAGACACAACTTCATAAAGGTCGGAATCTCCAAGATTCAGGGCACATCCTACCAGATAGTTTTCCAGCTCCTTCATATCCGTGTCCGCGTCTTTCGCAAAGACCGTATTAACGATGATTGTCATACCATCCTCGGTGGCATCCGCGTAGTAATATGTGCCGTCCGCATAATTCTCGCTCTCCAGATTTTCCATATTGGTAAACGGAAGCCCTCCGCCCATCAAGACCGGAACAGTCCCGCCGTCTGCGGCATCATTTTCCGGGATCAGGTCTCCACGCCCATCGTCCTGCTGCTCATAGAACTCCATTATTTTTTGATCGTATTCCGCCGCATCATAACCGGTGTCCATGAACATGGCAACGCTAATGTCCGGCGGCGCAAGGATTAAATAATCGCCGTTATCAAAGAATGTGGGGTTTTGCGGATCATAGTCCGGATTAACTGGTTCGCCATCTTCTCCATAGAACTGAATGTTAAAACCATCGTTTGTCAGTTCCGCTTCAGTGAACTCGCCCAGGTCAATATCCGCACTTTCTCCCTCCTCCAGAGTCGTTTCAATGCGGTTAGCTCCCCAGTCCTCATCCGACGCCAGACTGATGCGAATATCTGAAATCGGATAGGTCGTGCGGTTTACCACAGTAATCTGCATGGGCCATTTCTTTTCTCCACAGCCTGCCAGCAAGGCGAAGCTCAGTGCCGCGAGCATCAATAGGCTTAATCGTTTTTTCCAGTTTTTCATGTTGTCCTCCTTTTCCTTTCCATCAATTTTCCTCCGATTGGAACACGAAGCCTTCTGTATCTGCGTCCCAGAACCAGACCATCCGCGTGACGTTACCGTTCTCATCAAACACCATGGCCACATCGCTGTTTCCATCATCGTTGCGGTCAGCAAAGTCGATACTTTGGTAGCTCTCCCATGGATTACCCTGAATAGCCGTGGGATACTCCACAAAATCAAACAGCACTTGATCTTCCGAGTCGTAGTAGAATGCGGCGTCCTCTGCATGGATGCACACCAGAACATCAATGTCCTCGCCGCTGCGGGTGATGATACCGCTGTCACGAACAACACCGGTCACGCGCCAGTCATCGCCAACCACCTCGTCGAGGTAATGCTCATCATCCATCGCATTACCGCAGGCGGTCAGGCTTAGACACTGAGACAGCACCAAAGCAAGGACGAATAGCTTTCTTATCGTTCTCTGCATTGCTCTTTTCTCCTTCCGCAGCTGATCTGTTAATGTTCCTGCTCTGCCATTGACAAGATTTCATCATGGCTCAATTCCACATTTCCGAAACGGATAAAAATGCCGTTCGTTACAGCACTGTTCCATGTCTGTAAATCGGCAAGAGGCCGAAAGCGGAATTTATCCAAATAAGGCTTCATATCCAGGAGCAACCGACTGCCGGAAACAAAGTCGACTTGTAAAATATACTGGCCTAGCGGCTTTACTGCTGAAATGTATCTTCGTTCCATGTAGTTTCCTCCTTATAAAAAATCCACCGTACAAATATTGTACGGTGGAGCAAAGAAGATAACTATTAACCAAAGGTTAGGAATTGGCATTCAGCAAGGATAAAAGCTGCTGCCGCTTCGTCCGGGTATCCCCATCTATATGAAGTTTGGAATAAATCTGATTGATATATTGCTTGATACTGCCTTCGGACAGGAACAGCTTTTCCGCAATCTCACGGTTGCTCAGGCGCTCTGCCATCAGGCCCACGATCTCATATTCCCGTTCGTTCAGCACAGCAAACGCCGTTGGACGGACAGCCTGTTCACATAAATGCCTTTGCCGCAGCTCAAATTTCTCTCCAAGCTGTACGATACGCCGGATAAAGGTTTTGTACTGCCCCACACCGTTTTCCAACAGCCTTTTCAGATAATGATAGTTCTCGACAAAGGACAGCAGAAAATCATCCGGTATCGCATCTCTCAGCGCTTGTTCTAGCAATGCCTGCGCGTCCGGCTCTTTACCCAGCATCTCATAGGCCACTGCGGTTTGGATACGCAGATGGAGCGCAACCAATGCGTAGTGCAGTCCTTCGCACATGACAAGCAGCCCCTCGCTGCGCCCGATCACTTTCGCGTAAGCGCCCTGTGCCAGGTAAACCTGATTTTCGATCATCTCCATCATCGGTTTGCCAGGTGCCAGAATATTGACTGCGGTAAGATGGTGTGTACGAAAAATCTCCGGAATCTTTTTTTCCTCTCTTTGCAGCGCATAATAGTAGGCGCAGGTAGCACTCCAAATATTGACCCATGCTATGTTGTGATGCCGTAGTATCGCCTGATAGCGCTGTTCAAAGGTATATCTCTGTTCAACATCCGTGCAGAGGGAAAGACGCCGTGACAGGAAATCACAGCAAAGCACCATATTTTCCTGCCCATTATCCTGAATTTGTGCATAAGCGGTTTCCAGTTCAATATGCGCGTCCGCAAAACGTCCCTGTATGAATAATGCTTCTGCCCGCATGATTTTTTCTGCGCCTTGCCCATGTCCATTTGTGATCTTGTAGTAATGGGGCATACATTCGTCCATTTCAGCCAGTTCTTTGGACAGTGCGCCTGGATTGCGGTGAAACATCATCAGTACGGACGGAGAACCGAACGTCCAGCCGCCGCTTTTCTGAATGCTGATGGCCGGGCGTGACATCTGCGCACTGGCATTTCGGTGCAGACGACTCATAGCGCTGATGTCATTGTAACAAAGAAAACTCATGATGAGATCACATTCCCCCAGCAGGTCTCCACGCTCACTCTGCGGCATTTCCGGATGTTCCTCAATCGCAGCCAGCAGGAGCGATTTCATTTCCAGCATTTTAGGAATCAATCGCCAGTTGAACATACTGCGCATCAATACCAGAATTGCCAGAGGATGCTCTTTCAGCACAGAAGCAGGGCACTTGGCCATCACAGCCAGCACTTCCGATGGATTCAGAGATGCTAACAGGATGCCGGCATCGTTTTGGATCACCCGCAGCAATGCGTCATAGTTCCTGCTCCGCCGGTAAACAGACATTGCATGAAGATACTGACGGTGGTTTTCATACCAGAGGCCGAACCTGTCCAAATATGCGGACTGTCTTTCCTCCGGCAGCGTCAGAAATGTACGCTCCGCGCATTCTTTCATCATGTGGTGAAAGCGGAACAGTCCGGTGCCTGACAGACGTTTTACAAAAGCGTTTTGCTCTGTCAATGTAGTCAGTATGCTTTCCGCATCGGAATTTCCCATAACAGCACATGCCATCTCTATGGTAAATTCATCCGCGAGTCCCATGACCGCCAGAAACTCCCGCTGCTCTGGGGAAAGAGGATCGATCATGGCTTCGGTAAACATGGCGTAAATATCGGAATTCCGGTCAAGCAGCATACCCTGTTCAGAAAGTATTCGCAAATTCAGGTATATCGCAGAAAACCATCCCTCACTGGAATAAAGCAGAGTTTCAATTTGCGTTTCGGTAAGTTCCGTTCCGCACCGATGCGCGTAAATGGAAAGCTCTGTATGATTCAGCCGAAGCTGCTCTGAGCCAATCTGATAGACCTTTCCTCCCAATCGAATGCTCTGCGCGGCTGGCAAAAAACGGTCACGGCTGGCAACGATCAGATGTATATTTTCTGGAAGACGGTTGGCAAGTGTACAAAGGAAGCTGGCAACGCGACTATCTGTAAGCAGGTGAAAATCGTCAATGAAAATATAGCAAGGGTTCTTTCCCATCAATTCATGGCATAGATCATCTGTCAGCATACTGCCGCTGGCCGTATCAGTGGGGCAGGGATAATCACGCAGAAAATCCAGCCCGGCGTGTGTAAAAGCGTCCTGCACACTTCTCCAGAAAATGGTGAGGTTATCCGAATATACACTGATGCGGATGACCAATACTCCTTCCGCTTTTGCGCGTTCCTCCAGATACCAGTTTACAGCCGTTGTTTTTCCATACCCCATGGGTGCGACAACGGTTGTCAGCACACAGCGAGAGATAGGGCGCAGGCACTCCTGAAGCCGCTCTGATATGTAGATTGTGTTTAAGTTCCATTTTCGTCTGGGCATTGTGCGTACCTCATCTTCATTTGATTTGAATTTATTTTGCGTGGGTCAGCAGGCTTTTCTGCATTTTCTGGAATTGCCCATGAACGCCCAAAACGAGACGCGCCGGGGATGCGTCCCTCAGTGCAGTATTGGGTGATCCCGTATCAGTAGGAAAAATAATGATTGCTCTTGCAAAATCACCGTTTTTTATACGAGAACAAATATTTTGGGCAAAAATGGAGACATTTCTCAACGACACATATTTAAATGACAAAAATATGAGATAATTATATCATTACTATTTTGGCAAGTAAACCAATAATGCTGACTTCTCATAAGTATATAACTTTTACCAACAATGTAAGCAGTAAGACCCACTTCCCATTATCCCATTTTCATGCTACAATAACTTCATCCACTTCAAGAAAGGAACCTCACCATGTTCAAAAAGAAAACCAACGGTTATGTGGTAAAGCTCAGCCCCCAGGGGCCGAAAATGCGTTTTAAGTCGGAAAAGGAAGCACAGGAATACCTGGCGAAGCTGAAGGAGAAAAATAACAAATACCGCAACTAAAACTATTTCCTATGGCACCAACAGAACCTGTTGCTGGCAGATTCTGTTGATACATGGCAAAAAATGCCTGTCACAGATGTTCGCACCTGTGGCAGGCATTTTTCATGCAATCTTATTTCATTTTAATTCTAATTTTCTATTATGATGCCGCAAACTGGCTGTTATACAACTGTGCATAGAAACCATTTTTCGCCAGCAGGCTTTCGTGGTTGCCTTGCTCTATGATATGACCATCTCTCATTACTAAGATCACATCGGCCTCACGAATCGTGGACAAACGGTGGGCTACGATAAAGCTGGTTCTGCCTTTCATCATGGTGGCGAATGCTTTCTGGATGCGGATCTCGGTTCTGGTATCGATAGAGGAGGTTGCCTCATCCAAGATCAGCATTGGCGGCAGGCAGAGCATGACTCTGGCAATGCACAGAAGCTGTTTCTGACCCTGGGACAAGTTGCCGCCGTCCTCGGTGATAACGGTGTTATAGCCCTCTGGCATTCGCTTGATGAAGGAATGTGCATGGGCTTCCTTGGCTGCCCGGATGATCTCCTCATCGGTAGCATCTGGTTTTCCGTAGGCAATATTATCACGGATGGTTCCGCTCTTTAACCAGGTCTCCTGGAGCACCATGCCATAATTGGCACGTAAGCTTCTTCTGGTCATATGGCGGACGTCATTGCCATCCACCCTGACTGCACCGGATTTCACATCATAGAAACGCATCAGCAGGTTGATTACCGTACTCTTGCCGCATCCGGTCGGACCTACGATAGCGATCCTCTGTCCCGGTTTTACAGACAGGTTGAAGTCCTCAATCAGGGATTTCTCCGGTACATAGGAGAAGTTCACATGATCCAGTTCCACACTTCCTTCTGCCTGTTTTAAATCGACTGCATTTGCATCATCCGGAGTAATCGGCTCTTCGTCGATCAGAGCAAAGACACGGGCTGCGGAAGCAAGTGCGTTCTGAAGCTCGGTCACAACGCCGGAAATCTCGTTAAATGGTTTTGTATACTGGTTTGCGTAGCTTAAGAAACTGGATAACTGTCCAACAGACAGATAACCTCTGACTGCCGCAAATGCGCCCGCAACACCAACGCTGGCATACACTAAGCTGTTAACAAAGCGGGTCGCCGGGTTAGTAATAGAGGAGAAGAAAATCGCCTTTAAGCTGTAACCTCTCAGCCGCTCATTGATCTCCTCAAAGCTCTCCTGTGCCTCGTCCTCATGACCGAATGCCTGAACCACCTTCTGATTCCCTAACATCTCGTCAACTAAGGAAGTCAGCTCGCCTCTGGTCTCAGACTGCGCCTTGAACATCACATAGGTTTTCTTAGCGATAAAGCTTGCTACCACCAGGGAAACCGGAGTCACACAGACTACCACGATAGCGATCAGCGGATTGATGGAAAACATAAAACCTAAGGTACCTAAAATGGTGATCACACCGGTAAATAGCTGGGTAAATCCCATCAGAAGTCCCTCTGAGAACTGGTCGATATCCGCAATGATACGGCTGACCACATCACCTGACGGATGGGAATCAATGTATTTTAATGGAAGGATCTCCAGATGGTCAAATGCCTTCGTGCGGATATCCTTCACCACCCGGTAGGTGATCACGTTGTTGATATGGTTCATCAACCACTGGGAAATCGCAGTGATGGCAATCATAACTGCCATTTTTCCAAGGATTCCGGTCAGTTTTGTGAAATCCACATGACCTGCGGAAACGATGCAGTCCACGGCATAACCAATCAGGACTGGAAGGTATAAGGTAGAAGCTACGGTAATCGCAGCCAGCACCAGAGACGCAAGCACACCCCATTTGTAATGACCGATATAAGCTAAAATTCGTTTGATGGTAGATTTATGCTTCTGCATGTTCACGCACCTCCTTTTCGGATAACTGGGAGAAGCAGATCTCACGGTAAACCTCGCAGGTATCCAGAAGTTCTTTGTGGGTTCCTCTTCCAACCAGATTGCCATCGTCAAGAACCAGGATCTGATCTGCGTTCTTAATAGTCGTTGCACGCTGGGATACCAGGAATACAGTCATATCCTTGGTATTTTCCCGGATTGCTTTCCGCAGGGCTGCATCTGTCGCAAAATCCAGGGCAGACGCACTGTCATCCAGAATCAGGATCTCCGGATTTCTCACCAGGGCTCTTGCAATAGTCAGACGCTGTTTCTGACCACCTGATAAATTCTTACCACCCTGCTGGATCATCAGATCAAGGCCCTCGTCCTTGCTGTCCACGAAATCTCTCGCCTGGGCAATCTCTAATGCATGGTAGATTTCTTCGTCTGTGGCATCCGGTTTCCCCCAACGGATATTATCTCTTAAACTACCTTTAAATAATACCGCTTTCTGAGGTACAATGCCAATCTTCTCTCTTAAAGCCTGAAGAGGCATATCCTTCACATTCACGCCATCTACCAATACCATTCCGCCTGTCGCATCATAGAAACGTGGGATCAGGTTCACCAGCGTTGATTTACCAGAACCAGTACCTCCGATAATACCGATGGTCTGTCCTCTCATAGCCTGAAAGGAAATCTGGGACAGAGCATTTTCCGAAGATCCTGCATATGCAAAATCCATAGAAACAAACTCTACCTTCGCTGGCTGCTCCTTCGCATCACCGGCATTGGCTGCTAAAACAGCTGCGCCTGTTTTATCCTCAATGCTGCTGGTCTCTTCGAATACTGCGCTGATACGGTTTGCACAAGCCAGGGACTTGGAAATAGTAATGATCAGGTTTGCCAGTTTCACTAACTCAACCAGGATCTGGGACATATAGTTTACCAGAGCCACAACTGCACCCTGGGTGATGATGCCGCCTTCTACCTGCCATGCACCAGTCCAGATCAGAATGATCGTTGCGCCATTGACGATCACATAAGTGATCGGGTTCATCAGTGCGGAGATCTTGCCTACAAAAACCTGGGAATTTACCAGTAAACTGTTCTCCTCATCGAATTTCTTCATCTCATCCTGCTGACGGTTAAATGCCCGGACCACTCTGGCGCCCAGCAGATTCTCTCTGGTCGTCAGAAGTACCCGGTCTAACTGCTTCTGTACTTTCTTATATAATGGCATACTGATTAACAGAATACCAAATACGACAATCGAAAGTAATGGAATCGCTACCACAAAGATCAACGCTGCCCGCACATTGACCTGAAATGCCATGATCATGGCACCAAATACAATAAATGGGGAACGAAGGAACAATCGCAACACCAGATTCACACCGGACTGTACCTGATTGATGTCACTGGTCATACGGGTGATCAGAGTCGATGTTCCAATGGTATCGATCTCCCGGTATGACAAACTGTTGATATGACGGAACAGATCATTTCTCAGAGCGGTTCCGAATCCAACAGCCGCTTTGGCGGAGAAATACTGAGCCGTCAGAGAACAGGTCAGACCAATCGCCGCCAGCAGGATCAGCATTCCGCACATCTTCCAGATGTAAGGCTGATCTGCATTTTTGATACCAGTATCGATGATGTTGGCCATAACTAACGGCACAAACAGCTCGAAACTGGCTTCCAGCATCTTAAATAAAGGACCCATGACGCTTTCCAGTTTATAGTCCTTTAAATACTTAAGCAGCTTTTTCACTTGAAAACCTCCTGTAAATAATTTTATATCGTAACAATTCAGCACCTTCTGACTTATGTTTTCTTACACTCAATGCACCAGGCGCACAGATCTGCTGTACCGTTACTTTATATTTTTTTGGAATAAAGCCTTGTAATAGTATAGCATTTTGATATAATATATACAAGCTATTTTTTCAAAATTACAGAAAATAAAAGGAAAATCGATCATATGAATTCAAAACAGTTATTTTACTTTGTATCCGTAGCGGAAACCGGCAGTTTTACAGCTGCAGCGCAGAAACTAGGGCTTTCCCAGCCGCCTTTAAGCAAACAGATCATGCTGCTGGAGGAAGAGCTGGGCGTTATACTCTTAAAACGTGGCTCGAGAAAGGCAGAACTGACGGAGGAGGGAACCTACCTTTACGGGCAGGCCAAGAACATTCTGTCCATGATGGACACTGCTGCCCAGGAACTGTCCCATTTTCACGGTGGACAAAATGGGGTTCTGCGGCTTGGAACGATTTCTTCCTCCGGATACATTCTGACTGAGCAGATCTTAAAGGACTTCTGCCGGGAATTTCCGCAGATCCGTTTTGAACTGAATGAAGGAAATACCTATGAGCTGTTGGAACAGTTAAAAAATGGCATCATTGAGTGCGCTATTTTGCGGACTCCTTTTAACAGTGAAGGGTTTGAGTGTATCTATGGGCCTGAGGAACCTCTGGCTGCAGTTGGGGAGCCACGTTTTTTCCACTGTGGTGAAGACTCCTCAATTGCGCTGGCTGATTTGGCTGGGATTCCTCTGATCCAGTACCGCCGCTTTGATTCCATGCTGTCGGTGGCGTTTCAAAATGCTGGAATTGAGCCATCCATCTTCTGTCACAATGACGATGCACGCACCTGCCTGTTATGGGCTTCTGCAGGACTTGGCGTGGCACTTGTACCAGAAACAATCACGAACCTGCCATTATCGAAAGGGTTGTCCATCCACCGGATCGACAATGCAGACACCATGACCCGCATGGCAGCAGTGTATAAAAAAAGCGGATATGTGTCAAATATTGCCAAAGAATTTGTTTCCTATTTTCTTGCTAATTTTTCCCATACATGATACCATGTTCAGAGAAGCGCCTTGGGGATATGCCGTTTAGCAAGCTCTCGAAAAACACCGCCCCTATGGCCACAAATATCATGAGGTAACTTGTATATGATCGATCTGCTTGCCCATATCAAGGGGATTTTTGATAAATACAAGAAGGATGAAGTAACTGTTTACGCAGCCCAGGCATCCTTCTTTATTGTAATTGCCTTTTTTCCGTTTATCATGCTGCTGTTGACCGTGATCCAGCTAGTCCCTGGAGTTCAGAAATCAGATCTCTTATCCCTTTTAGTCAATATTATGCCGGATATGTTCGATCCTCTTGTGGTCAGCATCATTAACGATCTCTACACCAAATCACCGGCTACTATTGTATCCATCACAAGTATCACTGCCTTATGGTCGGCAGCAAGGGGAATGCAGGGGATTGAAAGTGGTTTAAACCGGGTGTTTGAGTCACCGCAGACCAAGGGATTTATTCTCCGCCGGATCATCTGTGCCGGTTATACCCTGCTTTTTATCGGAAGCTGCCTGGTAAGCCTGCTGCTTCTGGTATTTGGCTCTACGATCCATGCTTTTCTCACCCGACGGTTTCCATGGACACTTCCCTCCATCGGAGTTCTGTTTCACCTGCGGTCCCTGATGACCATGTGGCTGTTGTCTATCGTTTTTACCTCCCTCTACACGTATGTGCCGGTCCACAAGCATACTTTACGGAGCCAGGTCCCGGGTGCCGTGTTCGCAACCTTAGGATGGATCATTTTTTCCTACCTGTTTTCCATTTATTTTAACCATTTCAGCAATTTTTCTTATATGTACGGCAGCTTGACTGCCATCGTGGTGGTAATGCTATGGCTTTATATCTGCATCTGCATTCTTCTGATCGGAGCAGAGATTAATTATCATGAAGCCCGATACGGTTCTATTTTTGAAAAAAAGAGGCAGTAACCCGTTTACCAGGGCACTGCCTCTTCTTTTTTTATCCTTATAATTGATAAATCTGGCTATATTTTTCTTTCAGATACTCCACATAATACTTCGGATTAAAGTCTTCTCCTGTTACATCCTTTAAGATCTGTCGGCTGGTCTTCATTTTTCCATATTTGTGAATGTTTTCACGAAGAAATTCCCGAATCACGGAAATTTTACCTTCCCGCAGCAGTCCCTCGAAATCCATCTGAGTCTTCATATATGCATAGATCTGGGCTCCAAAAGCACTTCCCAGGGCGTAAGATGGGAAATATCCAAAATCACCCATGGACCAGTGAATATCCTGAAGCACACCTTCCGCTGCATTGGCCGGACGCACACCCAGATACTCCTCATATTTGTCTGCCCACACTTCCGGAAGGTCTTTCACCTTAAGAGTTCCCTCCATCAGCTGCTTCTCGATCTCATAGCGGATCAGAATGTGAAGGCTGTAGGTCAATTCATCGGCCTGGGTCCGGATGAGACTTGGCTGGACTTTATTGACTGCCCGCACAAACTGCTCCAGAGTGACAGCTCCCAACTGCTTCGGAAATAATTCCTGGACTTTTCCATATATCGGAACCCAGAATGCCTCGCTGCGGCCAATAATGTTTTCAAAGAAACGGGACTGACACTCATGCATGCCCATAGAGGTTCCCTCACCCAGCGGTGTCTGGGTCAGTTCATCCGGAATTCCCATCTCATAGATGCCATGGCCGGACTCGTGGATCACAGAAAACATGGAGTCGTCTACCCGGTTATTATATGCTGTGGTAATACGGACGTCATGGTTATGAAGATTGGTGGTAAATGGATGAGCACTGACAGCCATCACTCCCTTATTAAAATCAAATCCCACGTATTCTGCCAGATAACGTCCGATCTTCTCCTGCTTCTCTTCTGAGAAGTCGCCTGTCAGAATCTTCTGGTCAATCTCAATGCCGGATTCCATGATCTGATGAAGCAGCGGAACCAGTTCCTTTTTTAAGGTATTGAAAAACTGATCCAAAATCTCTGTATCAAAGCCTTCTTCGTAGTGATCCAGCATCACATTGTAAATGGACTGACCTTCTTTTGCCTGGTAAGAAGCAAATTTCTTCTGGTAGGAAATAATCTCCTCGAGAAATGGCGCAAACCGGTCAAAATCCTTCTTCTCCTTTGCCTCAGTCCAGACACGGGTACCTTCTGATGTCAGTTCGGAGTACTTACGGTATTCTTCCGGCGGAATGCACTCCAAACGTTCTAATTCCTTTTTTACCTCGCGGACAATACTGGATTGAATTTCTGAAAGACTGTTGTCTTCCCCACATTGTTCCACAAGTTTTTTCACCTGTGGGTTTGACATGGTTTTCTGATATTCGCTGGATAGAACACCCACCATCCTGGAAGTATAGGTTCCTGCCTCCTTCGGTGCTAATGTAGCGTCATCCCACTCAAATAGCACCAAAGCTGTTTTTAACGCCTGGGCCTTCTCGAGATACTCATTTAACTGCTCAAATGCCTGACTCATACGTGAATTCTCCTTTCGTTTGTAAAAAACCTGTTTATCTAAGCGACAGACTTTTTTCTGAAACTGGAAAACGGTCATGATAATCCAGGATCTCTCTCTTATCATGACCGCTCCATCTTATAAAAATTCAAGTTTTCATGGAATCCGTTCTATGGGGTCTTAAAAATACTTCTTAGATCCCCACAGATTATTCTTCTTCAATTCCAGATACTCGTTATATGCCTTTTCCAAAATCTGCTTTTCATTAGAAAATTTCAGCAAATGGTAAGCTTCATAAAACTTATAATATCCAGAATCCATGAAATACTCTTCACGTTGTGGTTTACTGTAATAGCTGTCTGCCATCATCAGATACCAGTGTACATCCTTTTCCACCATATCCTGGGGCGTGTTGAATGAATACTGGCTCTTTCCAATATACTTAATAATGGAAGCACTGACCCCGGTTTCTTCCTTCACCTCACGCAGTGCAGTGTCCCGGTATTCCTCTCCAGCTTCTACAGTCCCTTTCGGCAGAACCCAACCCTCGTATTTGTTTTTATAGTTCTTATACAAAACAAGAATCTTTCCTCGAAATATCACCACACCGCCACAGCTCGTTGCCTCAATCATTGCAATTCCTCCTGTTTTCAGCCATATTGTGATCTGGCTGTTGGTGTGTCATCATAGACTGAGGCTAGTATAACTCTATTTGGACAGATATGCAAGCGTAACTGTTATTTCGTTGCTGTTTGCGCAACGCGTGAACAGTAACAGAAAATGGTTACTGTACACAGAAATCGTTATCCCTGGATATCCAGGCACATGTCATCAGGAATGCAGTGCCTTAAAAATCTTCTCGGATGTGATCGGCAGTTCGCGGATACGGATGTCTGTCGCATTGGCGACTGCATTGGCAATGGCCGGGGACGGCGTATTAATGACGATCTCACCGATGGATTTAGCGCCAAACGGACCGGTCGGCTCATAACTGCTCTCAAATTCCACACGAATGGTTCCTACATCCATACGGCTTGGGATCTTGTACTGCATAAAGGAATTCTCTGCCAGAACACCCTTTGAAGAATATGTTACATCCTCAAAAAGCGCCATGCCGATTCCCTGGGCCAGTCCGCCCTCCGTCTGGATACGGGCCAGATTCGGGTTGATGACTGTACCACAATCTACTACCGCTACATAATCGATCAGCTTTAACTCGCAGGTTTCCTTATCGATCTCGATCTCCGCAATACCAGCCATATATGGAGGCGGAGAAACAGGGGATGTCTGAGTATCGCTGGCCATCAGGCTCTCATCAGAGAAGCACATGATCTTATTGCCGATGTCTTTTAAGGAAATGGATTTGCTGCCATCCTCATTGGACACGATTTTTCCATCAAATTCCAGTTCTTCCGGCGCACACTCTAAGTAAACCGCCGCACGGTCAATGATCTTCTTTCTTAATTTCTCACAGGTTCTCACTACTGCCATACCAGTCAGATAGGTGGTACTGGAAGCATAGGAACCAGAATCATATGGAGAAATATCGGTATCAACTCCATGAACTACGATATCGTCTACGGAACAGTCCATACAGTCTGCCGCCATCTGGGCCAGGATCGTATCGCAGCCGGTTCCCATATCAGAAGCGCCGATCATCAGACTGTAAAATCCATCATCATTCACCTTCATGGCCACAGACGCCACATCAATGCCGCTGATGGAAGACCCCTGCATCGCCATCGCCATACCAACCGCACGGATCTTGCCATTGCCCATATCGCGGCACGGATACTTCTCATCCCAGCCGATCATCTCCTTAGCTCGGTTCACACAACGGTTTAATGCACAGCTTCTGGCAGTTTCCCCATAGTACGCAGGCATCACATCGCCCTCTCTTACCATGTTTTTCTCACGAAGAGCACTTGGGTCCATCGATAGTTCTTTAGCCAGCTCATCTACAATGGATTCCACTGCAAAAATTCCCTGGGTCGCACCGTAACCGCGGTACGCACCGGCAGACATATGGTTGGTATAGACCACATCATAAGCAAAACGGTGGGCTTCCAGACGGTATAATGGAATGGACTTGTGTCCAGATAAACCTACGGTTGTTGAACTGTGCTCGCCATATGCTCCGGTATTGGATAAGGTATACACATCCAATGCGCGAATGGTACCATCCTTATTAGCACCGATCCGCACAGTCACCTCCATCTCATGACGTGGAGAGGATGCAATCATGGATTCGTAGCGGCTGAAGATCATCATCGCTGGTTTTCCGGTCTTCCAGGTTACAATAGCCGGATACATCTCCATCACTACCGTCTGTTTCGCGCCAAAACCGCCTCCGATCCTCGGCTTAATCACACGGATCTTGGACTTACTGGTATGGAGGGCATGGGCCAGAATACGGCGCACATGGAAGGTAACCTGGGTAGATGCAACCACATTCAGGCGATCGTAAACATCCATGTATGTGTAAGCACGGAATGTCTCCATCATAGCCTGCTGGTTCGCCTTGGTGTGGTAAGTTCTGGTAAGAACCACGTCACTGTCCTTCATCACCTCATCTACATCCCCGTGCTCATCCAGTTCATGGGCACAGAGATTCCGCTTATTATCTGCTCCTGTCGGGAAATTCAGATGCCAGTCTTCCTCTGGATGTACCAGGATCGGATTATCTTTCGCCGTATGGAAATCCAGTACCGGTTCCAGCACCTGATAGTTCACTTTCAGCATCTTTAATGCTTTATCGACGGCTTCTTCCGTTTCACCTGCCACAATAGCAACCGGATCTCCTACAAAACGTACCCGTCTGTCCAAAATATAACGATCATAAGGACTTGGCTCCGGATAAGTCTGTCCTGCCAGAGTAAAACGCTTTTCATGCGGAACGTCTTCCCATGTTAAAATGGTAACAATTCCAGGAACCTTTAAGGCCCTGGTCTTATCTACCGTCTCGATCAGAGCATGTGCATGAGGGCTTCGCAGCACCTTCACCACCAGGCAGTCCTTCGGAGCCAGATCCTGGGTGTAAACCGGTTTTCCTGTAACCAGCGCCATGGCATCTTTCTTCATAGTCGGCGCGCCGACTGCGTGAAATTTCACTTCCATTTATCTGGTCTCCTTTCTATGCAGATACTTATGAACCGCCCGGAGCTGTCCCATATAACCTGTGCAACGACATAAATTACCCTCTAAGTACTCCCGGATTTCAGCCTCAGAAGGGTCCACAAGCTCCCGTTCCATGGCAAGCACATTCATAATAAATCCCGGACTGCAGAAACCACACTGTTCCGCACCTTCGCCTGCCAGAAAACGACCAAATTCCTCTGCCTCTTTTTGAAGTCCTTCTAAGGTCGTGATATGCTGTCCGGCCGCTCTTGCCGCTAAGACAGAGCAGGAAAGCACTGGTTTTCCTTCCGTCCATACGGTGCAAAGGCCACAGTTAGTCGTCTCACAGCCACGTTTGACACTGTAACATCCATGTGCCCGCACCAGATCCAGAAGCAGAGTATCTGCCTGGATCTCTGTCTTTACAGATTGTCCATTTAAAAAAAACTGAATCTCCATCACTGCAGTCCTCCTTCTTCTTTTGTCCGGATCTCATCCACCAGGCGGCGGATATAGATCTGTGCCAGTACTTTCCGGTATTCCGCACTTCCACGCAGATTAGTTCCATAACGATACTGATCTGCGATTTTCTCTGCCAGTTCCTCTGCTGATCCCCGATCTGCCTCTGTCACAAGAGATGCTCTGGCTGGTCTTGCACCAACTGCCGTATACCAGGTATCATCCTTCTTTGCTGCCGCCACAGCGATCAGTGGAAAGTCCGTCTCTGTCCGTCTCTGAGTCACATAAGCAGCCTTTCTTCCATCCTTCTTAATGATGATCCGCACCAGGATGTCGTTATCATAAGGCATATTCGCATATTCTGTCAGGGATATCCTTCCTGCCTTATAAAGCTCCACTTCCGTATCCAGAACCAGAAGTGCCGTCAGGACATCAGAAAAACCATATCTTCCATACAGGCTGCCACCGACTGTTGCGCCATTACGAAACTGCACTCCTACAATGTGACGTACCATCTCTCTCATAAGTCCATCAAAATACCGATTCAGATCAGTATTCGTTTCCAACTGTCTTAAGGTACACATGCATCCGATCTGGAATTCATTTTCCGTCTCCTCAATCTGATTCAGACTGAGACCAGACAGATCAATGATGGTTCCCTTCTGAAAAGAAGACATCTTTAACCACATCATACCGCCGACAATTTTATTACTTTTCTTCTGGTTCAGCTCATACGCTTCTTCCAGACTTTCTACCCGTTTGTACTCTCTTGCCTTAAACACGACCCTTTTTCACACTCCTTTATTTATTTCTTGAAAACCAGTTATCAAACACTGCCCTGGCAATCGGTGCCGCTGCAGCCCCTCCAGAACCTCCTTCTTCTACGATCACGCTGACTGCCAGCTGGGGATTCTCCGCAGGTGCATACCCGGTGAACCAGGCATGGGTTTCTTTCCCTGTCTCAAATTCCGCTGATCCAGTTTTTCCAGCAACCGTATACTGGTCATTCTTTAATTTTGAACCGGTTCCTTCTGTCACAACAGCTCTCATCATAGTTCCGAGAGCCTCTGCCTCTGATGCTGTCATCAGATTCCCATATGCCTCCGGCGTAAAGGCTTTTACCATCTCACCTGCCGCATTTATCACATGATCCATCAAATACGGTTTCATCAACGTTCCACCATTGGCAATGGCTGCCGTGATCATGGCGCTGTGCATCGGCGTAATCTGGGTTTTCCCCTGCCCAATGGCTGTCAGAAGGATCTGCCAGGTATCATCCTGTGCTGCTTCTGTAAATACACTTTTACTGTAGGATAACGGAACCGGAAGGTTCTGGTCATATAGCAGTTCCCTGGTTGTTCCAGACAGCTTTTTCTGATCCAACATCATTCCTATGGCAGCAAAAGCGCCGTTACAGGAGTTGGCAAATGCCTCCTCCAGATTCTGGCTGCCATGAGCCGTCTTATGGTAACACTGAATGGTATAATCTCCCTGTTCCAACACTCCGTTACAATCATAATGAAAATTCCGGTATTCTTCTGGATATTCCCGCATAAACTCCAAAAGGGTAATGATCTTAAAAGTAGATCCAGGTGGATACACCCCCTGCGTTGCCCGGTTTAAAAGCCTGGACTCTGAATCTGTCCGCAGGGAATCCCACTGGTTCTGCACCTGATTCGGATCATACGCTGGTTTGGAAACCATCGCCAAGATCCGTCCCGTATCCGGCTCCATGACCACCACCGCACCTTTCCGGTCTCCCAACGCATCACTGGCAGTTTTCTGAAGCTCCAGATCAAGCGTTGTATACAGATCGTCTCCCGGATTCTTCTGTCCAGAGAACTCCCACATCACCTGTTCCATCAGATTGATATGGGAAGAAAGCATATAGAAATTGCCCTGGGCCTCTAATCCCGTCTTTCCCATGGAGGAATAACCTATCACATGGGCAAATAGATCTCCATACGGATAACTGCGGAGCTCTGTTCCATCTTCCTGCTGCTGCGTCTGGGCCAGGATCTGGCCATCGCTGCTTAAAATATCACCCCGGATCACCCGGTCTGCAAAGCTGTCCAGACGGGAGTTATAAGTATTATTGATGATCTCATCCCGTTTCTGTGAAAGGAAAAAGCCCTCATACCCGATCATACAGAGAAATAAAAATACAATCACATAAGTAAAACGAAGGATCTCCCGATTGGATTTTTCAGAAGGAGAAAGGGTCTTTTTCTTCTTTTTAGCTGTCATACCCGTCTTCCTCCTCTTCACTTCGTTTCAGAATATAAAGTCCCTGCATCACGCCAAACATCATAAAGGTACTTAAAACAGAGCTTCCACCGTAGCTGACTAATGGAAGTGTCACTCCTGTGGATGGAATGAATTTGATTGCTCCGCCCACAGCAAGAAATACCTGGGTAATGTAAAGCATTCCAAAGCCAAAAGCGATCAGCTTATAAAAAAGCGCCTGCATCTTACACGCCATCATCATAAACTGTAAAAAGCAGCCTAAACAGATCAATAACAGGCACAGGGCAAATACAGCCCCCATTTCTTCTGAGATTGCTGCAAAAATAAAATCCTTTTCCACTACCGGAATCTTTTTCGGCATTCCCTGGTAAAGTCCCATACCAAACCAGCTTCCAGTTCCAATGGCAAATAAAGACTGGGCCACCTGGTACCCTTTATTTTCAATATCTGACCACGGATCTCTCCATGCCATCACCCGGACCCGGACATGCTGGAACAGTCCATAAGCCGCCACACCAGCCAGGCAACCGCTGAGGGAGCCTGCTGTCAGATACAGCCAGTTCGATGTGGCCACAAACAGCATGAACAGATAGGTAACAAAGAAGATAAACGCGCTTCCCAAATCTTTTGAAAGCACCAGGATCAGCACATGCAGCACCGCCATCACGGTTACCTTTACCACCTGTTTCCACTCCGTAGACTGATAAAGCATGGAAGCTGCAAAGAATACAAAGCTAAGCTTTACAAACTCCGATGGCTGCATCGTCACGCCGGCAATCTCAATAGATAGCTGGGCACCAAAGCTGGTATTACCTACCAGACAGACCACTCCCAGGAGAACCAGTCCAAGAATTCCATAAACCCACGGAATCTTTACTAACTGCCATACCCGGTCCATAATAAACGGAATAATCCAGGTGAACACCGCCGAAACCACCACGATCACGAACTGTCGTTCTGCTTTCTCAAAGGATAAACGGGAAAGCATAAAGAGCCCGATACTCAAAAAAATGCATACGTTATTTACCAGAATCCTGGAAACATACGGATAAAAAACACGATACAGCAGGATATATGCCACAAAAAACACAATTTGCACTGCCGCAAACAGCGGTAATCTGATATCTTCCGTCCTTAGATACATCACGCCATAAGCAAGGATCTGGATCAGCACCATGATCCGGTTCTGTCTTCCACACAAGCGGTTCTGCCGTTCCTCATCCAGACTGAAATACCGGAAATTCAGATACGTGTAAAAAGCGATCAGAAAGATCATCACATATCTGGCCACATCAGTTATAAGGTTGGTCATGTTATTCTACTCCACGTTTGAAATGTCCTCTGGTTATGTCTGTAAATGGAATCTGTCCTGTTTTCCCTTCCAGGAACACAGCCCTGTAGGCCTGAACAATCTGCCGGATCTGTTCTTTAGTCTCCCAGGTAAACTGAAGCCGGATCGCATCCGGAGCCAGTCTGTGGATCAGATGTTCCTGTCCTAAGAGAGAGAGAGGACTCGGATTATAAATGGTATTGTAACAGAAGGTACAACGATTCTTCACAGTCAGATTTTTGCCAGTCCGGTCACGCATCCGCAAAAGTCCGGGACAATGCGTGCAACGGTCGGTAGTTTTCTGTATACATTGTGCAGAAGTCATCACTGGAAGATATCCATAGACCACCAGCTCCATGCCCTGACATCCAAGCTGTTCTAATTCCTGGCTATTTAACTCTAATGGAAGCGTCTGACGGGTAAGTCCCATCTGATCATAGGTTTCCTTGGCTGTCTGGTTAAATACATAAAGATTATGGTCCCCAAATAACGGGATCGAAAATCCCTTTTCCTTTACATATACGATCTCTTCCATGGAACGAACCAGAAGTCCGTCAAATCCAGCCTCTGTCAGATACTGCCAGTTTTTCTCAAAGAACCGGATCGCCTCTGTACGGAAAATCACCGGAAGCGCCAGAACACAGCGTTTCCCCGCTTCATGACAAGAGAAAGCATACGCACTCCACTGGTCTGGTTCAAAACCATCTGCTTCCAGCTGAAGTTCTCTTACCGATTCCAGTTCAAGAACCGTATCAAAACCATCTGGAGTATCCAACAGGACATGCAGTTCCATCTCTTTGGGAGTTTTCTTTTCAGAACGATCATCGGTCTCTCGCTTTCCGCTCTCTCTTCTATATTTCCCCAATAATTCCCGTTCTAATTTTTCCAACGATGTTCTTCGCAGTTCATTCAATGCCTGAACAGGGAGGAAAACATTCCCAACAGTGGAAATGGTAAGATCCGTAAACTGAAATGGCGTATTGCCTGTCTTCTGGATCTGCTTTCTTAACTTATCTTCTGTCATCGGCTGATTCTGAGCAGTCATAACCACAGTACCCTCTGTCTGTACAGTCACGTTCTCTCCATCCGGATCGATACAGGCAAGAACCAGGGACACCGGTTTTCCTTCTTCTACCACCAGACTGCCTGTCACGGGTTCTTTTAATTCCGCATTGACATAGGCTGCATCCAGATACTCAAACAATTCCTGGTTTCCCTGGCGGAACGCTGGTTTTTCCTTTAAAGCAACCATATCCCGTCCATTGTGCTGCACATAATAGCCATCGGTAAAGCCGCCACGGTCAAACAGCTCCAAAAGGATCTTTTTATCTCTCGGGTCTACGTGATATCCCTTTCGTCCGCTCTTCAGATACCGGTCTACATACTTCCGGTAAATACTGACAACACCTGCCGTATAGCGCGGACTCTTCATACGTCCCTCAATCTTTAAAGAATAAACGCCTGCCTCTAAAATATCCGGAAGAATATCCAGAACACACAGATCTTTTAAACTCATCACATAACGTTCATCTCTTGGCTGACAGGAATGACCATCTTTTCTCACATCATAAGGAAGACGACATGGCTGGGCGCAACGTCCACGGTTGCCGCTTCGTCCGCCGATCAGACTGCTGAGCAGACACTGACCGGAATAACAGTAGCATAAAGCGCCATGAACAAAGCTCTCGATCTCCACACCGACTTCTCTATGAATCCGAGCGATCTCCTCCAGAGACAGTTCTCTGGCCGTTACCACACGGCTGGCTCCCATCTTTTTAAGAAGAGAGGCACCTTCCGCCCCAGTAATGGTCATCTGGGTACTGGCATGAATATCCAGATCTGGAAAATGTTCCCGGATATAGGTAAACACACCCATATCCTGAACAATCACCGCATCCAGTCCTGCCATGTAATAAGGATTTAGGTAGTCAAAAAGACTGTCCAGCTCCTTTTCCTTTACTAATGTATTGACTGTCATATACAGAGACGCACCATGAAGATGGGCGTAGTTGATTGCCTCCAGCATATGATCCTCATCCAGGTTATCCGCATACGCTCTGGCCCCAAACTGGCTGCCACCGATATAAACCGCATCTGCGCCAGCAGCAATGGCCGCTTTCATACTTTCAAAAGAACCAGCCGGAGCAAGCACTTCCACCTGTCTTTGTTTCATGATCATTTCCTCCAATATCTCCCAAGGGTCCGTATACGTCTGAGCAATCAGCACAAGACGCAGTCAGACTTATGTGTTCTTACGGTCAGCGCAGCATGTGCGCAGACCTGCTGAATCGTTACCTATGGCCATTATTTCCTGAAAAAAAGTTCTGATTATTTCCATGGGCAGAGGCTGCGGAAGCTGTCTGAACTGCCTTGATCTTCAGCAACTCTTCCTCTGCCTGCTTCTGCTTCTGTTCTGCCTCCTGAAGCTTCCGCTCCAGATTCTCCAGCTTCATCTGCATCGTTACCAGATCATGCTTCAGGCTATAGCTTTCCTTTTCCATGTCATCACGCTGCTTCTGACTTTCTCTTGCCTGCTCTGCCGCCTTAAAATAATCATCCGCTATATTTAACTGGATCATCACAGACTGATACTCCTGGCTCTGCTTACTAAAGCCATCCTTCGCCTTCAGCTGGGCTGTTTTATCATTAATATAGCTGGCAACCTTCTGTAAATACTGCGCTTCCTCTGCGCCTCCCAGCGTATAGATCTTTCCATCAATTAAAACCTGAGCGTAATGTTTCTCATTCATTGGTCAAAAATCTCCTGTCCTTTCCATTTATTCTCTGCTGAGCCCCAGATGCCGGTAAGCCTCCTCCGTAACGGTTCTTCCCCTTGGCGTGCGGTTGATCAGACCATTCATCAGAAGGTATGGCTCGTATACATCTTCCAGTGTGCCAGAATCTTCTCCCAGCGCCGCTGCCAGCGTATCCAGTCCTACCGGGCCACCGGAAAACTTCTGGATAATGGTATTCAAGATCGCCCGGTCATTGTTATCCAGACCAAGACGGTCCACATCTAAAATATCCAGTGCAAAATCTGCTACCTGTCTGGTGATCACACCGTCATATTTCACCTGGGCGAAATCCCTCACGCGTTTTAACAGGCGGTTGGCCAGTCGTGGGGTCCCCCTGGATCTTCTGGCCAGTTCCATGGCACCTTCTTCTTCAATCTTTACACCAAGAACCTTGGCAGAACGCTGAATGATCACTTTCAGTTCCTGTGGCGTATAGAAATCCAGCTTCTGTACCACGCCAAAACGATCCCGCAATGGAGCTGTCAAAAGTCCCACACGGGTAGTAGCTCCTACCAGGGTAAATTTCGGCAGATCCAGTCGGATGGACCGGGCCGCAGAATCCTTTCCCAGCATAATATCAATGGCAAAATCCTCCATAGCCGGGTAAAGTACCTCCTCTACCTGACGGTTTAAACGGTGGATCTCATCCACAAAAAGCACATCGCCCTCCTGAAGATTGTTCAGGATCGCCGCCATCTCTCCCGGCTTTTCAATGGCCGGACCGGAGGTGATCTTCATATTGACCCCCATCTCATTGGCAATAATGCCGCAGAGGGTGGTTTTCCCAAGACCTGGAGGTCCGTAAAACAGCACATGATCCAGGCTCTCGCCCCTGGATTTGGCTGCGTCTATGTAAATTTTCAATGTAGACTTGATCTTTTCCTGTCCTATGTAATCGTCCAGATATTGCGGACGTAAATGGGAATCGTTCTTCTGATCCTCTTCCATTAACTCGGTTGTAATAATTCTTCGTTCCATATAATCCGCCTTTCCCGGCACTTTCACAAACATCTACTCGAAATAGTTTTTTTCCATACCTGTTAAAAGAATGACAAATGACGTAAGGACGCTTTCAGGACATCCTCCGCTGTCATTTGCCCGGTGATCTCCACCTGGCGTACTGCCTTTGTCGCCTCCATGGCAGAATAGCCTAACGCCGTCAATGCGTCCACAGCTTCCTTTCCTGCGTCCGGAAGACCTCCTGTCCGCACCGGAGTGGTTCCTGTCTCTTCCTGGTCTGTCATCAGGATCTCTTCCACGGAAATCTTATCCTTCAGATCCAGGATCAATCGCTGGGCCGTCTTTAGTCCGATACCTGGTGCCTTGGAGATTGCCTTGGCATCTCCAGAGATCACAGCCAGTCTTAAATCATCCGGTCTCATGGCAGACAACAGTCCCAATGCACCCTTAGGACCAATTCCATTGACACCCAAAAGCTGCTTAAACATCTTTAAATCCTGACGGCTCTGGAAGCCAAACAGGTTCAGAGCGTCCTCCTTTACCTGCAAATACGTATAAATACGTACCTCTTCTCCCACCGGAGGCAGCTCCTCCAAAAAAGAAAGTGGTACGTGGATCTCATAACCAATGGAAGAAGCCTCCACAACGATCTGGTCTTCTTCTTTTTCAGCTAAAATTCCCCGTATATATGATATCACCAAACTGGTCCTTCATAACGTTCCAATCAATCATCACTGCAAATACGCAGACCTGCCGGGTCGTTATGTCCTTTCTATTTTTCTCATATATCAATACATGCTTTCTTACATGTAAATCATACAGATTCGCAAAATGCCTATAATCCTTGTTTCATTCTACCATACTCTGATACCCTTTTGCAAGAGCAAAAATCGAACATACATTCTGTTTTGTGTTTGACTTGTTTACAATTCAGAAAATGCCTGTCACTCATGTACCGTAACTTTGACTTCTGTTTCCGTTTTCGGTATAATATAGTTCATCATTGAGCGAACTACAGGAGATTTTATGATAACCATTCAGAAAACGATCACACTTCCAGACACCTATCCCCTTGAGCGTCTTGGCCGTCTGGAGGATTTATTATTTTTCGATATTGAGACCACCGGATTTTCCGGCGATTACACCCATTTATATTTGATCGGATGCACCTATTTCCAGAAAGGCACCTGGCATCTGATCCAGTGGTTTGCAGATACCGCTGATTCTGAAGCAGAGATCCTGCACTCCTTTTTTCATTTTCTTGAACAATTCAAAACCGTGGTTCATTTTAACGGAGACGGTTTTGATATTCCGTACCTGTTGAAGCGGTGCAAGGCATTTAAGCTGCCTTATGATTTTTCCGGCGTCTCCAGTATTGATATTTATAAAAAGATCAAACCCTTCCGCAGTCTGCTGAAATTAGAGCAATTAAAGCAGAAATCCATTGAACGTTTCCTTGGAATCTATCGGGAAGATCAGTATCATGGCGGTCAGCTGATCGATGTTTATAAAATCTATCTTCAGACCCATGAGGATGAGCTGTACGATATGCTGATGCTCCATAACCGGGAAGATCTGGAGGGGATGCCGCTGATTTTACCTATTTTAAACTATCCGGACTTTTTTGAACACCCTTTTCTTTTAAAAAATGAAACTGTTTTGGATGATCGTGTGATTTTACAACTGGAGAATCCGGTTTTTCTGCCAGTTTCCTGTGCCTGTCGGACGGAGCTTGGGAGTTTTTCGGAAGATGGACAGAAGGCCGTGCTTGAGATTCCATTGTATCGTGGAGTTTTAAAACATTTTTATGAAAATTATAAAGATTATTATTATCTGATTTATGAGGATACGGCAGTACATAAAAGTATCGGAGAATTTGTGGAGAAATCCGCACGGAGAAAGGCAACGGCAAAAACCTGTTATACAAAGAAAGAGGGCTCGTTTTTCCCACTGGCTGATGTCTGGGACAGGCCGATGTTTCAAGAAGAATACCACGGAAAGCTTCTGTTTGGTGAATATACAGATGGAATTTTTGAATGTCCAGGATTCCTTGAAAAGTACATCAAAAAGATTGCTTTTACAAAATAAAAAACAGTAATAACTCGCTTGAACCTACAGTATTAGAAATTCCGTAACGCTCCAACAGGTCAGCGCATCTGCTGCGCTGACCGAAAAACACGGGCTGGATCGTTACGGGATTTCTACTATATTTCTACTATTTAGCTGCCAGATCTTTGATCACTTCACCGGCGATGATCAGTCCTGCTACCGATGGTACAAATGCGGTACTGCCTGGAATGTCACGGCGTTCTGTACATTTATGGGCGGCACCTGGTGGACAGATACAATGACTGCGGCAGCTGATGGACATGTCCTCAATTGGTCTTGTCGGCTGTTCTTCGGAATAGACCACTTTTAATTTCTTTACACCACGTTTTTTTAATTCCCGGCGCATGACTCTGGCCAATGGACAGACACGGGTTTTGTAAATATCGGCCACCCGGAACTGGGTCGGGTCTAATTTATTACCGGCTCCCATGGCGCTGATGATCGGAATGCCCATCTCCTGACATTTCATAACCAGGGAGATCTTGGCTGTCACGGTATCCACCGCATCTACCACATAATCGTAGTCGGCAAATGGAAACTCATCGGCATTGTCCGGAAGGAAAAAGCACTTGTGGATCATAACCTCTGCATTTGGATTGATCTCCAGTATCCGGTCACGCATCACGTCCACCTTGTATTGACCAACCGTCTTTCTGGTGGCAATGATCTGGCGGTTTAAGTTGGTTAAACAGACTTTATCGTCATCTACCAGATCAAATTTCTGGACGCCACTGCGGACCAATGCTTCGCAGACATAACCGCCGACCCCGCCGATTCCAAAGACCGCAACCCGCGCTCCGGCCAGTTTTTCCATTGCTTCTTTTCCAAATAAAAGTTCTGTTCTTGAGAACTGATTTAACATCTGACTGCCTCCGAATCTCTAGTGATTTTCTATTTATGATGTTTTACCACAATTCTTTGTACATTTTCTCAACATCAGACTGAATGATGTCTCTCTTGGTATTCTGAGGGCTTCCGCTGTCCATCGCATCATGGGCCATCTTCTCGATCACACCAAAGAAGGTCTCTTTATCAATACCATATTCTTCCAGCGTTGGTGTCTCTAATTCTTTGGTCAGGGCTACCACCGCTTCTAGGAATTTCTCGCTTGCCGCTTTATCAGAATCCTCTGCAGCTGCAACGCCGATGGCTCTTCCCAAAGCTGCAAAACGATCATAAGCGCCTTCCAGGGCAAAGCTTAAGCAAACCTTCATCAGCATGGCATTGGATAAACCATGAGCTACATGGAACAGTGCACCGATCGGGCGGCTCATGCCATGGATCAGGGTTACCGATGCATTATTAAATGCAATCCCTGCCTCCAATGCTGCTACAGACATTTCCACTCTCGCTTCCTCGTTCTTTCCATCATGAAAAGCCACCGGAAGATATTGGAAAATTCTCTTTACTGCGGACAGAGCAAAGGTATCAGACATGGTCTGCGCTTTTCTGGAGGTATACGCCTCTACAGCATGGCACAACGCATCCAGTCCGGTTGCTGCGGTGATCTTAGGTGGTGCTGTCATGGTGAACTGTGGATCGATGATCGCCAATGTTGGCATCAGAACCTGTCCCTTTAACAGCATCTTAATGTCTTTCTCAGTATTGGTAATGATGGTAAACTGGGTTGCCTCAGAGCCAGTACCTGCTGTGGTTGGGATTGCTGCCATCGGAGGCATCTTTACATCGATGACTTTCCCCATGTAATCATTGATACTTCCACCATTCACAACCAGGGAACCAATCGCTTTCATAGAATCAATGGGGCTTCCGCCGCCTAACGCTACCAGGAAATCGCAATGCTCATCCTGATACTGTTTTAATCCTGTGTGGATCATCACATCCGTTGGCTCACCAGTGATTCCTGCGAAAACCGTGTAGTCTACGCCCTGATTTTTCAGAGCAGTCTCTATCTTTGCGCAATTACCTAACTGGATCATCACCTGATCGGTAACGATCATCGCTTTCTTGCCAAGGCTTCCTAAAGCGCTCTCAGCCATATCCAAAGATCCGGAACCGGTAATCATACGGCCCGGAACGATAAACTCTCTTGCCATAACGTTTCTCCTCCTCGATGAATCCAATTCTTAGAACTTTGCGTCATGCAGCCAGGTGTATCTCTCATCCTCACAGCGGTCTGTCTGAAGCCATGGATTGCCATCTAAGTGACGGATCATCCAGCAGGTATACATCTGGAAGCCTGGAGCAACGGCCTGTGGATGAAGCTCGCCGCCTGGAATTGCGGAAAAGCTGTTGTCCACACTCTTAAATACCTGATCTCCTACAAAGCTTGCGCCAAATCCTTCTGGGCGGTCAAACTTAAATAAATAGGTCTCCGGCTGTGGATGTCTGTGCGGCAGATATCCGGACCAGTTTCCTCTGTCATTTAATACCTCGCCAAGAACCATATTGGACTCTGGAGAAATATCATGATCAAAAATAGTATTGACACGGCGTTTTGCCACGTTGCCGAATTTGCCAACGCTGGAGTAACCCCACGGAGCGTCCTCTGGTCTGTAGAGACGGCTTGGGAACTCCCTCTCATTCTTCGTACACTGAACCAGGATCTCCGTATCTGCCTCAGCAGTTACAGTAATCTCATGTCCGCCGCATACATGCAGAGCCCATGGTCCCTCTGTAAAGACATCTTTTCTGCTTGCCTCAGCAGAATTACCATCCCATCCGTATACAACTTTACCGGAAAGCAGCAATACTGCGATCTCCTCACCTTCTCTGCAGAAGGTTCTCTTCTCGCCTGCTTTTATCCGGTAAACACGGATGTCCATCATCATTGCCTTATAATCATTATCATAGGTTGTGAGGATCATCTCCCCATCATCACTAAATTCTGGATAACCAAATACTTTTCCCATTTTTTTGCCTCTTTTCTTATGATCAAACGATACGATTACAGTCAGCGCCCACAGGTGCGCCGACCTGCCAAACAATTATACTCTTGCGATCATTTCGCCATACTGCTCTTTCTCTTCTTTTATAAAGGCACGAACCTCATCTGGTCCTGGAAGAGCATCGGAACAGTTATTTGCACGAACCATCATAGACGCCTCTGCGGAGCCGAACTCCAGACAGTCAATGATCGCCCAGCCCTGATACAAGCCATATAAGAAGCCAGAGCCGTAGCCATCACCACCACCAAAGCCTTTTCTTGCCTGAACCGGGAATGGCTTGATGCTGAACTTCTGTCCATCTGAGGTGTAAGCAGTAGATCCCTGCATACCATGTTTGATCACAACGATCTTGGCGTTGTAGTTCTGCCATAAAGCGGCGCTCTCCTCATCGGTCATACCTGGCTTGATCAGCTTCTCCGTCAGATCAAACTCTTCTCTGGAGCCCATGATGATATCTGCCTCTTTGGCAATAATGGAATAATAAATGGAAATCTCATCACTGTTTTTCCAGTTGTACTCTCTATAATCAATATCAAAAATAATCTTGGTGTTGTTTCTCTTCGCCAGCATCACTGCCTTGATTGCTGCTTCTCTGGATGGACTTTCCGCTAAAGCAGTTCCAGAGATCAGGATCGCCTTTGCATTTTTAATATAGTCCTCATGAATATCATCCACAGAAAGCTGCAGATCTGCGATGCAGTTACGATACATCAGAATGTGGCTTTCTTTCGAAGAAAGCATCTCCGTAAAGGTCAGTCCAAGCTTCTCCCCATTTGTACACTTGGAAATATTGGAGGTATCGATTCCCTTTTCGTTGAAATAATCAACAACGTACTCTCCAAACTGATCATCGGATACTTTTCCGATAAACCCGGCTTTTAAGCCATGTTTTGTGACACCGACAGCAATATTCGCCGGTGAACCGCCAACGAACTTCTCAAATACATGAACGTTCTTTAACGGCTTGAATTCTTCCTTGACCTGATCGTTGTATGCCGGGTTAAAGTCGATTGCAACTCGTCCCAGAAGCACCAGATCCATCGGTCTTTTCTCATCGAATTCGATGTACTTCATATGTAGTTCCTCCACTTCAGATATGATACAAAAAGTTCCCCTCTAGTTCTTTTTGTTCATTTGTTATCATAGCATCCATTTTTTTCCGATGCAAGCATTTTCGCCGCCTGGTTTCCCAGACGGCGATCGATTATAATTCTTTAAATCCTTCCGTTTCCAAATTCGCACAGTCCTCTGCGTAAAGAGCCTGCCCGAACTCTTCCAGGGCATCTGCAAAACGGGTCTTACAGTTTCTCAAGGTAACATCATCGGCCCGGCGCATATAAAAACCGGCAGAAGGGATCTCCTCGATCTTCTGTCCGTAACCAGGTCTCAGATCATACCTGCCTTTCGGCCACTTGCTCTTATTGCGTAGCGTCACGGTCACATTCTCAAATAAGACATCCTCGATATGGTTGCCGTCACTGCCGGACAAGAACACGCCATTTTCTGAATCGCAGGTAATGTTGCGGAAACGGATGCCGGAAATGTGACCGGATTTTGTCTGTTCATCCCGGTCATGGGTGGAGATGGTGATCGGCTCTCCACAGCCCCACCAACAGTCTGCAAATCTCCTGGTCTCGATGATAATATCCGAGAATGACGCATTTTTCACAGATCCGCCATCCCGGATCTGAATGGAAATACCACGGTTGGAATCGCTGATGATACAGTTGTTTACGATCAGGTTCTCAAAATTCCCAGTTCCTTCTGTTCCAATCTTAATGGCAGCTGATGTGGATATCAGTGTACAGCCACTGACTAACACATTCTTCGTCGGACCATATTCCATATTACCAGAGGAACTCTTTAAACAGATACAGTCATCTGCACAGGTAATATGACAGCCAATGATCCGCACATTCGTCGAATGATCCGGATCAATACCGTCAGAATTGGCCACATTTAAGTCATTTAAGATATGGATACCTGAGATCAGCACATCGTCACAGCCAGCCGGATGCAGTGTCCAGAACGGTGCATTGCGAAGTGTCACTTCTGTAAAAGAAATATGGTCACAGTGTTCCACGTAGATCAGCGTTGGTCTCGGATAAAAATCTCCAGTTACATAGTAAGGGCTGACCTGCTTTACAAAAGCATACGCATTGCCATCTACCACGCCGGGACCGGAAATGGCAATATCGTCCGCGTCCTTGGCATAGATAAACGCATAAGATGGTTTTAATGTAACCGGTGTACCCACACGATCTACCCCGTCATCTCTCTGTCCTGCATTCGGATGAAAATAAGTATCAATATCCTGATGGGCTTTTAACACAGCCCCACGCTCCAGATGCAGCTCCGTATGAGCTTTTAAAATAATAGAGCTGGAATAATAAGTCCTGCCGTTCTCCAGGATCACACGGCCTCCCCCTGCCTGAAAGCATGCATCAATGGCTTTCTGGATTGCTGCTGCATCATTCGTCTGGCCATCCCCCACAGCCCCATAATCTCGAACTAGATAATCCATCGTTTTCTTCTCCTTTTTATATTTTGAAAGCACCGGCATCACAGCACCAGTGCTTTCTGTTTTGTTAATCAATCACATTACGGATCTTTGCCGGAGTACGATAATTCCAGGTAGAGATCTTAATACCGCTTCTGCGGCTGGCCGCATGAACGATCTGTCCGTTGCCGATGTACATGGCAACATGGTTAATGGTTCCTTTGCTATTGGTATAGAAAATCAGATCACCTGGACGCATATCACTGGATTTGATCCCCTTTCCTGTATTCGCCTGTTCTCTGGATACTCTCGGAACACTAATACCAAAATTCCGGAGAACCGACTGGGTAAAGCCGGAGCAATCTGCTCCATTCGTCAGACTGGTTCCGCCCCATACATATGGGTTACCGACAAATTTCAGCGCATAATTGACGATCTTGCTTCGCAGGGACGCCTGCTGGTTTGCAGTTTCCTCCATCGGTGAAAACTTGATTGCTTCTGTCAGGGCATACTGGACATCTACATTATTATCACGGGTAGAGATGTAGGCCCCGTCATTCTCTTCTCCATTTCCACTATCACCGGTGTCCAGATCGATCTGTACCCAGCCATCCAGCTGCTTTTCCACCGGGTACCGTTCCTCTTTGGATATCTGGGTCCAGATCTTGGAATCGGTATTAGGCTCCATCCGGACATTTAACCGGTCCGTCCTTACGATCGCCATCAGAGACGCAGCCTGGGTCGCAAGATCAATCGCTTCCTGACCTGTGGCCGTATACTGTGGATCAGAAGTGATGTATCCTGTAATAGAACCAGAACGGATCTTATACCAGCCATCTAAAGTCTCTAAAATATCTCCTGCTGCCTTACTTGGCATCTTGCCAATGATATTCTTGTCTCCTTCATCCGCTGGTGAACTGCGGACATTCAGATAATTGGTCACCTTGGAAATCACCAGATGGTCATAACGGTTAATGGCCATGGCTCTCAGATCCATCTTCACGGCTTCATTCAGTGAAAGCTTCACCTCTGCATAATCAGCAGAAATATAACCGGAAGAAATCTGAATCCATCCATCTCCCTGACCGATCACCTGATACCGCTCACCCTCCAGCGCCTGGCCGACCACATTATCATCCTTAATTTCCGGAGATGTACGGATATTTAAGCTATCTGCCGTGATCACAGCACGAAGACTCACCTGCTCCAATGCCTCTGCTTTTGCTTCATCACCAGAAAGGACATATTCACTGGAAATATAACCCTCTACTTCACCTGACTGGATGTGATACCAGCCGTCCTGTTCATCTAAGATCGTACAGACGGAATTCTCCTGCATCTTACCAATGATATCGCCACCAGATTCCGGCGTTTTCCGTACATTCAGGTAGCCAGACACATGGACAATGCCGATATTACCATAAGCATCCACCACTGCCTGCTTTTCAGCCAGATCTGCCTTGGCAGCTTCAGCCTCTGCAGCCGATTCTGATTCCTTCTGGGACTCCAGCTCTTCTAACGCCTGTGCAGCGGCATCCGCTTCCGCCTGCTGCTGCGCCCGTTCTGTTCTCCACTCTGAAAAAGCGGTTACCTGCTTTCTGGCAAATACCACCACCGCGATCAGGATCATCACTGCAGCAATTCCAGCCAGACCATAAAACAGATAGGTAATATACGGGTTCTGGTTTCGTTTTCTTCTCGCCTTATTTAAGGACGACATATAATCTTTCTTGTTAAACATCAAAAACTCCCATCTATCAGGAACCAGTCATCTGCTAGTCCAGATATCCTTTTAACTGCAGATACTTCTTTACCAGTTCCATAGCCTCATCAACCGAAAGGACAGAAGTGTTGATCGGCAGATCATAATTCGCCATATCTTCCCATTCTTTTCCGGTATAATACTTATAATAATCCCGGCGTTCTTTGCTGATCCGGTTCACCCGGCGCAGGGCTTCCCTTGCATCAACCTTATCAACCTCTTCCACACGGCGGATGCAGGAGCTTAAATCGCAGTAAACAAATAATTTTACCAGATTTTCCTGATTTGCAGCATCCAGAACAAAATCAGCGCAGCGTCCCATGATGATACAGGACTGGTTCGCAGCTACCAGCCGGATTGCTTTCGCCTGGAAACGGAACAGATTCTCCGGGGAGGTGATATCGTCATCCAGAGATGGCTCATCCAGACTGCTCTTTAAACCGCCAATAGCACGGAAAAACAAGTTATTACCTGCTTTTTCATCATTCAGACGGAACAGCTGCTCTCCAACAGCGCTTTCCTCCGATGCCATCTTTAAGATCTCTTCATTATAATAAGGAATTCCCAGTTCTTCCGATAAACGTTGTCCCATGATACGTCCGCCACTTCCATACAGACGGTCAATGGTGATCACTACATTCTTTTTTAACATAAAAATCAGCCTCCTTTTCAGGTTCTGTTTGTATTTTTTTTCTATATCTATTATAATGGTTCTGATTCGTTGTGTAAAGAAAGAATTACATTGCAGTTCGTGCGCTGCATGGACTGTAACAGAATTACCAACACAAACCAGTATATATAGGAGGTTTTACCTATGAATCTTATTTTACCAGAGAACTATGATCCTCGCCTGGGTGTCCGTCAGACCCAGGAGGCGATCAAATACATCCGTGATACCTTCCAGAAGGAATTCGGAAAGGAAATGAACCTGGAGCGGATTTCTGCCCCTCTTTTCGTAGAAAAAAGCAGCGGATTAAATGATAACTTAAATGGTGTCGAACGCCCGGTTTCTTTTGACATGGCTGCCATCCCTGGCGAGACCATCGAAGTTGTCCACTCTCTTGCCAAATGGAAACGTATGGCGCTTCACCAGTACGGCTTCCAGCCAGGGGAAGGACTTTACACAAACATGAACGCTATCCGCCGCGATGAAGAATTAGATAACCTTCATTCCTGTTACGTGGATCAGTGGGACTGGGAGAAAGTCATCACCAAGGAGCAGAGAACCGTTGAAACCCTAAAAGACACCGTCCGCACGATTTTCAAGATCATCAAACATATGGAACATGAAGTATGGTATAAGTATCCACAGGCAGTAAAACGCCTGCCAGATGATATTTTCTTTATCACCTCCCAGGAATTGGAGGACATGTATCCGGATTGTACCCCAAAGGAGCGGGAAAACAAAATCACCAAAGAACACGGTTGTGTCTTCTTAATGCAGATCGGTGATAAATTAGCCAGCGGCGAACCACATGACGGCAGAGCTCCAGACTACGATGACTGGAAATTAAACGGTGATATCCTGTTCTGGTTTGACACCTTAAACTGCGCCCTGGAGATCTCCAGCATGGGTATCCGCGTTGATGAGGACTCTCTGGCAGAGCAGTTAAAGAAAGCCGGATGTGAAGAGCGCCGGGAACTGCCTTACCATAAGATGCTTCTGAACAAAGAGCTTCCATATACCATCGGTGGCGGTATCGGCCAGTCCCGTCTTTGCATGCTGCTGTTAGACCGCGCCCACATTGGCGAGGTACAGGCAAGTATCTGGCCGGAAGAGATGAAACGGGTATGTAAGGAGCATAAGATCATTCTGCTGTAATTTAAAATAGAATCCTGCTCGCAGGATTCTCCGCCTGCGGCGGGTCGCGACAGCGGCACTCTTCCTTTCCGCCGCAGTGCGCTCCTCGCGGAGCGTTTTTTATTTCATAGGATGAACTTTCCTATGAAATAAAAAAATCCCGGTCAGAACACTTCCGACCGGGATTTCAAATATCTATCTCGCTATGAATTAAGCCAGTTTGGATTTAGCCAGCTCTGCTAATTTTGCAAAGCCCTCTGCATCGTTGATAGCCATGTCAGATAATACCTTACGGTTCATCTCAACACCTGCTAACTTTAAGCCGTACATAAACTTGCTGTAGGATAAGCCGTTGATTCTTGCAGCAGCGTTGATACGAGCGATCCACAGCTGTCTGAACTGTCTCTTTCTCTGCTTTCTTCCTGCGTAAGAGCTTGTTAATGCTCTCATAACGGACTGTTTTGCGATTCTATACTGTTTGGAACGAGCGCCTCTGTAGCCCTTAGCCATCTTTAACACTCTGTTATGTTTCTTCTTAGCGTTCATACCGCCTTTAATTCTTGCCATCGGTTCTTTCCTCCTTCTAAACTATCGAAATCTTATAAGTATGGTAAAATCTTCTTCATTACTTTTGCGTTTGTTGCATCAGTAACGATATCTTTTCTAAGGTTTCTTTTTCTCTTGGTAGATTTCTTAGTTAAGATGTGAGATTTGTAAGCTTTATTTCTTACTAACTTTCCAGTTCCGGTTTTTTTGAAACGCTTTGCAGCAGCTCTGCTGGTTTTCATTTTAGGCATTGTTATTTCCTCCTTGATATTCGTATATTTTAACGTTTTACAGTTAAAAACATCACCATGCTTCTTCCTTCAACCTTGGAAGGCTTATCGATCACTGCGATATCCTTCAGTGCCTCAGCAAAATCGTCCAGGATATACTTGGATTTTGCCATATGAGCCATCTCACGACCACGGAAGCGAAGTGCAACCTTCACTTTGTCTCCCTTTTCAAGGAACTTGCGTGCAGCGCCGATCTTTGTATTCAAGTCGTTTGTATCGATATTCGGAGATAAGCGTACTTCCTTTACCTCGATCACTTTCTGTTTCTTTTTCGCTTCTTTTTCTTTTCTTGCAAGCTCGTAGCGGTATTTACCGTAATCGATGATCTTGCAAACTGGCGGCTTTGCAGCCGGAGCGATCTTTACAAGGTCAAGTTCTGCTTCCTTTGCAAGCTGTAAAGCTTCTTTCGCAGACATGATACCTAACTGCTCTCCGTCCTCACCAATCAATCGAACTTCTTTGTCTCTGATCTGTTCGTTAATCATTAACTCGCTAATGGTCGTGCACCTCCATGTATGAATGTGAATGTTGTTGAATTATGGCATGATATAAAAAAAGTAGATAGAGAAACTCTATCCACCAAATCCAAGGACATAACGAAAACGCTATGTAACTTAAATATGAACCCGGGTCACAATCTCGATGTGCCGAGGTGAGGTGGATACCTACTTTCCTGCCAGTTATTTTCATAACCTTGTATAGTATACAATACCCACACTCACCTGTCAAGCACTTTTTTCAGAGTTTTTTGTCTGTTTTTTTTCTATTCCGGATCAGATAATTTCACAACGACAACCCCATCCCGCAGTTTAAATACGGAATCCGCAGTTGGCCAGGAGGTATGATCCTTTGCCGCTTCTGCCGCCTCTTCGCATAAGCCCTGGATTTCTCCATCAGCTAAAAAATGCATGGGCAGTCCCAATGACCGGTAATATCCATGAATCCGTTGATTCAAGGCAGAGGGCGAAGAAGCATCCCACTGGAAGAACGAATAGCCGATCACATCTCCTCTTACTACATTTTTCGGTACCTCAGCTGCCCTGCTTCCCACAAAGACCACCCGGCAGTCTTCCATATGCTCCATGTCTGCCGCAATACAGACCCGGTCATAGATTCTCTGCGCCAATGCCCGGTCTCCCAATGAAACTTCATGGGCGGTCTCCCAGAGCTGGCCTACGGTTACACTCTGTTTCCATCCGACCACAATGCCCAATACCAGCACCACTGCCCCAGTCAGCCGCCGTACCTGCTTCCATTTATCTTTGAAACAGAACGTTTTGATCTCACTATATAAGAAGAAAACCGTAAAAGAAAATACTACCGGAAACGTGAACTGGCTGCGGACCGGCTGTGGCATTGCCGTCAGAAGCGTCGTCAGGATCGGGGATAATACCAGGAAAAACCAGGCGATTTCAAAGCAGATCACGGATTTCTTCTTTCTTAATCTCCAGAAAGAAATCACAAACGCCGCAGCCGCAGAACTAAGAAAAGCCTTGCTCTTGAAAAAAATCGGCCATTCTCCGCGATAAATCCGGTTATAATCTACACGGATTCCTTCCAGACATTCCTGCACGCTTTCGACTCCCCAACGCATCATTCCATTCACATATCCACTGTTTCCGCCTTTTATCTGGCAAATCCATATGGCCAGAAGCTGAGAAACCACATATCCAGCCACAAAAAACATAACATGGAGGATTCCCTCTCTCCAGCCACAAGGATTCATCCCACTGGAGTATTCACATATGTATGAAATCAGTACAATTCCGATATAAAATGCCAGAAATGACTGATATGTGTCAAAGGACCACACCATCATTCCAAAGCCAATGATACACCAGAGCACACTTTTTCTTTCATAAAGCCATTTGCCCATGCAAAATGCAGCGCCGATACAGACAGCCATGATCAGCGCAATCTCAAATGCCTGTAAGGTGAAATTAAATTGTTCTACAAAACATGGCGCCGAAAAAAATAGTAACAAAAACAGACCATATCCTGCATGGAGTTTCTCGTTTCTGCCGTTCCAGTACCAGATGGCAAATAGCGCAGTAAAACCTGCCAGAAAGAACATCAACAGCAAAAGGGCATTTTCCATAAACGGCATCAAACGCAGCATACCAAATAATTTTCTGGTAAAAATCAATGCAAACCGCCGATGTCCATACCAGGACTGCAGCAGCTCCTCAGGCGCTGTCAGCATCAATTCACTATCAACAAAATATTCTCCCTGTACGAACCGGATTCCATACAGTACAAACATCAGGCATGCACCAAACCACCGAAGTACTTTCGTTTTTTTATAAAATGCCTTGATCTGCTCCCAGCTTTCCTGCAATTCCTGCCAAAACGTGTTTATCATTTGCATGACCATAGTCTCCTATATTCCTTCCTGTCTGTTTCTAACATTTCTGCCCGATTCTCATGTAGCAGCAACCTTTTACACTTCATGGTGATGTGCCATCTCGCAGCATCAAGCTCATCTCTAGCATTATAGCATACAGAATCTGATTTACAAACATCATTTTTTGCCGGGAACCGGCTATCCAGAGGTCATATTCCTGAACAGATCCAGTCCCCGGCTTTCTTTCATCTGCTTATCTCATCTCAAAGGTCGCGCACTCGGTCTGTTCCGCTTCCGATGCACCATCTCCGGTAATCCCCACATGACCCGCCGTGCATCGGTGGTCTTCATTATGCTTACAGTTCACTGCTTCACAGTCAATCTTCAGACTCTTTTCCGGTGTCTTAAACAGGTTCTTAAACATTCCTCCATCATTTTCGGAGAAGCTTCCGCAGCAGGTTTCGCAACATTCCTTCGCCTTGCATCCATCGACTACGATCGCCTCCTTACAACAGCAGTTGTCAGAGTTGTGAACACAGTTTTTTACACTACAATCTAGTTTTGTCATAAATATTCCCTCCTGATATGTTTTTTATTGGGGGCAAAAGTTTTTTTACCCCTCTGATACAAGAATAGAATACCCATAAATGTGAAAAAGATTCAAAGCGGGGCATTAATTTGTCACAGGGAAACAGGTTCTATGGGGGCTGTGAAAAAACATAGCCTATAAAAAAGAGCGTATGAAAAAATGATTTCTCATTTTTTCACACGCCCTTTCTGTCCTATGTGTTCTTACAGTCAGCGCAGCATGTGCGCAGACCTACTGAATAGTTACGTTTTTTCATCATTGTATTTCGCCATTCATTATTTGAAGTATTTCACACCAGACTCAAAGATCTTCAGATCCTGCTCACCATAAATATTCATGGCAACGCTGTCACCCCGTCTCTCGGAATGAGCCATCTTACCTAAGATTCTGCCGTCCGGACTTGTGATACCCTCGATCGCCATATAGGAACCGTTTGGATTCCAGAACTCGTCCATGGTTGGCTTGCCAAACTCGTCTACATACTGAGTTGCCACCTGTCCATTGGCAAATAACTCTTTCAGCCATTTCTCATCAGCAACAAAACGTCCCTCGCCGTGAGAAGCCGGATTGCAGTAAACACCGCCAAGTTCTGCGCCCTGAAGCCATGGGGACTTATTGCTGACTACCTTGGTGTAAACCATCTTGGAAATATGGCGTCCAATGGTATTCATAGCCAGTGTCGGAGAATCGGACTTCTGTGCCACGATCTTACCTTCCGGAACCAATCCCAGCTTGATCAGCGCCTGGAAGCCGTTGCAGATACCAAGCATCAGACCATCTCTCTCATTTAACAGCTTCTCAATCTCTTCCTTGATCACCGCATTACGGAATACGGTCGCGAAGAATTTTGCGGAGCCCTCTGGCTCATCACCTGCAGAAAAGCCACCCGGGAACATGACGATCTGTGCCTTAGCGATCTCCTCTTTGAAGCCTTCTACAGACTGGCGGATATCTTCTGCCGTCAAGTTCTTGAATACTCTGGTGGAAACCTCTGCTCCCGCACGCTCAAAAGCACGGGTGCTGTCGTACTCACAGTTGGTTCCTGGGAATACCGGGATAAATACATGAGGTTTTGCCATCTTATGTCTGCATACATAAATCTCTTTCGCCTGATATAACTGATCCGTCACCTGGGTCTGTTTCACACCGGACTGGGTTGGGAATACATCCTCTAAGGTCTTGGTCCATGCCTCCAAAGCCTCATCCATGGTGATCTCCGTATTTCCATAATGGAACACACCATCGCCAGTCACTTCACCGATCACTGTGTAAGTGATTGCCAGATTTCCTACCTGGTCTGCCGGAACCTCGCATACAATATCGCCCCATGCAGCTGCAAAGAAGTCTCTCGGATCTACATTATGCTCGATCTTTACGCCTAATTTATTACCAAATGCCATCTTGCTGACTGCCTCTGCCATACCGTGGCCTTCCACTGCGTATGCAGATACCACTCTGCCTGCCTGGATATCCTGGCGCAGCTTCTCATATCCGTCCATGATCTGTGCATAAACCGGAAGATCATAGGAATCCTTCTCAATATGGAATACAACCAGCTTATTTCCTGCCTTTTTCAGTTCTGGGGTGATGATGTCCTTCTCGCTCGCAACATCCACCGCAAAAGAAACCAGTGTCGGAGGCACATTGATCTCGCCGTGATGCTCATCATTAAAGGTACCGGACATACTGTCTTTTCCGCCGATGGATGGAAGTCCGAAACCAAGCTGTGCATTGTAAGCGCCAAGCAATGCCGCAAACGGCTGACCCCAGCGGGACGGATCATCGGTCATTCTCTGGAAATACTCCTGGAAGGTAAAGCGGATCTTCTTAAAATCACCGCCTGCTGCCACGATCTTCGCCACAGAGGAAACCACTGCGTAAATAGAACCATGATATGGGCTCCAGCTGGACAGATATGGATCAAAGCCGTAACTCATCATGGTCACGGTATCAGTCCTGCCTTTCAGCACCGGAAGCTTCGCTACCATGGACTGGGTTTCTGTCAGCTGATATTTACCACCATAAGGCATATATACAGAACCTGCACCGATAGAGCCGTCAAACATCTCCACCAGGCCTTTCTGGGAACATACATTCAATCCGGACAGAAGATTTAACCATTTCTTCTTCACGTTGGCCACATCTTCATTTTTCACAAATGGATTGCCGTCCTTCTCCGGGGTGTGCAGTACTACAGACGCCTCCTGATGAGCGCCATTGGTGTCCAGGAATGCGCGGCTGATATCTACGATCGTCTTACCTCTCCAGCTCATCTTCAGTCTTGGATTCTCAGTCACCACCGCAACAGTCACTGCCTCTAAATTCTCCTCAGCCGCATAGTCTAAGAACGCCTCCGCATCCTTCGGATCAACGACTACCGCCATACGCTCCTGGGACTCGGAAATAGCGATCTCAGTACCGTCCAGTCCTGCATATTTCTTCGGAACCTTATCCAGATCGATCTCCAGTCCTGCTGCCAGCTCGCCAATGGCTACGGATACGCCGCCTGCACCAAAGTCGTTACATTTACGGATCAGCTTGCTGACCTCTGGTCTGCGGAACAGTCTCTGCAGCTTCCGTTCCGTCGGAGCATTACCTTTCTGTACCTCAGCGCCGCAGGTCTCAATCGAAGCCTCTGTATGGACTTTGGAGGAACCGGTTGCTCCGCCGCAGCCGTCACGTCCGGTACGTCCGCCCAGTAAAATAATCAGATCGCCAGGATCGGAAGTCTCACGGATTACATTCTTTCTTGGAGCCGCTGCCATCACCGCACCGATCTCCATACGTTTTGCCGCATAATTTGGATGATAGATCTCTTTTACATAACCGGTTGCCAGACCGATCTGATTGCCATAGGAGCTGTAGCCGCTGGCTGCTCCGGTCACGATCTTTCTCTGTGGCAGTTTGCCGTGAAGAGTCTCATTTAATGGCTTGGTCGGGTCTGCCGCACCGGTCACACGCATCGCCTGGTATACATAGGTACGTCCGGAAAGCGGATCACGGATCGCACCGCCCAGACAGGTTGCCGCACCACCAAATGGCTCGATCTCAGTCGGATGGTTGTGGGTCTCATTTTTAAAGTTTACCAGCCACTCTTCCTTCACACCATCGATTTCCACCGGAACCACGATGCTGCAGGCATTGATCTCCTCGGACTCCTCTAAATCCTCCAGCTTTCCTTCTTTTCTTAATTTCTTCATGGCCAGAAGAGCCAGATCCATCAGGCAGACAAATTTGTCATCTCTGCCTTTATAAAGCACCTCACGGTCAGCCAGATACTGTTCATAAGAAGCCCGGATCGGCTCTTTGTATGTGCCTTCGGTAAAGGAAACGTCCTTTAATTCTGTCTGGAACGTGGTATGGCGGCAATGGTCAGACCAGTAAGTATCCAGCACGCGGATCTCAGTCATGGACGGGTCCCGCTTCTCCTCTGTGGCAAAATAATTCTGGATAAACTGGAAATCCTTGAAGGTCATAGCCAGATTCAGAGAATCGTATAAAGTCTTCAGTTCTGCCTCCGGGGACTGGCAGAAGCCGTCAAAAATCCTCACATCAGCCGGAGTGTCAAATACCGTCACCAGGGTCTCTGGTTTCTGGGCAGAAGCCTCTCTGGAATCCACCGGGTTGATGCAGAAGGACTTGATGGCCTTCGCTTCATCCTCTGTTAAGGTCCCTGAGATCACATAGGTGGTTGCTGAACGGATCACCGGCTCTTCATCCTCTTTTAACAGCTTGACACACTGCTCTGCGGAATCCGCACGCTGGTCAAACTGTCCAGGAAGGTATTCTACGGAAAATACCAGATCTCCCTCCTGTTTTGGAAAGCTCTCTTCGTATAAGGTATCTACCGGAGGCTCAGAAAAAATGGTTCCCAGCGCCGTCTGATAGGTCTCTTCGGAAATATTTTCAATATCGTAACGGATCAGAACACGGACACCGCCCACAGTTTTTATCCCCAGATAGCTGTCGATCTCCTCTTTTAGTTCATGGGCCTTTACTGCGAAATCAGTTTTCTTTTCTACATAAATTCTTTTTACACTCATGTATTTCCTCCTTATGGTTCTTACCCCAGCAATTATCATTTCTGTATCTTTGCAAAATTCTTGTTTTATGAAAAAATAATACCATAAGATATATCATAAGGAAAATTAATATATCTTATGGCTTTTATTATTACCTCTAATTTATTGTAATCATGACGTTAATTCCGCCAGATGTGTCTGGTCATTGGCCTGGATCAACACTGCTCTTCCGCTCTCCTGCTCATACCGGATCGTAGTGATGCTGGCATTCCCCACAATGATCTCCTGGTCATTCGGATTATTTCTCATCAGATACTCCACCACATAAGCAAGCATCGCTCCATGGGACACAATAGCCAGATCACCTTTCGCCCTTTTTAGAATCTCCTCCATCACTTTCTGGCACCGGTCTTTGATCTGACTTAAGGATTCTCCCCCTGGTGGAGCTACAGTCACAGGATTCTCGCACCATTTTTCATATTCCGCCGGAAAAGCAGCCTGAATCTCCTCCAACGTCATGCCTTCCCATTTACCAAATCCGATTTCTTCCAATCCTGGAAGAGTTTCTACCGCCACATGCTGACTGTCCCCGATGGCTCCCGCCGTCTCCCTGGCACGAAGTAAGTCGCTGGAAAAGATCTGCACCACAGGGCGGTTTGCCATGCCTCTTGCCAAACAGACAGCCTGCCGTCTTCCTGTTTCATTCAACGGAATGTCTGTTTTTCCCTGAATTTTTCCTGCCACGTTCCAGTCTGTCTGTCCGTGACGGATCAAATAAATGTTTATCATAAATCCCTCCGGTTATTTTTCCAGCGGAGCGTCCTTTAAGGACTGATCATACTCTCCGGTTACAGTCATGGCATCCAGAGTCTGCTTCATGATATCTTTTACCTCTTCCACCGTCATCTGCATCCGCTCTGCCAGTTCTTCCACCGTTGCCTCACGGCCAAGCTGGTCTGCCATCGATTTGGATACCTCTTCCAGAACCTTCACTCTGGCTAACATCTTCTCCTCGATCTTATGTTCTGTCTCCTGGTCAGCAACAGCAGCTTTCAATGCCTCGGTAACCCGTTCTTTTAAATACTCGTTAAAATCCAGAACAGACTCTGCGGTTCCTAATTCTTCCACTGCCATCACCAGGGCCATGTTCGCTTCCTGCACCAGATCTCCAGCCGGCAGCCCCTTATTCAGGTATTCCCGGATCATAGCCAGGGCATTTTTCAAATTTCCTTCAATGAGACGTTTTTTCGCCTCTGCACTGCCATTTGCTGCTTCCTTGGCAAGCTCCGTATTCTCCGTTTCGCTGCAGCTTGTGATTCCCTCCAATTCATCTAAATATAACTGGAAGCCATTTAATTCTTCCTGGTTTTCTTCTGTTATTCCCATTGTTCTCTCCATCTTCTTTCTTCTGGCATCCCTGTTTCAACCGGCAGGGCCGGATACACGGATACAACATTATTTTCATTCTAACATAAAAGCATAACCTGCGTAAATAGCCAAAGTTCATGTTTATCCCTTTGCATTTTCCCTCTACCTGTGATATGATGGTCATAACTCATAAGGAGGACTAATAATGGACATCAATTATGAATTATATAAGGTTTTTTATCATGTTGCCATTACCTTAAGCTTCTCTGAGGCTTCCAAGCAGCTCTTCATCTCCCAGTCTGCAGTCAGTCAGTCCATCAAGGTGCTGGAAAAGAAGCTGAACCAGAAATTATTTATCCGCAGTACCAAGCGGGTTCAGTTAACGCCTGAAGGAGAGATCCTGTTTAAGCATATCGAACCGGCCATGAACCTGATCAAACAGGGAGAGAACCAGCTTTTGGAGGCGCATACCTTAAATGGCGGCCAGCTCCGCATTGGTGCCAGCGATACCATCTGCCGGTACTATCTGGTTCCATATCTGAACAAGTTCCACAAACAGTTTCCACATGTGCATATCAAGGTGACGAACCAGACTTCCATCGCCTGTGCTTCCCTGCTGGAACACGGACAGGTAGATTTTATTGTTGTCAATTATCCAAACTCTGCCCTCTCCAGCACCCACATTCCGCGGGTCATCAATGAATTCCACGATGTGTTTGTGGCGAACCGCCAGTACTTTCCACTGGATGGCCGGGAAGTCAGCTTAGCAAGCCTGCAGAAATACCCGATCCTGATGCTGGACCGCAAGAGCACCACCAGCGAGTTCCTGCATGCAATGTTCCAGCGTTCCCACCTGGATCTGGTGCCGGAGATTGAATTGAGCAGCAACGATCTGTTGATCGATCTGGCCCGTATCGGCCTTGGCATCGCATTTGTGCCGGATTTCTGTATCCCGACAGATGATAAGGATCTGTTTGTTGTGAAATTAAAGGAAGAACTGCCAAAACGACAGATGGTGGTGGCTTATAACGAACGGATGCCGATCTCACAGACAGCGAAACAGTTTATGTCGATGCTGTAATACATTCTCTTACCAAAACACTTGTGAAAGGAATCCGCCTGCAGGATTTTCGCCTGCGGCGGATTCTTTTAGCAACATACTTTCCTATGCAGATTCCCGGTCGGAAGCATGTTTTATCTTTTTCGCTCTTTCCAGAAATCCCTGATCGCTTTCCCCACATTTCCCCTGTTCACAATCTGGTGCGGCCACCACTCCCTCGGAAACAGTTCCTGATACTCCCGCTTTAAAAACCGGTCATCCAACAGCAAAATGATCCCTTCATCTTCCATGGTACGGATCACCCGCCCGGCTGCCTGCATCACTTTATTCATGCCAGGATACTGATAAGCATAGTCAAATCCCTTCTGGTTAGTCTTTTCAAAATATCCTTTCAGAAGTTCCTGTTCCGTGCAGACCATAGGAAGCCCTGTTCCCACGATCACCACACCGATCAGCCGATCCTCCTTTAAGTCAATCCCTTCTGAAAAAATCCCACCCATAACGCAGAATCCTACAAACGTTTCATCCCGTTCTTTCTCAAATTCCTGTAAAAATGCCTCTCTCTCCTCTTCTTTCATATGCCCATCCTGGCTCAGCCAGTGGATGGCATCGCCTTCTGGCTGCCGCTTTCCATTTGCCTGTTCTTCCTCCATCCGTTGAGCCCAGATCTCCTCCACAGCTTTCAGGTATTGATATGACGGGAAAAACACCAGATAATTGCCCTTTCGCCCCTGTACCGCCGTCTGAATGTACTCTGCCACCTTCTCGTATTCTCTCTGGTTTCTCCTGGTATAACGGCTCGATACATCTGACGCTACCAAGAGAAGACGGTTTTCCCTTGGAAATGGAGACTCGACATAAACCGCATAATCCTCCTGATTTCCGCTGAGCAGTTCTTTATAATACGTGACCGGGAGCAGGGTTGCTGAGAAAAATACCGTGGCACGCCCCTTATCCAGACATTCTTTTAAGTGTCTTGCCGGATTCATGCAAAACAGCTTCACCAGGAATCTTCCATCCGGCAGGCACTCCGAATAAATCCGGTAATCATCTCCCAGCTCTTCGTACACGGCCAGAAAATCCCTCAACTGAAAATAGAAATCCAGCACCAGCTCCCGGTTCTCAAAGGAATCATGTTCTTCCATAAATGGTTCCAGTTCCCCATATAAGCTCTGGAGAGCCAGTGCCAATGTGTGAACGTTTTCATAAATCTGGTATCCATCTGCCTCCCGTTTCATCTCCAGCAGCAGACGGTTGACTTTCTCGAAAGCCCTTGTCAATTTTCCATGTCCCTTTAAAATCTTCTTGGCTGTCAGCACATCCTCTTTGATCAGAAATGCGCTGTACATTTCACGCCCACGGGATACCAGATTATGGGCCTCATCTACCAGAAACAGATAATTTCCGGATACTCCCTCTGAAAAATACCGTTTCAGCCGCACATGGGGATCAAACACATAGTTGTAGTCACAAATCACCCCGTCTACCCAGTTCGAGATATCCAGACAGAATTCAAATGGACACACCCTGTATTCTCTGGCATATCGCAGAATCTCTTCCCGTCCAATCCCCTGTTCTGTGTGAATGATTTCATATACCGCATCATTAACCCGGTCAAAATGACCTCTGGCATAAGGGCAGTCGTCTGGATTGCAGGAAATCTCCTCCAGAAAGCACAGCTTCTCTTTCGCAGTGATCGCCACCGTATTCAGATACATTCCATGTTCCCGCAGAATCCGGAAAGCCTCTTCTGCCACGGTCCTGGTGATGGATTTGGCAGTCAGATAAAAGACCTTATCTGCCATCTGTTCTCCCATGGCCTTCACCGCCGGAAATACGGTGGAAAGAGTCTTTCCGACTCCAGTTGGCGCCTGGATAAACAGATTTTTCTCCCGCGCAATGGCCTTGTAGACTGAAACAGCCAGTTCCCGCTGTCCCGGACGGTAAGAGAATGGGAATTGCAGATCTTTTAAAGAGGCATCACGGTGCAGCTCATGCTCGTATAAATAATTCGCCCATTTCACATATTCATGGATCAGTCCCTGAAACCACTGATCCAGTTCTTCAAAACTGTAATCCTTCGTGAATCTGCGAATCATCTCCGTTTCCAGCTGGCAATAAGTCACCTGGATACCAATTTCTTCCAGCTGTTCTTTCCTGGCATACATATAACCATAGCACAGAGCCTGTGCCTGATGGACTGGGATTGATTCCTCAAGACGGTCAATATCCAGATAAACACCTTTGATTTCATCAATGGTCACATGACCTGTCACATCCGTCATGATTCCATCCGCCCTGCCTTCCACCAGAATCTGAAACCTGCCCTCATCAATTCTGGTATTCAGGGCGACTTCTGCCTGATATCCGGCTCCCATCTGCTTCTGGATCTTCCGATGGATGCGGCTTCCCGCCTGCATCGCGTCCTTTTCTGCTCCGGTCAGCCGTCGGTTGTCCAGGTCGCCGCTTCTCATGACAAATTCCACCAGATTCCGCACAGAGATCCGGATGACCCGTGTTTCTGTTTCCATGACTGTCCCCCTTCTTTGTTTTCCCCCGCTGCAATGCGATCCCGCAGAGCGTTTTTGTGTCATAGGACGAAGTTTCCTATGACACGAAAAAAGGACCGCCCATAACAGACGATCCTCTCTCCCATTTGCTCTTATGCAGCAGTTCTCTTTACTGCCATCTTTTCTAAGAATGCTTCAAACGCTTCATTCTCGCCATCGTACTGAACTGTCAGTATATTTCTTAAATCCAGGCTTAATACTCCAAGGATTGATTTTGCATCAATGACTACCCGGTTGTAATATACGTCAATATCAAAGTCACACTGTGTTGCTGCAGCAACAAACATCTTTGCGTCATCAATCGTTGGCAACAAAATTCTTTTCTGTTTCATGTTTCTCAACTCCTTTTCAATGACAACCTTTTCGGTTGCAAGAGTTATAACATAAAGAAACTGTGATTGTCAATTTTTTTATTTCAGGTTCGTTTTTCGTCTTTTTTTGTGTATTTTTTACATATAAAGTGTTTTGTTGTTTTGATTTTTGTTCTATGTTTTTTACTGATTAAAAATTGTCCGGAAATACTCTACATTTTTTTCTATCTATTTTCCATGAATTACGGCTGACAAATTCTACATTTTGCGAGAATTATACAATTTTTTGTAACCATTCAGCGCCTTCATCGTTATAAGCAAAAATCCATTCCAGATTACGAGCATCTGTCCGCGGTTCATCAGACTGGCTCACAGACTTGTTCTTCCGTTACAATCAGATCCATGGGGCAATCATGGGGCTCCGCCGGAATTTTCTCACAGAGCATCTGTTCCTGGCAAAGGATTATCCGTTTCGCCCTTGTCTCTGGAAGAAAACGGTCATAATAGCCGCCTCCATAACCAAGCCGGACTCCGCTCAAACTACAAGCCACACAGGGAATCACGCACAGATCCAGGCTATCCGGATCTAATTTTTCTGTATCCTCTTTTGGCTCCAAAATACCATATGCTCCCGGTTTCAGCTGATCCATACTGGTGATCTGTCTCGCTTCCATCACACCCTTTTCCCGGCACAATGGAACTGCCACGATCTTTCCCTCTGCCAGCATCTTTTCCAATAGCAGCCTGGTATCAACCTCCTCCGCCATGCTGACATAACAGAAAATCCTATGGGCCTGACGATACAACTCCAGGCTTTTGACACATTCCAGAATCTGTCGGTCTGCCTGGTGGCGATAACTTTCCGGAAGATTTTTTCGTTTTTGCTTTAATTCCCTGCGGAGGGCTTTTTTCTCTGCAGCAAGATCCATTTCATTCTCCTTGTGCGGCTCCCACACAACTGTATATCTTCTATCATCAGACAACGCTTTCCGTCCACTCCTTCCGCAAAACCTCAAGTATGACAATCGGCCGTATTCTTTCCCTTAGTTTACCACAGATCCAAGGAAAAGACATCGTTTTCCCTTATTTTATATATTTTTTAAATTTTTCAAAAAAATTGTTGACATTTCTACAAAGGCATGGTATTATAAATGAGTCGCTGAGATACAGCAAAACAAAACAACTTCATAAAGGGGAATAGTTCAATGGTAGAGCAGCGGTCTCCAAAACCGTAGATGGGGGTTCGAGCCCCTCTTCCCCTGCTTCAAAAGTGCCGTAAAACTTAGGTTTTACGGCATTTTTTTGTGTTTATCTAAAAAAAGGATGTGTCTTGTCACATGCTGTGCTGACCGTAAGAACACATATTGATTAATATGCCGGGGGCAAAAGATTATTTGCCCCCGGGTATCACAAGATTCCAATAGCTTCTCGCACGCTCCGCACCCCAATCAGCCGGATCTTATCATTCTTCTTTATTTTCTCCAGACAGATCTGTGGCAGAATACAGGTATCAAATCCCAGCTTGATCGCCTCATTCACTCTCTGTTCTGCCATAGAAACCGCTCTCACCTCTCCAGACAATCCTACCTCTCCAAATACAATCGTTTTAGGGCTGACCGGGCGGTCCTTTAAACTGGATACCAGAGCCATCACAATAGCTAGATCCAGAGCGGGTTCGTTCATCTTCATACCACCGGCGATGTTGACATAAGCATCGTAACGGCCCATCTCATAATGGCAGCGCCGCTCCAGGACAGCCATCAAAAGGTTCACGCGGTTGTAGTCGGTTCCTGCTGCAGTTCTTCTTGGAATTCCCAGATTTGTCTGGGCTACCAGGGCCTGCACTTCCAGCAGGATCGGACGGGTTCCCTCCATGGCACAGGCCACCACGGCTCCAGACGCATCCTCCGGACGTCCATCCAGCATAAATTCTGACGGATTTTCCACTTCTACCAGGCCCTGCTCCCGCATCTCGAAAACGCCGATCTCATTGGTAGAACCAAAACGGTTCTTAACCCCCCGCAGGATCCGGTAAGAAGCATGGCGGTCTCCCTCAAAATACAACACCGTATCTACCATATGCTCCAGCACTCTCGGTCCAGCCACTACTCCCTCTTTTGTCACATGACCGACGATGAAAATGGTGATTCCTTCGCCTTTTGCAATCTGCATCAACAGATTCGTAGACTCCCGCACCTGACTGACACTTCCCGGCGCCGAGGCAATTTCTTCCCGGAACATGGTCTGGATGGAGTCGATGATCACCACATCCGGCTTTGTCTCCCGAATGGTTTCCTGAATGGTCTCCAGGCTGGTCTCGCATAAAAATAACAGCTGTCCGGTGACAGCGCCGATCCGATTGGCACGGAGTTTAATCTGCTTTAGGGATTCCTCACCAGAAATATACAATACCTTCTGCCCATTTGCCGCCAGATTCCGGCAGACCTGCAAAAGAAGTGTGGATTTACCAATACCCGGATCGCCTCCTACCAGCACCAATGAGCCGCCCACCACGCCTCCGCCCAGCACCCGGTCTAACTCCCGGTATCCGGTGGAGACCCGGTCTTTTTCTTCTATGGAGATTTCTGACAACGCTACCGGCTTTCTCCGTTCTGTCAGACGTATTTTCCCAGAGGAAGAGGACTCCTTTTTTACAATTGGTTCCTCCACGAAGGTATTCCACTCCTTACACGCCGGGCACTGCCCCATCCATTTTGCTGATTCATAGCCACATTCTTTACAAAAAAATGCGGTCGTTTTTGCCTTTGCCATCGCTCTTCTTCCTCCTAAACGCAAGCATGTACCCAGGATCATGATCCGCGTAAAAAAGGGAAGGATCTCCTCCTTCCCCTTTTCTTTCGTACAATCAATTATCTCTTAACGATCTTAACCTTTGCAGTCACGCCTTCATTCAGCTCCACGCTGCAGTTTAATTTACCGCTCATGTTGGTTTTCATACCACCAACGGCCACATCATCCACAAATACCTCATACTCGGTATCATCTTCTAACTGAACCGTAATCTGTACATCCTCAGCGCTTTCCACCAGGAATTCTACACCCCAGTCCTCTGCAACAAAATGCTCTACAGCTGTTCCAGGAACAGACTCATAGACAAACATTCCATTTCTCTCCAGTTTGGTAATTTCATGATAGGTTTTTACTTTATATAAATCGCCCTTATGTTCAAAATTCTCTAATTTTGCTTTCTTATCCAGTTTATAATTACCAAAACTGATGCTTCCGTCTCTTTCTGTGCGGATTAATTCTTCGATTACCGGCATGTCTTACTTCCTCCTAGAGTATTGATATCTGAATTATACACGAACTTCTTCCACTTTGCCAGTGGTTTTTTTCGTTTCAAAGGTAAGTCCGTTCTCCCCTTTGGAAACCAGCACCTGATCTCCTTCTTTGACTGTCCCATCTAAGATCTTTTCTGCCAGACTGTCCTCCAACAGGCTCTGGATGGTGCGGCGCAGCGGACGGGCTCCGTATTTCTCATCATAGCCCTTATCAATCAGATATTCCTTACCGCTCTCATCCACATCCAGCTCAATTCCCATCTGCTGCATCGCCCTCTTATTGATCACAGACAGCATAATCGAAACAATCTCCTTCATGTTATCCTTGTTCAGCGGATGGAACACGATGATCTCGTCAATACGATTCAAAAATTCTGGCTTGAAGATCCGTTTTACCTCATCCATCACCCGGTCTTTCATAAAACGGTATTTTTCTTTCTCGTCATCCACAGACGTAAACCCAAGACGCTTTGGAGCGATGATGTTCTCTGCGCCTGCGTTTGAAGTCATAATGAGGATCGTATTCTTGAAATCGATCTTTCTTCCCTGCGCATCAGTAATATGACCGTCATCCAGTACCTGAAGCAGGATATTAAACACATCTGGATGGGCTTTTTCAATCTCATCAAATAAGATCACGGAATATGGGTTTCTGCGGACCTTCTCACTTAACTGGCCGCCCTCTTCATATCCTACATATCCTGGTGGGGAACCGATCATCTTGGAAACGCTGTGTTTCTCCATATATTCCGACATATCAACCCGGATCAGGGCGTTTTCCGTACCGAACATGGCCTCTGCCAGAGCCTTACACAGCTCCGTCTTGCCAACACCTGTCGGGCCTAAAAACAAGAAAGAGCCAATCGGACGTTTTGGATCCTTTAACCCCACACGGCCTCTGCGGATAGCTTTAGAAATAGCAGTCACTGCCTCTTCCTGTCCTACCACACGCTTATGAAGGATCTCCTCCAGCTTCTGAAGCCTCTCAGATTCCTCCTCTTCCAGTTTCCGCACCGGGATCTTGGTCCAACCAGATACTACATCTGCAATCTCATTTTCGCCGACAACAAGATTTTTTTGATTCCGCTCTTTTTTCCATTTTTCACGGATTTTGTCGATCTTTTCCTGTTTTTTTGCTTGCTTTTTCTTAATGTCTCCAGCCTTCTCGTAAGCCTCTGCCTTAATAGCATTTTCCTTCTGGCGCTCTAAAGCTTCAATATCCTTCTCCAGAGCCTTGATCTCCTCGGGCTCCATATAGCCGGAAAGGCGGATCTTAGAAGAAGCCTCATCAATCAGATCAATTGCCTTATCCGGTAAAAAGCGGTCATTGATGTAACGGGCAGATAATCTCACAGCAGCCCGCAGAGCCTCATCCGTAATAGTTACCTTATGATGCTCCTCATACCGGCCTCGTAAGCCCTTCAAAATCTCATAAGACTCATCCTCAGATGGTTCTTCTATCGTCACCGGCTGGAAACGACGTTCTAAAGCCGTGTCTTTCTCAATATATTTCCGGTATTCCTCCAGCGTGGTAGCTCCAATTAACTGCAGTTCGCCTCTAGCCAGGGATGGCTTTAAAATATTGGAGGCATCAATAGCTCCTTCTGCGCCGCCAGCACCGATGATTGTATGGATCTCATCAATAAATAACAGTACCTGGCCATCATCCATAACCTCAGACAATACCTTTTTGATCCGCTCTTCAAATTCTCCACGGTACTTGGAGCCCGCCACCATACCGGACAGATCCAATGTCATGACCCGCTTCTGGGCAATGGTCTCTGGTACATCCCCGGCAGCGATCCGCTGGGCCAGCCCCTCAACTACTGCTGTCTTACCAACACCCGGTTCTCCAATGAGACACGGATTATTCTTGGTCCTGCGGCTCAGGATCTGGATCACCCGCTGAATCTCCTGCTCTCTTCCGATTACCGGATCCAGCTTCCCATCTCTTGCCTGCGCCGTCAGGTCACGGCTGTAGCTGTCAAGGGTTGGAGTTCCTTTTCCCTTTGCTCTCGCTGACTGCTGGAATTCTTCCTTTCCTCCGGCAGATACGTCCTCACCCATGGCATTTAACAGATCCAGATACAATTTCTGGATGCTGACGCCCATGGTGTTCAACAATCTGGAAGCCACACAGTCATTTTCCTTGATCATAGCGATCAGGATATGCTCTGTACCGATCAATGGTGCCTTAAACCGTACCGCCTCCCGGTAACTGTTCTCAATGACCTTTCTGGCTCCTGGCGTATAAGTGCTGCGTTCAGCAGTTCCAACCCCATTATTCGGGCTGATCAGTTCGCTGATCAGTTCGACTACCTTATCTTCTTTCACACCACATTCATCCAGGACCCTGGCTGCCACACCGGTTCCTTCCTGGATCAGGCCAATGAGCAGATGCTCCGTGCCCACATAGTGATGCCCTAAGGACTCTGCAGCATCTGCTGCCAGCCCGATGGCATCCTTGGCCTTCTCTGTAAAACGATCGATCATGCAAATTTCCTCCTGGTCTGTAACAGTTTCCATAATTCATGTCTGTCATATATCAGCTCGCGAAACCGCCACACTTGTTTTATACTTGTTTTATACTTGTTTTATACTTGTTTTATATCCGGAAGATGGTCGCGGATATAGCTGGCCCGCACTCCATCTAATTCATCTTTATCTAATGGGTGATCCGCAATCTTCATCAGATTCGCATTCTGGATACCCAGGATCAGACCATAGACCGGACATGCCCCATCTAAGGCAATCACACCGTCACAAATGCCTGCCCGCAGATGGGATAAATAAGTCATGGCCTCCTTCATAGAAAGCTTTCTGGCGTACTTTAACACACCATAAGATTTATAAACCTCGTCTTCCCGTTCCAGGCGGTGATTTTCCAAGGTCATCTGACGTACCTGGTTCTCCTGGTCATTCAGCTGTAACGCAACCTTACAAACCAGCTCTGCCAGTTCCCGCTCCGTCTGCCCCAGAGTCTTCACATTAGACACTTCATAAATGGAGCCATAGTTTTCTCTGCCTTCACCATACACACCTCGGACTGACACGCCAAAACGTCCCATATCCCCCAGCATGGCCTGGAATTTCTTTCCCAGGGAAAGGCTCGGAAGATGGATCAGCACCGACGCCCGCATACCAGTTCCCACATTGGTCGGATACGAGGTCAGGTAGCCATATTTTTCATCAAAAGCATAAGAAAACCGTTCATTCACATAATCATCGATCTGATCTGCATCCTTCAGAGCGGCACTCAGATCCATCCCTGGCCTTATCGCCTGAATACGGATATGATCGGTTCCATTTAGCAAAACAGAAATGTCTTCCTGGGCAGAAAGAATCAGTTCTGCCGGTCCTTTTTTCTTTATGGAAGCCCGATTGATCACTCTGCGGTCTGCCAAAACCTGGCGTTCCAGCTCATCTAAATCCTCCAGCATCACAGCTTCATAATACCGCCCGTCAATTTCGCTTAAATCTGTCAGGCCCTCATCCAGCCTTCTTACCATCTCCCTGCCATCTTTTTCAGAAAGTCTGGACGGAAATACATATTCATTCCAGTTCCGGGCAAAACGCACCCGGCTGGCAATGATATTCTGCTCTTTTTCGCATTCCTGCTCATACCACTTAAGCATCTGTCTTCGTCCCCTCTCTTAAGGCGCGGATCTGGTCACGGTACCGTGCTGCCATCTCATAGTCCTCGCTGGCCACCGCTGTCTTTAATTTTTTCTCCAGGCTACGAATCTCCTCCGTCCTCTCATCCCGGTGCAGTACCTTCTGTGCCTGGACATCCACCGCCACGGTATCTTCCGTCTGATGGACTTCTCCAGCCGGACGGATCTTCGGGTGTTTGCCCTTATGACAGTCACTGCCCTGTAATTGCTTTATATTGTCCCGGATCAGAAGATCAAACACACTATAGCAATCCGCACAGCCAAAACAGCTGTTCTCCACAAATTTCTCATAGGTCATGCCGCATGTCGGACATACTACCTGCTGGAACTTGCCATCCTTTTCCTCCGGCTCCTCACCGCCCAGAAGTCCGGAGATCAGCTTCGCCAGAGGAAACTCTCCATCAAAAATTGCGGAATAAGCGCCAAAATCCATCTCTTTGGCACACTGGGTACAGAAATGATGCTCCGTCCGCACACCATTGATGACTTCCATATATTGAATACTTGCTTCCCGGATCTTACATCTCTCACATAACATAAAATCAATCCTTTCTTATGGTCAGCAAAAAACTCCCGCCAACCCGATAAGCACTATTACCAATCTGTTCGGTCCCTCACCGATACCGTTATGTTTCCGAGCCCTCAAGTCCTGCGATCACGTCATACATCTCATCCACGAGACGGTGAACCTCTTCCCGTTGAACGCCCTTACAGATACCCTTAGCCAACGCTACGGCAATCTCTTCCCGCATTTCATCCATAACCCGTTCTTTATCTGCCTCTAAGGACACCACTGCACCCTTTCTCCGGTCCAGCTTCACAAACCCTTCCTGACGCAGCACAGAATATGCTTTATTTACCGTATGCATGTTAATGCTGATATGATCAGCCAGCTGCCGCACGGAAGGAAGCGCATCCCCTTCCCTTAATTCTCCAGTCGCAATCCCCATGATGATCTGGTTGCGAAGCTGGATATACAAGGCCTCATCACTGTTGAAATCAATCCTTAAAATCATACTTTCACCATCTTTCGTTATACCTGTTATAGCTATCATATAACATAATGGTAATTTCGTCAAGTCGAAAACCATATGCCCAGTAATATCCTGACAGCAGGCTTCTCCAATACTACAGGACTTTTCCTGATATAACAAGAGGCCATCACTCCTGACAGCCTCTCATCCTTTGCTTATATGCTTTTGACTCTGGTATCTTTGAAATTATAAATCCAGATCTACAAACTCCAGGTCATCATCCTGATTCTCCGGCTTTGCTGCTGGCGCCGGTGCTGGTTTCTGGGTCCGTTTAACCGGCTCCATATACCGGGTATCAGACATAGAATTCTGTGATGCGGATACCGGACGTTCTGTCCTTGTATTCTGTGCTGGCTGCGTCATCGTTCTCTGACGGCTCCGGTCCTGAGCTGGCTGCTGGCGTTCCTGTCTTACCTCTGGTCTTCTGCAAGCCTGCTGATCCGTCTCTACTGCGGATTCATCATGATCCAGCTCATCACCCTGGTATTCATCTTCCTCTTCTTCCAGGTCCGCAAGATATTTTTCCTCTCTGGAAAGACGTCTGGAGGCTTTTTCTCTCTTTTCTTTAGCCGCCTTGTGCGGATAATCGTCTCCGTCATCCCGGCGCTCATAGAAATCATCTTTTGGTCCCCTGGTCGCTACCAGCACAATGATGACGATCAAGAGGATCACCGACAGCGCAATGAGACCAATAATGATCCAGAACCGCATATTGTAATCTTTCAGAAGTGAATTATACTCATCTACTGTCGCGCCCTGACCATCCGATGCTGTTCCAGATGCAGGATCACGGAAATAGCGCTGCAATGTTTTCTCTGTCAGATCATAACGGTAGAAGTCTTTCTCGCCGTTCTCATTCATGGCATAAAATACGCAATAGCTTGGATTCTGGTCTTCTTCCCAGATCCAACCCTGCACATCATGTCCATCAATGCTCACCTCGCAGGAGGTAAATCCCTCTGGAATATCCAGTCCCTCCGAAGCTGGAAGTACCGTAATCAGACGTTCTGGCGTCTTTAACTGCACACCTTCCTCCTGGGTCTGGCTATCGGACACCGCTCCTTCCACCTTAGTTACATGAATGGTATATGTTTTTACAGTCTGGCCATCTGCCGCTGTAACCGTACACACGATCTCATTATCACCTAACTGAAGGTTTTCATTACCTGTAACAGAAACGGATGCCTGTGCATCTGCAGATGCTGCACTTACCGTAATCTTATCTGTATCGCTGCCAACAGTTGCCGTATACTCCGTCACATCGGCAGAAAAGGATGGCGACAGACTTCCTGGGGAAATCTGCAGATCTGACAGTCCTGCTTCAGAAGAAGCCCCTGCCGCGCCTGCGATCGTAACCGCCGAACTGCCTTCCCGGTCAATATTCACCGTCTGGCCATCCTTATCATACACTTCCTGGGTGCTGACTTTGATCTGGGAATTTCCTGCTTTTAATGCCTTGAATTTCAGTGCAAAGCTTAACTCTGTTGCTCCGGTTGTATCTGCATTTCCCACAACCCGCAAAGATCCGGCGCCGCCTGTGGCACCTGTTCCGCTGACAAACTCCAGAGCGGAAGAATCGTAAGAAAGCATCACATCAGACGAATTGATGGTCTCTCCATCACTGCCGGTAATTTTCATATTTACCGTAATTTCATCTCCTACATTGCCAGAAGGATCGGAAAATGCGATTCTTGCTGCAAACGCCGGAAATGACATGGCAGCTGTCATCACTGCCGTCAATGCCATACTGGCAAAATAACGTTTCATCTCTTTTTTCATGGTATCTCCTGTTTCTTTACGCGGTCATGCTCATTACCCATGACCGCTTATTTTTCCATACAGCAATCCCCTTCAGGTATTACCGCACGTAACTATTCAGTACCTTCATAGTTACGTGCAAAAATCCATTCCATATCAGCTTCGCTGATGGGATTTTTGCTTTCTAGCCTATGTGTTCTTACGGTCAGCGCAGCATGTGCGCAGACCTACTGAATAGTTACTACCGCACAATGGTCACATTACTTCCACCAGGGCCGCCTGTATTTTCTCCCTGGCTGGTTCCCGTGGAGGTTCCTGGTCCTGTAGAAGACGGATCACTTCCAGAAGCGCTGTTTCCACTTCCTGATGCTCCTGGTCCAGTTGTGCTGTCAGAACCGGAAGAAACCGTCTGGTTATTGGAAGAGGCAGAGCTATATCCTGGACCATAATTGTTGTTGGAAGAACTGCTTCCCAAAGAACCGCTTCCGCTGATTCCAGGACCCAGGGCACTATTATGGGTTGGTCCATTATCCTGACGCACCACATGGATCTGATACTCTCTTACTGTTCCATTCTGTGCTTTGACGGAAATGGTGATCTCATTGTTTCCGCTCTGCAGCTGGATCGTTCCTGTACCGCTGATCGATGCTGTAGAGGACAGTGGAACTGCATTGACCGTCACTTCTGTTACAGATGGGTTAACGATCAGATCGTAAGAAGTCACATCACGGCTGAAGGTTGGTGTTAAAGCAAATCCATCAACACCCAGTCCAGACAGCTTATTATTCGGGCTTCCATCCGTAACAGGCTTTGCACAGGCCGTAGATGGCATACGATTGTAAACCGGAATCTTAAATTCCAGGGAAGACTGTTTTAAGGCAGTTCCATATGCCTCTGCCAGCTTCGCCCCTTCAGCGGCTGCCGCCTGAATATTGGTCATATACTGATGCTTATACAGGTTGCTTCCCTGTACATTAAATTTCTTTAAATAAAATGTATCTTGTCCTACCTTCACATAATTCGTTCCATAATACGTTGCGCCACCGATAATCGCCCGGTCACGGCTATTCCATGGTCTCTCATAGCTGCCTGACTGGGATGCATACCAAAGTCCTCTGGAAATGGCATCCATAGAACCAGACTGATAAGCTTCAATATTAAAGAAGTTATAATAACCCTGATAGCCTGCTACGGTACCAGAAATGCATTTACCAGTTCCGTTCGTTCCCTGTTCCTGCAGAATCATGGCCGCCAGCACATAGGGATTTACGCCGGATTTCGACGCTGCATTCATCAAAATATCTACATAAGACGCAGTGGTTGTCTCCGTATTGCTTACTGCAGAACTGTATCCAGGCCCAACATTGCTATTATCCGATGAAGAGCTGCTGGAATCAGAACCTCCACCTGGTCCATCTGACATTCCCGGAGCAACCGTAGTCACACGATCCGCCTCCTTTTTACTAATAGAAGCGCTTGGACCTTCCAGCTTTACATTGGAATTACTGCCTGAAGTTTTCCCAGGAGCCTCAAAGCTGACATTAGACTTGTTGGCAGAGCCTGTGTTCCCAGAAGTCCCGATGCCGGAAGAACTGCTGCTCGTTGAACTGTTATTAGAAGCTCCGCTGCCAGGTCCTGTCAGACTGACACCGGAATTGGAACTGCCAGAGCTGCTGGAACTGCCTGACCCGCTACTGTTAGCACTGCTGGAGTTGCTGGAATTTGAGTTTCCGGACACTCCTGGTCCTGTCAAGCATGTATCAGAGGAGCTGCTTCCAGCCGATCCACTAACTCCAGGCCCTCCTGAAGAGTAAGAGCTTCCACTGGTTCCCGTTGCCGTGGTACTGCCACTTAAAAACGTTCCCTGCACCATGGACTTTAACCCTTCTGCTGTCTGGGCAGAAGAATCATAGCTGTGGGTCAGAAACTGAAACACATATTTATCATCCAGAAAATTTCTTGGATCCATATAATATTTAATAATATCTGAAGACGCCGCCACATAAGAACTGCTGTCAAATCCAGGCCATGTACTGGTATCCCAGTTATAAGCGCCATCCGCTATGGACTTCCAGGAGGAAATGCTACTGGTATACACCAGATTTCGTCCTACTACACTCTCATTTTCAATGACCGTATTCCAATCCAGATTGGTGTGCTGCGCTGTAAATACCCAGTTTGGATACTCTGCATGAAGCAATCGCAGACCATCCTTATAACTTTCTGGAAATCCCTGGGAAGTCAAATAGTTTTCAAAATTTCCATCGTGGGAATATGACGTCGGATTCTTTAAATATGTTGAAAGTACATACCCTGTAATTTCGGCACCACCTGTTCCTGTGAAACGGATCTGACTCCATGTCTTTCCATCCGAACCAGTTGTCTGTCCCAGCACAGTGACCGTCTTGCCATTGGTCAGCTTTCCAGCAATGGAGTAAGTGGTACCGGGACCGCTTCGCACATTCAGACTAGTCGCATTCACTCTGGCTGTACTGGCATAACTGGTCATCAGATGAAGCCAGCCATCCGTAACAGGCAGAGCATTTATCATCATAAGCAGAGCCATAGCACTAGCTATCACTCGCTTGATTTTTCGTTTTTTCATGTATTTTCTCCCGATATGTACCTTTTCTTATGTAACTATTCCGTACCATAATCTCTATTATAAAGAGAATGAGGCATCCATGTCAACTAAATCACAAAATCTTCAAATTTTTATTACAAATTGTAAAAAATTTTTAAAAATAGAACTATCTATAAAAGAGCTCCCTGTAAAAGAACTCGCCAAAGAAAAAGAAAGGCAATGCCAAAAACGACAATGCCTTTCCAATCTACATTCCTGTTCGATTCATGATGATATGATTAAACTGGATATGCCTTATTTGCAGTATCTGCAGCGCCTGCATCTACCTTTGTCTGCTGAGCTTCTCTGTATTTGAAGAACTCCTCAGCTACCTTCGGGAACAGAGCGTAGGACAGAACATCCTCATCCTGCTGTTTCCAACGAGCACAAGCCTTCTCGAACTCTGGTAACTGTGGTGGGATCAGATCTGCCGGACGGCAGGTGATCGGTGTCTCGTCGCCGATGATCTTCTTCTGAACCTCTGGGTTGAAAGGTTTTACAGTCTGACCAAACTCACCAAGCATGATCTTCTTGGACTCCTTCGGAACCAGTTTGTAACGCTCGCCGGAGATTACGTTCATAACTGCCTGAGTACCAACGATCTGGGAAGATGGAGTAACTAACGGCGGCTCACCGAAGTCTTTTCTTACTCTCGGGATCTCCTCCAGAACTGCCTGGTATTTATCCTCTTTTCCTGCCTCTTTTAACTGGTTAACCAGGTTGGATAACATACCGCCTGGTACCTGATAACGCAGAGTCTTGATATTAACACCCAGAACCTTTGGATTTAACAGACCGCTCTTTAATGCTTCCTCACGGATCGGCTGGAAGTAATCAGCGATCTCCGCCAGTTTATCCTGGGATAAACCAGTGTCATATGGTGTACCCTTGAAGGTCTCAACCATAACCTCAGTAGCTGGCTGGCTGGTACCCAGAGCCAGTGGAGACATTGCAGTATCGATGATATCGCAGCCTGCCTCAACTGCTTTTAAGTAAGTCATGGAAGCAACACCAGAGGTATAGTGGGTATGCAGGTCGATTGGAAGCTCGGTAGACTCTTTCAGAGCAGTTACCAGTTCCTGTGCTGCATATGGAGTTAACAGACCAGCCATATCCTTGATACAGATAGAATCTGCGCCCATATCCTCAATTCTCTTTGCGATGTCTTTCCAGTAATCCAGGGTATATGCATCACCTAATGTGTAGCACAGAGCGATCTGAGCGTGTGCTTTCTCTTTGTTTGCTGCCTTTACTGCAGTCTGCAGGTTACGCAGATCGTTCAGACAGTCGAAAATACGGATGATATCGATACCGTTAGCAACAGATTTCTGTACGAAATACTCTACTACATCATCTGCGTAGTGGTTGTATCCCAGAATATTCTGTCCACGGAATAACATCTGTAATTTGGTGTTCTTAAATCCATCTCTTAACTTTCTCAGTCTCTCCCATGGATCTTCCTTTAAGAAACGCAGGGAAGCGTCGAATGTAGCGCCGCCCCAGCACTCTACTGCGTAGTAGCCAACCTTGTCCATCTTGTCCACGATTGGAAGCATCTGCTCAGTACTCATTCTGGTTGCAAGTAAAGACTGATGAGCATCACGAAGGACGGTCTCAACAATCTTAACCGGTTTTTTATTTTCAGCCATTGTATTACCTCCTGATTATACTATACGAAAATTATTTCTGTTTATTTCACACCAAAGATAGCCATGAATGTTCCGGCTGCTACTGCAGTACCGATAACACCTGCTACGTTTGGTCCCATTGCATGCATCAGAAGGAAGTTGGTAGGATCAGCCTCAGAACCAACCTTCTGGGATACACGGGCAGCCATAGGAACTGCAGATACACCTGCGGAACCGATTAATGGGTTAACCTTGCCGCCGGTAACCTTGCACATCAGTTTACCAAACAGAACGCCTGCTGCAGTACCAACTGCGAAAGCAACCAGACCCAGAATAACGATCTTGATGGTATCCAGATTTAAGAATGCCTCTGCACTGGTAGTAGCACCTACAGAAGTACCTAACAGAATAACAACGATGTACATCAGAGCATTGGAAGCTGTCTCAGACAGCTGTTTAACAACGCCGGACTCTTTGAACAGGTTACCTAACATCAACATACCAACCAGTGGAGCTGTGGTAGGCAGGATCAGACATACAACGATGGTAACGATGATCGGGAACAGGATCTTCTCCAGTTTGGAAACCGGGCGAAGCTGATCCATCTTGATCTTACGCTCTTTCTCAGTAGTCAGAGCCTTCATGATCGGAGGCTGGATGATCGGAACCAGAGCCATGTAAGAATAAGCTGCAACAGCGATTGGTCCCATCAGACCTGTCTGGCCTAATTTACCAGCCAGGAAGATGGAAGTAGGGCCATCTGCACCACCGATGATGGAGATAGCTGCTGCTGCCTTGTCGTTGAAGCCCATAAAAATAGCCAGGAAATATGCACTGTAAATACCGAACTGAGCTGCTGCACCGAGCAGGAAGCTCTTCGGGTTAGCGATCAGCGGACCGAAGTCGGTCATAGCGCCTACGCCCATGAAAATCAGGGAAGGAAGAATACTCCACTCATCCAGGATATAGAAATAGTGGAGAAGTCCGCCTACACCGTTGGCAGAATCTTCTGGAGCTCTCATAATATCCGGATAGATATTAACTAACAGCATACCAAACGCGATCGGAACCAGAAGTAAAGGCTCAAATCCTTTTTTAATCGCCAGATATAAGAACACACAGGCTACAGCGATCATAATCAGATTGCCGCCGGTCAGGTTCAGAAATGCTGTCTGCTGAAGAAGATTTCCCAATGTACTTGTAATATAATCCATGTCAATCCCTCCATCTGGAATCTACGCAAAAAGGTTCTTCACGTAATTCCTAGTTTAATGTAGCCAGAACTGCGCCAGAGTCAACAGAATCGCCAACTGCTACATTAATGCTTGCGATGGTACCGTCCTGAGGTGCTACGATCTCGTTCTCCATCTTCATAGCCTCAAGAACAACAACTACATCACCTTTCTTAACAGCCTGTCCTACGCTTGCTTTTACGCCTAAGATCTTGCCTGGCATTGGAGCGTTAACAGTTACAGAGCCCTGAGCGCCTGCTGGTGCTGCTGCCGGAGCTGGTGCTGCTGCTGGTGCAGGAGCTGCTGCAACTGGTGCTGCTGCTACTGGAGCTGCGCCTGTGGATGCGCCTTCTTCAACGGTTACAGAGTAAACAGTGCCATTAACAGTAATTGTATAAGTTTTCATGATGAATCCTCCTAATTGATTAATATAATAAAATTATGATCTTTTCCAACGATTGCCTGCGGAACGTTTGATTGGACGCACTACCAGGCTGTCACTGGAAGCAGTTCTTCTTCTGTGCTCGATGATCGCAGTCATGATAGCCAGACGCTCCATCTCTGCATCGTCAGTGCCTGCTGGCGCTGCGGTTGTTAAAGCAACTGGAGCCGGTGCTGCTGGCGCTGGAGCTGCTGGCGCTGCAGGTGCTGGCGCTTTCTTCTTATTCTCAAAAACACTAATGTACTTAAAGCAGCTGATCAAAAGGCTGATAAAGATCAGCACGATGAATACGGTTCCCATACCCATCAGAGTATTTAACGCTGCTTTCTCCATGTTCTCACCCAGGGAATAAACCGGAGCGAAGGACATTCCTGTAATGGAAGTCATATCCTCAGTAATGGTAATGGAGAATGCACATGCTCTCTTCTCAAATACAGTATCTACAGTTACTTCGTAGCCGTCGTCGATCTCTTTTACGGTTCCTTCGCCAGAAGAAACGTATGCACCTAAATCATCTTCCAGTCCTACATAAGTCTCAAGACCTGCTGCGACTGCCTCAGAACCTGCTTTTCTGTTCTGTTCAACGATCGTGGTCATCTGATCTGCCGGGATAGAAACCATCTGCTCTAATAATGTAACTGTCTGCTGTTTTAAGCTTTCCTCTGTCATCGGATCTATGCCAGATCCTGCGTCAGTTGTTTTGCCACATGCAGTCAGGGAGAAGAGGCAGGCTACCACACAAAGTACCAATAATACCTGTTTTTTAATCTGTTTCATATGCCTGTCACCTCACCTTAAACCGTACCATGTTTCTTAGCTGGACGATCCTCTCTCTTTGTGAATAACATATCAAATGCTGCGATCACACGTTTTCTGGTATCCTCTGGATTCACGATATCATCAACATAGCCTCTCTTTGCTGCTGCCATTGCGCTGGACTGCAGGTTCTGATACTCTGCTGCTTTCTCGTTGATCAGAGCAACTGCATTGTCAGAAGCTGCGATCTCATCTGCGTACATGATCTTTGCTGCAGACTTGGAATCCATCATGCCGATAGAAGCGTTTGGCCATGCGTAAACGATATCTGCGCCGATTGCCTTGCTTGCCATGGTCAGATATGCAGTACCATAAGCCTCGCCTGTGATAACAGTTACCTTCGGAACACTTGCGTTTGCAAATGTGTAGGTCAGGGAAGCTGCTGCTTTTGCCATATGTCTCTCGCTGCACTGGTCTGCTTTGTATCCCTTTACATTAACCAGAGTCAGGACTGGGATGTTGAATGCGTCACAGAAGGAAACAAACTCTGCTGCTTTCTTGCATCCATCAGCGGTCAGGACTGCATCATACTCAGCTGCCTTCTCGCCATTCTCATCGTAGCTTACAGAACGGTTTGCTACACATCCAACGGTGTTGCCGTTCAGACGGATGAAACCAGTTACCATAGATGGTGCAAATGCGGATTTTACTTCCATAAAGAAGTTGCCATCAGAGATTCTGGATAATGCCAGTGCTGCGTCTGCTGCACAGTTTGCCAGATCAGAGCATACACGGTTTAAATCATCGGTGCACTCCTCATAAGACATGTCTTCTTCGTTGTTTGCTGGTAAAACAGTGATCAGCTTACGGATATCCGCTAAGATAGCAGCCTCATCACCGATGAAATCTACCATTCCAGCCTTCTCAGCCTGGAACTGGGCAGATGCAGTATTACACTTCTCAACATAGTTGTCATCAATTGCGTTTGGAGAATTTACAAATAATTTTGCTTTTTTCTCCTCCATAAATGTGAAGTCAGCGATTGCAGAAGAAACTGCCATACCGCCGCCACAGGTTCCAAATACTGCACAGATCTGTGGGATCACACCGGATGCCATCGTCTGGTTCATATACAGCTCACCAAAGCCGTGAAGAGCATCGGTAGCCTCCTGAAGTCTTAAACCAGCGCAGTCTACCAGTCCGATCACTGGTGCGCCCATCTTCATGGCCAGCGCATAAATGTTAGAGATTTTCTTTGCGTGCATCTCGCCCATGGAACCGCCCATAACGGAAGCGTCCTGGCTGTACACATAAACAAGGTTACCTTCAATCGTACCGTATCCGGTAACAACACCGTCTGCTGGTGTTTCCTTGCTTGTCATGTTAAAGTCTGTGCTTCTTGCTGTTACATAAGCGCCTACTTCAACAAAACTGTTTTCATCAAGCAGTCCATTGATTCTGGCGCTTGCTGAAGTTTGTGCTGAATTACTCATTTTGCAGTCCTCCATTTTTAAATATTTTGAGGACAAATACCTGTAGCAATCACAGATATCTGCCCCATAAATCCAATTTCTGCCGATTCTAATTGTATAATGACAAAGAGAAAATTTCAAGCAGTTTTTCGTGTTTTTTGTTGTAAATTCCTTTTTTTTGTTTTTTAATTAACAATTTACTTATTGAAAAAAATATTTATCATCCATTCCAGGCACCAGGACCATGTATAAGACGGAACATCAGAAGCCGCCACTACAGGGATTTTCTCTGCCGCCCAGTCCCCCACATAGTAGGTGATCTCTCCCACCTTCTGCCCCTTCTTTACCGGAGCGGACAATACCTTTTCTATTGTCTGCTCCACTCTGATCTTCTCACCATCTGCTAAAAGTATTTCCGGTTTTTTCATATTTTCTCCGGTTTTCAACGCCACTGACACCTTTTCCGATGGATCTTTACTGGCCGCAATCCCTCCTGTCACCGGGATTTCAGGAAGGCAGATATCCTGTCTGAGCCTTTCTTTATGAAAATGTTCTCTGCCATAAGCAAACAATCGCCTGATATCGCTCCATTTATAAGTTTTGTGAGGCGGCCATCCACAGCCTAAAACCGCAGCAACCAGATGTCTTCCTTTACTTTCTACTGCTGCCACGTAACAGTAGCCTGCCTCTCCGGTAAAACCTGTCTTCCCGGAAACCGCTTCTGGGTCCTGTTCCAGATAAGCATTGTGATTATAGCAGCTGTAAGTTCTGGAACCACTTTTATTGGAAAAACTGTAATTCTGGGTTCTGGTAATTTTCAAAAATGCCGTTCTTTCCGAGGACTGCCACACGCAGTAAGCCATCATCCTGCCAAGGTCTGATGCCGTTGTGCTGTGAAGCAGCGTGGTTCCATTTTCGTCTGTCACAGTCTGATCCAACCCATTGGGAGTTAAAAAGCAGGTATTTTCACACCCGATTTCCCTGGCTTTTTCATTCATCATATGACAAAACATTTCTACACTTCCGCCAACCGCTTCTGCCACTGCCACTGCTGTGTCGTTATGAGATTCCAGCATCAGGGAATACAGCAGATCCCGCAACAAAAAGGTCTCCCCTTTTTGCACCCCCAGGTGGACCTCCGGCTGGGAAACTGCCTTAGAAGAAAATGTCACCTCATCATCCAGATTTCCCAACTCCAGAGCCAGGATACAGGTCATGATCTTGGTGGTACTTGCCATCGGCCGGATTTCCTTTTCATTTTTTCCATACAAAACTCTCCCGGTATCCCCGTCGATCAGCACTGCAAAACCTGCATGAAGTTCTCCTGGCGTCTCCTGCCCCCAGGCAGCTAATGGTCTGGGAATTCCGCAAAATAAGATAGCTGTCATGATCCAGACAGCCACAGTTCGCTTCCACTGTTCCATATCATTCTCTTTTCATGGCTCTTATTTCCAATTTTATTCATCATCCTTTCACGCTTTCACAGCAATGGGGAAAAAACTGCAAAATTTGAAAACAAATTGGAAAGCAAATACAGCAATCCATGCTTTACATCGAACATACATTCTGATATACTGGATTTATAATCTTATTGATACAGCCGGTTTGGAATAGATATCGAAAGATTCCGTTATTCAAAAAAAGCAGGAGGAAAGCACTATGGAGCAGAAGGAACGGATCATTTTCCACATTGACGTTAATTCCGCATTTTTAAGCTGGGAGTCCGTTTATCGCCTTTCCCAAGATCCAGATGCATTGGATCTTCGCACCATTCCTTCCGCAGTTGGCGGTGACCAGAAATCCCGTCACGGTATCATTCTGGCCAAGTCCACTCCAGCCAAAAAATATGGCGTCACAACCGGAGAACCTGTCGCCCAGGCGCTTCGCAAATGCCCGGATCTTGTTCTGGTCCCATCCCGTTTTGAATTTTATTCCCAGTGCTCGGATGCCTTAATCCATCTGCTGGAAGAATATACTCCGGATATTGAGCAGTTCAGCATCGACGAGGCATTTCTGGATATGACTTCCACGATCCACCTCTTCGGCGATCCGATGGAAACCGCCAGAAAAATCCGTGAGCGTATCCGGGAAGAGCTGCATTTTACAGTGAATATCGGGATCGCCTCTAACAAACTATTAGCCAAGATGGCTTCGGACTTCGAAAAACCGGACCGCTGCCACACTCTCTGGAATTCCGAAATTCCACGGAAAATGTGGCCTTTACCCGTCCGGGATCTGTTCTTTGTGGGAGGTTCCGCCCAGAAACGCATGGAATCCATTGGCATTCACACCATCGGAGACCTGGCCCATTGTGATCCACAGATTTTAAAAGCCCACCTGGGCGAGAAATACGCTGCCCAGATCTACCGCTACGCCAATGGTATTGACGATGACCCGGTAGCGCCTCCAGAGGTTCTCAATAAGGGCTATGGCAACCGTACCACCCTGTCCCGGGATGTGGACGATTATGATACCGCCTGTCAGGTGCTATTGTCCTTATGTGAAACGATAGGTATCCGTCTCCGTAAGGCCCATGTCCAGTGCAACTGTATCTGTGTAGAATTGCGGGATTATAATTTCCGTAATCTATCCCATCAGCTTACCCTGGCTTATCCCACTGATTCCACCACCATCATTTATGAGAATGCGTGCAAATTACTGCGGGATTTCTGGGATCTGACCCCGGTGCGTCTGATCGGCGTCCGCACCAGCCACATTTCCACAGAAGATTACTGCCAGCTCAGTCTCTTCCAGAATCAGAAAAACGAAAAGCTGGAGCGTATGGACCGGGCCATCGACTCCATCCGTGAAAAATTCGGAGTAGACAGCATCAAACGCGCCAGCTTTTTAAAAGAAGATTCCATTGTCGATCATGCTGCAGGCAAATCGAAACATCTAAATGCCTATAAAAAATAATCATCGATCACATACTCATGATCATTCACACGCAAGGTTTCGATATACACGCTGCCGTCTTCCTCGCATCGTCCACAGGCGTGCAACTTTGCTTTTCCAGCTTTGGACTGGCAGGTCAGTTTTTTCCCCGTTGTCTCCTGATCTGCCAGAAGCTCTGCCAGTTCTAACAGGATATCTTCCACTGCGTCCTCGATCTTGTTTTTCTCGAACTCCCGTTCCAGGGTTTCATATAGTTCTTCGTTCAGCATCCGTTTTCTCCTTTTTCTTCATTTTTATTCTTGTCAAATGTTACATTTACATATACACTAAATTCCATGAAAAAACAACTAACTTATCCAGTAACCCATGACATGGACGGAAATAAAATTGAAGAATTTCTCCGTTCCAGGGGATACTCCAAACATCTGATCATCCAATTAAAACTGAGTCCTGACGGAATCACCATCGGCGGTGAAAAAGTATACGTCACCCATGTGTTAAAGGAAGGAGAAATTCTGACGATCCGCCTTAATGAAACCGACACCTCAGAAAATATCGTTCCAACCCAGATGCCCCTGGACATCGTGTATGAGGATGAAGATCTGTTCGTTATCAATAAACCAGCTGGGCTTCCCATTCATCCATCGCAGGGACATTATGACCATACCTTAGCCAATGGCATGGCGTGGTATTGCGCCCAGCATGGAGAACCTTTCGTCTACCGGGCCATTAACCGTCTGGACCGGGATACCACCGGTCTTCTGATCCTGGCACGCCACAGCTTAAGCGCTGCGATTTTGTCAGAAATGGTAAAAAACCGGCAGATTCACCGGGAGTATCTGGCTGTAGCCACCGGAAAAGTCCCGGAATCAGGTGTGATCGATGCACCTATCTCCCGCGTGGATGGTTCCACCATTGAACGGTGTGTAGATTTTGACCGTGGCGAAGCTGCCCGCACCCACTACCGATCGATATTTTACGATCCGGTGACAAACTGCTCCCTGGTCTCCCTAAAGCTCGAAACCGGACGTACACATCAAATCCGGGTCCATTTAAAATATTTAGGGCATCCGCTGCCTGGAGATTTCCTTTATTGCCCGGATTTCTCTCTGATCAGACGGCAGGCGCTTCACTCTCATAAGCTGACATTCCTTCACCCACTGAGCGGCGAAGAAATGTGCTTTCTCGCACCGCTACCGGCAGATATGAAAGCCATGCTTCCATCCATGATTCCGTAATTTTCTACGGTCTCCGCAATCCTTTCGGATAATGGTTTTTCAAAGTTATACCAACCTTCTTGCTCCATCCCAGAGAGCAGCCGTCAACGCAGACCAACACCCAACCATTTTTCCCGGTCAGATGGCGCTCTCCCGGAAGCTGATCGGTATTCAGTGTTTCTCCTCTTAAATATCTGGTAATTTCTTCGCTGTCTGATGGCAGGTTGATCCACTGTCCGGCCCATTCTTTCTTTAAAAACAATGCCAGACCATGGGAGGGCTCAAACCGCCCCTTCTTTATCGTTCCCAGATCCAGTCCCGGACGCATCACCTTCAGGCCCTTCATATCCACCATCTGTTTCGGAACCAGATACAGTTCTTCTCCAAACATGGTAAAGCTCCCACCAGCGATCGGCCACTGCTCCAGTCCCATTACCAGCGTTTCCTTCGCAAACTCCTGCCACGGCTGTTCCCAGTCGCTGCCCTTCTTTCCACTCTGGCGTTTTTTTTCTTTCTTTTTTTCTTTTCCTGACAGTTTTCCAGAAGCTGCGTAAGCTAATGTCTCTGTTGATGTTTCCGTCCCTTTCTTATGGACCAATGCCAGAAAATGTCCTTCCCCAGCGGTTTTATGGGGCCAGATCCGGTAACTGCCCGGGATTTCCCCTTCGGTAAATGCTTCAAAGCCAACAGGTCTTTCTGCTTCTGCCGCCTCAAAATCCTCATGCCGGTCCAAGAAGCCCAGGATACTCTCCTCATTTTCTTCTCTGGAAAAGGTACAGGTAGAATACACCAGATAACCGCCTGGTTTTAACATGGCTGCTGCACGATCCAGGATCTCTGCCTGGCGAGAAGCGCATAATTTCACATTATCAGGACTCCACTCTTCTCTGGCCTGCTGGTCCTTGCGGAACATTCCCTCACCAGAACACGGGGCATCCACTACGATCCTGTCAAAAAACTCTGGAAAATAAGAAACCAGCCTGCCAGAATCCTCATTGGTGACCACGCAGTTTCCCACGCCCATCCGTTCGATATTCTGGGATAGGATCTTCGCACGGGCAGGATGGATCTCATTGCTGACTAAAAAACCGGTCTGACAGAGTTTTCCTGCTACCTGGGTGGACTTACCACCTGGAGCTGCACACAGATCCAGAACCGTTTCTCCCGGCAGAACACCTAAAAGCTCCGCCACCGCCATGGCACTTGGCTCCTGAATATAGTATGCGCCAGCTTCATGAAGAGAGCTTTTCCCCGGACGGGTATCTGCGTCATAATAATAGCCGTTTGGAACCCACGGGATCTGCTGGAGGTGGAACTGTGTTTTCCACGACTCCTGCTGCGCTTCCCGGCATTCCTGCACTTTATCGATCCGGTCTCTGTTTTCATCCTGAACAAGCTGTATCTGGACGTTGTGCATCTCAGAATCCACTTTCCACGGGTTGAACCGCAATCCCTGCACCCTTGACTTTCCATAGCTTTCTACAAACGCAGGATACTCTTCTCCCAACATTCTCCGCATCTTTTCACAGAATGCCCCAGGAAGCTCCCGTTCCATCTGTTCTGTCTTTTTATTCTGCTCCATTCACCTTTCTCCTTTTAAAACTTCCAGGATTCAAGTCGAACGTCCGTGAGACTTGGCGCGTGATTCTGGTCAGCGAAGCTGAC
>OGEQ01000035.1_pt1 | contig 137703 bp, 142 predicted proteins | sample 1570731 | NCBI WGS metagenome assembly OGEQ01 (sample SAMEA2582132, study PRJEB24529) | metagenome | biome: Human gut stool | place: China | collected 2011
AGGATATAAGGCAAATAATTTTGATAATAAATTCATAGAATTATTAGAAATTTATGAGGGTTCTATTCGATTTTTTTATTAATATTGCGCGTTGGGCCTGGCTCATCGGCGCATCATGGCAAAGAACTCAGCGTTGTTCTTTGTCGGGCGCATCTTATCAAGCAGGAATTCCATTGCCTGGATTTCGTCCATGTCGTAAAGGAACTTTCTGAGAATCCAAATGTTCTGAAGTTCCTGCGGAGCCAGAAGCAGTTCTTCCTTACGGGTTCCGCTCTTGGCAACGTTGATGGCCGGGTAGACGCGTTTTTCAGCAAGACGGCGATCCAGATGGATTTCCATGTTGCCGGTGCCTTTGAATTCTTCATAAATCACATCGTCCATACGGCTGCCGGTTTCAACCAGAGCGGTACCGATGATGGTGAGAGAGCCGCCTTCTTCCAGGTTGCGGGCTGCGCCGAGAATACGTTTCGGGCGCTGCAGGGCGTTGGAGTCTACGCCGCCGGTAAGCACTTTACCGGATGTCGGAACCACGGTGTTGTAGGCGCGGGCCAGACGCGTAATGGAGTCAAGCAGAATAACGACGTCTTTCTTGCTTTCAGCCAGGCGCTTGGCTTTTTCGATGACCATTTCAGCAACCTGAACATGGCGAGTAGCCGGTTCGTCGAAGGTGGAAGCAATGACTTCGCCTTTAACGGAGCGTTCCATTTCTGTCACTTCTTCAGGACGTTCGTCGATCAGAAGGACCATCAGGATGACGTCCGGATAGTTAGCGGTAATCGCGTGAGCGATATGCTGCATTAAAACGGTCTTACCGGACTTCGGAGAAGCAACCAGCAGAGCACGCTGTCCCTTGCCGATCGGAGCCAGGATATCGATCAGACGACCGGTAAGGTTTTCGTCGCCGGAAATGTTGCGTTCAAGTTTGAGCGGCTGATTCGGGAAAAGCGGAGTCAGGTTCTCAAAAAGAATGCGATGTTTAAGAGCTTCGGGAGGAAGACCGTTGACTTTGTCGACTTTGACCAAAGCAAAATAGCGCTCGCCGTCCTTCGGAATGCGGACTTCACCTTCAACCGTGTCGCCGGTATGAAGATTGAAGCGGCGGATCTGAGACGGAGAGATATAAATATCTTCCGTACTGGCTAAATAAGAAGAAACAGGAGAGCGAAGGAAACCGAATCCGTCAGGAAGGATTTCTAAAGTTCCGTCACCGAAAATCTGTTCGCCGGCTTTCGCGCGCTTCTTCAAGATGGCGAACATGAGTTCCTGCTTGCGAAGGCGGCTGGCGTTATCAACGTCGAGTTCTAAAGCAATGTCAAGAAGCTCGGAAACGTGCTTGGATTTTAGGTCGGATAAATGCATAGGAATAGAAGCTCTTGCGAATGAGGATTGCACAATAATCCCAAACGAAGAGGTTTAAATAAAAGAGGGAGGAAGAACGAAGAAAGGAAGAGAGCAACGGTCCGATAAAGAGGAAATCGAACCGTTGTAAAGCAAAATTAGATGAAGTTCTTGAGGAATTCAGAGAACTGAGCGGAATTCATAGCGCCGGCCTGCTGAGCCTGGAGCTGGCCGTCTTTGTAAACGGCAAGAGTAGGAATACCGCGAACGCCCAGCTGAGAAGCGACATCCTGGCATTCATCAACGTTGTATTTAACGATCTGAACACCGTCGGGAAGGGATTCGGCAGCTTTTTCAAGAACCGGTCCGAGCATACGGCAGGGACCACACCAGGGAGCCCAGAAGTCAACGACTACAACACCTTTTTGATTCAGGACGTCGTCAACAAAGCTGGCGTCTGTAACTTGTTTTAAGGCCATTTTTTAAATTACCTCCAATTATTGATTCCCCGGAACCAAGATGGCTCCAACGGATGATGGGATACTATCACCGAGAGGGCTTAGAGCTAATTCAAAAGCCCCAAAAAGGTGAAACAAATTTCTTGTAACTATACACACTTGAAAGAGACTTGAGCGCGTGCTCGTGCAATGTCAAATCCGGTCAGACAAATCGAAAATATTGAGAGCGTCGGCGCCGTCTGCCATAACAAGGATTTGTAAGGTTCGGTATCAAGACATCTCAGGCACGAAATTAAAGATAAACGCTCCGAATTCGTTGACGAAAAAGAAACAGCGCCGAGGAGATAGACAATTGGTCTTCTCCGGACGGCGCCGGTGCTTCAAGAGAGGAGTTTAGTTTTCTGCCAGCTCAACCTCTTTTTGAAAGAGCTTGCCCGTGTAGTCAACCTTGACGACAACACGTTTTTTCTGTGCGTGAATCTTCTTAGGGGCGGGAGCTTTACGGATAACGGCCGTTTTCTGAACTTTAAATTTACCTTGAGCGTAAGCTGCCGGGTCCCAGCGGCCGACGAGCTTGGCATTGGCCACGCCGGAGAATGCGAGCATCAACGCGATTAAAGGAACGCAGAATCTGATCAATTTCTCCTCCTCAAAGGTGGTAAACAGATGTTACCACCGCAGATTGAGAAAGGCCATTTTTCGATGAAGCACGGTTCTTCCCGGCTGGCGCAAAACTCAAATTCATATATAATTCGTACCCGGCGAGCCCCCTCGCATGTGAACGTCGTGAATCTGGTCAGGTCGGGAACGAAGCAGCCATAGCGAAACTAGCAGTGCCGAGGTGTGGTTCGCCTTTCCTTTTCAATAAGGTACTCAAATGGATAATTTCAATATTCGCAATGCTCGTCCTCAGGATTGCCCGGTTATTGCCGAACTTATCCGCGGATTGGCCCATTACGAAAAACTCGATGACCAGTGCCAGGTCACTCCCGAACTCCTTGAAAAATGTCTTTTCGGCGATAAGCCCGAATGCTATGCCGTTGTCGGCTGGATAACCGAAGAAGACGGAACTGAAAAGCCCGTAAGCTTTGCACTCTATTTCTATAACTTCTCCACATTCCTTGCCCGCAAAGGTCTCTATTTAGAAGATATCTTTGTGCTTCCCGAATATCGCCACCGCGGCATCGGCAAGAAGATGATGAATTACCTTGCGGCCAAAGCAGTCGAAGACGGCTGCGGCAGATTTGAATGGTCTGTTCTCGATTGGAACCAGCCGGCGATCGATTTCTATGAGAGCATCGGTGCCACGGTTATGCAGGAATGGCGTATTTGCCGCCTGACCGGTGAGAAACTCGAGCAGTTTGCCGAGACTAAACCGGCCAAGTAAAAAGCAAAACCTACTTTTGTATAGAGCGTCCTTTGAGGCGCTCTGTTTTTCTAGAGCATTTCTATCTGTCCGGATAGACGCGTCCGGATTAATTGGAAAGAGCTGTCGTCTATTTTCACGTAAAGAAGTATTTCCTAACTCGCTGACGGATAAGACAATCCGAGCCGAATTGATATAGGATTATTGTCATGCTTAAAAAGCTGATGACCGGGGAGAAACGCTCTGTCGAATCGGCTGAACAATAAATTTCGGAATAGCCTAATGTCATACCAAGTTTTGGCACGCAAGTGGCGGCCTCATGATTTTTCTTCTCTGCTCGGACAAGATCACGTTGTTCGTGCCTTGACGCATGCCCTGACGGAAAATCGACTTCACCATGCTTACCTCTTTACGGGTACGCGCGGTGTCGGTAAAACGACGATTTCCCGAATTCTTGCCAAATGTCTGAACTGTGTCGGGCCGGACGGAAAGGGCGGTATTACCGCTGAGCCCTGCGGCGTTTGCGAAGCCTGTCGAGCCATTGACGAAGACCGCTTCGTTGACTACATCGAAATGGACGCGGCATCCACCCGCGGTATTGATGACATGGTCTCGCTTTTGGAGCGCGCCAAATACGTTCCGACGAACGCTCGCTTTAAGGTCTACATGATCGACGAAGTCCATCAGCTGACCTCCGCGGCATTCAATGCGATGCTCAAAACCTTGGAAGAGCCGCCTGAATATGTCAAATTTATTTTGGCGACGACTGATCCGCAGAAAGTTCCGGTAACGGTGCTTTCCCGCTGTCTGCAGTTCAATCTGAAGAGCCTTTCTCCTCAGCTCATTTCTTCGCATATGGCTGAGCTGCTGGATAAGGAACAAATTTCGTTCGAGAAGCCGGCGCTTCGTATGCTGGCCTCCGGAGCCAGAGGTTCGATGCGTGACGGCTTGTCTCTGCTTGATCAGGCAATTGCGTACAGCGCGGGCAACGTTACCTTGGAATCCGTGCGCGAGATGCTCGGCACGATCGACTCGACAACCTTGATCCGCTTGCTTGGCGCCTTGGCCAATCATGAGCCGAAAGAGATCATGAAGGTGGCTGACGAGATCGGTGCCCGCAGCCTGTCTTACACGCAGGCGATGAAAGATTTGGCCGTTCTTCTGCACCGCATTGCGATGGCGCAGCAGCTGCCGGAAATTCTCACCGATGAAGAGCCTGATGCCTCCGAGCTTCGTCAGTTAGCAAGCGTGTTCTCTCCGGATGAAGTCCAGCTCTTCTATCAGATTGCGATTCACGGCCGTAACGACATGGCGCTGGCACCTGATGAGTATGCAGGTTTCACAATGGCGCTGCTGCGCATGCTGGCGTTTGCTCCTCTAGAAGGAAAGATGCCGAAAAGCCTGCCTGCTGCCGTAACGCACAAAGAAGAGGCACCCGCTCTCCCAAAAACTGAGCCGGCCAAGACTGAGCTGCCGGCGCAGCAAAAAGTTCAGTCTGCGGAAATTCAGCCGAAAGCGCTCGAAGCTCCGGCGGCTTCTGCAAAATCGGCTTTATCCGCACAGGAGCTGGAAGACATTCCCTGGGATCACAGTATTGCGACGGGCAAACCTGTGTTTGTTCCGCAAGGTTCGGAATCTGCAGTTCCTAACTTAAAGAAGAAAGCGGCCGAAAAGACAAAACCGGCAGCATCGGCTCCCGCGGCAAAGGAAGTCAAACCTCAGCCGAAGGCGTCGGAAGCTGAGCCTTTTCCTCCGGAAATAGCGGGCGTTCCTGCGATCCCTTCCATCGACATGCCGGATGACGATGCGCCGTGGGTTCCGGAGACTGACAGCGTTCCCGCTGATGACCTCGACTGGATGGCGCCGCCGGCTTGGCCCGAAGAATATTCAGAAGAAGCCGGGGTCTCCGTGCTTCCGCCCGCTCCTCAGGAAAAGCAGAAGGAATATATTCCCGCAGAGCCCGTTCAAATGAACGCATGGCTTGAAGCGGCAGAAAAAATTCATTTGGATCCGGCGTCTCAGCCGTTAGTCACGAGTGCCGAGCTCGAGAGTTTCGACGGTCAGAATATGAAGCTCACCGTAGATTTGGAAAAACTGACAGCGCACGATATGGTTGCTAAACTTGCGGCCGAATTGAAGAAGGTTCTTGGGAGCGACGTCCACGTCACAGTGACGACGGCACCCACGAAATACCAGAATCTACGTACGCTTTACGCTCAGAGATTTTTAGCAGAAAAGCAGAAAAAGCTCTCCGAGCTGAAGAAAGACAAAAGAATTCTTTCTTTCATGAAGGTCTTTAACGTCGAGCCGAAGGCAGAAGACTTGGATCTTTTAGATAAAGAAGGCAAAGTTAGAACAATTTAAATTTGAAAGGAATCAAAATGAAAGGATTTGGCGGAATGGGTCAGATGGGCCAGATGATGAAACAGGCTCAGATGATGCAGATGAACATTCAGAAAGCTCAGAAAGAGCTCGAAACCATTGAAGTCACCGGTGAAGCCGGCAACGGTATGGTCAAAGTCACGATGACCTGCAAGAACGTCTGCCGCCGCGTCATGATCGACGACAGCCTGGTCGGTGCCGATGCTGACCGCGAAATGCTCGAAGACCTCCTTCTGACAGCAATCAACGACGCTTCCAAGAAGGTCGAAGCCGAAACCAACGCCAAGATCAGCAAGGCTACCGGCGGCATGAAACTCCCGTTCTAATTCAATGGAACAAATCGGAGCAATTGCCGAACTGATTGATGCGCTGAAGAAGCTCCCCGGAGTCGGTCCGAGAGCTGCTCAGCGCATTGCTTATCAGCTGTTAAATGGCGACAGAAGTGATGCGAATCGTCTCGGAGAAGCGCTCTTAAAGGCCACCAAGACGGTGCATCGCTGTGCCCGCTGCAACAATCTGACCGACGGCGAGCTGTGCAGTTTCTGCGCTTCTCATAACCGTGATGACTCCTTGCTTTGCATCGTTGAAAGCGTGGCTGACTTGATGGTGATCGAGCAGAGCCTTTCTTATCACGGCCGCTACTTTATTTTGATGGGACGCCTGTCCCCGTTAAACGGCGTCGGGCCGCACGAAATCGGCTTGGATAAGCTCTTAGAGCGCGCCGGCGAACCCGAAGTTAAAGAAGTCATCATTGCGACTTCTTTTACCGCAGAAGGCGAGGCGACTGCCTTTGCCGTGTCGGAACTTCTTTCCAAACACTATCCCCAATTAAAACTCACGCGTATTGCCCGAGGTGTTCCGGCCGGGGCCGAAATCGAATACACGGATGTCAACACCGTGGCGCAGGCAATGCTTAACAGACGTGTTCGTGAAAGCGACTAAGACGCGTTCTTAGCAATTTGAGAAAAAATTTTTCTTCTAAGCGTTATTACTTAGTTGGATTTCCGCACAAACGAGATTTAGGCGGTATTCTTTATCTGTAACTCAATTTTACAAACGGAAGAAAAGTGACGAATACAACAGGCAACCGAAACAACACTCCGGCAGTCCCGGGGTTTGCGGCTGTTTGCGTCCTTTCTCTTAACGGTCTTAGCTTGGCTTTGGGCTTGTTGCTTCGATTGCGCCTGAATGTCGGCTAGGACTGTTTTTGTATATATCGTTTCTTATCAACTAAATTCGTAGTTCAAAGACGGTCCGCCAAGCGGGCCTTTTTTATTATTGGGGAATAAAAATGAATAAATTCACACGCCGTACCGTCATCGCAGCCGCCTGTGCCGCTGCAGCTATGACTTTCGCGCCGATGTCTTTTGCTCAGCAAGCACCGGAAAAGAAAGACGTGACGATTGCCGTGGGCGGTAAGAGTCTTTACTACTATCTGCCTCTTTCCATCGCAGAACAGCTCGGTTATTTCAAGGACGAAGGTCTGAACGTCAAGATCGTTGACTTCCAGGGCGGCTCTCGTTCGCTTCAGGCTGTTGTCGGCGGCAGTGCAGATGTTGTGTCCGGAGCCTTCGAACACACCATTTCCATGCAGGCTAAAAAGCAGCCCATGACTGCCTTTGTTCTGCAGGGTCGTGCTCCCCAGCTCGCTCTCGTTGTCTCCAATAAGACAATGAAAGACTACAAACAGCTGAGTGACCTGAAGGGCAAGAAAGTCGGCGTTACCGCTCCGGGATCTTCCTCACAGATGGTTGCCAACTTTATCCTCAAAAAGGGCGGTCTCGGACCTAAAGACGTTGCTTTCATCGGTGTAGGTTCTTCTTCCGGCGCAGTCTCTGCGATCAGAAGCGGCCAGATCGACGCCTTAATTAACCTCGACCCGGTTATCACAATCCTTCTGAAGAACGGAGACGCCAAACTCGTCGCCGATACCCGTAAAGTTAAAGAATCCGAAAGCTTCTTCGGCGGCACAATGCCTGCCGGCTGCCTCTACGCTCCGGTTTCTTTCGTTGAGAAGAATCCCAAGACAGTTCAGGCTCTGACCAATGCTATTGTCCGTGCCGATGACTGGCTGGCTAAAGCTACTCCGGAAGAAGTTGCTAAGGTTGTTCCGGCTTCTTACTTAATGGGCAACCGTGGTATCTATCTTGCAGGTTTTGAAGGGAACCGTGATGCTCTGTCTCCGGACGGACGCTTCCCGGACGGCTGTGCCAAGATCTCCCTGGGTGCCCTTCAGACCGTGAACGATAAAATCGATCCGGCCAAGATCGATTTAACCAAGGTTTATACCAATAAATTTGTTGATGAAGCCTTAAAGAAATATCCGGCTAAATAAATAAAATAAGAGGCGGAGCCCAAGCGCTCCGCCCAAGAGAAAAAACCAAATAACAACTAACAGCAGCATTCAAGATGAATCAGCCAGCAGTGGAATTTGACGATGTGACGTGCAGTTTTGTCAGTGATGACAATAAACACTACACGGCCGTTAGGGATGTGAATTTAACAATCGGAGACGGTGAGTTCGTCAGCGTGGTCGGTCCGACCGGATGCGGTAAATCGACCGTACTTAATATGGCAGCGGGGCTTTTAACGCCGTCAAAAGGAACCGTCAAAGTCTTTGGAGAAGAGCTTGTCGGTTTAAATAAGCGAGCGGGCTACATGTTCCAGGCAGAAGCTTTAATGCCCTGGAGAACGGCCATTGATAATGTTTCTGCAGGTCTGCAGTTTAAGGGCGTTCCTGAGAAAGAACGCCATGAACAAGCTCGTCATTGGCTCTCTCGCGTGGGCTTAAGCGGCTTTGAAGACCGTTATCCGCATGAGCTTTCCGGCGGTATGAGAAAGCGTGTTGCTTTGGCCCAGACGCTGATCATGGATCCGGACATCATTCTGATGGATGAGCCGTTCTCTGCGCTGGACATTCAGACTCGTCAGCTGATGGAAAACGAAGTGCTGGCTCTGTGGTCACAGAAGAAAAAGGCCGTTCTTTTCATTACGCATGACTTAGACGAAGCCATTTCTATTTCCGACCGTGTGGTGGTTTTCTCCGCCGGCCCGGGTTCTCATCCGATCGGTGAGTTCTACATCGATATCGCTCGTCCGCGTGACGTAGCAGAAGTCCGTGTCACACCGCGCTTCATTGAACTGCACAACGCTATTTGGGCCGACCTTCGCGAAGAAGTGCTTAAGGGCTATGAAAATCAGAGAAACAGGGTGAAGTAAAAAATGAAAAAAGGAAGCACACCTATTCTTCAGTCAAAAACGAAGTTAGTCACCTGCCAGCTGCTTCTGCTGGTTGCGATTTTCTTCTTCTGGTGGCTGATGACCAAGCCCGGCCTCATTCCTCCGTTCATGTTCCAGGACGAGAATCAGGCAGCGTTCTTCTTCGGTGAACCGATTCAGATCGGAAAGGTTATATGGGACTGGTTTGTCGTTAACTTAGAAATCTATCCCAACCTTGCCGTCACACTGACGGAAACCGTCTTAGCATTCGTTTTCGGTACAGCTGCCGGTCTTTTGGTCGGACTTTGGCTGGCATTAGCTCCGACCGCTGCTGCCATTGCAGATCCCTACATCAAGGGTCTGAACTCTATGCCTCGTGTGATCCTGGCGCCGATCTTCGGTGTTTGGTTCGGCTTAGGCATCGGCTCTAAAGTCGCTCTCGGTATCACGCTGGTGTTCTTCATTGTGTTCTTCAACGTTTACCAAGGCGTTCGTGAAGTCAGCCCGAACGTTCTGGCAAGCGCACGTATGCTGGGCGCCAACAAGACACAGCTGCTCCGATTTGTTTATCTTCCGAGCGCGATGAGCTGGGTATTCTCCTCACTGCATTCTTCTGTCGGTATGGCCTTCGTCGGTGCGGTCGTCGGCGAATACTTAGGTTCTGCAAGCGGTGTCGGTTATCTGATTCTGCAGGCTGAAAGTACGTTTGATATCAACACGGTTATGGCTGGTATTTTGGTTCTGACTGCATTTGCGCTGGTGCTGGACTGGATGGTGTCTCTGGCTGAACATCATTTCATGAAGTGGCAGCCGAAGGGCGGCAGGAGCGAAAAACTCTAACCTCAGAATTTGTTAACAGTGGGCGCTTCGGCGCCCATTTTTGTAGCTGTCGTCGGGAGGAAAAGATTTGAAACATTTTTCTTGAGTCTGTCCTTCATGTGCAACAATCTCTTGCGAATTGAAATTTACGGCATAGAAAATTCATGTTACCCATCATCCGTATTCATTAGTGGAAACCACGACAATTAATAAATGAGTTTTCAATGCTTTGGTCAAGATAAAGTTTTAAAGAATTAGATAACTGATTGATTTATAGGGACAATTAGAGAATTGGATGGAAATAAATTAAGTCCCTGAAAAGTCAATGACCACAAACAAGCGATTTTTAGATAGCAACGTGGTTGATAGAATCTTCGAATCATTCAAAGGTAAGCGTCAAGACCACATAGTGATACTTACTTTCTTAATTTGAGGAGGAGACGAATGATTCGTAAGGCTGTTTTAGGAACTGTTCTTGCCGCTGCATGCGGTGCTGCTTTTGCCGCATTACCGAACGTTGCAGTTTACGCGACCGGCGGCACGATTGCCGGGCAATCCGCGGCGTCTGACAAAACCAATTACTCTGCTGCCAAAGTCGGTGTCGACAAATTAGTGCAGGCAGTTCCTGAACTTGCAAATATTGCCAATGTAACCAGCGACCAGGTTGCACAGATCGGCTCTCAAGATATGAGCGATGCTGTTTGGCTGACACTTGCTAAGAAGATCAACGCTGAATGCGGCAAGAAAGACGGTTTTGTGATCACTCACGGAACCGACACGATGGAAGAAACCGCTTACTTCCTGAACCTCACGGCAAAGTGCAATAAGCCGATCGTTCTGGTCGGTGCGATGCGCCCGTCGAATGCACTTTCTGCCGACGGTCCCGCCAATCTTTACAACGCCGTCGCTGTTGCCGGTGATCCTTCTGCTGCCGGCAAAGGTGTTATGGTTGTGATGAATGACCGTGTCCTCGGTGCTCGTGATGTTACTAAGACAAACACAACCGGCGTTGAAACCTTCCAAAGCCCGAACGCCGGTCAGCTGGCAACGATCCACAACGGAAAAGTTCTGTGGGATGCCGCTCCTGTGACCAAACACACAACTCAGACACCGTTCAAGGTTGACGGTTTAGACAAGCTGCCGAAGGTCGGTGTGGTCTATCAGCACGCCGGAGTTGAAGGTATCCAGGCTCAGGCATTGGTTGACGCTAAATACGACGGTATCGTTACTGCCGGCGTGGGTAACGGCAACCTGCATAAATCCACTTTCCCGATCATTGAGAAAGCAGCAAAAGACGGTATTGCAATCGTCCGCTCCTCTCGTGTTCCGACCGGTTCTACAACCAAGGACGCAGAAGTTGATGACGCTAAGTACGGTTTTGTTTCTTCCGGTTCTCTCAATCCTCAGAAAGCCCGCGTTCTTCTTATGCTGGCTCTGACTCAGACCAAAGATCCTAAAGAAATCCAGAAGATTTTTGATCAGTACTAAGCCGACAAGTTAAAGAGGCGATAGCCTTTTCAGAGACGGCAAAACCCGGGCAATCGCTCGGGTTTTGCCGTTGAGAAGTACAAAAATTATTCGTCGACTTCTACGTCTACAGGTTTCATCGCCGGCGTGCTTTCTAAGTGACGGCTGACGAGTCGGACGGTATCAATAGTACGAATGGCGTTGATGATCTTCTGCAGATGTTTCGTGTCACTCACCAGGATTGTGAGCTCAACTTTATCCACGCCGTTTTGCTGGCTCATGGCAAAGCCGGTGACGCTCGAGTGCTGCTGAGCGATCATGCTGGTCAGCCTTTCAAGTGTGGCATGAGTATTGGTTAGTTCGATATCGAGTTTGACCGGATAGCCGCCTTTGTACTTGGGATTCCACTGCAGGTCGCGCCAGGTCTCAGGATCAACTCGCATTCCGCGCTGGACGTGGCTGCAGTCTTTACGGTGGACATGAAGCGTATTGGTGCCTGCGATGTAATGGCCGATGATGACATCGTCCATTGCCGGCGTGCAGCAGGGAGCAAGTTTGCAAGTCTGACCTTTAAGGTCTAAAACGGGTTCCTGAACTTTCTCAGCGACGGTGATTTCTTCATTGCCCTTAAGTGTGTAGGGAGCCGTGAGCTGATGCAGGAGAAGGAGAGAGTCTTTTTGGCCCGCGCCGATCGCGTCCAATACGGCGTTTTTATCTGCAAAACCGTTGGATTTGCAGACGCGGCTCCAGTCTTCGTCTGTGACTTTGGAGTAGGGCAGATGGTGGCTCTTAGAGGAGCGTTCCAGCAGTTTGGCGCCGAGTTCGATCTTACCTTCCTCGGAGAGGGAGCGCATATACTGACGGATTTCTGCTCTGGCTTTACCGGTACGAACGCTGGCAAGCCAAGAAGGATTAGGTGTCGGTTTATCGCCTTTGATGATGTTGATCATCTCACCGTTCCTCAGTTCGCGCGTGAGCGGCGCCGGTTCACCGTTGATCTCGCAGCCGATAGTGCAGTTGCCGAGGTCGGTATGGATCTGATAAGCAAAGTCCACGGCAGTGGAGCCCTTGGGCAGCTGAATAATTCTGCCGCGCGGGGAGAAGACGTAAACGCGGTCCGGGAAGATATCGACCTTGATATTTTCCATGAACTCGAGAGAAGTACCGCTCTGTTTCTGAATTTCCAGCAGGCCGTTGAGCCAGTCCATCGTATTGCGCTGCAGCTGGTCGGATGTGTTGCGGTCGCGGTAAAGCCAGTGCGCTGTAATACCGTCCTCACAGATGTGGTGCATTTCTTCGGTACGAATCTGGAACTCGACCATGAGGCCGCCGGGACCGATGACGGTCGTATGCAGGCTCTGATAACCGTTCGCTTTCGGAATCGCCACGAAGTCTTTGAAGCGACCCGGAACCGGCTTGTAGAGCTCATGGATGATGCCCAAAGCTCGGTAGCAGTCGTCTCTCGTCGGCACTAAAACACGGAAGCTGTGAACGTCGAGCACTTCGCTGAAACGGATTTTGCGCTCTTTCATCTTTGAGTAGATGCGCCAGAGCGACTTGTTTTTGCCCTGGACGTCCCCGCGGATTTTGCGGGCGGCCAGACGATCTGAAGTCTCGTGATAAATCTGATCCAAAGCGTTTTTCTTACGCATACGAGATTCGGCGACTTTCTTTTCAAGAACTCGGTAGCGAATCGGGTACATGTAAGAGAAGCTCATGTCAGAGAGCTCTCTGTAAACAGAAAAGAGACCGAGGCGGCTCGCAATCGGAGCGTAAATATCCATGGTCTCTTTAGCAATATGGAATTTTTTGTGCGGCTTGACGGCACCTAAGGTGCGCATGTTATGCAGGCGGTCGGCAAGCTTGATTAGGATGACGCGAACATCGCGGGACATTGCAAGCAGCATCTTGTGGAAGCTTTCCGCCTGAGCTTCTTCATTGGAAGAAAATTTGAGCTTGTCCAGCTTTGATACGCCGTCGACAAGCTCAGCTACTTTCACTCCGAATTTTTCGCTCATTTCGATCTTGGTAATGCCCGTGTCTTCTAAGACATCGTGCATGAGACCGGCCTCAATGGTTTCTGCGTCCATGTGCCAAGAGGCGAGGATTTCAGCAACTGCTATCGGATGAGTAATGTAGGGAGCGCCGGAATTACGGAATTGACCTAAATGCGCCTGGTCTGCATACCGGAATGCTTCACGAATCTTTTGGACATCACTGTTTGAAAGATATTGGCGGCAGCGTTCTGCTAGGAGATTGGCAGATGCAACAGGATTAAGTTTTTCCTGAGCAAAGACGTCTTCTTTGGGTTCCGGCTTAGGCGCCGATTTCATGCCGACGGCTGACATGAATAAGTCTGCGGCTTTTTGTGCGTAGCTTTTTCCTGCAGGTGCGGTATTCGGGGCCATGGTTGCTCTCCTAGCTGAGGTCTTATTCTTTGTTTTCTTCTGCGCTTCAACAAAAAACAAAAAGGAGTCCGGCTGCGAGCCGAACCCCGACTGTGCAGATAACTTCTATTATCTTATACCGTTGAGCATTTCTAAGCCTGTAACGCCCTCAGCAATTTCACGGAGAGCGGCGACTGTCGCTTTATCTTTACACTCAATTTTTGGGGTATGACCCTGAGAAAGCTGACGAGCGCGGACAGATGCTACGAGAACCATCTGGAAACGGTTCGGGATCTTTTTTAAACAATCTTCAACTGTAATACGTGCCATTGATCTAACCTATCAAATTCAGTTCGGGATTCCGAGCTGAATAAAAATGTCACGACAACGAGCCGCCTGTTTATCAAAACGGAGACGGCTTGCGGTCACGATTGCGCAGAATTCATCCAGCGCATTTTCAAAAACTGAATTAATTATAACGAAGTCAAATTCGCTTGCATGAGCCATTTCGGCTCCGGCGCCCAAAAGACGTCTCGTAATGGTCTGCTCCGAGTCTTGTCCGCGTTTATGAAGCCTGTCTTCTAAGGCTTGAATGGAAGGGGGCAGGATAAAAATGCTTACAGCTTCGGGGAAATGTTCTCTCACTTGACGGGCACCCTGCCAGTCAATTTCAAGAAGAACATCACCGCCTTTGGCCATTGTGTCCTCAATCCACTTCTTGGAGGTTCCGTAGTAGTTTCCGTGAACTTCTGCGGATTCTAAGAACTCACCTCTTTCGCGGGCAGCGATGAATTCATCAACTGTTGTGAAGTGGTACTCGCGTCCGTTGACTTCACTCGGACGGGGGGCGCGGGTTGTCGTAGAGATAGAAAGTGCGATGCCCGGAATTTTTGCAAGGAGTGCATTGACCAGCGAAGACTTTCCGGCGCCGCTCGGAGCGGATACCAAAAAGAGCGAGCCTGCATTTCTCGGTTTAAAAGATTGGTTTGTCATTTAGCAACTCTTTTAAAAATAAGTTCCGCAATTAATCCTGCGGCCAAATCTTACCTGTCTCGGTACGCATTTGGCGTAGTGTCTCCTTGAGCGTGAGTGTATCTTTTACGAATGCTCTAATACCTTCGTCTAACTTATAAGAAGCCATCTCGTCCTCGCACATTGCGAATCTCCATTGAGCTTCCGTCAGAGGTTCAGCGCGAATCGGAGTGACCTTAGCAACGTCGAGTTTCTGTTCGAATTTTTCTTCGGCGTTCGAGAGTTCTTCGATCAGTTTAGGAGAAATTGTCAGAAGGTCGCATCCGGCAAGTGCCACGATTTGGCCTTTATTGCGGAAACTTGCGCCCATGATCTGGGTCTTTGCGCCCAAACCTTTGAGACGTTCGAAGATCTTTCTGACAGACTGGACACCGGGATCGTTTTCTCCGGCGTTTGCTTCTTCATTCCAATCGGCGCCGGCTTTTTTCTTGAACCAGTCATAGATTCTGCCGACGAAAGGAGAGATCAGAGTAACACCGGCATTTGCTGCGATTTCTGCCTGAGCAACGGAGAAGATAAGCGTCAGGTTGCAGTGAATGTTTTCTTTTTCCAACACGCGAGCGGCTTGAACGCCTTCCCATGTTGCGGCGATTTTGATCAAAACCCGTTCTCTGTCGATGCCTTTTTCTTCATAAAGTTCGATTAAACGACGTGCTTTGGCGATCGTTTTTTCCACATCAAAGGAGAGGCGGGCATCAACTTCGGTAGAGACACGGCCCTTGACGTGTTTAAGAATCTCAGCACCGAAGTTCACCAGAACGCGGTCTGCAGCGTCTTCTAAGGAGACGGAATTTTCAACAGCTTCCGTTAAAAAAGCCCGGTAAGCGGGATCTTTAGAAGCTTTTAGGATAAGAGACGGATTGGTTGTTGCGTCCTGTGGTTGGATTTTTGCAATAGACGCGATGTCCCCGGTATCAGCCACAATGGTTGTTAGGGATGCTAATTGTTCGAGCTGATTCATATTGTTGCTGCGTTGGTTCAAATTTTCCAATTCTAAATCTTGAGGATGTGATGGTTTGGATATTTTGTCCACAATCGGGAATTGCCCTAGCTTTGTTGAGACACGCCTGTGGGCCTATGAAAACAAAAGTGAAACGTAACTTCTTGGCTCCAACGCACTCGGCTTGTGCCGAGTGCGTCAAAGATCCAAGACAGGTTCGAAAAGCAAAGTTATTAATAGGGGCTCGCAATTAAAACAACCGGTAAGACCACAGCAAGGGGCCCTGGGGCTTGTTTCCTCGGGTTGAGCCTAAGGCCGCAGAGAAGATCGTTCAGGCCTAATTTTTTCGCCTTTCAACGTGCCTTCAAAATTATAGAAAAACTCCCTTAAAAACAAACTAAAAATTGCGTCATCTAGGAACTTTCCTCTATATCTAAAAACAGTATTTCATCTTTCAAGTCCGCTAAATACCCGTTGATATAATCAATTTCGCTCGGTCTCAAACTCAACTTTAGTCGAGCTTTTTTCTAACTGCGATCGGGACCGAAACGGCGTCTCGATGGCGATACGGAGTCATAGTGCATAATCATCTAATTAATGACGCCCGACCTGAAGCAGCATTAGTGCTTGCGGACGGAGCTGTTTTTAAAGGCCGATCTATCGGCGTTTCCGGCATGGCCGTGGGCGAAGTCGTTTTTAATACGGCAATGACGGGCTATCAAGAGATCCTCACGGATCCTTCCTATACAGGACAAATCGTTACTCTTACCTATCCTCACATCGGCAATGTCGGCGTAAACCAAGACGATGTGGAATCTTCAGATGTTCATGTGGCAGGCCTCGTCATCCGCAGCGAGTCTCCCGTGGTCTCCAATTGGCGAGGCCAGCGAAGCCTGACGGAATATCTCAAACAAAACGGCATCGTCGCACTGGCCGAAGTGGACACTCGACGACTGACACGCATTCTGCGTACAACAGGCGCCCAGACGGGCTGCATTGTTGCTGCCGCCGAAGGCAAACTCACTGATCATGAAATCGCTGTTGCGGCTAAAACTGCTGCAGAAGCACCTCGAATGGTCGGCCAGGAACTGGCTTCTAAAGTCAGCACGACATATCGCTACGAATGGGGCGAAGGTACTTGGCGTATGGACAATGGCCTCGGCCGTCCCGGTTCGTTCCAGCCTGAAGACTATCCCTACAGCGTGGTCGCTTGGGACTTCGGCGTAAAAGAAAACATCCTTCGCTTAATGGCCGATCGAGGTATTCACGTTCATGTTGTTCCGGCGCGCACAACGTTTGAAGAAGCCATGGCGCTTCATCCGGACGGTATCTTCCTTTCCAACGGTCCCGGAGACCCGGAACCCTGCGACTTCGCGATTGAAGTAGCCAAGAAAGCCATCGATGCCAAGATTCCTCTCTTCGGCATCTGCTTGGGCCATCAGATCCTTGGTTTGGCTGTCGGCGGAAAGACCCTCAAGATGAAGTTCGGTCATCACGGCGCTAACCACCCGGTGGTGGATTTGGCATCGAAGCGTGTTTACATCACAAGTCAGAACCATGGCTTTATGGTTGATGAAGCAAGCCTGCCGGAGAATGTTCAAGTCACGCACAAGTCGCTGTTTGACGGTTCTCTTCAGGGCTTCGAAATGAAAGATGCTCCGGTCTTCTGCTTCCAGGGACACCCGGAAGCCAGCCCCGGTCCGCACGACATTCAGCCGCTGTTTGATCGTTTCATTGCCAATATTCAGAAGTACAAAGAGTCTTTATGACAGATAAAGTTCAGACAGTCAGAGCAGCGCTCCAAGAAGCCCGCAGCGGTTTAGACAACCTGCTTTCCAACGAGGAAATGCTCCGCAAGGTCGTCGAAGCGGCTGACCTCATGGTCGCCTCCATGAAGCAGAACGGCAAAGTTATGTCCTGCGGCAACGGCGGCTCTTTATGCGACGCGATGCACTTTGCCGAAGAACTCTCCGGCCGCTTCAGACAAGACCGTCCTGCCTACGCGGCAATGTCGCTGGCAGATCCCTCTCATATGTCGTGCGTGGCAAACGATTACGGCTATGAATACGTTTTCTCCCGCTTTGTTGAAGGAGTGGGTAGAGAAGGGGACGTCTTGCTTGGTATTACGACAAGCGGCACCAGCAAGAACATCGTCAAAGCAGCTCAGGCGGCAAAAGCGAAAGGAATCAAAGTTGTTGCTCTCACTGGCAAACCGAATACTCCGATTTGCGAACTTGCAGATGTGGCCATCGTTACGCCTGCCGGTCGTTTTGCCGACCGTGTGCAGGAACTGCACATCAAGGTGATCCACATCCTCATCGAGTTGATCGAAGCCGGTATGGCTGAACCCAATCCATCCAAGGAATAAGAAATCATGCCTAAGCGCACTGACATTAAATCGGTTCTGATCATCGGAGCCGGTCCGATTGTCATCGGACAAGCCTGTGAGTTCGATTACTCCGGTGCACAGGCCTGTAAAGCTCTCCGCGAGGAAGGCTATAAGGTTATTTTGGTCAACAGCAATCCGGCGACCATCATGACCGACCCGCAGACAGCGGATGTAACGTACATTGAACCGATCACTAAAGAAGTGGTCGAACGCATCATTGCAAAAGAAAGACCGGATGCCATTCTCCCGACCATGGGCGGTCAGACAGCACTGAACTGCGCCATGGAACTTGCTAAGAGCGGCGTGCTCGAAAAATACAATATCGAGCTGATCGGCGCTTCTCCCGAAGCGATCGAAAAAGCCGAAGATCGTCTCAAATTCAAAGAAGCAATGGACAAGATCGGACTGAGCAGCGCTCGCTCCGGCATTGCATATTCTTTAGACGACGCTTTAAAGGTCCAGGCTAAGATCGGCTTCCCGGCCATTATTCGTCCGAGTTTCACGCTCGGCGGCTCCGGTGGCGGTATTGCGTACAACATGGAAGAATTCATCCAGATTTGTACCCGCGGCCTCGAACTCTCTCCGACACACGAACTCTTGATTGAGGAGTCCTTGCTCGGCTGGAAAGAATACGAAATGGAAGTTGTCCGCGACAGCAAGGACAACTGCATCATCGTCTGCTCCATCGAAAACTTCGACCCGATGGGCGTCCACACCGGGGACTCCATCACCGTGGCGCCGGCTCAGACGCTGACTGATAAGGAATATCAGATCATGCGTGATGCCTCCATCGCAATTCTGCGTGAGATCGGTGTCGACACCGGCGGATCCAACGTTCAGTTCGCAGTGAACCCGAAAGACGGACGTCTGGTCGTTATTGAAATGAACCCGCGTGTTTCCCGCTCTTCCGCTCTTGCCTCTAAAGCTACCGGCTTCCCGATAGCCAAAGTGGCGGCCAAGCTGGCTGTGGGCTACACGCTCGACGAACTTAAGAACGAAATCACGGGCGGCCGTACTCCGGCCTCCTTCGAACCGACCATCGACTACGTTGTCGTGAAGACACCGCGCTTTGCTTTTGAGAAATTCCCGAAAGCCGATAAGCGTCTGACGACTCAGATGAAATCCGTCGGTGAAGTGATGGCCATCGGCCGCACTTTCCAGGAAGCTCTTCAGAAAGCCCTTCGCGGTCTGGAAACCGGTAAAGACGGCTTAAATGAAATCTCTACCGATCGCGCCACGATTCACCACGAAATCAGCGAACCGGGCCCCGATCGTCTTTGGTACCTGGCGGATGCGTTCCGTTTGGGCTACAGCGTCAAAGAAGCTCATCGTGCTACCAAGATCGATCCTTGGTTCCTCGTTCAAGTCAAAGAACTCGTTGATATTGAAAACCGCCTCAAAGAGTACAGCCTGCCCGAGCTCTCTAAGGAAGAAATGCTTTTCCTCAAAGAGAAAGGCTTCTCCGATCGCCGTCTGGCTAAGCTTCTGAAGGTCAAAGAAGATCAGGTTCGAGCCCGTCGTCATGAACTCGGAATTCGCCCGGTTTACAAGCGCGTGGATACCTGTGCAGGGGAGTTCCCGACAGATACGGCTTACATGTATTCGACCTACGAGGAAGAATCCGAAGTCAATCCTTCCGATCGCCGCAAGATCATGATCTTGGGCGGCGGTCCGAACCGTATCGGTCAGGGTATCGAGTTTGATTACTGCTGCGTCCATGCTTCTATGGCGCTGCGCGAAGACGGTTACGAAACCATCATGGTTAACTGCAACCCGGAAACGGTTTCAACCGACTACGACACCAGCGACAGACTGTATTTCGAACCGGTGACACTCGAAGACGTGCTCGAAATCATCGATGTCGAAAAACCCGAAGGCGTTATCGTTCAGTACGGCGGTCAAACCCCGCTCAAACTCGCTCGTGCTTTGGAGGCCAACGGTGTCAACATCATCGGTACGACGCCTGACTCTATCGACGCAGCTGAAGACCGTGAACGCTTCCAGCATCTGCTGCAGAACCTGGGTCTTCATCAGCCGCCCAACAGAACTGCTCGTACCGAAGAAGAGGCCATTCGTTTGGCTGACGAAATCGGCTATCCGCTGGTGGTTCGTCCGAGCTATGTGCTCGGCGGCCGCGCCATGGATATCGTGCACGACAGAAGCGAACTCGAACGCTACATGCGCGAAGCCATCAAGGTTTCCTTCGATTCTCCGGTACTTTTGGACCGCTTCCTGGATGACGCCGTAGAAATGGACGTCGATGCCGTCTCCGACGGCAAAGAAGTCAGAATCGGCGGCGTGATGCAGCACATCGAACAGGCCGGTGTCCACTCCGGTGACTCTGCATGCTCGATTCCTCCGTACTCGCTGGATCCGGCCTTGGTCGAAGAAGTTAAGCGCCAGACCCGCGAAATGGCTCGTGCTTTAAACGTCGTCGGTCTGATGAATGTTCAGTTCGCGATTCAGCACGCATTCTCCGATCATCCGGAAATCTTCGTGCTCGAAGTCAATCCGCGTGCTTCCAGAACCGTTCCGTTTGTTTCTAAGTCCACCGGACAGCAGCTCGCGAAGATTGCCGCCCGCTGCATGGTCGGCCAGAGCCTGGAAGATCAGAAGCAGCCGGTTGAAGTGGATCTCGATCACTACAGCGTTAAGGAAGCTGTTTTCCCGTTTGCTAAGTTCTTGGGCGTTGACCCGGTGCTCGGACCGGAAATGCGTTCCACCGGCGAGGTCATGGGTGTCGGCCGCAGCTTCGGCGAAGCTCTGTTTAAGAGCCAGTTAGGTGCGGACTCAGCGATTCCGAAGTCCGGCCGCGTCTTCATTTCCGTTAAGGAAGAAGACAAGCCTCGTCTGCCGCAGCTCGCTAAGAACTTCACGGAAGCAGGCTATCAGCTCGTGGCGACACGCGGTACCGCTAAAGTCATTCGCGAAGCGGGCTACAGATGCGATGTGGTGAACAAGGTTTCCGAAGGCCGTCCGAACATTGTGGACGAACTGAAGAACGGCAACATCCAGCTGGTGATCGCCGTCGCTGCCGAAAGCCGTTCCGAAATTGCCGATGCTTCTGCGATCCGTATCGCTTCTTTGGCCAACCATGTGACCTTCTACACTGCGATGGCAAACGCTTTGGCGGTGATCGAAGGCATTCGCCACATGAAGGACACGGAAGTTTATGCACAGCAAGAACTGCATAAACATCTTCAGCATTGATTTCATTCGTATGAGCGCCCTCTTAATTCAAGAGGGCGCAGTTAACCGGGAGACAATATGCCCATTAATTTGAAAAACCGTTCCTTACTGAGTCTTGTCAACCATACACCTGACGAGATTGATTACTTGGTGTCATTGGCTGAAGACCTGAAGAAGGCCAAAAGAGCTGGTACGGAACGTCCGCTGCTTTGCGGAAAGAGCATCGCTCTGATTTTCGAAAAAACTTCTACCCGTACTCGTTCTGCTTTTGAAGTAGCGGCCTATGATCAGGGCGCCAACACGACTTTCTTTGACCCGTCCGTCTCCCAGATCGGTCATAAAGAAAGCATCAAGGATTCCGCCCGCGTCTTAGGTTCTATGTATGACGGCATCGAGTTCCGCGGCTTTAAGCAGGAAACCGTTGAAGAGCTGGCAGAATACGCCGGTGTCCCGGTCTTTAACGGCCTGACAGATGAATGGCACCCAACTCAGATGCTCTGCGATCTGCTCACCATGAAGGAAGCCAGCGGCAAACGCTGGAAAGACATCTCCTATGCCTATGTCGGAGACGCTCGCTTCAATACCGGCAACTCCCTGCTGCTCGTCGGTGCGAAGATGGGTATGGATGTTCGTATCGGTGCCCCGAAGGAATACTGGCCCTCTCAGGAACTCATCGATATGTGCCGTGAATTCGCTAAGGCTTCCGGCGCTAAGATCACGATTACCGATGACCCGGAAGCCGCGGTCAAAGGCGTTGATTTCATCTATACAGATATTTGGGTCTCGATGGGCGAGCCCAAAGAAGTTTGGGACGAACGTATCGCTGCGCTTCTTCCATATCAGGTCAACAAGAAACTCATGGAAGCTTCCGGCAATCCCGACGTGAAGTTCATGCACTGTCTGCCCGCTTATCACAACATGGAAACTAAGGTCGGTGAAGCCGTCATCAAAGCGCATCCCGAACTCGCGGGCGGTGTGGAGGTGACAGAAGAAGTATTTGAATCTCCGGCTTCCATTGTGTTCCAGCAGGCCGGGAATCGTCTCCACACGATCAAGGCTGTGTTGGTCTCTTCTCTGGCTTAATCATCGGAAGAGTTTCCTTACACCAAAAAGCGGGACACACGACCCGCATCAGGAGCAAGGAAGAAATCCTCCAAACTGAATGCGCTATGATTAGCGCATTCATTCATAAACAGGCGGTCCACGACCGCCTTTAGATTTTTAGAAAATGCCTATACCTATTACCGCCCGCGGGGCAAAGATGTTGAAAGACGAGCTTCAGCGTTTGAAGACGCAGGACAGACCTGCCGTTGTTCAGGCGATTGCCGAAGCACGTGAAAAGGGAGACCTTTCTGAAAATGCCGAATATGATGCAGCCAGAGAGTCTCAGGCCTTTATTGAAGGTCGAATTTTAGAGCTCGAGAGCAAAATTGCTCAGTTCCAGGTGATTGATCCGACAACCCTGCCGGACAACGGGAAGGTTGTGTTCAGCGCGACCGTGACGATTGAAGACGTCGAAACCGGTAATCGCCAGACCGTTCAGATCGTGGGCAATGACGAAAGCGACACCAAGCTTGGCCGTATTTCCGTTGCCAGCCCGATGGCTCGTGCCTTAATCGGCAAGTCTGAAGGGGATGAGGTAGAAGTACAGGCCCCGGGGGGCCTGTCTGAATACGAAATTATTTCGGTTCAATACATCTAATTTGATGCACTGATAAAGGCTTTACTCTTCGGAGAGGCCTTTATTTTTGCTCGCTAAGCGGGAGCCCAGGGTCTTGCCTTTGGCTCCCACTGCTTTTACTTGGCCCTTCGGTGTCTTGCCTTTCTTCACGGTTTTAGCCCAGGGAAGGCTCTTAGCTTCCTTGTTCTTGTTCTGAATCATTTCCGTGAGGCGTTTGCGATTATTGCGGGCCTTGGCGCCGGTCTTACGAGCGGCAGCCGGAGCAGCTTTCTTAACCTTCGGAGCTTCTTCGGTTTCTTCCTTTTCAGGAATTGGACGGAACAAGACCAAAAGCTTGCCGATCTGGGTAATCTTGGCGGCGCCGAGTTTGTCGGCCAGTTCTTCAAAAATGGCCGTGCGTTCTTCTCTGTCGTCGCTCGGGACTTTGACTTTGATCAGGCCGTGAGCGGTTAAGGCGCGGTCCACTTCCTTAATCACGGCTTCTGTAAGACCGTTACCGCCGAGCAGAACCACCGGATCGAGGTGATGTGCTTTTGCCTGAAGTAAGAGGCGAGCGTTACGATCGAGCACTAATTGTGACATCATTAACTCCTTATTTGATTTTTTTGAAAGTGTAAGCCTATGCCGGTATCTGAAAAGAAACTTCGCTCTAATCCTGCTTGGATTAAGCGTCACCTGACCGATCCTTTTGTTAAGAAAAGTGTTCAGGAAGGTTACCGAGCCCGTTCGGTTTACAAGCTCATGGAGATTGATGATAAAGATAAAATCATCAAACCCGGTATGAGTGTTGTCGATTTAGGCGCTGCGCCCGGATCCTGGACCCAAATTGTTAAAGAGCGTCTGACCGATAAGGACGGGAAAATCGACGGCAAAGTTATCGCCATGGATATCCTGCCGATGGAGCCGATTGAAGGTGTCCATTTCCTGCAGGGCGACTTCCGAGAGCAGGAAGTCGCAGACAAGCTAACCGATCTCTTGGAAGGGGAGAAGGTCGACGTCGTTCTCTCCGATATGGCCCCGAACTTGTCCGGTGTTGCCGCGGCCGACGCTGCCCGCTGCCTGCTCTTGAATGAACTGGCCTTGGATTTCGCTAAAGAGAACCTCAAGAAGAACGGTTCTTTTGTTTGCAAGGTGTTTCAGGGGAGCGGCTATTCTCAGTACGTTGAAGCTTGCAAAAAAACTTTTAGAAAGGTTTCCGTGCGAAAGCCCGAGGCCTCCAGAAGTTCTTCGGCAGAAGTGTATATTGTTGCGCGTGATTTGAAATAACCGGCTGCAAGAGAAACAGCAGGTTTTCCTTCTGAGAGAAACCCTGCTGAGATTTTTTAACCCCTTGGGAGAGGCTACTTGTCAAAAGGTTATCGTCCTATTTGCGGTAACCGCACTTCGGGCATACGCCGTTCTCATCTAACGCGATACCGCAGAGAGGACAGCGGTCCACAGTTCCTTGAGGTTTATATTCCTGAGAAGCTGCATTTACACCGCTCGTGAAAGTGATTTTGGCAATGTTGAGTTTGTCTTTCAGCAGATCGTAAGCGATCTTGATCATTCCTTCCGTGGTGAGCGTTTCCTTTGTAACGACAAGACGGCAATCGGGATAACAGGTAATGAGGTCTGTCTTAACTGGAGCACCCTTCATTCTGTTGGAGGGAGCTCCGTTTCGAATGCCTTGTGCATCGTAGACGGCAAGGATAGCGGGAAGCAAAGGATCATCCTCTCTAAGAATCAGAGCGTGGTCGAAGTTCTTCAAAACTTCCCAAGCAGTCTTTCGAATTTCGTTGCAAGGAAAGACCATATTGACCCCAGGTTCGATCGTGTCTTCAACTTCGATGGTTAAAACACCGGTATGTCCGTGTAAATACTGGGCTTCTCCTTGAAAATTAAGAAAACGATGTGCGTACTGCAAATCAAAAGACGTGATGCTTCTCATACTTTTCTCCTTAGTGAGGACGGTATCAATTTCAATTCGGTTTAATGTTTTTTCTTGGCGCATTCGGGACAGAGCCCGACAAATGTGAGGTCATGACTCTTTATCAGATATTCATTTCTTTTTCTGACTTTCTCATCTAGAAATGCCATGTAAGGCATTTCTACATCCATTACCTTGCCGCATTGCTCGCACCTCAGGTGATAGTGATTGCTGCAAATATGGTCGTAACGTTCAGGAGAACCTGAGATGTTGCGAAGTCGAATTTCTCCTTCTTCTGCTAACAGTTTTAAGTTTCTGTAAACAGTTGCACGGCTGATGGTCGGGCAGTTTTTTTGAACTTCCTGATAAACCTCGTCAGCAGTCGGATGGTTCTGCAGCTGCCTTACTGCGCTTAATACCAGTTGTCTCTGAATCGTGTTACGAGAATTAGTCATTGCCTTTAATAACATTAAATCTTGATTAATATACTATCCTAATTAGGACAAAGTATCGATAAAAGACTTTTGCGTATTGTAATAATTTATTTCTAATAAAAACAGAAGGGCGGCCGATAGGCCGCCCTCGAAAGGCGAATCAAGAAGCGTTTGTTTTAAGAAAAACTCTTTTTGTAAAACGCAACGATTTCCCTCATAGGAATATATTTCATGTTGTCGTAGAGATCCGTGTGATTGGCTGCCGGAATAATCATGAGTGTTTTGTTGTCGCCGGTGAGCTTCTTGAAAGCGTCTTTGCTGAAATACAGAGAGTGGGCTTTTTCTCCGTGGATCATCAGCACCGGACTTCTAATTTCGTCAGCGAAAGTCAGCAGCGGTGTATTGATGAAGGAGAGCGCCGAAGTCTTGTTCCAGTGTCCGTTGGAGTTGATGGACCTCGGATGGAAGCCTCTCGGTGTCTTGTAATACTCCCAGTAATCTTTTACGAACTGAGGTTCATCGCCGGTAAGTTTATCAGGCAGACCTGCGCCGGGTGCGTAGGTTCCGTCTTTGGTGTCTTCGGTACGCTGGGCATTCAATTCCTGCTTCAATGCATAGCGAGCATTTTTATCCATCTTGTCGAAATAGCCATAGGTGTTCACACGGCTCATGTCGTACATAGTGGAGGTGACGGTAGCTTTGATGCGGGTGTCGATTGCAGCGGCGTTCAATGCAAAACCGCCGAATCCGCAGATGCCGAGCACCCCGATCTTGTTGTGGTCGACGCCCTTGAGGTTCGACAGATAATCGACAGCTGCGGAGAAATCTTCCGTACTGATGTCAGGAGAAGCTAGATTGCGGGGGAAGCCGGAGCTTTCACCGGTAAAGGACGGATCAAAAGCTAAAGTCACGAAGCCGTTTGCGGCCAATGTCTGCGCATAAAGTCCCGAAGCCTGTTCCTTGACTGCTCCGAACGGGCCGCAAACAGCGATAGCCGGCAGGTCGCCCGACACGCCTTTGGGGCAATATAGGTTACCGATTAATCTCGTGCCGAAGCGGGTATAAAAAGATACTTTTTTATGTTCGACCCTGTCGTCCTGCGGGAACGTTTTGTCCCATTTCTCTAAATTGTTCATCTTTGTTTTTCCCTCCAAGGAGCGTACAGGTCCCGCAACGGTTAAAGCGGTAAGTGTTGCAGCTCCGATAATGAAAGATCTTCTTTGCATGATTTTCGACTGACGTTGAAAACGAGTAGGGACAGAATAGAAGCTTTGTTTTAACATATCAAATACTTATTTAACAACTAAGATATGCTTTTTTAGTATATGAATTTGAGAAGTCTTCGTTTCTTCCTTGCTGTCGCAGAAAACAACGGCGTTCAAAAGGCCGCGGAATCCCTGCATCTGACTCAGCCGAACATCTCTCGGGCGCTTAAGGCCTTGGAAGAAGAGTTGAACGCGCAGTTGTTTGTTCGCACGGCCCGCGGAGTGGAAATCACTGAGGAAGGCGAACTTCTCAGAATGCGGGCGGAAGAAATCTTGTCTTTGGTGGACAAGACCAAGGCCGAATTTGTAGATTCAAAGGGTAGTGAGCTGAGCGGGGAAGTGTGGATCGCTGCCGGTGAGTCTGAAGGCATGCGCAATGTCATTCGGGCGATGTCGCTTTTTAAAGCTATACATCCGAAGGTTGAGTTCTCAGTGACGAGCGGCAACAGCGCTAATGTGGCCTATCAGTTGAATGTCGGGCTCTCCGACCTCGGAATTGTGTTTGATCCTTTTGACGTCTCGAAATACGAATACACCCGCTTGCCCTGGAAAGAAGATTGGTGCGTCTATCTGCGCAAAGACGATCCGCTCGCAGAAGAGCCATTCGTTACACCTCAGATGCTTCGAGATCGTCCGCTGATATTGTCAGCACAAACCCGAGGTGCCGGCTTTTTGAAGTCTTGGCTTGGGCGCAGTCTTGAAGAGCTAAATGTGGTGGCGTATTTCACGCTGATCAACACGCCGAAACTCATGGTTGAAGAGGGCCTCGGTCTGATGATCTCTTTTGATAACTTAATCGACCTGGATCCAAACGGCCCCTTAATGGTTAAGCCCTTATCCCCTAAACTTCATTCTGCTACCTATCTCATCAGAAAGAAGGAAAAAGTGCTCTCCCGCGCGGCGCAAGCCTTCCATGAATATTTGAAAGACTACGCATTGAGCGCAGAAGCAGCTCAAAACAATTAAGCCGAAGAACGGGTCGAGGATGTTTGGCAGCTGCGCTAAACTTTCCTGCACGCTTTGAGCTCCGTTTTAAAACAGCATCTTTTTATTTTGGAAAATATGACTCAAGATTTCGTCCATCTTCGTATGCATACCGAGTTCTCAATCAAAGACGGTATGCTCAACCCGAAGAAAGTAGTACATAAGGCGATTGCCTCCGGGATGAAGGCGCTGGCGATTACAGACGCCACGGCGATGTTCGGTGATGTCATTTTCTATAAAGCCGCATCAGCCGCCGGTATCAAGCCGATTCTCGGCGCGGACTGCTCGATTACGAATCACTACAACCGTGATGATTATCTGCGCCTCTTATTTTTAGCGAGAAATCATCAGGGCTACCTGACGCTTTGCGACCTGCTGAGCCGTGCGTGGCTCACCAATCAATATAAAGACAGAGGCGAAGTCGACCTCGACTGGATTACGCCGGAAATGGCCGACGGCTTGATTGTGCTCTCCGGCTTCAATACCGGGGCGATCGGTAAGGCTATCCTGAACGGAAGTTTATCGGCTGCCGAACAGGAAGCCCGCAGATTGTCCCAGAAATTCCCGCACTTCTTTATGGAGCTGCAGAGAGTGGGGCGCCCGAATGACGAAATGCTCGTCGCCGAATCCGTCAAGCTCGCCAAGAAACTCGGGCTGCCGGTTGTTGCTACTCAGCCGATTCAGTTTGAGAACTCGGAAGATTTTGAATTCCATGAAGCTCGCGTGGCGATTGCCGACGGCTTCACGCTGGCAAATAAGGCTCGTCCTCGTATTTACACGCCTCAGCAGTATTTCCGTACGAAAGAAGAAATGTGCGAGCTCTTCAAAGACATTCCTTCTGCGATTGAAAACAGCGTTGAAATTGCAAAACGCTGCAATGTCACGATCAAACTCGGGAAACCGCAGCTGCCGATTTTCCCGACGCCCGACGGTATGTCTCTCAAAGACTACATGGCACAGCTCGCGCGCGAGGGCCTAGACCGCCGCCTGAAAGTCTTATATCCGGATGAGAAAAAACGCGAAGCAGAGTTCCCGCGCTACAAGGAACGCCTGGAGCGTGAGATCAAGATCATTCAGGACATGGACTTCCCGGGTTACTTCCTCATCGTGCAAGACTTTATTAACTGGGCCAAGACCCACGGCTGTCCTGTGGGTCCGGGCCGCGGTTCGGGTGCCGGTTCCTTGGTGGCTTACAGCTTGGGTATTACCGACTTGGATCCGCTTGCGTACGACTTGCTGTTCGAACGCTTTCTGAATCCGGAACGTGTGTCCATGCCTGACTTTGACGTGGACTTCTGCCAGAACAACCGCGGACGCGTGATTGAGTACGTGAAATCCAAGTACGGCGAAGAGTCCGTGAGCCAGATTGCGACCTTCGGTACGATGGGTGCCAAGGGCGTCATTAAGGATGTCGGCCGTGTTCTCGATATGTCGTATTCCGAGGCTGATCGCCTTTCCCGCATGATTCCGACGCGCCCCGGTCACAACACGACCCTTGAAGAAGCGCTCAGCGAAGAGCCGCAGTTCCGCGCTGAAGTTCGCAACAATCCTCAGGCCCGCAAACTCATTGAGTACGCCTTGAAATTGGAAGGCACCACCCGAAGCTTGGGCATTCACGCGGGCGGCGTGCTGATTGCACCGGGCAAACTGATTGATTTCTGTCCGCTCTACGCAGCAGGCATGCTGCCGGAAAACGTCATCAGTATGTATGACAAAAAGGACGTGGAAGCCGTAGGTCTGGTGAAGTTCGACTTCCTTGGTCTGACCACGCTGACGATTATTGAACGTGCGCTCGACTACATCGAAAAGAACACCGGCGTTCGTCCGGACATTGAGCACATGGAGTGCGATGATGAGGACACGTACAAGAAGATTTTCCAGACCGGAGATACGGTTGCCGTGTTCCAGTTTGAATCTCCGGGTATGCACAAGCTTCTGATTGACGCGAAGCCGACTCAGCTTTCCGACTTGATCGCTTTGAACGCTCTGTATCGTCCGGGCCCGATGGACCTTATTCCGGACTTCCTGGATATTCGTGCCGGACGCAAAAAAGCTGAATACGCCGATCCGCGTTTGATTCCGATTTTGGAAGATACGGCCGGCATTATGGTGTATCAGGAACAGGTGATGCTGGTGGCACAGAAGATCGGCGGCTACTCACTCGGCGGCGCTGACATTCTTCGACGCGCCATGGGTAAGAAAGACGTCGCCGAAATGGAGCGCCAGAGCAAAGTGTTCATCGAAGGCGCGGCAAAGAACGGCGTTTCCGAAGAAGTGGCCACTCACTTATTCGAGTTGATGCGTAAGTTCGCGGGCTACGGTTTTAATAAGTCTCACGCTGCCGCGTACTCTTATGTTGCCTATAAAACCGGATGGCTGAAGAATTACTATCCGGCGGAATTTCTGGCCTCTTCTTTGAGTGAAGTGATGACGGATCCGGAGAAGTCTCTGAAGATTTTGATGGATGCCAAACGCCACGGCGTCAAACTTCTCGGCCCCGATATCAACGAGAGCGAATTTAACTACACGAGTCCCAAGACGATGGAGATTCGTATGGGCTTAGGCGCCTTAAAAGGTGTAGGTTCTGCTCCTGCAGAAGCCATCAAGGCCGAAAGAGACAAGAACGGTCCGTTCAAGGATCCCTTTGATCTCGTCAAACGGGTGGGCTCTCAGCTCATCACGAAGAAGATTATTCAGGTCTTTGCGATGGCCGGTGTCTTTGATTCCATTGAGCCTAATCGCCGTAAGTGGTTTGAAAATGCTGACGTTGTCGTGCAGTCTGCTCAGGAAAATGAAAAGGCAGCCGACCAGTTCAGCCTCTTCGGAGAAGAGCCGTCCAACGAAGTGCCGATTAAGGAAGTTGCGCCTTGGAGCGAACGGACTCGAATGGAAAAAGAACAGTACGTTTTGGGCTTCTACTTCTCTGGTCACCCGCTGGAAGCCTACCATTCCGAACTCAAACGTAATTTCGGTGCTGTCGTTGCAGGAACGGAATCCGAGAACCCGGGCGAGTATCTCGTTGCCGGTATGTACATCGGGTGCGAGCAGCGCCGCGGCAAGGATGGTTCTCCCTTTGTCACACTGCATTTGGCGACACCGGACGGTCCAGTGGATTACAGCGTTAAGAACCAGTACTTCGAACAGGAAAGAGCCCGAATCAAGGAGATACCGAAGGGCGAAATAGTAGTAGTTGAGCTTAAAAAATCTCACAGCAAAAAGAGCGGTAAGACTTGGGCGAGCCCCGGAGCCTTCTATCCGCTTTACGAACTGCGTCACCGCCAGAAAGCGCATATCGTCATTCGGCCGGCTGAAGAAGCAGATCCGAAAGAGCTCGAACGTCTGATCTTGGACGTGCAGATGACGCATCCGGAGGAAGCAATTCGCGTGGACTTTGAGTTCTCTGACGACCGCAGTTTCCGGGTACGCCTGCCGTGCCCCTATAAGGCTGCGGCGGATTGGACACTGGTCCGAGATTTAGAGGATTCCCCTTCGATTCAGCAGGTTGAAGTGGCTTACGGTTTGTAACTTCGGCCTCCCGAACTGAGAGAAATTCAGGTTTTTAGGCTAAGTACAATTCATAATTCAAAGAAATCGCAAGAAAAGGTAAGAAAGCCCTTTCTTGTTACTCGGTTTTTGGTATTGTTTGATAACCAGGGCGAAATCCGCCCTTATAAATCGACAACCGACGGCCGCATAGGCCGTGCATTTGAGGTGAAATTTTGAACAAAAATAATTTATTCGCCAAAGTTGCCGTATGGATCGTGATCGCATTAGTTCTGTTTACTGTATTCAAGCAGTTTGACGGCGCTAAGAAGATGGTTTCGAATGAGCCGTCCACGAGCTACACGCAATTTATGGACCAGGCCAAGGAAGGCAAAATTAAGCGAGTCGATGTTCAAGGTCGTACGCTTACCGTGACTCCCACGGAAGGAGCTACCTATAAGATCACAGCTCCGGGAGACCTTTGGATGGTGGAGGATCTCCGTAAGGCCGGCGTTCAGGTCTACGGTCAGCCCGACGAAGAACAGAGCTTCTTAGCTTCTATCTTTATTTCTTGGTTCCCGATGCTGATCCTCATCGGCGTGTGGATTTTCTTCATGCGCCAAATGCAGGGCGGCGGAAAGGGCGGTGCTTTCAGCTTCGGCAAATCGAAAGCCAGAATGCTCGACAGCTCGAATAACAATGTCACTTTTGCCGATGTTGCAGGCTGCGATGAAGCCAAAGAAGAAGTGACCGAAATTGTGGACTACCTCAAGGATCCGAGCCGCTATCAGCGATTGGGCGGTCGTATTCCTCGCGGTGTGCTGCTCGTCGGTTCTCCGGGTACCGGTAAGACTCTTTTGGCCAAAGCCATCGCCGGCGAAGCCAAGGTTCCCTTCTTTACGATTTCCGGTTCCGACTTCGTTGAAATGTTCGTCGGTGTCGGTGCCGCTCGTGTTCGCGACATGTTCGAGAATGCTAAGAAGAATTCTCCCTGCATCATCTTCATCGACGAAATTGATGCGGTCGGTCGTCAGCGCGGCGCAGGTCTCGGCGGCGGCAATGATGAACGCGAACAGACCTTGAACCAGATGCTCGTTGAGATGGACGGTTTCGACACCAACAGCAGCGTCATCGTGATTGCTGCTACGAACCGCCCAGACGTGCTTGACCCTGCATTGCTGCGTCCGGGCCGCTTTGACCGTCAGGTCGTGGTTCCGCTGCCCGATATCCGCGGCCGCGAGCAGATTCTGAAAGTTCATATGCGCAAGATTCCGGTCGGCGCCGACGTGGATGAATCGGTCCTCGCTCGCGGTACCCCCGGCTTCTCCGGTGCCGATCTGGCGAACCTCGTCAACGAAGCTGCTTTGTTTGCTGCCCGCCGCAATGGCCGTGTAGTTGCTATGGAAGACTTCGAACGCGCTAAAGACAAGATCATGATGGGTGCCGAACGCAAGGCCATGGTCATGTCCGAAGACGAAAAACGCAACACGGCTTATCACGAATCCGGCCACGCTCTGGTTGCTCGTCTGATGCCGAAGAGCGATCCGGTGCACAAAGTCACGATTATTCCTCGCGGACGTGCTTTGGGTCTGACGATGCAGCTGCCTGCCGAAGACCACTATTCTTATGACAAGCAGTATCTGCTGTCTCGTATCGCCATCCTGTTCGGCGGACGTATTGCCGAAGAAGTCTTCATGCATCAGATGACAACCGGTGCTTCCAACGACTTTGAACGCGCCACTCAGATGGCCCGCGACATGGTTGTCCGCTACGGTATGAGCGATGTGATGGGTCCGATGGTCTACGGCGAAAACGAGAACGAAGTGTTCCTCGGCCGCTCCGTGACTCAGTCCAAGCATATCTCCGAGAGCACGATGGAAAAGGTCGATGCAGAAGTTCGCCGAATTATTGACGAGCAGTATGCAATTGCCCGCAAGCTCATCGAGACTCATCAGGAAGAAATGCACAAGATGGCTCACGCGCTGCTCGAATGGGAAACCATTGACGCCGAGCAGATCGACGACATCATGAACGGCAAGGATCCGCGTCCTCCCAAGCAGCTGAGCAAGGTTCGCAGAAAGAACGAAGAAGCGGCCCAGCCGGCTGAAGGAGAGCAGACCGCTCAGGCAGCTCCTGCAGAAGATAAGCCGGAGCAGGCTCCGAAGCAGAACGAATCTTCCGAATCTGAAGCGGCTCCTAAACCGGCGGAAACTCCTTCCGAGGAAGTGAAGCCGGAAGATAGGCCGAAGGATTCCGACGATCGTCCTAAAGCCTAAAATAACGTTTGCAATAGAAGAGGCCGCTTCCGCGGTCTCTCTATTTTTAGTGCGGAAGGACAGCGGCAGCTAACCGAAGAAGTGGAAGGAAAACATCGGGAAAGCTGTCCGGTTCAAACGCGGGATGTAAACCATTTCATAAGTTCATCGAGCTCTTAAAAATGAACGAAGATCTTGAATTCAAAGATATCGACGAAGACGACGAAGAGGAAGTCAAAATTCCCGAGATCCACGGGACAAAGAACTACATGACGCGCACCTGCTACAACCGACTTCTGGATGAACGCAAGAACCTGGTTTTAGTCGAGCGTCCGAATGTCGTGAATGTCGTCGCTTGGGCGGCTTCTAACGGCGACCGCAGTGAAAACGCCGACTACCAGTACGGTAAACAGCGTCTTCGTGAAATCGACCGCCGCATCCGCTTCCTGAATAAGCGAATCGAGGCGAGCGAAGTCATCGACATTGATAAAAGACCGCCGACGGATCAAATCTTCTTCGGAGCCACCATCGTTTATGCCAATGAGCAGGGCGATGAATCCAAGATTCGTATTGTCGGGATCGACGAGGCCGACGCCTCGGTAGGAGATGTTTCCTGGATCTCTCCGATCGCCCGAGTTTTTCTCAAGCACTTTGAGGGAGACACGGTGCTTCTGCCGACCCCGAAAGGCGTAAAGAAACTTGAGATTTTGGAAGTGACTTACGTCAACGATCCTCCCGGGAAACCTCACATTATTTAACTTTTCAATTTTTGAAATTGGCCGGTCAAGCCATGGAAACGAAAGAACAACATTTATCAGATTTTGATTTTGAACTGCCCGAATCTTTGATCGCGCAGTATCCGCTGAAAGATCGCGCAGCTTCGCGTCTTCTGCACGTCAAACCCGACGGCTCCGTAGAAGACCTGCATTTCAGAGATATTCTGAATTTGCTGCAGCCCGGCGATCTTCTTGTCTTTAACAACACAAAGGTCATCAAGGCCCGTTTGAACGGTAAGAAAGAAACCGGCGGGGTCTTCGAAGCGATGACCGAACGCGTCACCGGAACTTATGAAGCCATTTCGATGATGCGTGCCAGCAAAGCGGCAAAACCGGGAACGATCCTGTACTTTGATCATCCGGAAGGGAAAGAGCCGGCAAGAGCTGAAGTCCTCGGACGCGAAGGCGAATTCTTCCGCCTCAAATTTGATCGTCCGGTGCTGGAAGTGTTGGACGAATACGGCAAAGTTCCTCTGCCTCCCTACATTCAGCATGCCGCTGAAAAATCTGATGAAAGCCGTTACCAGACGGTTTATGCCAAATATCCCGGAGCAGTTGCTGCTCCGACGGCAGGACTTCATTTCACCGATGAACTTCTTCAGCAGATTCGCGACAAAGGATGCGAAGAAGTTTTCGTGACGCTGCACGTCGGCGCCGGTACATTCCAGCCCGTGCGTGTTGAAAATCTGTCTGAGCATGTTATGCACTCCGAGTGGTACAGCATCTCTCCGGAAGCAGCCGAAAAGATCAACAAGGCCAAAGCCGAAGGACGCCGCGTTGTCTGCGTGGGCACGACGAGCCTGAGAACGGTTGAAGCGAGCGCCTCTCAAAATCCGGAAGGAAAGGTCAGGGCAGAAAGCGCCGATACGCGCCTCTTTATTAAACCGGGCTACGAATTCAAAGTCTGTGATGCGATGGTGACAAACTTCCATCTGCCGAAGTCCACCTTGGTCATGCTGGTCAGCGCCCTCTGCGGACGAGATGAAATCCTGGCGGCATACAAACATGCCGTCGATGAAAAATATCGTTTCTTCAGCTATGGAGATGCGTGCTTCCTTGAGAAAAAGGTAAACCAATGAGTCTTACATTCAAACTCCACAAAACTGAAGGATTTGCGCGCCGCGCTGAAATCCATTTGAACCACGGCGTTGTTCAGACACCCGTGTTTATGCCCGTCGGCACCTACGGTACCGTCAAAGCAATGAGCCCGCTTGAGCTCAATGAAATCGGAACTCAGATTCTGCTCGGCAACACGTTCCATCTCTGGCTTAGACCCGGCCTGGAAGTCATTGCCGAACACGGCGGCCTTCACGGCTTTATGGGCTGGGAAAAACCGATTCTGACGGACTCCGGCGGTTTCCAGGTCTTCTCTTTAGGCAAGCTGCGCAAGATTACCGAAGAAGGCGTGCGTTTTGCTTCTCCGATCAACGGCGAACGTCTCTTCCTGACGCCTGAAGTTTCGATGGAAATTCAAAAGGTGCTGAACTCCGATATCGCTATGATTTTTGACGAGTGCACACCGTACGAAATCGACGGCCGTCCTGCCACTGAAAAAGAAGCTGCGGACTCCATGCGTCTTTCTCTCCGCTGGGCTCGACGCTCCCGTGACGAATTCGATCGTCTGCAGAATCCGAATGCGCTGTTCGGTATCGTCCAGGGCGGCATGTTCGAGCATCTGCGCGACGAATCTCTCGAAGGCCTCAAGGCAATCGGTTTTGACGGCTATGCCATCGGCGGCCTCTCCGTCGGCGAACCGAAGGAAGAGATGATGAAGATTCTTGATCATCTCAAGACTCGTATGCCCGAGGATAAGCCTCGCTACTTGATGGGCGTCGGAACACCGGAGGATCTGGTTGAAGGCGTGAAACGCGGCATCGATATGTTTGACTGCGTGATGCCGACCCGTAATGCAAGAAACGGCTGGCTCTTTACTCGCTACGGCGACATCAAACTCAGAAACGCCAAGCACAAACACGACCTTCGTCCGCTTGACGAGAGCTGCGACTGCTACTGCTGCCGCAACTTCTCTCGTGCTTATCTGCATCACCTTCAGAAGGTCAATGAGATTCTGGGCGCTAGACTGAACACAATTCACAATCTGCACTACTACCTGAATCTCATGAAAGAAATTCGTGAGGCCTTGGATCAGGGCAATTTCGAGGCCTGGTGCAAGAAGTTCGCAGAAGACAGAGCGCGCGGAACAGACTAATAACTTCGGGCAATTTCGAGGAACTTCGTGAATACACTGAGTTTTTTATCGGATTGCCCGATTTTTACAAGCTCAATTTAAGAGAAAGAAAGTAGAATACAAGGTTTAAAAAGGGCGGGGCGCGCCCGGATTGCCCTTTGCATTCTTTTGAGAGGCAAAGGGAACCATGACAGGACTTGAACTGACAGGAGAAATTCTTAAGAGTCCTAAGCAGTGGACGTCGAAAAATTTTCACTGCCCTCAGTGAACCCATATCTCATAGTTGGAGTTTTAAATTGTTTATTTCTGAAGCATATGCACAAGCAGCCTCTGGCGCTGCTGCGCAGCCCGGCGGACTTGAAAGCATGTTCTCGTCTTTCGGCGTAATGATCCTCATTTTTGCCGTTTTCTGGTTCCTTTTGATCCGTCCTCAGCAGAAACGTCAGAAAGAACACAAGAAGATGATTGACGCTCTTACTACCGGCAATGAAGTGATCACGGCCGGCGGTATCTGCGGCAAGATTGTTGCTGCCGATGAGAACTACATCAATCTTCAGATTGCTGCCGTTGACGACAAACCCGTTGTCATCACTTTCCAGCGCATTGCAATTCAGGCTGTTCTCCCCAAAGGCACGGTCAAGTTCTAATTTTCAAGTGAAAGCTTGATAGGACGACCGTTCCGATTTCATGAGACGGTCGTTTGTGTTGTACCTACCTTTATGTGCCGGCGTAAGCCGGCACAACGATAGTTATGAATCGATACCCTCTTTGGAAATATATATTGATTGCGGTGATTTTGATCGTCGCAGCGGTATATACACTCCCCAATTTCTACGGTGAGTCTCCGGCCGTTCAGGTCAGCCCGGGTAAGGCAACGGTTAAAGTAACCGAACAGACGTTAAAGACGGTTGAAGACGCACTTGCCGCCGCTCAAATCAAACCCAACGGCGTTTTCTTTGAGCAGGGCGCTCAGCAGAACTCGGTTCGCGTTCGTTTTGCTCCGACAGACGGCGAACTTCAGCTTCGTTCCCGCGACGTGCTTGAAAAAGCATTGAATCCGGATCCTGCCGATCCTTCCTACATCGTCGCGCTCAACCTCGTTCCGAATACTCCGACCTGGCTGCTTAAGATCAACGCACTTCCGATGTATCTCGGTCTTGACCTCCGCGGCGGTGTGCACTTCCTGCTCGCCGTTGACATGAAGGCGGCCGTCACAAAACGTATTGAAGCAGCGACCGGCGAAGTCAGAACCCTGCTTCGTGACCATAAGATTCGTCATGCCGGTATTGTCCGTGTCGGCGACACACTTGAAATCTCTTTCCGCAATGAGCAGGATCTTGAAGCGGCTATGGACGTTCTCCGTAACCGTCAGACCGATCTCACCTTTGCGAAAGAAGATCAGAACGGCAAGTTCATGATCCGTGCCACGATGTCTCAAAAGGCGATGAGCGATGTTCAGTCCTACGCTTTGAAGCAGAACGTGGCAACTCTGCATAACCGAATCAACGAACTCGGCGTCGCCGAGCCTGTGATCGCTCAGCAGGGTGCAGACCGTATTGTGGTTCAGCTCCCGGGTGTGCAGGATACGGCAAAGGCTAAGGACATCTTAGGTCGTACTGCAACGCTTGAAGTTCGTATGGTCGACGACAGTCCCGAAGCGCTGGCTCAGCTTTCTCAGGGTACGGTTCCTTTCGGTACCGAGCGCTTTAAAGACCGTGAAGGCCGCGACATTTTGGTTAAACGTCAGGTCGTCCTGACCGGTGACAACCTGAACGACGCTCAGCCGGGCTTTGACAACCAGACGCATGAGCCGACGGTTAACCTGACGCTGGATGCTAAGGGCGCACGCATTTTCAAAGACGTCACTCGTGAAAACGTCGGTAAGCGCATGGCCATTATCTTGTTTGAAAAGGGTAAAGGCGAAGTCGTAACGGCTCCGGTGATCCGTCAGGAAATCGGCGGCGGACGTGTTCAGATTTCCGGCCGTATGACAACGGTTGAAGCTACCGACACAGCCTTGCTGCTTCGTGCCGGTTCTCTGGCTGCTCCGATGGAAATCATTGAAGAACGTCTGGTCGGTCCGAGCTTGGGTGCCGCAAACATTAAAGCCGGTTTTGAATCCACGCTGTGGGGCTTCATCGCGGTTTCCGTGTTCATGATCATCTACTATCACCTCTTCGGTGTGTTCTCTGCGATCGCTTTGACCTGCAACCTGTTCCTGCTGGTTGCTATCCTCTCGATGCTGCAGGCAACACTGACCCTGCCGGGTATTGCCGCTATGGCGCTGACGCTCGGTATGGCCGTGGACGCGAACGTGCTGATTAACGAACGTATTCGTGAAGAGCTGCGTGAAAACCGTACGCCGCAGCAGGCGATTAAAGAAGGCTACGACATGGCGTTCAACACGATTTTGGACTCCAACATTACGAGCTTGATCGCCGGTATCGCACTGTTGATTTTCGGTTCCGGCCCGGTCAGAGGCTTTGCGGTGGTTCACTGCTTGGGTATCTTGACCTCTATCTTCACGTCCGTGATGGTGTCCCGAGCACTCGTCAACCTCTGGTACGGCCGCCGCAAGAAACTCACTTCGCTTTCTATCGGTCAAATTTGGCGTCCTGACGCCGACAAGTCAACGGCGAAAGGAGCTTAACCATGGAACTATTTAGAATCCACAAAACGATTCCGTTCATGAAGTATTCCAAGATACTGAACGCGATTTCGTTTATTTCTTTCTTTATTGCGATTGGGCTCTTGGTCGTTCGCGGTTTGGCTTTCTCCATTGAGTTCTCCGGCGGTTTGGTGATGGAAGTCAACTACCCGGATGCCGTTCCGGTGCAGGAGCTGCGCGTGGACTTGGAAAAAGCCACGGGCGGTGAAGTCCAGGTCGTGAACTTCGGTACAGCCCGCGACGCTCAGATCCGACTTCCTCTGAAAGGCAACAAGACTTCTGCTCAGATGAGCGAAGAGGTCATGAAAGTCATTCATGAGAAAGCCCCGGAAGCCCAGCTGCGCCGCACCGAATTCGTGGGACCTCAGGTCGGTGAAGAACTGGCCACCGACGGTCTGACCGCTCTGCTCCTGGTGGTGGTCGGCATTATGGTCTACTTGGCCTTCCGTTTCGAGTGGAAGTTCGCTGTGGCAGCCATTATCGCGAATATGCACGACGTCTTCCTGGTGCTCGGTGTCTTCTCGCTGTTCCAGTGGGAATTCTCACTGCCGGTTCTTGCGGCCGTTCTTGCGGTCTTGGGTTACTCGGTCAACGAGTCCGTGATTATTTTCGACCGCTGCCGTGAATGCTTCCGTAAGATCCGCAAAGGCACGCCGGTGGAAATCGTCAATACTGCGATTACGCAGACCATTTCCCGTACGGTGATTACGCACAGCTCGACCTTGATGGTCACACTGTCGATGTTCTTCTTCGGCGGTCCGGCCCTGCATTACTTTGCACTGGCTCTGACCATCGGTATTTTGCTGGGCGTTTATTCTTCCGTGTTCGTGTCCGCTGCGATTGCTCTGTATTTGGGCGTCAAACGCGAAGATTTGGTGAAGAAGGTCCGCAAAGATGAAATTTCCGATATGGTTCCGTAATTCCGTTCGGACATTGATCTAAAGATGAGGGGGCTTCGGTCCCCTTGTTTTTTAGATAGACCTAATCGGGTAATCAAACAGCCGAATAATTCTTCATCCTCCTAAGATGGAAGCCTTAAGAGGATTTTTGAATGAAGACTGCATTTCGTTGGTTTATTTTTTCTGTCAGTCATGTGGAAGATTTCCACGGGCGCGCCGGCAGAATCGAAGTTTGGTGCTTCTTCGTTTTTGAGTGCCTCTTTCTGGTTTTGGCAGCCGGAATCGATTTGCTGTTTACCGGATTTCCGATCGTCCTGCCGATTTATGCGGCGCTGACATCAATTCCTACCGTTCTTTTATTTATCCGCCGCCTGCATGACTGCGGGTTTTCGGGTTGGTGGGTTTTTCCTGCTATAGTTCCTCCGATTTGCTTTTTTGTTATGTGTTGGGCGCCTGATCCGGCACAGCCGAATAAATACGGCACGACCGAACGTCTGCCCTCGAAGAATCTGCGGGAACAGTCGGTGCCTCCGTTAATTGACGGGATTGAGTACCTGACGCCGCCTCCGCAGCCTTATGAACCGGCAGTAAAGAGACGTGAAGAACTGTTTGAAAAAGAGCAGCAAGAGATTATTGAACAAGAGAAAGTTTCTACCCGCAAGGAGACAGCAAATGAAAAAGACATCCGCCAAACAGGCCAAAAAGATTGAAAAACGTATTCTCGCTGTTGTCGCAGATCTGAAAAAAGCCAAAAAGGCCCGCAAGATCGAACACATTGAAATGGCTGAGAAGTTCCTGGCCAGCCTGACTGCAAAACTTGATGTTGCAGCTGCCGATCTGAAGGCTAAGAAGGAAAAGCTGATCGCTGCTCAGGAAGCCAAAGATAATTCTAAGGCGCAGGCTGCTGAGTACAAAGAAGGCGGCAAAGAAGCTAAGGCTGAAGAAAAAGTGGCTGATGAAGGCAAAGCTAAAGAAGCCAAAGCTAAAGAAGGTGCGGCCAAGTAGCCGTTGCTGAAATCGGCAAGACAAAACCTCTGATCCGAGATCGGTATCAGAGGTTTTGCGTTAATAAGAGCTCTAAAAACTTAATCTACGTTAAAACCGTTGCGTCGGGCGGCAATGAGTGCTTCCGTTCGATTTCGTGCGTCAAACGCGCGATAAAGGGCCGTAACGTGCGTTTTAATGGTGCCCTCGGAAAGATCCATCTTGCGGCAAATGGTTTTGATGGAGTCTCCCTGACTCAAAAGCTTCAATACCTGGCACTGACGAGTAGTCAAGTGAACTTTTGAAGAGGGATTCACAACCGGCTGCTGCGGGCTCATTCCCATCGACTGCTGCTGAGAGAGAATCTTCGAGGGAATATAGACGCCGCCTTCGAGGACAAAATTGATCGTGCTCTTAAGCAGGTTGGCGTCAAGTGTTTTGGGCACATAACCGGCAGCACCGGCTGAAAGAGCTTTGAGAATGCTGTCCGGATCACAGTTGCCGGAGAGAACCAGAATTTTGAGCGCCGGATAGTTTTGTAAAAGTCGTACTAAGAGATCGGTGCCTTGAGAGTCGGGCAGGCCGAGGTCAAGAATCATCAGATCAGCGGAGTCGCCGTACTTTTCAGCCAACTCAACAGCCTCTTTTGCAGTGGCTCCAACGTGAATCTGCACGTCCGGATACATGCTTTGCAAAAGAGCAGACATGGCCGTCGTAATAAGCGAGTGATCGTCCACCAATAAGATCGTCTGCGGTTTAACCAACTGAGTCTCCTTACCTATTTTTCAATTATTTGGAGCGCACGACTCAACCCAACATATCACGAAAGCCGTGCTTATTCAGAGTTTAACAAATTCGAGGAAGTTGTTCCCCTGTCAGCCAGTCCACCATGCGGACACCGCCGAAGCCGGTTTCCATTTGTACGAAGTGGTTTTCGTCCTCAATGCAGCGGCCGATGATTTGAGCATTCTTGCCAAGGGGATCATCTCTCATAATCTTAAGCATCCTTTCTGCATCTTCGGGTGCGCAGATTGCGATGACTTTACCCTCGTTGGCTACGTAAAGCGGATCTAAACCTAAAAATTCGCAGGCGGCTTCCACGGATTCCTTGACCGGAATCTTGTCTTCTTCAAGCACCATGCCGACAGAAGACTGTTTTGCAATTTCGTTGAGTGTGGTACCGAGACCTCCTCGGGTCGGATCTCGCATGCAGCGAAGAGAAGGGATTTCGGCAACCAGTTTTTCGGTTAAACGGTTCAGACTGGCAGAGTCACTGACAACACCGGTTTCAAAGCCTAAGTTCACGCGCTGACTCATGACCGCCACGCCATGGTCTCCGATATCGCCGGAAATCGCAATGACATCGCCCGGGCGGCAGTTGGCGCCCGAGAGACGGATTCCTTTCGGCAGGACGCCTACGCCGCAGGTGTTGATGTAGATACCGTCGGCTTTGCCGCGTTCAACAACCTTTGTATCGCCGGTAACGATTTTGACGCCGGCCTCTTTGGCGGCAGCCGCCATGCTTTCCACAATGCGTTTTAGGTCGCTTAAAGGAAAGCCTTCTTCCAAAATGAAGCCGCAGGAAATGTAAAGGGGCGTGGCTCCGCAGACGGCAACGTCGTTAACGGTGCCGTGAATGGAGAGACCTCCGATATCGCCGCCGGCAAAGAAAATAGGGCTTACGACATGCGAGTCGGTGGCCATGATGAGCTCGCCCTTCGGCTGCGGAAGACGGGCTCCGTCGTCGCCCTGGTCAAGGAATTCGTTAGAGAAGTTTTTAGCAAAGAGGTCGGCAATAAGCTGGGCGCTGGCTTTGCCGCCGGCGCCGAAGTTCATTTCGACCTTTCCGGTCTTGAAATTCAGAGGGCGTTGATAGTGTTTCTTTTCTTCAGACATTTTTATTCTCCGGAATTCTTATCTTTTGTGTCTGCCGTAAGTGAAGTAAGCGGCGCAGGCGCCTTCGCTGGATACCATGCAGGAGCCGATGGGGCTTTCCGGCGTGCACACCGTTCCGAAAGCACGGCAGTCGGAAGGCTGCTTTTCGCCGCGCAGGATGGCACCGCATTCACAGGCTTTGTTATCCGGCACGCTGCGGTAAACCAAGTTGAAATGCTTTTCAGCGTCGAAGTCACTATATGCATCGGAGAGCTTTAACGCAGACTTGGGAACGGAGCCGAGTCCTCGCCACTCAAAGCTGTCACGAAGCGCAAAGACTTCTTCCATCATTCGAATGGCCTTCATGTTGCCTTCGGGGCGCACGGCGCGGGTAAATTCGTTTTCAACCTTGGCTTCGCCGCGATTGATTTGACGAATCAGCATGAGGATGGACTGAAGCATGTCCAAGGGTTCGAACCCGGCGATCACAACCGGTTTGGAATAGTCCTTGGCGAACGTTTCGTAAGGTTCGCTGCCGATGATCGTAGAAACATGGGCAGGTCCGACAAAACCTTCAATTTGGACTTTTTCCTGGTTCTTCAGGATATGGCGCATGGCCGGAGGCGTCAGAACATGATTGCAGAAAACAAAGAAGTTCTTTAAGCCTTCTGCCTTGGCTTGCTTTAAAACCACGGCGGTGGCAGGCGTTGTCGTTTCAAAGCCGATGGCAAAGAAGACGACATTTTTATCCGGATTGGCGCGGGCTATATCCAGGCAGTCAGCTGCCGAATAAATCATACGGATGTCCCCGCCCTGAGCTTTTGCCTTCATCAGCGAAAGACCCTTGGAAGCCGGGACACGCATGGTATCGGCATAAGTACAGAGGATGACGCCGTGTTCTAAGGCGAGTTCAATTGCAGAGTCGATTCTGCCGATCGGCATAACGCACACCGGACAGCCGGGCCCGTGAATCATGCGGACGTTTTTAGGCAGAATTCCCTCCAGGCCGTAGCGGCTGATAACGTGCGTGTGACCGCCGCAGAACTCCATGAGCCGATAGTTTTTATCCGCCCTCGCTTCTTTAGCGATATCGGCAACGAGCTTTTTTGCGAGCTCTTTGTCACGGTACTCAGTGATGTACTTCATGCCGGTTCTCCTGCCGCGGGAGCCTCTGAAGCAAAAAGAGCCAGTGTCTTTTGAGCCTCTTCGGGATCGATCTTCTGCAGGGCATATCCGACATGCAGGATGACGTAGTCGCCGACCTTGACGTCCTCGAGAAGGGCGGTCGAGATGGTTTTCTTCAGCCCCGAGATTTCTGCCACAGCAGTGTTCTCGTCGATGATTTCTTTAATTTGTACGGGAATTGCTAAACACATGATTCTTACTCTTTAGCGGTACTGTGAAGGCGCATTAAAACGACCCAAGCTTGGCCGAGCGATACGCCTCCGTCATTCGGAGGAACTTTGAGCCCCTCATAAACTTGTAATTCTTGCTGTTCCAGCAGCTTACGCAGCCGCTGCGTTAATAATGAATTTAAACAACAGCCGCCCGAGAGGCAAACTTTTCGGATTTGCTCTTTCTCAGAAACGGTGATGACCTTTTTTGCTAGCACCTGAGCCAGCGTTTCCTGGAAGTCCGCCGCTGCTTGCCGTTTATCCGCGTATTCGGAAAGCGCCAGAAGGAGCCGTACAAAATTCGGGTGTCCGCTGATGACTTCAACAAGGTCCGCTCGATTTTGTCCCCGACGTCCTTCGGAGGCCGCCTGCAGGCGAACCGGTGCTTCTCCTTCATAGCTAGAGATGTGGCAGATACCGAACATGGAAGCCGCTGCATCAAAGAGGCGTCCCAAACTCGTCGTCTCAGGCGCGTTGGCTTGAGCAGCAATGAGACGAAGACTCGGTTTATTGACGTCTTTAGCGAGTTTTTCAAGAGCGTCTGTTTTTCCGTTCTCCGCAAAAATCTTGGCGGCCATTCGCCAGCCTTCACGCGCGCATTTATCTGCTCCGGGCATTTTGATCGGAGCAATACTGCTGAGACGTTCAAAACCTTCCGGAGTCACCTTCAAGAGTTCTCCGCCCCAGGGTTTGTTGTCAGTACCTAGGCCGACCCCGTCGAGCGCCAGTCCCAAAACCGGTTCGGAAAGTCCGTGTTCGGCCATGACGGCGGCAATATGGGCGTGATGATGCTGAACAGGGACGAGTTCCGCATCGTACTTATCGGCAAGTTCCTCGGCAAGAGAGGTGGAATAAAAGTCCGGATGAAGGTCGCAGGCAATATATTTCGGCGTGATTTCAAAAATTTCCGAAAGGTGCTCAACCGCTCTGGCCAAGGTCCGGCAGTTGCTGACGCGGTCGGTGTCACCGATATGCTGCGTTAAGAAGGCGTGGTCGCCTTTAGTTAAACAAGCCGTATTCTTCAGCCACGGACCGGTGGCAATGACGGAAGGACCTCCGTAGGGCAGACGAACAGCTACCGGTGTAAATCCGCGTGCACGTCTGATGAGCTGGACGTCCTGGTCTCTTTGCTGCATTACCGAGTCATCACATCGAATCAGGATGTCGCGGTTGTGCGTTAAGAATAGGTCTGCGATTCCATCGAGTTTTTGGACGGCTTCGTCATTGCCGATAACAAGCGGCTCGCCGCCGGCGTTTGCACTCGTCATGACGAGCACTAGGTCACATTCTTTTTTGTACCAATCAGGGTCTTCGGGGCGTCCTATGGCTTCAAAGAAAAGAAGCCAATGGATCGGCGTATAAGGCATCATGATGCCGATACGATTCAATTCCGGCGCGATGCCCGGGAGAAGACGGTCGGCATCGTTAGTTTTTGGGCAAAGAACGATCGGAGCCTGCGGTGAATGTAATTCTTTAGAAGCTTTTTCCGAGATGCGGACAAAGCGAGAGGCGGAGAGGTCGTTTAAGGTCATGACCGCGAACGGCTTAAAGGGGCGGTGCTTGCGCCGACGCAGCTCAGAGACCGCGACGGCATTGGCTGCATCGCAAACCAAATGAAACCCGCCGAGACCTTTTACGGCCGCGATTTTGCCGCCTTGAATCTGTCGAAGCAGCTCAGCAATTTCATCCTCACAGGAGACAGGCGCACCGGTTTTGTCTTTCAGTTCAACATGCGGTCCGCATACGTCACAGGCATTAGGCTGCGCGTGAAATCGGCGGTCAAGAGGATCCTTGTACTCCTGCAGACAGTCCGGGCACATCGGAAAAACTTTCATGCTCGTCTGAGGGCGGTCATAGGGCAGGTGGGCAGTGATGGTGTAGCGGGGACCGCAGTGCGTGCAGTTGATAAACGGATAACGGTACCGGCGATTATTTTTGTCGGTGAGTTCCTTTAGGCACGCTTCGCAGACAGCAGCATCGGCCGGGATAACCGTACTGACCGAATTAGATCGGCTTTCCAGGATCACGAAGTCCTGACGTCCTTCTACAGGAATGTCTTCAGCTTCAACCGATTCGATGGAGGCAAGCGGAGGAAGTTCTTTCAGTAATCGAGTGCGGAAACGTTCTAAAGCTTCAGAGGGCCCTTCGACTACAGCTTCAACGCCGCGTCCGTCATTAAGAACGGTGCCGGTAAGTCCTTCACTTTTAGCCAGAACAAATACAAAAGGACGGAACCCGACTCCTTGGACGGTTCCTTTAATCCTTAATTTTTCTGCACGAATCGAGCTCTTCGAGTTAACGGACATGACGGACTCACCGGAAAGTTTCAATCGTATATTCTTTCAGCAGCTGAAGCTAAATTACTTTGAAACAGTGGAAAAACGTTTGCCGAGCCAATCACACCAAGCGTCCATGCCGGTGCCTTTGGTAGCAGAGACTTCAATAAATTCAATGTTCGGATTGACTCTGCGGGCATACTCTTTGCACTTCTCAACGCTGAAGTCCACATAAGGGAGCAGATCAACTTTGTTAATCAGCATCAAAGAGCTCGCAGCAAACATGTCCGGATATTTGATCGGTTTGTCTTCGCCTTCAGTGACGGAAAGCACAACAACCTTGCAGTCTTCTCCTAAATCGAAAGCAGCGGGACAAACCAGGTTGCCGACGTTTTCAATAAAGAGAATGGAATTGGGCTCGGGTTTGATCTTCCGGCAAGCCTCTTCGATCATATCGGCGTCTAGGTGACAGCCTTCCCCGGTGTTGATCTGAATGGCACGGCAGCCGGTTGCGCGAATACGTTCGGCGTCGTTCAGAGTTTGTTGATCACCTTCGATCACAGCAAGTTTGTACTGGTCTTTGATCTTGTTGATCGTATTGCAGAGCAGTGTGGTCTTACCGCTTCCGGGACTGGAAACAAGATTTAACGCCAGGACGCCGTCGGCTATAAACTTCTCGCGGTTCTGAGTCGCCTTTTTGCCGTTGGCGCTTAAAACGTCAATCTCCAGCTGGACCAAACGATCGTTGATTTTTTCCATAACTTTTTCCTTGGTCGAAGAAAAGACAGGAGCACGGGTCTAAGCTCCGGCTCCCGTCAATACATCAATAACTATTCGTGCTTATGAGCACCGGCGTTGCCGTGTTCATGATGGCCGGCGTCATGGTGATGGCGATGCTGGTCGCTGTCACGATGAACGTGGCCGTCTTCGGCATGGGGATGTTCATGAGTATGAGTCTGGTCCAGTTCTTCAACTGTGGCTTTCTTTCCGCCGCAACCGCATGTAACACACATAATTCACTCCTTAAATAAAAAAACTAGGAATCTCCGAGTTCCAGTTCACTGACTCGGAAATCGTCGCCGCCGTTTACACTGAGCTGATAGCTCCCGCACTCGGGACACGGCTCCCCGCGGCGGTGAATCGGAACAGTTTTCTGACATTTGAGACACCAGGCTGTTCCCTCCGGGCGCTCAATTTCAATCTTTGCATCCTGCATGACCGTCCCCTGCGAGGCGATCTTTAGGCCCTGCATCAGTGCATGCATTTCAACCCCGGCCAATTCTCCGACAATCAGTTTGACGGACACAACAGAGGGAGCCTGATTTTGCTGTGCAGTGTTCTCCACGATCTCAACGATGCTCTGGGCTAAGGACATTTCATGCATCTTTGAGCTCCACGTCCATTTGAGTGCAAGGGTCAAAGGACAGAATTGTCAGTTCGGCCAGCTTTTTAAGCTCTTCGGCATTTCTTGCCTTGAGATTCAGAAGCGTTTTTTTGAACCATTCGCAGTCGACCACGTTGATTTCGGTCGGTGTCAGGATGTGATATTTCTCAATGACACCGTCGGTAATTTTGACTGCATGAAGGAGGACACCGCGGGAGTTCTGAACGAGAGAGACCGCACTTCCGGGGCCGAGAGCCATAGCTGCGATTGTTTCTAGGGGCATACGAATCAAGTCCGCAGCGCTCAGCACTTCAATAAAACGCGCGACAAAGCGGGTGTAATTCGTGTTGCCGTCGGACATCAGCAGTCCGGCAACGGTCGGATTTTTTTTCATGCGGGCAACCGGCCCCGTCAGCGAGCGAACATCACTTTCCAATGATCCGTTTTTCCAGCAGCCTCTTTCTTTTAAGGCTTGAAGAATAAAGGCCGTCGGTTTATCGAGGAGGGGGCCCGAGGTATATCCGCGGCTGCGGTGCGAGGAAATCTTGTCAAAGAAAGCAGTCAGACTGTCTTTGCTCGGCGTAATGGTGCCGTTAAAGAGATCCTGTTCCCAATGCTCTGAAAATCCGTCCAGCAATAAATAAGAAACCTCGCCTCTTAGCTCGCTCCAGAGTTTGTTTCTCTTGGTCTGATCTTCGGGCGGAACTTCTCGAAGCTCACTGACAAGTTCCCGCACACGAATGACGCTTTTGATTTTCGCCGCGCGATAGCCCTCTCCGGCGCATTGAAGCGCAAAGTATCTAACACCTTCGTTAATGAGTTCCAAATGGTTGGCAAACCGCGCTTTTATCAGAACCTCCTGAGAAGGCTCGCTGTTTTGGGCTACATCACACGCTACCGCGGCTGCGGCAGTTTGCGAATCCGGACAAAGCGCAAAAAGGGGCGGCAGAAGCTCTAATGCTTCTTTAACGGGACGCCCGCAAAGGAGTTTTTCAATGCGCAGCTCCTTTGCCGGTTCGATACTGACATCGGATACAGAACATCCGTCAGTCGTTAAAACAAAACGAATCGCACCGAGATAACTCATGCTTCCTGATCCTCCGAGGTGTTTTTAGGTCTTAAGAACGAACGACGCGAGATCGGACGATTGATGGCTGTTTCAACCGCTTTCTCGATGGCTTCCGGGTCGACTTCCGGCTGAATGGCGGGAATCGGCTCGCCGAGTTCCGGTTCCTGCTCCGGCTTCATTAGTTCTTCTAAAGCAGCCTTAGCTATTTCTACGGCCATCTCGTGATCGGATACGACTTCCTCCAGCGGAGACATAAGCGAACACATCTGATACTCGCCCAAAATTCTGTCTTTTACGCTGATGAAGTCATACATCCCGGCCGGGAACGGATAATGCAGGCGGCGTCCTTCGGGAATCGACTTCCACTTCGAGGGCTGGCCCTTAGCCAAAATCACGTTCATGCACCAAGGCGTGACAATGATTCCGAGCCAAAAGTATTTCCACTTATGAAAACCGACCGCCTGCACATGGACACGCGGATGCAGCATCGGCAGTCCTTGCATTCGGGTCTGCCAAATTCTGTTGAAGCCTCTTTCGAGCCGCTGTGCCGGATTCGGCGCCCACGGCTCTTCACTTTGAGGATTTTGAGTCGTCGGAGCGTTGGTTTTGATCATAGTCTTCGGGCACAACCATAAAAAGGTCGCGTTCGCAGCCGCAAACCGGACAATTCCAGTACTCGGGCAGTTCCGAGAAAGGGGTGCCGGGTTCAATGTTCTGATCTACATCGCCTTTAGAAGGGTCATAGATGTAATGACAGACTTTGCACTCCAAGCGCGTATCAGGGTGCAGCTTGGAGCTGTCGCCTAAAAAAGTACCTTCAAATCCGGGCATTATTTGATTTCCACAGGTGAAAGTTCCCAGCTCTTGGTGACCCATTCGATCAATTCTTTGATGCGAACGGCAGAATCGGCCAAGTCTTCGGAAGCGGCAACCGCTTCTTCCGGAAGACCGGCGACAACAAGCGTATTGAGAATCATCAGGCGAGCCGGAGCGTTGTTCAAATACTGAACCTTCCAAACGTGACGTACATCGGTCGAAGAAATACGGCAGTTTCCGAATCCGCGGGACATCATTTGAACGGCGCCCGCGCCGACTGCAGCTTCGATCACTTTATGGTCTTCAGCCGACATCGGAAGATGCGACAGGTTGATCGTGAAAGCAGGAGCACCCGGTTCCCAAGCTTTGAGCGCCTCTTTGAGTTCGGCGATAATCGCCGGGCTGTTCATGGCCTCGGGACCGAACTCAACCGGATGCAGATCCGGCTGGCTGGTTACGTAAGCAGCTTCGGCAACGCAGGAAGGAATGGCACTGACTTCGAGCTGGTCGGCAATCTGCTGGCCGTCACGGTAGTAGCACACGCGCCAAACACCCACGAATATCGATTCCTGAATACGGATTTCGTCGAAGGTTTCGTTCGGGATGAAAATGCGAATGGCTACTTCACCTTCGCCGAGCATCTGGTTAATAAGCGCCAGCGTTTCTTTGTCATAGCCGTTCATCGCAAAGGCAGGACCGGCATCGCCGCTGTCCATATTCCAAAGGCGCATTTCCTCGTAAAGGTCGATGAAGAACTGGCGGCATTTTTCAGCCGTTTCTTTATCCGCGACTTCAGGCGTGTACGGCTGACGGAAGGTGTCTACGATATCGGGGACGCCGATCGTATTGGCAACAGAGCGCTCCGGCTGAGAACCGGGGCCGAGAAGGTTAATAGGTATCGAAATCGGTTTGGTGATCATGATTGAAGTCTTTATAGATTTAGTTAGATGGATCGAACAGGGATGCCGACGGAGGGCGGATAGTGCGGCTCGCTGTGCATGATTTCGTCCGCTTCTCGGACTAAATCGGCCCAAAGCCGCAGTCCGTCAACTGCACCTAAATACTTGCCGTCGCGGAAAAAGACCAGAGCCGGCCAGCGTTTGAAGCCGTAAGTTACGGCGAGCTTTCTGGCGTTGGGAGGCCCGACTACGGCTTTGTGTTCGATAAGGCCGCAGCTCTTTGCCAGTTCAGGTGCAATCACAAGCGCGTCCATGGTTTCTTTCATGCGGTTGGGATCTTCAATAAAAACAACCATCGAAAGACCCGGCTTCTGCAGAAACTGCGGGAAGGTGTCCTTGTCGCAGCTTTCAAAACCGTGTTCGTTGACCATTCTCAAAAACAGAGGGTGGCTGTAGAGGTCAATCTTCGGGGAAGTGCCCATCAGTTCCATCAGTGCTTCTCCTTTTTATCGAGTTGGGCTTGGAGGTGCGGAGGCAGTTTGCCGGTATTGGCCACAATGTCAGCAAACGCATCTTCGACATCGGGTGTCTGGCCGTTCATGGCCGCTTCCAGTGCATCGAGCGCAGCATCGACCTGACGCGCCCGTTCTTCTGTAATTTTTTTCGTTCCCATTCCGTTCCAAGCCAGAACCCATTCGCCGATTTGGACGTCGCCGAGCATCAGGACGTCAAGGTTTTCGGTTTGGCCGCGGCCGGAACAGACCGCTCTGCCGGGATAGGGCAGAGACTCAACTTTCATTGGAATTCCGATACACATTATTCGTCTGCCTTTGCGACAAAGCGCGCAAAACGGATGTCGCCGTCTCGGCAGGCTTCTTCTGCCGAGGGACGTCCGCTTTCATATTGTTCGATATCTAAACAAGGCGCATCCATGAGGGCAGGGGCAATTTCGTCCTCAGAGCGGGCCCGAAGTCCGATGTTCCAGCCGCGAACGATTTCGTATCCGTCACGGACAGCTTCATCAATATTTGCTTTGGCTTCAGGAGAAAGAGAACCGCCGTAGTCATCCAGCAAAATCGGCTGGAAACCCACAACCGCGATTTCTTTCGGAACGGCGCCCCGTACGGCTGCGGCAACCAAAAGATCATTCATGCCCGTTTGGTGCGGAGAAATCTTAGTAGAGGTCCAAAGTTTGACATCGTCGTTACGAAGCACACGGAGTTCACCGGGTTTGCCCTTGAAATCACAGCAGTCAAAAATCAGAAGTTTTTCTGCTCGGCAGATTCTGTCGTAGAGATACATACCGAGTGTGCCGCCGTCCGCAATAACGTTATTCGGATCGGTAAAAGCGTATTTATCGTTGAAAGCTTCAACGACTCTGACTCCGAAGCCTTCGTCTGCCCAGAGGATGTTTCCGATCCCTAGGATCAGACACGGAATATCTTTGAGGTTTTGCATATCTAGAATTGCCACCGTTATGGTTACAGGTTCTTAATATGCCACTAGTATAGTTACAAAATTTAAGTAAAACTACGGAGATAACGGATTAATTATCCGCTCAAAATGGTTTTTTGATGGCTATTTTCGCTTTTTCTTTCAATAACTCTAGCTGATTTTCTCTTCTGCATTTTCATTCTCGAGCGCCTGATGAATGTCCCAGCGCATTTGCAGAGAGAGCCAGAATTCGGGATCGGTGTGGAAGTATCGAGATAAGCGAATGGCCGTGTCGGTTGAAATGGAGCGTTTTCCGACGATGAGCTCGTTGATGCGGCGCCGAGAGACGCCGATGGCTTGTGCCAGCTCGGCTTGTGAAATGCCGAGAGGCTCTAAAAAACGCGATTCCAGAAATGCGCCCGGATGGGGTGCACTTCTGGAAGAACGTGAAATACGGCCTCGCAGCGGAGGAACTCCTCCGCTGTTTTGACCGTTAGTTTGATCCGAAGATCTTGCCATGAGAAAGCCTAGGCTTTGTTGGCAGAAGAAGCATTCGGGATGTCAGAAGGGGGAATGTCTTCGTTACCCGGCTGACGGATCGGTTCCTTGAAGAAGCGGATACCGTTGATCATCGTAGAAACCTGTGTGCCGCCGCCCATGATGTCTTCACGGAAGCTCATGTAAAGGTGAGCGCAGAGGAAGATGAGCAGGTAGTACATCAGAAGATGATGGAAGGTACGCACCGGCTGAGGACCGCCGAGCCATGCTGTAACCCAGCCGAACCAGGACATCCAGCCTGTATCCCATCCCCACTGTTCGGCGTAGAGGCCTAAACCGGTCAGGATGATCAGGACGGAGCCGAGGACGTACATGAGACACATAGCCGTCTGGGCCAGAGGATTATGACCGACATATTCCTTCGGGTGTTTGTTCAGGAAAAGGTAGTAGAGGGCAGTGCCGAAAATACCTTTAATCCATTCCATATCCCAGAACGGAAGGATGAAGATCATACGGGAATACTTGTTGCCGACGAATGCCCAGTAAATACGATAGAGCATCAGCACGGCGAACAGCATGCCGCAAACCAAGTGCAGCAGGATGATGTTTCCGAAGAAGTAGGTATCCCAAGTGGTGGCGTAGTTTGCAATCGGCGGCCAGCCAATCAGGAAACCCGTAATGACCAGCATGAAGAATGCGGCGCACTGAGCCCAGTGCCAGAAGCGTACAGGAGCTTCGTACACGTACACGGGTTCAATCGGGCCTTCCTCAATGCTGTATGCCCATTTCGAGATTTTCATAAAACCTCCTAATTAGCGGACTTGAACTTTGCAGAGTTCCTCACCGCTGGTCGACATGACGTGAGTTGCGCAGGCCAAGCACGGGTCAAAGCTGTGGATCGTACGCAAGATTTCGAGAGGCTGATCAGCCACGGCAACAGGTGTGCCGAGCAGAGCGGCTTCGTAAGCACCGAGCTGGCCCTTGGTGTCGCGCGGAGAAGCATTCCACGTAGTCGGAACAACAGCCTGCCAGTTTTCGATCACGCCGTCTTTAATAACGCACCAGTGTCCGAGGGCACCGCGCGGAGCTTCGCACTGACCGACGCCTTTGCATTCTTTCGGCCAAGTACTCGGTTCCCATTTATCCATGTTGGCAGCGACTTCATCACCGGCCTTGATGTTGGCTTCGAGTTCATCGACGTATTCGAGCATGAGCTGAGCGCACATCTTGGCTTCCAAACCGCGGCAGAGAGTACGGCCGAGGGTGGAGAAGAGAGCTTCGACAGGTACGCCGGCTTGAGCAAGAGCGCGGTCGACGAGTTCTTTCTGGCGCGGCATCTTCTTGGCGTAGGCGACAACCATACGTGCAAGAGGACCGGTTTCCATTGCGTGTCCGTTCCATCTCGGAGCTTTGATCCAAGAGTAGCGGGCATTCGCGGTGAGCCATTTGATGTCGGTCTTGGTGCCTTCGTAGTCGACGCCGGCTTTGCCGAGGTCGAAGTTCGGGTCGGTGATACCTTCCCAAGGATGCAGACCTTCATCGGGTTTCGGATAGGAGTACCAGGAGTGATCAACGAATTCTTTGATCTGGTTGGGATCCTTAAGGTCAACCGGAAGAATCTGGTCGAACTTGCCGTCGATAACGGCGCCGTTCGGCATAACGAGGCTCTTTTCGGACATATCGTTGGCATAGGCCGGGAAGTCGCCGTAGCAGAGCAGGTTCTTGTTGGCAAGGCCTCCGCCGATCTTGTACCAGTCTTTGTAGTAGGCCTGCATTGCCATCAGGTCAGGATAGTAGACTTCGTCGATGAAGCGGATCGTGGACTTAGCCACATCGCGCAGGAAGTTCATCCAAACCTGGTTGATCATGATGCCCTGGGCACCTGTATCGCTCATGTTAATCGGGCAGGGAACGCCGCCGACCAAATAGTTCGGGTGCGGGTTCTTACCGCCGACGATAGCGTGGACCTTAACGATTTCGCGCTGGAAGTCCAAGCTTTCGAGGTAGTGAGTGACGCCCAGAAGGTTAATTTCCGGAGGAAGCTTGTAGCCGGGGTTGCCCCAGTAAGCGTTAGCAAAAATACCGAGCTGGCCGCTGGCGACGAAAGCTTTCAAGCGGTCCTGAACTTCTTTGAAGTAAGCAGGAGAGGAGAGAGCATGCGTGGAGATGGACTGCTGGATTTCGCTGGTCTTCTTCGGATCGGCGCTCAAAGCGGAGACGACGTCAATCCAGTCGCAGCCGTGGAGCTGATAGAAGTGAGTCAGGTGGTCCTGGCAGTACAGCGTAGCGTTCATCAGGTTGCGGATGATATTGGCGTTCTTCGGAATCTTAATTCCGAGAGCATCTTCAACCGCGCGGACGGCAGACAAAGCATGAATACCGGTGCAGACGCCGCAGATGCGCTCCACAAAGGCCCATGCATCACGGGGGTCGCGTCCCTTCAGAATAACTTCAAGACCGCGCCACATCGTGCCGGTAGACATTGCGTCGACGATGACATTGTTTTCATCGAGGACGGCCTGCATACGTAAGTGACCCTCGATTCGGGTTACAGGGTCAACAACAACTTTCTTATTTGCCATTATTCATTTACTCCCATGTCCTTGTTGACTTCTTTTGACTTGGCGCGAGCGACGGCGCTTGCGGCGGCATGAACAGCCACGGCGGCACCCATCACACCAAGAGCAGCCAAGCCTACGCGGTCAGCAGTAGCCTGGATGCCAAGACCCCAGCTCGGAGGCAGGATGGTCGGTTCGTGAGCGTAGAAGCTGCCTCTATCCCAGAAGTTGTCTTCGGAGCAAGCCAAGCAGGGATGTCCGGATTCAACCGGCCAAGACAGCATGTCGTTCCAACGGATAGAAGAGCAGGAGTTGTAAGTGACAGGTCCCTTGCAGCCGACTTTGTAGAGGCAGTAGCCGAGTTTGGCGCCGATGTCGTCGAATTTTTCAACGAACTGGCCGGCATCGAAGTGAGCGCGGCGATAACACTTGTCGTGGTTGCGCTGGCCGTAGAACATCTTAGGACGGAGCTGAGCGTCAACCGGAGGCAGGCGGTCATATGTCAGCATGTAGGTGATGACGCCGGTCATGACTTCCGGGATCGGGGGGCAGCCCGGTACGCGGATAATCGGCTTATCTTTGATGACATCTGTAATAGGAACAGATTTTGTCGGATTCGGTTTGGCGGTGTTGATGCAGCCCCAGGAAGAGCAGGAGCCCCAGGCGATAACAGCTTTGGCGCCTTTGGCAACGTGCATCAGTTTTTCAAGGAAGGGTTTGCCGCCGGGCAGACAGAACATGCCGTCAGCGCCGAGGCAGGGAGATCCTTCAACAGCCAGGATGTAGTTGCCGTTGAATTTCTTCATGACGTCTTCGAGGGCCTGGTGATCTTGTTCACCGGCAGCGACCATCAGTGTGTCGTCGTAGGCCAGAGAAATCATCGAAAGGATAACGTCTTTGGTCAGCGGATGGTAAGAACGAATGAAAGATTCAGTACAGCAGGTGCATTCCAGGCCGTGGAGCCAGATAACCGGAGTACGTGGTTTAGTTTCCATCGCGTGGGCGATGTCCGCTGCGCCGTTTGCACCGAGTCCGAGGGAAGCGGCTGTCAAAGAGCAGAATTTAAGGAAACTGCGTCTTGAGACACCTTGCCGCCGCATCAATTGATAGTTAGTTTCTGTCATAGAAGCATCTTCTCAGTAGTTGCAGGGGTTGTTAAAACTCACACTCCCGGGAAGGATTTCCCAGGGAACTTAAGGATATTCTAAGCATTTTCCCTATAAATGGTAAGGAATTAAGTCAATTAAATTTATACGTAAAAACAGTGTGTTAGATTAAAAATTCAAATAAAAAATGTTACACATACCGTTACACCAAGATCAAATCAGCCTCTTGACACTTCAAATCTGAATCCGATTTTTCATTTTTATCTTTGGATCCGAATTTGAGGTTTGCATTTTTACAGCTCGTTATAAGGTTTGTTTAATCGACGATTCTTAAAATTTTTTACATCCGGATCCCATTTATAAAAATTTATGTCAGAAGAGAAAGCCAAGCTTGAGCTTCAGTCGGTTCGATGCGTACGCGGAGAACGGCTGCTGTTTTCCAAGCTGAATTTCCAGTGCCCTGCCGGCACACTGGTTCGCATCGCAGGACCGAATGGTACAGGCAAGACCAGTCTCCTGCGTCTTCTTGTCGGTTTAATGCAGCCGCAGGAAGGCCTAATCCTTTGGAAAAACGAACCCATCAAAAAGCTCAAAGAAGAGTTCTGGAAGGATCTCGTCTACATCGGACACCTGAACGGTGTGAAAGATGAACTGACCGCTCGAGAAAACCTCCTTATTAATTGTGAGATCGGAGAGCATCCGGTCACTAAAGAGCAGGCAGACCACGCCTTGGCAATGGTGGGACTCGAAGGTTTTGAAGACCACTACACCCGACACCTTTCCCAAGGACAGAGAAGACGAGTTGCACTTGCTCGTCTTTATCTCAGCCGCCACGCCGGATTCTGGGTCTTAGACGAACCCTTCACGGCTTTGGATGTTAAAGCTGTAGCAAATTTAGCCAATCTGATTGCCGAGCACGTCAATGAGGGCGGAATCGTCGCCTTGACGACCCATCAGGAAGTGCCGATCGCGGCTAATAATATTCAGCGAATCGAGCTGACCGGCGGCCGCTGGTTAAACGGCCGGATGGTTAAAAAACACGATTTAGCAGAGGAGGTGGCTTAAATCATGTTTCGGTTATTTCTGGCCGTTGTTCGACGGGATCTCAAATTGGCCCTTCGTCAAAAATCCGATGTTTTAAACACGGTCTTTTTCTTTATTGTGGTTGTAACTCTGGTTCCTCTCGGAATCGGTCCTGACCAGCAGCTGTTAAGAATGATTGCGCCCGGCGTTGTCTGGGTTGCTGCACTCTTAGCCGCGCTGCTTTCGCTCCCGCGTCTTTTTGCCAATGACTACGCAGACGGAACGCTGGAGCAGATGCTTCTTTCCGGTGAGCCTTTAACCGTTATCGTCATCGCTAAAGTTTTTGCGCATTGGCTCACTACGGGTATCCCTCTGACATTAATCTCCGGCCTGTTTGCGCTCATGTTCGACTTACAAGCCGATGTTGCGCTTGTCATGATGAGTTCGCTCTTCATCGGTACGCCGGTGCTGAGCTTAGTTGGCAGTGTAGGAGCTGCGCTCACACTCGGACTCAGAGGCGGAAGCGTTTTAACCTCGCTTCTTGTTCTTCCCCTGTATATTCCTGTTTTGATTTTCGGCGCCGGGGCTGCAGAAGCCGTCGCTGTCGGGATCAACTCAGCGGCTTACTTCTTTATCGTCGGCGCGCTCACGCTGTTTTCTTTAGTCGTGATGCCTGTCGCCACCTCAGCAGCGCTGAGATTTGCATCGGATTAATTTGCTTTTTGGACGCATTATGAAAACTAACAAGTCAATCCTTACTCCTGAGGGGATGTACGGTTTTGCCGGAAAGGCGCTGCGGCCGTGCTTCATCTTAGCCATCATCGTCATTCTCGCGGCGATGTATGTCGGCTTTTTTCTGGCACCGGTCGACGGAACACAGGGCAATTCCTATCGCATTCTTTATATTCATGTAGCCTGCGCCTGGATGGCCATGCTGCTTTATGTCGTCATGGCTGTTTTCTGCTCTTTAGGGCTGATTACGGAAAACCGTCTTTGGCCGATGGTTGCCGCCTCTTTGGCTCCGACAGGCTGCCTGATGGCGTTCCTTGCCCTTTGGACCGGATCTCTCTGGGGTCGTCCGACCTGGGGCGCCTACTGGGTTTGGGATGCACGTCTGACGAGCGCGCTGATTCTGTTCTTCTTCTATTTAGGTTATATCGCGCTGCAGAACGCCATTCCTGATTGGCGCCGCGCCGATAAGGCCTGCGCGGTGATCGGTATTGTCGGCGTGATTAACGTACCGATTGTTTATTTCTCCGTTCAGTGGTGGAACACGCTTCATCAGGGTGCTTCCATTACGGCTTCGGGTTCGTCTATTCATCCGGTGATGCTTTGGGCTTTGGCGCTGATGGTCATCGGTTTTTGGCTTTACACCTTTGCAGTGACCTTCGTTCGTCTGCGTTCCGTGATTTTGGAGCGTGAACGAAATCAGGAATGGGCACAGCAGCTTGCGCTTAAAGGAGAACTGTAATGGGTCAATGGTCCGGTATTTCAGATTTCTTTGCGATGGGCGGCTACGCACAGTATGTGTGGGGTGCCTACGGAATGGTTTTCTTTTGTTTTATTTGCGAAGTGTTCGGGCTGGTACGCAGAAGACAGAAAGCAGCAAAGGAGCTGCTGATGGAAGCTCGTGCGCACCAAGCTGAGGAGGATTTATGAACAGCACACAGAAAAAACGTCTCGGGCTTATTGCCGGAGGCTTAATAATTTGCGGTGCCGCTGCGGCCCTGGTTTTCAATGCATTTGAAGAGAACCTCGTGTTTTTCTTCTCCCCGTCTCAGGTTGCGGCGCATGAAGCACCTGAAGGCAGAGCATTCCGCATCGGCGGATTTGTGCAGGAAGGTTCCGTTCAGCGTCAGAAAGACGGTGTGACGGTTCGCTTCGACGTAACGGATACGGCGCATACCGTTCCCGTAACATACAAGGGCAGCCTGCCCGATTTGTTTAAAGAAGGCAAAGGCGTGGTCGCTCAGGGAAAACTGCAAAACGGTGTTTTTGTCGCTGACCAAGTCTTAGCAAAACATGACGAGAACTATATGCCGCCTGAGGCTGAGAAAGCCGTGCAGGACGCGCATAAGAAAGCTCGCGCCATGAAAGAGTAGGAGTTGAAATGATTGCAGAGTTAGGTCATTTTTCCTTGATCTTGGCCCTGATTGCGGCCCTGATCCAAGGTTTTCTTCCCTTGGCGGGTACCGCACTAGGCGTGCGCAGCTGGGTTAACGTGGCTCGTCCGGCCGTGTTTGCCAACGCTGTTTTCTGCACGTTCGCTTTCTGCTGTTTGGCTTGGTGTTTCTATACAAGTGACTTCTCCGTCATGAACGTAGCAAACAACTCCAACAGCATGCTGCCTTGGTTCTACCGTTTGTCGGCTACTTGGGGTTCTCATGAAGGCTCGATCCTTTTCTGGACTCTGCTGCTGGCCCTTTGGGGTTTAGCCGTTGCCGTCTGTTCTCGTCGTCTGCCGCAGGACGTGATGGCTCGCGTTATCGGCGTCATGGGTTTGATTTCCGTCGGTCTGACGCTCTTCATGCTTCTCACCAGTGACCCGTTCATTCGTCTGTTTCCGGCTGCTCACGAGGGCCGAGATCTGAACCCGCTGCTGCAGGACCCCGGCATGGTTTTCCATCCGCCGCTGCTTTATATGGGTTACGTCGGTATGGTCGTGCCTTTCGCGTTTGCCGTTGCTGCTTTGATCGGCGGCCGTTTGGACGCTGCCTGGGCGCGCTGGACCCGTCCTTGGACAAGCGCAGCTTGGATCTTCCTGACCCTCGGTATCTCTTTAGGTTCTTACTGGTCCTACTACGAATTAGGCTGGGGCGGCTGGTGGTTCTGGGACCCGGTTGAAAACGCTTCCTTCATGCCGTGGCTCACTGCAACTGCACTGCTTCACTCTTTAGCCGTGACAGAAAAACGCGGCTGCTTCAAGATTTGGACCGTTCTGCTGGCTCTGATTACTTTCTCCCTGTCGCTGCTCGGTACATTCCTCGTGCGCTCGGGCGTACTCACCAGTGTGCATGCTTTCGCCACCGATCCGCAGCGCGGTCTCTTCATTCTCGGACTTTTAGTTCTGGTCATCGGCGGCTCCCTGCTTCTTTTCGCCTGGAGAGCACCTAAGGTCGGCACCGGCGGAGCATTCGAGCTGTTCTCCAGAGAAGCAATGCTGCTCGTCAATAACGTGCTGCTGGTCGTGGCGATGCTTGCCGTCCTGCTGGGTACTCTCTATCCGCTGTTCATTGATGCGCTGAACGCCGGGAAGATTTCCGTCGGACCTCCTTACTTTGATTCCGTCTTCGGACCGATCATGGTTCCCGTGATTATTCTCATGGGTATCGGACCTCTGGTTCGCTGGAAAGACGCCAAGATCTCCGACATTATTAAGCGCACGGCTTGGTGCTTTATTGCTGCCGTTATCCTCGGTGCAGCCACTCCGCTTATCAAAGGCTGGAGCACATGGCTCTTTGTCGGCCTGACGATGTCTTGGTGGGTTTTATTCACGTTCATCGAATCGCTTCGTGAAAATATCCGTAATTTCAAGGGCAGCTTCTTCAGCAAAATCTTCAAGCTTTCCCGCTCTTGGTGGGGCATGATGATTGCTCACTTAGGTGTGGCTGTTTCCATCGTCGGTATCGGCATGGTCATGACGTACTCGCTCGAGCGTGACGTTACGATGACACCGGGCCACGAAGTTAACGTCGGCTCATATGATTTCAAGTTTGAAGATGTCAAACGCGGTATTCGCGGACCGAACTACATCGCCGATGAAGGCGTGTTTAAGGTCACGGAAAACGGTAAAGAAGTTGCCGTCCTGACGCCGCAGAAACGCAAATATTTCTCCAGCCAGATGCCGATGACCGAAGCAGCCATCAGCTCTTCGATTACCGGTGACGTTTATGTCTCCATGGGCGACCAGACGGTTGACGGTGCTTGGGTGGTTCGTGCCTACGACAAGCCCTTTGTGACTTGGATTTGGTGGGGCACGCTCATCATGTCTCTCGGTGCCTTTATCGCTATGCTGGATAAACGCTACAGAACTCGCCGCCGCGCCCGCAGCGCTCAGGCAGAGTAGGAGATTCAAATCATGAAAATGAAATATGTTCTTCCGCTTGTGATTTTCCTGGCGCTGGCGATTTTCCTCATGGTGGGTCTGAACCGTGACCCGAGAGAAGTGCCTTCTCCGCTGATCGGAAAGCCCGCCCCCGAGTTCTCTCTGCCGAGACTCGATGACCCGAATAAAGTCGTGTCTAAGAAAGACATGCTGGGTCAGGTTTGGCTGCTGAACGTTTGGTCCTCATGGTGCGGATCCTGCCGTCAGGAACATCCGACCATGGTTAAGGTCGGCAAGGGCGGCCAGAAGATCGTCCCGATCATCGGCTTGGACTACAAGGATAAAGATGCCGACGCTATGCGCTTTCTGCGCCAGGGCGGCGATCCTTATGACTTCTCCATCAAGGATCCGACCGGTGAAGTCGGCATCAACTTCGGTGTTTACGGCGTTCCCGAAACCTTTGTGATCGACAAAAAAGGCGTGATCCGCTACAAGCAGATCGGTCCGATCACTCCGGAAGCCTGGGATAAGAAGATCCATCCTCTCATCAATCAACTGAAAGCAGAATGATGAAGAAATTTTTACTCGCGCTGTTTTTTACAGCTTTTGCACTGACCGGAGTTCATGCTCAGTCTGCACAGCAGAGTCCGGCACAGCCTGACGTCAAGCCCACGATTCTTGACCCGGTGGCAAACAAACGCGTGGCAGAAATTTCTGCCCAGCTGCGCTGCCTGGTCTGCCAGAATCAGTCGATCGCCGACAGTAATGCCGAACTTGCGTTGGACCTTAAAAAACAGGTCGTCAAGCAAATCGCCGAAGGCAAGACCAATCAGCAGATTATTGACTTCATGGTCGACCGTTACGGCGACTTCGTCCTCTACAACCCGCCTTTTAAGATGAGCACGCTGCTGCTGTGGCTCGGACCGATTCTTTTCCTGGTTTTAGCCTTGGGCGGCTTGTTCTACACAATGGCCAAACGTAAAAAACTTAAACCCGTCGAATTGACGGCCGAACAAAAACGACGTGCCGAAGAGCTCCTTCGCGGGAATGAACCGGCGAAAAGGAGAGATGCCAAATGATGACATTTTTACTTTCAGCCGGAGCGATGATCATCGTCCTGCTTTTGATCATCTGTATTCCGCTGCTGACATTCCGTAAAAAGGACACGGGCGCCGAAGAACTTCCCCAGGCTAATATTGCGATCTATCGCGACCAGTTCAAAGAGCTGGAAGACGAATTGGCCCGCGGTGCTATTTCTCAGAACGAATATGACGAAAGCCGACTTGAGCTCGAGCGCCGTGTTATTGAAGAGTCCGTTCCGGAAAAACAGGTTGAACCGACCAGTCAAAAGGCCGGTGTTTACACGGTTTTTGTTCTGGTTCTGGTCGTTCCTTTCTTTGCTGTCGCCATGTGGGCTGCCACTCAGCATCTCGGTGACTTCCGTTTGGACGGCGGCGCCAATGAAGGCGTGGTCGATTACAACACCGGCACGGTCGTCAGACAGGCCGGCGAAATGCACGACATGGATTCTGCCCTGAAGAAACTGCGTGAGCATCTGAGAGAAACTCCGGGAGACATTCAAGGCTGGATGATGCTCGGACGTACCATGCTCACTATGAAGAACTACAAGGAAGCAGAAGCCGCCTTTACGAAGGCCGACCAGCTGGCTCCGGGCAATCCGGCCATTATGGTTGACTTAGCCGACGCAATCGCGATGGTTCAAGGTCAGGATCTCAGCGGCAAACCCTGGGAACTCGTTCAGAAAGCCCTCAAGATCGATCCGACCAATTGGAAAGCCTTGATGATGGGCGGTACGGATTACTTCAACCGCGGTGACTACCGCCATGCCGTGATGTATTGGGAACGTTTACTCGGCACGCTTTCCGCTAATGATGATATGCGCGCAGCCGTTATCGGCAGCATTCAGGAAGCCCGTAAACTCGGCAATATCGTCGGTCCGGTTCAGGACACGCTGGATTTTGGCAAACCCGCCGACAATAAAGATGAACGTGCCGTACCGATGATGAGCCAGATGATGAAGAACGGATCTGCTCCGATGGGTCAGACTCCGGTTCCTGCACAGGCAATGAAGGCAACCCACTTCATCTCCGGCGTGGTGGAACTGGATCCGAAACTGGAAGAGCAGGCAGCCAAATTTGACACGCTTTACGTGACGGCTCGCCCGGCAAGCGGCAGCAGAGCACCGATTGCTCAGCTGAAGATCAAAGTGCTGAGCTTCCCGGTTCACTTCAAGCTCGACAATACGATGCTTCCGCCGATGGATATGGGCGGCGGCACTTTGGATGAACATGAAAACGTCATGATCACGGCTCGTTTGGGCAATTCGCAGCAGATGATGCCGGCAAACGGAGATCTGGAAGGACAGACCTCCAATGCTGTTAAGGTCGGCGCAGACGATGTCACACTCAAGTTAACGAATGTGATCGCTCGCTAACAAAATCAAGGGAGAATCCAGTTTCTCCTCTTAAATGCAAAAAAACCGGCTTCGCGCCGGTTTTTTGCTATATCGAACGAATTATTTTGCGTATTCGATCTTATTGGTCTTCATCAGTTCATTGAGGAAGTTCTGCTGTTTCTTCAGCTCGAGACCTTCGCGGATCTGATCTTTGACAGAGTCGTAGGACGGGAAGGGAACTTCTTTAACGTCATTAACTTTGATGATGTGCCAGCCGAATTCCGTCTTGACCGGAGCCTTAGAAATTTCGCCTTTCTTCATGTTTTTAACAGCATCGGCAAAGGGCTTCACAAACACTGCCGGGCGATTCCAGCCTAAGTCTCCGCCGTTTTCTTTAGCGCCGGTATCGACAGAAAATTCTTTGGCTAAGGCAGCGAAGTTGCCGCCGGCAGCGAGTTTCTTTTCGATATCCTCAGCGGTCTTTTGGTCTTTAACCAAAATGTGGCTGACTTCATATTCTTTGTTGCCAAGGGCTGCTTTTTCTTCTTCATAGCGAGCCTTGATTTCTTTGTCGCTGACCGGATGTTTGGCCATTTCGTCTCTCAGGAGAGCTTCCTGAAGAATACGGAATTTAGCGTAGTCCAAAGCAAATTTGACTTTAGGATCGTCGGAAATCTTGCGCTTTGCAGCTTCCTGTTCGACCAGAGCATTGGCGACTAAGTTTTCGGTAATTTGACGGCGTGCTTCCGGCGTGTCCTTACCGCCGTTTGCAATCAGTTGGGCAACCCATTCATCTTGGAGAGACTTGGGAATCGGTTTGCCGTTAACCGTGGCGATGTTCTGGGCAGAGACGGCAAAAGCCGCAGATGCCAGAGCCAGCACAGCCAAAAGTTTTAAATTTTTCATAACGTTGCCTTTGATATGAGAAATAAAGTTTCCCGCTATTGTATTGAGTAAATTTCAAAACGGTTGATCATCCCCGTGTTTTGGGAATAGAAGGCTAAAAAGTTAAGATGTTGTACCTACCTCCGGAGAGGTATACAAGAGAGAAATTCGGAGGTATTCCATTATTAAGATTGAATTAAGGCTCGTTAACCCTCAAACTTGTACTGTGAGCAAACATTAAGGCTCGCATAAGCCAAGAAAAAGTTTCAGTCTTTTTAAGGACTTAAAAATGACAAAAATGCCCCTTTTTCCTTCTGTTCTCGCTTTGGCATTGATCGGGTACTTCGGCGCCTCTTACGCAGCACCGGCTCAGAACGATGCGAACTGTACAGCCTGTCACTCCAATATCGGCACACTGCACACCGGATCTAAACATGCAAACCTTCCGTGCGCAACCTGCCATGACGGTACAGCCGATCATCTGAAGAACCCCAAGACTCATCCGACCGTATCCATGAGTCCGCAGCAGTGCAGCAGCTGCCACCCGAATCAATTCGAAACGATGTACAAGGTTAACGATCATCGTATCGCTCGAGATTCCAAGAAGAATTTGAACAACATCTCTCCGAACCCCTTCTTTGACGAAGCGCTCGGAGCCCACGGTTTCGTTAAAGAACACAACCTGCCGAGATCGCACGCCTACGCCGCAGTCGACCAGTTTATTGCCGACCGCTCCTTCGGCGGCCGCTTCCAGCCGAAAGAAGGCTGGCTCTTCAGCGGAGATAACGGCGGTTTCTTCGGCGTTTGGGAAAAGATCGATGACACGATCCCCGGCAACGCTCAAAAACCTCATAAACCGGGTACAGCAGCCGCAGCCAACCCTGTTTGCTGGACCTGCAAATCCACAGACGTCATGATGGACTGGGCCTACTTAGGCGACCCGAACACCAAGGCTAAGTGGAGCCGTGCTTCCAACCCGGTTGATCTGGTTCACAACATCAATCATGCTCTGAACTGCAATATGTGCCATGACCCGCACAGTGCTCAGCCCCGTATCGTCCGCGACGCATTGATCCAGGCCATGACTCGCACCGATTACCCGACGCTCTATTCGGAATCGGCCAATAAGACACCGATCGACGTGAAAGACATGGGTCTCCGCGGCTTCACACGTAAGATCGCGATCCTCGGCAAACCTGACAGCAAACTCATGTGCGCTCAGTGCCACGTTGAATACAACTGCAACCCGGGTACCGATCCTGCTACCGGCAAACCCATCAAGATGGACGACCCGCGTACGAACCTCTTCCCGCTGGTGGATGTCACCCGGATTGACGACTTCTACAAACATGCTTCTTTCAAGGACTTCAAACACAACCAGACCGGCGCTCTTCTGACGAAGATGCAGCATCCGGATACCGAAGTGTATTGGAACTCCAAGCATGACCAGATGGGCGTCGGCTGCGCCGCCTGCCATATGCCGAAGGTTAAAGATGCAAACGGCAACGTTTACACCTCTCACTGGGCAACCACACCGCGTGCTTACATCCAGGAAACCTGCCTGCAGTGCCATAAGGACAAGACCGAAGCTCAGATGAACAAGGTTCTTGATTCTATGAATGCTCACTACAACGGCAAACTTCGTGAAGCCGAAGCCTCGATGGGCCAGATGTTCATCGCCTTCAGACAGGCTAACGACGCCGGTGTTGATCCTGCTGTCATCAAACAGGCTCAGGACCTCCACTCTGTAGCACACACCAACTGGGAATGGTGGACCGCCTCCAACGGTTCTTGGTTCCACAATATGCCTCAGGCTAAAGAGTCCCTGGCAAAATCCGTGGCCGCTTCTCAGAAAGCTACAAAACTTCTCCGCGACGCAGTTGCCGCCAAAGTCGCTGCTCAAGCTCAGCCGCAGGCTCAGCAGACCGCCCAGAAGTAACTTGATCTAATCTTTCGTCAAACCGGTTAACCGCCGGTTTGACGGATAAACCTAAAAGCAGGAGTTGTGAATGTCCTCAGACCTTATCTTTTGGATCTGCGCCGCAGCACTGCTTCTGCTTTTAGAAGTTTGTCTTTATATCGGCTTACGTTCCTCTTCGAGAAACGAAGTTGAAAACACCAGCCTTAACCGCCTTGTTTATCAGGACCAATTTCAGACCTTAAATCAGGAGTTGGCCGGACACAGAATCTCCAAAGCTGTCTACGATGCAGAGCTTTCTGAACTTGAGACCAGGGCAGTAGAGGAAACAGAGGCACCTCTCGTAAACTACAGAAACCGTCCATGGATAAAGCCGGCTTCTATTTTCCTCCTTGTTCTGATTCCTTTTACAGCTGTTTTGCTTTATTTCTCCTGGGCAAATCCTTCTCTTGTGACTTACAAAGGAACACCGGAAGCGCTGGCTGCAGCTCAGCCCGCCGACCGCATCGGACAGCTCAAAACCTTCCTTAAAGAAAGTCCCAGAGCCGTAAGAGCATGGCTCGCTTTGGCAGACGAATATGGAAGAGAAGGACAATACAAAGAGGCGTTAAATGCGATGAATGAGGCTTTTAGCGTTTCACCGAACGGTGTTGCTAAGACGGCGGATTATCGCGTTCAGCGTGCGGTATTTGCATTGGAGACTTCTGACCCGATGCTCCGCTCGCAGGCAGTATCGGATCTTGAGCAGGCCGTAAAACTCGAGCCTTCCAATATCCGCGCGCTTGAGCTCGGAGGCATTGTGGCTTACCAAAGCGGTCAATACGCCAAGGCGGCGGAATTTTGGCAGGAACTGCTTCTTTTAACGCCGCAGGACTCTCCCGCATATTCGCGGCTCTTGGATGCAATTTCGGATGCCAAGAACCGCGCTCAAATGAACTTCAAGTTCTAGACCTTTGTAATCAGCGACATTTCGCACGGCTTGCAGTGGAAATGAGCGGTGAGTTCAATTTTTCCGCTGCGAAGTTTTAACGGAGTCGGCTTAATTTTTTCTCCGCGCAGCTTGCCTTGTTTCGGACAAATATCCAGCGCATGACGAATGCAGTAGCGGCAGCGCATTACTTCGGTTTCGCCCTTGTGTTGGCCTTTCTCAAAAGCGGGCTCGGTCACTTGAGTTCCGTGCAGTCGGTAGAACTCAAGAGCCTTCTTGTTCATAACGTTTCCGTGGTAATCCAGCTCTTTTACCGGGAAGACAGCCTTTGTATCTTCTTTTGCCTGAGGAAGAATTTCTCTTTTTTGAGATCGATCTTCCTCCAGGCGAGCAATTAATTCTCGGCGCAAACCGTTAAGGACAGATGCGCTCATGAAGCCCGGATGTTCACCTTCAATGGTGATGTCATCGGCGATAAAGTCAGAAGAGCCGAGCTTGCCCAGCGCTCTCAGAACCTGGTCTTTGACGGCCTGAGGGTTCTTTGCCTCAGGGAGAGGTTCTAACAGAGTCACTTCAGATTGATGGCCGTGACCGTCATCGGCACGAATGTCAATGCCGTCAAGACGTACCGATGCTTCAATACGGATCGGAATTTTTCTGAGTGCTGTCTCTGCATTCATCCGCTTCAGCCAAGCCGCGTCTTTATTGCGCATTAAACGAAGACCTTCTTTCAGGCCGGTAATGCGGCTGCAGGGTTCGCGTGTGAAGACCTCCCAAAGCCCCGTGTCTTTTTGCTCTGCACGATTGATCAGGAGTCCTGAGAGCTCGTCAGTGTCGGTAAAGAAAGTGAGACCGTCGCCGTTGTGAAGTTCTTTTTTTGTTTTAACTAAGAAAGAGCGGTCATTGACTTTAACGACTTGACCGATGACGGCGCCGGAATTTTTCGGCGTGCTGAAGGCCTCCATATGGTCGCTGCGGCCGTTGACAAAGTAGTCGGTTGCTCCGCGGTTGAAAGCGTTCTCGAGCGAGGGCTCAAAGTTAAATTCGACTTTTCCGTCGCTCTCAGCTTCGAAGTCCGGGTGCTTTTCCAGCCAAGTATCAAGTTCTCGACGATAGAAAGCAGTCGTGTTCTTGACGTAAGTCAGGTCCTTGTATCGGCCTTCAATCTTGAAGCTGCGAACGCCGGCGGCAATGAGGGCGTCTAGGTTCTGAGACTGGTTGTTGTCTTTCAAGGAAAGGAGATGTTTGCCGCGGCTGATAGATTTGCCTTCCTCGTCAAAGAGGTCAAACGGGAGGCGGCAGATTTGCGCGCAGTCTCCGCGGTTGGCGCTCCGGCCTTTAAAGGCTTGACTGGCGTAGCATTGACCGCTGTAGCTGACGCAAAGCGCGCCGTGAATAAAGAATTCAATTCGGGCGGTTTTCAGCGCTTCAGCCATCTCTTGGATCTGCCCCAAAGTCAGTTCACGAGCAGGGACGATCTGAGAAAAGCCGATGGATTCCAGAAACACGGCTTTTTCCGTGGTGCGGATATCGCACTGAGTGGATGCATGCAGCTGGATCGGCGGCAGATCGCACATCAGCAGTCCCATGTCTTGAACGATCAGCGCATCAACGCCTGCGTGGTAAGCCTGATGGGCGAGCCTTACGGCCTCCGGCAGTTCCTCATCGGAAAAGATCGTATTCAGTGCCATATAGACACGTCCGTTGAAACGGTGCGCGAAGGAAGCAAGACGCTCTATTTCCGACATGGAGTTCCCGGCATTGGCGCGGGCGCTGAAAAGCGGTCCGCCGATATAGATGGCATCAGCGCCGTGTTTGAAGGCTTCGATGCCGATATCGCAGGTCCTGCAGGGAGCGAGAAGTTCGAGAGTACGGGACGGTGTCATGGTTTATTAAAAAACCGGCCCATCGGGATGGATGGGCCGTGAGTGATAAGTTTGTGCTGCGAATTAACGGCAGTGATCGTATTTCAGAAGATTCTGCACTTCAGTCGAATTGCCGCGCTGTTTGGCAATATCGTAGGGAGCGAGTTCATCGTTGGTACAGTAATCCTTGCGGGCACCGGCATGCAAAAGGAGCTTGACTGTGTCAGCATCGGCTTCTCTGGCTGCCATGTAAAGCGGAGTGATGCCGCGAAGCGTTCTTGCGTTCACATCGGCGCCTTTGCTGATCAGGTACTTGACCATTTCCTTGTTGCCGGACGTGGCTGCGTAGTGCAGGGGAGACCAGTTTTTAGGATTGTTAACTGCGGCGCCGCGAGCAATTAACTTTTTCGCCACGTCGTTGTCTTTCAGGAAGATTGCGATCATCAGCGGGGTTTCTTTCAGTGTATTGGGCTGATCAACCTTGATGTTTTTCTGCTTAAGCAGCAGATCAATCACGCTGTTTGCATTCTTGCGGATGGCAAGCATTAAAAGCGGTTCGCCGGCACCGCTGGAGGTGACGGTATTCGGGTCGAGGCCTTTCGCAAGCAGAGGAGCTAAGGCGTCGGCATCGTTTTTAAATGTGGCATCCACGGCATCGTCGTATGTTGTTGCGAATGCGGAAACCGATAAAAGGCAGGAAGCGGCAAGTAAAGCTAATTTGCGGTACATCATAGTAATTCAGCCTTGCTGAACAATCTGAAAAAGTTTTGAGTGGAATCTTCAGCTACTTTTTCGAGCGTCTCTGCCCGCAGAAAAGCGACCTTACGAGCAACGTAACGAACGTAGGAAGGTTCGTTGCGCTTTCCGCGGAACGGAATCGGAGCAAGGTAAGGACAATCGGTTTCTACGAGATATCGATCGCTCGGAACCCAGGACGCGACTTCCTGAATCTGAGTTGCGTTCTTGAACGTGACGATACCCGAAAAAGAAAGATAGCCGCCGAGATCAAGCGCATCTTGAGCCATTTTCTTATCGCCTGTGAAGCAGTGGAGCACAAAGCCTGTCGAACCTGCGTCGTGCTCTTTTAACAGACGAATCGTGTCTTCCTGTGCGTCACGAGAGTGGACAATTACCGGCAGATTTGCCAGTTTTGCGGCCTCGATGTGGCGGGCAAAACGCTCGAGCTGAGCATCGTAAGGCTCTTCCTCATAGTAGTAGTCCAAACCGCATTCGCCGATGGCAACGACTTTCTGTGGTTTAGTGAGTCCGACGAGTTCTTCGATGCTCGCTTCATGGTCGTCATCCTTGGTACTCGGATGAACGCCGGCGGCGTACCAAACGTTTTTATGTGCATTGGCGAAATTTAAGCCCCGCTCGTAATCCTGAAGCGATGTGCCGGCGACTAAGGCGCCTCCGACTTCGGCCTCTTTCATGCGGGCAAAAACTTCGTCGATATCGAGCTGAAACTCAGCTCCATCAATGTGAGAGTGTGAATCGATCAGCATTTCAGTCCAAATGTCCGAAATGAATATATCCGTTCTCGAAGCTCAGGTAGCCGCCGCGGGAACGACCGTTTTCGAAATCCCAGTCAGGCAGTACCCAGCGGTCGAAACGCGAGTCTTCATTGACGTGCGTATGGTGTGCAGGACGGTGGGTATGTCCGTGAATAATGATTTTGGTTCTATATTGTCGCACGGAACGGGCGACGTCATTGACGACGACATCCATGACTTCCTTGCTTTTTTCTTGGTTGTCATAGGCGCTCTGATTGCGCAGGCCTCCGGCCAAAGCGATACGGTGTTCAAGTTTTTCACCGAGGATCTGACGCTGGACATCGGGGCGGCGCAGGGTCGCACGGAACTGCTGATATTCAGGATCCAGCGTGCACCACATATCGCCGTGGGACAAAAGGATATGATCAAATCCGACTTGAACCGGAATCGGGTCTGCAATGAGCTGAGCACCGGTGGCTGCGGTAAAACCTTTACCGAGCAGAAAGTCGCGGTTTCCGTGCATCACATAGATGCGGTGCCCGTTGAGGAAGAAAGCTTTGAGGGCTTCCAAAATGTCGGCATAGGCCGGAGCATGATCGTCTCCGGCCCAGAATTCAAAGAGGTCTCCAAGAATGACGAGCTCGGAGAAACGAGCGGCGTCGTTTTTGAGGAACTTGAAAAAGGCCTCCTTAGTTGCCGGTTTGTCGGCAGCTAAATGCAAATCGGCGATAAAGACGGGATTTTGCAAAGGAGGAATTTTGGAGAGACAGCTCTCAGCAGGAACAACGCCGTTGAATGACACTTAGATAACCTCAGCTTTTTCGATAACGACATCTTCGGTCGGGACATCGTCATACCAACCGACTCTACCGGTGCGGACTTTAGCGATCTTGTCAACAACATCCTGACCGGCAACAACCTTGCCGAATACGGCATAGCCCCAGCCCTGCATTGTTTCGCTCTTGAAGTCGAGGAACTTGTTGTCGGCGACGTTGATGAAGAATTGAGCGCTGGCAGAATGCGGATCGTTCGTACGAGCCATAGCAATGGTGTACTTTTCATTGGACAAGCCGTTGTTGGCTTCGTTCTTGATCGGTTCGCGAGTGTCGACTTCGTCCATGCCGGGCTTGAAGCCGCCGCCCTGAATCATGAAGCCGGGGATGACGCGGTGGAAAATCAGGCCGTTGTAGTGGCCGTCTTTGACATATTGTTCGAAGTTAGAAGCCGTGACAGGCGCATTCTTGTAATCGAGTTCGATATCGATAGTGCCGAAATTTGTAGTTAAACGAATCATTTCTTTTTCCTAAAAAATTACTTCAAAACTTTGACGGATTCGATGATGACGGGACGAACCGGAACATCATCCATGAAACCCTTAGATCCGGTCGGGGCGCGGCCGATCTTTCGGACGACATCCATGCCGGAGACAACTTCACCGAAAACGGCATAACCGTCTTTGGTTGACGTACCGTTGAGGAAATCATTGTCTTTCAGGTTGATAAAGAATTGGCTGGTTGCAGAATCAGGATTGTTCGTGCGGGCCATTGCAATGGTACCGACGGTGTTTTTCAGACCGTTCTTGTCTTCGAGTTTGATCGGAGCGTGCGTGCTCTTCTGATGCAGATTGCGGTCAAAACCGCCGCCCTGAATCATGAAATTGTTGATGACGCGGTGGAAGATCGTACCGTTATAAAAACCTTCATTGGCGTACTTGACGAAGTTAGCAACTGTCGTCGGAGCTGCTTTCTCATTAAGGTTGACAACGATGTTGCCTTCAGAGGTAACGATTTCAACTTTAGGAGCGGCAAAGCAAACAGCAGAGGCAGCCAGCAATGCAGCGCCGAAAGCCAGTTTTTTCAAATTAAACATGGAGTTAGATCCTAAAAAACATTCTGCAGGAGAATGCCTGCAGCAAAGAATAGATTAAGGAGCGGTTCGAATCGTCAGATCCTGAGCAATTTGAGCTTTTTCCTTTAGACGTCCGTTCTTAGGTGCCAGACGTGCCGCCTTGGCATACATATCGGCTGCTTTGGCAGCGTAAATATCACCGAGATTGGAATATGTCGTGACGGATGATGCGTTGTTCATCAGCGCACGCTCCAGAAGGTCCTGGGCGCGTCCGAGGTTGCCTTCGCCGGCATAGATGACGGCGAGGTTGTTGTAGGAATCTGCGATTTCGGGATATTCGCGAATCAGCTGCTCAAAAACTTTTTTTGCTTCGTCATTTTTCTTTGTTTCCATGAAGATGACGCCTCGCAGGAAGCGAAGATTGACGTTTTGAGGGTTAGCAGCTAATTCCTTATCTGCCAGATTCATGGCATCCGCGTATTTACCTCGATTAATCAGCTGCGAGACCGAACGGGCCGGATTAACGATATCCGGAGTTTTGTCACCGAAAAGCGGGATGCTGTCCTGAGCAAAGACTTGAGCCGAAAGAAGCAAACCGGAGAGGGCCGCACAACCGAAAATCAAAGGCAGACGCATAGTGAACCTGTACCTATTGTTTGAACAAACTTTAATGTTAGTCAAGATTCTATGGAATTCGGCTAATCAACGCAAAAATCAAGAATATTTACAACTGCGGAGACCGGATTCGGTCTTTTCTCGGACTCAAGTTAGAGAAAGTCACAAGTGCAAAAATTTCTGCGGGTGTTTAATCTGAGACGGACGGAAGGTGATCATGAGACAAGTTTTTCGCCAATTGCCGTGGATCCATCCTCAGATCGATCCGCGAATACAACAGTTCTTCAATCAGTACGGGCGGTATCTTCGCCTCAAGCAGGGCGCTTCGATTTTTAACGGCGGTGACACAGGAGAAATCGCTTTGGTCCTCAGCGGGCTTGGTGTCTTCTCGTTTCCGGATAAGCATCTTAAAAATCACTATCTTTCCTTGATTCCTCCAGGCTCTTTGATGGGCGATGTGGACGGGCTTACGCACGAATCCGTGAACGTTTATGACAGCGCTTTTCGTGACTCGGAGGTCCGCCTGATCAAAAGAGATATTTTCAGAGACTTCCTTATCCAAAACCCGGAGCTTTTGCATGCGCATACTCTGTCGGTGATTGCGCACCATGAATCCTGCATGGAAGCATTAATCGCCAATTCGACGTTAACGCTTCCCGAACGCCTTCAGGTTCTCTACGCAAGTCTGGCGGCTTCTCTCGGAAAATCTTCAGAGATGAAAGGTTTTGTCAGTATTCCGTTGACACTGACTGCGGTTGAGCTCGCCAGCTTTGTAAATGCTTCTCGTCAGTCTGTTTCCTCCGTCCATACCGAGATCGAGTCAAACGGAGAGATCGTGAGGAAGAGAGGAGAGACGCAGCTCGCTAAAAACTTCATTAACGGGTGTTTTGACTGGCTGGAAAACGGAGCCCAGCCCTCTGTGCGCGCGAGAAAAAACGTCAGCTGCCTGACACTTTTGGAGCAGCAGCAAAAGGAGGTCTGTAAAAGTGTCAGATAGCTGACAACAAGCGTTGTTCATCGTTTTTATATTGGTTTTAAACCTCAAATAAGGAAGCAGAGATGAACAAAAAATTAGCTGCATTAGTCTTTGCAGTCTTCGGCGCATTCATGGTAGAAGTCTCGGCTGCCGGTGTTGCAGAGTTTCATACCGCTAAAGGCCAAGATTGTGCGGCCTGTCACGCGGACGGCAAACCTTCAAGTTCAAATGTTTCGGAAGCGGCTTGTCAAAAATGTCACGGTGAAGAGCCTGCAGGCAAAGCTTTAGAAATCGAAGGCAAAAGGGTTGCCAATATTCACAAAACGTATTTCGACACTTTTGAATGCCTACAGTGTCACAAAGGCCACTCACAGTCCGTTATTGCCTGCGCCGAGTGCCACAAAGGCGCACAAAGCATCCAAGTCCCTTAATTACTTAACTTCTCACCAAGGAGAATAAAAATGTCAAAAGTTGAACTTTCTCGCCGCGGTTTCCTTAAAGGTACGTTGGCTGCAACAGGCGCAGCCATGGCCGGAACTGCAGCTCATGCCGGTGATATTCCTGAAAAGTGGCAGCAGCCGAAGTGCAGCGGCTGGAGCTGGGAAAAACCGGCGGCCAAGATTGCTCCGGAACAGATTAAAAAGACAGTGGATACCGACGTTGTGGTGATCGGTGCAGTTCTTGCGGGTTTTGCAGCCGCACTGGCAGCCGCTCAGGAAGGTGCCAAAGTCGTTTTGGTAGAAAAAACACGCGGCTGGAGCTGCCGCGGCGGTCACATCACCGCATTCAACAGCTCTCTGCAGAAGAAGATGGGCATCGATATCGATGCAGCTGAGATCGTTCGTCGCCTGGTTGCTTGGGGCCAGGGCAGGATGGATGAACGCCTGCTTTGGATGTTTGCCAGAAAGTGCGGCGACTGCATGGATTGGGCCATCGACATCGCAGACAAACACGACACAAACGTGACGCTGTGGGAAGGCTACTACAAAGGTCCGACATACACCGAGTTCCCCGTCACGCACTTCTTCTATAACAAGAACATCAATCTTGACTATACCTATGGTAACTCGGAAGGTATCGGCAATGTCGCGCTCATGCCCTGCTTTGAAGAAGAACTGAAGAAAGCCGGCGTCACACTGATGTACCGTACTTCTGCCGTTCAGTTCCTTCAGGACGCGAACAAGCGCGTTACCGGTCTTATCGCCGGCAGACCGAATAACTACATTCAGATCAATGCCGCAAAAGGCGTCATTATTGCAACCGGCTGCTACGGCTCCAATGAAGAAATGAGAAAGGCTTTTGCTCCGTATTCTCTGCATGCCGACGCTCAGATCTACTTCCCGACCAAATCCAATACCGGTGACGCTCACATCATGGCAATGCAGGTCGGCGGCGTGATGCAGAAGAACGATAATCATGCCGCAACCGTTCACTTAGAGGCCGGCGCCGGCAGCTATGGCTTCCTGCATGTGAACGCCAACGGCGAACGCTTCATGAACGAAGACGTCAACACGCAGTCCAAGTCTTGCTCCAAGGAGCTTCAGCCGCACGGAATTGCATGGACGGTCTACGACTCCAACTGGACACAGGATGTGAAGAAACAGGTTGACGGTAACCTCGCCGGCGGTCTCTTCTACAGACAAATGTGGCAGCCTTGGGGCAACGGCTGGAACGTTGAAATTGAAAAGGCTTCCCAGGCGCAGCACATCAAGGACGGCAAGGTTGTCGTTGCCGATACACTGGATGAACTTGCTCAGAAGATGGGCGTTCCTGTTGAAGCCTTTAAAGCAACCGTTGCCCGCTACAACGAATTGGCAGCTAAAGGCCATGACGATGATTTCGGCAAGCGTCCCGAACTGCTAACACCGATTCAGAAGGGCCCGTTCTATGCCGGCCGTCTTGTCAGCACGCTCTTGGCTATGTCCGGCGGTCTCCATACCGACCCGAGCCTTCATGTCTTAGATAAGAACGATAAGCCCATCGAGGGGCTCTATGTTTGCGGCGCGGCCGCCGGTGATTACTTCGGCTCCGGTGACTATCCGACAATTTGCCCGGGTATGAACCATGGAAGAGCTTTGACGTTCGGACGTTTGGCAGGCGTTATGGCCGCCGGCGGTGACATCGATAAGACAGTGAAGTCTATGGATATTAAGTGATTTTGAGACTTGGGCGCCGGGACACGTCTCTCGGCGTTTTATAAAAACCAAAAGCGAAAATCGGATCTCCGGTTTTCGCTTTTTCAACAGAGGCTCTTGAAACGGATTGTTCTAAGAGCGCTCTCAAATATTTTTTCGGTTTAGTACCGATGGTAGCCGCGGTGCGGCATTCTCTGCTGAGGTTCTGCGCAAGGATATTGCGGATATGCAGAATTGTCATACCGATGGGGGCCGTAGTAGCCGTCGGAGGCGTACGGACGATGGTCGTTGTAATAATGGCCGTGGTGCATACAGCCGGCAATGAAGGGTAACGACAGCAAAGCAAGGACGATTGTAAAACGCTTCATAACGATCTCCTTAGAACAACTTCTTCCAATCTAAACGATCTTGTGTTTGTGACAAGTGTTAGAGCCTAGGATTTCTACTTAAGCTAGTAGTATCTCTGTCTTTGGTACAGACGGTTTCCTGCCTAGGTGTGAAGGCTTCCATTTGCTAAAATCAACAAAATAGGCTCGGTGCGAGCAGAGGCTAGGAAGCTTCGACTCAATCCGGCTGTTCCATTAACGAAAGGAAGTCCGATGGCCTTAAAAATTTACAATACGCTCTCTCGTAGCGTGGAGCCCTTTAAATCCATTACACCCGGAAAAGTCGGAATGTATGTATGCGGCGTTACCGTCTACGATGACTGCCACATTGGACACGGAAGAACATTTATCGCTTTTGACGTGGCAAGACGCTGGCTTCAGGAGAGCGGCTACGACGTCAAATTCGTCCGCAACGTAACGGACGTTGACGACAAGATTATTAAACGCGCGGCAGAACGCAAGATTCTGCCGTCCGAACTGGCAGAAACCTACACCAAGCGTATGCAGGAGGATCTCGAAGAACTCGGCTGCCTGCCGCCGAGCGTTGAACCGAGAGCGACTCAGTACATTCCTAAGATGCTTGCCCTGATCGAGAAACTCGAAGAAAAAGGCTATGCCTATCAGGATAAGAACGGCGACGTCGATTTCTCCGTTCGAAAATTTAAGCCTTACGGCGCTTTATCCGGCAAGAAAGTCGACGAACTGCAGCCCGGAGAACGTGTCAAAGTCGAAGAAGCAAAACAGGATCCGCTGGACTTTGCACTTTGGAAGAGGGCTAAACCCGGTGAACCTGAGTGGGATTCCAAATGGGGCAAAGGCCGTCCCGGCTGGCATATTGAATGCTCGGCAATGAGCTGCGATCTGCTCGGAGAAACGTTTGACATCCACGGCGGCGGCCCGGATTTGATGTTCCCGCACCATGAAAATGAAATCGCTCAGAGTGAAGCCGCCAACGGCAAGAAGTTCGTGAACACTTGGATGCATTCTGGTCCGCTGCGCGTCAACGGCGAGAAGATGAGTAAGTCTCTCGGCAACTTCTGGACCATCCGTGATGCCTTAAAGGAAACCAATACTCAGTACGGCGACAAAAACGGAAACGAAACGCTCCGTTTCTTCTTACTGCGCTCCCATTACAGAAGCCCGATTGATTTCTCTTCTGCTTTGGTAGAAGACGCCCATCAGGCGCTGATTCGTCTTTATACGGCGCTTAAAAATACGTCGGCAGATGACAAGCCTCTGGACTGGAACGAAAAGTATGCCGCTCAGTTCAAAGAAGCGATGGATGATGATTTCAACACTGCCCAGGCTGTTGCCGTTCTCTTTGAATTGGCTAAGGAAGTCAATCAGACAAAGTCTCCGGAACTTGCCCGTCAGCTCAAAAAACTCGGAGGTGTGCTCGGTATTCTGCAGTTGGATCCGGAAGCCTTCGTCAAAGGCGCTGTGGATTCAGTAGACGAAGCCGCCGTCGAGGCTTTGATTGCAGAAAGAAAGGCTGCTAAAGCCGCCAAGAACTGGGCGCGGGCTGACGAAATCCGTAAGGAGCTCCTAGAGAAGAATATTGTCTTGGAAGATGCTCCGGGCGGCGTGACAACTTGGCGCAGAGCTTAATGCCTATGACAAAGCAAACCGGTAAGCCCGAATGGTGGGAGCAGGCGAAAAAAGAGCTTTCCGAGGCAGATCCTGTCATGGCAGAAATCATTAAAGCCAATCCCGAAGGGTACCTCGAAACGCGCGGGAACCCTTTCGAGACGCTGCTCCATTCCGTGATCGGACAACAGATCTCTGTAAAAGCAGCCGCTAATATTTGGGAACGGTTTGCTAAGTCCTGTAAGGAAATCAAACCTGAAATTATTAGCCGCAAACATCGCCGAACTTTGAGAACCGCGGGTTTGAGCGAACGTAAGATCGATTACGTTTTTGATATCTGTCGTTTCTTCATAGAAAATCCGGATGCGGCCGACGGCTTTCAGCATCGTTCCAATGAAGAAATCATTAAGGAGCTTTGCACGATTAAAGGTGTGGGCCCTTGGACGGCAGAGATGTTTTTGATCTTTGCGCTCGGACGCCCGGATGTTGCCCCGATGATCGATTACGGTTTCATCAAAGCCGTCGGTCGGGCCTACTTCCCGGAAATCGCATTTGAAGAGTGGTCAGCGGCTGACCGCAAAGAAGAAATGTCATCGGTGATTGCCAAATGGGGTCCATGGAAAACCGCCGGCACATGGTATTTATGGCGAAGCCTGAAGAACGGACCGATGCAGTAGTAAAGGAATAACATGGCAAAAGTCACCTACTTAGAATTTGAAAAACCCGTTGCACAGCTTGAGGAAAAGATTCAGGAGCTCCGCGATATGAGTTCCGGATCCGAGGGTCTGGATTTAACGAGCGACATCAACGGGCTCGAAAGGAAAAAAGTCAAACTTCTCAAGGAAATCTTCAATAAGCTTTCTCCTTGGGAGATGTCGCTTCTGGCTCGCCATCCGAATCGTCCGTACACGTTGGATTACATCAACATGATTTTTACGGACTTCCACGAATTGCACGGTGACCGTGCTTACGCGGATGATCCTTCAATTGTTGGCGGCATGGCTCGTTTCAACGGTGAGCCGGTCATGGTCATCGGACATCAAAAGGGCAGAGATACGCGCGAAAGAACCTTGCGTAATTTCGGCATGAGCCGTCCGGAAGGCTATCGCAAAGCGCTCCGCCTGATGCAGACAGCCGAGAAGTTCTCCATGCCGATCTTTACCTTCGTCGATACGCCGGGCGCTTATCCCGGCATCGGGGCTGAAGAACGCGGTCAGTCCGAAGCGATCGGTCACAATCTCTATGTGATGAGTCGACTGAAAACCCCGATCGTGGCAACAGTGATCGGTGAAGGCGGCTCCGGCGGCGCTTTAGCCATCGCAGTTGCCGACGTCGTACAGATGCTTCAGTACTCTACTTACTCCGTGATTTCACCTGAAGGCTGTGCTTCCATTTTGTGGAAGAGCGCGGCTAAAGCTCCGGATGCGGCAAAAGCCTTGGGATTAACAGCTCATCAGCTCTTGGATGTCGGACTGATCGACAAGATCCTGCCCGAACCTTTGGGCGGCGCTCATCGCGATCCTGAAGCGATGGCGCAAACCTTAAAGCGTTCTCTGAGCGATTCACTTCGCACATTGAAACGCATGAGTACGGAGGAGCTTTTAGAAGAGCGCTACAAGAAGCTTCTCAACTACGGAAAATATGCCGAAGTCGAAAAATAGTTCTTCAGAAAAGAAAGCTGTCCGCGGCATCACAACACGTGTCCGGGCAGCGCTTGAAAACACCGCCCGACAATTGCAGTTGTCAGCCGACGGGCTGCCGATTGCATCCGGTGAAAAACCGATCAATGTGGTTGTCGCTTTCTCGGGCGGTTTGGATTCTTCCGTCCTTCTTTACGCCGCCTCCCAGCTCAAGGGAAAGTCTTACGGCGAAATCACTGCGGTCCACGTCCACCACGGACTCTCAAAGCACGCCAACGAATGGGCCGAATTTTGCGCAGAACGCGCCAGGAAATACGGCGTGAATTTTGTACTCAGAAAAGTGACGGTGCCCTCCGGCGGTGCCGGCTTTGAAGCCGAAGCGCGTCAGCTTCGCTACGCTGTTCTTGAAGAAGAAGCAAAAAAGGCAGGGGCCGATGCAATCTTAACGGCTCATCATTTAGACGACCAGCTCGAAACTTTTCTTATCCAGTGGATGAGAGGCGCCGGTCCTGCGGGTCTTGCTGCCATGCCTCCGCTACTTCGTAAAGACGGATGCACCATCATGCGGCCGCTGCTCGGATTTCAGAGGGCAGAGCTGGAACGTTTTGCCGAAATCCGCGGCATCAAATGGATCGAAGACGAAAGCAACGAAGATACGAAATATCTTCGTAACGCGATTCGACACAACATCATCCCCGAACTGGAAAAAATTCGTCCGGGATTCAAAGCGGCAGCTGCACGCAGCGTAGAACTGATTGCGGAAGCAGCAGAAACGCTCCGAGACGTCGCAGAAGACGACTTTAAACAGGCGTCCGAGAATGAAGGTAAATATCTTCGCATTGAAGATTTTTTGGCACTTCCTGCAGGACGCAGAGCTCGTGTCTTGAGACTGTGGCTGGACAGAGTCGGCTTTAAACCTTTACCGAGGGTCCGCCTCCTTGAAATCATTCGACAGATCAAAGAAACGACCAAGCAGAGTGTCTGCCTCTTGTTTTCCGATGGTTTGGAGATTCGGAAATACGGTTCCCGCCTAATGGTGACCGAACATGAAAAACCGGAAAGCGAAGCTGAGATCGTTCTCGAATGGAACGGAGAATCGGAAATCGACTTGCCGCAGTACAACGGAAAGCTTGTTTTTACACCGGCAGAAGAGGGCTTTAACGAAGGCTATCTGAAAGCGCAGCCGCTCTCGATTCGCCGGCGTTCGGGCGGAGAAAAAATCAAGATTCACAAATTCCGGCCCCGCAAGGCCCTCAAAATGCTCTTTCAGGAAGCAGGGATTCCTGAGTTTGAACGCAAGAACCTTCCTTTGGTTTGGCGCGGCAAAACCCTGATTTATGTGGGCGGTGTCGGGTCCGAAGTTCGCGAACAAGTGGATGATGACGGGACGCCGCGGTACCGAATTGAATTCATAAAAAATCCCGGCCTATTTTCTTAACAGACCGGGAACGGAAGAATTTCAAAAGTTTTTGTTAGTCGACGGTAAGCAGGGCTTCGGGATCATCGAACTCTGCACCGCTGGCCTTCTCGAAAAGCTCCAGCAGAGACTGAATCGTCAGCTCTTTCTTCTGTTCTCCCTTAACATCCACAACGACGCGGCCTTCGTGCATCATGATCAGACGATTGCCAAAACGCAGAGCATCGCGCATATTGTGCGTGATCATAAGCGTCGTGAGATTGCCTTCAGAAACACGTTTCTGTGTCAGGTTTAAGACTTTTTCAGCAGTTTTCGGGTCTAGTGCAGCTGTGTGTTCGTCGAGTAACAAAAGCTTTGGCGGGACCAGAGTTGCCATCAGCAGCGTGATGGACTGTCTCTGACCGCCGGAGAGCGTTCCGATACGAGTCTCAAGCCGATTTTCCAGTCCCAAATCCAGCTCTTTCAATGCCTCTTTGAATTCAGTCAATTGACTGCTTTTTGAGCTCCATTTGAGGGACAGGGGCTTGCCGCGGCGGCTGGCCATAGCAAGGTTCTCGGCAACCTGCATGTCTCCCGCAGTGCCTTTCATCGGGTCTTGGAAGACTCGTCCGATGTACTTGGCACGAACATGCTCCGGCATGCGTGTGACGTCAACCCCGTCAATGAGGATATGCCCTTTATCAGGATAGAAGACGCCTGCAATGCAGTTCATTAGAGTGGACTTGCCGGAACCGTTGGAACCGATGACTGTGACAAAGTCCCCTTCCTCGAGCGTCAGGCTCACACCGCGAAGGGCTTTTTTCTCGTTCGGGGTGTTCGGGAAGAAGGTCTTATGAAGATGAGTGATCTTAAGCATCGGCTTCCTCCGAACGCTTCATGATGGCGAATTTGTTTTTGATCAAAGGAAGAGAAAGTGCAATCGCAACCAGTACGGCCGTGAAGAGCTTGAGGTCATTTGGCGGCATACCGAGTTCCAAAACGATGGCGATCACGGCACGGTAAACCACAGAGCCGAGAACAACAGAGATCAGCCAATTCTTGAAGCTGCGGGTTCCGAAAAGCACTTCACCGATGATCACAGAAGCCAAGCCGATCACAATCGTACCGGTACCCATTCCTACGTCGGCAAAGCCGTTGCTTTGGGCAACCAGAGCACCGGAAAGCGCAACCAAACCGTTAGAGATCAGCAAGCCGAGAATGACCATGACGTTGGTGTTAATGCCTTGTGCACGGGCCATCTGAGGATTGCAGCCGGTGGCTCGAATAGCAGTACCGAGAACTGTTCCGAAGAACCAGTACATGATCGCCCCTACGATAACTGTGGCAACCAAGCCCACAATCAAGGTGGCAACGACCGAAGAAACACCGAAGAGATTTTCAGTCAGCGTGAAGACAGTTTCTGCGCGGAGCAAAGGGACGTTCGCTTTGCCCATGATCATGAGATTAACGGAGTAAAGACCGATCATGGTCAGAATGCCGGAAAGCAATGCGGGGATCTTGAGTTTGGTGGTCAGAAGTGCGGTGACCGTACCGCCGATGCAGCCGGCAATCAGCGCAATCAGCATGGCGAACCAAACGGAGTGGCCGGCGTCGATCAGGGTGGCGGCGACGGCAGCACCGAGAGGAAACGTGCCTTCAACGGACAAGTCCGCGATATCCAGGACGCGGAAGGTAAGGAAGACGCCGAGGGCCATGATGGCCCACAGCAAACCTTGAGAAACGGTGGATAAAACTAAATCTAACATTGTCAGAACTTTTGATTACTTAACCAGTTCGTGTTTTACGTCAGCCGGAATGGTCAAGCCGAGATTCTTGACGCTGGCTTCATTAAAGACAGTTTTGAAGTTCTTCTGATACTGGATCGGCATCGTTTCAGGTTTGGCTTTGCCTTCAAGGATCTCTGCGGCCATAGTGCCTGCGATCTTGCCGAGTTCGTAGTAATCAATTGCGATCGCAGCTGTAGCTCCGCCTTTGACTTCGCCGCCTTCACCGGCAAAGACCGGCAGCTTAGCTTTTTCTGTGATCTTGATCAGAGCCGGAACGGCAGAAGCAATGGTGTTGTCCGTCGGGGTATAGATAAGATCGACTTTGCCTACCAAGCTTTGAGCAGCCTGCTGAATGTCATTGACGTTGGAAACCGTAGCCTCGCGAACGCTGAGGTTGTACTTCTTGGCTTCTTCTTTGAAGATCTGAACCTGGCGTTCGGAATTGATCTCGCTGGAAGAGTACATCACACCGACGTTTTTAGCGTTCGGATAAATCTTAACGATCAGCTCGAGCAGGCTGTTAATCGGAGCCATATCGGAAGAGCCGGTGACATTGGTACCCGGCTTGTCATTGCTCTTAACGAGTTTGGCGATTTCAAAATCGGTCACGGCGGTTGCAACGATAGGAATCTTATTGGTCGCATTGGCCATTGTCTGAGCAGCAGGCGTTGCGATTGCTCCGATCAGATCTACTTTGTTGCCCGTAAAACGGGTGGCAATGTTGCGCAGGTTGGATTGGTCGGCCTGGGCATTCTGAAAATCAAATTTGACGTTCTTGCCTTCTACGAAACCCTTGGAGGCGAGTCCGTCGACAAAACCCTTGTTAGCGGCGTCCAAAGCCTGATGTTCGACAAGCTGAACCACACCGACGTTATACGTTTTAGCGGCAGGGGCCTGAGCTGCGGGAGCAGCTGCTTTTTTATCATCGCAGCCGGTAACGGTCAGGACTGCGGCTAGGGAGGCCGCAAGAAGGCAAAGACGAGAAATTTTCATATTTGTACTCTTGTTATGCAAATTTTTATAGAAAAAACGATAAATCCTATTCTATTTAAGAATGGCAAACGAAAAATCTTTTCTGCATAAAAAATCAGACCCGAAGGTCTGATTTGCAAAAAATATCTGAAAAATGGATTTTTAGAGAATCTTAGAGAGGAAATCCTGCGTACGTTTGTTCTTCGGATGAGAGAAGAACTCTTCAGGCGTCGCTTCTTCAACGATTAAGCCGCCGTCAACGAACATAACTCTGTCGCCGACTTCTTTAGCAAAGCCCATTTCGTGTGTGACCACCACCATGGTCATACCTTCTTTGGCAAGCGACTTCATAACGTCTAAAACTTCCTTCACCATTTCCGGGTCGAGCGCACTCGTGGGTTCATCAAAGAGCAGAGCTTTCGGGTTCATAGCCAAAGCACGTGCAATGGCAACACGCTGCTGCTGACCGCCGGAGAGTTCGTCCGGCATCGCGTCAGCTTTGTGCTCCAGACCGACGCGCTTGAGCAGACGCATGGCTTTCTCTTTGGCTTCCTCTTTGGATTTGCCGCGGACCTGCATGGGGGCGAGCATGATGTTCTGAAGAACCGTCATGTTCGGGAAAAGGTTAAATCTTTGGAAGACCATGCCGACTTCACGACGGATGGCATTCAAGTTGGCACCTTCTTCGAGTTTGATACCGTCGATGACGATTTCGCCTCCGCTCGGAGTTTCCAAGTGATTCAAGCAGCGAAGAATCGTACTTTTACCGCTTCCGGACGGTCCGATAATCACGACCACTTCTTTTTCTTTGATATCAAGGCTGATATCTTTAAGGACCGTCACATCTCCAAATTTCTTAGAAAGATGTTTGACGGAGATCATCGTTTTTGAATCTTTTTCTTCCATGATTATTTTCTCGTGCCTTTAGAGAAGCGTTTTTCAAGTAAAGCGACAAAGCGGGAAATGGCCAAGGTCATGATGAGGTACAAGAGAGCAACCACGATCCAGATCTCAAATGCAGCGTAAGTTCTGGAGATGATCAGCTGGCCGGTACGAGTCAATTCTTCGAAACCGATCACGGACACCAACGAAGAGTCTTTCAGCATAGCAATGAATTCGTTGCCGAGCGGCGGAATGATGCGCTTAAAAGCCTGCGGCATGATTACAAAGCGCATGGCCTGGAACCAGTTAAGACCAAGCGCTCTGGAAGCCTCCATTTGTCCCTTGTCGATGCTTTGAATACCGGCACGGAAAATTTCTGCCACATAAGCGCCGCTGTTGATTGAGCAGGCGCCGACGGCTGCGACGAACGGGTCGATTCGGTGTCCGATAATTTGAGGAAGAGCAAAGTAAACCAAGAAAATCTGAACCAGCAGAGGCGTACCTCGGATACAGTCAACGTAGACAGAAGCGAGTCCTCGTATGAGTCGGTTGTCAGAAAGTTTGGCAACGCCGACAAACATACCGATCAGTAAGCCCAATCCCACGGAAAGAGCAGTAATTTCGAGCGTGATACCGGCGCCCTTTAAAAGGAGCGGCAGGTTCTCCGTGATGATGCTCAGGTTAAGTTCCAAAGCCATTGTGATGTGATTTTCTCAGTGTTTAGATATAACAACAGGCAGGAACTGTGCATTCCTGCCCTCTCTTTCTACAGCGCAGTCAGATTAAGCTCCGAACCACTTCTTGTAGATTTTATCGTATTCTCCGTTCTTTTTAAGCGCTGCTAAAGCTTCATTTACTTGTTTTACAAGCGCTTTGTTTCCTTTTTTAGCGGCGATACCGTAGTACTCAGCTTCCATGATGTCACCGACCATCTTGCCTTTGCCGCCGTTGACGAGATAATAAGCAACGACAGGCTGGTCATTGATGACAGCATCAACGCCCTTGTTGTCGAGCTCGATGAACGGTTCATTGGCGTTGTTGTACTGTTTGACATCAGCACCTTTGACAGAGCTTGCCTTCGTGGCGCCTGTCGTTCCGATCTGTGCACCAATTCTCTTGCCGACGAGGTCATTGATGCTCTTGATGTTAGTTTCATCCGGACGAACCAAAACAATCAGACCGGATGTGTAATAAGGATCGCAGAAGTCGACAGCGTTTTTACGTTCTTCGGTAATGGACATTCCGGAGACAGCCAGGTCGATGTTGCCGGTAGAGAGCGCAGGGATCAAACCGTCGAACCCGAGATTAACGAGTTCAACCTTGTAACCCATCTGTTTACCGAGTGCTTTAGCCAGGTCGATGTCAAAACCGGTCAGGTCATTGGATCCTTTAGCCTGGAATTCGAACGGTGCAAATGTGGGGTTGGTACCAACGCGCAGAACCTTTTCTTCCTTGGCCGGGGCTGCGGCTTCTTTCTTATCGCCACAAGCTGTCAAGAGACTCATGGAGAGCATAGCCACAAGCGGAATGGCCAAAAACGAACGTTTTAACATTTAGACTCCTAATTCTTAAATGAGGTTAAATTTTTTAGGTGGTAATCCAATAACCTTAAGTCTAATTGATTAAGGTGTCAAAAGAAAAACAGGTGATAGATAAATGTTTCTGGGCGTGCTGTACGGAATACTCGGATGTTCCCTTTGGGGTTTTATTTACATCATTCCGCTGCTTTTACCTGAATATTCACCCGCGACCGTCGCGATGGCGAGATTTACCGTCTATTCGATCGGTAGTTTAGTGATTTGCTACTACTGCCGAAAGACGCTGGCGCTTCTCACAGCTTCGGACTGGGTTAAAGCTTTCTGTTTAGGATTTTTCGGAAACGCTGTCTATTACGTTCTTTTGACTAAAGGAGTCCGCTTGGCGGGGGTTCCGACCTCCGGCATGCTCATGGCCTTGATTCCGCTGAACGTTGCGCTGCTGACGAACCGGCCGGGGGCAGAAACGACTGTCGTTGTTCCCTGGCGCCGACTCTCTTTACCTCTGGCGATGATTTTGGTCGGATTATGGATCGGCAATATTGATGAATTCTCAGAAATCTCCGTTGCGACTTCTTCTGCCGAGTATTGGCTGGGCTTTTTATGCAGTTTCGGGGCGATGGCGTTGTGGACTTGGTTCCCGATTCGAAACAGTCAGTGGCTGCTGAAGCATCCGAATGTCTCTCCTCTGGCTTGGACCACTGCTCAAGGCGCATCCATGCTGCCTGCAACGCTGCTTTGTTATGTAGCGGTGAACTTTGAGACATTTCTTCACGGAGGCGCGGTATTAGGACCTACTCCGGTGAAGTTTGTACTACTGATGGTTGTGGCAGGTTTGGTCTGCGGATGGGCGGGGATGGCGCTTTGGAACATGATGAGCGCCCGTCTGCCGGTGGCCTTGAGCGGGCAGATGATTGTGTTTGAGACAATCTTCTCGGTGATTTACTCGTTGATATATAAACAACAAGCGCCCAAATGGACGCTTGTTGTCGGTGTTTTTCTACTTCTCGGAGGAGTCCTGCTTTCACTGAAGGTTTTTAGGGACTCCGGCAGGAAAGTCAGCTGACCAAATTAGTAGTTGGTTTCCTGAAGCTGGAAGTAAGCCTGCGGATGAGAGCAGACGGGGCAGATTTCAGGAGCGCGCGGGCCGATAACGAGGTTGCCGCACTCCCGGCACTGCCACATAACGATTTCGCTCTTCTCGAAGACTTTCTGCATTTCGACGTTGTTCAAGAGCTTGAGATAACGTTCTTCGTGGTGCTTTTCGATGGCGCCGACACCGCGGAACTTAGCGGCGAGTTCGGGGAAGCCTTCTTCTTCGGCGTCTTTAGCGAATGTCTCGTACATGTCGGTCCATTCGTAGTGTTCGTCGCCGGCAGCAGCCTTCAGGTTTTCAGCAGTGTTGCCGATGCCCTGAAGTTCTTTGAACCAAATCTTGGCGTGAGCTTTTTCGTTAGCAGCAGTTTCTTCGAAGATAGCAGCGATCTGCTGGAAGCCTTCTTTGCGAGCAACGCCGGCAAAGTAGTCGTACTTATTGCGGGCCTGGGATTCACCGGCAAAAGCCGTCCACAGATTCTTTTCGGTCTTTGTTCCGGCTAAGGATTTGGACATATTTATATTCTCCATTTAAAAGCATAAAGAAATAAGGTTTCCGGCGATTATAGCGACAACCATTTGCTTTGTTAACCAATTCGAACAGAGTTGCATGAAACGCAAAATCAAATCCTATACAGTGGGAAAACATCACTAAAAGGTAAGAGAATATGACGAAAAAGATCATTTTTATGGGGCTTTCCGCTTTGGCAATCACCCTTGCAGGATGCAGCTGGACAGACCGTCAAATCGGACCGAATGATTATGAGATTTCCGGGTACTTTGACTTCACAATGAAAGGCGAAGTAGTAGTGAAAGGACTGGAGGATCAGGCTCGCTTGTACTGCAAAGCGGTGGGGCAGAATTTAGTCCCGCAGGTTTACTACATTACGGATAAAAACCGGATCTTTGATTACGAAGCTCAGCGGGCAAGTGCGGTCATTCGTTTCCACTGCATCCCGGACAATGGAAGTTAGTCCGATAGCGCGGAGAATGTGAGCATTTGTAATTTTCCAGACCCGTTTCCAGACTCGTTTGCCAAAACGAAACTTTATCTATAGAATACGCTTTCCTGATCGCGATGATCGATGTGCGGAGAAGTGGCCGAGTGGCTGAAGGCACACCCCTGCTAAGGGTGCAGACTGGCAAAAACCGGTCTCGAGGGTTCGAATCCCTCCTTCTCCGCCATTTTCTTTTCTGAGACAATCCAAGACAATCTGAGACACGGCGAGACATTCGCCTTCAAAGCCCCGCCGTTATTGGCTTTCAGGGCTTTAAAATTTCCGCTCTGTAATTTCCGATTGAGACATGACGAGACACGAAAAGACATCATCCTAACTTCGTGTGGTGGACATATTGGTGGACAAAATTAATATGGCGGAGGATAATTCTATGTATGGCGGACTGATGGTGGACGCCAAAAAAGCGGAGGAATTATCCTATGCAAGTTACAGCCAAAAATTTATTCAAGCTCCCGGACGGAAGACATCCCGTTGCACCGAATTTAATTCTTGTCGTCCGGGGTTCTTCTCGATCGTTCGTATTCAGATACACCTTGGCCGGGAAACGCCGGGAAAAAAGTTTGGGCTCGGCCAACAAGATCACAGTCAGCCAGGCGAAAGAATTGGTCGAGAAGTTCAGAGTCGGCCTGGCTGACGGTGCCGCACCCATAACGCCGAAGGAGTCTTTGGATAAGGAAATAAAAGGCGAGCTCACTTTTGAGGACTATGCCTTAGAGACCATCAAGAAGATCGCTTCTGTGAGAATGTGGCGAAACGCAAAGCATAAGGAGCAGTGGTTCACTACTGTTCGCGCCTATGCCTTTCCGGTCCTGGGCAAAAAGAAGTTATCTGAAATTAAGAAGGCCGACATTCTGGCGGTGCTTGAGCCGTTGTGGTCGACCAAAACGGAGACGGCCTCCAGAGTCCGCGGTCGTTTGGAAAACATATTTTCTTACGCTGTAGCGGATGGCCTCATGGACTTTAATCCCGCTCTCTGGAGAGGCAACCTTGACAGAGACCTGCCGCCCGCTTCTAAGGTTCAGCCGGTCAAGCACCAAGAAGCTATGCCGCTGGAAGAGTTGCAGGAAAAGATTGGCTGTCTTTATCCGGCAAATACGAGAACGAAACAGGCGATCCTCTTCACGATACTGACAGCCAGCCGAGTGGGCGAATCCGTCCCGGCGCGCTGGGAAGAGATCGATTGGGAAAATCGTATCTGGTCCGTACCTCCGGAAAGACGAAAAGACCAAAAGCCATACCCGCACCGTGTCCCCTTAAGTGACCAGGCGATTGAGCTTTTGAAGTCTATCGAGAAAAAGAGTGAATATATTTTCGGTGTCTCTGAGAAAAGCCTCGGGGGTCGCTACAGCCTGACGCCCCTGCTCAAGAAAATGACCGGAACGACTGCCACAATGCACGGCTTCAGATCTACATTCAGAGACTGGGCGGCTGAGAATGGTGTTCCGGACATCGTTGCAGAAAAATGCCTGATGCATACAACAGGAAACGCCGTTGTCCAAGCATATCAACGTTCTGATCTGTTGGAACAACGGCGCGAGGTAATGCAGCAGTGGGCAGATACAGTCTTTAGCGAAGTTTCGTCGGCTGCTTAGACATCCAGTTGTCTATATCTTTAATATGCCACCGTGGACGCCCTGCAATATAGCGGGGCGTCGGAAATTTATAGAAGTCCGCATCCTTTCTCCAGCGGTCCACCGTCCGGGTCGTAATACCGAGGTAGGTCGCCAGCTCCATTTTGCTTAGCCAGGTCGCTGTCATTTTTCGTCCCCTATCGTTTGGTCGTACAAGGCCTTGTCGGTTTCTAAGACCGCAATGCGGTCGTCTATGCATAGTTCAAGAACCTGCCAGAAGTCTCCCTCGTAAATAGAGCCGTTCTCCCAGCGATTGATAGCGTCTTTTAAGATCCCGTTGGAGCGCTTGAAATACCACGACATATTCCGGAAAGACGCACGGTCTTCTTCCGGCATTTCAAGGGCGGCATCCGAGCGACGACGATTCAAATACCATTGAGCTTTTTTGAGATCGAGCAGTTCGCTAGCTCCTTCCTTGTGACCCGCACGGAAACAATACTTGATGGCATTACCTTCGCAGAACGGCAGGCGCTCGCAGAAGTCGATGGGTTCGAGCTTGATAGACTGCTCTTCGTAGTGGGACGGATGGTTAACTAAGTCGCTCATTTTGCTTTCTCCTCTTCCACACGTTTCAGTTGTCTTTCAATCTTGGTTTCCATGAGCTTGTCGATCTTGGCTCTGAGTTCCGGCTCACCTTCGAGCAGGTACTCGACCTGCCTTGCCATGAGAAGTACGTCGGCAAGTTCCTCAGCGTTTTGCTCACGTGCGATTTCAAACTGCTCGCGAACAACGGCCCTTGAAACAGGCGTACTACTTCCGTCGTCTAGGAGGCTGTAGTAATAAAACACTTTGGAGCTCGAAGCGGCGAACTCCGCACACTCCTCCGCTAACTTGATGGCCTGAACCTCAAGTCCATAAAAGTCCGCAATTTGTTTCTCTCTATCTTTCATTTTTATAGCCTCTAAAAAATTCTTCGACGTTCGGTGCGCCTAGTTCTTTCAGGCGCTTGAAGTTAAGGACATAGGCATACCCGTTGTGGCGGTTGGAACCTATGAGTTCTTGGTTAATAATCCCTTCAAGTTTCAGAGCCATAAGCGAGCGTCTCAGCGTCTCGTATGCAAGCCCCGACACTTCTTGCAGGCGGGTGAGCGTCACCCGTCCTCTGAGGTTGATGTTGTAGAGGAAGAAGTAGAGCAGAATCTTTGCCGAGTACGGCAGGCCCTTTCTTCTTAAGCACCACTCGGGCAGGGTCTCTTCAATCCGCTGTCTGCGTTTCTTGGATGTTGTCATAGCCGGGTCTCCTATAGGTTCTTTGGTTAAGGACGGCGCGGGCGGTCGGGGAAATCTCCTTGACGCCGCGGCTTCCGTCTCTGTTTCTTTGTTCGTCCACAATCTGAATGGCGGCAAGCAACTCTCGAACCGTCCTTTGCGGTGCCAGCTCCACGGCTTCCTTGAGCAATACCACGATCTCGGCGCAGACTTCTCGGATGATCTGAAGCTCGTCAGCCTTGGCGACATAGCCGTGGGTCTGTCCTGAGTTCTTGCGGCGCACGACTGCGGCCCATGCGTGAAGGGCCTTGTAGTGACGGTCTTTAAACTCTTTGACTTCCGCTTCTTGGCCTTTCCACTTGCGGTCAAACATCAGCATTCCGCCCCAATGCAAAAGGTCTTGGAGCTTGACGCACTGCTTCTCGTCAATGGCACCCTGCGGCAGAGCCACTTCAGCAGTCAGTCCCATACCGTTGATGATGTCTTTGATCTCGTCAATCGTTTCCCGCGGGTAAGAGCACCCGGAGTTGCGAATAGCTCTGGGCTTATACGGCTTACGCGGTTTTTTGTTCTTCGCCATTCTGCTGCTCCTTCTTTCTCCAATATCTTTCTTTACGTCTTGCGCTGAGTTCGAGCGCGTGCTTCTCCCGGTAACGCTTGCAAGCCGCTTTCTGGCGCTCGCGGTATTCCGGATCGTTCTGAAAACGTTCTTGCTTTTTGCGCCTGCGCTCCTCCCGGTGCCTTGCCTCATAGGCGCGATTGAGTTCTCGTCTACGTTCTTTACGCTCCGCTTCCTTTTCACCGTTGTCGCTCCGGGCGTATCCTTCCATGAGCGCATGATGATGCTCGATATGAATGGTGTAGTGCTCCATCCCGAGGCGCTCCTCAATCTCATACGGGCTCAGACCTTGAGAAGCGAACGTCCTAATCCTTTGATCGAGAAGGTTCATTTTTCTCTCCCTTATTCCGCAGGTAGTCCAGGAGCATGTCCTGTACTTCTCGCTTAGATCGTTTTTTAGCCAAGGCCACATAGTCGATCGTGTCCTTTGCCAGGATCTGATAGACCGTGACGACTCGCGGGTGGCCGGCCTGCATTTGGCGCATCGGGCCGATACGCTCAATCACCTGGAGGTACTCTTCCAAATTCCACCACTGGCTAAAGAACACGAGCTTGCTGGAGCCGTCCTGCAGACTCAGGCCGTGACCCGCGCTCGCAGGGTGCACCAGGAGCATGAGAATCTCTCCGTTGTTAAAAGCCTCGACTGTTTCCGGACGTTTATCGAAGGCGCGGGCTTTTGGGAATGCCTCAAGAATGCGGGCAAGGTCTGTCTTAAATTGGTAGGCCACAAGGAGCGGTTCGCCTGCAGCTTCCTCGACAATGGAGGCGAGCGCGTCGAGCTTGGCCGTATGCACCTCCTGCCAGTTATGGGTGTCGTCGGTGTAGATCGCACCGTTGGCGAGCTGGAGGCACTTCACCGTTTTAGCCGCGGCGTTAGCTGCTTCCACCGTGGTGGCATTGGCCAGCTCGACAAAGAGCTCCCGCTCCATGTCGTCATACAGCGCCTTTGCCTCGTCCGGCAATTCGACTTCGACGTTCACAAAATGCGGCTTGTCTAAATCGAAATAATCCTCAGCCTTAATCGACAAGCAGACATCCGAAATGGCATTCTGAATCTGCTCCTGGGCGTGCTCCAACGGCACCCACTGCACGGCGGCCGCAGTCGCGCCGACTCTCAGTGGTCTAAACCAACGCTCGTGAAACGCGGTGAAAGACTTCCCCAGGCGCTGGCCGTTGTCGATAAACCACAACTGGCCCCACAGATCATTGAGCCCGTTAGGAGAGGGCGTACCGGTGAGCGCAATAAACCGCCTGAAGAAGTTGGTGAACTTGGCCAGCGCCTTCGCTCGCTTAGAACCTTGTCTTGTCCGGAAACTTTTCAGCCTGGTGGACTCGTCGGCCACGACAACCGGGAAGGGCCACGTGTAGTTATGGCTCGTGAGATAGTTATCCAGCCACTGCAGATTGTCATAGTTAATGACATAGACATCGGCTTTGGTATGTAAGGCCTTGACGCGCTCCTTCGTGCTGCCGAGGATGGGCGACACTTTGAGGTGGCTGAAATCATTCCACTTCCGCACTTCACTCGGCCAGGCATTACGGGCTACCGCAAGCGGAGCGATTACAAGCGCCGGACCTTCACCATAAAGATCTTTTAGGATCTGGATAATCATGAGCGCGCTTGAAGTTTTGCCCATGCCCATCGGGACGAACAATCCGCAGCGCTTATTTTTCAAAGCGAATCGGATCATGAGTTCCTGGTAAGGCCAGGGCTTGAAATCTCTCGGCATAGTTACGGCTCCACAGATCGAGACAATGCAACAAGGTGGCTCACCAGGGACTCGGCCTGATCCTCGCCGCACACGACGTAGACCTGGCATCCGGCATTCTGCAACCGAGCATGCTCGCGGACCTGATGAGGCCTGAGCGCGCCGTTGTGCGCCTTCGCCTCAATCCAGGCATGCACGCCCGGGAGCATGACGAGCAGGTCGGGCGCTCCCCGGCAGTTCTCCCAGGAGCATTTACGAACCTCGCCGCCCGCCTCTTTGATGCGCTTTTTAATCAGCGCGACGACTTTGCCTTCGGGCGTCATTATCGGTTCTCCTCTTTTTTCTCCATGCGGCGGACGCGGGTCTGAAGCTGGAGGATCTGATAAGTGAGACTGTCGAGCTTATTCAGGAGGCCCGTCAGCGCGAGCGCTACCAAGGCGAAAACCGCAATTAAAACGATAATCAGGATGTCCATTTACTACTTCTCCTTAATCTTTCTTGTATCTAAGTGAAGTGAATCCCGCCGCCGCAAGCGGCAGGTCAGGTGCCCAACTGGGCGGAGTTGACATGAGCTTTTCAAGCTCGGTGTTGTCTTTAGAGAGGTCGGCCTCAGTGATAAATTCGTCATGCACTGAGAAGACGATTTCAAATCCTGCTTTCTCGATTGAATCCATGGCGCCGATCAAGATGTCTGCTGCCGCGGCCTGGGTTGCGTTTTCTACGATTTTTCCAGAGTAGGTCGGAATGCGCTCCCACTTCCGGGAATATTGGTTGATCCCCATGTAGGAGAAGGTGCCGGTGCCGACTCCGCCATCCTCCAGGCGGGCGCCGGGATAGCAGATAAATCGGCCGCTCGGCAGTTTCATGCGCAGCCAAGATCCGTTTTTACTGAACCAAACCTTGCCGGCTTTGGCGGGGACACCCTTGAGCGCGGAGACTGCGGCCTTGTCGACATCGGCCCAAAACTTTTGGATCGCCGGGTGCGCATCACGCCAGGCCAATTTGACCGCTTCGCAAGCGATAAATGTTTCGCGCTTTAAGCCGTGAGTGAGTTTCTTTTCCTTGTACCACTCATAAGACCCTTCGGCTTGTCCCCAGTAGGAGAAGGAAATATTTTCGCGGACATGTTTGGCAAGCTCATCCAGGTCAATCGAATATGCGGAGGCGAACGTGAGGAATGCACCGACGCCGCCCTGGTAACCGAGCGCAAGCTCCATGACCTTACCAATCTGTCTTTGGTGCTTGGTCACGTCTTCCGGACGAATGCCGAAGGTGCGGCCGTAGGTCGCCTTATAAAGATCAGGGCCGTGGCCCGCGTCGAAATCTCTGAACGCTTGAATTTTCCACGTCTCTCCGGCAAGCCAGGCGAGCATGCGGCCCTCGATGTTTGAGAGGTCAGCTACTACAAGGTGCTTTCCAGGAGTTGCCATAATGCAGGAGCGCAGGCACGAAGACATGAGCTCACCCGGCTCAGCCAGGTACTCGGCCCAGCCGCCCTTAATCGCTTCGATACCCGCGTCAATGACATACTGCGGAAGTGTCGGCCGCGGCAGGTTTTGCAATTGCATCAGCCGCCCGGCATAGCGGCCTGTACGGGTGGCACCTCTAAACTGGAGGCATCCGCGCATGCGGCCGTCCGCACTGGTCGAGGCAATGAGCTTTTTGTATTTGGCAGTGCTCGTCTTAGTGGACGCCAGGCGCACACGCAACAATTCCTTGACGACTTCCGGCAGATTCTCGTCGTTCAAACGACGCTCGATTGTGGACTTAGTGAGGTCCGGCAGGCTGACGCAATACTGCTGCAGGATGTGCGCCAGGAGCGCATCGCGCTGAGTTGCGGCCGCGACTTCTCCATTAGTGAGGTCTTGGGTGCGCTTGGCATTCTCTGCCCGGAGCTTGTCGGCCAAAGCGATAGCGGCACGGGCAAGATCGAGGTCCATCCGGACGCCTCTGTTATTAATGCGCTGATCGATCACGAATTGAGCGCGATCCCTCGGGCCCCAATTCCAGGACGGCAATTTTTTGTAGATCGCGCGCATGGCCTCGACGTCCAGGCGGCAGTAGTTCACAAAGCGGGCCCAATCCTCCGGATCCGTCGTGCGGTTGCGCACGTTGCCCTTACTGTCGGGCTTGCAGAATTTCAACACGAGGCGCCGGCCGTCCTTGTCTTTCGCCTTGTCAACGCCGAGACCGTAAATCTCAGACAGAGCGCCCAGCGATCCGGGCAGGCCGTGGGAATACGCTTTGACCATACAGTCATCTACACGCTCAAACGGGATGTCGACATGGAGGTTTTTGGCCTTGCGCAGGACGGGCACGTCGAAATTAGCTCCGTTATGCCAAACGAGATTGACGTCCGGAGCATTCATTTCTGCGGCGGCAAGCACGGCCTCCAGCTCAAACGGCATTCTCTCGCCGGTTGTAACGTCCCAAACCTTAGCCGGGCCGTCGTCAATCGCATAGCCGAACAGCAGAACTTCGCAGTCTTCTGCGTACTGGTGAGGGCCGTTCATAATGTCGCGGGTACTGAAAGTTTCTAAGTCTGCCCAGAGTGTTGTCATATTGAGTCTCCTTAATAGCCGTCCCTCGTGTGAAGGACGGGTGGTTAAAAAGGCTTTAGTGAGTTGGCCCCTGTTTGCTTATCAGGGCGGCTTGTAAGAGGTCCATTACGTTGGTCAAACTTTTGAGGTAAAGCTTTGAGGCAAAGGCACCGAATCCGGAAGTTTCAGAATCAAAATCCTTTTCAACTTCAAGAGTTGTCTTAATTGCAGACATGACCGCATAGGCTTCTATCTCGGATAGTCCGAGCACAACGCCTTGTCCCTCCGTTTTAGTCTTTGCCATGGCTTACTCCCAGGGCTTCTTGTCGTCGTCGCTCGGTTCGTCGTCCTCAATCACCTCGAAGTCGCTAGCCTTAGCAGGACCGGAGCCGGAGCCGAAGGCGTCACCGTCTTTCGCAAACTGAATACCTATGAGCTTGCAGTTAATGCGGCGGCCGCCCTTGGGGTTGTCTTGTGCCCAAATTTCAATACGTGCATTGACATAGCAGCCGGAATAGATGAGGCCGTCCTCTTTTGTGATCGGTTCGCACTTCTTATTAAAGACAGAAGGCCGGGAAGGGTTGCGGGCGCTGACAAACATCATGCCGTCATAGCCGTCGTAATCCTTAGTACTGCCGTCGCGCAGACAAACGCGGTTTTCTCTCACCAGTTTGGCCAGGACGTCCTTGCCCTTGGCGCCCCATTTTTCAGTGGCCACGCGCATCATCTCGTCTTCGACTTTTTTGACTTCCGGAGAGCCTTTCGGCATGAGGATGGAGGCGGAGTAAACGGGGTCCGAGCCGTTGGAAGACGACGGAGTGAAGACGTGTTCAAAAGAGAGACGGCCATAAATATTGAATGCCATAGTTGTGCTCCTTATTAATTAGAGATAGGTGTGAAATCGGATGGGGTTGCGGTCGGAGACCATGCCGGGCGCTTGTCTGCTGCCGGGACGACGGTCGGAGTCGGTTCGCTTCTGGTGATGATGGTTTCGGCGCGCTTCCATTGACGCTCGCCGATTCGACCCGCCTTCATGAGTTTCTCCAAGGCGGTCGGAGTGATGACTTTGTACGTGTAGCGCTCGTCCTCTTTCAGCTTGAAGGACTTGAGCATGGCCTCGGCTTCTGCGTTGCTGGTCCACTGGCGGTTACCCGGGCGGCCGAGCACGAGCTTGAATCCTTCGACCTCAACGCCTTGCATCATTTGGTCATAGGCGGCCTCACGCACCGCGGCTATCCACGGCTCAAGAAGGTCGGCGAGTTGAAGATTCAAGGAGAGCTGCTCGGAGCTCAGGGCTTCTTCCGGGACAATCGGGATGTCCTGGCCGCGATCGAGCACCGGACGGAAGTCACATGCTTCTGCTGCCTTCTGCTGAAGAGCCGGGCACGCGGCCTTAGCTTTGCAGAATCGGCAGGCATCAGCAGACGGCTCCAGTGCGGCGAGCGGCAGAGGATCGGCGTGCAGATAGTTGATCGCAATAGACGCTCGCGCCCGGGCTTTGTTCACAAACTCATCCAGCTCGGCGGGCGTCAGCTTCCAGGAGCAAATATTGTTAATGCGCGGCTGGAAGATCGTGAGCTCAATGTCTTTGACCTCGTCGATCACATCGAACAAGGGCAAGGCGCCGGCGGCGTAAATCATGAGCTGGGTATTGTGCTCGGCGTCGACCTTCACGCCCTTACCGAATTTAAGGTCAATGATCTTGAGCGTGCCGTTGACCAATGCGGCGCAGTCGATTGTGCCCTTGGCATTAGCTTCACCGGTGACCTCTGAGACAGAAACCGGATACTCAATGCGGCGGACACCGCCCGCAGTTTCACGCTCAACGAAAAGGACATAGTCTTGGACGAAGGTCATGTTGTCTGAGCTCAAGGCCTCAGTCGGCTGAGGCTGATTCTGCGGATCAAGGAAGTGTGCGGCCCAAGCATGGGCGAGTGTGCCTTCCTCTGCATAAGAGGACGATTCGTCAGGGAAAAGGCGGGACAAAGATACGCTTCCCGGACAGGACATCCAGCGGTGTGCAGATGACGGGGATAAAAGAGCGTGGGCCATTACAGAACTCCTTCAGCTTGGAGAGCTTTAACCAGGGCATCGCAGAAAGCGGGCAGTTTTTCGTCCGGCAGTTCGGACTGGCGTCTGACGCCGAAAGAACGGAGAATCTCGGCACCCTTGGCTGGCGAATGCTCGAAGAGCTTTTGCAGTTTGGAGACCATGGCTTCACGAAGTTCGGTGTAGTTAATCGGTGCTGCCTTAGGCTCAGCTTTAGGCGCCGGAACAGGCGCGGTTGTTGGCTCGGCGGGTGCTGCCTTAGGTGCAGCTACCGGAGGAAGGTCAGCCGCGGCTACAGGTTCGTTAGAGGCAGCCTTCGGTTCGGGCGCCGGAGCGGCGGCCGCAACAGGAGCCTGCACGGGGTTCATGCTCATGGCCTGTTTAACAATCTCAGCCAGGTATTGCAGTGCTTTGGTGTTTTCTTGGATGGCAGTTTCTAAAGACATAAATATCTCCTTTAGTCTTAGATGGAAGGGCGATCGGGGAAGAAGTCCCCGGTTTCTAGGTTGGAAATGGCGTAGCCGATTGAATCGATCTGAGCACGAATCGCGTCGAGTTCTTTACGAGGAATAACGAGCTGGTCGTCCGGGCATTCGTCGTCTAGTTCATCGCTATCGACGAGCAGATCACCTTCGACAAGAATTTTTCCTTGAGATTCGAGAATTGCGCTGGAGACTTTTTCGAGGTCGGATGCAAAGTGCCCGAGCTTGTCGTCCAGCTTTAGCAAGCCTTCGATCGTGTCCTTATCGAGCTTTTTGAACGCTTCCTTCGCATCTTCGGTCTCTTCCTGGGCATAGGCCACGTCCTTTTGAGCGGCCTCCAGGCGGTAAACCAAGGAGCGGATGATCGGCGGCATATTGGCCAGGCCCTCGGAATGCAGCCAGGAGAGAAGCTCGTCATCAGTCAACTGATTGAAGTTGTAGGAGGCGAGGTTAAAAACTGAGTTCATAAGAGACCTCCGAGCAGTTCCGGAAGAATGAAGACGAGGTACACAAAACCCCAGAAGCCGAGGAAGGCGACGAGCGCGCCGACGGCAATTTCAAAGTCATTAAATTCGCGTCGCATGACGGCCTCACTTCGCAAGAGAGAAGAAAGAATTGAGCTCGGAGATTGCTGCCAGGACGTCCGGAGGGAGTCCGCCGGTGCGGCCGGCTAGATCGATAAGGCAGGTTTGGAGCTTGAGCCAGGCGTCAATAGGTGCGGAAGGTTCTGCCGCAGGAAGTTCACCGCTGCTCAGCCAATCGATGTATTTTTCTCGGGTTGATTTACGCGGGTGCGGGTATGAGCCATCCAGGAAACGGCCCAGAGTTGAGGGAGTTACGTCGAAGAATCGAGCAAGGGCGTTAGCGGTATATCGGCGCTCTACCATTGCTTTCTTTAGATCTTGGCGGAGTTGTTCGTCCGTTGAGAAGATGTAGGGACTTTCGCTTTTGGTATTCGGCATTTCGTTTGTCCTTTGAACTTAATCAATTCACAAACGAATTTAAAACTTTAGGAATATAAAATCAATGCCGATAGTTTAAATAATTCTAATAGGAATTTTAGAGGGAAAAGAAAAACCGCCCGAAGGCGGTCCTAAAATTGGTTTCGCTATAGTCTACGCAGCTTCATGTCCACAAGAACCATAGCGATCAAAATGCCAATGGTTACCGCGAAGGCAAGAAAGACATTTATGTGTAGTATCCAGGCGAGATAATAAAAGGCGCAAGGAACTTCGATCAACGCGCCAATAACTGGGACAAAAATGAAAAACACGCTTACACCAGCCAGAAGGACAGTAATTGCTATATCCCAGCCTGAGAATTTAAGAGAAAAAATGTCCATTAAAAACGCGGTAAAGAAACCAGCCATAAACACACAATAAACGGTGATAAGCCAGCCGAATTTCTCATGAAAAACTCTCCTCGCTAAGTTCAAAATGACCTCCTTTTAAAGTTCAACATACTTACCAACTGCCACGCCGGCGATCCTCATACTTTGGGTAAACAGTTGGAATTTAGGACCGGGCCAATCCGGATTAAGGGCCTTCAAGTAGTAATCCGAGCCGTCCCTTACGAGTTTCTTGAGTGTTGCTTCCGGATCTGCTGCGCCGTCGTCAACTGCTGCCACAATGCGGCCGGATTCTGCCGGAACCTCAGGGTCAATAAAGACAATGTCGCCTTCGTAAAACATCGGCTCCATAGATTCGCCACGGACTTTTAGCGCAAAGCCTGCGTTACTGATGCTCACTGGGCAGATGTACCATTTATCGAGGTCATCAAGAGAGGAAACTGGAGTAGGGAGTCCGGCTTGTACCCAACTGATTAAAGGAACGCGGCGAAATCCGGCTACAGGATCGGCATCTTTAGGAAGGTCAGGTGTGTAAATCAATTGCGCTACTGAAACATTTAAGACACGAGCTATCGCTTCAGTGGTATCGATACCTGGCTGTTTTGTCTTGCCCGTAAGTATCTTATTGATTGCCGACTGGGTAAGACCTGCGGACCTTGCTAATTCGTTTTGGGAGACGCCGTGTTTTTCCATCAGCGCTCTTAGGTTTTGAGCAAAAGTAGACATCGCACGATCCAAATAAAAATTCCAATGGGAATATTTTAACAGTCTTAAAGTTGTGTGCATATTCCGAAAAGAATTAGAATCTATTAACTAAAGTTGTAATTCTTGAGGTTTATATGGCCGCTTCATTACTCTCACCGGACGCCGCAGTTTTCAAACTTGAAAAAGCCGGACTCAAACAGCACCAAATCGCTGCTCTGCTCGGTATCGCCCAGGGCACAGTCAGCAAGATCAAATCAAAACGCTACACGGAAGTCAGCTACAAGATCGTCGACAAGCTCCGAGAACTTGTCGCTCAGCTTTGTACGGAAGAAACCAAAAAAGAGAAAGCCACAAGGAGTGAATAGATGTGCAAATTTTTAAAAATCAGAAACACCGTAATCAATACGGCCTATATCCAGCGGATTAATTACATTCCGGAGGATCAAATACTTTTCATTTACATGGACAGCGCCTCCAGTGCCTCAGAGATGGTCAAAAAGTACCGCGTGAGCAATGTCTGTGAGACCGACTGGCTTGTGTTCCTCTCGGTTTTAAATTCGGACAAAGAAGTCGCATCTTGGGAGATCGAATAAATGACCCACGAGGAAGCTATTACTTTCGACCAGGGCGCACAGACCCTCGTCGACAACGGCTATTTGCCGATACCGATCACGCCGGGAGAGAAATTCCCGGACCTTGAGAAAGGATGGACGTCCTACCGCTTCAAGTCAGAGGACGCTGAGATCCATGCCGGGTGCGGCATAGGCCTGCTCACGGGACAGGGCGAGCATAAGGTGATCGGCATTGACTGCGACATCACAGACTTCGGACTCCTGCAGCTCATTTACGACAAACTTTCGGAGATGTGCGGCGGCAGCTACAAGTTCTTGTCCCGTGTCGGCCGAAAGCCCCGGACATTGTTCTTAGTCCGGACGGATAAAAGTTTCTCCAAAGTCTCCTCACACAAATTCGTGGACGACCTCGGCCAGGAGCAGCAACTGGAGATCCTCGCCAACGGTCAGCAGTTTGTTGCCTTCGGCCGCCATAAGGTGACCGGTCTGCCGTACTCATGGGGCACCATTGACCGCACGCCGCTGGAGCGACCGGCTGAATCCCTGGCGGTTATCACAATGGAGCAGGCTCAATCCCTGATCGCCATTGTCAACGACTACGCCGTCAAGCACGACTGGAAGCTCAAGGAAAGAGGCGGCGCCGGGCGCTCGGTGTCAGCTAATGCAGGCCCGCTCACGGCCTTCGACGTCGAGTGCATGAAGTGCAGAAACATCCCGCTCTCGGAAGCCAGGAAGATCATCAGCCATATTGACGCAGACGCATACAAAGACTGGCTTGAAGTTGGTATGGCGCTGCACCTGGAGTACGACGGCTCGGACGAAGCATTCCGACTCTGGGACGAATGGAGCAGCAAGTCGGCAAATTATCCGGACAAAGGATCCAAGGCACTCGCGGAAAAATGGGCGTCATTTGTTGAAATCGGCAAATGCAAGGAAGAGCTGATCCGCATGCCGACCGTAATCGCCAAAGCTGAAGAGGCCAAAGCGAGCAGAGAAAAGCAGATGCGAATCGCGGCTAAAGCAGAGTTCACTGCCGCACTGGCTAAATGCGTCGACGAGTTTGACGTGGAGACCCTAGCAAGAAAAACCTCACTGTCCAATCGAGCAGACAGAGAGGTTTTCACGAATTACGCCTTAAAGCGCCTGAAAGAATTGGGCGCCGGATCAATCACAAAGACGAGTATACAGGGATGGTTTAAGAAAAGTACCTTTTCCGATTACGCACCCAATGAACTCGGCCTGGCCGAAAGGATGCGCGACACCTACAAGGGCGGATTGAAATGGGACTGCATCAACGGTCAGTGGTATACATGGAACGGAATCCGCTGGAAGAAAACGCCCAACGAGGCCATCATGGGCTACGCCAGGATGACGGTCGAATCCTTATTTGAAGAAGCCAAAGGCCTCGACAGCGAGAGCGCGGTTAAGCTCAAAGACTTCGCCTCCAAGTGCTGCAATCCCAAGACCTGGGAGAACATGCTCAAGGCTTTTAAGTCTTTCTCCGACGGAGACAACAGCGTACTTATCAGCCCGCACGAGCTCAACCAAAATCTGCGCTACTTCGGAGTGAACAACGGCGAGATCGACCTAAAGACCGGTGAATTTATTCCCGGGGATCCCGCGCACATGATTACGCTCCATTCCCCGGTCAACTACGACAAGGACGCGACTTGTCCTTATATCGACGACCGAATGCTGGAGATATGCAACGGTGATCCGGAGATCGTTGAGTTCTATTACGACATTTTCGGCGCCGGAATGACGGGGCGCCTGCGCAGGTCTTTCTTAATCATGTTCGGTTTAGGCCACAACGGTAAATCCGCACTGCTCAACCTGGCCATCAAGATGATGGGCAATGGTCAAGAGGGCTATCACGTCGGAGCCGACCAAAAGACTTTTATCGAGGGAAAAGGCGGCTCGGCCGGCGGCGCCAGAGAAGACATCACGCGACTTAAAGACAAGCGGCTGGTGACACTCGTGGAGACCTCCGACGGCAGCCGCCTCAATAGTTCTCTGGTTAAACAGTTGACCGGCGGCGACCCGATGACCGGACGTCAGACGTGGGCCAAGAGCTCAATCACTTTCACGCCGTGCTGTCTGCCGGTGCTCGTGTCCAACCATAAGCCGATCGTCGAGGACCAGAGCGAGGGCATGTGGGATCGACTGCTGCCGGTACGCCACTTAGGCAACTTCAATGCCGAGCGCGCTGATCCCTTATTTGACCAAAAATCTGAGGCCGAGCTCTCCGGTTTCCTGAACAAGTGCATTGCCGGCGCCCTCCGCTTTCAGCAGCGCGGCCTGCGGGTGCCGGAGGCCATACGCAAAGAGCAGAAAGCATACAGATCGGCCCAAGACCCGATGTCGGACTTTTTCTCAGAGCACTGCGTTATCGAGCCCGATGCGCGGTGGCCGCGATCTGAGGCTTACAACGCCTGGAAGCAGTATGCACGGGACTCTAGCGTCCCGCAGTATCAGGAACGAAAGAAATGGTTTTTTAACGCAATGGAGGAAAGAGGTTTTGAAACTATGAAATCTGACGGAATTATGTGTTTCAAAGGTATTCGTATAAAAGCAGTCGGTTTTGAGACTGTTGATTAAGGATTAGAGGGGTAATAGGGCAAAAAGGCAAAAATACTATCTATTTCTAAAACTTCTCTTATATACGCGTATAGGGAAGTTTAGGAAAAGAGCTTAAAAAATGCCTTTTTGCCCTGAATTTAAGGGTTTCTACTATGTTATTAGAGAAGGAATCAAAGGTTTTAGAAAAGTTAAAGGTCTTATCTGTCGCAGTCGACTATGCACTCAAGGCGGGGCGAGTTTGGGACAGCAATCTGTATCACGGAGGCATGTACAACTGCCCACCTATAAAGGATGTCCTCGATTTTATGGAGACATTCCACGCTCTAGACGCTTTCGTCTACGGCACATGCGCAGAGGACAACTTGTTCGGGTGCGATCCCGCAAATCACTGGACGATCCAGGTCGGCTACTCTGAATCGGCGCCCAAGGCATGGGAGGGAGACGACAAGAGCGGATACTGCGAGGCCTATGCAGTGGTGACGTACAACCGGAAAGGCGAGAGATGTGCACGCATTTTCGGAATCCCGGAGACGCTTGCAACGATGTACGCAAGACTGTTTTTTACAACGCGGTTAGACGGCACGCCTTTTGACGTCGGTTTCCATAGCTCAAACGGAATCGTGACCGAAGTTTGAGCTTTAGCGGTTTAGACGCTTCCGGCGGCGGCAACCCGCTGGAGGCATCCCGGGGAGATAAGAATGGCCGAAAAACAATCAACCTATCAACCTCATACGGTATTACCTCATGACGCCCAAAGATTACTCACTGAAGCCGCGAAAGCGGCACAAAAACTTCATGGACTCGGCCGCCAGCGGACCTTACAAGCGGCGATTGAAAGAGTTAAGAGAGAATATCCGCAGCACTTTAGGCCTTAGGGCCGGAGGCGTCGACTTTATCGGCCCGCTGGGAGCGTATGTCGGCGAAAGCCATCAGGCCGCGAGATATACAGATAATGAAGTCCTGCAGTGCATTGATTTACGCCTGGCAGGATTTTCGCTTAACGAGATATCGGCAAAGATGGAGATACCGAAGCGGACGGTGAGAGACTTTTTCGCTGGAAGAATAAGAGGGAAGCACCCTGTAAAGTTTGTTAAAGCAACGATCAATAAATAGGGCGGGAAGGCGTCAAAATCGACCGCAGGAGAGCGATCGGGAAAAAATTAATATGGATTTATCGTCCGACGAAATTTGAACGGCTGTAGGAGCGGAAATTCGGTTTTAGCAGTTTCGGAAATAGTGCGCATTATTGAGCGACAGCCTCCGATAATCAACTCATTGATTACGGAGGTTTTATTATGTCGAGCACCAAGTTTGGAACAATAGAACGCCTGACACCGAAACAGGCCGCATTTGTCTCCGAATACCTGAAAAACGGCGGCAATGCGACAGAAGCCTACAAAAAAGCGGGATATAACGTCGGTACGGATAATGCTGCGGCAGTGAATGCAGCTCGATTGCTCAGAACGCCTAAGATCACCCGCGCGATAAGCAAGCGGCAGGCCGAGCGCAACGAAAGAATGCAGTTAGAAGAGGACTTCGAGCTCAAAAAAGCGATTGATATCCTTGAAAAATGCTCTGAGCCGCAACAGGTTTACAACTTCGACGGCAAGCCGAAGAAAGACAAAGCGGGCCATGCTGTATTCATGTTTGACTCCAAGGGCGCGAACCAGGCGCTCACAACGATATGCCGATTAAGAGGTAAATTCAGAGACAAGCTGGAAGTCACTCAGGACGTTAGTGACCGTGCCAATCGCCTGGCGCAAATCCTGGCGGCAGTGGAAAAGGACGAGAAATAGCTACATAGCGGACGCATCCTCCGCCACGTCATCCATATAGATCAATGACTTATGAGCACTACCGCTATTTTGTCCACCAATTTGTCCACACGTCGGCAGTCGGATGAGACATCCCCGCCGACGGCCGGCACCTCCGGGCAAACGGGGTGTGATCGAGCCGCCCCAATCGATAACCCGCGATGGATTGAGGCGGGGTGACGTAACGGCGAAGGGTGTTCGAAATTCGGCGGTCGGAGGGGTGAAACCCCCAACTCAGCCCCGACGAGGGGCGTTATCATGGACCGATAGGCAATATCTGTAATTTGACCGCGCGAGGGGTGATTTTATTCGCCCGCTCCATTCCCATTCCCCATAACCGCATTTGTATTGACGGTGGTCTCATGGACAATGAAAAATTAGCAAATCAAAATTACGAACTGAACTTACAGAAGCTCGCAGTGCGGTTCAGTAACGATCCGCTCGCATTCGTGCGCCACGCATTCCCCTGGGGCGAGGGGATCCTAGAGAAATACGACGGGCCCGATACCTGGCAGGAGAAAATCCTAGGCGACATTAGGGACCGACTGCAAAACGGTGCGACCCGCTACCAGGCAATCCAAATTGCCGTGGCGTCCGGACACGGAATCGGAAAGACCGCTTTGGTCGCCTGGGTCATTCTCTGGGCGATATGCACCTATCCGGATACAAAAGGCGTTATCACTGCGGAAACGGGCCGTCAGCTTTTAACCAAGACGTGGTCCGAGCTCCATAAATGGCATTCTGTCTGCATTTTCAAGGACTGGTTCGAGGTCGCGGCCGAATCGATCTATTCTCTCCAAAAGGGCCATAAGTACACCTGGAGAATCGACGCTATCCCCTGGAACGAAAGTAATACCGACGCTTTCCAGGGCCTGCATAACCAAGGCAAAAGAATCCTCGTTTTATTCGACGAAGCGTCCGTGATCGCCGAGAAAATCTATGAGGTTACGAAAGGCGCGCTGACTGACCGCGATACGCAAATCATTTGGTGTATTTTCGGAAACCCGACGCGACCCGAGGGCGCCTTTTTCGACGCTTTTCACAAACAGCGCCACCGCTGGCTGCACTACAACATCGACTCCAGAACGGTCAAGATTACGAACAAGGAACTCTTGCAGCAGTACGTTGACGATTATGGCGAGGACTCCGACTTCGTGAAAGTTCGTGTGCGCGGTGTCTTCCCGTCGACATCTGCCAAACAGTTCATTACGCGAGAAGACGTGGACGCCGCAGTCAACCGCCCTGTAGGCGTTATGAATTACGCCGCCACCGTTGCCGTCTTAGGCGTGGACGTCGCACGAGAAGGCGACGACAGATCCGTGATTGCAACGAAAATCGGCCGCGACTGCACTATGCCCTTGAAGATTTTCCGCGGGCTCACGGGGCCCCAGCTCGGAGAGCAGGTCATCCTTTACGCACGCGAATTGCAGAAACTCGGCATCCCGAAGATTTACATCAATATCGACTACACCGGCGTGGGTGCCTCTCCTTACGACTACATGGTCGATAAGGTCCCGCATATCCACAAGGTGATCGCGGCCAACCGCTCCAGCAACACCGAGCGCTGGGCCAATAAGAGAGCGGAAATGTGGGATCGGATGAGAGACTTTATCCGCGACAACGGGTGTTTGCCCAATAGCCCGGAGCTTGCCGATGATCTTTGTATTCCGGAAAAACTCCTTGACCGCAAAGGACGCTTGCTCCTGGAGAGCAAGGAGTCAATGAAAAAACGCGGCATGAATTCTCCGGATACAGCCGACGCGCTCGCCTTGTGTTTTGCCGTACCGATCCAGGAGTATTTGGACGGCCCAGCCAATATGCCGCGGCTCACTGAGAGACGGAAACGTCAGATCCGAAACCCCTACAAGTCGCTGTAAAAGTGCGCATTGAATTTGTCCGGAGATCGACAATGCGCCCATGGAAAAAGTATTGACCTTTAGACCTGTCACGGTCGCGGAAGTTTTCGGCGCTCCGGACGCCGACATGCTGATCTCGGAATACATGGCCGAGTCAGGCAACCCCTTTTTGCCTCAAAAGCCGAACGTCGATTATTACCGCAAAGCCGAGGAGTCCGGCGCCTTCAAAGTGATCGGCGCCTTCAGCGGTGAGCGGCTTGTCGGTTTCGGCTCCTTCGTGCTGACCGTCATCCCGCATTACTCCACAGTGACGGCCTCCGTCGAATCGGTCTTCTTGTCTAAGGACTTTCGGCTCGGCGCGGCAGGGGTCCGCCTCATTAACGCTATAAGCCAAGCCGCTAAGGACTCCGGCGCCTCAGGGATCTATTGGGGATGCAGGAGCGGGTCACGCCTGGAGACTTTATTCGCCCGGGTCCCGAGGTTTACACGCATGAACACCGTTTTTTATGAGGCCCTGGCATGACTGAAATCGTAATCGCTGAAATACCGCCCAACACGTCCGGAGAACTGGAGGCTATGGCCGCAGGCGTCGAGGAAATGCGCTCGGCGCCCCAGGTCGAGATTAAGACCAAAAGCTTCATTCATGCCGGCATGTATTGCCGCACGTGCTTAGTCCCGAAGGGCATAGCGATCGCCGGCGCCTTAATCAAGATCCCGACGGTCATCATGGTCACCGGGGACTTCGCCATGACCTGCGGCGGCAGAACCGTCCGCTTAAAAGGCACACATATTTTCCGAGCCTCGGCAGGACGCAGACAGATTTTTGTCGCCTACGAGGACACCACTATTTCCATGTCCTTTGCTACCAAGGCTAAGACGCTCCAGGAGGCAGAGGCCGAATTTACTGACGAAACCGATCTTTTAATGTCACGGGGAGAATGAATATGAGCGGAGCAATTTCTGCCACTACAGCTGTAGCAATCAGTGCCGGCGTGGCCGCGGTAGGTACCGCCGCCTCCGTTATGGCGAGCAACAAGCAGGCCCGACAGCAGAAGGCCGCGGCCAAGGAAGCACAGCGCAATAACGAGATTACTCAGACGAAGGCCCGCGAGGATATGCGCCGCCAGAACGCTAAAGAGGCCGATGTCTCCAGCATTTATGAGCAGAACTTAGATCAGAACGCATCCGGAGGCTCGACGCTGCTGACAGGGCCCGAGGGCATCAATAACTCCGATCTGACCTTAGGCAAGGGCAACAAGCTCGGAGCCTAAAAGCGAGGCACCGATGGACAAGAAGGAATTACGTGCGCACATCCTGTCGCGCTGGCAAAAGCTCAAGACGGAGCGCGATCCCTTTATCTCACAGTGGAAAAGTATCGCCACGCATATCCGGCCGGCAACAGGCAAATTCCTGCTGCGCGGGCCGAAGAACGAGGCGCGCGAACGCTTCAATGAGATTTTCGACAATACGGCTACCGGCGCCAGCAACCTATTGTCCTCCGGATTGATGTCCGGACTTACGGACCCTAGCCAGCAGTGGTTTTATCTCACGACCGGCAGTCCCACACTGGATGAGTCTCCGGCCGTGAAGCAGTGGCTCGCGGATGTGTCCCAGGTCATCTACATGGGCCTATCGAGAACGAACGCCTATCAAAGCCTGCACCACTTTTGGCTTGAGGTCAGTCTCTACGGCACGGCCGCCATGATGATTCAGGAGGATGATGAGCGTGGCTTTTACTGCTACCCGTTCACAATCGGCGAGTATGCGATCGCCTGCAACCATAAGGGCATCCCGGATACTCTGTATCGCGAGCTGATGATGACGGTCGCGCAAATCGTTCAGCAGTATGGCTATGAGAATGTCCCGCGCGGCATTAAGGCGCTCTATGACCAACGGCAATACGACCAAGAGAAGGCCGTCATCCATGCCATTGAGCCGAGATACGATCGCGACATCACCAAGCAGGACAACAAGAACATGCCGTATCGTGCGGTTCACATGCTGGTCGACGCCGACAGTGACGAGCACTCGATTCTCCTGGAATCCGGGTATAACGAATTTCCGGCAATCGTGGGCCGCTGGGGAGCAATCTCGACCGATACCTATTCCTGCGAATCTCCGGGCATGACCGCGCTGGGTGACGTGCGCCAGCTCAAGCACGAGCAGATGCAAAAAGGCAACGCGATCGACTTGATCGTCGATCCCCCGAGACTTCTGCCGACGTCGGCCAAGGACGCCGAGCTTGACTTCGCCCCGGGCGGCTTAAGTTTCGTGGACATGCCGACCAACGGCAGTCAGTCGAATAACGCCACCACTGCGGTCGGAAACATCAACCCGATCACCGTGGACATCCAAGAAGTTCAAGGCAGAATCAAGGCGGCATTCTTTACCGACCTTTTCCTCATGCTCTCCAACCAGGCCGAGATCGCGCGCATGACCGCGACCGCGGTGGCGAGACTCCAGGAGGAAAAACTCATCATGCTCGGACCGATTTTGTCTCGGTTCAACAACGAGGTTCTGAATCCTTTTATCGGCCGCATTTTCTCGATCCTCTCCCGCGCCGGAGTTTTTCCGCCTCCGCCCCAGGAGCTCCAGGGCACTGAGTTAAACATTGAGTACACATCCATGCTTGCCCGATCTCAGAAAGAGGTCCAGGCCAACACCGACATGGAGGCCATTACGCAAGTCTGCCAGCTGGCGCAAGTTGACCCGTCGGTGCTTGACCGCATCAACTTGGATAACGCCATCAAGATCATTTTCGACAAGAAGGGTGTGAGCCCCTCGTTACTGCGCTCGGACGAAGAGGTGCAGCAGATCCAGCAGCAGAGAGCTCAGCAGCAACAGCAGATGGCGCAGCAGGAGCAAGCTCAGCAGGGCGTGGACGCCTTGAGCAAGTTGGGCAAGGTCCCCGCAGGCGGCGACACCATGGCGGGTCAGGCCGTCGAGGCGCTCCAGGCCGAGATGGGGCAGTAAAAAAGTGCGCATTGATTTTTATTGAAGGTTTTAAATGTCAGGAAAGATTCGCAATCCGTTTGACGAAGCGAAGCTCAAGGAAGAAAGACAAGAACGCGAAGCGCAGAAAGCGAGCTTTGACGAGGCTTTTAAAGAGTCTCTCATCCGCCTTCTGGGTACGCGGGACGGAAAGATTGTGTTTAACAAACTCTTTTCCGACTGCGCCTTGTTCTCCTCCTCTTTTGACACCAACGCTCTCGCGATGGCTAACAAAGAGGGAAAGAAAACTTTCGGCCTTGTCGTGCTGAGCTACGTCATGACCTATTGCCCGGAACAATACACCGAGATAAGGAAGATATCGGATGAGTACAGAAAATGACAGCGGCTCCCAAAACACCAGTCAGGAGACGTTAGTACCTCCTTCGCAGAATGAGCAACAGTCTTCTCCTTTGGACCAGGGGCAGTCTTCTCAGACCACCGCTCCGACTGAAAAGGAGGCCGGTACTGAGAAGACTGAAACTTCTCCGGCGCCCGAAACTAAGGCCGCTCAGACGGTAAGCAATCCGCTTGAGATTAAGCCTGAGGCAGACGACGCCAAGAAAGCCGAAGGTCAGGAAGGACAGAAGCAGGAAGCGAAAGAGGATGCGGCACCTGAAAGTTACGCCGACTTCAAAGCACCCGAAGGTGTAGAGCTCAATAGCGCAGTGGTCGACTCCTTTAAGGGTATCGCCAAAAAGCTCAATCTCTCGCAGGAGAAGGCCCAGGCCGTAATCGATGAGATCACGCCCGTGATGGTTTCCCAGCAGGTTGAGTTTATTAACAAGGTCAGCGGCCAGTGGCTGGAGAAGGCTAAGAAGGACCCCGAGATCGGCGGTTCCAACTATGACGCCTCCATCCAGCGTGCGATTAAGGTCAGAGACCGATTCGGCAAAGGCGCCGACGGCAACTATGACGCAGATATCGCAGAACTGTTCTCGCTGCCTGTTGGGTCGCACCCCGGCTTTATCAAATTCCTAGCAAGAGTCGGCGCGGCAATCAGCGAAGATACTCCGCCCAAAGGTCGAGTATCCGGAGCAATCACACCTCAAGATATTTACGGTTATTAATTTGGGAGACTAAAAATGGCAGACGTTTTCAGCGGCATGACGCCCGTCACAATGGCTGAATGGCAGTCGCTCGTTCCGGACAGCGACGTAGCAAAGAAAGTTTTCATTCAAACCGTCCGAGATTATCAGCCGTTCTTTGATCGTGCCACTATGGTGCGCGGCAACGACGGCCAGGGTATGAAAGGCACACTGGCGGATAAATATCCGGAAGGCCAGCTCGTCGGTATTAACGAAGGCTGGGATGCATCCACCCCGACAGGTCGTGCAGTACGTTATCCGTCCTGTATCGCACGCGACCGCTCCGTGATCGGTAAGCTCCAGCTTGAAAGAATGCCGGAGAAAGACCGAGCACCGTATCGCGCCCGCAAGGACCAAATGTTTATCCGCGGCTTAACCCGCGGTATGGTCAAACGTGTCTTCCAGGGCAATCCGGATAAAGATCCGAGAGACTGCTTAGGCCTGGCAAATATCGTTTTGCCGGACAAAGACAACGGCGCCTGGAAGAACTCCATCATTGACGCCGGCGGTACAGTGGCTGGCGGCTCGACGAGCACACTCACTTCGATCTATTTTGTTAACTGGCACCCGGAAGAAATGACTCTGTTCTTCCCGGAAAACGGCGGTGCAGCAGGTATTTCCGTCGAAGTTCAGAAATCTCCGATCTATGTTCCGGACGCTAACGGCAAAATGTTTCCGGCCTACGTAACCGAGTTCGGCTATGACCTTGGCGTATTTGCAGGCAATCCGGAAAACATTGTCCGTATCGCCAACGTCGATACCTCCAAGATCACTACCGCCAAGGGCGCAGCTGACCTCTTGAAGTTGTTCGTTGAAGCACGCCACCGCCTGCGCACCGACGACTTCTCTCATGTCGGTATCTACTGCACGGACCAGGTCGGCATGATCTATGACCTGCAGCTCCTGGAGAAGACGAAGTACACGCTGGAATACAAGACCTTCGGCAAACGTGAAGGCATGTTGTCCTTCGGCGGTATCCCGATCTACCAGTACGGCACGGACGTGCTGAACGCAAGCGAATCCGCGATCACAATTTCCTAATAGGAGGCGTTATGGTTTTCGACATTAAGATGATGCTCGCCGACAAGAAGGAGGCCAAAACCGCCTTCACGTCCAGTGGCCTTGACTTCGGCTCCACCCTGGTAGAGTCCGGTGTCAACGGTCACAAGATGGCGCTTTGTATCTCCGCCAGCGGCGTGGCCGGCACCAGCCTGGCCTTCAAGATTGAGGACTCGGCCGATAACTCTACTTTTGCCACTGTCGCAACATCTAAGGCATTCACGCCCACTGAGCTCAAGAATCTGATTGTGGTGGGACTCCCCTTCGAGCACAGACGCTACCTGCGTATCGTGACCGTCCCGACAAGCGTCACGGCAGGCACCGTCACGGCCTGGATCGGCAATGACTACAAGCTCGGCCAGGTCAAAGAAGGCGAGGGCTGGGAGTTCCGTACTGAGAAGACAACTGCGGCAGCCGGCGGTGACAGCTAATCAGCAGTAAACAACCGAAAATTTGTCGGAGGAGGCGGGCGTAAAACCCGCCTTTATTTATATGGCTAATCAAATCGAAATCTGCAATGCCGCACTGTCTCAGCTCGGTGCGGACTCAAACATTACGTCTATCGATCCTCCGGACGGCACGCAATACTCAGAGCAGTGTGCGGCCTACTACCCGATGGCACTGCGCTATCTGCTGGAGCAATTTAACTGGAGCTTTGCCCAAAGTCGCTACAAGCCGCCCCAGTACGTTGAGCTGGATCGAACTCTGTACCCGTGGCGTTACGGCTACTCTTTGCCGAGCGACTGCATGTGTGTTGTCGGTCTTTACTGCACCGGCGGCCAACCCTGGCAGACCACACTGCCGTACGAGATCGAGTATCGCGAAAGCGAAAACACGATGTTCCTGCTGACGGACGTCAAGGACGCCGTGATCGTCTACACCCGTTACTTGAACAACCCGCAGATGTTCCCGGGCTACTTCACCGAGGCCCTCGTCATGCGCCTGGCGGCATATCTCGCGGGTGCCCTGGTTAAGAATCAGAGCGCGGACAAGTATCTCAAATATGCCGAGGACGCCTTGAGCAAGGCCAAAACACGGGACGCAAAAAAGAGCGCCCACCAGCATCCGAAGTATTTAGCGGCACAGCTTAGAGCGAGGTTCGTGTAATGGCAGTCAGAATCTTTAGAAACTCTTTCGGCGGCGGCGAAATCTCTAATACCATGTACGCCCGAGTGGACGACGCCAAGAACCAAACGGGCCTCGCGAAGTGCAAGAATTTTATCGTTGAGCCCCAGGGTCCTGTCTTCAGGCGCCCGGGTTTCGAGTACGTGGCGCACGCGAAATACTCGGACAAAAAATGCCGCCTGATCCCGTTCTTGTTTTCGCTGGACCAGACGATGGTCTTAGAGGTGGGACACAAGTACATCCGCTTCCATACGCATAAGCAAACTTTGATGTCCGGCAATGCTCCGTATGAAATCACGACTCCGTATGAGGAGGCTGATCTTTTCGAGCTGAGTTTCGTCCAGAGTATCGACGTGATTACGATCGCGCATATCAATTACCCGACGAAAACTCTGAGGCGACACGGTGCGACCGACTGGCGATTGGAGAACGTGAACTTTAATACCACACTGTCAGCACCTACGGGCCTGGCCGTAACCCAGACAATCGGTCCGGACGTCGAGGATAAGAACAAAGGACTTTTTAAGAGAAAATACGGGGTTACGGCTTTGAACGCGGACGCCTCAGAGGAAAGCCCGCTGTCGGCTACCGTTGAAATTGACTGCAATCCTTTTGCAGACGGCGCCTACAACACACTCACCTGGAATGCCGTCCCGGGCGCTGCTATGTATCGTGTGTATCGCAACGTCGGCGGCGTCTACAGCTATATCGGCCAAACGTCCGAAACTTCGATTATCGATGACGCGATCTCTCCGGACTCAGGGATAACGCCGCCACGGTACGACTCGGAAATTACGTCCGGATATCCGGGAACAGTTTCCTACTTTGACCAGCGCAAGATTTTTGCCGGCACGCGTACCAAACCTCAATATATTTGGATGACGGCCGCAGGCAGTGAGAACTCCATGGCGTATCACTTACCTGTCCAGGCGACCGACCGAATCTCAGCCAGAATCTACGCCCGAGACGTTAACCGCATCCGCCACCTTGTCCCGCTGTCTCGCCTTATTCTGCTCACGGCCTCAGGGTGCTGGGTAGTGGGCACCACGGACACGGACGCCCTAACGCCGGACTCAATCAGCTTCAAGGCGCAGAACGCAGAAGGCGCAAGCTCGGTCAACCCTGTGGTTGTAAATTCGGCCTGCGTGTATGCCGCGGCCAGAGGCGGCCATCTTCGTGAAATGGGTTACTCATACGAGCGAGGCGGATTTATTTCCGGAGATTTATGTCTTCGTGCGCCGCACCTTTTCGACCATAAGACCGTGATCGATATTGCTTACTCCAAAGCACCGAATCCGATTATTTGGTCGGTCTCCAGCGACGGCGTATTGGTGGCCTTCACCTATATCCCGGAGCAGCAGATCGGAGCATTCTCCACAATCGAGACCCGCGGCAGTTTTGAGTCCGTGACTGTTGTCTCCGAGGGCTACGAGGACATCCCTTATGTCGTCACTTGCCGCAGGATCAACGGGCAGACCGTCCGATTTATCGAGCGTATGCACGAGGTGCAGTCGCCCTCAAGGGCCGAATCCTGTTACGTTGACTGCGCAGGTTTCTACCAGGGCAACCCGACTACGACGATCACCGGACTTTCCTGGCTGGAGGGAGAGACGGTATCGATCCTAGCCGACGGCTATGTCGTACCCGATCAGAAGGTCGTCAGCGGGAAAGTTGTGCTGGAGGATGAGGCTTCGACGGTTTACGTCGGCCTGCAATACGACTCCGACATGGTTACGCTCCCGATCCACCTTCAACTTAACGATATGTCCTACGGCACCTCTCACCGTAAAAATATTACGGAGGTTACGTTACGGCTTAACGAATCGTCCGGAGTGTCGGCAGGATCGAGTTTTGAGAAGCTCTATCACATGCAGCCGCGTGCGACCGAGCTTCCCGGATATCCTCCGAATCTGCGCTCCGGTATTTACGACCTGCAGATTAAGCCTAAATGGAGTGACGAGGGCCAGGTCTATATCAGGCAGTCTTTACCACTGCCGCTCCGGATAACCTCGATCACGACTACGGTAGAGATCAGCTAACCGACAATAGTGCGCATTAAAGCCTGAGGCGGCGTCAAGATAGGCGCACTATCGGAGGTTTTATGGACTTTAGTTTCAACACCGCTTCAATGATCGGCACGGGAATCTCTGCCGGTATTTCCGCTGTCGGTTCAATCTTCACAACCCGCTACAACAACGCTATCGCCAAGGCCCAGGCAAATATCGCCAAAGAGAATGCCAAGACGATGGAATTGCAGGCGCAGTACACCCTGTTTGCAGCAGAGACTAAGGTCCAGCACGAAACGATGCAGGCAGGCCAAGTCAAAGCCAGGCAGAAGGCTGCGCTCGCCGCCAACGGTGTTGCGATCGGCAGCGGTAGCGCGGCGCAGATTACAGCTTCCACCGACATCATCAAGACGATTAACAAGAATCGCGTTGAGACCGATGCTCATGCCGCTGCCTGGGGCTATCGCCAGCGGGCTACCGACTTCAAAAACCAGGCCTTGATGTTTAACGCCAAGAAACAAAGTGTGGGCCTGAACTTCATGTCCACGGCGCTCAACGGCTTGTCTCAGGTGGGCATGACCTACGCCTTTGGAAAACTTGCCGAGGGCAAAACAAAAGAGCCGGCAAAAGACACGCCGCTCAAGGTTGACGCCATCAGCGGAGCCGATCCCGGATTGAAGATCGACGCGATTTCCTCGGCTGACCCCGGCCTGCGCATTGACGGAATCTCCTCGGCCGATCCGGGAATCCGAGTTGATGCGGTATCTGCGGCCCAGCCGATTTTCACGCCGCTTTACAACTTCAATCCTCTCTCGATCAATAACAAAGTTTCGATCTTAGGCAGATAAATATGCAGGTACCCATTTATCAGAACAACACGCCGAATCCTCAGAGCGAACAAGCCTTTGCGCGTCCAGGAGAAAACGTCCAGCCGACTTTCGACTATGAGCGTGCAATGGAGCGAGCCACCCAGCCGCTAAAGCACGGTATCGGCTTAAGCGTCAAATTTGCCGAGAAGGCCGAGGCCCAGCAGGTCAAGGCGGAAGCCGACGAGGCGCTCAACGGCCTGGATCAAGAATTACGAGAGCTGCAATGGAATCCGGAGAGCGGCTACTACGCCATGAAGGGCAAGACCGCAGTGGAAGGGTATGACCCGACCCGCGAAGCCATGAATAAAGCATATCAGACGCGCCTGGATAAACTGCAAAACCCGCTGGCAAAGCAGGCTTTTACTTCTGTCGCGCTGGAGAAGATCAACTCTTACGATCAATCCATGCAGCGCTATCGCCTGAAAGAAAATGCCGCCTATAAGGCAGAAGTCTCGGACGCGCGCGCCAAGTCTTTGATCGACGACTTTGCCTTCTCCGGTTTCGGCCCTGACTCCGAGCGCACAATGGCGAGCCTCATGGATGAGGTGGACTACCAGGGCAAAATCGGCGGCAAGAGTCCGGAATGGATCGCAAGACAAAAGGACAACTACTCCGCCCTGGCGTATGCCTCAGCCTACCAACAGATGGCAGTCGAAGACCCGTATGGGGCGCTCAAGCACTTCCAGCAGGTCGGCTCCACGAAGATGAGCCCAGACGTGTCCCGCAAGACCTACGCCTTGTTGCGCGAGCGCGTATGGCCTCAGCTCCAAGAGACCGTGGACGCAATGGGCGGCCCTGAAGCGATCGGCCTGACGCAAGGCCCGGCGGCTCGCGCCGCGGGTAAAGTCGACGTCCGAGTCTCCGGCGCCCAGGCAGGCTTAGGCACGCCCCCCAGTGTTCCGGACAAGGTGTTGAATACGATCGGCTACAAGTTCTGCAACCCGCTCAACATTAAAGCTTTCGGCAATAACTGGAGCGGTATGGTGGGCCAGGACGCCAGAGGTCATGCCATTTTCGAGACTCCGCAGGACGGTATTTGCGCCGCGGCCAAGATCCTCAAGACTTACTCCTCCAAGTACGGCATCAACACCGTGGACGGCATTGTTGATCGCTTCTGCGCCGCGAGCGACGGCGTGACACGTGCATACATCAGCAATGTCTGCAAAGCCATGGGCGTCAATCCCGGAGAGGCGCTTGACGTCAAGGATCCTCAGGTGATGACCAAACTCATCAGCGCGATGATGCGCCAGGAGATCGGCGCGGTCGCCTACTCCCAAGAAACGATTACAGCCGGAGTCCATAAGGCGCTGGGAATCGATAAGAACGATTACTCCGACAAATTTAATACTCAACTCACTGAGGACGAAGAAAAGCAGTACCAAGCATGGGCAAAGAAGATCGGCCATGAGCGTGATGTTTACGACTATGACCTTAGAGGCGCATGGAAGGCGGGCGCGGCTCAAGCAGAAAACGGCCACTTCCCCGATACGTTTAAAAAGCCAAATCATCCGACTTTTAGTGTCGAGAGCAAGTACCACGACGGAAAGAATTATGTCGGAGGCCACTGGGTAGTAGAGAACGGGCAAAACATTTTTATCGGCCCTCATGGAGAACGCCGAGACGATAACGGGAAACTTCTGTCTCAGAAGGCGGAAGCTCCGCGTCTGACGTCTAAGGACGTGGCCTTTAATCCGAATGTCAAGACGGGCGATCCCGTGATCGACGCACTGCCGCTCCCAGACAAAATTAAACTCTTCCGCGCCTCCAGGCAAAGACGCGGCCAGCAGGCTCAGCAGGCCAAGGTCGAGTTAAAACGCTCCGTGGACAACGTCTTATCCCGCGCGATCAACACGGGCGACGTATCCGAGCTCCCGGATGTAGCAGACTTCATTAGCGTTTACGGTCAGGACGAGGGCGTCAGAATGCACGCCGAAGTGGAGAAACAGGCCCAGCTCAATGCCGCCATTCACTCCATGCCGGCAATGTCTGTAGGCGACATGGATGCAACGAGCCGAGCGCTCACGCCTCAGAAGGATGATCCCGAGTACGCCACGCGCATGGAGCAGAAGGCAACGTGGGATAAGGCAGCAGAGAAGGTCAAGACCGAGCGGGCCAAGGACCCGATGCGCTTTGCGATTGTGGGGATCCCGGAACTCGGCTTTAAACCGATCACGAACTGGAGCAATCAGACGCTCGCCATCCAAGAGCTCACCAACCGCATCAGCAGCTACAAGGACGTGGCCAAGCGATTCGGCACTGACGCGCATATCCTCACCAAAACCGAGGCCACAGGGTTATGCCAAGCCTTCGCCAATATGGACGAGGACCACCAGGCGGAGTACGCACAGAAACTCTCCGACGCGATCTTTGATCCGGTTACTGGCGACAGCGGAGCCCTGGCGGCATTAGCAACTGATATCGGTAAGAACCACCACCTTCTGTCTATTGCTTTGGGCGTGGCCTCCACGCCTCGCGGCCGAGAGAACAACGGTGCGCTCCGTCAAATCAAGGGCAATTACTACCGTAGAAACAAAGTCAATGACGCCAATAAGGACGAGCCGGAAATTCGTCAGAAGCTGGACGGTGTGCTGCCGATCCCGGCCGGAAGTCCGGAGTACGAGGATCTAATTTCCGCAGTTCTAAACGAGCACGCTTATGCGCTCCAGGCGGGCGGATCGAGCGACGTGGACACGGCGATTGAGAACGTTATCGGCCCGGTGGCAGAGCACAACGGCGCAAAGATCATTTTGCCCTCCCGCCTGTCGCAGGCGAGTAAGGACTTGATGACCTTTACCAAGCTCGGATCTTTTGAAGACGTTCTGCAGGTCTACAGCAAGGACTTCCTGAAGGGCGGCAAACGGCTCGTTTATCGGAACCAAGTGATATCGCCGGAGCAAACCGCCAGGCTCATTAACACCGCACCTCTTAAATGGGTCGGCGACGGTGTCTACTTTATCCGCGACGGCCTGCGCTACGTGACTGACGAAAAGGGCGAGCCCTTCCGCCTGGATCTTAACGACACAATTTCCCGGAGAATTAAATGAGCTGGATCAATCGTTTCGGACTGACCAATGAAGAAGCCAAGGTCATCAATCAGTACAGCGCTCCGGAGAAAGACGCCGAGGCCCTGACGCCTGGACTTTTCGAGGGCTCCTGGGGCGCGATCGGCCAATCTTTTGGAAAAGAATGGGAAGCCACCAAATCAGACATTAACGAGATGGCCGCCCTCAAGGTCGAGGATGATGACTACTACCTGGCGCAGCAGGAGGATCCCTTTGCGCCCGACCTCAATGTTAATAAGGATGCAGTAGTCAATCGCCTGAGGCAAGACGCAAAAGAGGCACGCCTCAAGATCAAGAACGATTACACGCCGAATCCCGAGACCACCGGCACGGCGGCCATGATCCTCTACGGTCTGGTCGGTCCTTTGGCCAAGGGTATCGGTTACTCCGTTCTCGCGGGCGGCAATCCGTTCGTCGGCGGTGCGCTATTCGGCGCCGACCTCGGACGTTATGAGAAAGATAAGCTCCAGGACAAGGGCGTGGATACAGAGACGGCCACGAAAGCGGGCTTGATTACAGGCGTGACAAACGCTGTCGGCATGGCGCTCCCCGCCTCCCTCGGCACAAGTTATTTGAAGTCTGCGACCTTCGGCGCCCTGGTCAATCCCGCAACTGACATCACTGAGCAGTCGGCGATTAAGTTCGTCCTGGATAACGCGGACTATTCGGTTATCTCCAAAGAGTACGATCCTTTCGATCCTGTAAGCCTAACAACATCCGCCCTCATGGGCGCAGGTTTCGGCCTTCTCGGCGCTAGAGGTGCCCGAGTTCGAGCTGCAAGAGAGGCGGCGGAAAAGGCCCAAGCAGAAGCCACGGCCGCCCCCGTGGAAGGACAGACAAGCCGCATGAATAAGAGTGTGCTTGAGTCCATCCAGAATCGCGACAGAAGCGGTAAAGAAAGCCGCTTGCAGATGCAGCAGATCGCTCAGGCTCCTGACTTCAATCGCCTGCGCAACGGCGCAACTTTGGGCGAGGGCACGCCCGTGATCGCGTATTTGCCGGAGAACTCTTCGGCTATTCTCGGTAAGACGGTCACAGTCTCGGACACCAACGGTGATCGCACCACGATGCGCTATGCCCTGATTGAGGCGAGCGATGTGATGACGTCTAACAGCGTTGACGGCAGTCTCAATGCCGACTTCACTAATCCGGAAGTGCAAGGCGCCCGAGCGATCGCAGGCAACGGACGTATCGCGGGCCTGCAGGAAGCCTATCGCAACGTCAAGGCTACGAAGTACAAAGAGGAATTGACCAAAGCCCTGAAGGAATTCGGCATCAGCCGCCGCGCGGTCAAGAAGATGCGCGAGCCGATCCTCGTGCGCGTGATGGACGATGCAGACGTCAAAGAAGGCGTCGGCGAATTGTCCAACCGTACCGGAACGCTGAAGCTCAATCCCGCCGAGCAGGCCGCCCAGGACGCGCGCAATGTGCGCCTGGAGGAGGTTGAGTTTACTAAGGACAACGGTATCGCTGTCCGCTCGATGGATGAGTTTGTACGGCGCACTCCGGATAAAGAAGGGCTCATTGACGCCGAAGGCAAGGTTATCTACGACAATGTCCGGCAGAGAATGAAGTCGGCGATCTTTGCCGCCGCGTATCCGGACAACCGACTGATTAACCGCTTTATCGCCGACGACCCGAAGGACAAGCAGGTGATGGACGTTCTCCAGGCCGCCGCACCCGAGGTCGTCAAACTCAGACGTCACGGCGGAGATTTTGACTTCTCAGGCGACCTCATGGAGGCGCTCGCTGACTACATGCAAACCAAACAAGAGGCCCGCAAGATTAACGGCGAAAAGGTCGAAGGCGAGATTACGGAATCTTTCTTTGAGGCCACGCCGGTGCAAGCCTGGTTTAGGGACATTCTTTTATCCAAGAATCCCGAAAGGCTCAAAGACGCCCTGGCCCGATTCAACGAGGTGGCCCAGCAGGAGAGCGGAGGCGAAGGCCTATTCGGTAAGGTCAGCCGCGACGAGGTTTTCAATCAGGTCAAGAGCGAGTTCGGCGCCCTGGATAGAGCAATCGATTCGATCACTCCGAGCGCGGTGGACGCCGCCATGGAGCTCCGTAACGCTGACGTGATCGAGGGCGATCAACCCTCAGGCATGAACGGCGATATCAACAAGTCAATCGCCGACGAGAAACTTGCCCGGGAACAGTTGGACGATGGCGAGCCGGTTAATGTCTCAGGCGAAGGCGTCGATCCGGAAACGCTGAGAACGCAGTTTGACTCCTTCAGAGATCGTGTGTTTAACCAGCTCCTGGGCGCCGGGTTTAAAGAAAAACTCGCGGCCTATTCCGCTGACCTCTACGACGCTTTCTACAGAACACTGGGAGAGCGGTTAGGCATGAGCGCCAACGAGCTGGAGAAACGCTACGCCCTCAAGGTTCGCAAAGGCGGAAAGGAAACAGCCGAGGGTTTCAGACAGCAGGCGAATATGCCTGATGGAGTTGAATCTCCGGAAGTTGTATTGAAGGACTGCATTCAGCAAGAACCAATTTTTACGCTAAGCGGTGACGAGTTTTCTTCCGGAAGCGGCAATCTCTACCAGGAGGTGGCGGACTTCTTCGCGGAGCGGTACGGTGGCAAAGTCGAAAACCCGATTCTAGGGGAAGTGAAGTTAAATAAGGCGGCCGTAAAATCTTCCGCTTCTCATGGATTGGGCCGTAATAAAGTTATGGCCTTCATGGCCGTCCCTGAAGTTATAAAGAGCGGAAAGATTTTCGACTACCAGAAAAACTGGAAAGAACGTCGATACGATACATGGGTGCTAGCCGCGCCAATTTTAATTAAGGGGAAGAAGTACGTTTGCGAAGTGATCGTCATTGATACGGGCGAACACAAGCGATTCTATTTACACGAGGTTACGCCGATTGAAGATGTCGTGACCACTATCCAAGACCCATACCCGGGGGTTGAGCAGTCACGACCTGCCGGGCCAGTTAGGTCTATTTTAATTCAGAGATACTTTGAAGACAAGGCGGCCGCGGCTAAAGAGGCAGAAGTTAAAGCCACGCAGACTCAAGGCGAAGTTTTGCTCCAGAGTAAGCTCAAATCCGAAGACGCCCGCGGCATGTACACGCCCGCTGAGAAGATGATTACTTTGTTCGGCACGGCAGACGAATCGACTTTCGTCCATGAGTCCGGACATTACTTTCTGGACGTTATGACGGACGTGGCAATGCGCTCCGACGCGCCCGAGCAGGTGAGGGCCGACATTCAGACCCTTATGGATTGGTTCGGCCTCAAGGACCTCGACGAATGGAACGGCTTATCGCTCGAAGAAAAGCGGCAATTCCACGAGCAGTTTGCCCGTGGCTTTGAGCAGTACCTCCGTGACGGTGTCGCACCGTCCTCCAGGCTGGAGGCGATCTTCAAGCAGTTCAAGGACTGGCTCGTGTCGATCTATAAATCTGCCGCAGACTTAGACGTCGAATTAACGCCTGAAGTCCGAGACGTCTACGCCCGAATGCTCGCAACTGACAAGGAAATCACGGCCAAGAGCGAAGCGGATTCTCCGAGCCTATTTGGAGAAGACTTCGGCCGGACGGTCACTCAAGTTGTCGATAACACCAATTTGCCGGACGAGACCAAAGCCGTGATTAAGGACGCCCTGGAGACTTTAGGCATTAAGACCGAGCAGGCGCCGGATCAAAGCAAGTTGGCAGGCGTTATGACGGATGACGAATTTGTCCAAAGTCGCTTTGATCTTGACATGGAGAAGTACGGAGATATGTCGATATTGGACGAGAACGGCAACGAGACCACACCGCGCGAGATGGTAGCCGGAGACCTGGCAGCGGCTGAGCAGTTGGAGAAGGACGCAAGCGGAATGTCCCGCGCCGCGCTTTGTATGTTTACCAATAACGCCTTCGATTAAGGATTAGAAAATGGCAAAAGGCTTAAAGAAAGAATGTTTGGACTCGGTTAGCCAAGTTATCGGCCGACAGCTCACCGCGAAAGAGGGCGAGGACATTGTCCTTAACATTAAAAGCAAGGTGCTCGATATCCGGAAAACTGAGCCCAACCTGACCAAGGACCAATATGTCGCCAAGGCCGCCGCGCTCGTGGCACAGGATATGCAGTACCGGGCCACCCGTATGAAGGTCAACGCACAGCGCCAGGTGATCGCGCTCGCCGCTATGCAGAACTACACCGCCGACATGCGGGCCAAGGGACTGAGTGCAAACTCGGCCGCCATGAGGTATTTGGATAAAGTCGACAAGCACGCGGTGGGCGTATCCAAAGAATACGCCTCGGAGTTGGTGGACACCCTCCGGGCCGCTTGCCCTAAGTTTTTCGGCATGATCGAAAACGATGACGCAGTCGCGGGGATCCTAGCGGAAATCTCCGGCGTCGACACCAAGAACGCAGACTATAAGAAAGCGGCGCAGGCCTGGATCCAATGTACGGAGAAAATGCGTGAGCGCTACAACCGTGCGGGCGGAGACATCAGATCCCGTGAAGATTGGATCATGCCGCAGACCCACAATCAGGGCAAGGTGCTCAACGCCGCCAGAATCCTGGCAGAAAAAACGCCGAAGAGTTTTGCAAGGCGAGCGGCCGCCGAGACCAAAGGAGTAGTGGATAGATTTAAAAAGCGTAATCCCGAAGCGAACCGTGACGCGTGGGTCGACTTCGTTTTCGAGCGACTGGATAAGACTCAGTACCTCGACGATAACTTACAGCAAATGAACGACGTGGAGATAAAGAACGTCCTCCGGGAAGCGTACATGTCCATCACCGGGAATGGCGACCAGCATCAGAATGCAGCTGACGCAAAGCCGAGCGGCAGGGGCAAAGCGAAGTCGGAACAGCGCCAGGAGCACCGCACGATTCACTTTAAGGACTACAAGGCCAGGATCGAATATAACCGCATGTTTGGGCAGAACCCGTCGATCTTCGGCACTATGCTGTCGCACGTCAGCGCGATGTCACGAGACATTACGCTCCTGGAGGAAATGGGACCGAGCCCTACGAGTACTTTCAACACGTTGAAACGCTCGACGGAAATCCTTAACAATCAATCCAACTATTTTCTGGGTTACAGTGTGCCGACAAACGACCTCATGCTCGATGCGATGTGGACAAACTTAAAGGGCAGTCGAGGCCTCAAGCACGAAACCTTTGCCGCTATCATGCAGGGCGTCCGTAACCTCCAGGTAGCGGGCAAACTCGGCGGTGCTTTTATTACGAGCATGTCTGATATTGCTACATACTTTCACATGTGTCATGTCAACCGCATGCCCTTTGCTCAGAGCGCGATGTTCTTAGTAAAGTCGCTCAACCCGGCCGATAAGAGGGATATTGCTTTTGCCGCCCAGGCGGGCGTAATCGGAGACGTTTTCAACTCTGCCGTTAATAGATTCGTCACGGACAATATGAGCCAGGGCGTGACTTCCAAATTGGCAGACGCAACCATGAGGGCCTCACTCCTGTCGCAATGGACAGACGGCATTAGAAGAGGCGCCGCGCTCACGGCCATGGCCTTCTACACGAATGCCCGGAAGTACGACTGGAATACATGCGACGGCTGGCTTAGAGAGCGCCTGGAAAACTTTGGCCTCGATGAGACGTTTTGGAAGGTCATTCAGAAGGCGCCGGCTGAGAAGTTCGGCGATGCTGAGTTTGTCACTAAGAACAGCATTCTTAATATCTCGGATGCGGACTTGGCCACGCTTGGAATCTCTCGCCACGCACTGGAGAAGTACGCCTCGGATTATTTGGCCTTTGTTTTCGATGACGCGCACATGGCCTCCCTTCAGCCTGATCTCTACACGCGAGCGGCCTCTAATTGGGGCTTAGCTCGCGGCACAATCCTGGGAGAGTTGTGGCAGAGCTTTTTCTTATTCAAGTCTTTCCCCACTGCGATGCTGACTCGTCATTTTCAGAGAGCTGGGGATCTTTACCGATATAAGAAGCGTAACGGTGCGAGGTACCCGAGAGCTTCGTGGATAGGCTATTACAGTACGCTGATTCTTGGTACAACCATGATCGCCGCGGTTTCCAATATGTTTAAAGACCTGCTCAACGGTCAGGACATCCAGGATCCCTTCACCACCGACAATATCGCCAGGGCGTTTACGTCCGGAGGCGGAGCCGGTTTTGCCGGAGATATTTTTGTTTCTTCTATGGGCGATTACAAGTACGGGCACCCGAATGTTTATAACGCTTTCGGGCCTGTAATTTCTTCCGCCCTGGACGCCGTGGAGATTTTCGACAAATACAAGGATGACCGCGATATTGGCGCCAACGTCCTGCGCTTTGCCAAGAGCAACATCCCGATGGTTAATCTTTGGTACACCAAACAGCTTCTTAATCACGCGGTATTTAACCAACTTCAGGAGATGATTAATCCCGGGTATCACAGACGTATGGAGCGCAAATCCATGAGGATGCGGGGGACGGGATACTGGTGGCAGCCGACGAGCGCAATGCCCGGACGACTCCCGCGTGTAGCCAAATCCAAGGACCGCTGGGAGATTATGAAATAGTGCGCATTGAACTTTTGGGGACTTTTATATTTTCTTCAAATCGAGGATAGATATATGGTTCCTGAAAGTAATCGCAAAGCGGGGCCGTTTACCGGCACGGGGCAGACGCAGTTTGATTTTGACTTCTACATGCTGAGCGCCGATGACGTTGTCGTCATTGTGGCTGACGCAGACGAAAACGAAACCACGCTGAGTAAAGACGCCTACACTTGCACGCTCAACTCCGACCAGAATACGACACCGGGCGGGCGCGTGACTTTAAAGACTGCATTGGCCAGCGGGCATAAGCTCGCAATCTGCAGCGGGGTCCCGTATACCCAAAATCTGAATTTGACGATGTATGGGAGTTTTAGCCCAAAGTCAATCAATAAAGAAGAAGATCGTCGCGTCATTCAGCTTCAGCAGATTCTCGAACAGATGCGCCGTTGTCTTATCGTCCCGATTACGTCCGAGAAAACCCCTCAAGAGGTGATGACTAACCTCTTGGATGTGGCGGAAAAAGCGGCGGACTATGCACAGAGAGCCGAGACAATCTACAACGAAGTCGTCTCCACAGGCTTATACGTCTCATCTACATGGCAGGAAATCCAAGAGACTAAAGCTCAAATCGATATTCATAAAGCGGCTATTGACGCTGCCGTTGCTCGAGCGGAAGTTATTCTCGCCCGCAACGAGGTCATCGGAGCAGAGGTGGAGGCTTTAGTTCCGCATCTTCCTGATTTGCAAATCAATCGACAGCACATTGATGATATCCATCGTGTTGGTTCCGACCTAAGAGGGTTTGAGACAGAAACACTTGACCTTGGATCAATTACAGATACGGATATTGACGGCGAGACCAAAGTCGAAGACGGGTATATCAAGAAAGTTGCCGACCATATTGATGACTGTATTCACCCGGTTGGAGACAATATTGAAAAGGTTAAGGCTGTAAACGCAAACCTGGATGATGTAAAGACTGTAGCAGCGGACTTATCCTCTGCACCTAGCAACATTAAAAAAGTCGCACAAGCTACCGACGATATCACTGCGCTTAGCCCTAAGGTTGAGGCAATTCAAACTGTAGCTGAGAACTTAGAAGCGGTGGAAAGTGCGGCCTCCGTTGCAACAAACTTGGAATCTATCAAGCAGACGGTTCTTCAGTCCAATGCTGAAGCTGGCTTCTCTTTCCGATACATGGCCGAGGCTTCTTCCGGAATGACGATGTCCAAAGAAGCCATATCTCCATCTGTCAACATTAAGGTCGGAGACCACGTTGTAAATCGGATAGGGGATTACTTCGGGATTACGGCCGTTACTGAAACTACGGCAACTCTGTCGCCGAAACAAGGAAGTTTTAAAGGCGAAAAAGGTGATAAAGGAGACGGTATTCAACCCGATGCTGTGGTAGTGAATGCAGAAAGTCTCCCTGCTGAGGGAACTGTTGGTCAGCTTGTCTTAGCCGGAATGAACCTCTATACATGGGTTTCAGCAACCGATACAGAAGAAGCTCATTGGGAAAACTTGGGAGAACTAGTCGGGCCGAAGGGAGATACGGGACCGATTCCGGAAATTTCCGTCGAAGCTACATCGTTATCTGAAGGTGCATCAGCAACTGTTACTAAGACAGGCACAATCGAAGCTCCGGTCTTTACTTTCGGAATTCCTAAAGGGGATACGGGAAGTAAAGGAGAAACCGGAACAACACCTGAAATCTCTATCTCGATACAGATGTTGGATGCGAACTCAGAGCCTTCCGTTGAAAAAACCGGAACGGACGAAGCACCGAGTTTCCTTTTAAAAATCCCGCGAGGTTTAACTGGAGCGACAGGCACGATGCCTGACACCGTTGACTTGGGAGGGCTGAGCTAATGCCTCTGAAGATTATTCAGTTTCGCGGAGGAACGGTTGTAGAGCATGAGCTTTTTGTCGGCCATGATCGGGAGATCACTGTCAATACGACGAACAATCGAATCCGAGTCCACGATGGTACAACACCCGGCGGCCACGAGTTGGCAAAGGAGTCGGACGTTCCTACCAACACAAACCAGTTGGAAAACGACGTCTACCGATCAAGCGGAAACCTGACAAAACTTTCTCAGCTAACACCGGATGTCCAATATCTCAAGCAGGCCGAGTTAACCAAGCTCAGTCAGCTTCAAAACGACAAAGGTTATATCGCGGGACACTGTACTTACTGCACACACTGCGGCCACTGTACGCACTGCTCTTAAAGGTAAAACAAAATGGCAAAAGTAATCCAATGGAAGCATGGCTCAAGTGAAGATAGTGCAGTCTTCACCGGTGCTCTCAAGGAGATCACGATCGACGATGATCTCCACACCATTCGTCTTCATGATGGGGAGACGCCCGGAGGTGCCCTCTTGGCGCGCTTGGCCGAGGTACCGACAAAGTTATCTCAGCTGGTAGACGACTTAAGCGTTTGGCGCTCAGACGAGCTGACCAAACTATCTCAGCTTACAAACGACAAAGGCTTTTGGGCTTCTGGTGCTCTGACAAAAGTCAGTCAGCTGCAAAATGACAGCGGCTTTCTCACCGGGCATTGCACCTACTGCACGCACTGTACATATTGTCAACAGTGCTCCAACTGTCATAACTGTACGACCATAAACTGCACGACCATCAACTGTACGACGGTGAACTGCACGACGATTCAGTGCTCGGTTTATAGCTACTGCACCAAGTGCAACTGCGATTGCACAGACGACAGTTGCTTTGTCTCAGGAAAATTGGAGACAAGCAAGGGCCTAATAGATGTTCACAACATTCTGATCGGTGACGAAATCATTGATTGGTTGGGAAAGCCGGTTAAGGTAGTAGGCGTCAGCCATGGGCACTTAGGCTCTAGAAGAGCAATTCAAATGAAGGGTCGCGGAGAGAATCGGGTTACCGACGATCACCCGATGGTGATGTTCAGGACGAAACACAGAAGTTACAAGCTCTGCGCCTGCATTAACAGTAAGTTTGATCCGAACAAAATCATTCTTGCAGACAATGGAGTCAGAGGCAGGTACTCGGAGGAGCACGACTATTGTGGTTGGTTCATTCCATCGATTGCAATGCCTGCGGATACTCCGACAGTATGTCCGATCGCAGAAAGAGAAGCCATTGTCAAATTCGGGAATGGATATGTCCTTGTTCCCGGGAGACTTTCATGACGACCAGAACAATTTTGCTCCGTGGAGGGACAACGACTGAGCATGAGACCTTTGTCGGAGCCGAACGAGAAATTACAGTCGATACAACCAAAAAGACGCTTGTAGTTCACGATGGAACGACGGGACACCCGGTGGCTAGAAAAAGCGGCTTGCCGACAAAACTCTCTGATTTGACTGACGGTTTAGGACTGTGGAAGAAAAGCGTTTTGACTAAGGTCAGTCAGCTTACAGACGACGTCGGCTATTGGGCCAATCTGACAAAGGTGAGCCAGTTACAAAACGACCTCAACTGGAAGACGGGACATTGCACTTACTGCACGCATTGTACCTATTGCACCCAGTGCTCTAGATGCAACAACGTTCATTGCTACCAAGTGCAATGCACTCAAGTTCAGTGCGGTCAAGTTAAGTGCAACAAGTGCACGATCACAAGCAACTGCCGCGGGCCGAACTGTTCAAACCTAGATAAACCGATTTATACGAATTGTGCTGCCGGAAACTGCGACTGCGGGGATGACGGAATGTAGGTTCAGGAGATAAGACATGGGATATAAACGACACGTAGTAACAAGCACCTTACCTTACGATCATTTTTCTATCGCAATAGATGAAACTAGAGCGGCTTTTCGAGTACTGGACAAAAAAATCTTTTTTGAGGTACCGGAAGATACATCAGCTTCTCCGATTGAAGAGCTGACCACAACTCAGAAACTTGGTGAAAGAGGCTACACGGGAAAAGCGAATAGGTTTTATCAAATCAATGGTGAAGACTATTGCATTCTTGCGGAGATTATCATCGATAAAACAGTACCGGAATTCCAAAAACTTTGGGTTCCCGGAGCTCATTTTGTCACTTGGCTGAACAACAACCGACTTCATGCAATCATCAAGGGAGCATTGACCTACTTCGACTGTCGAAACACAGCAGAATACGTTCGGCATGAGGGCGGGATGTGGGCCTTTGATCTTTGGGTTAGAGACCCGAATGCGCCCCTGACAGAATGTGCCCGCTCTATTACGACTGCGGAAGACACGACTGTAATTACCAACCTTGAAGACCTGGGTGAAGTTTGGACAGCCGCCGACGTGATGACCGGGACCACCTCCAAGTGGCTGAATCTTGAGTACAGTCTTACTCCTTCTTCCGAGACGGTGGCGCCGGATGGCTGGGTCGATTTCACACTTACGCTTAAGGACGGAAAGACTCACGAAGTCGCAACAGACGTGACATGGGACGGCTACATCGTAGAGGCTGTTGATGGCTACGCACCTCATAAGCGCGTTGCGGTCACAAACGGAGTAGGACATTTCCGAGTCTGCGCCTTAGGGCTGCAGAACGGTGAAGCGATGCGAGTCAAGATTAACCATCGGTTTTACACCTCTAGGGCCGAGGCTACGGTTCAGGTGGTCTCTGATGATTAAGTACCTCAACCTCTTGATCGGGAGCGCCTGCAACATGAAGTGCGGGTACTGTCTCCAGACCAATGAGAAGTCGCCTGCAGATCACAAGGCCGACCCGGTTGAATTTGCACATAAATTGGCTGATTACCTTAAGGGCAGTCGCATAGAGCGGATCGCCTATTGGGGTGGAGAGCCGATGCTCTATTGGGACCGGATCAGGACTCTGCATGGTGTCCTCATCGATGAGGGTATCAGACCCGAACAGTCCACCATTACGACAAACGGACGCTCTCTGACTGACGATTACGTCGAGTACGCAAACGCCAACCCAGACATTTTTACCGTGGTCTCTTGGCACGATGGTAACTTTACCGACGAGCAGTTAAGCCGTATTTTTCGATTGAAAGAGTTTTCGATTTCATTGCTCATTCACCACTATCAAACAGATATGTGGGGTGCGAGAGACCTCTTTTACAGCTTGCAGGAAAAATACGGTCGCTATCCGAAAGTCGCAGTGCACTTCTTACGAGCCAATGACGGGTGCCGCAGTGACTACTACATGACACGAGAGGACGTGGACGCCTTCTGCAAGCACTTGGAAACTGTCATTGAGATGGCACGTATCGGTGACCCATGGGCCGCTTGGCAGTGTTCCCAGCTTCTCTACCATCGAAACAAAGTGAAGTCCCGTGTCGGGCCCATGTGCGTACGAGACGAACTGCTGAGCATTGACCTGCATGGGAACGTCTACGCCTGTCATCACAATTACGACGCATCCAACATTACCGGGAATATTTTCAAGAAGGTTATTCCGATTAAAGCCGTTCCTCAGCTTTCGCCGAGACGTTTCTACGACAGCATCGAATGTCAAAACTGCGAAGCTTTAGATGAGTGCAGAGGCGGCTGCTACACCTCCAACACTCACGACATTGATTGCTACTTCGCAAAGAAAAGATTTGCCCTTTACCACGCCATGGAGAAATTATTTCAATGAAGCTCGCTCTACACTGCAAAACCCACAAGGGTAAAAACGAAACTTGGGTCTATGACAATGTTCTAAATGAGGTCTACGATGGGGACGGAAAGCTCGTTGACCTGACTGAGGACGAGAGATTAAAAGCTTATGCCATGCTCAAGGAGCAGGAAGGAAAGCCCGGCTACTCTAACTCTAAAAGTAAAGACCTTTGGGACCTGCGCATCCAGCTGGGTCTAAAGTGCAATATGAGCTGTAAGTACTGCGCTCAAAGCGATAGAGAAAGTGAACGCTGGGTGTCTTCACCTAAAGACGTTCCCGCATTTATCGAAAAGCTCAGAGCTTCAGGAATAAAAGTTCACGGCGTCATCGAGCTTTGGGGCGGCGAGCCTTTTGTCTATTGGAAAACACTGCAAAAGCTAGTGCCGGAACTGCGAAAACTTTATCCGAAAGTTCGTTTTGCCATCATTACCAACGGCACGCTAATCGATGAAGAGAAAATCGCTTTTTGCGAAACCTATGGAATAAGTCTGACGTTCTCACACGATGGACAGGGGTACCGTCTGCGTGGAGTCGACCCGCTGGACGACCCGAAGATGGTAGACATGTGGCGCCTGGCATTTTCTAAACTGCCATGTTCAATCAACTGCGTCTTGTCTCCCGCTAATACGGATGTGGACGCCATTGCCGATTTCTTTAAAGTCAAACTCGGAGATATCCACTTGAACTTTGAAGGCATTATGACGCATGTCGGGGTTCAGGACTCTGAGCTCATGTTCACTGATGAGCAGATGCTCGCACTGCAGAAGAACATCTTTAAGGCTTTAACCCGGGAAGGCTGGGATAAGTTCCCCGCACTTACGGGAGAATGCGATCGTTTGCTGAAAGCCTTAGTCAAAAGAAAGAGACTCGACGAACGTGCGGTCAAATGCATGATGAATCAGGAAAATAATGCGGCAGTCAACCTCAAAGGAGACTTCCTTTCCTGCCACGATCATTGCACGGAAGAAGGCTGCGTGGGGAATATTCTGTCCCCAGAGAAGGTCGATCTTTCCAAACACTTCAAGCCTTGGAGCACAAGGGAAAAGTGCAGAAAATGTTTAGTCCTTCCAATGTGCAGAGGAGCGTGTCCGCAGATAGAAGGGCTGGCCAGAACTCTTACTTGCAAGAATGAATTCGCCTACCACTTTGCTGTATTTCAAGCGGTCTTTTGGCTCCTCTTCGGTCTAACGCTGGAGAGCTATGAGCCCATAGGGGATCCGGATGATTAAACATACAGACCTTATAAATACTCTCATTGCCTGCGTTGGCGGCCTCGGTTTAATTGCTGGGTTACTTCGATATGTCGACGACTGGAGAGAAAAACGCAAGGAGAAACCGATTGAGTTCTCTGCGCTTGAAGCAATCTGGGAGGCATTGTCCGGAGGCGTGACTGCTATCGGGGTTTTCTGGATCCTCGAAGGCTACGGCGTCAATGAGTTGGCCGCAGTCGGAATCTCTTTCATGGCTGCCTACCTTGGCGTCAGGATTATCGCTTATTACATTAAAAAATTTTTAGACAACAGACTGGGAGCTAAATCATGAGTGTCTTTTTAAATGAATGGGCGATACGCCTATGCAGGTCAACGGCTATTGCCATCGCAATCTGCTTCGGCTTCCTTCTAGGATGGTATTACTGCGAGCGCAACGTGATATTTGACGATATCAAACGAGGAATATGGGCTAACGAGCAGGCCATTCAGAACAATACAAAACACATTCACGAACTCTATAAGAAGCACGAGGAGGCGGAGCATAAATGAGAAAGCAAAATTTAATGCTATTCCCTCCGGAACTCGCAGCCGAGTTTGTGGCTGAGCAAGAGGGCTTCGAGGCTGAAGCCTATAAGTGTCCAACCGGGCATTGGACGATTGGATTCGGTCACGCTCAGAACGTCCACAAAGGAGATGTCATCACCAGGAGTGAGGCCTACGAGCTTTTAGACCGAGACCTTCAGCGCACCCAGGAGGAGCTTGCAACGCTTATCCATATCGACATCAACGAGAATCAGTTTATCGCCCTGATGTCGTTCGTCTACAACTTCGGTCTGACGAAGTGCAGGACTTACAGATTGTTCGGAATGATTAACCGAGGCGAGTGGGAGAACGTGCGCACCTGGTGGCCGAAGTATTGCAACCCGGACAATCCTGTTGTCACGAAAGGGCTGAGGGATCGGCGTATGAGAGAGCTGAATTTATTCTTCTCTTAAAAATTAAAACCGCCCAGTGTTGGAGCACTGAGCGGAATACAAAATATTTGAAAAGGATATTTTATGAGTGAAATTATATCAAACATCGTGTCGAAACTTGTTGAGCAGTTCTGCCCAATACTCATTGGAAAAGACGAAGTGACGGTAAGAATAAGGAATGTAATAGGCCTAATTTTTTGGATAGCGACAGCCACGGTTTCCATAACATTAGGCTTCATGGGGTTGCTTAACGTTTGGGTGCAGGTTCGTACCTGGACAAACGCGCCAATAATTCCGACATGGTGGCCCGGCGGCGGAGATAGTCTGTCGATTATCTTCTTTGAACTTCTGACAGTCTCTGTGGTTTTCGCGATCTTTTATATCTTAGACGTCTACCAGCCTGCGGGCATGGGAGACGCGGAACTTTACGAAAGAAGTGCGACACGATGGGGCAGGCTGCACAAGATTACTAAAGCTATGTCTATCGCCTCATTTTTAACGGCGGCAATCATTGCGGAGGTTGAATGGGATTTACTGCAAAAGCTATTGGATGCTTACTGCTGGTTGCGCTCTCTGCTGTAACCGGCTACCACTTCGGTCAAAACTCGGAGGAACTCAAAAATGCCCGTGCTCAAATATCAACGCTCGAGAGAACGATTGAGGAATTCAAAGCCAAGCACACGAGCGACGCAGTTGCTTTATCTGAGCTTAGGCTTGCTGAGTCTGCTTCTCGTGATGAGCTTGACCGGATGCGCAGCCAGCTCGCAGACATTGAGAGAATGTCCAAAACCAACACCGATAGGGAACGTAATAGATGTCTCCGCTTGGCAGTCAGATACAAAGAGGTTGTCGACCGAGCTGACAGAGCTATTAAATTCTGCGCAGAAAACCACAAGTAATAAATAGTCTTGCGGAGTTGGCATACCAACCTGATGCATTAGCAGATTGGTGGACATTTTGGTGGACATTTTAAAATATCCGTCTGAAAGGCCCTCTAATCCATGTGCTTTCACGGACTCCTTCTCCGCCATTTCTTTGTCTATAGATGTCTATAGAAATCTAAAAATCCTTTAAAATTCCATCTGTTAGCGGACAATTAAGGCCAATTTCATTTATCTGTTGTCTATAGTTGTCTACATACATCTACGACCGAAAGGTCACTAAAAAGGTCACTAGTTTTTTTCTTAGTGACCATTTGAAGTTTGGAGTTTGGGATGCAGGTCTCGACAGTTTTAGAAATTAAAAATCTCTCGGCAGAAGGCTATTATTCGGTTGCCGGTTGTCGCGGCCTTCAGTTGCGCGTTACCAAATACGGAAAAGAATTTTATTATCGCTACACTTGGCAAGGAAAACGCGTATTGCTGAAGATCGGCAATATGAAATCTGTCTCCTTGTCTGACGCTAAAAAAAGAACTTTTGAGTTGGCTGAGCTGGTCGCAAAAGGCATCAATCCTAAAGAGAAAAAAAAACTACAACGAGCAGGATAATTCTGCAAGAGCGAAGCCAAAGATATTCAAAGAATGTGCTCTGGAATGGGTCAAAGAGAGGGCAACTAATAATTTCTGGAAAAATAACGCCAAGGGCGAGTCAGATACGCTGAGTCGTTTGGTTAATCACGCTTTTCCGGTAATCGGTCAAATCGAAATTGAAAATATCCAGCCGGAGCATATTAGAGATCTGTTGCTTCCTATCTGGGGAAGGAGTCCGTCAACATCATCAAAAGTTTTGGCGGATGTGCGCGCCATCTTACGTTGGACAATAGCTCTTCGTCTCAGAGAAAATCGAGAAAATCCGGCAGATCTTAACGGGGCTTTGGGTGTTCTGATGGAACCTTATTCTAAAAACAGAAAGACTCAGGATAATCATTCAAGTCTTGATTTTCATGAAATTCCTGCCTTTGTTAAAGACATTAAAGCATTGAGAAGCCGAACCTCCGAAATGCTTCTCTTCTCAATACTTCTTGCAGCAAGATCAAAAGCTGTCAGAAATGCCAAATGGGAAGACATAGATATTGAAAACAAGATTTGGCATATCCCGCCGGAGGACGATAAAGTCAAAGATGAAAAACGTTCCCGGCACATATATTTAAATGACGCAGCAGTTTCATTGCTAAAAGAAGTAATACGTTTCCCGGAAAGTCCTTACGTGTTTTGCAGTCCTCATGGGGGAACCTATACCGACATGGCTATGAACCAAGTAATCCGAAAAGCTCATGCACGAAAAAAGATCGTGGATGGATTCGGCTGGATTGATAAGGAAAAAACCAAGAGGATGGGAAAAGAATGCATTGCAACGCAGCATGGAACGGCTAGAAGTTGCTTTCAAACTTGGGCAAAAGATGATGTCCTTGGTAATAACAAAACGTTCGATCAGGACGCAGTTGATCTTAATTTGCTTCACGAACGGAACGATCCTTACAAAGGTGCCTACGACAGAAGCAAAATGGAGCAGGAACGCAGAAAGATTATGGAGGAGTGGGGTAAGTACTGTTTATCTCTCGTGCAGCATTGATTGAATGAGAAGGAAGCTCTGCCGTGGCAGAGCCTCCTGTTCTCGGCTTAGAAGACACTAAAATCGGTCGGAGTTCGTCGGCGACTATTCTAAAGTTTTTTAATCGAGTAAGTCACTACCCCGATGACTTCCCATTCCTGTCCCTCAGACGGATAAAGAGGTTTGAAAACCGGATTGGAGCTGTCCGGCGTCAGAAAAATCTTTTCACCTTGTTTATTAAATCTTTTGACGGTAAATTCCGAATCAACCCGCATAATCACAATGTCATTGTTTTTCGGTGTCAACGAACGGTCAACAATCAAAAGATCTCCTTCATCCAGTCCGGCTCTATTCATTGAATCTCCTGTAACCCTTACAAAAAAGGTCGATGGCGGATTGGCAATTAAAAATTGATTCAAATCCAAAGCCCGGTCAACATAGCTTTCAGCCGGGGAGGGGAACCCGGCTTGGACATATGAATTGAATAAAGTGCAAAAACAGCTCTCAGGATTCTCGGCTGCCAAGAGAGCAGAGGGCGGTAACGAAGGAGTAGGTCTTAAATATTCGATGTTCATTTTACTTTGAAATGGTATGACTTTTTCAAAAGTATAGCCTTCTATTGAGTAATCGCAAAACCGGGCCTGAATACACTCAAAAATTGCCCAACAAGTTCGCAAGCTAATTAAATAAACAAGAGTTTTTTATTAAACAAATCCCTAAAGAGAACCTGAGCCTCTACAAAGGCATTCAAAACTAAGTTTTTTATTGCTTCAGTTATCTAAGATTGGAGTTTTGAAGAAAATGATTGCAGCCGATACCACAATATCATCCGTGAAAAAGAACCCGGCCCTTGCTTACCTTTCAAGATTGGGCTCCGCACGCTCGGTAATCACGATTTCCAATTGCTTGAAGCACATTGCCAATATCTTAGGCGCAAAAGATATTGAGTCTTCGGACTGGTCTAAATTGAAGCGCACTCATTGGACCGAAATCCAAAAGAAATTGTCGGCTCAGGGCTGCTGCGGATCGACCCAGAATCTCTATCTGACAGCATTCAAAACCGTAGCAAAGGAGGCATGGACCCTCGATCAGCTGCCTCAATCGTCTTACCTGAAAATAAAGGCCGAAGCCTGACTATCAAGGAAGCCGCAGGGCTCCTTAAGGCTTGTGACGACGGCACAAACCAAGGGAAACGGGATATGGCTTTATTTGCGTTAATGTTCGGCTGCGGCTTAAGAAGGGCTGAATGCGTCCAGTTGGAAATGAAAAATTGGGATTGCATAGGCAGATCCTTTTGCTTTATAGGAAAGGGAAATAAAGAACGTCGCGTCTTTTTGCCGAAAAAATTGAACCGGATTATCGACGAATGGCTAATGGTTCGAGG